>ENA-ORCS01000003-ORCS01000003.1-marine-metagenome-genome-assembly--contig:-NODE-3-length-412202-cov-9.377781_pt1 | contig 412202 bp, 432 predicted proteins | sample MGYA00237781_ERZ508513 | MGnify/ENA primary metagenome ERZ508513 (study PRJEB26184, sample SAMN06268793) | marine metagenome | isolation source: Eden Landing Ponds, San Francisco, CA, USA | place... | reverse complement strand
AGGTCGCGCAGGCGCTCCATCAGGTCCTCTTTGTCCTGGGCGCGGCCGGCGCGCTCGGTCGTGTTGGCCATGTCCTGTAGCCAGGCGGGCTCTTCGGCGGATTTGTCGGTCGAGACTTCACTGCCGAGCGAGCGGAACCCGGCGAAGTACTTCGGCGAGACCGGCACGTCCTCTTTCTCGACGCCCTCGGGGAGGTCGTCCTGGCCCTGCGGGACGTATCCCTCGTCCGGGAACTCCTCGACGGTGTCTGGGACGACGAAGTTCCAGAAGGCCTCCCACACGTCTGCCTCGGCGAATTGAAGGATCGACTGGATGCGGTCGTGGGGCGGGTAGATGTCGGGGTCGTGGCGCGGTGAGAAGAACGTCTCGTCGGCGCGGGACTCCTGCTCGTCCCAGCGGATCCCCGAGAGGATGCCGTCAACGTCGTGCTCTTCGATGGTGTCGTTGAGCGCCACCGTCTTCAGCAGGTGGTTGCCGACGTAGGTGTCCAGCAGGAACGGGAAGGTTTCCTCCTCGTACTCGAGGATCTCACGGATGTGGTGCTGGTTGTGCTCGGAGAGGTCCTCGACCGGGATGTCGTCGCCGGGATCGAGACCGTTTTCGTCGACGTAGTCGCCCACGTCGGTGTTACGCGCCCAGATGACTTCGAGGTCCCACTCGTCGGCCCAGTGCTCGACGAACTCGATGAGTTCGTCGAAGTGCTGGTAGTGGTCGATGAAGACGACCGGCGGGACTTCGAGGTCGAAGCGGTCCGCGACTTCCTTGACGAAGTACAGCGTGAGCGTCGAGTCCTTGCCGCCGGTCCACATGACGACCGGGTTCTCGTACTGTTCGAGGCCCTCTTTCGTGACCGCGATGGCCTTCTCGATCTTGTGGTTGATCGATGGGTAGTCCTCGGGCGACTCACCCTCGCCGTCGCTGTAGTCGACGTCGAGGTAGTCCGGGAAGTTCGCTTGTTCGCTCATCGGTAATGAGATATAATTAGAATTCCCGTAAGTACTTTTTGGACCACCGACACGTATGTGACCGGAACGCACACCACCAGGATCGCGGCATCGCCCTCGCGATCGCCCGGACGGTTAAGCGAATCGCGGCCCAACGTCGGCGTATGCGTGGACAGTACGCCCGAGCGGTCGCGCGGCGGTGGCTCCGTAGCTATTTCGTCGCTGCCGCTGCCCTCCTCGCTGTGAGCATCCTCCTGGGCTTCCTGCTCGGGACGCAACTCCCGGCAGACTTCTTCCAGAGCGACGCCGGCGGGGGCGCGTTCTTCCCCGGCGAGATCACGTTCACGACGATCCTCGTGAACAACCTGATCGCGATCACCGTCGCGCTGCTGGGCGCGGTGTCGATCGGCCTGTTCAGTGGCTTCGTGTTGCTCCTCAACGGCGTCCTCATCGGTGCCGTCGTCGAACTCGCGCTCCGAGAAGCGTCGGCGCTGACGGTCTTCATGCTGATCGCGCCCCACGGGATCGTCGAGCTCCCGGCGATCCTGATCGTCGCCGCCGTCGGCTTTCGCTTCGGCCACCGCACCTACCGGTACATCAGGGGACGTGGCGACGAACTGGTGACTGGTCGGGAGATCAGGGAAGCGGGGCTGCTCTACGGCGTCGCCGTCGTGATGATCGTCGTCGCGGCCTGGATCGAGGCCGAGGTGACGCTGGAACTCGCTCAACAGGTCGGTGGATGACGGTTTCCCCGATCGGTGCTCCCAGCCCGGGAACCGACGTTTAGACCCGCTCGACCAGCGTCGCGATCCCCTGCCCGAACCCGATACACATCGTACAGATCCCGAACCGGCCGTCGCAGGCCGCGAGCTGGTAGGGCAGCTTTCCGAGCAGCGCCGCGCCGGTCGCGCCCAGCGGGTGGCCGTGTGCGATTGCACCGCCCCAGACGTTCGTTCGCTCCCAGTCGGCCCCGGTCTCGTCGAGCCACGCTGCGATCACGGAGGCGAACGCCTCGTTGACCTCGAAGCGATCGATCTCGTCGACGGTGAGGTCGTTGCGTTCGAGCAGTTCCTGCGTCGCGGGGATCGGTCCGGTCAGCATCGTCGTCGGATCGACACCGACGACGGTACTGTCGACGATGCGGGCTGTCGGCTCCCAGCCGAACTCCTCGCAAGCCGCACCGCTGGCGATCAGCGTCGCCGCAGCCCCGTCGACGATCCCGGAGGCGTTCCCGGCGTGGATCACGCCTTCGCCCTCCTCACGGAACACGAGCGGCAGTTCGGCGAGCGCGTCCGGATCGGTGCTCGGTCGGGGATGTTCGTCCTGCTCGACGGTGACCGGCTCGCCGTCGAGCGTAGTCTCGACGGGGACAACCTGCTCGTCGTGGTGCCCCGCCTGAGCGGCCTCGCCCCAGCGGCGCTGTGAGTCGACGGCGATCTCGTCGAGTGCTTGCCGACCGAATCCCCACTGCTCTGCGATCCGCTCGGCACCCTCACCCTGATTAGTCAACTCGTCGAAATGTTTGAAGTACGTCTCGGTGACGCTCTCGGGGTCGGCGTAGCTGTTCGACGCGGCCGGGCTATCACTGCCCATCGGCACTCTTGTCATGTGCTCGATCCCGCCGGCACAGAGCACCTCGTGCGTGCCCGCTCTGATCTGGTCGGCAGCGAAGTTGACGGCCTGCTGGCCCGAGCCACACATTCGATTCATCTGGACGCCCGGGACGCCGTCGCCCCAGCCCGCGACCATCGGTGCCAGCCGCCCGATGTTCATCCCTTGCTCGTCGGTCGGGACGACACAGCCGTAGAGCACGTCTTCGACGGCCTCAGAACCATCGAAGTCGTTCCGGTCGGCCAGTGCGGTCAGCGGTTCAGCCGCGAGATCCTGGGGGTGCGTGTCGCGGAACGACCCACCGTTCTTCCCGAACGGAGTCCGGACTGCGTCGACGATGTACGCCTCTCGCATACTCGGTGTTGGACGTGGGGCGAGTTACCGCTTTGGGGCTCTCGAACGATGGGGTTCAGATAAGCAACCACGTCACTGGGGCATCCAGGCACCGAAAGCCCTCGTCGCGCTAGCCGGATCTGTGCCGGATATTCTTCCTGCGGTCGAATAGTGCCGGCGCAGATCCGGCTACCGCGCCTCGCCCTTACATCCGCCAGGATCGGCTGTGTCACAGTCTAAACCCTGGCGGATGAAAGGGCGAGTGCAGTTGCGGGAACCCCGGCGATGCAAGCACGCGGAGCGCGCGCAGCGAGCCGCGGGACCGCAACTACACGAGGGCTTTCGGTGCTTCGTAGCCGATTCTCTCGTCTTCTTATCTGAACACCACCTCTCGAACGCCGATCATTTTTATACGATGGGGACACACCCAGGTTCGTGACTGACGAGGAAACAGTCAAAGAGAAGCTCCGACGGCTCGCGGCGGGTGCTGGAGACGGCGGCCAGGACCAGCATCGTCGTCGGCCGGACTCGCTGGACGCCGAGCACCGGCGGACGATCGAGCGCGCGACGGCAGCACTGGACGACCTCGAAGCGGCCACACAGTTCGTCGAGAACGGTGGACTCTCGGAACTCGAACGGGCGGTCGAGGCCGCAGCGCGATCGGTCAGCGCCTGCGCCGAACGGGGACAGGAGACACTCGCCGAGTACCGCCGTTTCCGGGCCGCTGCGTCAGGAGAGCAGTTTCACTCCGGTCGCGGAACCTCTTTAGGCGACGGTGACAAAGCCCAGATCAGATGACGCGGGTGATACACACCGGCGATACGCACATCGGGTATCAGCAGTACCACGTACCCGAACGCCGGGACGACTTTCTGGCGGCGTTCGAACAGGTCGTCGCGGACGCCATCGACGACGACGTGGACGCGGTCGTCCACGCGGGGGACCTGTTCCACGACCGACGGCCGACGCTGACGGACGTGCTCGGTACGCTGGACGTACTGGAGCGACTCGACGACGCAGGTATTCCCTTTCTCGCTGTCGTCGGCAATCACGAGGCCAAGCGCGACGCCCAGTGGCTCGACCTCTACGAGTCGCTGGGTCTGGCTGTTCGGCTCGACGACGAGCCACACGTGATCGGCGACACGGCTTTCTACGGACTGGATTTCGTGCCTCGTTCGCAGCGAGACGCTCTCGAATACGACTTCGCACCCCACGACGCCGACCACTCGGCGCTGGTCAGTCACGGTCAGTTCCAGCCGTTCGACTACGGCACCTGGGACGCGACCGAAATCGTCGAGACCGCCACCGTCGACTTCGACGCGCTCTTGCTGGGTGACGAGCACACGCCCGGAACGAAACAGGTCGACGAGACGTGGCTCACCTACTGCGGGTCGACCGAACGAGCCAGTGCCGACGAGCGCGACGACCGGGGGTACAACATCGTCACGTTCGACGACGCAGTCCAGATCACCCGCCGCGGCCTCGACACGCGGGAGTTCGTCTTCGTCGAGGTCGAACTTGCCGCCGGCGAGGGGATCGAACGCGTCCACGAACGCATCGGTGAGCACGACCTCGAGGATGCCGTCGTCGTCGTCCACGTCGAGGGGGAGGGCGATCCGATCACGCCAGCCGGTATCGAGGAGTACGCGCTGGAGCGGGGCGCGCTGGTCGCTCGCGTCACCGATCACCGGGAGTTCGCCGACGAGCGCGAGGTCGAGATCAGCTTCGCCGACCCGGACGAGGCCGTCCGCGAGCGGGTGCGCGAACTCGGTCTGAGCGAGGCCGCACGCGACATCGACGAGACGATTCGCGCCTCGAAAGTCCCCGACTCGAACGTCGCAGACACCGTCGAGGACCGTGTGGCCGAACTCGTCGAGGAAGGGGATCTTGCCGTCTTCGACGGTGCGGAAGACGCCGATGCGAGCGGTGAGGCAGGCATCGAAGACGAGGACGAGACCGCCGAAGCCGACGGTGGCGAGACGTCCGCGCCCGACGGTAGCGCAGCGAGCGACGAGACGGAGGATCCGGAAGATCAGTCGACGATGGAGGAGTACCTGTGATGGCCCCACACGATCGACAACGATGGGGGACGAATCGATGAGGATCGCTCGCGTCCGCATGGAGAACTTCAAGTGTTACGGCGAGGCCGATCTGCGTCTCGACCGCGGCGTGACGGTGATCCACGGGCTCAACGGCAGCGGCAAGTCCTCGCTGCTGGAAGCTTGCTTCTTCGCGCTCTACGGGACGAAAGCGCTGGACGAGAACCTGGAGGAGATCGTCTCGATCGGGGCCGACGACGCGACCGTCGAACTGTGGTTCACCCACGGCGGCGGGGACTTCCACGTCGAGCGGCGCGTGCGAAACACGGGCGAGCGAGCGACGACGGCCAAGTGCGTGCTGGAGACGCCCGACGGAAGTTTCGACGGCGCCCGGGACGTGCGACGCAGGATCACCGAACTCCTACGGATGGACAGCGAATCGTTCGTCAACTGCGCGTACGTCCGCCAGGGCGAGGTGAACAAGCTGATCAACGCCTCGCCGAGCGAGCGCCAGGACATGCTCGACGACCTCTTGCAACTGGGCAAACTGGAGGACTACCGCGAGCGCGCCAGCGACGCCCGCGTCGGCATCGGTCGCGTCCGCGACGACAAACAGGGTGCGCTGGGACAGCTCGACGAGCAGATCGCGGCGAAGGAAGAGAAAGATCTCCACGACCGGCTCAACGAACTCCAGAGCCGGATCAACGAGACCAGCGAGGAGATCGAACGGATCGAAGACCAGCGCGAACGCGCCATCAAAACCCGCGACGACGCCCAGTCCGTGATCGAAGAGTACGAGGAGAAACAGGCCGAACTCGACGACCTCGATTCGGAGATCGCCGACCTCCGGGAGACGATCGCCGACACAGAGCAGGAACGCGATCGGCTCGACGAGCAGATCCGGGAACGTCGCGAGACTCTGAGCGGACAGGAGTCTGACCTCGAAGACGCGGTCGCCGACACCGATCTCGACGAGGCCGATCCCGACGCGGTCGCGGCCAGGATCGACGAACTGGAGGCACGCGACGACGACCTCAGGGATCGCATCGAGGACCAGCGGGTCTCGGCCTCCGAGTACAGCAGCGAAGCCGAGTCACGGCGTGGACAGGCCGAAGATCTCGAATCGCGGGCCGAAACGAAGCGCGAAGAGGCCGACCGGCTCGAATCCGAACTGGCCGACACGCGCGACGACGTCGAGCAGCGACGTGAGAAACTCGACGAGATCGGCGAACGGATTACGGAACTGGAAGCCAGGTTCGAGGACGCGCCGGTCGGTCGCGACGAGGTGGGAGACCACCGCGATGCCGTCTCCGAGGAACTCGACGAGGCTCGCCAGCGAGTTACGGAACTGGAGACGACGCTTGACAACGAGCGCGACAGTCTCGAGGAGGCCGAGCGACTCCGCGAGGAGGGCAAGTGTCCGGAGTGTGGCCAGGACGTGGCAGAGTCGCCACACGTCGAGGGGATCGACGACCAGCGCGAGCGGATCGCCGACCTCGAAGCCGACCTCACCGACGCACGTGAGAGCGCCGAGGCCAAGCGCGAGCGACTCGAACGGGCGGAGGCGCTCGTCGAGACCGCGAACCGGATCGAGCAACTGGAGACGAACCGAGAGAACGTCCGCCAGCTGATCGACGAACGCGAATCCGGACTGGACGAGGACGCGGAGCGGATCGAACAGCTCCGCGAGGACGCTACAGACCTCGAATCAGAGGCCGAGGAGAAGCGAGAGGCGGCGACCGAGGCCGAAGCGAAGGTCGAGGAGTGTCGCAGTGTCGTCGCCGAGTGCAATCAGGAGAGCCAGCAACTGAAGCAGGATCTCGAACGGCTCGAAAGCGTCGAAACACTGCTGGACGCGATCGATGAGAGCGAGGACGCGCTCGATAGACTCCGCGAACAGCGCCAGCAGAAGGGGGAGATCAACGACGAACGGCGGCAGCGACTCGGTGACAAGCGCGACCGCAAGCAGACCCTGGAAGCGGAGTTCGACGACGCCAACGTCGAGGAGGCTCGCAGCGAACGGGACCGAGCGATCGAGTACATCGAGCAGGCCGACGCGAAACTCGACGAACTGCGCGAGCGCCGCGACGATCTGCAGGCCAGCGCGGGGGCCGTCGAGAACGAGATCGAGGAGCTCGAAGCCCTGCGCGACCGCCGTGAGGAGCTGGCCGAGACCGTCGAGAAACTCGCGACGCTGTACGATGAGGCCGAGGATCTGGAGGGGATGTACGGCACCGTCCGTGCGGAACTGCGCCAGCGAAACGTCGAGACGCTGGAGCGGATGCTCAACGAGACGTTCGATCTGGTCTACCAGAACGACTCCTACTCCCACATCGAACTCGACGGCGAGTACCAGCTGACGGTGTACCAGAAGGACGGCGAGCCACTGGATCCCCAGCAGCTATCGGGCGGCGAACGGGCGCTGTTCAACCTCAGTCTCCGGTGTGCGATCTACCGCTTGCTCGCCGAGGGGATCGAGGGGGCCGCACCGATGCCGCCGCTGATCCTCGACGAACCGACTGTCTTCCTCGACTCGGGGCACGTCTCGCAACTGCTCGACCTGATCGAGTTCATGCGCGACGACGTGGGCGTCGAGCAGATCGTCGTCGTCAGCCACGACGAGGAACTCGTCGGCGCGGCCGACGCACTGGTCCGCGTCGAGAAGGACTCGACGACCAACCGATCGACAGTCGAACGCGTCGACGTGGGCGCGGTCGCCGGGATGGCGGACTGAGACGGACAGTTGTCGATCTGGGGCAGACCGACAACTGTCCGTATGACCGTCGCAGACTGGGAGCTTTGGATCGATTCAGTCCTGGCGAAGCGTCGCGAGCGCATCGCTCGCGTCGGCAGTCGTCTCGTACCCCCGCCCGCCGGGGACCTCGGCCTCGGCGACCAACCCGGCCGCGCGGAACTCCGCGATGAGTCCGTGGAGGTCGCTCTCACAGAGTTCGTACCGGTCGAGCAGTACGCGCACGTCCGTCGGGCCGTGCTCGTCGAGTTCGAGCAAGAGGCCGAGCGCTCGCTCGTCGTGGCTGGCCGTGAGGACTCGCCGGAGTGGATCGGAGATCCCGCTTGCGGCCGTCTCCAGTGGGCCGGCATCTTCGACCGGTTCGAGACTGTCGTTGGGGAGGTGACGTTCCTCCCCCGTTGCGGGGTCGCGGACGAGACTCGACTCGGTCGAGCGTTTGACGAGTAGATAGCGTTGCCCTTCGTCGTCTTCGACGGTACGCATCGGTCCACTGTTGGGTATCGTCGGGGGTATGCGTTGTGTTCCGACTGCTCACGCCGTGTTCGATTCGTCTGACTCCCCGTCGCGATCACGACGGAAGCGATAGTATCGGACGAACCCGTAGGCGGCGGTGAGCACGCCGACGGCGAACACCTGCAGGGCGAGGTCCCAGTCGCCGAGGAAGAAACCGATCATCGGGCCGACAGTGACGCCGAACACTGCGACGTTGAACACGACGACGAGCTTCCAGAACAGGCCCACGACTGCTGTGTCACCCTCGCCCGGCTCCGGCGGTGTCGGGATCTCCGGACCGAGTTCTGCGGCCGCTCGCTCGGCCTCGGCGATCGCCGGCTCGTCGGGTTCGAGCTTGTCGGGGTCGAGACTGCCCGCTGCGGGCGCTTCGGGGATCTCGACGCCCGAGCTCTCGTCCGTGTCGCTGTCCTCGCCGCTGCTCACGGTCGACTGTTCGGTTGGGTCGGCAAAAACGGTTCGCCTCGGCTACACCTGTTCGGTCAGCGTGACTGCCGAGTCCGTCTGGAGCCACGCCAGCGGGTTCTCGGCGTCGTAGAATACTGTCCCCTCTTCGGTCTCGTAGGTCTCGGTCGTCTCGATGGCCGCCGGCAATCCGGGCTCGGAGCGTAGTTCCTCTGCACTGTCCCGCTCGTCTGCGCGTGCTTGGTCCGACATGGGGACTCACTTCTTCGTATGTGATGAGTTACCATATACCTTCTGGCTGTGACGATACTTTCGTCCTGCGATTTCGTCAACAGGTTTTTGCTCGAGGGTTCCCACTCCACTGGACCATCGCTGTTTTTATCGGGCATCCCGAAGGACGGCACAACATGAGTGAGCAGGGCCAGCAGGACCTCGGGGCGTTCGTCGAGGGAACCGATTCGAACCCCGACGACGGCGAGCGCGACCGCGCCGAGGAGGCGGCGGCCATCGCCGGACAGAACACGTCGACGGCGGAGGTCGTCGACGCGAGCGATCACCTCTTCGAAGCGGTCGACGAGACGGTCTCGATAGCCGTCACGCAGATCGACTACACGATCGAGGGCCGGGGCGACGACGAGTACCCGGTCATTCACGTCTTCGGACGGACTCCGGACGAGGAGGCCGTCCACGCTCGTGTCTACGATTTCCAGCCCTACTTCTACGCGCCCGCCGAGAATATCTCCGACGACCGACTGCGCCAGTACGACAGTATCACCGGCTGGGAAGAGGCCGGCGAGGACGGTGAACCCTACGAGTCGATCCGCGGCGAGCGTCTCGTGAAGATCTTCGGGCGCACGCCCCGCGACGTGGGCCAGATCCGCGACGAGTTCGACCACTACGAGGCCGACATCCTCTTTCCAAACCGGTTTCTCATCGACAAAGGGATCACCAGCGGCGTCGAGCTCCCACTTCGCGAGAACGAAGACGGCAGTCTCCGCGTCCACGAGGCCGAGGTCGGACCGGCCGAGGTACAGGCGACCCCGCGAGTGAACCTCTTCGACATCGAAGTCGACGATCGATCGGGGTTCCCAGAGGACGGCGAGGAACCGATCGTCTGTCTGACGAGCCACGACTCCTACCGCGACGAGTACGTCGTCTGGCTCTACGAGGCTCCCGACGGCGTCGCTGGCCCGGCGGAACTGGCAGACTACGAGCCGATCGAAGACGATGCCACCCTCGACGTCGACGTACGATCGTTCGAGCAGGAGGAGGCGATGCTCGACGCGTTCGTCACCTACCTCGAAGACACCGATCCAGACATCCTCAGCGGGTGGAACTTCGACGACTTCGACGCGCCGTACTTCCTCGACCGACTCGAAGAACTGCAGGGTCCCCACCACGACTACGATCTCGACATCGATCGGCTCTCGCGTGTGAACGAGGTCTGGCGCTCCGGCTGGGGCGGGCCGGACATCAAGGGTCGAGTCGTCTTCGACCTCCTCTACGCCTACCAGCGAACGCAGTTCAGTGAACTCGACTCCTATCGGCTGGACGCCGTCGGCGAGGAGGAACTCGGCGTCGGCAAGGAGCGCTACCCCGGCGACATCGGTGATCTCTGGGAGGACGACCCCGAGCGCCTGCTGGAGTACAACCTCCGGGACGTGGAGCTGTGTGTCGAACTCGACCGCGACCAGAACATCATCCCGTTCTGGGACGAGGTCCGCACCTTTGTCGGCTGTAAACTGGAGGACGCCACGACGCCCGGTGACGCCGTCGACATGTACGTGCTGCACAAACTCAACGGCGAGTTCGCCCTCCCCTCGAAGGGCCAGCAGGAGAGCGAGGACTACGAGGGCGGGGCAGTCTTCGACCCGATCACGGGCGTCAAGGAGAATGTCACTGTACTAGACCTCAAGTCACTCTACCCGATGTGCATGGTGACGACGAACGCGAGCCCCGAGACGAAGGTCGACCCAGAGGCCTACGACGGTGAGACCTACCGCGCACCCAACGGCACCCACTTCCGGAAGGAACCGGACGGCGCGATCCGGGAGATGGTCGACGAGCTCCTGACAGAACGTGAGGAGAAGAAGTCCCTCCGAAACGAACACGATCCCGAAGACGCGGCGTACGAGCGCTACGACCGGCAGCAAGCGGCAGTGAAGGTGATCATGAACTGCTTCACGCCGGACACGGAGGTCGTGACGCCCGACGGCGTTCGTGATATCGCGGATCTCGAAGTCGGCGACGAGGTATATTCCCTCGACCCAGAAACGATGCGGATGGAAGTCAAGCCCGTCGTCGAAACGCACGACTATCCCGATTATCGCGGCGAACTGGTCGACATCGAGACGAGCAAGATCGACTTCCGGGTGACGCCGAACCACCGGATGCTCGTTCGGAAGAACGAGACGAACGGTATCACCGAAGACGAGTACGAGTTTGTCGAGGCAGGCGACCTGGATCAGGCGACGAACTACGAACTGCCCCACGGCTGGGATGGGCCCGGTGGCGATCCGCTCGACGAGATCGATCTGACCGAGTACGCCGACGACTACGAAGTGTGGGTTCGGCCCGAGGTCCACGGCCACACCTTCGCCGCGGAGATTGGTTACTACCCCGACAGCGTACTGAAAAACGACATCGGTGTCGAAGGATACGTCTTCGATCCTGACTCGTTCGAAGAACATCGCGAGTACATCGAAGACGTGGCAGAGCAAACGTACATCCACGCCGAGGCCGGCCGCAAGTGGATCCCACGGACCTTCGACGGCGACGATTTCCTCGAACTGCTCGCGTGGTATATCACCGAAGGGAACGTTTACACGTCCGAGGAGAAGCAGTTCGGTGAGAAGATACGCGGATCGGCGACGACGGTCAAGATCGCACAGGATGCCGTCGCCGACGGTGGCCACTCTGACCACGCTGCCATCGGTGAACTCCTCGATCGGATGGGATTCGATTACTACGTCGACGACCGGTCCTATCAGTTCACGTCGAAGCTACTGGGTGAGATATTCCGAGAGCTATGTGGTGATGGGAGCTTCGCCAAGCAAATCCCCGAATTCGTCTTCGATGCGAGTCGCGACCAGAAAGAACGATTCCTCGACACCCTGATCGCCGGCGATGGTGACCGAGAGCAGAACTCGTGGCGGTACACCACGTCGAGCGAGCAACTTCGTGACGACGTGCTTCGTCTGTGCGCCCATCTCGGGCTGACCGCGAACTACAACCACGACAGTGGATCGTGGCGGATCTACGTCACCGAAGACAGCAAGAACACGCTCCGGATGCACCGAAGTGGGGGCGAAAGCACGGCCGAGAACGGCGTTCACTGCGTCACGGTCGAGGACAACCACACGCTACTCGCCGGCCGAAACGGCAAATTCCAGTTCGTCGGGCAGTCGCTGTACGGCGTCCTCGGTTGGGATCGATTCCGTCTCTACGACAAGGAGATGGGCGCGGCCGTCACGGCGACGGGCCGCGAGGTCATCGACTACACAGACGAGGTCGTCGCCGACGAGGGGTACGAAGTCGTCTACGGGGACACCGACTCCGTCATGTTACAGGTCGGTGACATCGGGCCCGAAGACGTCGAGGCCGAGGTCGAGATCACCGACGAGATGCGGGCGAAACACCCCGAGATGGACGACGACGAACTTGAGACCGTTGCGGCGACGATCAAGAAGGGGTTCGAACTGGAGGAGACGATCAACGAAGCGTACGACGACTTCGCGCTCGAACGCCTGAACGCGCAGTTCCACCGCTTCCAGATCGAGTTCGAGAAACTGTACCGGCGATTCTTCCAGGCCGGCAAGAAGAAGCGCTACGCCGGCCACATCGTCTGGAAGGAGGGCAAGGACGTCGACGACATCGACATCACCGGGTTCGAGTACCAGCGCTCCGATATCGCGCCGATCACCAAGCGCGTCCAGAAGCAGGTCATCGACATGATCGTCCACGGCGAGGACGCCGAGGACATCAAGACCTACGTCCACGACGTGATCGAGGACTTCCAGGCCGGCAACGTCGATCCCGAAGACGTGGGCATCCCCGGCGGCATCGGGAAGAAACTCGACAACTACGACACCGACACCGCACAGGTCCGGGGCGCGAAGTACGCGAACCTCTTGCTGGGGACGAACTTCCAGAGCGGGTCGAAACCCAAGCGCCTCTACCTCGATCGGGTTCACGACGACTTCTTCCAGCGGATCGAGGCGGAGAAAGGACTGAACCCCTCCGAGGACCCGCTGTACGGCGAGTTCCGGCGCGATCCGGACGTGATCTGTTTCGAGTTCGCCGATCAGATCCCCGAGGAGTTCGAGGTCGACTGGGAGAAGATGCTGGACAAGACGCTGAAGGGGCCGATCGCGCGCATCCTCGAAGCGATGGGCATCTCCTGGGACGAAGTGAAGTCGGGTCAGGAGCAGACCGGTCTCGGCCAGTTCATGTAGCGGGGGTCGCGACGGATCCCGTCCCGTTTCGGACGGAACCGACGGATGAGGCGGTCCCTCGACAGTACCCTTTTCACTGGGGGAATCGAACACTCAAGTATGTACGTCCGGGACGCGAAGAACCGAGAAGAGGTCTGGTTGCTGGATCACATCGAGGAGATGGGGCTCGACGACAGCGCCTTCCGGTCCCGCGACTACGTCATCGCGATCGACGAGGCGGAACACGAGAAGGCGGGGTTCGGCCGCATCCGCATCCACAAGACCGACGACGAGGAGATCTGTGAGCTGACGAGCATCGGCGTCCTCGACCAGTGGCGCGGCCAGGGCGTCGGTGCCCACGTCATCGAGCGTCTCGTCGAGTACGCCGGTGACCAGGGGTTCGACGAGGTGTACTCGCTGACCAACGCGTCCGACTATCTCCAGCAGTTCGGCTTCGAGCGGATCGAAGTGGCCCAGCTCCCCGGGAAGCTCCGCGATCGGCTGGCGACTAAACAGGAGAACATCCAGCCCGACGCCGTGCCGGTGCGACTGGCCATCGAGCGCTTCGAGATGCCACAGCGACTCCGGGATGCCTTCAAAGCGGCTACCGCCGAGGACGACGCCGAGGCCGAACCTGAGGAGGGGCCGGAGGACTTCGGGATCGACCCGGAGGAGGCGACCTACAAGTACGACACTGGTCGATAGATTCGGCTCCTTGGGGTCTCGGTACGAGCACGGAACGAATCTTTTTTCTACGCACCGCGACCTGAAAAAGTCGAGCATGTCGTTCCCGAACCATCCGGAGAAGTACGACGCCGAGCCACTGATCCAGCCCACGCAGTCGACGGCGTACGCGGAGTCCGGCGAGGCAGTGGCGGCGCTGTCTGGTGTCGTCCTCTGTTACAGTCGGGATCTCATGGACTACGTGACCGAGACCTACGACGGCACGATGATCGATCGGTACCTCGGTGATCTGTACGTGATCGAGGACACGGACGGAGCGGTTGGGGTCCTCGGTGGATTCGGGATCGGCGGCCCCACGACGGCGGTGATGATGGAGGAACTGATCGCGGGTGGTGTCGAAGCGTTCCTGTCGGTCGGGTACGCCGGCTGTCTGCGCGAGGATGTGGCGATGGGTGAATACATCGTCTGTGAGCGGGCGATCCGTGACGACGGCACCTCCCATCACTACGTCGAGCCCGAGACGTACGCGACGCCGACCGACGAGTTCGTGGGGGCGATCCGGACGCGACTGCGCGAGGAGGACGACGCCTTTCACGTTGGACCGTCGTGGACGACGGACGCGATCTACCAGGAGACGAAAGCGGAGATCGAACGCTACGCCAGTGAGGGCGTCCTGACCGTCGAGATGGAGGCCGCGACCGTGTTCACCGTCGCCGAGCATCGCGGCGTCGACGCGGCGGCGATGTTCGTCGTCAGCGACTATCTCGGACTCTCAGAGTGGGAGACGAAGTTCGATTCGGCGGCAGACGATCTGGCGGCGCTGTGCGATACCGGGCTGACTCTCTTGTCGGAATACGTCGCGGAGTGAGCACGCGCCGGGAGGCCAGTCCGGTCTGGTGTGCTATCCCTCTTCACACTCCCGGAACGCTTTCGGGGACCTGCTGAGAACAGCCGTGCCATGTCGGACGCGTTCCAGACACCGCCTCCAACAATCTCCGGTGACCGAGTCGCCGTCGTCGCGCCGTCGAGCGGCGGCGCGGCGAACGCATGTCACGTCCTGGCGCTCTCACTCCGGCGGCTCCGCGAGGAGTTCGAACTGGAACCGATCGTCTACCCGACTGCGCGCCAGTCCGACGAATTTCTCGATTGTACTGTCACGGCAGTGAGGACAGCTCATACAGCGAACCGACGGCCGACACAGTCGACAGGGCTATGACAGTCTGTCGGCCAGCGGATCGCCGCTGTGTTCGAAGTCGTCCCAGAAATCGGCTGCCCGGAACTCGTTCTCCGGATACAGTTTGTCCGGGGGGTCCTGGAACCACGCCGCACCGTTCAGTTCGCCGGGCTGGATTGCGATCGATCCGCCAGCGTACGCCCCGTCGAAAAACACCCAGAGCGTGTGTAGTCGGTCGTCGTGGGTGCCTTCAGAGACGGTGACGCGATGGCAGCAGAGAAAGCAGTCTGTGATCTCGCAGTCCACGCCGGTCTCCTCGCGGACTTCCCTGACCGTTGCCTGCTCGTAGGTTTCGTTGCCCTCTCGGCCCCCGCCGGGTAGTCCCCACTCGGTCCCGCCACGCCCGAGAATCATCAGCACCGACCGCTCGTCGCCGACCTCGTCCGGCATCGATTCCGTGAGAGCCGCCGCGTCCGCCGGATCGCGGACGACCCAGGCGTAGCCGCCACCGGTGTAGCCGTCCAGCGAATGAGCCCGCAGTTCCTCGAACAGATCAGGGGAGACGGTCTCGCGTTCCTCTCTGACCGGCACGTCGTCGTACTCCTCACACAGCCGATCCCGGCGGCGCTCGACTGTCTCGCGGTTGATCCCTTCGCCGTTCATGGATTGATGTTGTCTGATCGATCGCTAAAAAACGTGCTGATACGGCCCATCTCATCGGCTCGACCCTCGCGAGCTATTCCCTGTCTATGTTGTCGACACAGTCTTTTTGTGCCGGGGTGTCGACGCCGTAGACATGGACGTCGCCCAGCGCGTGCACCTGATGCCAGTCGGTTACGAGAACGACCGGATCGTCCTCTCGGCGAAGCGCTTCAGCGCGGATCGCGTGCTCTTGCTCGAATACGACGACCAGACGGCTCACCCCTCCTACGCCGAGACGATCCGTGAGCGGCTCGACGACGCCGGGATCGATCACGAGACGATCCAGTGCGACATCTTCGATTTCTACGACTCGCTGGGGACCATCGCCGAACTGGCGACGCGTCTGTCCGATCACGACGTGTACGTCAACCTCGCGACCGGCAGCAAAGTCACTGCGATCGGCGGCATGATCGCTTGCATGGCCACGGGCGCGACGCCATACTACGTCCGGGCCGAACACTACGCTGCCGAGACCGACGGCGACGTGGCCGAGGGCATTCGCGAAGTAACCGAACTGCCGACCTACCCGATGGAGCATCCCGACCGCCAACAGGTGGCCGTCATGGCCCACCTCGACGCAGAGGGCGGCGCGACCAAGCGCGCGTTGATCGACTTCGGCGAACAGGAAGGCCTGCCCTTCCTCGCCGAGCACGACGCGGCCAACCGCAAGAGCCAGTACCGCCTGCTCGACAGCCACGTCCTCAAGCCGCTGGCCGAGACTGGCTACGTGACGGTCACGGAACGCGGCCGCTCGAAACTGGTCGAACTGACCGAGGCCGGCCGAAACACACTACGCGCGTTCCGCTACCTGATCGAGGAAGAGCGCTGAGGCTACAGCCAGCGGTATACACCGTCACTCGCTTTATCGAACGGACCCAAGAACGGATATGGCCACGGCGACCTACGACTGCGTCTGCGGTGTGACCCTGCGCTACAAGCAGGATCTCGTCCAAGAGCACGGGGGACGCACGCGAACGTGGCTCTGCCGGGCGTGTCGAACGCCAGTTCCGGCCGTTCACGCCGAGAAGATCAAACACCAGCATCCGTCGTGATAAAGCATCAGCACCCGTCGTGATTGGCCCGGAGAACTGTCGCCCTGTGCGTCAGCGATTAGTCGGGGGCGGCCGAACGCTTCCCTATGTTCGATCCCGAGGAACTGGACGAGATCCGTGCCGGGAAGGAGCGCTGGCACGAGGAGACCGTCCAGCCGACGCTCGATCGCTTCGGCGAGCGCGAGGAGACGTTTACGACGGACACGGCGGGACAGACCGTCGACCGGCTCTACACGCCCGCCGACGTGGCCGATCTGGACTACGAGGCGGATCTGGGGTTCCCCGGTGAGGAACCGTACACGCGGGGCGTCTACTCGACGATGCATCGCGGCCGGCTGTGGACGATGCGCCAGTACGCCGGGATGGGGACCGCCGCCGAGACGAACGAGCGCTTCCAGTACCTGCTCGACCAGGGCCAGACCGGGCTGTCGATGGCGTTCGACCTCCCAACGCAGATGGGGTACGACTCCGACGACGCGATGGCCGCCGGCGAGGTCGGCAAGACCGGTGTCGCCATCGACTCGCTGCGGGATATGGAGGTCGTCTTCGACGGGATCGATCTGAGCGATGTCTCGACGTCGATGACGATCAACGCCCCCGCGAGCGTCCTGCTGGCGATGTACGTCGCGCTGGGCGACCAGCAGGGCGTCCCACGCGAGGAGCTCCGGGGGACGATCCAGAACGACGTGCTCAAAGAGTACATCGCCCGCAACACCTACATCTACCCGCCCGAGCCGTCGATGCGGATCGTCACCGACATCTTCGATTTCTGCGCCGCCGAGGTCCCGAAGTTCAACACGATCTCGATTTCTGGGTATCACATCCGCGAAGCCGGTTCGACCGCCGCTCAGGAGATCGCCTTCACGCTGGGCGACGGCATCGAGTACGTCGAGACGGCGCGGGCGGCAGGGCTGGACGTGGACGATTTCGCGCCCCAGCTCTCCTTCTTCTTCGCTGCGTACAACAACATCCTCGAAGAGGTGGCGAAGTTCCGTGCGGCCCGACGACTCTGGGCCGACATCATGGAGGAACGCTTCGACCCGGACGATCCGGCGAGCAAGCAACTGAAGTTCCACACCCAGACCGCCGGCTCCACCCTGACTGCCCAGCAGGTCGAGAACAACGTTGTCCGGGTCGCCTATCAGGCGCTGGCGGCAGTGCTGGGGGGCACCCAGAGCCTCCACACAAACGGCAAGGACGAGGCCGTCGGCTTGCCGACCGAGGAGTCCGTTCGCACCGCCCTGCGAACCCAGCAGATACTCGCCCACGAATCGGGTGCGGCCGATACGATCGACCCGCTGGGCGGGAGCTACTACGTCGAGGCGCTCACCGACGAACTGGAGGCCGAGGCCCGCGAGATCCTCGACACCGTCGACGACCGCGGTGGCATGCGGCAGGCAATCGAGGACCAGTGGGTCCAGCGCCAGATCCAGGACGTGGCCTACGAGCGCCAGCAGGAACAGGAGGCAGGCGACCGGATCATCGTCGGCGTCAACGAGTACACCGTCGACGAAGAGGGGCCGGTCGACATCGAAGAGGTCGACGAGACGCTCGAAGCGCGACAGCACGAGCGCCTCGACGCCCTCCGCGAGGAACGCGACGACGCCCTCGTCGCGGAGCGACTGGACGCGCTTGGGGACGCTGCGGAGGGTGACGCGAACTTGCTCCCACCCATGATCGACGCCGTCAAGGCCTACGCGACGACCGGCGAGATCTGCGACGTGCTCCGGGACGTCTTCGGTGAGTACCAGCCCGGTGCCGTGTGAACGGCACCACCGTCCGTCGATAGCGACAAACCATTTAACCGGGCGGACCATCGGCCCAACACATGGCCGAAACGAGACGGCTCCTCGCAGTCTTCCTCGTCGGACTGCTGGTGGGCGTCGCCGCGACGGCGGCCGCCGGGTTGGGCTTCCAGCAGTCACTCAGCGTCTCGGTACCGTCCGTGTCCGTGACCAGTGGCTGTGGCGAACAGACCGATGCGACCGGTTGGGCGGCGAAGGTACCCAACCAGGGCTACGAGACGGTCCTGCTCAACCGCAGCATCGAGGGCCCGATCGCCAACACCACGCTGACCGGGGAGGGCGACTATCGCCTGACGTTGATGACCGAGCGCGTCGAACCGGGCTGTCACTACGAGGCAGCACTGACGCTACCCAACGAGTTCGACTCGCTGACGGTCGTCCACGACGACCGCGAAGTCGTCTCGATCCGGAACCGCGAGGATACGAACGCCCGGTTCTGGCGGCTCAACGAGTCGGCGTGAACCGCCCCAGGGATTAGTACTCCCCCTGCGTTGGCACGCGTATGCACTTCGACCACGCGGGCATCGCGACCGACGACGCCGAGGCGCTTGGATCGCTGTACGCGGACCTGCTGGACGCCTCGATCGTTCACGAGGAGACGTTCGACGGGCTCGCGGTCACGTTTCTGGCACTCGACGGCGCGTACTTCGAACTACTGGAGCCGTTGCCTGACGCCGACGGGGCGATCCAACGGTACCTCGATCAGCAGGGACCGGGCATCCACCACCTCGCGATCGCGACCGAGGACATCGAGGCGGCGCTGTCGACCGCCCGATCAGCGGGCGTCGAGTTGATCGACGAGGAACCCCGGGACGGTGCGTGGGGCCACGACGTCGCGTTCCTGCACCCGCGTTCGACGGGCGGCGTGTTGCTGGAGTTCGTCGAACACTGACACCGGGGCGGTCCGTGGTAGCGACCACTACGACCGGAGATCGTACTCGAAGCCCGTCTTCGTATCCCGGTCGAAGCCACACGCCTCGTAGAACTGCAGTTTCCACTCCTGTTCGGTCTCGGTCAGCAGCATGACCTTGTAGCAGTTCCACCCGTCTGCTAGGTCGACCGCCGCCGCCAGACACTGCCGCCCAAACCCCTGTTGCCTGTACTCCTCGTGGGTAACGACGTTCTCGACGACGGCGAAGGGGCGAGCATTCCGTGTCAGGTTCCGCGTGAGCGACAGCACGCACGAGGCCACGAGGCGTTCGTCGTGTTCGACGACGACGATAGAGAGTGTCTCGTCGTCGAGCATCGCTCGCCACTGCGCTCGGAGCTCCTCGTCCCGTTCGAGTTCCGGATCGTCCGGATTGAGCATCCGATACAGCTCAAGCAGTTCGTCGAGCTCGTCCGCGTGGATCGTTCTGGCAGTGGCCATCGGCGTTCGTATCTGAGGAGCCACCCGCCGATCCCAAGACTGTTCTGGCTCACAGGGGGTCTCGTCGTCGTGCATAGATTCTCTCCCGGGAGAATCGAACACCAGAGCCAGTCGAGAGGCCTGTTCTCTCCGACCGGCTACGATACGCCTCTCCCCCGTTGCGACGACCAGAACAAAAAGGACTTACTGTCTCGTCGGAATCTGTCTCTCATGAAAGCTGTCGTCCTCGCTGGTGGTTACGCGACGCGACTCTGGCCGGTCACGAAGAACCGGCCGAAGATGATGCTACCGGTCGGCGAGACCACCGTCATTGATCGGATTCTCGGTGAACTGGAAGCGGACGACCGCATCTCCGAGGTGTTCGTCAGCACGAACGAGCGGTTCGAAGCCGACTTCAGGGACCACCTCGCCGAGTCGGCGTTCGAGAAGCCCAGCCTCACTATCGAGGAGACGACCGAGGAAGACGAGAAGTTCGGCGTGATCGGTGCGCTCGCACAACTCGTCGATCGTGAAGGCATCGAAGACGAGGACCTGCTGGTCATCGCGGGCGACAACCTCATCAGCTTCGACGTGGCCGACTTCGTGGACTTCTTCGAAGAGACGGAGTCACCTACGATCGCGGCATACGACGTTGGATCTCGCGAGAAGGCCAAGTCCTACGGGCTCGTCGAACTCGACGGCGACGAGGTCGTCGACTTCCAGGAGAAGCCTGACGATCCCAACAGCACGCTCGTCTCGATCGCCTGCTACGCCTTCCCCGCGGAGGCAGTCACGTTCGACGAGTACCTGTCGGGTGGGAACAACCCGGACGAACCCGGCTGGTTCATCCAGTGGCTCGTCGAGAACGACACCGTCTCCGCGTTCACGTTCGACGGGGCGTGGTTCGACATCGGAACGCCCGAGAGCTACCTCGACGCCGTCGCCTGGGAACTCGACGGCGAGAACGTGATCGCCGAGTCGGCGACCATCGAGAACACCACCGTCGGCGAGAACGTCCACGTCCTCGACGACGCGGAGATCGTCAACTCCAGCCTCGATCGGTCGGTCGTGTTTCCGAACGCGACGATCCGCGACGGCGACGTTCGGGAGTCGATCATCGACCGCGAGACCCACATCGAGGATCTGGACCTCGCGGGCGCACTCATCGGCGCGCACACGACGATCACGAACGGGAAGTAGCGGCCCGACCTGCTTCGACTGTAAGTCCCCCGTTCGGCATCAGTCTCAGGTACTGAACGGCGTCGGCAGTGTGGGGAGACACGCCGAGTGAGACGACGCCCTCAGCGTGCGAGCGATTGCGCCGAACCGTGAAGTAGATCACTGCGCGCGGACTAGCCGCTGTCTCCGTCGTTGTCGTTTTCGGCTTTCTCGTCTTCGTACTCCGAGACGGCGATCAGCAGCCGGCCGTCGTCCAGTGCCGTCACCATCTTCGATTCGGTAAACGTCGTGCCATCGGACCGCAATCCCTTGCTACGGCCGGCCCACTTGCCGCCCTCCGCGACGACGGGCAAGACGTTGTTCCTGATGTGTTCGACCTCTTCGGACGGGTGGAGGTCTTCCCAGAAGCGACCTTCGACCTCGCCGGGGTCGTACTCGTAGAGCTCCGCGTACGTGTCGTCGACGCTCTCGAACGTCTCGTCGGGACCGACGATGCCGACGCCGTCGAGTTGCACGTCGGTCTCGGGGTCGAACTGTCCGTCGGCGTCGACCGCGTGTTCGACCCGCCGGATCAACATCGTGTACTGCTCCGTCCCCAGTCCTTTCTTCATGTAGTCGGTGACGCCCGCCTCGATCACGTCCGCTGCGAGTTCGTTCGTCTCCTCACCGGAAAACAGCAGAAAGGGGAGTTCCGGGTCGATATCGCGGATCGAGCGGAGCAACTCGATCCCGTTTGTCCCGGGCATATCGTAGTCGCTGATCACGCAGTCGAACGTCGCCGACTCGTCCCGGAGTAGTGCGAGCGCTTCGTCGGCGCTGGCGGCGGTCGTCACCGTACACGCCAGGCCGCTCTCCGGTCGCTCCAGATACGTCTGCACGAGGCTTCGCAGGCCAGCGTCGTCGTCGACGTGGAGGATCGAGAGCGAGCGGTCCATTACCGACCCGAACTACTGTTGCCGTCCTAAACAGGTTTGCTGTCGGTTATCGCGCCTGATACCGTCGAACCGCTCCACACCGGACTACGCCCCGTCTCCGCGGTCGCCCAGCCACGCGTCCTCGATTCGGATCGAGCCGCGGCTCCCGTCCCACTCGGTCTCGTAATCGAGCCGGATCGGCCGGTCCATGTGGGGCCCGTCCGTGACGAGCGTCTCGAACTCGCCGCCCTCGCCGAGGATGTGGACGCCGTACTCGTCGTTGAGTGCTTCGAGGTCTGCGAGCGCTGCCTCGTCGATGGTTCGACCGAGCCACGACTCGTCGAGACCGTAGGCGGCGACCTGGACGATCCGAATCTCGAAGCCCGCGTCGAGCATCGCGTCGGCCAGCTCACGGGGGTCTTCCTGCCAGAGCGGTGCGAACAGCTTGGCGTCGAGTCGGTCGCACATCGCTTCGATCCGACTCGTCTGGTACTCGCTCTCGACCGCGCCGGCGGTGACGCCGGCGATGCCACCCGAGAGGTCGGCGTCCAGTTCCACCAGCGCCGCCTCCAGTGGTTCGAGTTCGTCGTCACCCTGCTGGCCCGAATCAGCGGCCGATTCGGCGCCCATGTCGCCCGGTTCCACGTCGACCAGTTCGATCCCGATGCTCTCGGCGGCCAGCGTCGCCAGCGACGTGGCCGGGAGGTGGTACATGTAGGAGTCCCCCTCCGGGTGGACCGTCACGAGCCGCTGTACGTCCAGTCCCGCTTCGAGGGCCCGGTAGAGGGCCCACGACGAGTCCTTGCCGCCCGAGAACAGGCTCACCCACGCGTCAGTCATTACCCCCTCATTGCCGAGGCCCAGATAAATCGGTGTGGGTTCGCGCAGGAACACGCAGCCTGTTGGCCAGCCTCCCCGAGATCGTCGTCGAGTGACTACTCGACGAACTCTTCCTGTACGTTCGACTGGCTGAAGTACGCAGCGAAACGGACGCCGATCAGGCTCACGAGGATCCCTGCGAGGATGAACACCGCGAGCCGGGTACCCCGTTCTAGCCGCACGACTTCGATCAGCACCGGCCCGATCGAGAACGGTCCCATCTCGAACTGCGTGACGACACTGGCCCGCTCCAGGAAGTACACCGAGAACCCTCGGACGACCAGCCCGACGGCGATCGCACCGAACGGGAGGTTGACGTACGCCGACCGGATGCTGTCTCGCTGCATCAGTTCGTCGGTCAACCGACCCGTCGCGGCCGCCAGCGCAGCCGCGGTGAACCAGGGCACCCCGTCGAACGCGAAGCGCATCGCGTGGATGAACATACTCTGGTCGCCGGTCGCACGCACGCCCAGCGCGCCGACGAAGATCCCGACGAGCGAGAGGCCGCCTGCGACGACGTAGGTGACCAGCGACACCTGCCCGGAGTACAGTGCCTCCTGGATCTCGCCGGGGAGCCGCGAGAGGTACTCGTCGATCCCCAGCCCCTTGTAGATGAGGAAGGCACCGACGGCGGCCGCGATCGTGCCGACCGCGAAGGCGGGGTTGTCGGTCACGAGTAACAGGAGCGGGAACGCGATCAACGCGATCCCGAGCGGGACGAGGACGGTCTTTCGCAGTTCCTCGTCGGCGAGGAACTGCTTGAGCAGGTAGTACGTCGACTCGATGTCACGGGCCTGCCGGACGACGACGCGGTCGACGGCGTCGACGCGCAGTCGACTCTCGATGATCGGCACAAGCCGCTCGTCTTCGGCACTGTCGACGACCACGATGGCCGAGTCAGGGTCGTACTCCTCGACGAGTTCGTCGGCCTGCCTGGCGACGCTCCGATCGGCGCTGACGCCGTCACCGCGGTCGCCGACGACGGTGACGATCGCGTCGTCGCCGTCGGCTTCGATATCGTTCGACACCCGAAGCCCCTCCAGCATCGTGTTGACGCGGCTGTCTTCGGGATCGGTCAGGCCGACCTCCGTGACGAGCGATTCGACTGCGTCGTAGCCGGCGACCGGTAGAGACGTGTCTGGTGGAAACGACCCCCCCCGATCGATACAGACCACCAGCGTTGTCACAGTCGACCAGAAACATCGGCGGAATAAAAATCCTCCTTCCGTTCGGCGCGAACTGCGATCACCGCCGGAAGGAGAGGCCGTCGAAGTCGCCGTTCAGCGTGCTCGCGATCCCCGCGCCCAGCGCGAACGCGACCGACTGCGCGCCGCCGCGAAGTCTCCCAGCCAGCCCGCTGGCGGGCTCGAACTCCTGGACTGCGACCGGTTCGCCGAGTTCCGCCTCGAGCGCGTCCTCGATCTCTCTCCGGGTCCCCAGTTCGTCGACCAGCCCCCGCTCGTGGGCCTCGCCGCCGAGGTAGATCCGGGCTTCCGTCTCGCGGATCTCGTCTTCGTCCAGTTGCCGGCCGTCGGCGACCGTCTCGACGAACTGGTCGTAGTAGTCGTCGACGATGGTCTGGAGGTACTCGCGTTCGTCGTCGTCGAGTTCCTTCAGCGGCGTGCCGGCGTCCTTGTACTCGCCGGCGGTGAACTGCTCGTAGGACAGGCCGACCCGGTCGGCCAGCTCCTTGGCGTTGACTCGCGAGCCGATCACACCGATGGAGCCGACGATACTCCCCTCGCGAGCCCACAGCTCGTCACAGCCGGCGGCGATGTCGTACCCGCCCGACGCACACAGGTCCGTCGCGTAGCCGATGGTCGGACCGTCGAACCGCTCGGCGGCCAGTCTGATGTCCTCGCTGGGGACGATCTCGCCGCCGGGCGTGTTGAGCTTCACCAGCAGTGCGTCGACGGCGTCGTCCTCGTCGGCGCGGTCGATCTGCTCGACGATGTCGTCGGCCTGCGCGCCGACCGGCGGGCTGGTGATGCTCCCACCGCCGTCGCGAGTGATCTCTCCCTCGACGGCCACCTCGGCGACGTTGTACCCCGGCAGGAGCGATCCGGCGATGGTCCCACCGAGCTTGACCCCGCCGATCACGGCGACGATCGCCAGGACGACCCCGAGCAGATCCGCCAGCGTCCCCGGGAGGACGTAGAAGAGGGTCGCGCCGAGGACGCCGACGACGACGGCCGTCACGGCGACGATCAATACGGTTCCGATAGCGCGTGTTCGCTCCGACATCGTCACTGGAACATACCGAGCGGTTTCGCGCTCGTCGACTCCTCTTCGGCCTGCTGCATCTGGGCAGCCAGATCGGCCTTGGCCTCGCTGATCTCTTCGGCCTGCTCGATCAGCGCCTCGGTGTCCACGTCGAGGCCGGTGAGCGGGTCCACGCCGTCACGTAGCAACACCTGCGACGCCGCGGGGTCGGGGAACTGCTTGTCGGCCTCGACGACGAGCCCGACGCTGCTCAGTTCCTGCTCACCGGCCGCGTGCAACAGCGCCCCCGTCGGACCGGTGACGGCCCCGTCGCCGGTCGGCGCGCCGATGTCCGCCTCGTCGAGCAGGCTACCGGCCGACCCGGTCGCGACGCCGTACATCGCTGCCGTCCCCTCGCGTTTGGCCGGCATGCCGCTGAGGTAGATCGGCGTCACGTCGTTGTCGGCCAGCCAGCTCGTCAGGCAAGTCGCGAACTCGTCGGCGGCGCTGGCCGAGACCGGGGCGTCGCTCTGCAAAACGAGTAGGTCTCGCTGTTCGTCGACGTAGAGCCGCACCGGCGGCTTCAGTTGCTGGTCGCCCTCGCGGTACACCGCGATCTCGGGGAGGCCGTCGCAGTGGATCGTCGCGTACTCCTCCATGTCGAGCGTCTCGACCAGGTGATCGGCTGCGATCTTGCCCACGAGACCGATGCCCGGTAACCCCTCGACGAGCATCGGCGATTCCAGCGTGATCCCCTCACGGTGGACGGCTATGTGTGCCATACAGAACGGTCCGGTTCCGTCGGCTTAACGGTCGGGGAAAAAACGGGTCGATCGTCCGCGTCGAGTCAGACGAACCGTCGTCGGTCCCTCCCAGATCGATCGCACGCAGTGGTGCGATCGACTGGGGAACCGTCTCCAGCGGTCCGTATCAGGGTTGCTGTCGCCACCGGTAGACGCCAGCGCCGGCACCGACCACGACGACGGCGACGAGCCAGAGCGGGACGCCACCGTCGCCGGTGTCAGATGTCGGTGCCTCTGCGCCCCCGCCGATATCGTTTTCCATCGCCGTGGTCCCATTCGAGACCGTCGTGGACGCGGTGTCGGTCGCAGTCGGCTCTCGTGTGGTCACGGTTGAAACAGTCGGTTCCTGGGTCGTCACGGACGTCGGAGTCGGCGTGGCCGTCAGGGTTGGAGTGCCCGTCGGCGTCGACGACTCGATCACTGTCTGTGTGGCGGTGGGCGTCGCGGTCCGGGTCGTCGTCTCCGTCGCGGCGCCACCGCTCTGTCCGTCGCCGCTCGATCCGCCACCACTCGACCCACCGTCGTTGCCGTCGCCTCCTGCGGGCGGCGCTCCGCCACCACCGGTCGATCCGTCGTCACCGTCGGTCGGGTCGTCGCCGCCGGGGTCGTCTCCGCCAGTGTCGCCACCGGTTCCGGAGTCACCGGTGTCGGTCTCGGTTTTGGTGGGTGTCTCGTCGTCGGCAGTCGTCACGGTCAGTCGACCGCCGTCGACTGCCGGATCGATCCGGGAACCGTCGTCGTCGTCGACCTGATCGACCGTAATTCCGAGGGTGGTCTCGCCGACGGCCTCGCCCCGGAGCGATACGGTCGCGACCGTGAAGGGGCCGTCACCGGCCTGGAACTGCTTGTTCCCGTCGGCGGCCCGGAGCTGGACCGACGCGCCGTCGCTCGCGATCGACGCGTTACTGGGACTCATCCCGCTGTCGACCGCTGCGTCGGTGATCGTCGCCGTCCCCGGATCGTCGACCTCGACTATCACGTCGAAGCCGGCAAGCCCGTCGGGAGCCTCAGAGAGCGTCACCGCGACGGTCGCCGTCTCGCCGTTCGTGACGGTCGCGTCCGCGACCGACATCGTCGCGTGCTCCGACGCCGCGATCATCGGCGCACAGAGGACTGCCAGTCCCACCAGTACGACGAGCGCTACCGATCGTCTCCGGTCGTGCTCGTCGCTCATCGTCTCACCTTCTGGTCTCGCTGTCGACCAGCGCGCGGCTGGTCACGTGTCGATGCTCGTCTCTCGGATCGCCTCGTCGCGTTCGTAGTTGCTATGGTCATCTGTCTCACTCGACTCTCCGGCCGATCACACCGGCTCCGATCAGCAGGACGAGTCCGCCGACACCGATCACCAGCAGGCCTGGACCGCTGCCAGCGCCTGCCTGTTCGGGCGGGTCTGCCCCGCCTCCTGCCGGTGTGTCGTCCCCTTCGCCAGCTCCGTTTGCCGGTGCGGTCGCAGTGGCGCCGTCGCTTGGGCTGTTCGCCGTCTGCGTGGCGGTGGTTGCTCCGCCGTCTCTCGTTTCTGTCAGTGTTTCGGTCACACTCTCCGTGCTTTCGCCCACGGCGATGCGGCCGGCACTCGTCGCCGGATCGATCCGGCCACCGTTGTCGCCGTCGACCTGATCCACGGCGAGCACGAGTCGAGTCGTGGCGTCCGCGCGGACGGTCACGTTCCCGAGTCTGACTGGACCGTCACCGGCCTGGTACTGCTGTCCTATGTCGACGCCTTTCAGCCCCACCGACGACCCGTCGTCACTGACGGTCGTTTCGCGCAGTCCGAACCCGCGATCGATCTCTCCGTCGGTGATCGTCGTTCCGGCCGGATCGGCGAGTGCGACCGTGACGTTGAACCCGGAGATCCCGTCCGGGATCGCCGAGAGCGTGACGGCGACGGTCGTCGTCTCCCCGCTCGCGACGGTCCCATCACCCACTTCGAGTGTCGCGTGCTCTGTGGCCGCGATGGCCGGCGCTCCGAGGACCGCCAGGACGAGCAGCGCCGCGAGCGCGGTTGAGCGGTGTCCGCCGAACGTCGCCGTCATGGTTCAGTACTCCTCGAAGAGTTCGTTGATGTCGTCGAAGTCGAGCACGTCCCGGCCGTTCCCGTTGAAGTCGAAGTACTCGATCTGGTCGGTGATAGCACTGTCCTCGCGATGGTTGAACAGCACCACCACGTCGTTGGCGTCGATCCGACCGTTCCCGTTGATGTCCTCGTAGAGGCCGTCACCGTCCGGGTCCGTCGGTGCGGGGTTGTCGCCGATCGCGTCCAGCACCTGCGTCACGGTCAGTCGGCCGCCCTCGACCGTCGGCTCGATCAGGGACCCGCCGTCCGCGTCGATCTGATCGATCGCCGTCGCCACGTCGGTCTCGCCGGCCGACTGGGGCGTGAACGTGATCGTCCCCAGCGCAACGTCGGTCGCACCGCTCTCGATCTGATCGTTCGCGTCGGTCGCTTCGAGCGTGACGTCCGATCCGTCGGCAGCGATCGAGACGCTCTGCAGGTTCGACGGGAACGCGCTGGCGACCGACGCGTCGGTGATCGTCGCGACGGCCGTGTCGGCCAGCGAGACGGTCACGTCGAAGCCGGCGAGCCCGTCAGCAGCCTGCGAAAGGGTCACCTGGCCGTCGATCGTTCCGTCCGCCCTGACACTGTTGCCGTCGGGGAACTCGATCGAGAGGACGGGGCCGCTCGCCTCGGGAATCGTCGCGCCGGTGACGGTCGCGGCCGCCGACGCCTTGCCGGCGGCGTCGACCGCGCGCACGCCGAACTCGTAGTTCGTGTCCGCCGTGAATCCGTCGACAGTCACCGAGGTTGCGCTCGTGGTCGTGAACTGCTCACCGTCGACGGTGACGACGTAGTGGTCGACGCCCACGTCGTCGGTGGCAGCGTCCCACGAGAGGTCGACTGTCGTCTGCGTGGCGTCCGCAGTCGCCAGATTCGACGGGGACGTCGGTGCCGACGTGTCTCCCTCGACTGCCTTGTACTGGCGGATGTGGTGGACGCGCATCTGCTGTGGGAACGTCGTCGTGTCGTCGGGGTAGCCGGGCCACTCGCCACCGACGGCGACGTTGAAGATGAAGAAGAACTCGCTGTCGTCGAAGACCCACTCGTTGCCCGCGGACTCGACTTCGGACCGGGTGACCGTGTGGTACTGCGTGCCGTCGACGAACCACTTGATCTGGTCGGGGTCCCAGACGATCGAGAACGTGTGTGGCTCCTCGGCGAACGTGGCGCTGTCCAGCGAGTAGCTCCCGCCGATCGCGTCGCCGCCCGAGTAGCCCGGTCCGTGGACGGTGCCGTGGACGGTGTCCGGGTCGTTGCCGACGAGCTCCATGATGTCGATTTCGCCGCAGTTGGGCCATCCGACCTCCCCGATGTTATCGCCCAACATCCACAGGGCGGGCCAGATACCCTGTCCCTGTGGCAGGGTCGCGCGAACGTCGACGCGGCCGTACTGTGCGGTCTTCTTGCCACTGCTCAGGACGCGTGCAGAGGTGTAGGGATTGATCCCGTTGGGTGCCTCCTCTTCCCGGGCCTCCAGCACGAGCGAGCCGTTCTCGATCCGGGCGTTGTCGCCGTCCGTGTAGTACTGGGACTCCTGGTTCCCCCAGCTACAGGACGTGTCGAACGATCCGCTCGGGCCACAGCCACCGCCCACGTCGTACCCCCACGTGGCGGTGTCGAGCGACGCGTCTTCGAACTCGTCGGCCCAGACCTGGTCCCACTCCTGATCGTCGAGACCGGACAGCGGGTCTTCGGGTGTCGTGATGCCCACGCGGGCGCTCTTGGCAGACTCTTTGCCTGCAAGGTCGGTCGCCGAGACCGAGAACTCGTAGGTCGTCCCCGGCGAGAGGTCGGCGACCGTCGTCGACGTACCAGTCGCGGTCGTCAGTTCGCTCGACCCCTCGTAGACGGTGTACTCGACTACTTCCGTCTCGGCGTCGGTCGCCGCGTCCCACGAGAGATCGACCGTCCGCGGCGTCGCGTTCGACGCCGTCAGGTTCGACGGCACCGTCGGCGGGTTCGTGTCGCTGCCCACAACCGTGTAGGTCGCAGTCATCGTCTCGTAGCTGTTGCCCGCACGATCGAAGGTGACGCTGTGGCCGATTTCCTCGTTCTGAGAGCGCCCGGTCAGCGTCGCCGTCCAGGTACCGTCGCCATCCTCGTCGCTCATGGCGGCCGTCGACTCGCTGCCGCCGTCGACGCTGTAGGTCAGCGCCGCGCTGTCGGCGGCGGCCGTCGGCGTGAAGGCGACCCGGACCTCGCCCGGCGAGGGCTCGCTGACTGCAATCGAGTAGTCCTCGCTGTTGGCCTCGGTGGCGACGCTGACGCTCTCGCTCTCTACTGACTCCGTCCCGACGCCGTTGACCGCCGCGACGGTGAAGCTGTGTTCAGTCGCCGAAGCGAGCCCCGTCACGGTCACGGACGTGCCCGACGCAGTCGTGTACTCGCTCCCGTCCCTGTAGATCCGGTAGCTGCTGACGCCGGATTCGGCGTCGGAGGACGCGGTCCAGGACAGCGTGACGGTCGTGTCCGTCACCGAGTCGACCGCCAGGTCCGACGGCGTCGTCGGTGCCGTCGGGTCGTCGATACCCGTGATCCCGTTCTGGACGGCGAGCGTGTCCGCCGCGACCTCGAACGTACAGCCGTCGGAGAAGGTCACGGTCGTCGCGGCGTCCTCGGGGTTGTAGACGACGTAGTTCTTCTGGCCCGACTCGTCGACGAAGACGTGCGAGAACGTCGTGTCGGAGACGACGCTTTCGGTCGGTGAACCGAGCGCCTCCAGGGCGTTCAGCGTGGCGAACGTGTGGAACTTCGTGTTGTGCATGTCCGGCGCGTAGTAGCTCTCCCCGCCGGGGAAGTTGCCGGCCTCCCAGTCGTTGAAGATCGAGAGCGAGTTCGAGGCGTCGGCGAAGGCGCCGAACTCCAGCAACACGCCCTTCCACTTCGTGAAGTCCTCGTCGCCCTTCAGCGACACCAGTTCGTCGTACACCGTCTGGGTGTGGTCTTCGTCCCAGCCCAGATACAGCGAGTCGCCGTTGGCCGGGACGACGTTGATCGCGTAGGCGTCCTCGTTGTCCTCGGTCCACCACGTCGAGTGGGAGTAGCCGTCGCCCCAGACGACCGACGCGTAGTCGCGGTCCCAGTCGTCGGGGTGGTTCTCCTGGTCCCAGTCGTACCAGTACTCCAGGGCTGCGTGGATCTCGTGGGTGTACAGGAAGATGCCGAGGTTCTCGATCGCGGTCCCACCGATCTCTTGCCCGGTGAAGGCCCCCCAGCGGATCAGGCCCGCGTAGGCGTTGATCGCCTCGGAGGAGGCCTCCTGGTTGTTCCCCAGGTGGAAGGGGTTGACACCGGACGCGAAGGACCGCCCCGCGTAGGGCGAGAAATTCCGCAAGAATGGGAACATGTCGTCGTCACGGACGGGGTTGGCGTACTCGCGGATCAGGTGCCGAACCATCCCGCCCCAGTTGCCGGTCTCGGCCCAGGTGGGGTCCTGGCGTGCGACCTCCGAGGCCCCCTTGACGAAGTAGCCGTAGTGGAAGTGGTGGTCGTTCAGTTCCTTGTAGGAGCCGAAGCCACCGACCTCGCCGACCATGGTCCCCCACGTGTCGTCGTAGAAGAAATGGTTGCTGTCGAGTTCGTCGGGCCCCGCGTCGAGGTCGCCCTCGGGTGTGAACCACTGTTCGAGGCTCCCCTTCATCACGTCGAGGACGCAGTCGCGTCGACCGGACCAGCCGCCGGCGTCCAGCAGCGCGGCCGTCTCGGACCACCGGTTGTAGTTCAGCCCCGTCCAGTAGGTTCCGCCGAACGGTGCTTCCTTCCCGTCTTTGAACGCGAGCGCCGTCCCCCACGTGATGTTGACTTCGGACGCGGTCGGGATGCCGTGTTTCTCGGCCAGGCTCCCGTCGTAGTTGTCGTTCGTACTCGGCGAAGGGAGACTCGCGGCGTCGGCGTACCCGCCGATCGCCTCGCCCTGTGCCGACTCGACGATAGGGACGCTCGGGAGGATGCCGGGGTACGTCAGCACTGTCGTGAACGACGCGCCAGTGGTGGCCCGCATCGTCCCGCGCGGGGACTCGTAGGTCATTCCGCTGACCGTCGACTCGCCGTCGGCGAGATACTTGTGCTGGTGTGGGTACAGGGCGGTCAGCGTCCCCGTCCCGCCGGACCCGGTCAGGTCCTCGACGGTGAAGTCGAAGGTCGTTCGGACCTCCGAGACGACTTCGCCACTCTCGGTCTCGACGAACTCCCAGTCGATCTGGGTGTCGGTGACCCGGTGGTGGGCGTACTGGGCGAACGTGTCGAACGTCGACGTCGAGTCGTCGGGAAGCAACGCGATGGTCACGTAGCCGGCGGTCCCGAGGTCGTTCGACAGCGTGGCAGTCCCGGTACCTGACCACGTCGTGCCCGACGGAGCGAACAGCCCGTAGTGGTGGCCGTCGATCGTCACACCGAGCGCGTTGCCCCCATCCTTGAAGACGGTCGGCGCAGCGTCGAAGGACAGTTCGGTGCCGCCGCCGCGGTAGTCGAGGTAGAGATACGGCGACCCCTGGACCTGCGTCACGGTCATCGAGGGGTCGGCGCTGCCCAGCCGATACTCGACGTGCCAGTCGCCGTAGCCGTCCACGAGCGACTGGTCGAAGCTACTCGTGGCCGTGTGGCCGATCGTGAAGTCGGGCTCGAACGGCATGTACGCCGTGTCGCTCATCCCGGTGTTGGGCGCGAGGTCGTTGCCGTCCGCGTCGGTCGTGTCCGCCAGGTCGACGCCGTTGCCCGTCCCCACGTCCCACTCGTCGGTGTAGCCGATCTCCAGCCCAGAACCCGTCGGTTCGGTGAAGATCGGATGCGAAAAGAGGGTCTCCGAGTGAGTCGTGGTCAGCAGCCGTGACCACCAGTCGTTGGTCGGGTACGGCGCGGTGACGTTCTCCGTCGCGTACGCCGGGTCCGGCGGTGCCGTCGGCCGGCTCGGGATCGTCGTCGTGTAGCCGCCCGATCCGACCTGCGTGGTCGGGGCGGCGGCGGCAGTCGAACTCGCACCTGCGCCGACGCTCGCGATGCTTGCAGCCCCCAGCGCTTTGGTGAAGTCGCGCCGGGAGAGGTCGATACTGTCGTCTGTCGAGTCGTCGTGTCCTGTCATCGTTAGAGCTGGTCGAACAGCGTGTTGATGTCGTCGAAGTCGATGCGGCCGTTGTCGTTGCAGTCGTACTGCGGGACGTGGTTCTGGACGGCGTCGCTCTCTCGGTGGGTGAAAAAGAGGACGATGTCGTCGCCGTCGAGGCGACCGTTGCCGTTCAGGTCCTCGTAGATCCCGTCGTCGTCCGGATCGCTCGGCAGCGGGTTGTCTCCGATCGGTTCGACCGGAACGACCGAGAGCGTGCCACTCTGGGTGGTCGGCTCGATCGGGGTCCCGCTTTCGTCGTCGATCTGGTCGATCGTCAACTGCACGGCCGTGTCGCCGATGCCGGTCGGTTCGAACGTCAGGGTCCCGAGCGTGACCTCGGTCGCCCCGGGCTCGGAGACGTTGCCGTTGTCCGCCGCTTCGAGCGTGGCACTGCTGCCGTCTGCGCTCACCGTCGACGACGACGGTGTGAAACCGCTGGCGACGCTCGCGTCTTGAATCGTCGCGACACCGGTGTCGGCGATGTCGACGACCACGTCGAAGCCGGAGAGCCCGTCGGGAACCGACGAGAGCGTCACCGTGGCTTCGACGGTGCCGGACTGCGTGGCACGGTCGCCCCCGGGGAACGTCACAGCGAGCGACGGCTGGGCCGGCTCCTCTGGCTCCGTCGAGACGAACAGCGGTTCGGAGAACCCGGACTCGTTGTCCTGTGCGTCGACCGCGGTCACCCGGACCGTGTAGTTCGTCCCCGGCGACAGCTCCGAGACGGTCGCCTCGCTGGCCTGCACCCGAACCGAGGCCGTGTCCTCGCCGTCGACGTACACCCGGTACTGGGTCACACCCGACCCCGCGTCGGTCGCGTCGTCCCAGTCGAGGCTGACGCTCGTCGTCGTCTGGGACGGCGACGAGAGGTTCGTCGGGACGGACGGCGGTGTCGTATCGGTGGGCGTGTCAGTGGGTGTGTCAGTGGGCGTGTCGGTCCCGCCACTACCGAAGGTGTAGGTGAAGCGCTGCGAGTCGGTGGCACCGCCCGAGGACCGGTCGTACGTGAACCAGTACTCGATTTCGTCGCCGTCGGCGAAGTCGCCGTCGACGAAGTCCGGCAGCGTGTCCCGAACGTAGGTACCGCTGCCCTCACTGTCCATGCCGTAGTTCAACTGGCCGCCACCGTTGACGATGTAGTGCAGCGTGACGAACGTGCTGCCGACGTTAGACTGAAACTCGAAGCGCAGATCGTTCGCCTCGCCGTCTTCCCCTGAGACGACCGACACCGACTTCGAGAAGTCGCTGCTCGGCGTATCGGTTGGCGTGTCGGTGGGTGTATCGGTTGGCGTGTCGGTGGGTGTATCGGTTGGTGTATCGGTCGGTGTGTCAGTCGGCGTATCGGTGGGTGTATCGGTTGGCGTGTCGGTCGGCGTGTCGATGTCGCTGTTCCGGAGCCCCGTCGTCACGTTCCCGTTCGAGGTCTTCAGCGAGTTCGCCGGTACGTCCAGCGTCGTTCCGTCCGAGAATGTCACCGTCTTGGACCCGCTCGTGTCGGCGTTGTAGGCGACGTAGGTCCGGTCGCCGTTGCCGTCCTCGAACACTGCGGCTAGCGCGGTGTCGGCGACGACGTTCTGGTTGGGCGTCCCCATCGCGTCCAGCGTGTTGACCCAGTGGTAGATGTGGGCCGACTCCCGACCGACGGGCAGTTGCTGTTCGGCCAGCGAGACGGCGTCGGTCGGGTCCGACAGCGCTCGGTAGCCCAGCGTCGCCATGTGCCAGCCGTCGAGGAAGCCGGTGTCACTGCCACGAGCTTCGATCATCCGAGACCAGTTCGCGTCCGCGTAACTCTCGTCGAGGCCGAGATACAGTGAGTGACCGTCGACGGGGAGCCAGTTGATCCCCCAGATCTCTTCCATCGTCTGCTGTCCCCAGAACGTCTGGCGGTGGTAGCCGCTCCCCCAGACGATCGAGGCGTACTCGTAGGCGTCGTGACTCAGGTTCCCGGGCGCGCCCGTCGCGCCCCCGGTGTCGGCTTCCGTCAGGTCCCTACCCCAGTCGTCGGGGTGAACGTCGTCGTCGTTGTCGAACCAGTACTCCCAGATACCGTACATCTCTTCGGTGTACATGGCGACTGCCATGTCCCGCATCTCGGTGTTGCCGGTCAGCTCGGCCCACCGGATGACCGCCGCGTGCGCGTTCATCGCCTCGGATGACGACTCCTGGTCGTTGCCGTCGCCCAGCGGCGAGCCCGCTGCCCAGGAGTGGCCCTCGTAGGGGTCGAAGTTGCGGAACCGCGGGAAGGCATCCCGGGGAGAGTCTCGCGGCGTCGTGTCCGAGAGCGCTCCGCCGGCCGGTCGTTCCCAGTTGGCGAACTCTCTGACCAGTAGGTCGACCATGCCGCCGTAGTCCTCGACCCACTGGGCGTCGTGGCGTGCGATCTCGGCGGCGGCCTTGACGAAGTAGCCGTAGTGGAACGCGTGATCATTGACGAAGTCCGAGGAGTAGAACTCCGCCGGATAGCCCGTCAGCGAACCGAACTCGTCCCAGTACGTGAACGCTTCCTCTTCCTGGATCGTTCCGTAACTGGTGTCCTGGACCGTCAGCCAGCCCGCGACGCGGTTCTTCAGAGCGTCCAGTGACCGCTGGATCGCCCCGCTGTCGCCGAGGTGCTGCCCGATCTGGATCGCGCGCAGGTGGTGATCGAAGTCCTTGCCGACCCAGTAGGTGCTCGTGTCGCTCCCGGTCCCCTGCGACCACCGGTCGCTTTCAGTTTCGATGTCGAGATACGACTGCAACGTCGCGGTGTCGTAGTCGCCCTCGTCTGGCAGGAACGGGACGATGCCCGGGAAGGTCTTTGCCGTCGCGAACGAGGTGCCGGCGCTGAGCTTGATCGTCCCGCGCGGTGACCAGTACTCGTCCCCAGTGAGGTTCACGTCGGTCGTGTGCTTCCACTGGTGGGGCATCAGCCCCGCCAACGTCCCGTTCCCGGCACTTTCGGACTTGTCCTCGGTCGTGAACTCGAACGTCGTGCGGACTTCCGACACGACCTCGCCCCCCTCCGTCTGGACGTAGTCGAAGGTCGCTCGCGTGTCGCGGACGACGTTGTACGCGTACTGCTCGAACCGTTCGAGCATCGCCGTCGACTGCTCGGGTAGCGAGGCGATCGTCAGGTAGTCGCCGCTGCCCAGCTGGCTCGACAGCTGATTCGTGCCGACCCCGTTCCACGTGGCGTCGGCGGGTGCGAACAGCGCGTAGTGGTGCGTGTACTCGTTGCGCGTGATGCCGCTGACGCTGACCCCGAGGACGTTGCCTCGATCGGCCCACACGTCGACGTTGGCGTCGGTCGAGGCCGACCCGTTGTGGTTCGTCAGCGTGATCTCGGCACCGCCGCCGCCGTACTCGGCGAAGATGAACGGAGACCCCTTGACGAGGGTCGTCGTCATCTCGGCGGCGGTGTTCTCGCCCCACGTGATACTGGTGTGGAAATCTCCCCAGTCGTCGGCCCGGGAATCGGCGTAGGAACTGGCTGCCGTGTTACCGATCCTGACGCCCGGCGAGAACAGGTCGTCCATCTTCGCGAACTCCCGCGTGGCCTGCGTGCCCGAGCCCGGCGGATTGACCTCCCAGTCGCTCGGTGCGGTGACGGTCAGCCCGCCCTCCGTCGTCTCGGCGTTGTAGGGCAGCGAGATGATCGGACTGGCCCCGCCGTGTGGCTCACCGTTGTTGGTCCAGGCGGCGTTGTTGTGCCACGTGTTGGTCGCTACCGGCTTGGTCGCCTCGTCCGTGAGGAAGAGGCCTCCGGTCACTGGTGACGGCGTGGTGTACTTGTTCTCCTGGCCGTCGCCCAGGACGGAACTGTCTGGCATGGGCTTTCGTTTCGCGTAACTGCCCGCGCCGACAGAGACGACCTCAGAATCGCTGAAGGCCGCTGATGCACTCGTCGCAGAGAGGCCCGCCGCTCCAGCGATGCCGACTGCACTGAGCCCCTTGATGTAGTCGCGCCGCGATAGCTCTGTACCCCGATCGTCGTCTGCGTGTTCCATCGTCATTGATGGTCCCCAATTCACGGTAGCGCGACGACTCCCGTCTCGTGACGGGTCGGTACCGAGAGCGCAACCGCTCTCGGACGGACTGTTGTCGCTGTTTCCCGGCGACCGTCGAAACCTCTCCGACGAACTCCAGGAAGCGAGGACACCACCCCGTATCACCGGCGTATCGAGCCCCATGCGGAGATGAGAGTTCCACGGCCCCAGACCGTGGTCCTCCGATCGTACCCCGCGACGGACACCCACCGCGTCGCGTTACTGCTACCATCCAATTCAAATTATCCTACACTATTAAATGATTCGATCGAACTCGCGATTGAAATATGTGTACTGAGGAGTGGCGACAGGGAACACAGCGAGCCGACTGAATAGTTGACTATCTGCCATGATGGCGGTCCGAAACGCACAAACGTCGGCCCGGTATACGGGGCGTCAATGGACGTTCTGGCGCGGTACGAACCACTCGTCGACGACGCCGCGGCGTTTCGCGCGGCCTGTGAGCGCCCGCTTCCGTCGGTCGTCAGGGTCAACACGATCAAGACGAGCGTCGACCGGGCGGTCGCGGCGCTCGAAGCCGAGGGGATCACGGTCGAACGGACCGACTGGCATCCCGGGCTCCTCCGTCTGCCCGACGACCAGCCAGGGGCGAACTGGCCGTACTTTCACGGGTGGATCTACGGCCAGGAGGAAGTGTCGGCCGTGCCCGCACGCGTGCTCGATCCCCAGCCAGGGGAGCGCGTCTGGGACGCCTGTGCCGCGCCGGGAAGCAAGACCTCCCAGATCGCTGCCCTGCAGGACGACGACGGCGTGATCGTGGCGACAGACTCGAACCTCGGTCGGCTCTCGGCGCTGCGGACCAACACCGAGCAACTGGGCTGTACGAGCGTCGCCGTTACCAACGAGGACGCGCGCAACCACTCGCTGAAGCCGTTCGAGGGGGCCGAGTACGACCGTGCGCTCGTCGACGCGCCCTGTTCCTGCGAGGGGACGGTCCGCAAGAACCCGGACACGCTCGACGAGTGGACACTGGACCACGTCGAAGGCATCGCAGGTGTCCAGAAGGGCGTCCTTCGGCGGGCGATCCAGGCCACGAAAGCCGGCGGGACCGTGGTCTACTCGACGTGTACCTTCGCTCCGGAGGAGAACGAGGCCGTCCTCGAGTATGCCCTGGACGAGGAAGACTGCCGACTCGTGGACTTCGACATTCCCCTCGAATCGACGACGGGGGTCACCGAGTGGCAGGGTGAGGCGTTCGACGAGAGCGTGGAGAAGGCCCACCGGATCTACCCCCACTACAACGACACGGGCGGGTTCTTCTGTGCGAAACTGGAGGTCACAGCATGACCCACCATCTTTTTGCGCGACGGGTTCGCTCCGCGAACCACTCGCGCAAAAACATGGGTGAAAAAAGCCGCCCGCTCGCGTTCCGCTCGCGGCCGGTACAGTCGATGGGCAACATCGCCACAGAGGCCACAGCATGACCCACAACAACGTCACCTTCGACCGCGTGCCCGCCGACGACGACGAGCGTGGGGACCCCGACGCGCCCACCCGCGAAGGGATCCTCGACTACTGGACCGAGCGATTTGCCATCCCACGTGACGTCTTCGAGCCCTACACCTTCTGGGAGCGCGGGAAGGGGAAGATCTGGCTGTTCCGCGGCGACGCGCCCGACACCGTCCCGATCCAGGGACTCGGGATGACGTTCCTGCGGACGCGTCAGGAGTTCTGGAAGCCGACGACCGACGCCGTTCAGCGATTCGGCCACCACGCCGACCAGAACGTCCTCCACCTCGACACCGAGCAGGCGGCGGCGTTCGTCGACGGCGCGGAACAGGAGATCGAGTGGGACGGCGACTGGGGGTACCTGATCGTCACCCACGACATCGCCGGCGAACGCGAGCCACTGGGCGTCGGCCTCTACACCTACGGCGAACTCAAGTCCCAGATCGCGAAGGGCCGCCAGCGCGATCTGGACGGCTGATCGCCGACGTGTAACGCCGGTTACGGTTCCACAAACGATTTACTCGGCTGTTCACTGGCTCTAGACGATGCCCTCCAACCGCTCGCTCGCCGCGCTAGCGAGTGCCATCGCCATCGTCGCACTCACCGGAATCGCCGCCGGACAGTCACCAGGTGCCGGCTCCGAACTCGGACTCGGGGTCCGGATCGGGATCAGTTTCGGCGTCGCCCTGGTTTTCAATCTCGTACTGAGTGGGGCCGCCGTCGCGTTCGGTCCGCAGTACACCAGCAATCGGGTCAGTGAGATCAGTGACGACCCCGGCAGCGCGTTCCTCTGGGGACTGCTGGTCGCGATCGGCGTCCCGATCGTGCTCTTCCTGTTCGCGATCACGATCGTCGGTCTGATCGTCGCCGTCCCCGGATTCTTACTCCTCGCAGCGGTCACCCTCGTCGGGAACGCCGTCACGATCGTCTGGGTCGGCAACGCGATCGCCGGAGACAGCAACGACCCCGGTGGTCGGGCAGTCGTGGTTGGTGCGATCGTACTATCCTGTCTCTGGGCGGTGCCGATCGTCGGGAACTTCCTGGCGCAACTGCTCTCGCTGCTCGGGACCGGTGTCGTCGGTCGCCGACTCGCCGAGTCCCGGCAGGACGACTGATTCGGATAGCTGTCGCCGTCTCTCGGTCGATCGTCGACCCGTCCCTTCGCTCGTGGATGCGTAGACGTTCAGGTCGAGCCGCAAGACTCATTACTGAATGAACGTTCAGTCAGTGTATGTGTCGCCCTCACTGGTTTCTCATCACCTCTCCGATCCGGGAGCGGAGTGGTCACCGATGACCGAGCACCGCGAGCGCTCCGAGACGGAGGGACTGATCATGGACACGACGTTTGCGGCGTTGGGCGAGCATAGCGACGCCGCCCTGACGCGCTCGAAGAATCACGCCGAGTTCCTCACGGACAAGTCGTTGCTGTACGATCACTACGACGAGACAGACGAGGTCCTGCGAGCGTTGCTCAACGGGGCGCTGGTCGAGAGTGTGACGACCGATCGAACGGTGGTTGAGCTGGCCCGAACACCACTCCGTGATCGGATCGGCGCGCTCGCTGCGGAGGGATCGGCGTGAGTTCGCGCGACGTGAACGTCACGGACGGGAAACTGCTGAAACCGCTGTTAGTCCTCGCGCTACCGATCGTCCTCTCGCAGATGCTGCAGGTGGGCTACAACCTCGCGGACACGTTCTGGGTCGGCCAACTGGGACAGACGGCCGTCTCGGCGCTGTCGTACTCGTGGCCGCTCGTCTTCCTGATGATCTCTGTGGCGGGCGGCTTCACGGTCGCCGGGACGGTGCTCGTCGCCCAGCACAAGGGCGCGGGTGAAGACCGGCAGGTCGACCACGTAGCCGGCCAGACGATCGCGTTCGTCGGTATCCTGGCGGTCGCGTTCTCGGCGATTGGGTGGCTCCTGACGCCGATGCTCGTCGGTCTCGTCGGCGCGACCCCGGGATCGGCCGAGTACGCGCTCTCGGTCGATTACACCCGAACGATCTTCCTCGGCGTCGTGTTCATGTTCGGGTTCTTTATCTTCCAGGCGCTGCTCCGTGGCTGGGGCGACACCCGGACGCCGCTCGTGCTGATGTTCCTGGGCGTCGTCGTGAACGTGATTCTCGATCCGTTCCTCATTCTGGGATTCGACGGCAACGTCCTGCTGACGATGCTGGGGCTGGGCGGACTCGGAGACACCCTGTTCGCGCTGACCGGCTTCACCGGGTTCGGTGTCCAGGGCGCGGCCCTCGCAACCGTGTTCTCACGGGGGCTGGGAGCCGTCGTCGGGATGGTGTGGCTGTTCTCCGGGCAGGTCGGGATCTCGCTCTCGCTGTCGGATCTCCGGCTGGAGATGGAGACGATCCGCCGGATCGTAAGCATCGGCGCACCCGCCAGCGTCGAGCAGTCCATGCGGGCGCTGGGGGTCACTGCCCTGACCGCACTGGTCGCGCTCGCTGGCGACGACGCCGTCGCCGCCTTCGGAATCGGGAATCGGCTGAACTCGCTCGTCTTCCTCCCGGCGCTGGGACTCTCACAGGGGATCGAGACCGTCGTCGGCCAGAACCTGGGGAGCGAACAACCCAGTCGGGCCAAGCAGGCCGTCCGCTACGGCTCGGGGATCATCGTCGCCGTCCTCGCCGCCGTTAGCGTGATCGCGGTGACGTTCGCCGAGCCGATCACGGCGGTGTTCATCCAGGGCGAGCAGGCCGACATCGTGATCGGTCACGGCGCGGACTATCTCAGGATCATCGGACCGACCTTCGCCTTCCTCGGCGTGTTCCGGATCCTGCAGGGAGCGTTCCGCGGCAGTGGGTCGACTCGCGCGGCGATGGTGTTCTCGATCCTCTCGCTGTGGGCCTTCCGCCTCCCGATCGCCTACGTCGTCGGCGTAGTCCTCGCGGAGGGGGCGTCGGGAATCTGGTTCGGTATCGCCGCCTCGAACGTCCTCGCGCTCGTCGCCGCCGGGGCGTGGTACCTCCGCGGGACGTGGGCGACGAACGTCATCGAACCCGACTCCGGGGTAGCCAGCGGCGTCGGCGACGACTAGCGGACCCGCGCCTCACTGTCACCGCTGCGATCTACTCCCACTCGGTCACCGTCTCGATCCCGTCTCTCGTCACCCTGATGCGCTGGTCGACAGCCACGCCCTCGAAGGTACGCTCGGTGCCGTCGGGCCAGACGACGTGTACGTCGACTGCATCGGCGGTCCCGAGACCGACGTGGTTGACGCGACTCTCCTGTGAGAGGAAATCCGAGCGGATGGTCTGCTGGACCACCGTCTCGTGGTCGCCGACGCTGATTGTCACTGTCGCGCCGTAGGCGGTGGTGTCGTTCTCGTCGACTGCGCGGAACTGGAGGCTGTTCGCGTCCGCGCCGACGTTCTCGTAGACGCGGACTTGCCCGTCGTAGGAGTTGATCAGCACGTCACGGTCCCCGTCGCGGTCGTAGTCCAGTGTCGCCAGTCCACGCCCGTCACTCTCGTCGAAGCCCAGGTCGGAGGCGTCGCGGTTCGTGAAGTTCTCGCCGGTGCGCTCGAACACCATCGGGTAGGTGTAGTGTGGCTCGGCCCGGTCGATGCGGACAACGTGCTGGGTGGCGTGGACGATGTCCCCGTCGCCGTCGTTGTCGAAGTCAGTGTGGGAACTGGCCCACCCCCAGCCCCCGACTCGCACGTCGTACTCGGGGGCGGCGTCGCTGAGGTTGCCCGTCCCGTCGTTTAGCATCAGCGTGTTGCCCTGTGTCCGACCCGACTGGATCACGAAACTGAAGAGCCGCTGGAGGCGCTCGAAGCGCTCCGCGTCCATCTCCGCGCGCATCGGCAACTCGATGTTCGTCGTGAACACGTCCTGGTGGCCGTCGCCGTTGACATCGCCGATCTCGGACGACATCCCGTTGCGGGCCGTCGAACCGGGGAGCAATCGCTGTTCGAAGGTGCCGTCGCCCCGATTGACGTACACCGTGTCGTTGTTGTAGTCGTTCGCGATGTGAATCTCTGGATACCGGTCGCCGTTCAGATCGACGAAACTCGCTGCGAGGCTCCAGCGGGTCCCTTCGATGCCGGCGTCCGTGACCCGCCGGAACTCCCCGCCGACGTTCTCGTAGAGGACGTTGGGGTGGCCGTTGTCGTCGGCGACGTACCCGCTCCGGCTGAAGTAGCCCGCGGGCTTCCCGTTCGACCAGTTGCCCGACTGGTAGACGAACAGGTCCGCGTCGCCGTCACGATCGTAGTCGGCGGCCGTCGCCCCTAGCGGATGTGTGAGTTCGCCCAGTCCCACGTCGACACGGCGGAACTGTCCTTCGTCGTTGTGCAGCGTTACGGGCTCGTCGCCCGGCCGGAGCAAGAGCAGGTCCTGCCAGCCGTCGCCGTCGTAGTCGACGAACAGCGCGCTCTTGAACGGCTCCGAGAGTGCTGGCAGGGCGTCCGAACGCTCGAACGCACCGCCCTGATTCTCGTAGAGCACGGGGCGCTCGCCGCCGATAGCGAGGAAGTCCTGCCACCCGTCGTCGTTCACGTCGGCGACGAAGACACCGTCGTTGCCGTTACCGGCCCCGCCGCCGTCGGTCTGGTAGCTCACGCCCGCCTCGGCCGTCGCGTTCTCGAACTGGATCGCCGTATCGGGCGATCCGAGTGCCGACCCCGAACAGCCAGCGAGTGCGGCGAGCGCGAGCAGGCCGACGACGGCGACGACGTGTCTGGCGTCGACGGTCCTGGGGATGTCCGTCGCGGTCATCGCGGCCCCAGTCATCTCGGTACCGGCAGTGCGCGTCGGTCACGCGGCGGGACGAGGAACGTGCCCCGGGACTTCGTTTCGAGGTAGTCGACGATGCCGTGTCTCTCCTCTGGGACGTCCACGTCGTACTCCTCGACCTTCATCGCCTCTCGCACGTCGAGGAACGCCGCCGTGGTTCGCTGGACCGACGAGAAGTTGAAGACACTTCCCCCGACCTCGTCGGTCGCGACGCCCTCAGAGCGCCGGAGAATCCGGGGCAGAAAGTCGTCGTCGCGGGCAGTGGCGACCTTCTGGGCGTGGCCGACGATGCCGTGTTCCTCGGCCAGTTCCGGGAGCTTTTCGATGTTCTCTGACGTGATCAGGCTGTGGTTGCCAAGCCGTTCGCCGGTCTCGCCGACCTCTTCGTCCGTGTGGGCCGGGCAGTACATCTCTTTGCGCCGGTCCTCGTGGGGCTGGTCGTACCACTCGTCGAGAGCGGTCTCCAAGCGCGAGGTCACGAGCGTCGTCCCGCCCGCGAAGGGACCGTCGGTGAGCGTCACCGAATCCTCGTCGGGGAGGCTGTTGTCGAAGCCCGCCCGGAACCCCATCGAGAGGGCCGCGTCCTCCGGAATGTTCTCGTTGTCGATCTCGTCGGCCGGGACGCCCTTGCCCAGGACGCCGGTCCGGCGGTCCGTCACCTCGAACACCTCGCCGAGGCGCGATTCGACGTCGACGCCGTTGACGCTCGACTGCTCACCGAACATCGCCTCCTCGGCTGCCAGCAGGATCGAGCCGTAGTCGCTGTCCAGCAGGAGCAGGGCGTCGAAGCCGTCGGCTTTCGCGGGGTCCTCTCCCAGTTCCTTTAGTATCGTCTCGGCACGCTGGAGGCCGTCGACCTCGATCCCCACGTTGTCGAGGTAGCTCGGCGCGTACCCGAGCATAAAGAGCAGCCCGTTGTTCACCTCGCCGCTCTTGTCCAGCCCGCTCCCCCACTGGAAGGCCCGTTCGAGCGTCTGGAGCGCCGATTCGACGGCCTCCCGTTCGTCCGCTGTCGGGGGGACCGACCCCTCGTAGGAGAGGCCGAGCATCAACTGGTGCTGGCCCTGGATCGTCGTCCCGTGGGCCCCGTGGACGAGGTACTCGTCCCACGCGTGCTGTCGGTTCGGAAGCCCTGCGGGGTCGTCCACACCCTGCGGGTAGCTCGGCCCCTCGTCCGTCGCCGTCGCTGTCTCGCTGCCGGGGTCTTCGACCCCCTGGCACGCACCGAGCGCGCTCGTTCCCCCGATCGCCACCGCGGCGGCGACGAAATCGCGCCGCGAGAGCCCGCGCGTGCTGTCGAAGTCCATTGGAGACACACAGTAACAAACGCGGTTAACTCTTTTGGAGAACCGACAGAGGGGCTTCAATACCCCAAATAACGAGGTGATTGCGATGCAACGAGCGACTGTCAGACACGCTCTTTTGCGGGTGAGCCGACGCGGACTCTAGACACCTAGGGCCGGCCTTTACCACTTTGTTACCGGTTTCGAACAATATGGATTCCAGACAGCCAGACGCGGATCGAACCGAGACGACATCGCGGCGGCAGTTCCTCGCCACCGCGGCGGCCGCCAGCGCCGGCCTCTTGGCGGGTTGTGGCGACATCACGACCCAGGAGTTCGAGGCCGACCCGGTCACGCTCTCCGACGAGTCCCAGTCGTCGTTCGAACTGAGCGAGGTCGTCAGCGACTCCCAGACCATCACCCGACAGATCGACGAGGTCGACGGCGAGGTCACCATCACGAACCAGGTCGCGGTGTACGACCGGCTCATCCCGGAAGAACCGTCGGTGGTCGATCGGTTCATCACGAACAGGGGAGTCGTCCCGGCGGGCTGGTCCATCTCGGGACCCGACCCTCAGAAGGTCGGTTTCGGTGCGAACCCTGCGGGTGCGATCGTCGACGGGATGAGTAACGCTGGGATGCCGGACAGGCACGGGCCGATGCGGTCGGCCGTGGTCGCCGGTGCGAGCGATGTGGGGGTCGGTGAGGTCCCGCTCCCGTTCTTCGAGGGAGAACCGACAGTCGACGGCGAGCGGGTCAACCTGGTCGTCCCCGCCGCCGCAGCGACCGGCGACGGCGGTGTGAACGCGGGGGACACGATCGCGATGCTGAACCCGCCGTTCACCGACGAGCGACCGGTCAATGGGTCGGCGTTCAGCGTCCCGATGGGCAAAGCGATCCCGGGGTCGAAATGGAGCGGTTCGGGCGAATCTGGGGACCCTGGTCCAGCGTTCCCGCTGGGCCGGCTGTGGCCCAAACGGTACCTCCCCGACGAGGCCGGGGCCGACACGCAGGTCCTGTTCCCGATCGGCGGGCGCGACCCGGAGGAGCTGTTCGGGGTCGCCGCCGAGGAGCTCCCCGGCGAACAGGTCGAGGGCAAGCCGTTCACCGGGGAGTCCCTCGTGGCCGTGTCCGGGGATCTCGTCTTCGGGGATCGATCGTTCGACCCGGCCGAGGTGTTCGATGCCGGCGGGCCGGTCCCGAACGGCGGTGCGAGCTACGGCATGGGGGTGCTCGCGACGCCGAACGCGGAGTTCGCGGGCCAGTCGGCCAACCCGCTGACCGGCATCTCCCTGAAGGAACTGCTGACCCACGACATGGCCCAGCAGATGCTCGCCAACGCCGGTATCACGGAGGGGGAGTCGGTCGAGTGGCGAACCGAGCCGGTCGAGGTCGCCGACGTGCCGGACGGAACGGAGTTCGCCAACGTGCCAGACGGGACCGCGTTCGAGGACGTCGCGATACTCGACGAAGGAGCCGAGACGAAGACGTTTGCCGGGGTCATCGGCGGGATCGACTACCCCTGGCTCGTGGTCGTCAATCTCGCCCGGGCGGTCCCCGACGACGTGGTGATCGCCGCCGGCATCCAGCGCACGCCCGTCGGTTCGTCCGACCAGCACCAGCACTTCAGCGTTCGAGACACGGAGGACAATCCATTCGTCGGTGACACGGAGAACAACCCCTTCGTCCCGTGGATCGAGGGCGGCCGCAGCCTGAACGCGGCGACGTTCGGGAGCCTCGAATAACCGGCGCGGCGATCACTCGCGTTCGCTGACGGTCCCGCCGCTCAGCCCGTCCCACTCGACGCGATAGCCCAGCGTCGACAGCGTCGCGCTGGCGTCGTCGATACCGTAGCTGTCGAGCAACTCCTCGACGGCCGACAGCGACTGTCCGGCCTCGATCTCGTCGGCGACTGCCGACAGTACGGCCGGTCGGACGAGCGTCCGGCCGACGCGGTCGTGTTCGGGGAACGCCCGGTCCTCGATCACGTCCTCGCTGACGCCGTGCTGGGCGGCCAGCGTCGCGAGGTCGACCACGTCGGCGTCGGGGACGAGCTCCTCGGCCAGCGAGGCGGCGCTGGCGGCTGCCAACTCCTCCTCGTAGCCCCGGAGCGCGTCGCGTACGTCTTTGACGCGGACGGTCCCCGAGTAGGGGATCGCCCGGTGGTCGCGGGCGTCGATCTCCTCGCCGACGCCGAGGCTCTCGTCGACGGCGACCAGCATCTCGACGTCTTCGAGGTCCGCGAGTCGAGAGAGCTTCTTCTCGACGTAGTCGGGCGTCCAGAACCCCATGATCTCGAAGAACACTCTGAAATCGCCGTACCGGTAGTCGAAGGCGAAATCGGGGATGACGACGTGTGCACCGGCAGCCAGCGGTTCGGGCTCCCGTGTCAGTTCCCAGTCCAGATCCAGCGCCTCGAAGCGCGCGGCGAAGTCGGCTTCGACGCCACTGTCGTAGGTGACCTCGGTCACGGGCTCGACGCCCGGCACCGAAACGTCCCCGTGGGAGAGGTGGAGTTCGCGATCGGTGCCGCGGTCGTCGATCGTCGCTTCGAGTTGCCACTCGTCGGCGGTCTTCGCCACGGTCCGGAGCAGTCTGGCGAAGCGGGTTCCGTAGCGCCGCGTGCGCCGAAAGAGTCGATCCGGTCCCGTCACGACGACTCGGCGACCGTCGTCTGTGTCCTCGATCTCGTACATGAGTCGGAGACGCTTGACCGCCGAGACGAGCGTCTTCGGGTCGCTGGCTCGCAGGCGGACCTCGGTGGCGTCGAACAGCGCGGTCTGGGCCAGCGAGAGGTTGTACTGCTCGATCAGTTCGGCGGGGTCCCAGCGCGTGTCGACTGCGGTCAGTACCTGCCGGCGCTCGCGGTCGGCGTACAGCGACCGCTCGATCTCGTCGGGCGTGACTGCCAGCCCCTCGGCGGCCTGCTCGATGGCGGTCGTCCGCTCGGCCTCGCTGACGACGCCCACGCGCTCGGCCGCTTCGAAGGTCGCGCGACGGGCCCGCTCGGGTGGGAGAGACGATTCGGTCTCGAACGTCGCCTCGCGGTCCAGCAGCTTGGCCAGCCCCCGGACCAGTTTGAAGTCGTCGGCGTCGCGCTCCAGTTTCGTCAGGGCCTCCTGGAGTCGCTCGCGGGGCTCGCCGACGTGACCCTGGTAGATCCCGAGGACGCGAGCGGCCAGTGGCTCTTCGCTCTCGCCGACGAACTGCGGGTGGTAGCCCCCGCCGGCCCGCGAGACGCGCAGGAGGTCCTTCGTGAGCACACCCGGCGATGGGGTGGCGATCGACTAAAGGGCAGCGTCGTACCGACCGATCGCCGACACTGTGTGTTTCAACCGACGTTGCTGCCGGTCGATCGCTGCTGCTCCTGATAGGTCACCGAGACGGTCACCGACGTGTCGAGTCGTTCGCCGATCGTCCGGGCGAGCGCGTTCGCGAGGTCGGGATAGGACTGTCCGACTGGTCGTCGCAAGCTCACGCTCACGTGCCGCCCTGTGCCGTCGAATCCCGGAGCGAGAAAGCGTGTCTGGACACGCTGGAGTGTCAGCTCGTCGTAGACCGCCCGTTCGAGCGTCTCGGAGACGCCGCGGGTGACCTGTCGTTCGACGGTGATCTGCTGGCCGACGGCAGCCCCCGAGACTGCCAGGGCCACCAGGAGGACGGTCACAGCGGCGACGGTCGGCCGGTAGGTCCGTAGCCACTCACTGTCGGCGGCTCCCCCGCGGCCACCGCTCGGCCGGTAGCCCAGTCCCCAGAGGACGAGGAAGCCGGCGAGGTTCACCGCGGTGACGTTGACCACCAGTAGGACGAAGGCGCCGAGGGCGACCGACGGCGTGCCCCAGGCGATCCCCACGCCGACGGCGGCCGCTGCTGGGATGAGGGCCGCCGCGATCATGACGCCGACGAGCGACACCGGAAGCGCGGTCGCGAGTCCGAACGCACCGGCCGCGCCGGCACAGAGCCCGACGGCCATCGAGAGGAAACCGGGGCTGATCCGCTGGCCGATCTGCTCGACGGCCGTGACCTGCAACAGCGGCGAGACGAACGCGACCTGTCGCAGGGAGACACCGAGGACGGCCGCGGCAACGATCGCCAGCCCGAGTCCGAGGACTTGCTCGACGAAGCCGCGCCTGACCAGCGGACCGTCGCCCAGCGCCATGCCGACGCTGCCGGCGAGCGCGGAACCGACCTGCGGCGCGATCACCATCGAGCCGACGACGATCGCCGGCGAGTCCAGCAGGAGGCCGGCGGCGGCCACGATAGCGCTCAGGATCGTCATCGCGTAGTAGGTCGTCCGTCCGGGGTTCATCTCCAGGGCGCGTCCCCGGATCTCGTCGTGCCCGATCCGGTCGTCGCCCTCCTCGATCTGTTCGGACGGGCGGTCGACAGCCCCAGTCGTCGCCATCTCTGCACTGAGCAAGACGGTGTAGCTGCCGCTGTCGATCCCCGCCGTCTCCAGTGCGTCGAGCACCTCGTCCACGGCGTCGGGTGCGACCGGGAACTGCACGAGCGTGCCTTCCGCGCTCCCCTCTGCTGGCGTGAACACGTACTCGATCTCGTGGTCGTCGAGGACTCGCTGCACGTCGTCGCGCCGGTCCGGCGGGACAGTCAGCTGTGCGACACGCATCTCCGGTTGTGAGGTCGCCGCGACCCATTTCTATGCACGGATTACCGGGTCGCTGGGCCGGGCTTACCCCGTCTGCTGGCCGTGTTCGAGATGGAAACCTTCATTCGCGGGGCCGCTGCAGGAGTGGTATGGATCGCCGCAGGCTGCTCGTCGGGGTCGCCAGTGTGCTCGGCGGGCTGGCCGGCTGTTCCGGTGACGGATCGGAGACGCCTGGCGGCGAACGACCCACCGCGAGGACGCCGGAATCGACGCCCGAGCCGACACCAGCCCCGATCCGGTTTCCGTCCTACGCTTTCGAGGCGTCTGACGCGGGAACAACGGTCGTCGTACTCACGCTCTCGAACCCGGCCGACGAGCGCCGGGAGACCACGATGACCGTCGTCACCAAGGGGCCAGAGGGCCAGCAGGTCAACGGCTCGACCGACATCGATGTTCCGGCAGGTGGCGAAGCGACGTACCGGGTCCCGGTCGATACGGAATGGTCGTGGTTCCGCGACAACCGCAATCTGCAGGGCGTTCACTTCGCCGACGAGTCGTAGTTCTCCCTCGCACCGGCCGAACGCGTTCGATGTATCGACGCCGTCTCGCGACCCGTGGGCCGTCAGGCACGTCGACCCCGTCCCGGAGATCACTGGTGAAGATACGGTAAATCGTCTGAATGACGTTCTCCGGTCGCTCCGGGGCGAGACGCCTACTGGTCCAGTCCCGTACCGACTTTCATCGCGGCAAGACCGAGGAGCAGCAACCCCCACCCGACGAACCCCAACGGGTCCTGTGGGACTTCGGGACCGGTAAAAGAGAAGGTCGCCGTGAGCGCGATTCCGGCCAGCGCCAGGAGGAAACCGGAAACGAACAGGGTGACCCTCATTACCTCGCCAGTTGGCACCGGCAGTGAAAGTTCTTTGCTGGCGTCATCGCATACGGGTGACGTCGCTACCGCCGTCGCTGGGCGACGTTCTCCTCGGCCGTTTCTTCGCTCACGAGTTCGTAGAGGATCGCCCGTCCACCGTCCTCCTTCGGCCGGAGTATCCGGCCGAGGCGCTGGGTGAACTCCCGCTCGGAGCCGCTGCCCGAGAGGATCACGGCGACGCTGGCGTCTGGCACGTCGACCCCCTCGTCGAGGACGTTCGCAGTGACGACCCGCGTGTACTCGCCCTCGCGGAACCGTTCCAAGATCTCGCGGCGCTCGCCGGCGCTGGTCTCGTGGGTGATCGCCGGCAGGAGGAACCGCTCCGAGAGGCGGTAGACGAGGTCGGTGTGGGCGGTGAAGACGATCACGCGGTCCTCGCGGTGTCGGTCGAGAATGTCGACCAGGCGGGCCACTTTCCGGTCCGCGTTCATCATCACCTCGCGGGCCTGTTGCTTGGCCAGCAGGGCCTCGCGGGCCGCGGGATCGGTGCCAGAGCGCTTGACGAGTTCCTGGTAGTCGCTGCCCGAGCGCATCGTGATCGAGGAGCGTTTGAGGTAGTCGGTGAACGTCTCCTGGTGGCGTTCGTACACGTCCCGCTCTTCGGGGGTCAGCGCGACCTCGATGCGCTTGATGTCGTAGTCGGCCAGATGCTCGCCGGCGAGTTCGTCCACGTCGACACGGGTGACGAGGTCGCCGACCAGTTCGGCGACGACCTCGTGGGCACCATCCGGACGCTCGAACGTGGCGGTCAGACCCATCCGAGCCGGTGCGGCCAGCAGGCGCGCGATGTCGCGGTACCCCTCGCCGCCGAGGTGGTGGACCTCGTCGAAGATCACGAGTCCGAACCGGTCGCCGAGTTCGTCGGCCCGCAGGTACGCCGAGTCGTACGTCGCGACCGTCACGTCGGCGACCCGTTGCTCGCCGCCGCCGAGGCGGCCGATCTCGCGGTCGAACTCCCGCTGTAGTTCCCGCTGCCACTGTTCGAGCAGGTCGATCGTCGGCACGACGACGAGCGTCGGCGTCCCCAGCGCCTCCATGGCCGCGATGCCGATGACGGTCTTGCCGCTCCCGGTCGGCAGTTCCAGGACGCCCCTGTCGTCGTTCTCGCGCCACGCGTCGAGCGCCTCCTGCTGGTACTCGCGGAGTTCGTACGTCGAATCGAGGGCGAGTGCGGGCACATCGAGGACGCGATCCTCGAACGCGATCCCGCGCTCGTCGAGGGCCGCGCGGATCTCGGCGTACCGGTGGCCCGGCGCGCGCCCGGTCTCGGTCCGGTCGTCGTACTCGACGCCCGGCAACCCTTCAGGTAGATCCCCGGTCAGACGGATCGTCCCCTCCTCGAACGACAGTCGTCCCATCGGCCTGCTGTTGGCGGGTCGCCAGCAAAACCCTGGCGGGTACTGGCGGCCGTTCCGGCGGCTGGCAACTACCACACAGGTGGGTCGTCGGAAACTCGAAAGTTCTCTTATCACTGTTTCTGTGCAACGACCACTGCGCGCCTCAGTGCGCGCGAAGTTGCAATGTTCGACGCCAGACCGCTGCTGTCGGTACTGCTCGTGCTCGTTGCAGCCACGGGTACGGGCGTCGCGGCCCAGGCACACGGGCCGCAGGCCGACACGCAGGTCCGGCCGGCCACAGGAGCGTCAGTCGACGTAATCACGGTCGGTTCGACTACCACGGACCGACCGCACGTCCAGAGCGTGACGCTCTCGGGCGTGTCCCTCGATGCCGTCGATCTCGGCCCGCCGCTGGTCGCAATCGGAGCGTACAGTCGCTTCGACGACAGCTCTGACCCGCTCGAACACGACACCAGAGCGACGATCTACGAGACGGTCACGGAGTCGCCGGGACTCACACTGGCGCAGGTCGCCGACAGAACGGAGACGGCGATTTCGACGACGCGGTATCACTGTCGCGTGCTCGACGACGAAGGACTCGTCGAACGCGAGCGGATCGACGGTCACCGTTGTGTGTTCCCCGACGACGTTTTGATCGGCGAGGAACGAGACGACCTCGAGTTACAGGCCGCGATGCGAAACGACGCTCAGTCGGATGTCCTGCGTGCAGTGTATCGGCAGGAACCGGTCTCGGTGTCGACGCTCGCGTCGTCGCTGGACCGCGCCGACAGCACCGTCTCGTACCACCTGGATCGCCTCGAATCGCGGGATCTGGTCGACCGACACCGCGACGGTCGGCAGGCCCGTGTCCGCCTGCCTGCACCCGTTCGGGAGACCGTGGCCGTGGCGGTCTCGACGTGATCCCGACGTTTCGAGAGATCCGTCACAATCGCTATTTTTGATGGGGGAGTTCCCAGAAGTACATGGCGACAACAAACGACGAATGCCAGACGAAGCGATCGACAGCCACGCGACCGACCGATCTCGTCGATGCACTCAACGACCCGAACAGACGGCTCGTTCTCCACGCCGTCCACGACGCATCCGGCACTGTCGACGTGGCGGAACTCGTCACGCGACTCGTCGCGTTCCGTCACAGTTCTCTTCCGGGCGACGACGCGGCCCCGGCCGATATCAGAACGCGTCTCCATCACGTCCATCTCCCGAAACTCGGTGCCGCGGGGCTGGTCGAGTACGACGAGGACGCGGCGACGGTCGAGGAGCCAGCAACCGACGACGACGTGCTCGGGCCGGTCGAGGCGATGGATCAGTTGGCCGAGTCGATCGACCAGTTCGACGGGGAACGAGATGCCTGACGGGTGTCGAACGCTCTCGGGAACAGCGAAGGGGCGACATGGCTGATATCGATCTCACGGTCGAGTACGACAGTCCGGAGAAGTTGTTCGTCGTCACGGGTGACGGACCAGACTGTCTCCCAGCCAGTTCGTTCCTCTGTGAGGCGCTCGGAGCGCTGTACGATACTGACCCGTCCGGACTCCCGTCGCTCTACTCGTTCGTCGACCTCGACGCGCTCGACCGACTTCTGGATCGGCCTGACTCGTCGGTGTCGGTCAGGTTCAGCTACGAGGACGCCGTCATCACGATGCTAGACTCTCAGCGGCTCCACTGCCAGTTCGTCCGTGTGACGAATGCCGGTCATACTGCCGACTGACCGTTCGTGAAGCGCCTCGCCATCCAAGGGTGGCGAAACCGGTCACAGACGGACAGTCGGTAATCTCAGTCGGATTCGGACTCGCGGGACTGCGCTCGTTGAGGGCCGCGCGGATCTCGGCGTACCGGTGACCCGGTGCGCGTCCGGTCTCGGTCCGGTGGTCGTACTCGACGCCCGGCAGGGCCTCGGGCAGGTCGCCCGACAGCCTGATCGTTCCCTCCTCGAACGACAGTCGACCTGTCGATGTGACATTCGCCGGTGGCGCGCAAAACACTGGCGGGTGGCCATAGCTGTCCTGAACTGTACTGAACTCTCGTGATAGCGACAACTACTGGCCGCGTGTCGTCCCTGAGATCGCTACCGTCTGTCTCCTGTATTGTTACTAACCGAACACTGATTATTATTTGAGGGTAACGCATTCACATGGCGAATGGACAGTCGGTATCGTTCGAGAGTGTCGTACCGAAACCGGTCGAAGCGGAGCCGGCAGACGAAACATACGAACTCGATGAAGACACGACGATCACGGTCGACGGATCGGGCGCGAAGTCGGTGGGTGAGTATCTTGTCAATCGTTTATATTTTTCTACGGGTTTCGATCTCCCGCTTCAGGAATCCGGGCCGACAGATGGTGCGATCGCGTTGTTGCTTGGAGATGCCCCGCCGGAAGTCGGGTCCGAGGGCTATGAACTGACCGTGACTGGAGATAGCGTCACCATTCGGGCCGATGCTCCTGCCGGACTATTCATGGGTGTCCAGACTCTCCGCCAACTGCTTCCACCGGCCGTCGAAAGCGAGACGATGGAAGAAGACAGTCAGTGGCCGATCCCCGGTGGGCGAATCGTGGATTACCCGCGGTTCGAGTATCGTGGGATGCACCTCGACGTGGCTCGGCACTTCTTCGACGTCGACGATGTGAAGCAATACATCGAGTACGCTGTCAAGTACAAGTACAATCACCTTCACCTCCACTTGACTGACGATCAAGGCTGGCGCGTCGAGATCGAAGGCTGGCCGAAGTTGACAGAGATCGGTGCGAGCACCGAGGTCGGCGGCGGCGATGGTGGCTATTACACTCAGGAGGAGTACGAGGAAATCGTCGATTACGCGCGGGACCGGTTCGTGACCGTGGTTCCCGAGATCGACATCCCCGGTCACACGAACGCCGCGTTAGCGTCGTATGCCGAACTCAATCCCGACGGAAATCGAGCCACTCCCTACACCGACACCGAGGTCGGGTTCAGTACACTCGCGGTCGATTCAGAGGTCACCTACGAATTCCTCGACGACGTGTTCGGCCAACTGAGCGAACTGACGACCGGTCCGTACCTGCACCTGGGCGGCGACGAGGTGGAGGAACTCACGGACGAGGAGTACGCAGGGTTCCTCGAACGTGCTGCGGATATCGTCGAGAGTCATGATAAGCGACCGATCGGTTGGCAGGAGGCTACCACCGCGGATCTCCCACCGTCGACGGTGATCCAGTACTGGTGGCCGGGGAGTGAATCAGTCGACCCCGAGGCAGCGGTAGAAGCCGGCCACGAGTTCGTGCTGTCTCCCTCGGATCGTGCTTACTTCGATATGAAGTACAATTCCGACATCGAACTGGGGCTGGACTGGGATGGGTACACCACCGTCGAGGACGCCTACGACTGGGACCCTGGCGAGTACGTCGAGGGGGTCGACGAATCGTCCGTGCTGGGCGTCGAAACCGCGCTGTGGACCGAGACGATCGAAACGATAGCCGACATCGAGTTCATGCTGTTCCCGCGGCTGCCAGCGGTCGCCGAACGCGGATGGACAGACCCGACACAAACGGACTGGGACGACTTCGAGCGCCGGCTCGCCCGGCAGGCGCTCCGGTGGGAACAGGCGGGGATCAACTTCTACCGGACACCCGAGATCGACTGGCCGGATGAGACGGCCTGACACCGGCGACATAGTCTTCACCCATAATTTCGAACCGCTGAACTCGAATCTGGGGTTTCCGGCGTCGCTGGTACGGAGTGAGCGATGTTCACCGAGAGCCGTCGGCGACTCGCCCGGCGTTGAGTCACACCGGTTTGGGGGTGTCGAAGCGCTCGCGAACCCGGTGAACGCGATCTCCCTCCGCGACCGCCTGCACGTCGGATTTCTGAATTCTTTTATTCGCTCGCGCCTGTCATCCGTGTATGACCGAGCAGGACGCAGCCGACGGTGACGCACCGTCCGACCAGGCGGACGGTAGGACGGAGGCAGCGACTGATGGGGCGGCCACCTCCAGCGACGGGGTTGAGGGCGACGACGGTGGCACTGCCCCGGACACGGACCTGGACGACGCGGTCGACGAGGCACTGATCGATCGAGTTGCGGACTCCGAGCCCGAGACGATCGCGAAGGAACTGGCTTCGCTGCGAACCCGCGTCGAGGGGATGGAGGGCCAGCTCGACGCCTACGAGGACGAGATCGAAGAGCTGGAGTCGAAGCTCAAGCGCAAGCAGGCGGACTTCCAGAACTACAAGAAGCGGATGAAAAAGCGCCGCGAGGACGAACAGAAACGCGCGACCGAGGACCTCGTCACGCGGATGCTCGACGTGCGCGACAACCTCCAGCGCGCGCTCGAACAGGACGAGGACGTGGACATCCGCGACGGCGTCGAGTCGACGCTGCGCCAGTTCGACGACGTGCTCGAAGCCGAGAACGTCGAGGAGATCGAGCCCGACCCCGGCACCGAGGTCGACCCACAGCACCACCAGGTGCTCGCCCGCGTCGACTCCGACCAGCCAGCGGGAACGATCGACGACGTGCACCGGCCGGGCTACGTCATGGCCGAGAAGGTGTTGCGCGAAGCGCAGGTCACGGTCAGCGACGGGGAGTAGTCGAACCCACGGCCGACGAACCGGCCGCAGATCGGCTCTGAACGGTGGTATTGCGGTTGGATTTATATTCTCCGGTCCGATGCGATCGATTTCGGGAAAATAGCACGCATGCGGCCCCTTCCCCCTGTTCGGACCGATCGGATCTAGCAACTTTTAACCGGCCCAATCGGGTATAGGCAGGTAAGATGGCGAGCAACAAGATTCTCGGAATCGACCTCGGGACCACGAACAGCGCGTTCGCGGTCATGGAGGGGGGCGACCCCGAGATCATCGTGAACAGCGAAGGCGAACGAACGACACCCTCGGTCGTCGCGTTCGACGACAGTGAGCGCCTCGTCGGCAAGCCGGCCAAGAACCAGGCCGTCAAAAACCCCGACGAGACGATCCAGTCGATCAAGCGCCACATGGGCGAGGACGACTACTCGGTCGAACTCGACGGCGAGGAGTACACGCCAGAGCAGGTCTCGGCGATGATCCTCCAGAAGATCAAGCGCGACGCCGAGGAGTATCTCGGCGACGACGTCGAGAAGGCCGTCATCACGGTACCGGCGTACTTCAACGACCGTCAGCGCCAGGCTACCAAAGACGCCGGCGAGATCGCCGGCTTCGAGGTCGAGCGCATCGTCAACGAGCCGACTGCCGCCGCGATGGCCTACGGCCTCGACGACGACTCGGATCAGACCGTCCTCGTCTACGACCTCGGTGGCGGGACGTTCGACGTTTCCATCCTCGATCTGGGTGGGGGCGTCTACGAGGTCGTCGCCACGAACGGTGACAACGACCTCGGTGGCGACGACTGGGACCACGCGATCATCGACTACCTGGCCGACGAGTTCGAGGCCGAGCACGGCATCGACCTGCGCGACGACCGCCAGGCCCTCCAGCGCCTGACCGAGGCCGCAGAGGAGGCCAAGATCGAACTCTCCAGTCGGAAAGAGACCCGGATCAGCCTCCCGTTCATCACGACGACCGACGACGGACCGCTGGACCTCGAAGAGAAGATCACGCGCGCGAAGTTCGAGTCCCTGACCGAGGACCTCATCGAGCGCACCGTCGGGCCGACGGAGCAGGCCCTCTCGGACGCCGGCTACGACAAGGGCGACATCGACGAGGTCATCCTCGTCGGCGGGTCGACCCGGATGCCTCAGGTCCAGGATCAGGTCGAGGAGATGACCGGGCAGGAACCCAAGAAGAACGTCAACCCCGACGAGGCCGTCGCGCTGGGCGCGGCGATCCAGGGCGGCGTCCTGAGCGGCGACGTGGACGACATCGTCCTGCTGGACGTGACCCCCCTCTCGCTGGGTGTCGAGGTCAAAGGTGGCCTCTTCGAGCGACTCATCGAGAAGAACACGACGATCCCGACCGAGGAGTCGAAGATCTTCACGACCGCCGCAGCGAACCAGACGCAGGTCCAGATCCGCGTGTTCCAGGGCGAGCGTGAGATCGCGGCAGAGAACGAACTGCTCGGCGAGTTCGCGCTGACCGGCATCCCGCCGGCCCCCGCCGGGACCCCGCAGATCGAGGTCTCGTTCAACATCGACGAGAACGGTATCGTCAACGTCTCCGCCGAGGACAAGGGCTCGGGCAACAAGGAAGACATCACCATCGAGGGCGGCGCTGGCCTCTCGGACGAGCAGATCGAGGAGATGCAGCAGGAAGCCGAGGAACACGCCGAGGAGGACGAGGAACGCCGCAAAACGATCGAGGCCCGCAACGAGGCCGAGTCGGCCGTCCAGCGCGCCGAGACTCTCATCGACGAGAACGAGGAAGAAGTCGACGACGAACTCATCGAGGACATCGAGACCGAGATCGAGAACGTCGAAGAGGTGCTCGCGGACGAGGACGCGGAACGCGAGGACTACGAGGACGCGACCGAGGCCCTGACCGAGGAACTTCAGGAGATCGGCAAGCAGATGTATCAGGAGCAGGCCGCCGAAGGCGCTGCTGGTGCTGGAGCGGGCGGCGCGGCCGGTGCTGGCGGCATGGGCGGTATGGGCGGCGCTGGCCCCGGCGGTGCAGCGGGCGCTGGCGGCGCGGCCGGCCAGGGCGAGGAGTACGTCGACGCCGACTTCGAAGACGTCGACGAGGACGACGACGAGTAAGTCGGCGTCCTCGTCGGCTCGATAGACGAGCGCAGCGAGTCTGTCGGTGTCTTGAGAAGCGACCGTCGGGAATTCTCAAGGTGGACGAAGACGAATGAAACGAGTCTGAGAAGCTCTTGTCGACTCAGAAGACGAACGGAGACCGTTCATACGGAGAGTTGTAGGTCTGTACCAGATCGACCGCACGCAGTCGTGCGGTCGACTGGGCAAACGCCTACAACTCTCCGTATCAGTCGACGCCGAGTCCGTCGAACACCTTTTGCACGAGACGTGGATCGTACGTCCAGACTCCTTCGTAGGTGTCGCCGTGCTGTTTCGCGACGAGCGCGCACTGCTGGGGGTCGTCGCCGCCGTCGAAGGCCATGAACCAGTAGCGCCCGATCTCCGGCGTCGGTTCGACGTGGAACGTGATGCCGGGCAGGTCTTCGGTCGGCGTGTCGTCGACGATGTAGACGTGGATGTCGAGATCGGTGTCGCCAGCCAGTTGTTCGTAGAGCTCACGCTGGGCGTCGAAGGCGTCGAGTGACTGGAAACCGACGTGGAAGCGTCCATGTCCGACCCGGTAGGCGCGGTCTTCGATCTCGCGGGTGGCTCCCAGCAGTTGCTGGCGATCGAGCGAAGCGAACACCGTGTCGTCGAGGAGGTCATAGAGTGTCCGATGCGTCGAGGCGGCCTCGTCGATCCGCCACTGCGGGCTGGTCTCCGGTGAGAGGAACGTCTGGAGGTCCTCGTCGCTGATAGCCCCACGGAAGCCGTCGGCGTCTCTGATCACGACGAACGACGGTGGGCCCTCCGTCGGGAGGGGGTGGGACTCGACAGCGACGTTTCGGCCGGCAAACTGCGCGGGGAGATCGCTCTGGCTTGGGCTGTAGTGGTGGAGCGTCCTGCGTCGCGCTTCGGCAGCGGACAGGATCGACGAGAGGGACATGGCCAGTTCACCCGGGGTTCTCGACCGCCTGTTCGTATCGACGGGCGACGCGGACCATCTCGCGAACGCTGTCGGAGAGGTCGGCGAGTCGAACCTCGCCGGCGGCACTGTCGTACTCGACGAGGCCCATGGTGGCGAGCAGGGGGAGGTGGACGTGCCTGAGTTCGATGCCGATCTGCTCGCCCTCGTCGGGGCCGACGACGCCGGACTCCGTGGAGCGCCAGCCGGCGATCACGTCGGTCAGTTCCTCGATCGTCGCCTCTGGGTCTTCGAGCAAGTAGAACAGTGTCTGACGACGGATCTTCGCCGACAGCGCGTGAAAGAGCGCGTCGGGACCGGGAGCCGCGGTCGCGTCACCGATCCCGGGGCTGGCGTCGTCCAGTTCTGCTTCCTCTGGCTCCTCGGGGGACACTCAAATCACCTACTGTCAAACTTCTACGAGGAGCTACATCTAGCTGTTGGTCGAAATTCTGACGCATCAGCCCATTTACGCCCGGTGTACGTGTCGAACGCCGGAGTGAAAGAGTGAGCGACGAAGCGGGCTACCTGGGCACGGCATTCGATTGGCTGCCCACGCGCTGGTACTATCAATTGTATTAGGAGATCGGGACCACAACACCCATTGTTCTCAAATCGTGAGTAGATAGTATGACGGAACTACCACCGATCGGTATCGGAACGTGGGAGAACACGGACCCCGAAGCCTGTGCGACAGCAGTCCAGACGGCACTGGAGATGGGCTACGAGCACGTGGACACCGCCGACATCTACGGCAACGAGGAGCACGTTGGCAACGGTATCGCGCGCGCCGACGTGGACCGCGAGGCGTTCGTGCTGGCTTCGAAGGCCCACACGCAGGCGACCGGCCTGACCTACGACGACGTGATCGAGACGGCGGAACAGAGCCTCGACCGTCTCGGCGTCGACTACCTCGATCTGCTGTACGTCCACTGGCCGACGGGCGACTACGAGGCCGAAGAGACCCTGCCGGCGTACGATCAGCTCGTCGACGAGGGGACGATCGAGGAGGTCGGCGTCTCGAACTTCACCCCCGAACTGGTCGAGGAGGCGATGGACGTGCTGGACGTCTCGCTCTTTGCTAATCAGGTCGAGATGCACCCCCTGCTCCAGCAGGAGGAACTCGTGGCCCACGCCCAGGAACACGACTACTACCTCGTCGCCTACTCACCGTTGGCCCGCGGCGACGTGTTCGACGTGCCCGAGGTCAGCGAGGTCGCCGAAAAATACGGCGTCAGCGAAGCCCAGGTCAGCCTCGCGTGGCTGACCCAGAAGGACAACGTCGTCGCGATCCCGAAGGCGACGAGTCGGGCTCACATCGAGGACAACTACGCCAGCCTCGACCTCGAACTGGACGACGACGACGTCGCGAAGATCGACGGCATCGAGCGCGAAGACCGCCACCTCGACTTCGACGTGGCGCCCTGGAATCAGTAACCCGAACCCGGCACCGCGCTATTCTTCACCGTGGATCGATTCGCCCCGGAACAGTCGCTGAGCGATCCTGAAGGTCTGTTCACGCTCTCGGCGGGTCGGGAAGTGGGCGGCCATGTAGCGAGCCGTCGCGATCAGGGGTAGCCGTCGTTCTGCCTCGCTGTCGGCGTGATCGACCAGTCGCAGTGCAGTCTCGTAGCTCTGCAACGTGTGGAAGCCTGCATCTTCTCGCAGCAGCCCCTCGCCGAGCGCTCGCTCCAGGTCACGTGGATCGCCGTCGGCCACGAAGTGCTCGGCGACGAGTCGGCCTGCCTCGTCGACGCCGCCCTGTCGGTCGAAGGTATCGAGCAGCGCTTCCCGGATCGCAGCGGGATCGCGGTCGGTACGTCCGGGCTCGGGAATCGGAGCCGCGGGCTGATTGAGGAACCGGTCGAGGTACACCGACATCGCGCCGTCGATCGCGGGCCGGTAGGCCTCGGTCGCGTCGGTTTGTCGGGCGAGTTCGTGGGCAGCGTTGGTGTAACTCCAGGTGTGATGCACCGTGTTCCAGTCGGAGAACTCGTTGCTCGTCGCGAACTGGGCGACCCGCCGAGCGGCGGCGAGACTGACCGCGCGAGTCAGTTGCTCGGCCGTCGCACCGGTTCGGATCGCCGTCTCCAGTCGCTCGACGATGGCGTGGGGGTCGTCGTCGAGCAGGGCCTCGACGAAGTCGTCGGGACGTTCCCACTCGCTGTCCTCGCCCGCCGCGACGAGTTCCGGGAGTCGCTCGTACGTGTCGAAACACAGGTCGGCGACGTCGACGGGCTGGGTCCACGTCGAGGTCTCCTCGGCGCGCGCACCGTCGGTGATCTGGGGAACCACGCTCGCCAGCACGTCTTCGGCCTCGTCCCAGCCGACGTGGTCCAGCGTCTCGACGGCCTTGTTGACGAAATCCAGCGTGTGGCTCGCGTTCATGTAGAGGTGGTCGGTGGCGGCGGCGAGCAGGATCTCCGTCACGTCCGCCGGCGGGAGGACCGCCGCGGCGGTTCGCAGACAGCGCTCGGCCCCGTCTTCGTCCCGCACTTCACAGGTCTCCCGGAACCAGGTTTTCAGGCGCTCCTTCGAGAGGTCGGCGTTACCGAGTTCGTACTGGGGATGGCGCGGTGGCTCACCCGCACAGTCGTTTGCCACCTGCCCGATGCCGACATACAGCGCCCGCAGTCGCTCGTCGTGGTCGACGCGGTCGTAGACGTTGGCCATCGCACCCAGTGTGGTCAGCCCGCTGCCCCACCCGCTCTCGCGATACTTGGTGCCGAAGGAGACCGCTGTTTCGAGCGGCGTGTCGAAGCCGTCGCCGAGATCGTCCATGTGAATAACCGACTTCGCGATCACCAGCCCGAGGTTCTCCTGCATACCGTCGACGAGGCGATTGCGCCAGTGGGTCTCGGGCGACACGTCCTGGGGTGGATCGGGGTCGACGTACACCGCACCGTCGCGCACGTCGGTCGGGAACGTCTGTACGTCGTCGGCCCACACGTCGAAGGTGTCGCCACAGGCCAGTTCGAAGCGTGCATGGTGCCAGTGGCAGGTCAGCAGGCCGTCCTCGACGCTGCCTTTCGCCAGCGGAAAGCCCATGTGGGGACAGCGGTTGTCGACCGCGTACACCTCGCCCTCGTGGTGGAACAGTGCGACCGTGTGTCCGCCGACCGAGACGACTTCTCGGCCCGACTCGGCGAGTTCGTCCAGCGCCGTCACGCGCTCGTAGTCGTCCGTAGCTGCCATGTGCTGACGATGGGCACGATAACGGGTAAAGATTCGCTGAACCGCACTTTTGTAACTGAACTGTCCTGTGTCCGAGTTCTACGTCCCGGTCTCGTTCCCGAGCGTCGCCAGCGTCACCGTCGTCGTTTCCGGCGCGCCGAACGGGCGACCGGTCCAGTCGATCCGCACTGTCGCGTCGCCGGTGAGTTCGAAACCCACCGTCGCGTCGGCGTCGAAGTAGCTCCCGTCGCCGTCACTGTCGATCGCCGGATCGTCGATGGTGACGCTGTCGCCCTGCCCGACTCGCTCTTCGGCGCCGGGCCATGGAACGGTCGCGGTGTGGTTCGAGGTGTCGGTCACGACGATCGCAAGTTGCGTCGCGGTGAGCGTGTCTCCGCCGGCGTGACTGATCGTCACGGCGTTCGCGTCCGCGTCGTAGTCCGCTTCGAACGAGGCCGACGGTGGGCTGACGAGGCCGCCGCTCGCGGAAGCCACGGAGACGACGACGGCGACGGCGAGCGCGGCGACGACCCAGATCACGAGGCGTTCGACGCCGAAGGCCGCCCGGAGAGAGTCGCGCAAGTCCATCTGGTCGGAACTGTCCCGGCACGGTATTGAATTGCGGGGGAACGCCAGCGCTGGAGAGGCCGTCCTGGCTGCAACCACCGGTGTCAAATCGTTCACCTATTCGGGCGTGTCCGACCCGTTCTTTTCAAGTACCTCAATCGTCTACAGGTGGACAACGAATGAGCGAGGACTTCTACGAAGTACTCGGGGTCTCCCGGGACGCGAGCGAGGACGAGATCAAGGACGCGTACCGGAAGAAGGCCCAGGAGTACCATCCCGACGTTTCCGACGACCCCGACGCCGAGGAGAAGTTCAAGAAGGTACAGAAGGCCAAGGAGGTCCTCACCGACGAGGAGAAGCGCCAGATGTACGACCAGGTAGGTCACGAGCGCTTCGAACAGGCCGAGAAACACGGCGGCGTCGGCGGCGGTGGCGGGGGTCGCGGCGGCAGCGGCCCGTTCGGCGGTGCCGGCGGCGGCGGTGGCAACCCCTTCGGCGGGGGCATGGGCGACATCTTCGACCAGTTCTTCGGCGGTGGCGGTCGCTCCAGCGGGCCCCAGCAGGGCCAGGATCTCAAGACGAGCCTGACGATCGCCCTCGAAGACGCCTACGAGGGCGTCGAGAAGGAGGTCACGGTGCGCCGACCAGAGACCTGTCCCGACTGTAACGGTCGGGGCCATCCCGAAGACAGCAACTCCCGGACCTGTCCCCAGTGTAACGGGCAAGGCCAGCAGACCCGCGTCCAGCAGACACCGATGGGACGGGTCCAGCAGACCCAGACCTGCCGGCGCTGTGACGGCGAGGGGACGCTGTACGACGAGACCTGCGGGACCTGTCGGGGCGAGGGCGAGATCCGAAACGAGGCGACGCTGACCGTCGAAGTCCCGGCCGGTATTCAGGACGGCCAGACCCTGCGGATGGACGGCGAGGGCGCGCCCGGTGATCGGGGCGCACGCAACGGCGACCTCCTGATCGAGATCAACGTCCAGGACCACCCGGACTTCGAGCGCGAGGGCGCGGACCTGCACTACCACCTCGCCATCTCCTTCCCGCAGGCGGTCTTCGGCGACACCGCCGAGGTAGAGACGTTCGACGGCACCGTCGAGTTCGACGTGCCCGAGGGCACCCAGAGCGGCGAGGTGTTCCGACTCTCGGGCAAGGGGATGCCCCGTCTGCGCCGCCGGGGTAGCGGCGACCTCTACGTGGAAGTGCAGATCGTCACGCCCCAGGAACTCACCGACGAACAGCGCGATGCACTGGAGACGTTCGCCGAGGCCGGCGGCGAGGACATCTCCGTCGACGAGGGCTTCTTCGAGAAGCTGAAGAACTCGCTGTAGCGATAGAATCCCCCGATTTTTGGGCCGTCGTCACCAAGCGTCAGCCATGCAGGTACTCGGGGATCTCGTCGCCGACGCGCGCCAGCGCGACGGACCGCTGTTCGAATCGAACGAGCGGGCGGCACCATACAGTTACGCGGATTTCGCCGTCAACGTCTGGAAGACGGGGAATCTCCTGCGCCACTACGGCGTGCGCGAGGGGGCGCGAGTCGCCGTCGTCGTCGGCCCGAAGGCCCCGACCGACGAGGACCGCCCGGGGTGGCTCGGCGGGACGCCCGATTCAGTCGTGGCCGTCCTCGCGGCGATGGTAGACGGCGCGGTCGTCGACCCGGACCCGCCGGGAGCAGTCGACGCGAAGGTCCTGATCGCGCCGGACGCGTGGATGGACGAGTACGAACGCGGGCCGGGAACGAAGGCGATCGCTTACGGCGGTCCACCGGAGGACCCGACAGTCGCACATCTCGAACGCGAGGCCTGGAGTGAGAACCCGCTGGAACCGCCCGCCGAGGTGGAGCCGGGCGATCCCGCTCTCGCGGCGGACCGGACCTACAGCCACGGCGATCTGCTGGCTGCGAGTCGCGAAGTCGTCGAGGAGTACGAGCTGACGGCTGACGACGAGTTCGTCCTTCGGGCCCCGCTGACGGACCCGGGAACGATCGTCGCGGGCGTCATCGCGCCGATGCAGGTCGGTGCGACGGTCCTGCTGGGCCCGGACCCAGTTGGTACCGTGGCTGTCGGCGACGACGGACCCGAAGAACGGGTGGTCGATCTCGACGCAGTCTTGTAGACGATCCGAATATTTTCCCGGCTTATTTCGTTAACAGTTTTGTCCGTCCGGCCAAACGTGCCAATATGGAGTTCGACTTCTCGCGGTCCGTGGCTCCGCTCGTCGTGATCGTCGCTGTCGCAGCGGTTGCGCTCACGACTGTGATGACTCCCTCGACCGTCTTCATGATGGTACTGCCTTCGATGATCGTCTTCTCGATCATCGTGTTCTTCTTTGGTATGAAACACGGTCAGTTCCGTGCCACCCGGTAGTCGTTTCGGTCGGTCACCGGCCTCCCCAGTGTGCGGTTCACGCTCGCACCAATTGCGCCGATTCCAAGCGCGTCGCTGACCGATTCCTGCGCTGGTGCTTCCGTCGACGGTCGTTTTCGGCGTCAAGCACGGAGCGTCTCGAGCCGCTCGCTATCGTAACAATTGCAACGATTACACACCGATCGCACTGCAGTCGTGCGATCGGGTGTGCACGATTTTCGACGGCTACTATAGTCCGACTCCACGAGTTTACTCTTTGGGTCGGACCAGGTCGGCGAGCGTCACTAGCACGCCGAACAGCCAGCCCAGCGGGATCGAGATCCCCAGCCAGATCAGCGCGTGAGCAACGCCTTCCCGCTCGAAGTTCGCCCGGAGGAAGTCGCCGACGCCGATGGGGTCCATGACGTTGAACAGGAGCCAGCGGGCCAGTCCGTCCGACAGCGGGATCACGGTGTCGGCGATCGCCGGCGAGAACAGCGCGGCGACGACTGGCGGGAGGAAGATGGCCGTCACGCCGAAGGGATACGAGACCAGCACTGTCGCCGCCCGGCCGTCGACACGGCGGGTGACGACCGCCAGTGCCGCCGAGACGGTTGCGACGGTGCTGGCGGCGATGATTGCGGTGATCCCGCCGGTCGCCAGGTTCAACTGGAAGCGCGCGAGCGCGATCAGGGCCCCCCAGACGAGGACCGACAGCACGACGACGCCGACGACGCCGAGCCGCGTCGCGGTGCTGTCGACTCGCCGGGTCTGAAATCGCAGGAACGCTCCGAGCAACACGAGCGGATAGACGACGGCGATGATCGGGACCCCGATGCCCGACCAGAGGCGATAGAGGATCATCCCTGACTGGCTGTTCGGCGTCCACTTGCCGAGCACCGTGTCGTCGGCGCCGCGCTGTCTCGGGTAGACGAGCTCCATCCACGTCTCGTGGAGGCGCTTGAGGTCGATCCTGACCCCGCCGGCGATGCCCTGTTCGCTCCCGACTGACATACTCAGTCGTTTGAACGGCCCCCATATAACGCCTTGTGGCTCGCGAGTGGTCAGACGCAAAGAGTGTCTGCTGGCCTGTCAGGCCACTCTCACCAGCTTTCGGGGCCGAAGTCGGGATCGACACGCCGGTCGGTGCGCCCGATGCCGTCGATCCGTTCGACGTCGTCGTCGGACAGGTCCAGGTCGAGGCTGGCCCAGTTGTCTTCGATGTGAGCGGCGCTCGTCGCCTTCGGGATCGCGGTGATGCCCTTCTCGCGCAGCCAGGCGAGACTGACTTGGGCTTCGCTGACGCCGTGTTGCTCGGCAATCTCGCTGACCTCGGGTACGTCGAAGACGCCGCCTCGCGCGAGCGGTGAGTACGCCACCAGATTCAGATCCGTCTCGGCGGCGTAGGCTCGCAGTTCCTCCTGCTGGAGCAGTGGATGCATCTCCACCTGATTGGCGAAGATCGGCGCGTCGAGGACGTCGCGGGCGCGGTCGACGTGTTCCGGCTCGAAGTTCGAGACGCCGATCCTGTCGATCAGTCCCCGGTCGCGCAGTTCCGCGAGGGCAGGCAGCGTCTCCTCGGGATCGTAGCTTCGAGCCGGCCAGTGGACGTACAGTAGATCGACTGACTCGACGCCAAGCTTGTCGAGGCTACGTTCGGTGCTCGCGATCACGTCTTCGCTCGCGAGGTTGCTGATCCACACTTTCGTCGCGAGGAAGAGTTCCTCACGGTCCACGTCGGCGCGTGCGATGCCCTCGCCGACGGCCGCCTCGTTACCGTAGGCCTGGGCGGTATCGACGTGGCGATACCCCATCTCTATGGCGGTGCGGACGCTCTCGGCGCACTGTTCGGCGTCGGTGTTCTCCCAGGTACCGATCCCGAGCATCGGCATTTCCTCGGCGCACGGCTCTTGCTGTCGTGTATCGTCGCTCATCAGGAGACCGGAGGGGATTCGGACAAAAGTGGGTTGTGCCACCGTTCTCTGGCTCGAGGCTGATACGGAGTATTGTAGCGATGTACCGGTGATCGCCTACCCCGCGGCGCCGGTCGCCGGGACGCATCTACAATAATCCGTATGTGGGAATCGGAGCGTCGACGGCCGGGAACCGTATCGAAGTATTCACTACGGGGGACACCCAAGCGCCGCGTATGACAGACGGGACAGCCGACGTCTCACGGCGTGCGTTCATGCGCACGGCCGCTGGCGCGACGACTGCCGCGGTGGCGACCGGCACCGCAGCCGCTCAGGAAGAGGGTGGCGACGGTGGCAGCGGCGGCGGACCGCCGGATTACGGAAGCTGGTTTAGCTCCACAGACAACTTCGACGAGACGGTCGACGAGACCGGCAACAGCGAAGTGACGGTACAGGTCGGTACCGATGCCAACGGCGGCGCGTACGGGTTCGGCCCGGCGGCGGTCCACGTCGACAACGGGACGACCGTCAAGTTCGAGTGGACTGGCGAGGGTGGCACCCACAACGTCGTCTCCGACGGCGACGGCCCGCTGGACTCGGGCAGTGCCGTCGACACGTCCGGTGTCGAGTACGAGTACACGTTCGAAGAGGACGGCATCTACAAGTACTACTGCGTTCCCCACGAGGCCCTCGGGATGAAAGGGGCCATCGTCGTCGGCAGCGACTACCCCACCGCCAGCAGTGGTGGTGGAGGTGGCGGCGACGGTGGCGACGGCGGTGGTGGCGGTAGCGGCGGACCGCAACTCCCCGAGAGCGTCAAGTCGCTGGGCGTCGCCACGTCGGTCGTCATGACCGCGACGCTCGGGTTGGCCTACGTGTTCATGAAGTACGGCGGCGACTACGACACTCCAGAATAGATCCGTCCGCTCTGCATTACACTGCGTCGGGGCTGGTGTGTATCGTGAGTTCGACATCCCGGTGTCGACCTTCGAGGTCCGCTACGATCCGTTCGACGACGCGTTCTGCTTCCTCCTGGATCAGCGGCTTGACCTTCTCGATCACCCAGTCCATCGACACCAGTCGCGGCAGATCCAGTGCGTCGGACGAGGCCGATCCCGGATCGAACTCGACGGAGAGGCGGACCTCGCAGGCGTGGTCTTCTCCCTCCGGCACCTCCGCTGGCAGGGTCGTGATCCGCCAGTGGCCGGTCGCGTGGAGGTCTTTCGTGATCTTCCAGTCGATCTCGGTGGGCGGGTCGACGGCGACGACCTGTGACTTCGCGACGTAGCTGAGTTTCCACCACGCGAACCGGAGCGCGTATCTGGTCCCCGGCGATCCGTCGCCGCGTTGCTCGACGTCTTTCAGGTACTTCGAGTAGCGGGCGTACCCCGGAAAGTCCATCAGGAACTCGTAGATCTCTTTGGGGGGCACGTACACCACGGTGCTGACGTCGACGGAGTCCACGTGCGCACATAGTCGGCGGGTACCAAATGTCTGACTCTCCGTCGACCTACGATCCAGCGTGACGCGCTCGCACCACCAGTTTATATACTGCCACGCGTCCTATCACCGCCAATGCTATCGGGAGTGAACGTCGCACTGGGTGTCGCCGGTTCGATCGCGGCGGTCAAGACGGTCGAACTCGCCCACGAACTGCGGCGACAGGGGGCGAACGTCCGGGGGGTCATCACCGACAGTGCGTCCGGGATCGTCCATCCGTGGGCCGTCGAGTTCGCGACGGACAGCGAGGTCGTGACCGAACTGACGGGTGCCGTCGAGCACGTCGAACTCTGCGGTCGCGAGGGGTGGGCGGACGTGTTCCTGATCGCCCCGGCGACGGCCAACACCGTCGGGAAGATCGCGGCGGCGATCGACGACTCGCCGGTGACGACGTGTGCGACGACCGCGCTGGGCGCGGACCTGCCGGTCGTGATCGCGCCCGCGATGCACGAACCGATGTACGATCACCCGGGCGTGCTCGACGCCATCGAGCGCGTCGAGTCGTGGGGTGTCACGTTCGTCGACCCGCGCATCGAGGAAGGGAAGGCCAAGATCGCCACCGAGGACGCGATCGTCACCGCGACGGCGCGGGCCGCGGGCGAGCGCCCGCTGGACGGTCGCCACGTGGTCGTCACCAGCGGCGCGACGACGGAGTCGCTCGACCCGATCAGGACCTTCTCGAACCGCGCGTCGGGCCGGACCGGGCGCGCCGTCGCGCGGGCCTGCCACGTCGTCGGTGCGGACGTGACGCTGGTGCACGACGGGCCGGACGTGCCCTGGGCGACCGTCGAACCCGTCGAGAGCGCCGCCGAGATGACCGCCGCCGCCGTCGACGCCTGCGCCGACGCCGACGCGTTGCTCTCTGCGGCCGCCATCTCCGACTACACGATCGAACGGCGCGACGAGAAGATCAAGTCCGGTGCGGACTCGCTGACACTCGAACTGACGCCGACGCCGAAACTCGTCGATTCGGTCCGCGCGGACCATCCCGACCTCCCGATCGTCGGTTTCAAGGCCGAAACGGGGGTCGACGACGAGACGCTCGCCGCGCGTGCCCGAGCAATCCGCGACCGGGTCGGGATGGCCTTCGTCGTCGCCAACGACGCGGACGTGATGGGTGCAGACCGAACACGAGCCCTGCTGGTCGACGACGAGATCACCGCGTACGAGGGCGATAAGACGGGGCTGGGAACGCGGGTCGCGACGGCACTGGCCGACCACCTCGACTGATCGATCCAGACCATCTTTTTCCGCGTCAGGTTTCCTCGTTCGCTCCGCTCACTGCGGGAACCCTCGCGCAAAAACATGGGTGAAAAAGGCTCGATCTCACTTCGTTCGATCGAGTGAATCGGGCGACCTTCCGGGTCCTTCGGACCGCTCGGTCGCCCGGATGCTCACAGCCACTCTCTGTTCACTACCGGTCAAGGAGTGAGCATTCTGGAGAGGCGCGCGCTGTCGCGCCCTCGTGGCGCGACGGAACTGTGCGAGGGATGAAGGAACGAACGTAGTGAGTGACTGAGTCGGATGGGGAGGCGTGTGGCTGTCTGCCGGGCTGTACGGTGCGGTCCTGGTGGAATGAACGGGCGAGGGACGGTCGACGGTGCTGCGCGGGCACTATTCGACCGCAGGGAGAATATCCCGCACAGCACCGTCGAGCGGACCGAGGGCGTTCAGTGCTTGGACGCTCTCGCAGTAGCGCTCTCGACATCATTCCACTCTAGAACAACACGAACCACCAGAGCAACTAGCACAAACACTGAACGGGTCGTCCACTCCCGATAGACCAGAAACCAACCGCCTCGTGAACCGTTCAGTGACGCTCTGGACGACAGTAAACCGTCTCAGTCCTCAGTCCGCTCGACGTCGCCGCTCTCGACCTGATCGGGCCAGACTGCCTCTCCGAAGAAGGGAACGCCCATCTTTTGGGCGGCTCGCGAGATCATATGGGCTCCCGTAGGTGCTGTCAGGAACAGGAAGGCAATTCCAACGAGCGAGGTCAGGCCGGCTCCTTGGGGGCCGTAGTACACCGTAGCGGCGAGAAAGAGCGATGCGGCTCCGAGCGTCGTCGCCTTGCTCGTGGCGTGCATCCGGTTGTACACGTCCGGCAGGCGGATGAGTCCGATCGTTCCGATCGTCAGGAAGAAGCTCCCGACGACGACCAGTGCCGTGACGACGGCGGCCTGTAGCATCGTGGTCATGGTTCGATGATGTCCCCCTCAGTGACGAAGCGCGCGACGGCGATGGTGCTGATGAAGCCGATGATGGTCAACACCACACTGACGGTGATGAACAGCCCCGTGTCGGTCACCAGCGCGTAGAGGACGGCGATGGCGACGACGTTGGTGCCGATGGTGTCGAGTGCCACCACGCGGTCGGGCGTCGTCGGACCGAGGATCACGCGATAGCCCGCCAGGAGCGTGACGGCACAGGCCAGGATCAGCCCGCCCTGGAGTGCCAGTTCGAGGAACTGGTAGGTCTCACTCGCCATCGTCGTCACCTCCCTCGTCGGGGCCGATGGAGTCCGCAGGCTGGTCCTCGAACGCGTGATCCTCCGGTTGGTGTGGGACCGCCGCGGACGGGTCCCGGTCCTCGTCGAAAATTCGCAACGCGTAGTCCTCCCAGTTCCGGATCGGCTCGACGATCTCCGAACGGTCGCTGGCAGCCAAGGCGTGGACGTACAGCGAGTTGCGTTCGTCGTCGTAGTCCATCGACAGCGTCCCCGGGGTCAGCGTGATCGAGTTGGCGATCGTCGTGATCGCCAGATCCGTCTCGACGCGCAGTGGGAGTTCGACGACTTTCGGCTCGATCGGCATCGACGGTGAGAGGACCCGGCGAGCCACGTCGAGGTTGGCCGTCAGCAGTTCCCAGGCGAACAGCGTCACGTAGCCGACGATGTACGGGGTCGCCCCGATCACCTGCCCGGCGGGATACGAGTCCGTGTAGAAGCGACGCGTGAGGAACGCCAGTGGGACTCCGACGAGCAGGCCGATGACGAACTCGCCGGCGACGGTCGCCGGCTCGAGGGTGACCCCGCGAACGAACAGCCAGAGGATGGCGAGGCCGAAGCCGATCGCGGGCCAGCGTCTCATGGTTCCACCCCCAGCACCGCGTCGGTATAGCCGCTGCGATCCAAGGCGGCGTCCGCGGCCGCTCGCGCCGACTCCAGTACCGGGTCGAAGCCGACGCCGAGCGCGACGATCGCGACCGCCAGCACCACGACGACGCTCAGGAGGAGCGGCGAGAGTCGCACGTTGGCGATCAGCTCCGAGGGATCACCCCAGAAGCCCCGGCTCCACGCCCGGGAGACGTACGCGATCGTCAGAACGGCACCGATCAGGGCGACCGCCAGCGCGAGCCACGCCGAGGACGACCCGGCGGCCATCGCACGGCCGGCCGTGTCGAACACGAGTAGCTTGCCGAAAAAGCCCGTCAGCGGCGGGATCCCGACGAGTGCGAGGCCACCGACGAAGAAGGTCGCGGCCGCCAGCGGCTGGGTCCTGGTCAGGCCGCCCAGGTCGGCGAGTCGGATGGAGCCGACTCCCTCCTTGATCGTCCCCGAGAGGAGGAACAGGAGGGTCTTCGCGAGGGCGTGGTTGAGCGAGTACACGAGCGCGGCAGCGATGCCTAGCGCGGTGATCGCCGGGTCCGGGACGGTCGCCGCGACCGCCAGCGGCAGGACGATGAAGCCGACCTGGCCGATCGAGGAGTAGGCGAAGAGGCCGTCCAGATCCGGCTGGCTCACCGCGCCGACGCCGCCGACGATGATCGACGCCGCCGCGAGCACGAACAGGACCGGTCCGAAGAAGGCTAGGAACGAGTCGCCCGAGAGACCCGGGACCGCCAGTCCGTGCGGGAGCGTCCCCGCGGCGAAGACGGTGAAGTACAGGCGGATGATAGCGTAGACCCCGACCTTCTTCGTGACGCCGGCCAGCATCGCCGTCGCCGGTGCCGGCGCGGCCCGGTAGGCGGACGGCACCCAGAACTGGAACGGGACGATCCCCGCCTTCAGTGCGAACACGGCCAGCAGGAGCGCGGCGAGTCCCAGCACCGGCGTGGGGTCGGCGACCGCCGCGCCCGCTGTGCCGGCGTTGGCCAGACGCATCGAGAGGTCGGCCATGTTGAGCGTCCCGGTCGTGCTGTAGATCCCGCCGATGGCCAGCAACATCACCGCAGAGCCCATCAGGTTCAGAGCGGTGTACTTCAGCGCCGCGTCGGTGTGCTCGCTCTCGCCCTGGAAGACGACGAGGACGTACGACGGCATCAGCATCACCTCGAACCAGACGAAGAGGTTGAAGATGTCCCCGGTGAGGAAGGACCCGGAGATCCCCACCAGCATGAAGTGAAAGAGCGGATGGTAGGAGACCGACTGGCCGACGCGGTCGACGTAGCGCGTCGAGAAGACGACGGCCGCGAGCGCGACGGCGGCAGCGATACCGAGCATGAACACGGACAGGGAGTCGGCCACGAGCGTGATACCGTAGGGGGCCTGCCAGCCCGAAAGCTGGTAGGTGAGGACGGTGTCGGGCAGAACCTGACTGCCCAGGAGCGCGACCGCACCGGCGTAGGCCACGCCGCCGACGACGCTGACGACTCGCTGTGCACGGGGTGCAAAGCGGATGCCGAGCGTGACGATCGCGGTCACCAGCGCCACCAGCATCGGTGCGAGGACGACGGTACTCATCCGCGCACCTCCCGGAGATCGATCGTCCCGTTAGTCTGGTACACCCGGTACGACAGGCCGAGTGCGAACGCCGTGGTCCCGAAGCCGATGACGATCGCCGTCAGCACCAGGGCCTGCACGAGCGGGTCGGTCGTCGCCCCGTGCTCGCCGTGACTGACGAAGGGGACGCCGCCGCTCAGTTCCCCCATCGTCACGAGGTAGACGTTGGCGGCCTGCGACATGATCGTCAGTCCCCAGACGACCCGGACGAGGTCTCTCCGGAGGACGAGGAAGGTCCCGAGCGCGAACAGCGTCCCGAGCACCAGCGCGAGGACGAACTGCGTCATTCTCCTCCCACCACCGCGAGGATCGTCAGCAGTCCGCCGACGACGACGGCGTACACCCCGAGGTCGAACGCCAGCGCCGACGCGACTTCGAAGTGGCCGTAGAGGGGCACGTGCTCGAAGAACCACACTGCCTGCGTGAGGAAGGCCTCGCCGAACAGGAGCGCGACGATCCCGCTGCCTGCGGCGATCGCCAGTCCGGTGGTGACGAGCGTCCCGTACTCCCGCTCGACGCCGGCATCGTCGGTGAACGGCGCCGACGGTGTGCGGTCGAGCAGTTCCCGTTCGAGGTAGTCCAGCCCGTAGATGACGTACACCAGTCCGACCGCCGCCGCGGTCAGCGTCCCGGCGATAAACCCGCCGCCGGGGAGGTTGTGGCCCTGTAACAGCAGGGCGACGGCCGTCACGACGATGATCGGGAAGACGATACGCGCGACCGTCCGTGCGATGACTGTGGTGTCGTGCTCTCTCGTCACTGGGTCTCACCTCGCGTTCGCATCGCGACCAGGGTCACGATCGACAGGGCCGCCATCGCGACGACGCTGATCTCGCCCAGCGTGTCGAAGGCCCTGAAGTCGACCAGGATCACGTTGACGATGTTGTGACCGCCGCCGTAGTCGATCATGAAACTCCCGTGTTCGGCCGGCGGCGGTGCGCGCTCGATGAAGAAGTCCTTGAGGCTGTGGTCGAGGTACGACGGCACGCCCGGTGACCGGGCCGTCGACAGCAGCACCGTCGCCGCGACCGTTCCGCCGACTACCAGGGACGCCGCGCTGTCACGGATCACGGTCCAGCGTTCGGACTCACCGTAGAACGCCGGCAACTTGTCCAGCACCAGCAGGAAGATCAGCAGGACGAGCGTCTCGATGACGAGCTGGGTCAGCGCCAGATCCGGCGCGTCCGCCAGAATGTAGAAGATAGCGACCATGAATCCGAGGATCGAGAGTGTGAGGACGCCGGCCACGTGAGAGGGCGCGTCGGTCACGGCGGCCGCGCCGACGATTGCAACCACGAGGACGATCGCGATCGGTATCGTCACTGCGAAGCCACCGAAGGACGGGACCGTGACCGTCGCCGCGGCGTACGCGGCGAGTGTCATGAGGCTCGCACCGCCGAGGAACCACAGCGCGTAGGTCCGGAGGAGGCCGTTGTGGACCAGCTCGCCGACGCTGTTTCTGTCCAGCCACTCGGTCGCACCGTCGTAGTACCAGTTCGGCCGGAGTGGGCCGACGTTGCGGACCTCGCGAAGCGCGTCCCTGATGCGGTCGTAGAAGGGGTAGGCACCCGCCCCGAGGGCGACCGTGAGTCCGCTCATGCCGAGCCACGGCGACAGCTTCGTCGGGAGGTAGTAGGAGAAGTGGGACCCCTCGCCGCCCGGTGCGAGGCTGCTCTCGATGACGCGGTTGACGAACTCCTCGACCGGGACGAGGTGGACGCCGAACACGGCCGTCACACCGCCGAGGCCGACGATCCCTGCGAGGACCGCGAGCAGGAGCGGCGGGCCGCGCATCGACCAGGGCGGCGAGTGGACGTGGCCCAGCGCGTCGGGTTTGTCGCCGAAAAAGAGCATCAGGAAGCGGATCGAGTAGAGGAACGTGAAGACGCTGCCGAGGACGGCGACGACCGGGAGCAGCCACCAGAGGCCGCCGTCGTGTTCCGCGAGGACGAACGTCGCGTGAAAGAGCAGCTCCTTGGAGTAGAACCCGTTGAACGGCGGAACGCCGGCCATCCCGAGCGCAGCGACGGCAGTGATACCCGCCGTCAGGGGGAGGTCCTTGCGCAGGCCGCCGAGTTCGTCGATGGCTCTGGTGCCGGCCTCGTGGGCGATGATCCCCGCGACGAGGAACAGTGTCGCCTTGAACAGCGCGTGGTTGAGGATGTGGAACGCGCCCGTCTCGGCACCTAGCAGTCCGATGTGGGGGTCGGCGGTGCTGGCGATCCCGTAGCCGGCGACGATAAGCCCGAGGTGGGAGGCCGTCGAGTAGGCCAGCAACTCCTTGATGTCGCTGGCTGCGACCGCGAGCATCGCCGTGATCGTCATCGTCGCGAGGCCGAGCAGGGCAAAGAGCAGGACCCACTCCTCGGTGACGAGCAGCGGGCGCACCCGGCCGATCAGATAGACGCCGGCCTTGACCATCGTCGCCGAGTGAAGGAAGGCAGAGACCGGCGTCGGGGCTTCCATCGCGTTGGGGAGCCAGATGTGGAGGGGGACCTGGGCGGACTTGGCGGCCGCACCGATCCCGACGAGCACGAGCACCGGGGCGAGGAGGCCGCGCTCGCGCAGTGCGGTCTGCATCGCGTCGGCGTTGGCCAGCATCGACCCGTCGCCGGCCAGCCGGAAGGCGGATTCGACCGCGGCCACGTCGAGGGCCACCCAGTGGAGCAGCAGGAAGCCGATCAACATGAACAGGCCACCGGAGACGGTGATGAACATCGACTTGCGGGCCGCGTACTGGCCCGACTCGTCCTGATAGTGGCCGATCAGGAGGAAGGAGGCGACGGAGGTGAACTCCCAGAACAGGAACAGGGCGATCAGGTCCGCGGCGAAGGCCACACCGAGCATGGCACCCATGAAGGCCAGCAGCGTCGCGTAGTACCGTTGCTTGCCGGGTTCGGTGTGCATGTAGCCGCCGGAGTAGGTGAAGATGAGGACGCCGACGCCGCTGGCGAGGAAGCCGATGAGGAGTGCCAGCCCGTCGACGTAGAAGGCCAGCGACACGTCGAGCGCGGGAATCCACGAGAACGCGACCGTGCCTTCAGTGCCGAACTGAGTGGCGATCAGCGCAAAACAGGCCGCCGCGACGGCCGCGGCGAAGTATGCGGTTCGTTCACCGATCACACGATAGACGAGTGGGACTGCCGCCGCGGCCAGAAAGGGAAGGGCGACGACGGCCAGTACGATACCCGCTGTCGGTTGCACGTCCCATTCTCGGGCGAGTCGTGACTTAATCCTTCTCAAAGTGCCTGGCTCCGCGAACGGTGCCACCATTATTGTCACTGAAACTGCCGTCAACCTGCCGTTGAAGCTGAAAAACGCCGTTCAAGAACGGCCTAATTTTATCCTTTGATACTGGCGCAGGAGCCTTTATTTACCACTCTGGGAAAGTCTCTACCAAGCGCGTGACCATCCACAGGGACGACGTGGTCGGCGGGTGTGACCCGTTCGGCCCTGCCCGGTGGTTCAGTCGCGCGACGAACGGAGACAACAAATGCAACTGAAAGCACTTCTCGACGACGACGACGCGGTGAGTCCGGTGATCGGTGTCATCCTCATGGTGGCCATCACCGTGATCCTCGCTGCCGTCATCGCGACGTTCGTCCTCGGACTCGGGGACCAGATCAGCAGTACCGCACCGCAAGCCAGTTTCAGCTTCGATTACGAGGAGAGTGGCGGAGGGGCCTACGACGGGAACCTAACCGTCACGCACAACGGCGGTAATTCGATTACTGCCAACGAGCTGTTCATCCGGGGTGCTGCGGCTACTAACGGAGACTGGGCCACTATCGATGGTTATGGAACGAACTCCGACATCAACGCCGGTGACTCCGTCACCGTTGAAGTCAACAGCGGCGATACCGTGCGCGTGACCTTCGAGTCCTCCGGTGGCGGCGACTCCGCGACGCTGGGCAAGTGGGCAGGTCCCAGCGCCTGATTCGCGCGTAGTCTCGCACTTTCGACCACTTTTCTTCGAATGTCAGCGATCGAATGCACCGCTGCGATTATATAGTGTGCCTACTCATGCCGGGAGTACGAAGGATGGTTGTGACGGAGTCTGCCGCCCCGGGGTCGATCGACGATGAGTAACGCCGACGCCACGCCAGGCGGTGGCACGCGCGCGAGCCTCTCGAAGGGAGAGATATTCGAGGTCCTCCAGAACAAGCGCCGACGCTACGTTATCCAGTATCTGCGCCACCGGGGCGGCCCGGTCGAGCTGGGCGAACTCGCGACGTGGGTCGCGTCGTGGGAGTATGATTGCGCACGCGACGATATCTCGCAGGCCCAGCGCAAGCGGGTGTACACCACGCTCCAGCAGACCCACCTCCCGAAGATGGACAAGGCCGGCATCGTCGCGTACGACTCGGACAGCGGCGTCATCGAGACGACGCCCCAGACCGAGGAGTTGACGGTGTACCTGGAGATCGTCCCCGGCAGCGAGTTCCCCTGGCGGGAGTTCTACCTCTCTTTCGGCGCGGTGAGCCTGGCGATCGTCGCGACCCTGTGGGCCGACGTGTTCCCCTTCACGATGGTCGACCCGCTCGTCTGGGCCACGCTGTTCGCCGTCATCCTCACCGGAGCGGCCGGGTACCACACCCTGTCCGCCCGGGAGATGACGCTCTCGGAGTACGAAGAGCCGCCGCGCTCCGACACCGAGGAGGAGTGACTGCTTCGAACCGACGCGACTGGTGGTTTTCAGATACGGGAACTTTGATCGGAACGACGAGACACTGAAAGTCCTCACCCTCTCATCCGCCAGGATTCTGCTGCTTGACCATCTGTACCTTGGTGGAGAAAAGGACGAGACGCGGGCGGGGGATTCTGCACCGCCACTATTCGAACGGAGTGAGGACATCCGCCACAGAATCCCCGAGCGTGCCGAGGGCTCTCGGTGCCCCAATGATCTGCTTGCTTCTCTGAACACGACCGTACGAATCACTCCTTCTTTTATTCCTCACATTTCAGAAACTGAATTTCAGGAATTCGGCGATCCAGCCACTTCTTGAACCCGTTCAGGCCCGCGTTGAACGCCTGAATGGTAACTGGGGTATAAGTGGACCCACCAGAGTGGCTGGTAGTAGCACACCACCGCGAGCGGGGGACTCTCGCTGTGGGATGAGTGTGCGCGACAACCATGGATCTGAAACAACTCTTCAAGGACGACGACGCGGTGTCGCCGGTCATCGGCGTCATCCTGATGGTCGCCATCACGGTGATTCTGGCGGCCGTCATCGCGTCGTTCGTCCTCGGACTCGGCGACTCGACGACAGAAAGTGCACCGCAGGCCAGCTTCGGCTGGGAGTACGACAATCAACCTGGCCCGAACGGTCAGGGTGTCGTAACAGTCTCGCACGAGAGTGGTAGCTCGATCGAAGCTGGGAATCTCGTCTTCAGGGGTGATGGTATTGTAAACCATGCCGGTGTTGGATCAGGCGATATCGTTAGCTCTGATCAACGCTGGACAAGGGGTGTTGGCGGTAATCCTAATTCCAACGTGAATGCTGGTATGTCGATTGCCGTGGGTGTCGAAAACGACTACGACGTCTCTCTGATCTACCAGGAGCCAGACAAAGAGCAATCGACAACACTCGCCTCCGACACTGGACCGAACGCCTGAACTGACTTCAACTTCTGATTCTCTCGGCAAACCGCCGTCGCAGCCGCTTTTCGAACCGTTCAACGCCCCCATAGTGGCAAAAGTGCTCTATTGCACTTAATTTCGGTTTATAGGCCATCTTGAAGCCACTCAGGCAGGGGTTGAACCAGTAAAACGTAGGTGGGGTATAAGTGTAACCGCTATAGAGGAAGGAAGTAGCACACCACCGCGAGCGGGGGAGGCATGGGACGTTTCCCTCTCGCTGTGGCCACGGTGTGCGTGATAATCATGGATCTGAAACAGCTCTTCAAGGACGACGACGCGGTGTCGCCGGTCATCGGCGTCATCCTGATGGTCGCCATCACAGTGATTCTGGCAGCCGTCATCGCATCGTTCGTCCTCGGACTCGGGGACCAGGCACAGAACAACGCACCGCAGGCTAGCTTCGGCTGGGACTACGACAGCAGTGCTTCAGGAGCAAGTGGAGATGGAAACCTAACAGTCTCACACGGAAGTGGAGACCAGATTGAAGCGAGCAATCTCTACTTCCGCGGTAGCGGATTCGGTAGCGGTGAGATTACGAATGATGATACCTGGGATTCCCACGCTGGCTACTCCAGCACATACGTAAACGCAGGGAATTCCATTACGTTCGGCGTGAACGAAGGCTACGACATCTCCCTCGTCTACCAGGAAGCCGGTAGCGACCAGTCGACGACGCTAGCCTCTGACACCGGTCCTGCAGCCTAATCTACATTCTCGCTTTTTCCATTTTTCGACCGACGGCGAGCGACCGCTCCGGCACGACTTCGCTGTGATCCGCGACAGATTTATTTCCCGTCTCACACTGCCGTGATACGATGGACGCGGAACGGGCCACCGTCTGGGGCGTCGTCGGGATCGTCGTCGTGACGACGCTCGTCTCCGGCCCGCTCGTCGGTGCCGTCGATCTGACGACCGAATCGGGACACGAGGGCCTCGGCACCGGCACCGTGACGGTCGACTCGGCGTCGTTGCCCGACCGTGGGACGCTGACGGCCGGGCGGTTCGGAGCCGGTGAGTACACGCTCCGGGTGCCCGACACGACGCTGGAACTTTCGGCCGTCGAGGGCCGGCCGATCCTTGTGTACCGGCTCTCGATCCCCGAACGGGGGTACACCCGCTCCTCGACCTACTTCCTCTCGGCGAGTGACGCGGGGCCGTTCTCGGTGTCGCTGGCCGACGACAGCTTCGATCCCGACACCGTCGAGAGCGACGCCTACGACGGCCGCCTGCAGGTCGTCGTGCGCGCCAACGACAGCAGTCGTGTCGTTGCCGAGCGATCGATCACCGTGGAGGTGGTCGAGTGATCGACGACGAACGAATCGTCCGGGGTCGAGAGCTTGGGGTTCGGTTGCTCTTTGGCGACCGCGTCGGAGTCGTGATCTTCCTCGCCAGCCTCACGCTGTTCGTGGCGCTGTGGCGGACGGCGTTCCTGATCAACGACTCCTACACGATAGCCAACGGACTGTACGCGGTCGCCAACGGAGATATCTCGATGACGGTCGCAGAGTACGGGGCGTTGCACTCGCCGGGTGCGAACCTCTACGGCGGCGAGGTATTCTCTCGGAACTACGGCGTCATCGTGCTCTCACTGCCGTTCCTGTACGCGCTCCGGGCGCTGGCGGCGGTCGCCGACCTCCGCATCGCCCTGATCGGCGGGTGGTGTCTGCTGTTGTTCGCGACGCTGCTTCTCACCGGACGGGTGCTCGACCGGCGGCGCGCGTTCACCGTCGGCGGCGGGGTGCTCGTCGTCGTGCTGTTCGGCGGCAACGTCGCGCTCGCTACACCGCTCTCGCAGGTCCCGTTCGACCTCCTCGCACTCCAGTTGTTTCACATGACCGTCGCCGCGTTCGCGGGGACGTTGGCGTATCGCCTGCTGGCGACGACCGATGGTCGGCGCGTCGGCGTCGTCGCCGCCGTGGTGGTGGTCGGCGGGACTCCGCTGGCCTTCTGGGCGTCGGTGCCCAAACGCCACGTCATCACCGCTGCAGTCGCGCTCGCCGTTGCGCTGGGGCTCACCTACAGCCGGCGCGAGAATCACGAGTGGGCCTTCGAGGCACGCGCGCTCTGTTACGTCCTGATCGCGCTGCTCGCGTGGATTCACGCACCGGAGGCACTCGTTCTCTTCACGGCCTTTCTCGCCGTCGACGTGCCGACCGCACCGAGCAACGGCCTGAAGACGGTCGGGGCGCTGGGCGCGGTCTTTCTCGTCGCCCTGCTCCCGCTGTTCGTCACGAACGCGCTCATCAGCGGCGACCCGCTCACCGTACCGCGGATGCTCCGGAGCGTCAGTCCGGACGCCGACATTTCTTTGACGGGGAGCGGTGGGGGTGGGAGTGGGGGTGGCTCGGGCAGTTCCGGCGGCTCCGGTGGCGTCCGGATCCCCGGGTTCCTCCTCGTCGGGATCGCCCTCCTGCAGTCGGCCGTCGAACCGCTCCAGCGACTCCTCGACCTGCTCCTCGGCGGCGTCGAGGCGCTCATCGCGAAACCGGGCGAGGCGTACCGAGCACTCCTCCGGAGCGGGTACGTCGAATCGGTCGCCCGCCGGTCAGAGGACACTGCAGCAGCGAACCTCTCGCTGCTGGAGTCGGCACCGGTCCTCGCAGCCGTGGTGGGTCTCGTCCCCGCCGGACTGGCTGCGGGTCGCCGCTCCGTCCAGCGCCGAGCACTCCCCGACGGCTTCACGACGGGCGACGTGTTTCTCTCGCTGTTCGTGGTCGCACTCTCGCTCGTGTACATCGCGTCACTGCCGCTCCACGCGCAGGTGACGGTCCGGTACCTCTTTCCGATCACTCCGCTGCTCGTCGTCCTCGTCTTCAGGCTCGCTCCGGTCCGCCGAACGCTGGCGACACACTGGCGGACGGTGCTGTGGAGTTGTGCCGCCGCTGTCCTGATCGGCGGCCAGTTCGTCCTCGTCGCGCTACTCGCGCTCGACGTGGGACGCGGCGAAGCATTCCAGTTGCACGCGCTGCTCGCGCTCGGCGTCGCGACACTGCTGGGCGGGTGGACGCTCGTCGCGAGCCTGACCGATCGTCTCGATCGACTCGGGGCCGTCTGCCTGGGCGTCGCTGTCGCCGCGACGACCGTCTTCGTCGGCTTCGCGGCCGTCGAGTACTTCCCGCTCGGCCAGTCCCACGCCCTCCCCATGATGCGAGCGCTCGCGGATCTGCTCCCGATCCAGTGATGCAACTCCGCAGCGACGATCGCCGGCCCGTTACTGACCGGTGTCGTCCCAGAGCGACGGTCGTCGGATCAGCAATCTCCGGAACACAGCGCCACTGCTCCGTCCGGCTGCACGTGACAGCTCCGTCGAGACGCGATGACGACGGGTTTTTGTGCCGGCTCGAAGTACCCCCGACATGGATCAGCTCAAGCGGTCGCTGCTCGATGCCCCGATCATCGAGAAAGAGGGCTATCACTACTTCGTCCACCCGATCAGTGACGGCGTGCCGATGCTCCGTCCGGAACTGCTCAGGGAGATCGTCATCAAGATCATCCGCAAGGCCGAACTCGAAGACGTCGACAAGATCGTCACCCCCGCCGCGATGGGGATCCACATCTCGACGGCGGTCTCGCTGATGACCGATATCCCGCTTGTCGTCGTCCGCAAGCGCCAGTACGGCCTCGAAGGCGAGGTCTCGCTCTCGCAGGTCACCGGCTACTCCGAGAACGAGATGTTCGTCAACGACGTCTTCGAGGGCGACCGCGTGCTCGTGCTGGACGACGTGCTCTCGACCGGCGGCACGCTTGCTGCCCTGACGGGCGCGCTCGAAGAGATTGGTGCCGACATCTGCGACATCGTCTGCGTGATCAAGAAGGTCGGCGGCCAGAACAAACTCGCCGACGACGGCTACAAGGCCAAGACGCTGATCAACGTCGACGTGGTCGACGGTGAAGTCGTCGTCGTCGACGATCGCGGGGACGACTAGGGCCTACCATCTTTTTCCGACTCGGGTGAACGCTTCGCGTTCACCGCTCGTCGCAGAAACATCCTCAGAGATCGAAGATCTCTGATGGGCTCGCAAGAGCACGCTCTTGCGAACATGGGTAAAAAGGCCGGACGCTCCCGTTGGTCGCGTCCGGTGTCGTGCGTGAGCACCGCGAACGCACTGCTCGTCAGAGCATGCTCTGACGGTGAACCGTGCGACCTTCCGGGTCCTTCGGACCGCTCGGTCGCCCGGATGCTCACAGCGACGACGTGGCGCGCGCTGTCGCCCCCCGTGGCGCGACGATACTGTGCGAGGTCTTCACGAGCCCTTGATGAGCGAATGGCTCGATAGACGAGCGAAGCGAAGTCTATCGGTGGATGAGGAGCACAGCGTAGCGAGCACCCCAGTCGGGTGGGGAAGTTTGTGGTTGCCCTGGTGTTCTGTGGTGCGGTCCTGGTGGACGAACGGTCGAGGCACGGTCGACGGTTCTGCGTCGGCTCTATCCGGGCGAACGTAGTGAACGACGATATCCGACACAGAACCGTCGAGCGAGACGAGGGCGTTGCTTTGTCTGTCACTTCGCTCGTCGTTCAGTTCGTCACTCGAAAATAGCGGACGGTGGATTTGAACCGCGAGGACTTCGCTTCGCTCCCCTCTGGGCTCGAATCTACTCATCGGATATTTGCCGCTCGCGAGTTAGCTCGCGGCAAAAGTATAGCGGGAGGTGGATTTGAACCACCGATCTACGGGTTATGAGCCCGCCGGAATCTCCTGGCTATCCCATCCCGCTACTATCTCGTATCGCCGCCCCCGGATTAAGGGTTGTGATTCGCGCGGCCTCTGTCACTTACTCCCGCGGTCCGCCCTATTCGTGGACGCGCCAGGTGAAGAGGCTCTCGAAGACGTAGTTGACGAACATCGCGATCGCGATCGCGCCGCCCTTGACTGCGATCGGCCAGAGTTCGACGCCGGCGACGGACACGTCGAACGTGATGCCGTAGACGACCAACACGAGATAGAGGATCGTCCACTGGAGGGTCGACCCGCCGGCCCTGACGAGGTGTGAGCGGAGCAGTCGGCCACCCAGTGATCGACCGTCGTCGTCACCTTCGCTGGCGAACGTCCAGTTGTCGTTGACGGTGAACATCACGAGAATCGCGACCTCGATGCCGATGGCGTTGGCGACGCCCGTCGGGACGCCGAGGAACTGATCGAGGACGACGAACGTAGTCGTGTCGAAAACGGCACCGATAGCGCCGACGGAGGCGAACTTGCCGAAGCGGATGCCCGACAGCAGTTCCTCGATGTGGGGACCGAAGCGACTGCTCATCTGTCCTGTTCGATCAGCGCCGGCCCCTCTTCGCGCCGTGCGGCGATGGCGGTGTGGAGACGGCTGTTGGAGAGTCGTTTCGCGCGGTGGCGCGCACGGAACAGTGCTGTGGCCATGTTCAGCGACGTTCGGACCGGCGAGACCGTCGAGCCGGGGCGGTCCTCCCAGTCGATGGGGACCTCGACGACGGAGAGATCCATCGCGCCCGCGATGGCGACCAGTTCCACGTCCCAGGCGAACCCGGCGTCGTAGAGGTGATCGCGCACGAGGTCCCAGCCCTCGGCCGTGATCGCCTTCGCACCGCACTGGTAGTCGTACAGCGACACGTCCAGCAGGTGGCCGGCGAGCCAGGCGAACCCGTCGCCGAGGAACCGCCGGGCGAACGTCTGGTGGCTGTGGACCGTCGCGTCCGGGTGGCGTCGCGAACCGACGGCGAGGTCGGCCTCACCCGTGCGAACCCGATCGATCACGTGGGCGAACGAGGGCACCTCGGTCGAGCCGTCGGCGTCGACGAACGACCTGATGTCCGTCTCGAGTGCCTCGAAGCCCGCCGTGATCGCCGCACCCTTCCCGCGGCGGTAGGGGACGGCGTTGACCTCGGCCGACAGATCGACCAGTTCGTCGGGCACGTCGGGTTCGGGATCGTCGAGCTCGATCCGGATCGTCGCCGGGTTGAGCCGCTCGTCTATCGCGGTGACGTATGACCGTAACCGATCGACGTCGGGCCGGAACGCGGGGACGACGACACCCACCGTCTGAGCCATTGGTATCCTCAATCGATGCGACGGCTAAAAACAGTTCGACATTCTCTCGGACACGGGGGCAGTGCAAAAGACGTATGGTCGATCGTTCCGCTGTGACGAGTGATGGAATACGGTCTCGTCGCCCTCTGGCTGGCGCTCTACCTCGTCTTGCTGGTCGCAGGCAGTGTCGTCGCCAGCTGGCTGTTCCCCCGCTTCGAGGACTACGGCTCGGGCGTCGCCGTTCCGCTCGCGATCACCGTGCTCTGGTTCGTCGCCTTCTTCGTGGGCCGTGTCTCGTTGACTGCGGGTGTCTGGCTCGGCGTCGCGGTACTAATCGGACTGACAGTACTCGCCGGCATCCGCGGCGTCGAGGTCGACTTCCGGCGCGTCGGCGAGACCTGTCTCGTCTTCTCGGCTGCCTTCCTGTTCTGGGTCGGGATGCGCGTGTTCGCCGTTCCACTGGGGGCGGCCGATCCGGTCATCGCTCCGCTGCCGCTGGCGATCGGTGAGAAGATGCTCGACTTCGGGCTGTTGCAGTCGCTGCTCCGGGCCGAGACGCTCCCGCCCGAGGACATGTGGTTCGCGGGCGAACCGGTGGCCTACTACTACGGCGGCCACCTCGTCGCGGCGATCCTCGCACGCATCACCGGCACTGCGGGCCGGTTCGCCTACAATCTCGCGCTGTCGGGCTTCTTCGCGATGCTGGTCACGGCGGTCTACGGCGTCGCGAGTAACGTCGCCGCCGCCCGGCAGATCCCGCGTCGACTCGCCGGCGGTCTGAGCGCGTTCGCTGTCGGCATCGCGAGCAATCTCACGACGCCCGGCCGCTTCCTGCTCTCGGTCCTGCCCGAAGGGGTCGCGTCGTCGATCGCCGGCGTCCTCGGGATCGAACTCGATGGACTGGCCAACCGGCCACGAGACTTCGGCTACTTCGACGCGAGCCGCGTCATCACCGACCGGAGCGCCGACTTCTCTTTCCAGTTCCCCGAGGCCGGACCGACCGACACGTCGCCGACGATCAACGAGTTCCCCTTCTTCTCGTGGTTCAACGGCGACATGCACGCCCACATGATGAGCACCGCGTTCCTGGTGCTGGCCGCAGCGATCTGTTACTCCTACTACCGCACGCCGGGCGAGGAGGTGGCGCGTCGTCGCCTCCTCTTACTGGGCGCGCTCCCGCCGGTCGCCGGGCTCCTCGCTGTCACGAACACGTGGTCCTTCCCGATCCCGGCAGGACTGGTGCTCTTGACGGTCCTTCTCGCCCCGTCTGACGCGCGGTCGCTGCTCCCCGACGCGGTCGCCGAACGGTTGCCCGGGACCGGCCTCGGGCGGGAGGGATCACACCTCCTCGTCGGTCTCGGCGTCGCCGTCGCCGTCGTCGTCCTGGGTTTGCTCTGGTCGCTCCCGTTCTGGCTCGGCCCCGCCAGCGGGCGCGAGATCGCGTTCCTGCCCGACCGTTCGTCGCTCGGGGAGTTGCTCCTGGTCCACGGCCTGTTCGTCGCCGTCTTCGCCGCGTACCTCTACGGGCGTAGCCGGCAGCTCCTGGGCGAGCGGGCTGGCCCGGTCGCCGCCGCCTTCACGGGTGGTGTCCTTCTGTTCGGCCTCGCCGACCTCGCGGCACTCGGCCTCTTTCTCCCGCTCGTCGCCGGTTGCTGGGCGCTCGCCCGGGATCGGTCGATCGCCGCCCGCTACGGCGGCCCAGCGGTCGGCAGCGGGGACACGTCCGCGCCAGAGAGCGAGGACGCTCACTCGGACGGCGGCACTCCGAGCGCCACTGAGAGCACTGGGGCCGCCGGTGGCGGCGCTCCGACCACCGGGAGCAGCGGTCTGGCCGGCTTCGAGACCGTGCTGATCGTCGCCGGGATCGGTCTGGTGACCATCGTCGAGTTCGTCTACCTCAAGGAGGGGACCGGTCGGATGAACACCGTCTTCAAGGTGTACATGCAGGTGTGGGTCCTCTGGAGCATCGCGTTCGGGCCGGCGCTGGTGTGGTTCCTCGCGAACCGCGTGCGGTCGTCGTCCGCTGACTTCGGACGTGTCCGATCGCTCGCCCCCCGCGTCGCGCTGGCCGCGCTCGTGGTGTCGGCGGGGCTGTACGCCCCGCTGGCGATCTCCAGTAGTTTCGACGCCGACGACCCGACGATCGACGGCCTGTCCTACCTCGAATCCGAGTACCCCGCCGAAGCGCAGGCGATCCACTGGCTCGACGCCCGCGAGGGCCGGCCGGTGATCGTCACCGCCGCGCCCGGTGGCTACACCTGGGACCCCTCGGCGGGCAAGGGCGCGAGCGCACCGGCGAGCCTGACGGGCCTGCCGACGGTGCTCGGGTGGTTCCACGAAGCCCAGTACCGCGGCGACGAGCCCTACCGCGAACGGCTCTCCGACGTACAGACGATCTACACCGGCGACTCGGCCCAGCAGGCGACCCTGCTGGCCGAGTACGACGTTCGATACGTCTACGTCGGCCCTGCCGAGCGGGCGAAGTACGGCCAGATCACGGTCGATCGGATCCCGGGCGTCGAACCGATACAGCGCTTCCAGCACACCGAAGGCTCCGGCGAACAGAGCGGCGACGGGGTCCAGAATCTCGGCGTGACGATCTACCGCGTCGACGAGACGGCGCTGCCAGAAAGTGAGTGATCCGTCCGGGACTGGCGGTCTGCGTTCTCACCAGTCAGAAGTACGAGAAGTAGCGACGAGCGGCAGTAATCGATCGATCAGGCGCTCTCTTTGGCCTGGATAACCTCGACGGCCTCGGCGTCGACGTCCTCGGTGTCGAGGTGCATCGAGATGAACTCTCGTCGCATGAACTGTTCGCGTTCCTCGGGCTTCCCGACCGTACACCACAGCTGTGGTTCGTCCGGCCCGTGCCAGTCGCCCTGCCGGGAGATGCCGAAGCAGACGTACTCCTCGCCGTCGTACTCGATGACGGCACCCTTCCGGATACCGGGGTCCCCGTGGATGATGAGCTTCTTCATGTGCGGACCTTTGCCGACTGCGTACTTAGTGACTTCGAAGGCTACCGCACAACTTCGCCGTCGAGACGTCCACGGGGGTACAGTTATCTTGACTCTGGCGTCGGGCGTGTCGACCTGCGCCTGCCGTGGGGCACGGTGTCACGGCCCGTTCGACCCCGAACCGTCGGGGTTTTAAGCACCGCTGTGTAACCTCGCCGTAAGGTCGATATCTATGCAGATGCCACGCCGATTTAACACGTACTGCCCGCACTGTCACGCACACAACGAACACGAGGTCGAGAAGGTCCGCTCGGGCCGTTCCTCGGGGATGACCCACATCGGCGGTCGCCAGGCAGACCGCAACTCGAAGGGGATCGGGAACTCCGGCAAGTTCTCCAAGGTGCCCGGTGGGGACAAGCCAACCAAGAAGACGAACCTCAAGTACCGCTGCAGCGACTGTGGCAAGGCCCACCTCCGCGAGGGATGGCGCGCTGGCCGACTGGAGTTCCAGGACTAGAACGATGGCAGGAAGCTTCCTTTCCGTCGAGTGTCCGGACTGTGAGAACGAACAGACGGTCTTCAGCAAGGCCGCCACCGAGGTCGCCTGCGCGGTCTGCGGGCACACGCTCGCTCGCCCGACCGGTGGCAAGGCGGCCATCGAGGGTGAGGTCCTCGAAACCGTCGAACAGCGATGAAGTACAGCGGCTGGCCTGAATCCGGCGAACTCGCCGTCGGCAAGATCGAAGAGATCGAGGACTTCGGTGTCTTCGTCGATCTCGAGGAGTACGAGGACAAGCGCGGACTCTGTCACATCAGCGAGGTCGCCAGCGGCTGGATCAAGAACGTCCGCGACCACGTCAACGAGGGCCAGACGGTCGTCGTCAAGGTGCTGGAAGTCGACGAGGACGCCCAGCAGATCAACCTCTCGATCAAGGACGTCAACGACCACCAGCGCAAGGAGAAGATTCAGGAGTGGAAAAACGAACAGAAGGCCGACAACTGGATGGAACTGGCCTTCGGCGAGGACCTGGACGACGAGCAGTACGCCGCGATCGCGAACGAACTGCTCGCCGACTTCGGCTCGCTGTACGACGGCTTCGAGGCCGCCGCGATCCACGGTGCGGAGGCGCTCGAAGACAGCGACCTCGACGAGGACGAGGTCGAGGCCATCGTCGAGACCGCCCGTGAGAACGTCTCGGTGCCGTACGTCAACGTCACGGGCTACGTCGACCTGGCCTGCCCGGGCAGTGACGGCGTCGAGGTCGTCAAAGACGCTCTCAAGGCCGCCGAAGGCAACGGCGAAGTGCCCGACGAGATCGAACTCGAAGTGACCTACGTCGGCTCCCCGGAGTACCGCATCAAGGTCCGGGCTCCCGACTACAAACGCGCCGAGTCGGAACTGGAAGATAGCGCCGACCGGGCAAGTGCGGTCGTCACCGACCACGGCGGCACCGCACAGTTCCACCGCGAGCGCAACGAAGACGAAGAGTAGGGCGATGCGGGCCGACCTCCTCGTCTGTTCTGCGTGGAATGACGAACACGAGCGGCCGGTGTACACGCTTTCTGAGAGTTGTCCCGAATGTGGAGCGGACGCTGTCAACAGCGCCCCGGCACCGTTCGATCCCGAGGACTCCTACGGCGAGTATCGACGCGCACTTAAGCGGCGACGTCGGGAGTAGGCCCATGGACGAGTTCGAAATCGAGCGTGTCGCGGAGGTCGAACTGACGGATCCGGTGCTGGTCGAAGGGTTACCCGGTGTCGGCCATGTCGGGAAGCTCGCGGCCGAGCACCTGCTCGAGGAACTCGATAGCGAACTGGTCGCTCGCGTCTACTCACAGCACTTCCCGCCCCAGGTCACCGTCGAGGACGGCGTGACCCAGCTCGCGGCGGCGGAGTTTCACGCCATCACGCCCGAGGAGGGCCGTGACCTGCTCGTGCTGTCGGGCGACCACCAGGCACAGGACAACCAGGGTCACTACGGCCTGACCGACACTTTCCTCGACGTGGCCGTCGAGTACGGCGTCGAGGCGGTGTACGCGCTCGGCGGTGTCCCGACGGGTGAACTCATCGAGGAGTACGACGTGCTCGGTGCATCGACGACCGAGGAGCTCGTCGACGACCTCGAAGATGCCGGCGTCGAGTTCCGCGAGAACGAGCCCGCTGGCGGGATCGTCGGCGTCTCGGGCCTCCTGCTTGGCCTGAGCGGCCGTCGAGATCTGGATGCCGCCTGTCTGATGGGTGAAACCTCCGGCTATCTGGTCGATCCCAAGAGCGCGCAGGCGGTCCTGGAGATCCTGCAGGAACTGCTCGGCTTCGACGTCGACTACGAGGCCCTCGAGGATCGGGCCGACGAGATGGAGGAGGTCGTCCGCAAGATCCAGGAGATGGAGCAGGGGACGCCGGCCCCCTCCGACGAGGACCTGCGCTACATCGGGTAATCGGGTCGCGCGCGGCGGCCACTGTTGGCGAACGATTCTTACTTGTTGACCCCAAATACCGCGGTGTGATCCCGCAGTTGTGGTCGATGCCCGAGTGGCTCGTCGTCGGACTCGGAGCTGGAGTCGCCGGTAGCGTTGCGGTCGCTGGTCTCTTTCTGGTCGCTGCGCGACTGTTCCCGTCGCCGGCCGCGGCACAGTCGGGGTACTCGAGCGAGAACCGCCGGCGCGAGGAACTCCGGTCGTATCTGCAAGCGATCGAGGAACCGTTCGCCGAGAACCACTTCGTCGAGGGCCAGCACGTCGCCTTCTACCTCCCGAAGCGGGACGTGGCGATCACGTTCGACGCACGCGCCTTCTACCGGATCGAGCGCTCGCCGACCGTCCCGGTGCTGGTCGAACACGAGATGCCGGGCTGGCAACTGGGTGCACGTCTTCCCTTCGAGACGCCGGCGGTCGGGTACGCGACCTCTCAGGGCACCGACGACCGCGACGACGGCCGCACGGACGAGCGCCGACGCCAGTACGACCCGACGATCGCGGCCTACCGCGAACTCGGACTCTCCACGGCGGCGACCATCGACGAAGTGAAGGGTGCCTACCGGCGCAAAGTCAAGGAAGTCCACCCGGACCACGGCGGTGACGAGGACGAGTTCAAGCGCGTTCGCGAGGCCTACACCCGGGCGAAACAGCACGCCGCCGATTGAGTGCTTGTGCATCTATCCGACCCTGTTCGATCGAGAACTGATTGATAGACCATCGAAAGGCTCACACTGTTCGCGAGGTCACCGAAAGCCCTCGCCCCGCTAACCCGTTTTGTGTTGGATATTCTCCCTGCGGTCGAATAGTGGCCGACGCAAAACGGGCTAGCGCGTCTCGCCCTTTCATCCACTAGGATCACAGATCGTGTCACTAGTTACGTCCTGGCGGATGAAAGGGCGAGGGTGGCTTTCGGTGGCACAGAAATCACCGGCCAGGTGGCATTGCTCAACACGACCCTTCGCCGCTTGCCTAGATCCCCTGACTCATCAGGTGACTGCGCAGCAGGTCGTCTTCCTTCGAGCCAGCGACGGGGTTGACCAGCGCGACCGTCGCGTCGTCGTCGAAGTCGTCTGCGAGTTCGCTGACGCCAGCCAGTGCGACTCCGCCGGCCGTGCTCAGTTCGACGCCAGCCTCGCTGGCCGCGTCCACGGCCGCCTGGAGCCCGTCGGAATCCTCGACGGCGACGCCGCGGCCGCCCGTCTCGTCGACTGCGGCGACGGCACGCTCACCGAGCGCCGGGTTCGGGACTTCCAGCGGGCCGACGATGGTGTCTGGTTGCTCGTCGGGTACCACGTCGTCGGCCGTCCCGCAGGCGTCGACGACGGGCGAACAGCCGTCGGGCTGGGCGGCGTACAGCGAGGGGGTCGATCCGAGCACGCTTGTGGCAGTCAGTTCCTCGATGGCGGTGTGGATCGCCGCGAGCACGATGCCGTGGCCGACCGGGACGACGATCGCGTCCGGGATCGCCTCCTCCGCCCCGGCGAGGAGTTCGTAGCCCAGTGACTTCACGCCCTCGCGGCGGTAGGGCGAGTCCGGACCGACGGGGAACCACGCCTCTTCGCGCCCGTCCTCGTACGCACCGAGGGCGTCCGGGTACCGGCCCTCGACGACGTTCATGTCGCCGCCGTGGACGTTGATCATCGCCTTGTTGACGAAAGGCGAGCGTGTCGGGACGTAGCTGTGTGAATCGAGTCCCGCGCGCCCGGCGTAGGCTGCGGCCGACTGCCCGCCGTTGCCGGTCGTCGGCAGAGCCACGTCCTCGGCCCCGGCGAGTGCGGCAGCGGTCACTGCCACCGACAGGCCACGGTCCGCCACCGCACCCGTGGGATTGCGCCCCTCGTCTTTGACGAGCAGGCTCTCGACGCCAACCTCCTCAGCCAGACTGGGGCAGTCGGTCGCGGGCGTCTCGCCCTCGTCGATCGTCTGCAAGCGCTCGCGAGCGACTGGGAGCGGCGGCTCCGTCGGATCTTCGCGAGCGTCGTGGTCGTATTCGGCCACGAGAACGCCCGCACACGACGGACAGCGTGCCTCGATCTCGTCGGCGTCGAACGACTCCCCGCAGTCGGCACAGGCGAAGTGGCGAAAGGCCCGGCTGGTCTCCATATCGGTGCTCGGGCCCGCGGTCCCTTGTGCTGTGCGGTCGCCGGCCGTCTCCATCGGGAGCGACAGTGCTGTCCCCTACGGGGATTCCGTCTCGGTCGTAGTGGGACACGCCATCTTCGTCGACATGCCCGACACCGTCAGCGTCCCGTCCTGCTCGACGACGAATCGTGTCGATGAACTGTTGCAGTCAAGCGTCGCCGTCGCCGTGGCCGCCGTGCCCAGAAGCGTCGTCTCGATCTGGTAGGATTCGCGCTGATCGAGCGTCACCCGCGCTGTCGCGCCGGCATCGAGCGTGTAGCAGCCATCGAATACGACCTGGTCGTCGTGTCGGACGAGGATGCGGACTGTTCGCCGACTCGCCGTCGGATTCTCGACGCGCACCTCGTCGCTGGACACCGCCGATTCGCCGCCCCCGACGGCGGTGGTGACTGTCGCGTCGGCCCCGATCGACATGGTTTCGACACCCGGACAAGCCATCATCGTCGAGACCGACGCCGACGAGAGCGTGCCGGCGGGCTCGACGGCGACCCGCGTCTGCGTGACGTTGCAGGTGAACGACGCTGGCCCGATCGTGACCGTCTCCGTCGCGCCGGACTCCGGAAGCGTCGTCTGGACCTCGTAGTCGGCGAGATCGGTCAGCACCACGCCGACCACGGCCTCGGAGTCGAGCGCGAACCGCTCGGCGAACACGTCTTCCCCGCCACGCCGGACCGTGAGTGCGACGGTCCGAGTCGTGGTGGTCGGGTTCCTGACCGCGACACGGTGAGGCCGTCGGAGTCCGGCCTCGTCGAGAGTGCCTGATCCGACGCGGCGCTCGTACGTCTCGTCACTCGCGATTGGCGTCTCGTTCGGTTGTTGTTCCGTCGCCGTTTCGGTCACAGTCTCGCTGGCCGTGTCGGTCCAGGTCGATCTGTCTGCGGTCGTCCCGTCGTCGGACGACGTAGTACCGGTGGCCGGCGACGCGCTGCCGGCCGATCCAGTACCACCGCCATCGCCGGCACTCTCGATACAGCCCGCAGTCATCGTCAGTCCGATCCCGATCGTTCCGAGAAACGTTCGCCGTTTCATACCAAGGTTTTCGATCGATACCACTATCGTGCTATCCCAGAGTGAAAACGTCGTTTGAGTCCCCGAGATCACGCCGGTGTCTGTTCCTCACGTGCTGGCAGATAGCTCTTGACGTACCAGCGTCCGAACAGTGCACCGATCGCCAGCAGTCCGAGCACGAGCACGGTACCGCCGGGACCGGTCGCAAACTGAGACAGCGTCTCACCCAGTGTCGGCTCCGGTGTGGGCGGCAGGGCCCGGCGCGTCGGTGTCGCCAGCCGTGCCGCCCAGCGTTCGTGGACGACGACGCTGGCGAGACCGACGAGACCGGTGCCACCGAGGACGCGTCGCAACGCGGTGTCGAGCGACGGCGTCGCTCGCCTCGCACCAGTGTACAGAACGAGCGACGCGCTGGTCGGGCCGTAGACGGCCATCTCTCGGCCTTGCTCCGAGTACCACGTCTCGATGACTTCGAGGAGATCGGCGTCACAGAGGCGGTCGAGGTGGTAGCTGACGTTCTGGACCGACGTGTCGATCTGGGCAGCGAGATCGGAGGCCGTCCGTGGCTCGTCGTAGACCGCTCCGAGAATACGCCGCGCAGTCGTCGAGGAGATGGCCGAGAGTACCTCCTCAGCGTCGTCATCTTCGAAGTCGACGAGTCGCGGTTCGATATCGCGATCCGCGCCGGATGGTGGCGTCGGTTCGAGTGGCAGCAGTGAGGACATGTGTGGTGTTCTCCGGTGAATCCCTATAGTGGTAGGCGACACTCAAAGGCGTCTTTCACTCTGTCCGTCGACCCCGATCGTCCCGAGGCGTTTTTGTGGCCGGGGTCGAACGCCCGAGTATGGATGTCGTCGTCGCCGGCGGGGGGCTCGCGGGGCTAGTCGCGGCCCGCCACCTCGCAGAGTCTGGCGCGGACGTGACGCTGTTCGAACGACGCGACGAACTCGGCGGGCGGGTCCGCTCGCACGAGGTCGACGGGTACACGCTGGATCGCGGGTTTCAGGTACTCTTCACCGCCTACCCGGCGGTCCGGCGGGAACTCGACCTCGACGCGCTCTCCCTGGGGCGGTTCACGCCCGGGGCGACGATCGCACGGGACGGGGAACGGTCGGTGCTATCGGACCCGCTCCGCGATCCCGGGTCGGCCCTGGAGACCCTGTTCAACCACGAGGTGTCGCTGGGTGACAAGCTCAGGATGTTCCGCCTGCAGCGCGAGCTACGTGGGCGGTCCGTCGACGAGATCCTTCGCCGGGGCGGTTCGTCGATCGAGGCGTACCTCGCCGACCGAGGGTTCTCCGAGGGGTTCGTCGACACCTTCGCCGCGCCCTTCTACGGCGGGATCACGCTCGACCGGTCGCTGTCGACCGACAGCTCGGTGTTCGAGTACACGTTCAAGATGCTCACCGAGGGGGCGACGGCGGTACCCGCCGACGGAATGGGTGCGATCGCGGCTCAGCTGGCCGATCGCGCACGGGCGGCCGGCGTCACGATCGAGACCGGCCGGGCCGTCGAGGAGCTGTCGCCGCTGGGCGACGAACAGGCGACCGTCACCGTCTCAGTCGGCGGCGAATCGGTGACTGCCGACGCGGCGGTCGTCGCGACCGATCCCAGGACGGCGACGGAACTGACCGGGGTCGAAGCCATCACGACCGAGGCCCAGCGCTGTGTCACCGTCCACGCGAGCCTCCCGTCGGGCAACCGTCCATCAATGGGCAAACGAATCGTTCTCAACGCCGACGACGACCGCCCCAACTCGGTTGCCCCGATGTCGGCCGTCGCACCCGATTACGCGCCCGACGGGCACACGCTGTACAGTGCGACGTTCCTCGGCGAACAGGACACCAGCGACGACGAACTGTTCGACGAGGTCCGGTCGGCGCTGGCCTCGTGGTACCCCGGCGCGAGCTTCTCGGAACTCGACCACGTCGCCACCGATCGGATCGACTTCGCACAGTTTACTCAGGCGCCGGGCTTCCGTGCGGCACTGCCGGCGGTCGACGCCCCCGCGGGCCCGGTCGTACTCGCCGGCGACTACACCCGCTGGTCGTCGATCCAGGGCGCACTCGAGAGCGGCGCGATCGCAGCCGAGACTGTCGGACAGTTCTGAGACCACCGCGGCCCGAGCCGCGGAAAACCATCCCTCAGCGATCCGGCCTAGGCGGGGCGTCCGCCGGCCGGCTCTTCATTTCCCTCGTCGTGCTCCTCGTGACCGTTGTCGCCGTTCGGTAGCGCCTTCGGTACGTAGTAGACCGTCGCCAGCGTCAGCAGCGCCAGGACGACGATCGTCGTGGCGATGAGCGCCAGTGCGGCGTTGGTCGCAACCATGTTCGAGCGTGGATCGGCATCGGCCAAATATCTGCCGTTCCCGACCGCTACAGGTGTTGCCGGAACTCGCCCAGCGGAGGAAATTCGAGGACTTCGTCGCCCGCCTCGTCCCAGACCAGCGGCCGGAACTGGTCGACGTTGCGGATCAGTGGCGACTGGAACTCCGTCGCTCGCATCTCGTTGACCCGGACGCCGGCGAGCAGGCGGTTGAAGGCGGGAACCATCACCACGTCACTCCCCTCGTAGGCGTCCTCGGCGACGAGATAGCAGGGGCGGCGCTGCCCCTCGATCTCGATGGTCGGGTGGTCGTGACCGACGAGGTAGCGCTCGGCGTCGGTCTCGGGGACGTCGTGGCCGTGGCAGACGACCGTCTCGCCCACTGCGTACTCCGGCGTCGTCGGCCCATCCCACACCGAATCGAGCATGGTGTCGTGGTTCCCGGGCGTGACGACCGGGCGTGCACCGTGGTCGCGACAGCGCTGGCGGACACCCGCGAGCGTCCGCTCGACAGTGTGGGGCACCGTGGAAAAGGAGTGGAGCAGGTCGCCGCCGATCACGACCGTCTCGGGGTCGTGGCGCTCCAGCAACCCCGAGAGCCGGTCGAGTACGTCGGTGTTGTCGCCGACCGGGAGTTCGAGGTTCGACGACCCTTTGCCGACGTGCAGGTCGGCCAGCACGAGGGTGTCGTCGACGACGACGGCCCGATCGTCGTAGCACAGGTCCATCGCCGATGCCTCGGAGGCGAGCGCGCAAATGTCTGGCGGGTCGACTCATACGGAAAGTTGTAGACGTTTATCCAGTCGACCGCACGCAGTTGTGCGGTCGATCTGATAAAGACCTACAGCTTTTCGTATCATACGGATTATTGTAGGTGCTTACCGGTGATCGTCGCCACAGGGTAGACGATCGCCGGTAAATCGCTACAAAAGTCCGTATCAAAACCGCAGGCTTTCCGGTGTTCGACGGCAAAATACCGTTATGAGCGATATCGAAGACGCAGTCGAGACGTTCCTTTCCGAAGCCGACGCCTGCTACGCCGACTACGACCGCGGGTACGACGACGCCGATGCCGCCCTCCGGCGACTCGAAACGCACATCGAGAACCTGCGCGAGGCGACCGAGTAACCTCGCTGGCAGTGTCAGCAACCGACGGAACGATAATGTAGCCTCGGCGTCACCTTTCGAGTATGGGTGACGTTGTCATCGTCGACGGCGCACGGACCGCACACGGTGAACTACTGGGCGCGCTGTCCGAACAGACGGCCGTCGACCTCGGTGAGACGGCCGTCCAGGGACTGCTGGACCGCAACGGTCCCGGCACCGACCGGATCGACTGGGTCTGTCTGGGCAACAGCGTGCAGGCCGGCGTCGGGCAGGTACCCGCACGCCAGGTCGTCGTCGGAACCGACCTCACGGACGACGTGGCCGCGACGACCGTCAACGAGGCCTCTGGATCGGGTCTGCGCGCGATCACGACGGCGGTCGACCGCATCGACGCCGGGCGCGCGGAGATGTGTGTCGCCGGCGGGATGGAGTCGATGTCCAACGCACCCTATCTCGTCCGGGACATGCGCGGCGGCCGAAGATACGGTGACACGGATCTCGTCGACGCGATGCTGTACGACTCGCTGTGGGACGTTGGGTACGACGCCCACATGGGCGAACTCACCGAACGCCTGGTCGCGGAGTACGACGTCGACCGCGAGGCTCAGGATGAGTACGCGCTCCGGAGCAACCGCCACGCCGCCGAGGCGATCGAGGACGGTGTCTTCGACCCCGAGATCGTCCCCGTCGAGGCCGACGACCACCTCGTCAACGAGGACGAGGGGCCGCGATCGGACACCTCGCTGGAACGACTCGGCACACTCCCACCGGCGTTCCGCGACGGCGGGACGATCACCGCCGGTAACGCCTCGAAACTCGCCGATGGGGCGGGGGCAGTCCTCATGACCGACGCCGAGGTCGCCGCCGACGCCGGCCTCGGCCCGATGGCCCACGTCGTCGACTACGCCGTCGCCTACCGTGACCCCGCGGAGTTCGGCCTTGCCGTGATCGACGCCGTCGACGACCTCCTCGAACGGAACGACCTCGCGCCCGGCGACGTGGACCACTTCGAACTCAACGAGGCCTTCGCCGCCCAGACCGTGCTGGCCCGCGACGAACTCGGCATCGCCGAGGAGACGCTGAACCCACTGGGCGGCGCGGTCGCGCTGGGCCACCCGATCGGTGCCAGCGGCGGCATCCTCACGACGACGCTCGTCCACGCGATGGAACGCGAGGATCACGACCGGGGTGTGGTGGGGATGAGCGTCGGTGGCGGGGGCGGCGTCGCAATGCTGTTGCGACGGTAACCATCCGCCCCAACCGAAAAGTCTGGACCTTTGTTGTGGCGCGCGCTGTCGCTCGCGCCAGCGAGCGACGACACTGTGCGAGGGATGACTGAGTGAGCGGAGCGAACGAAGGAATCGGCTGGGGAGGTGTGTGGATGCGGTCGTTCGGGTGGACTGAAAGGGGCCACGCGCTCGATCAGCGAACCGACGCAAGCACTGGAACGAACGCAGTGAGTGAAGCGCGCAGGGAGCGCGAGACCGACCAGCGGGAGGTCTCGGGACGGGTGAGCGGCGAGCGAAGCGAGCCGTGAGCGATACAGCGATCGAGCGCGTGGGGGCTTTCTGGCTATGCACGCCTGCAACGACAGGAGACCTCACTTGTTCTGACCCACCTGCAATCACGATCCGAACGCCGACAGCGTCGCGTCGCGCTCGTCCCGCAGATGCCGCCGCACCCGCTCCTCGTCCCAGCCCAGCGGCCCGACCACGCTCGCACACGCCCGCACCAGCCGGTCCGAATAGAACTCCGCGTCGTACCCCTCGCCGTCCTCGAACGCCAGCCGAACCCGCTCGCGGCCGTCCAGATCGTCGTCCACCACGACGTAGTCGACCGACTGGCCGGGATGGCGCTCCAGCCCCAGCGACGCCGACCGCTCCAGCGCGGCCTTGCCGCGGGTCGCCTGCGTGTACTCGCTCGCCTGCTTCGAAACGCGCTGGCGGATCGCCAGCCGATCCGAGTCCACGTCCCCGCGCCGCAGCGTTGCGAGATGCCCCCGCAGTCGCTCACACACCGCCTCGGCCGAGCGTTCCCGGTCGAACACCTCGATCAGGTCCGTCTGGGCGTCGCTCACGAACTCGCAGGCACTCCGCTGGCGGGCCTCGATCCCCCGGTACTTGTACTCGCCGCCGGCCCAGCGGCCGAAGTAGCGCATCAGCGCCGCGCCGCTCGATCGCTTGCGCGGACAGAAGGCCACCCAGTCGAAGCGCCCCTCGTGTTCCAGTTCGATGTCGACCTGCTCGCTGACTTCTTCCGCCACCGACTCGACGGGTCGTTGCTCTCGATCCGGAGCCGCTGTCACCCACAGCGAGTCGACGATCCCGTGGACGACGCGCCAGCCCGCCCGCTCGAACGCCGCCTTGGCCTGGAGCATGATCTCGCGCGCGAAGGCATTGATCGCCTCGTGGACCTCGATCCGGCCGAACTTGGCGTGTTTGTACCCCTGGTAGCCGAAGCAGGAGACGAGCACCCACTTCACGGCGTCTGCCTTCGCTTCGAGCGTACCGTCGGGGTCGTTCCCCGCCGCTATCTCGCCCTTCCAGCGCTGGCGGTCGTCCAGCAGGTCCGCGAGCACGTCCCCGAGGAAACCCGACTCGTCGCAGACGCTGTAGTCCAGTTCCGGTACGTCCCCACCGTCACAGCAGTCACAGCAGACCGTCTCCGGCGAGACGTTGTAGTTGCGGATGACGTTGGGGTAGAGGCTCGCGAAGTCGAGTTCGTGGACACCCTCGTAGACGCCGGCCTCGGGCTGGAAGGTGAAGCCGCCCCGATCCGCGGCCTGCAGGGTATCGAGGGACTTCCAGCGCTCGGTCTGGCGCTTCTGCCACGGGACGAGCACGTCTCGCTCGCGGGCCTCGCGGATCTCGATGGCCGTCAGGACACCGCCGATGCTGTCCCTGGCGACCTCCTGCAGGGGCTTGCCGGCGTAGTCGACGAAGTATTCGAGACCGGGCAGCGCGGAGTGGCCGAGCAGGAAGCTGTTCGACCGATCCACGATAACTCGCCCCGGCACGTCGTAGCGGGCCGGCGAGTGGCCGACGCGGCCGTAGCTGGCGTAGGTGCTCGCGCCCACCAGTTTCTCGTAGCCCGGTCGCCGGCCGAGGTCGACGCCCTGATCGGCCAGCAGCGGGACCAGTTCGGCCGACAAGCACACGAGTACGTCGGGATCGCGCTCGGTGAGGTGCTGTCGGAGCGTCTCACAGACCTGCCGCTCGTCGTCGCCCGCTGGCTCCCCGTCGACGCGAAGGTCGGTCACGTCGCCGTCAGCCAGTGCCGGCTCCGGCAACGAGATCGAGAGCGTCCGGAACTCTCGGTCGGGGACTGGATCGCGGCCGGTATCCAGACAGTAGCGAAACTGTGGATCGATGTCGACGTCGTACAGCGAGACGACGCCCGGCGCGTGCTCCGCGTGCTCCCGCTGTCGGATCTCGCGAGCGATCTGTCGGACCTCGCCGATCCGTTCGGCGTCGATCCGCAATACCGGCGAGCGCTCGTCGGCCTGCAGGTCCCGGAAGTGCCGTTCGTCCGCGAGCGTGGCGACCTTCGGATCCGAATCCAGCGCCTCGGCCAGCCAGTCGAGATAGCGGGTCCGATCCGCACGGGCGGCAGCGTACAGCGACGGCCGATACCCCTCGTCGCGCGTCGCCGCCACTCCTGCACCGTCGGTCGTCCAGGCGACCGCCGTGCCGTCGTCCTCGAACTCGACTTTGAACGGCATCTCACTCGGTTGTGGGTTGGGCGTCCTCGCTCTGTTCCCGGAGTCGTCGCAGTTCACGCTCCTGTGCGAGCAGCACCCCGACGACGAACGCCCGCCACGCGTCGCGGGGGTTCTGCTGACTCGCGGCGTCGGCGTGGCTCCGGGCGCGCTCGAACAGCCGATCGAAGTCGTCCTGATGACGGTAGCGCAGCGAGCGCCGGAACGGCTGCCATTCCGACTCCAGACGATCGAGGCGGTCGCGCATCGTGGGGTTGGTTCGGCCCACTGGTCACACCTCCAGCGTCGGCTCGGCGTCGTGTGGCGTCGGTACCGACGGCGTCCCGGCGCCCTCATCCTCGGCGACAGCACCGAACAGCTCCACCCAGTAGGGGATTGTCGTCTGGAACCCCCAGTCGTGCCAGTACACGTCGGTCCGGAACGACGGTCCTTCGACGGCGAGGCCGGCGTCGGTCCGCTCGGCGTCGAGAACGTGGTCGGCGGCGTCGTGGACTGCCTCGGCGTAGGGGGCGGCGCTCGCGGTCACGAGCACGGGCACGTCGAAGGTCGCCGCGACCGTCGAGAGCAGTTCGAGCGACGCCGCTGCCATCGTGTCGGCCTCGTGGTCGGCCACGTCGTCGTCGGCGTACAGCGATGCCAGATTCGGCGCGACCACGAGCGACGCGTTCGGGCGCACTTTCCCGGGCAGCGACCGAACCAGTTCGTAGTGCTGGTACCCCGTGAACGCTCGCGCGACCCGGAGCGAGCGCCAGGCTGCCTCGCCGGCGTGACGGTCGATGGCCGCCGGTGCAGCCCGATTGCGCGCGTCGATCCAGTAGGCCGGGCCCCGTTCCTCGGCGAGGTGGTGGCCGACGATCCGGTACAGCGCTGCCGGGGCATCCTCGTCGTCGAGACAGACGAGGCCACTCGACAGTGTCGGTAACTGATCGTTCATACCACCGAATCTCGCACGTGGGGAGTTATACGCTCGCCACCCCCGGAGTGAAAGTGAAAGTTGTCTCCGGAGGCGTGCGACCACCGGGCGAAGGAGACGGAGCAACAGCGGTGTCTGGGCATACACGTCTCGTCGGCAGCCTCCAGAACCGTCCCGGTCGTCCGTATGTAAATCAGACTGAACGACGTTCGCTTTCGATGTGGTCGACGTAGGTTTCCACCACGTTCTGAATGATCGTTTCACCGGCTTCTACGGTCGCTTCGGACGGATCACCGAGCACACCGTTCTCGGTGATTGCCTCGAATCCCTCACTCAGAAGGCGAGCGGTCGAAATCTCACCTTCGGGTCCGGGCTCGATGTGCTCCAGTCTGACGAGATCCTCGTTTATCGCCAGCACTACCGCCGTCTCGGCCGCGCCAGCGTGGATCACGTCTTGCTCGTAGTCGATCCCAGCCTCGCTGAGGCCGTCGTTCAGCAACTGCATGTGCTCGTCGAGATCCGCGAGGGCGATGACGGTGGCATCGATCTCCCGGGCGACGTCCGGTGCCACGGTCTCGACCGGCCCGAAATTCCCACCGTGAGTCGGCACCAGGACGATGTGCTCGAAACCGTGTTCGTCGAGCGACCGGCAGTACCCCCTGATCACGTCCATCAGCGTCTCGGGTGGGATCGTGATCGTCCCCGGGAACTCCATGTGATGTCCCGAACAGCCGGGTCGGATCGTCGGCACCGCGAGTGCGTCCCCCAGCCTCGCTGCGATCCGCCGCGAGAGTTCGTCACCGTCCAGCGTGTCCATGTTCAACGGAAGGTGGGGGCCGTGTTGTTCGATCGAACCGACAGCAACGATCGCCGTCCGGGTTCCGTTTTCGAGCGCCGCTTCCACTTCTGGCCAGACCATCTCCTCAAGGAGTATTGACCTGCGAGAAGACATGCAGTCGGAATTGCTCCGCCATCGCTAAAAAATTCTCTCCCTCTCTGGTACAGACTGACAACCGTCCGTATCAGAGCGTCCTGCCGAGAGTGTACGGTCTCGTTCCGGTGATCATCAAGAGTTATCGGCCCGCGCTCCCCTCCAAGCAATATGACGCACTTCTCCAGTCGAGTCGAACAGGTGTCGATCTCGGGCATCCGGGAGGTCTTCGAGGCCGCGGGCGAGGACGCGATCAATCTGGGCCTCGGACAGCCCGACTTCCCGACGCCCGACCACGCGCGGGAGGCGGCTGTCGACGCGATCCAGGCCGGCCAGGCTGACGCCTACACCTCGAACAAAGGCACGCTCGAACTCCGGGAGGCCATCGCCCACAAGCACGCCCGCGACAACGACATGGACGTAGATCCCAAGGACGTGATCGCAACCTCGGGCGGGAGCGAGGCGCTCCACATCGCTCTCGAAGCACACGTCGACGCGGGCGAGGAAGTGATCTTCCCCGATCCCGGCTTCGTCTCGTACGATGCACTGACCCACCTCGCTGGCGGGACGCCGAAGCCGGTCCCGCTTCGCGAGGACCTGACGCTCGATCCCGCCACGGTCGAGGAGGCCATCACCGACGAGACGGCGGCGTTCGTCGTCAACAGCCCCGCAAACCCGACGGGGGCGGTCCAGTCGCCCGACGACATGCGCGCGTTCGCCCGAATCGCGAACGAGCACGACGTGCTCTGCATCTCCGACGAAGTGTACGAGCACATCGTCTTCGAGGGCGAGCATCGGAGTCCTGCGGAGTTCGACCAGGGCGGCAACGTCGTCGTCGTCAACGCCTGCTCGAAGACCTACTCGATGACGGGCTGGCGGCTCGGCTGGGTCACCGGCAGCAACGAGCGCATCGAGCGGATGCTCCGGGTCCACCAGTACGCGCAGGCCTGTGCGAGCGCGCCGGCCCAGTTCGCCGCCGAGGCCGCGCTCTCCGGTCCGCAGGACGTGGTCGAGGAGATGCGAGCGGCCTTCGAGCAACGGCGGAACGTGCTGCTGGACGGTCTCGAAGACATCGGACTGGAGTGTCCCACGCCCGAGGGTGCCTTCTACGCGATGCCGAAGGTGCCAGACGGGTTCGTCGACGAGTGCATCGAGCGCGGGGTCGTCGTCGTGCCCGGCGAGGCCTTCGGGGAGCACGGCGCGGGCTACGCGCGCGTCTCCTATCCTGTCAGCGTCGAGACGCTGCAAGAGGCACTCGGGATCATGGACGAGGCGCTCGCGGCCGTCGAGTAGCGCCGTACGCTCGGTCGGTCAGTGCGGTTCGAACCCTCCAGAAAGTATAATATTCCTCGTGAAAGGAATCTAGACGATGGTCCCTGATACGTCCTCCCTCCAGACAGTGACCGCTCGGATCGCCTCACTACTGCTCGGTGCGCTCTCGTGGCTCGTCGCGACGACAGTGCGGGTCGCCCACGGCACGGTGTGGCTCGCGTCCGTGTTCCGAACGGTGCTGGCCCGCGAGTTCGAGCGTGTGCGAGACGTACTCACTGGCCCATTGAAGGAACGCGTCGCCGATCCGCTCGGAGATGTCCTCTTCGGCCGACGACTCGATCTGTCGTTGCTGGTCGTGTTGCTGGCTCCCGTCTTCGCGCTCGGGTCGGCGTGGTGGGTCGGGTCGACCGTCAATTACGCGACCCTCGAAGGGTGGGTCCGTGGGACGTGGTACGGCACGGACCCGGTTCTGGCAGTCTTCCTCGCGGTCGCTGGCCTCCTCGCGCTGGGGACGATCAGCGCCGCGCTCAACTCCGGGCTGGTCCCGACGACGGTGCTGGTCGCGGCACCGATCTTCGGCGCGGCCGTGACCCGCTACGGCACCGAGGTCACCTACAGCTGGGGGACGACGGTCGTCTCGTTGCCCAACGCCGTCGGTGTGGCGACCCTCTTCGCGCTCGCCTTCGGCGTCCCGATCGCGATCTGTAGCTTCCTGCTGGGGAGTGCGTTGCGGCGCATCACGAGCGTCTTCGTCGATGGGTCCGGTCGCTCCTCGCGTCCCGAACAGGTTTGATCGGCCCGACTGTCCCACGGGTCCGAATTTGGTACGGAGTCGGCCCGGACTCCGAACAAGCGTTTTGTCTCTCCCTAACGACAGTCCAGTAGCGATCAGCGTGACGGACAGGACTATAACGAACACGCGCGCAGTATCTGGGAGATGGTGCGATGGAGAAGGCCCTCTGGTATCTACTGACGGCGACACGAGGTGGGGAAAATCGCGCTCGAATCATCGACGCGCTCTCTGATAGACCGATGAACGCAAACGAACTCGCGGAGGAACTGGACGTGGGCTACAAGACGATCAGACACCACATGGACCTGCTCGTCGAACACGACGTGGTCGAACCGGGCGACACCGACTACGCGAAACTGTACTTCCTGACCGACCGGTTCGAGAACAACCGCGATACCTTCGAGGACATCCTGGAGCGGATCGACTGATGGCGATGGGACCTCTCATCCAGGCGGCGTCGACGCTGGCGGCCCTGAACGTGCTCATCTTGCTCCCGTTGATCGGGATCTGGGTGCGTAACTACTCGACGTTCCGGACACCCCTCGTGGGCGGTCTCGTCGTTTTCGCTGTCGCGATGCTCGCCGAGAACGCCGTCGCGGTGTACTTCTTCTTCTCGATGGCGAGTCTGTATGCCGGCGATCCACACGTCCAGCAGGCGGTGCTGGTCCTGCGGAGCCTCCAGTTCGTCGCCATCGCGGTCCTGAGCTACGCGACGGCGAAGTAGCGGTCGTCGGTAACCCCGGTCTGATTCACAGCAGAACGACGACGAGGACGTACGAGTACACGTTGTTGAGGAGGTGCAGGAGATACGCGCCGGCGAGGTTGTCGAATCTGAGTCGGAGCATCGTCGGAAACACGGTCCAGACCGCGATCCCGATCATGCCGGCGACACCGAGCCAGACGTGGAGGCCGGCAAACACGAGGAGAGCGACGAGTCCGGCCACAAACGGGGACCATCCTCGGTCGACGAACGTGCCGATCAACAGTCCGCGAAAGAGGGCTTCTTCGAGGAGAGGCGCGAGGAGCACGGGGCCAACGAGAACGCCGACCGCGGTCAGGGGGTCCGTCAGATCGTAGCCGAACGTCACAGCCGTGAAGCCGAACGTGGTAGTGGCCTCGATTCCAAGCGTGGACGCCGCGATGCCCAGCGGGACGAACGCGAGCGCCCACCCGATCTCGGCCGTGCTCGGAATGTGGAACGGAAACGCCGCCATCCGTTCATGAGCGTCGAACCACAGCCAGAGCGCTCCGACCGGGACGAGAAGCCCGATCCCGGACGCGAGGAACTGGACGCCGGGGGACACGTCGGGACTCCCATTGTTGAACGCGACGATGTATGCCGTCGTCACGACGGTGTTCAGGAGCACGAAGCCGGCAACTGCCACCAGTGCAGGTAGTGTGTGCCGGGATAACACGTCAGAGTCTTCGTGGAACGATGGATGGAGACTGACGAACGACTGTATCGGAATGGACGACATGATCAGTCTGCAGGGGCGACGCGACTGTAAATGATTGGAGAACTGCACTTTTCCTCGAAATTTGGTTTTTCATTATCACTTATACAACTGGAGTCGGTCCTATAGAGTATGGGAGAGGTATCGAACGACCCGACCGAACCGATGGCGCTCGTCGGCGAACCTCACCGTGTCGACATCCTCTACGCGTTCGTGGACCAGCGACGCTCGGAGCCGTACGACCCGGGACTGTCGTTCTCGGAACTGCACGACCGAACGGACATCGAGGACAAGGGAAAGTTCAACTACCACCTCGACCAGTTGCGTGGGCACTACGTTGAGCAGACCGACGAGGGATACCGGCTGACGATGCCGGGTGACAGGATCGTCGCCGCGATGCTCGCGGGCGACTACAGTGACGGGCAGCGGGTGGTGACGACCGACCAGCCGTGTCGCGAGTGCGACGCAGACATCGTCGTCGAGTTCGACGCCGGGATGACCTACGTCCACTGTTCCGCTGACGCCGCCCATGGCGGGTTCTGTACGTGTTTACCACCGGGAACCGCCGACGATCACTCGGGCGCGCAGTTGGTCCGGTTGGCGTCGCTCCACTGGCGGACGATCGCCGAATTCTCCGTCCGCGGTCTCTGCATGGAGTGTTTCGGCGCGGCGAACGGCGAACTGGTCGAAGTCGAACGCGCGGGCGATGCCATCTACCGGTACGAATCGATCTGCACGCGGTGTGGCTTTCGCTTCGGGATCAACCTCGGTGCCATCGCAGTGCGCCATCCCGCTGTCGTGTCGCTGTACTACGACCACGGACGTGACGTGCGAGAGGTCCCACCCTGGGAACTGAACGTGGTCTGGCCCGACAATCACGAGGTTCGCGGTCGGGACCCTCACAGGATCGCGGTCACCGCCCGAGAACAGGGTGACGCGGTGACACTGGTGATCGATGCGTCTGGAACTATCGTCGACGTAGAAGACCGTGAGAGCGCGACCCCGTCGCAGCACACTTCTCAGAAAACATAACAACAGCCACATTATCGTTCGACCCCGTATATGGAGTGTATGGAACACCTTGCACCTTGCAACGTTCCGGTCTACCAGACGCGCGACGGCCAGCGCGCCATCTGGGAGCGCTGTCGGGACCGCGGGCAACCAGTGCTGGCGGTCCGGGACGCGGAACGGGGGTACATCGTGAAGTACGATCTTCAGCATCTCGATACGCGCCTCGGCAGCGGTGCGGTCCAGTCGTTGCGTGACCGTGTCCGCTCGCGACGCACCTACCCGACAGGAACTGATCCGATCTCCGAATCGGAGGGCGTCGGCGGCGAGGCAGGCCACGTCTCGGGCGAACTTCACGCACACACCGAACGAGAGGCCCGCCAGCTCGCCTCGCACGTCTCCGGGTTCGTCCTCGATCGCGGGAACTGGCGGTGAGCGGGCCAGAGTGAAACCCGAGCCCTGAGACGGGTTGTCGTCGCTGTGTACCGACACTCGCCGGAGCGGGTCGAACCCCGACTTTTTGTCATCTCGGTACGAGGCCCCGTCCATGTCGATTGCCACCGAAAAACAGGGATCGGTCGCAGCTCTGCAGGCGTTCGCATCGCAGATCCATCCCGTGTTCATGCTCCCGCCGGTCGCGGCGTCGCTCTTCGGTGGCCTGTTCGCCTCCGGCTTCTCGCTCCGCCTCGCCGCCGTCCACGCCATCGCCGTCTTCTGCGCGCTGTACACCGCCCACGTCAAGGACGGCTACGTCGATTTCTACGTCCGGAGCGAGGACGACACACACCCGCTGACGGCACGGGGGTGTCGCGTCGCACTCGCGCTCTCGACTGTGTGCTTTTTCGCTGCGACAGTCGCTCTCGGTTTCCTCGTGAACCCCACCGCGGCACTCCTGACGCTTCCGGGCTGGCTCATCGGTTACCACCACGCTCCCCAACTCGACACCAACCCCGTCACCGCGACGGCCGGCTACCCGGCCGGCATCGCGATCGCGCTGCTGGGTGGCTACTACGTCCAGTCGACGGCCTTCGGATCGACGATTCTCGCGCTGGCCGGCGTCTTCCTGGTCATCCTCTCGGGGATCAAGGTGATCGACGACGCGACCGACTACGACTACGACCGATCGATCCAGAAGCGCACGGTCGCCGTGGTCCTGGGCCCCACTCGCGCCCGGCGGGTCGCCTACGGTCTGATGGCCACCGGAATGGCCGGCGTCACCGTCGCGGCGGTTGGGTTGCCGGGTGTCCCGCCGAGCGCCGTGCTGGCAGCGGTCGCCTTCGCCATCGTCGCCGCCATCGCGCGCAGCGCCGAGCCGGAACTCGCGACGAAACTCCTGATCCGGGGCTCGTACGTCTTCCTTGCGGTGTTGACCGCGGCGACGTGGCTCCGCCCGCTCGCGTAGCCCCGTCTTGCCGGGGTGACAGCCGGCAGTCTCATACGGACAGTTGTCGGTCTTCCCCAGATCGACCGCACGACGGAGTGCGATCGACTGGGGAAACGTCGACAACGTTCCGTATCAGTAGTGCTGGAAGAGGAGCTTGCGCACGTCGTCGCGCGTGCGGACGCGCTCGCTCGTTCCGTCCGGGAGCGTGACCTCGAACGGCTCGTCGCCGCTGTCGTCTTTGCGCCATTTGTCGTCGTGTTGCTCCAGCAACTGGTTGGCCGACGCGAGGATACCGCCACCGCCGCCACTCCCGGAACTGGTCGAGGAGCCACCGCTGTCCATCTCCGCCTCTTCGTCGTCGGTATCGGCCTCGTTGTCGTCCCTCGTTCCGGCTTCATCGTCGCCAGTCTCGGCCCCGTCGCCGCTCCGGCCTGCACTGTTCGCGTCCGCCTCGCTTTCGATCTCGGGAATCTCGTCGGGATGGGACTCGTCGTCACTCGCTGCGTTCCCTGACGAGTCGCCGTCGCTCGCTCCGTCGCGCTTGCTGTCCCCCTGCGCGTCGGCCCCACTTTCGCTCTCGACTTCCCCGTTCTCGTCGAGTCGCGTCGCGAGTTCCTCGGCTCCGAGTTCCGAGAGGAGTCGACCGCGCATCTCGTCGGCGTCGATCCCGCTCCCGGGGACGCCCGGCGTCTCGGCCGCGATGTGCTGTAACTCCGGGTACCCCGCCGCTTCGATCCGCTCGTACGGCGCGCTCGTCTCTCGTTCCCCCGGCGGCGTGTACGTGTCGAGCAGGTAGTCGACCACGTCGCGTCTGCGGACGTGGCCGTACGTGTCGACGAACGCCGCCTCGATGTCCTCGCGGAGCGCGTCGATCTCCGCCAGCTGTGACTCTGTCAGCTCGATGTCCGGCATCGGACTGTCTATCGACGCCACCGGATATAATTCGTTCCCCACAAGAAGCCCTCGCCGTGGTTCGGGCCGCGTCGATTTCGGCTTCAGTTCGACTACTTAATTACACGAAACCGTCGTCCCATCGAGAACTTTCAAGATGCACCCGCTCCAAGCCGACGTATGCGCTGTCCTCGCTGTGACGGCAGTCTGATCACGTTCTCGATCGACGAAGGCGAGGACGCCGCCGTCGTCTGTGAGTCCTGTGGCTTCGCCGGAGTGCCAGCGTCCCACCACAGCGACGGGGAGACACCCGAGTCGTGGGACGCCGCGCTCGATCGACTCGACGGCGAGACGCTACTGGACAGGACCAGACAGGTCGCCCGCTCGCGGGGCGTTTCGATCCCGGACCGGATCGACGACGAGCCGACGGTGCTCGACGGCGATCGCCTCGACGAGGTCGGCGTCTCCGTCTCGGCCTCGATCGACGGCCAGTCAGACCGACGGGACGACGAGACCAGTACGGACGATTCCACGGCAGTGACGCCGCGAGACCACGAAGGCGCTGGAGACGAGGGAACTGATGAGGAAGCCGTCGAAGACGAGGAGACTGATGAGGAAGGCGCCGAAGACGAGGAGACTGATGAGGAAGGCGCCGAAGACGAGGAGACTGATCAGGAAGACGTCGGAGACGAGGAGACTGATGAAGAAGCTGTCGAGGAGGAAGAGGAAAGCGGCAGTGAGACACGTGCCGACGAGGGTGACGGAGACAGTACGGCAGACGACGAGGGTGACGAAGCCACTCCTGACGGTGCCACTGAGCCGTCAGAATAAAAAACGAGTTCTGAGTTCTGGACCGCAGTGACTCTCGGCGCCGCGCGTACCAGTTACTCGGCCTCGGCCTCGGTGGTCTCGTCGTCCTGTTCGGTGTCGTCGGACGGCTGACCGCCACCGGAGCGCTCTTCCTCGGAGCGGGCGGCGACGAGCGCGCCCTGTGCGACGCTGTACAGCGGGTTCTCGGCACGGCTGACACCGCTGATCGAGAACGGGATGTCGGCGTCGTTGAGCCGGTCGGCGAACAGGTCCTCGAAGCCGTCCGGGCTCGAGGTCCCACCGGTCACGACGACCGGTACGTCCAGACCCTCTTCGACGTCTTCGTCGTCGACTTCCTTGATGATGTTCTCTATGACGTAGTCGAGCAGGTTGTCGTAGTAGATGCTGAGTGCACCTTCGATCCCGCCCACGTCGGTCTCGAAGTCCAGCTCGAAGTCCTCTTCCTTGACCGACGTGACCTTGTCGACCGGCGTCCCCGTCGCCTGGGCGGCCTGCTCGTCGATCCAGTCGCCACCGCGGGCGATCGAGAACTTCATCACCGGGACGGCGTAGTACGACAGGCAGATGTTGGTCATGCCGGCACCGAAGCTGATACCGAGTCCCGTGAAGTCGTTGTCGGCGAGTTCCGAGTAGATGACGGCCATCCCCTCGTTGATCGGTTCGGGGCTGTACCCCATGTCCGAGAGCAGCGACTCGACGGTCTTCTGGTGGTACAGCGTCGATACGTCGCCGTCGATCGGGTCCGCGGGGACGGAGAAGAACAGCATCTCGTCCTGGTATTCGGGCTGGCCGACGACCTGCTCGGTGATGAGCTTGATCATCGGAATCGCCGACTTCTCGTCGCTGGAGAGGATGCCGGCTTCCATCGGGCGGCGTGTCTCCTCGTTGAAGATGTTCGCGAAGTTCAGGGCGTCGTCGCCGACGATGTACACCTGATCGTCCTTGCGGATGTGGAGCACGTCGCTCCGCGACAGCATCTGGTCGGCCATGTCGCTGTAGTCGATCTCTACGAACGAGTTGCGCTGCTGCACGAACACTGTCTCGTTGCCGTCCTGCCGGGCCGAGAGCAGGTTCATCGTCCCAACGTCGAGTCCTTGCGCCATGACGTTGCAAACACACCACCCGCTCAAAAATCTAGTCCTAACGGACAACCTCGTGATAATACCCGGCTACTATCATACTGATCGGGCGGGAAAAGAACCGGACTCGGGCGCGATGACGGGTCCTAACGCGCGAGCCAGTGTCGGATTCGAGCGATGATTCCGGACGGCTGCTCGACGCCGGTTTCGACTTCCTCGTCCTCGGCTTGCTGCTCCCGGAACTGCGTGAGCGCGTCGACCTGGTCTTCCGTGCTCGAGGCCGTGGCGGTCTTGGACTCGCCCCCCTGGAGCGATCGGAGTCCGGACACCGCGTCGTCGACGGTGTCGCTCTCCGAGCGGGTCGTCGTCGCCTCGGCGTTCTCCAGCGACTCGCGTTCGATGCTCGTGTCGGCCTCCGGCATATCGAGCTTCAGTCGCTTCGTGTTGGGCTGCTGTTCGACGCCGCCCCACGAGAGCTCGGTGTCGTCCAGCGCCGCCTCGATGTCGGCGGCCACGTCCTCGTCGCTGACCGAGTCTCCCTCCTCGCCGTCGTCCTCGCTCACCGTGACCTGCTGGGCCTGGGTCGCTTTGTCGAGGTACTGGGCGACCAGCGCGGTCCCGGTCGCGGCCGAGAGGGTCACCAGCCCGACGGCGTAGACGCTGATCGTCATGACGCTGCCGTCGATCGTGTTCTGTGTCGTCCACTGGAACGGGAACACGCTGACGAGGATGCCCGCCGCGAGCAGGCAGAACGCCGACCCGACGAAACTGACGAGCCGTGTTCGCTTCCCGACCGGGAGCAGGACGACGACGCTCAACAGGACAGCTGGCAGGCCCAGCACGCCCGCGACGAACGCGATCTCGCGGAGCTGCCAGTAGAACGTCGTTCCGGTCTCCTGTGCGTTGCTGTAGAGAAACAGGACGAAGCCGATGGCCGCGAGCGCGATGCCCGCGAAGAACAGGCCGAAGCCGAGAGAGATATCGCGCTCCTGTGCTGGTTCACCGACGTACTCCCGGTAGACACTGTCGAGGCGTCCGCGAATGGCTGCCACTGGCTCGGTCCCCCCGCCGCTTTCGGACCCATCCGCTGATCGTTCGGAACTCATCTGTTCGCACGTAACGAGCGGGTGGGTGTTAAGCTTAGACTGTCCGAGATCAGATACGAACTGGACACACCACTCGCACTGTCGACGGTATCAGTTCGCGCTGACGATCTTGACCACGTCGCCCTCCGAGAGTTCGTGGTCGTCGCTGATCCGGCGGTTCTCGCGGGCGTCGACCGCGTGGACGTAACCGTCGCCGATGTCGGAGTGGACGGCGTAGGCCAGGTCCTTCGGCGTCGACCCGACGGGCAGCAGGAAGGCGTCCGGGAGGACGTTGCCCTGCCCGTCGGTCCACTTGCTCTCGTTCTGGACGGGGTAGGCCGTCAGCATGTCCAGCAGGTCGTAGACCGCGCGATCCAGGGCCTGCTGGATGCCTGTCCCGTCGCCCGCCTGCATGACATCCCGGATCTGCTCCAGTCCGTCGCGCTGCTGCTCGCTCACGTCCCCGACGATCTCGAACTCCTCGTCGCCGGGATCGTAGTCGACGACGCCCGCCTCGGCGGCCCGTCGGAGACCGAGTTCGCCGTCGGCCGTCGCCGGCACGACGAGGTCGGCCGCCTCGCGCAGACGTTCGAGGTGCTCGGGAGGCGCGATGTCGACCTTATTCGCGACGACCACGATAGGCTTCGTCCGCCGGCGAATCTCGCGAGCTAGCGTTTCGCGGTGGTCGTCGGTCCAGGCGATCGGGTCCTCGGGATAGTCGATGTCTCGCAGCACCGTCGCCACGTCGGCGGCAGTCGCGCCGACGCCGGTGAGCACGTCGGTTAGTTCCTCGTCGAGATCGAAGTCGGGCGAGCGGGAGGCCCGTTCGACGGACTCCCAGTTGCGGTCGACGATGCTGGCGAGCCACAGGTCCAGTTCCGTCTCGACGAAGTCCACGTCCTCCACCGGATCGTGGCTGCCGACCTCGACCGGTTCTCCTTCCTCGTTGGTGCCGCCAGAGGCGTCGACGACGTTGAGAACCACGTCGGCGCTGGTGAGCTCGTCGAGGAACTGGTTGCCGAGTCCACGCCCCTCGTGGGCCCCCGGGACCAGCCCGGCCACGTCGAGCAACTCGACGGGAACGTAGCGTTTGCCGTCCCGGCAGTGTTCGTCGCCACAGCGCTCCTCGCGGTCGAGACACGGACACTCCGTCCGGACGTAGCTGACGCCGCGGTTCGGGTCGATCGTCGTGAAGGGGTAGTTCCCCACGTCGACCTCCGACTCGGTCGCGGCCTTGTAGAACGTGGACTTGCCGGCGTTTGGCTTCCCCGCCAGCGCCACAGAGAGCATGCTACCCGATACCGCGGTGTCGGAAAAGGGGGTTTCGGTTCCGTCTTTTCCCGTCGGGTTCGAGTCCTGTCTCTGGCGCGCTCGGCCCACTCGGGCAGAGACTCGATACGGGCCGATCGTCGTTTCGGGAACAAAATTGGGAGGCGTTTTTTTATATTTCGAATACCTTCAACCAGTAGTGCGTTCCCCAGTGCGGCTACTGGCTGTCGGCGTCCAATCTGACAGCGACGCTCTCGCGTCGATACTCGGGCGAAATGAGGGTGGCTTCGCCGTCGAGACTGTCACGACTGCCGACGAGGCACTGGAACGACTCGCCGACGACCGACAGAGCGTCGACTGTCTCGTAGACGCCCGCGTCGGTTCGGGGCACGACCGGTTGGCCGGGGTCGAAGCCATCAGTGATCGATGGCCGTCACTGCCGATCGTCTTCGTCACCGAGTCGGCGACCCCGGAACTGGCCACCGAAGCCATCGCGGCCGGCGCGACCGACTGCCTGCGATGGTCGCCCGACACGGGCGGATCGGCGCTCCTCGAACGACGCATCGAGAACGCGATCTCGTCTGCACAGGTCGCGCGAGAACGGAACCCGCGTCCCGAAACCGTCGAGTCCAGGCGTCGCCTCAGGGCCCTGTTCGAGCGGTCTCCAGATATGATCAACGTCCACGACGAGGCGGGCCAGATCGTCGAATGCAACCCCCGGATGAGCGCGAAGACGGGCTACGACGAGTCGACCCTCACCGAGATGACCGTCTTCGACCTCGATCTCTTGGCCGAGCGGGAAGAGGCCCGCGAGCAGTGGAGCGGGATGGATCTGGGCGATCGGTTCCGAACTCTCGGGGAGTTCCAGTGTCGCGACGGGTCGACGTTCCCGGTCGAGGTCCACGTCCGTCGCCTCGCAGATGACCGGTTTATGGCGATCAGCCGGGATATCACGGACCAGCAAAAACGGGAACGTGAACTCGAACTGAAGAACGAACGGCTCGACGAGTTCGCCAGCGTCGTCAGCCACGACCTCCGGAACCCCCTGCAGGTGCTGCGCGGCGCGCTCGACGGTGCCGAGGCGACGGAGGAGGCGGCCCACTTCCAGCGCGGTCGCCGCGCGATCAACCGCATGGAGAACCTCGTCAACGACGTCCTCGTGATGGCGCGCCAGGGCGACACTGCCGAGGACACCACCGTCACGGCGATCCGTGCGGCGGCCGAGGAGTCCTGGGACCACGTCGAGACGGGTTCTGCCACGCTCGTCGTCGACACCGACCAGCGGATCGAGGTCAACGAGACGCGGTTCAAACAACTGCTGGAGAACCTCTTGCGAAATACTGTCGAACACGGTCCTGACGACCCCACGATCACCATCGGGCCGCTCGAAGACGGTTTCTTCGTCGCCGACGACGGCCCCGGAATCCCGGAGCATGAACGTGAAACCGTCTTCGAGAGCGGCTACTCGACCGCGACGGGAGGGACGGGCTTCGGGCTCGCGATCGTCGAGCGCATCGCGGACGCCCACGGCTGGCGCGTCGATCTCACCGAGAGCGAGGACGGCGGTGCACGCTTCGAGTTCACTGGCGTCGAGATGGGGTAATTCGGGAGAGTGGCCCGCGGCAACCAGGGCCTGTCAGTACGGCGGATGACCGAGCGAACCAACCACCTGCTGGTCGCTCTGCTCGCTAGCCGTGTCGTCGCCGTCGTCGCCGGGGTCTGATTCGTTCTGGTCGGTCGACACGTTGCTCGTCGCCAACGCTTTCAGGAACCCCAGTAGGGCTATCAGCGTCGGCACGACGAGCGCGACCCAGGGCCCGGTGAGGTAACCCGACGTGATCGACTCCGCCACCGCGACCGCACAGATCACGACGGCGAGGAAGATCGCGAACAGTTCGTAGACGATCGCTTTCTGGAGGGACATACCCGGCGTTCAGACCGAGCTACAGTAATAGTTGCGCCGCGAGGAACACCCTCGTGACGTCTCTCGGTCGCCAGGGTGACTTCCCCCGTGCGGAGATCATGGAACGATGTCGCCACACCTGCGAGTGGCGAAGAAGTGAGCACCGGCAGTATCAGTCGCTGGCCTCGACGGCCTCGTCGTCTTCGGCGTCCGGTTCGTCAGCTTCAGGATCCGGTTCGTCCCTCGGGGAGGCCGCGGGGTCGTCGAGTTCACCCTCTCCTGTACCCGTTTCGGCATCGCCATCAGTTTCGTCGGCCTCGGCCTTCTGCCCATCGGCCAGTTCCTCGGCGGCTGCGGCCATCGCTTCGGCGGTCTCGTCGGGACGGTCGATCACCTCGTCGGTGTGCATCTGCATCTCACCGCTGGCTCTGATGGTGCCGTCGACGGTCGCGTTCTCGTGGAGCGCTACGTCGGTCGCGACCACGTCGCCCCAGACTTTCACGCCGGGACCGATCTCGACGCTGCCACCGCGAGTCGTCACGTCGCCTTTGATCTCGGTCCCGCGACCGACGGCGATATCTCCTCTGGCGCGCAGGCTCCCGAAGACCGTGTTCTCGCGCCCGACTTCGAGCGACTGGGCGCGGATGTTGCCGTGGAGGCGGCAGTCGTCGCCGACCGTGGCGGGCGTCGAGACCTGCCACCGGTCGTCGCTGACGTTCGCGCCCCGCGGGATCAGCAGTGGGTCGTGATCCGGTCCTTCGTCCTCGGTGAGCGCGGTGAGCACTTCTTCGGCCGCCTCCTCTTCACCGACGCGGAGCAACTGCGAGAGGTAAATAAAAAGGAAGACGATCGTCGGCATCGGGTTGCGGATGACGATCCAGCCGTTCGCCTCGAACCCATCGTCGATGTCCACGTCGTCGCCGATGTCGAGGTCGCCGGCGACCTTGAGTTCGCCGTCGATGCGGACGCGTTCCCCGAGATAGGCGTTCTCGCCGACGAGGACGTTGTCGGCGACGGTACACCACATGTCGAGTCGGCAGTCGCCCTCGGCCTCGATGTGGCCGCCGAACTCGACGCGCTCGCCCGCCATGATCGAGTGGCCCCGGATCCCGAAGTCGACCGTGCTCTGACCGCCGACGATGACGTTGCCGTCGGTCACGAGATCGTGTTCCTCAACGGTGGTTCCGTCGGGGATGGTCATCTTGTCGAGTGGGTCGGAACCGAGTCGCACAGCAACAATAGCGTTTTCCGCCGTCTTAAACCCTCGTGGTGGGGATGACGGACGTCTGACGGGCGTCTGACGCCGTGGCGAAACAGCCCAGAGAGTGGACCCGTGATCCATTTCCCATGGTGGTCTCGACAGGAGTTCCGGAATCGAACGTCTTCCGGCGACCGCCAGAGCTAGATGCTTTTATCCGTCGTTCGCTTACCCTCTCGCATGACTGTCCTTTCTTTCGACGAACAGGGTGTCGACGTGGTGTACGAAGGAACCGAGTTCAGATTGGAGAAGGCGCTCATCGAGGACGCGGTCGGCAAGTCCTACCCGGACGTGACCGACCACGAAGTCCTCAAGATCGTCGAACCAGAGCCGAGTCTCTCGGGCGAGCCGCGACAGATCGCAGAGATCGTTCAGTGAGAGGGTCGGCGAACGCACCCGGACCAATCGCCGTCTTTCTCTTGCACACGTAGGTCCTAGATTATCACGTGGGAAAATATAGGATTGTAGCCAGTTGGACTGCCGTATTGCGGTTCTCCGACGTCGAAATCGTGGCAAAAGCTCACACGTGCGGCAAGCATTTAAGTACCGAAGCCGATCAGTCGTGTAATGAGCGATCCACGCGTTGCCGGGGCCGGTGTCACCCAGTTCGGGAGCCACACCGAGCGGACCGGCCGCGACCTCTTCGCCGAGGCAGGACTGGAGGCGCTCGATCAGTCCGGCGTTCCGGCGGCCGACGTCGAGGCACTGTACTACGGGAACTTCATGGGCGAACTCGCCGAGCACCAGGGCCATCAGGGGCCGCTGATGGCCGAGATGATCGGCGTCGACGCGCCGGCGACACGGTTCGAAGCCGCCTGTGCCTCCGCCGGCGCGGCGATCCGCGAGGCCGTCCGGGCGATCCGCTCGGGCGAATCTGACGTGATCGTCGTCGGCGGAGCCGAGCGCATGACCAACATCGGAACCGCGGGCGCGACCGACGCGCTCTCGATCGCCGCTGACGACCTCTACGAGATCCGCGCCGGGATGACCTTCCCCGGCGCGTACGCGTTGATGGCCCGGGCGTACTTCGACGAGTACGGCGGGAGCCGCGAGGACCTGGCCGAGATCGCCGTCAAGAACCACGAGCACGCGCTGGTCAACGATCACGCACAGCTCCGCAAGGAGATCTCGGTCGAGGACGCACTGGAAGCTCCGATGGTCGCCGATCCACTGGGGCTGTACGACGCCTGTCCGATCACGGACGGTGCGGCGGCCACGGTGCTCACGAGCGAGTCCTACGCGGCGGAACACGATCTCGACGCACCAGTCCGTATCTCCGGGACCGGCCAGGGCGGGGACAACCTCGCCCTCCAGGATCGCGCCCACTACGCCCAGACGCCCGCGGCGGACAAGGCCGCCGAGGAGGCCTACGCGGATGCGGACATCGAGGCTGCGGACGTGGACGTCGCCGAGGTCCACGACTGCTTCACGATCGCGGAAGTGCTCGCGCTCGAATCGCTCTCGCTGTTCGAGCGCGGTGAGGCGATCACGGCCGCCCGCGACGGCACGACCACTCGCCACGGCGACCTCCCGGTCAACCTGTCCGGCGGGCTGAAGGCCAAGGGTCACCCGGTCGGTGCGACCGGCGTCGCCCAGCTCGCGACGATCGCGTGGGTCCTCGACGGCTCACACCCCCGTGCCGACGCCGTTCCGGATGGGACTGTCGGCGTCGCACACAACGCCGGTGGCACGGTGGCGAGTACCACCGTTCACGTGCTGGAGGTGGGCGAATGAGCGAGCGCCCGCGCGAGGCGAATTCGCCCGCCTCGGGAGAGCTTTGCTCTCCCGGTGGTGCCGAGAGCGAGCGTCGTGATGCGAACGGGGCCTTGAGAGAACGGAGTTCTCTCAGTGGTCCCGAGAGTGAACGACGTGAGCGATCGGGCAACCGACAGCGCGATGCGCTGGAGGGAGACCGATGACCGACCGCGCACGAGACGGCGCGTTCGACGACTGGCTCGACGCTGTCGAGTCCGGCGAGCCACACTACCTGGCCTGCGGGAACGGCCACGGCTGGCTCCCACCGCGTCGAGTGTGCCCAGACTGTGGCTCGCGGGACCTCTCCCGGGAACCGTTGCCCGATTCGGGCGAGATCGCGACCCACACCACCGTGCAGGTCGCGACCCCGCAGTTCGAGGACGACGCGCCCTACGTCACCGCGATCGCGGACTTCGGTCCGGTGTCGGTAACGGGGCTCGTCCGGGGCGTCGACCCCGACGAGGTCGAGATCGGCACCGTCGTCGGCATCGAGATCGGAGAACGGACGACGACGGGCGAGCGAGCGGTCGTCTTCCGGCCGCGATAAGCACCGACATTATCCGAATTATTGTAGCGATCTATCGGTGATCGTCGCCACGGCGTAGACGATCGCCGGTAGGCGACTACAATATTCCGTATCAGGCAACGACTTCTTCGTACTCGCCCCGAACCACGTCGACGAACTGCTCTGGGTGTTCGACGTGGGGCAAGAGGAGCGCGTCGTCGAAGACAACGAGGCGAGCGTCGGCCTCGTCAGCCAGTTCGCGCCCCGTCGAGAGCGGCGTGATGTCGGCGTCCCGACCCCACACGAGCGTGATCGGCACGTCCAGTGTGGCCAGTTTCTCCCCCAGGTCAACGTCGGCGTCGAGGAAGCCGCTGACGAACGACGCCGGTGCGAACCGAGCGCCCGGCTGGTGGCCCGTCGTCCACTCGTAGTCGACGACCTCGTCGGTGAGATTGGCCATGTCGTAGTAGCCGTGGTCGTCGTGGAAGTGCCGCAACGAGGGCTTGCTAACGATCAGGTTGTAGATACCTTGCCCGAGGACCGGCGAGCGCAGCAGCGATCGCAGCCACGTCCGCTGGCCGCCCATCGAGGTGGCGGTCGGACTGATCAGAATCAGTTCGGCGATGTCGACCTCCTCGGCGGCAAGGGTCGCGTACGCACCCGTCAGTGACGATGCGACGACAGTCGCCTCCTCGGCGTTGTCCGTCAGGAAGTCCGTGACGAACGTGGTCAGCAGCGACGACGAGTACAGCAGTGGCGGCCGATCCGAGTGACCGAACCCGGGCAGGTCCGGCGCGAGGACGTGGTACTCTTCGGCCAATTCGTCGACGACGGTGTAGAACTCGTGGTTCGAGGCGGCGGCGTTGATCCCGTGCAGCAAGACGAGATCCGGATCGTCGGGATCACCGGCCTCGGTGTAGCCGACGTCGAACCCGCGCCAGCGATAGGTGCGCTGGCTTCCGTTCAGGAACGACTCGAACTCGCCGGCCCGCGCCGTCAGCAACCGGTTCGCGATCGCTGTCAGCCCGGCGGTCCCCGCGGCGACCCCCAGGAGGTTCCGGAGTTTCATACGTCACTGCAGGGGCCTGACGGATAAATAATCACTGCACGAGACCGCTCCGATACACGCAGTCCCCTTCTCTGGTCACTGTTCGCGGCGCTCACGGAGACAGTCCCGCAGCGGTGTGAGGATCTCCTCAGTGACGGCGTACGGATCGGACTCTCGCCTGAGTACCTCGTCGACGTAGCCGTCGATCCCATTGCTGGCTTCGAGTTCTCTCTCGAGCATCTCGTTGACGTCCTCACGCAGCAGCGTCCTGATCTCGGCGGCGTACCGGGACCGCTGTCTCGCCTCACGCTTGCCGGACTCGTCGAGATACCGCAGGTGGTCGTCCATCGCAGTGAGGAACGCATCGACGCCCTCACCACTGTTGGCGACGGTCTCGATCACCGGTGGTTCCCAGGCGTCGGCCTCCCCTGCCTGGTCGGTTCGGTCGTCAGGACCGTTCTTCTGGCGCTCACCGTAGTGGAGCATCTCCGTGAGCTGCTGGACGGTCCGGTCCGCGCCGTCAAGATCGGCTTTGTTGACCGCGAACAGGTCGGCGATCTCCAGGATACCGGCCTTCAACATCTGCACGTCGTCGCCGCTGTCTGGCGGGACGAGCACGGCGACGGTGTCGGCGGTCCGCACGATGTCGATCTCGTTCTGTCCCGCACCGACGGTCTCGATGATCACCTTGTCCTTGCCGAACGCATCGAGGGCGGTGACGGCGTCGGTCGTCGCCGTCGAGAGGCCACCGAGCGAGCCGCGAGCGGACATCGATCTGAAGAACACGTCCATGTCGCCCGCGTTCGACGCCATCCGGATGCGGTCGCCCAGCACCGCCCCGCCGGTGAATGGCGACGACGGGTCGATGGCGATGACGCCGACGGTCTCGCCCCGGTCGCGGTAGGCCGCCGCGACCTTGTCGACCAGTGTCGACTTCCCCGCACCCGGCGACCCGGTGACGCCGATCACGTCGGCCGACCCGGCGTGGCGGTGCAGCTCCGAGACGATCTCGCGGTAGCCCGGCGACCGGTCCTCGATCTTGCTGATGACTCTCGCCAGCGCCCGGTGTTTGCCGGCGAGTAGCTCTTCGACGAGATCCGTCGTCGTATCACCTCCACCGTCGCTCATCGGTCGCGTTCTGGAGCGTGCTCACGAACGTAGTCGATCATCTCGTCCATCGACGCACCGGGCCCGAAGATCTCGGCGACGCCCAGCTCCCGAAGCTCGTCCTTGTCGTCGTCGGGAACGATGCCGCCGACGAGGACGAGCGTGTCGTCCAGCGCATCGTACTCTTCGAGCCCCTCCAGAATCCTGGGCACCAGCGTGTTGTGCGCGCCGGAGAGGATCGAGATGCCGAGCACGTCCACGTCCTCCTGGACGGCTGCCTGGACGACTTCCTCGGGTGCGCGATGGAGTCCGGAGTAGATCACTTCGAAGCCCGCATCGCGGAACGCCCGCGAGATAACGTGTGCGCCACGGTCGTGGCCGTCCAGCCCGACCTTGGCGACGAGACAGCGGATACTGGCCTCCGTCTGCTGGTCCGCACTCATGCCAGCAACTACCACGCCCGGCGGTTTGACTCTGGCGGTGGTTTGCGACCGGTATTCGGAACGCCGTTGGTCTGATCTAGACCGACTGCACGCAGTTGTGGGGTCGACTGTGGAAGCGTCTCCGACCGTCCGTCTCAGTCGTTCACGAGTCGGCGAACCGCAACGAAGCAGAGCAGGGCCGCCACTGCGAGCAGGATTCCGAACCCTGGGCCCGCACCCGAAGTTGCCGTCGCAGTCTCGCGTGACTGCACCGAGATGGCGACTGGACCGACGGACTGTTGCTGGCTGCTCGACTGATCGCCGTAGTAGTAGACGGACTGACCGCTGATCTCGTAGTTGCCCGGTTCGTTGAACTGCATCCGTACTCGGAGCGTCTGTTGCTCGCCACCAGGGACGGTGACGAAGTTCGTGGCACTCCGGCCGGAGACACTCCCGCCTTCAACGGAACTGATCGAAGCGCCGGTGTCGGGGAGCGCGAACTGCAACTTGGTCCGGAGCGCTCGATCCTGGATGTTGTTGCTGATACTGAACGTGACGACGACCGTGTCACCCTCCTGGATCGTCCCACGGTTCGAGGTCAACTCGAACGTCGCGTTACGGTCGACCGAGATCGTCCGACTCGTCGTGTTCGTCACATCGTTCTCGCTGGTGAGGGCAACGCTGACGTTGTGTTCTCCGTATTCGTCGAACACAGCGGGAACGGTTTGCCCCGTCTTCTCTGTCTCACCGTCGCCGTCGAGGTCCCACTCGTAGGCGGCGATCGCGTCGTCGGTCACAGCCCGGAAGTCGATGTTACTCCCCTCGACTGGCTGGGCTGGGTCCGCCGAGATCGTTGCCGACGGGACCGGGTAGACCGTGACTGTCTCGTTGGTGCGGCTCGCGAGCGTCGCGTCGTCGACGACAGTCAACTCGACGGAGTGATTGCCGACCGTCGAGAACCGCCGGGTGACTGTCTCTCCCCGGGCCGTCTCTCCGTCACTGAACGTCCACTGGTAGGTGGTTATCGATCCGTCCGGGTCGTACGAACTGCCCGCATCGAACGTCACCGTCCGGTTCTGGCCGATCGCATCCGGCGAAGACGATATCGACGCCTCCGGTGGCTCACTCACTGGCACGGTAGCGCTGGTAGACGCTGACACTCTCCCGTTGTCGGTGACGACGAGCGTCACGTTGTAGCTCCCTTCGCGGTCGAAGGATCTGTTGAACTGTTCGCTCTGCTCGACACGGTCACCATCGACGTACCAGGTGTACGAGACGACCTCGCCGTCGGGGTCCGAGGATTCGGACCCGTCGAAGTGGACTGTTTCGCCGAGTTCGGGAGTCTCTGGACTGTACTCGAATGCCGCACTCGGTGTCGGATTCTCGACGGTGATCTCGCGCCTGAGCGTCGCCGTCTTCCCGCCGTTGTCGACGACTCTAAGACCGACCTCGTACGTGCCACCGACTTCGTAGTCGATCGACGCTGTCGGTCCGCCGTCGGCGTCGCCGTAGCTGTCGTACTCGCCGTCGCCGTCGGTGTCCCACTCGTACGTGGCGATTTCTCCGTCCGGATCACTGGAACCACTGGCGTCGAGCGTGATCTCGTCGTCCGGATTCGGTTCGTCTGGTGAGACGGACAGTTCGGCTGTCGGTCCCGGATTCTTGACTGTGATGATGAACTGATCAGTCGCCGTCTTCCCGCCGTTGTCCGTTACCCGGAGCCCGATGCGGTACTCGCCGCCGCTCTCGTACGCGATCGAGGTCGTCGGGCCGTCGTCGGCATCGCCGTAGCTCCCATACTCGCCGTCGTCGTTGGTGTCCCACTCGTAGGACACGATCTCCCCGTCTGAGTCGCTCGACTCGCTGGCGTCGAGCCTGATCTCGTCGTCCGGATGCGGGGGTACTGGTGAGATACTGATATCCGCCGTCGGCTTCGGGTTATCGACGGTGATCTTGGTCCTCGTCGTGTCGACCGTCTCGCCGTTGTCCTCGACGCGCAGTCCGACGGTGTAGGTGCCGCCGGAATCGAAGGTCACTGACGTGGTCGGGCCGTCGTCGACGTCGCCGTAGCTGTCGTAGTCGCCGTCGCCGTCGGTATCCCACTCGTAGGACTCGATTGTCCCGTCAGAATCGCTCGACCCGCTGGCGTCGAGCCTGATCTCGTCGTCGGGATTGGGCGACTCCGGCGTGTACTCGAAGCTCGCGGTCGGAGCCGGATTTTCGACAAAAATCGAGGTTCGCATCGTCTCGGTCTTCCCACCGTTATCTTCGACGCGCAGTCCGACGGTGTAGGTGCCGCCGGTGTCGAAACTGATGGATGTCGTCGGGCCGTCGTCGGCGTCGCCGTAGCTGTCGTAGTCGCCGTCGCCGTTGGTGTCCCACTCGTAGGACTCGATTGTCCCGTCAGAATCGCTCGACCCGCTGGCGTCGAGATCGATCTCGTCGTCGGGATTGGGTGACTCCGGAGTGAAATCGAAGCTCGCCGTCGGGGCCGGATTTTCGACGGTGATCTGGGTCGTCGTGGTGTCAGTCTCACCGCCGTTGTCCTCGACGCGCAGTCGCACGGTGTAGGTACCACCGGTTTCGAAGGTCACCGACGTTGTCGGGCCGTCGTCGGCGTCACCGTAGCTGTCGTAGTCGCCGTCGCCGTTGGTGTCCCACTCGTAAGATTCGATGGATCCGTCCGGGTCGCTCGACCCGCTGGCGTCGAGTTCGATCTCGTCGTCGGGGTTTGGCGTCGACGGAGCATACTCGAAGGACGCACTCGGATCGGGATTCTCGACGGTGATCTGGGTCGTCGTGGTGTCGGTGTTCCCGTTGTCGTCAGTCACACGGAGCCCGACAGTGTAGGTGCCACCGGACTCGAAGGTCTCTGACGTGGTCGGGCCGTCGTCGGCGTCGCCATAGCTGTCGTAGTCGCCGTCGCCGTTGGTGTCCCACTCGTAGGACTCGATCGTCCCGTTGTCCGACGACTCTGTGGCGTCGAGCTCGACCTCGTCGTCGGGATTCGGTGTCGACGGTGAGTAGTCGAACGCCGCAGTCGGTGGCGAACTCGAAACTGCCCCCGTACTCGCTTTCGTGCCATCGGTCGACACGTCTACGACCGCACCACCTGCCCCCGCCATCGCGACAACAACGAGACAGGTGGTCGCAAGTGTGGCTACAGCCCGACTCATCGGACTCCTTTCTGTAGAGCGATCCGTCTCTCGTCGATTTCGACGCCACTGGCTCTCGGGACCGAGTGGCTAGCGATTGTTCCGGCCATCGATCACAGACGCGAACCGATCGCTAGCAGTGTCACGATCAGCAACGCACCGACGACCAGGACGTTCGAGGACAGCATCGAGCCGAAACCGTTGGTCGGTCCGTCGTTCTGGGAACCGCCGGCAGCAGTCGGCGTCGTGGCTTCCTCGATGTCGAACGTGAAGCTCAGACCGTCGACGTCGCGGGACAGGTCCTCGTGACCTTCGGGCCAGTACTGGATGTTCGCAGTCACCGTCTTCTGGCCGACCTCGTCACTGTACACTTCGGCAGTGACGTCCTTGATGTTCGCGCCCGGTCGGACCGTGAACCGAGCGGCGACCATACCGGCACCACCCGAACTGAAGTCAGAACCACCGGTGACCGTCATGCCGCTGGGCACACTCATCGTCACGTAGACGACCACCGGACAGTTCGCCGTCGGGTCGACCTGGAAGCCGCCGGCGATCCGACCCGGACTTCCGCTCTCGACTGTGCTGTCACTCGCGTACAGACGGGCCTGGTCCATCTGGGGTTCGCTGTCGCCCGGTTCGCAAGTAGTTTCCGTCGCCGTCGGTGTCGCAGTTGGCGTCGCGGTTGGCGTCGACGTTGCCGTCGGGGTCTGCGTCGCAGTCGGTGTTGCAGACGCTGTTGCCGTTGGAGTCGATGTCTGATTCGTTTCGTTCTGCATCGCGATCGCGGGACTCGCCATCGACACGACCATCAGAGTGAGAATTCCTGTAACGAGGGCCGCTCTCGCAAAATTACTACCGTCTTTGAGCCAACTACGTTCCATTATACAGTCAAAAACTGATACCGACATTTATGTCTTTTTAAGTACAACTTCTAAACGCTCGAAATATACGAGCTAAAGCGGTAATTGGGGTCGAACCCCATTTCTGTTTTTGAAATTGAGATACAACGGCGACGCTCAGATGTTCGACCGTCTCGTCAGGGACCGTCTCTGTCTTCTGAGACGTGTTCTTCCGGGGGCGTGTTGGCTGTTGAATCCGAAAACACAAACACGGTGCGGGCCCGACAGTCGACAATGGCAGTCGCAGACATCCAGTCGCGGGCCCGCGAGTCGCCCCGTTCGGTCACGGCCGTCCTGTCGGTGATTGGGTACATTCTCGTCGTCGGCGCGTTCACCGGCGTGCTCCCGTTCCCCGAGATTTCCCGAGACGCCGTCATCCTGCTGGGTGACGCGATCGCCGTCGTGAACTTCTTCGCGCTGACGGCGATTCTGGCAGGCGTCTACTTCATCAGGACCGACCAGATCCGCAAGCACCGGGCAGCGATGCTGACCGCCTTCGCGCTCATCATGGTCTTCCTCGTCCTCTACCTGACGAAGGTCGGCGGCGGCTTCGAGAAGGAGATCCTCGCAGAAGGGGTCGTCTGGGGGGCCTACATCGCGATGCTGGGGGTCCACATCCTCCTCTCGGCGGTCTCGGTCCCGGTCGTCCTCCACGCGGTCGTGCTCGGACTCACGCACACGCCTGCGGAACTGCGAGAGACCGTCCACGCGAAGGTCGGTCGGATCGCCGCGGCCGCGTGGTCGCTGAGCCTCTTCCTGGGACTGGTGACGTACGTCATGCTCAATCACATCTACATGTGGACGCCGCGGTAGTTCGCGTTGTCGGTGTGCTTGTTGCGCGGGTGGTTCGGGATGTTGTTGAGTGGAATGATCTCTCTCGCAGTTCTGCGAGAGCGACAGAGAACTGAACGCCCTCGGCCCGCTCGACGGTGCTGTGCGGGATATCCTCGCGGTGCTCGGATAGTGCCCGCGCAGCACCGTCGACCGCCCCTCGCCCGTTCGTCCACCAGGACCGTACCGCAGTACAGCACCGCAGCCACATACCTCCCCAACCGATTCGCTCCTTTCAGTCGCTCATTCCCCGCACAGTGTGGTCGCGGCACGGAGGCCGCGACAGCGCGCGCCACCGCCGATTGATCAGTCGTTGCTCCAAGTGCCCGCGTCTTTGCCGTAAGCCTTCGTACGAACGAACCGGACAGTAGTGTTGTCTCAGTCCGTTCTCGGGAGCGCCAGCGCGCCGGCGAAGAAGAAGACGATTCCGAGGACCACAAGCACTGCGAGGTTCTCGACGGCTACGCTCGTCGAGCCGCCGGTCGCGACCACACGGACGCCACGCGAGAAGTACGTCAGCGGCGAGATGCCGGTCGGTAGCCAGCCGGGGAGCATCGTCGTCGGGACGAACGTCTCGGAGAGGAACAGTAGCGGGAGCGCGATGCCGTTCGAAGCCGCGATGACGCCGTCCTGTGAGCCGGCGTAGCTGCCGATGAGCGCGCCGAAGCCACAGAACAGCGCCACGCCGACGGCGACGAACAGGATCAGTAGCGCCACAGAGACGGGCGTCAGGACGATCGACGCGCCGGTCAGAAGCACCATCACGGCCAGCACGAGTAGCCCGGCGAGGCCGATGACGCCGACGTTGACCAGCGTCTGGCCGACCAGCCACTCGGGTCGGGTGAGCGGGGTCGTCGCGAGCTTCTCGAAGCGGTTCCCGTCGCGGTGGCGAGCGACCTCGCTGCCGACCCGGGACAGCGGCGTGAAGAGGACGACGACGGCCAGGTAGCCGGGGACGTAGAACGCCGGCGGCTCCGTGAAGAGCCCGCCACTGCCCGCCTGTGTCTGGACCAGCGCGCCGAAGATTACGACGATCAACAGCGGGAAGAAGAACGTGAAGAACACCGCTGTCCGACGGCGCAGGAAGGCCTTGCTCGCGGCGGTCAGCTCGGCCCCGATTCGGCCGGTTCGCGTCACTGCTCGTCACCTCCGGTGGTCGCGCCGAGGCGCTGTCCGGCGCCGGTCCCGTTCCCGTTCCGTGTCGCGACGGACTCGCCGGTCAGTTCTAGATAGGCGTCCTCCAGGCTCGGCTCGCTCCAGGTGAGTCCGTCGTAGTCGACACCGGTCCGTTCGAGGGCTGCGACAACGTCGCCGATGTCGGTCGGCTCCACGTCGTAGACGGTGAGCCGATTCGAGCCGACCTCGACCGGTCGCTCCAGTCGCTGACCGACGCCCGGGTCGAACTCACCGGTGACCGTCAGCCTGCGCTGGCCGCCGTGGCCCGCGACGAGTGCCTCTGGCGTGTCCAGCGCGACCAGCTGGCCGTCCGAGAGGAGCCCGACGCGGTCGGCAAGTTCGTGGGCCTCTTCCATGTAGTGAGTCGTCACGAGAATCGTCACGCCGCGGTCGGCGAGCCCCGAGAGCAGTCGCCACAGCGCGCGCCGGCCGGCGGGGTCGATCCCCGTCGTCGGCTCGTCGAGTACGAGCAGGTCGGGGTCGTTGATCAGCGCCGTCGCGACGCAGGCCCGCCGCCGCTGGCCGCCAGAGAGGTTCTCGAACCACGTGTCGGCGTCGTCGGCGAGGCCCACGTCGTCGAGCACGTCGTCGACCGGTCTCGCCTCGTCGTAGAGGCCGGCGTAGTACGTCAGTAGCTCCATCGCGGTCAACCGTTCCTGTGGCGTGAAGTCCTGTGGCAGCAGCCCGATGCGGTGCCGATCGACATCCGTCGGTGCCGCTCCGAACAGTTCGACAGTTCCTTTGGCGTCGGTAGTTCCGGTCAGCGCGCGCACGAGCGTGGTCTTGCCCGCGCCGTTGGGGCCGACCAGCGCGAACACCTCTCCCTCGGTTAGTGACAGCGAGACGCCGTCGACGGCGATGGTGTCGCCGTATGTCCGGCGCACGCCCTCGGCGACCAGTACCTCGTCCATGTGCGGTGGTCCGACCCGGTCGCCGAAAGCCGCTTCGACTTCGGTCGCCCCACCGACTTTGCGACCGCCGGGACTACAGCGCTGCCCTGACCGAGCGGACGATATCGTCGACTTCCGCGTCGTCCTCGTCCTTGTCGTACACCGTCTCCTCGTTCACTTGGACGCGAAAGACGCCGTGATCGCCCATCACCAGCGATAGTTCGTCGATCTCGCGCTCACACCCGTTCAGGATCGCACCGGCCAGATCCATCGCGCGCTCCCGGAAGCCACAGGGCACGCAGTACTCGATTTCGACTGTTCCCATACGCCGTGATATGTTGGCACGCAAGAAAAGAGTAGTTTTTTAGATTGCACCGTTGATACGTTCGCGTATGAGCTTCCGGTCCCCATCCCTCCAGGGGTACTCGTCGTCCTCCCTGCCGATACTCGGCGTCGTCACCAGCGTACAGACCTACAAGAACCTCCTCTATCTGGCGCTGACGTTCCCGCTCGGGCTGTTCTACTTCGTGCTGCTCGCGACGGGCGTTCCGCTCGGCATCGGGCTGCTCTCTGTCGTCGTCGGTCTCCCGGTCCTGATCGGAATACTCGTCGTCTCCGACCGATTGCTCGTCTTCGAACGCTGGCTCGCGCGCCGACTCCTGGGGACGTCGATACCGCTCGAACGAGAGCGCGAGATCGACGACTGGCGCGATCTGGTCCGCCAGCCGGTGACCGATCTCGGAACGTGGATCGGCGTCGGCTACCTCGCTGCGAAGTTCCTCGTCGGCCTCGCCACCTTCGTCGTGATGACGGTCCTGTTCGTCCTCGTCGCCAGTCTCCTGCTCGCACCACTGTACTACGACACCACTTCCTTCGGGATCTCCCTCACTGGCCCGATCCAGTTCTCGCTGTCCTACGCCGTCCAGTTCTGGGACGGCGCGGCAGTGATCACACTCCCCTTCACGATCACTTCCTGGCAGGTGACGACTCTCTGGGAGGCAGTGGCGGTCTCTGCAGGTGGTGCGCTGCTCGGAATCGTCTCCCTGCACGTTTGCAATCTTCTAGCCCGCATTCAGGGCTGGCTCACCGCGCTGGCCATCCGACCGCGGCCGATCGATATCGGGTCATACGGACGGTTGTAGACGTGTCCCCAGTCGACCGCACGACTGCGTGCGGTCGATCTGGGACAGACCGACACCGTTCCGTATCAGCCAGCTAGTCCTGTCGGCTGTCCCTGTTTCTCGGCGCCGTTATCGCCAGCTTGGACGGTAGTACAGCAGCGCTACGGTCACCAGGAACACTGCCGTCGAGACCGCGTAGGAGTTGTTCAGCACCGCGCCCGCGACTGCCGTCGACCCGCCGAGCACGCCCGTGATGAGCGTCGCGAACAGCGGCCAGTTACACGAGACACAGGAGAGCAGTCCGAGGACGCCGGCGACGCCGCTGCCTGCGGTGTCGAGGACCGAGGCGAAGATGAGGTGGGCCAGCGCCAGGTAGCCGACGAACTGGTAGAAGATGATGTCGATCTGGAAGAACGCCGTGTCGAGGTGGACGATCGGCGTCCAGCCCGGCGAGAGCGCGGCCACGTCGACCGCGAACCGCCAGCCGAACTCCGAGGGCCCCATCGCCCACAGTCCGCCGAAGTAGCTCAGCAGTCCGAGATACGCCGTCGCGATGGCCACGCCGAGCACCCGTCTGCGATACGGTGCCGACGGGAGGTCGGTCCGGACGACGGCCCACAGCCCCACGTTGATCCAGACGAACGGGATCATCGCCGAGGTAAACTCCGAGACGACGTTGTTCGAGAACAGCTGGTAGCCGAGCAACAGGAGCAGTTCCGTGTTGACAAGCAGAACACCCCACAGAACGGTGTCACGGCGGATCTCCAACCGATCGAACTGGTAGGTGCTGGTGCTCATAGCGCGAGTGCGTCGACGACGATGGCGAGCAAGAGCGCACCCAGATAGGCGTTCGAGGCGTGGAACGCGCGGAACGCCGCCTGCTCGCTCTGCTCGCGGTGGAGTCGGACGACCGCCCACAGGAAGACTGCGCCGAGTAGCGCCGTCGTGATCGTGTACAGCGGCCCCAGCGGCGTGATCGCCACCATCGCGCCGGCGGCGATCAGCGTCGCCCCGAGGTAGTAGACGATGTGTTTTCGCGTCTCGGTTTCGCCCCGGACGACCGGCATCATCGGGAAGCCGCCCTTGGCGTAGTCTTCCTTGTACGCCAGCGCGAGATTGTAGAAGTGCGCCGGCGTCCACAGGAAGATGACGCCAGCCAGTGCCAGTCCCGGCAGGTCGAAGCGACCCGTGACGGCAACCCAGCCGATCAGGGCCGGGAGCGAGCCCGCGAGGCCGCCGATCACCGTGTTCTGGACGGTGTTGGGCTTGAGCACGAGCGTGTAGACGACACTGTAGAACAGGATCGCGGCCAGTCCCAGCGCCGCAGCGAGTGCGTTGACCTGCCAGAACAGCGCCAGCGAACCTGCGGCGAGCGCGATCCCGAACGCCATCGCGTTCCGGACAGGCAACTGGTGGGTCGCGATCGGTCGATCCGAGGTGCGGTCCATCCGCTTGTCGATGTCGCGTTCGAGCACGTGGTTGAACGTTCCCGACGCGCCGATCGAGAGCACGCCACCACCGAGCGTCAGCAGGACGGTCCGCGTCGAGAGTTCTTCGCCCGCCGCAAGCGCCATGCCGGCCGCGGCGACGAGACAGAGCAGCCACATCAGCCGCGGCTTCATCAGCCGGAAGTACGCGTAGACCGTCGCAGTGAGACGCTCACGCGTCGAGAGGTCGGCGATCGCCGGCCCGTCTGGCTCCTCGTCGTCGATCTCGGGCACTTCGATCGTCTCCTTGACGGGCGTCTCGTCCTCGCTTCCGGTCTCTACTTCCAGTTGCCAGGCCAGCGCCGCGATCAGCGCGGCGAAGATGGTCATGCCGGTCGCGAGGTGTACACCCGGGAACGGTCCGGTGGCACCACTCGTAGCGACGAACGCGCCCAGCGCAATCTGGGCGGGATAGAGCGCGAGTCCACTGAGTAGTGCTGCCAGCACGCGACGGTTCGCTCCCGACCGAACGCCGACGGCCGCGGTCGCGACGATCAGGACGCCGACCGCCGCTGCGATGAGCCTGTGGGTCCAGGCGACGAGCAGCCCCACGTCGCCGAACACGGCTCCTTCGCAGGTCGGCCAGGTCGAACACGAGTGGACGACATCCGCGATCGACGCCGTCGCACCGGCGACGACCAGCAGGTAGACGCCCACCGCGCTGGCGGCGAGCAACGTCGTGAACTGTGGGCGACGACCTTCCATCGAACGAATTCCTCTTACCTAGCCCTTTGGGGCACCACACTTAGACCCCCCGTTTTCGCCGTCTGCCGAATTGAATCCCGACCCAAAATATTCGGGATGTGGTCGTCGACCGGACTCTGCGGCGCTCCGGAATCGGATCGAAGCCAGCAGCTATTTACCTTCGAAATTCTAACCGCCGGATACGCATGAAGAGACACCGAGTCGGGTTCGTCGCGCTGTTCGGGGCGCTGGTGCTCGCCGTCCTCGCACAGCCCGCTGCGGCCCAGACGTCTGCGTCGCAGACGTCGGAACTCATCTGGGGGCTTAATATGAACCTCCTGTACGTCGCCATTCCGATCACGGTGCTCGTCGAGGGCATCCTCATCTACACGGTGTGGCGCTTCAGCAAGAACGAGGACCCGCTGCCGACCATGGAGAACCGCCGTCTCGAGATCACCTGGACGATCGCCACCGCGATCATCCTTCTGTTCGTCGGCGTCGCCTCTTACCAGGTGCTGGCCGAGCCGATGGTCACCGCCCAGTCGACCCAGCAACTCGAGACTAACGACCAGCCTGTCAAGGTCGAAGTCGTCGCCCAGAAGTACTTCTGGACGTTCAACTACAACGGCACCGCCGCGAACACGTCCCAGGAGTACAGCGCCGACAACCGGTTGAGTACGACCGGGACGCTGGTGATACCTGCCGACAGGACGATACGGCTCTCGGTTACGTCGAAAGACTGGCTCCACGCGTTCCACGTGCCCGGGCTGGGCCTCAAGCAAGACGCGATGCCCGGTCAGCACAACGTGATCAAGACGTCGGTCAACGAGGAAGGTACCTACCAGCTCTACTGTGCCGAGTACTGTGGCTCGGGCCACTCCCAGATGCTCGGCAAGGTTCGCGTCCTCCCGGAAGACGAGTACCAGGACTGGGTCGACGAGCAGCAGAGTTCCTGACGAACCCTTTTTCTTCTGGCGGGCGTCGGTGACGTATGAACTACTTCGAGGACCTCGAGATCGGTCACTCACAGTCGTTCGGCGAGTACGAGGTGACTGCCGACGAGATCGTCTCCTTCGCCCAGCAGTACGATCCACAGCCCTTTCACACGGATCCCGAAGCTGCCGAGGACTCGATGTTTGGCGGACTCGTCGCGAGTGGCTGGCACACGGCCGCCATGACGATGCGACTGCTCGTCGACAACTACATCGACGATTCGCGGGCGCTCGGTGCGGCCGGGGTCGACGAACTTCGGTGGCGTAAACCGGTCAGACCCGGTGACGTGCTGTCGGTCGAGACCGAGATCGTCGACACGGAGCCGTGGGACGAGCAGCGTGGACTGGTCTCGGTAGCCGTCACGACCGCCGACGAGTCGGGCCAGACAGTGTTGACGATGACGTCGCTGGTACTGTGGGAGCGTGAGCCAACAGCGTAGCCGGTCGAGTCGCGGGTGATCGGTGGATCGACGATCGCGAGGCTGAGAGGGATTCTCGTAGCCGGTCGGCGAGAACAGCCGTTTCGACCGGTGCTGGTGTTCGATTCCCCCGAGAGAGACTCTATGAACGACTACGATAACCTCTCTGAGAAGAGGGCTACCGGGACTCCTCGACAGCGAGTCGTTCGCGTGTCGACCCCGGATCGCGATCGACCAGCTGCTGGCCGCGTGTCGTGAGCCGATACAGCGGCTCCTCGGACACGCGTTCGAGGACGCTGTTGTCCGTCAGCCGTTCGCAGTAGTGTTCGAACTCGGCGTTGTCCATATCTAGCTGGTAGGCGATCACGGGGCCGTACTCCGGTCCCGTTCGCGAAAGCGTCGCGAGGATGTCGCCGTCGTTTGGTCGCATCCAGTCGACGACAGTGTCTGTCATAGTACGTTACCGTCGAAGTATGTGGGTCGGTAACACATAACATTACTGGTGGCGTGGACCACGAACCTCTCGTCGGGTGGTCTGCTCGCGGGACGATCGGTTCGGAGAGAATAGGGGAGCTACGAGCAGATCGCTGCGGAGGCGTACACTCTGCCGTCGTCGGTGATCGAGACACCGACCGCCGCGATTTCCGTGCCGTCGTTGACCAGTGGGCGACGGTGCGTCGAGGAGTCGAACCACTCGGTGACGACCGCCTGTGCGACCTGGGATTCGTTGGCGTTGAACCGCGTCCCTCCGTCGTCCTGGTACTCCCTCCCTGCGATCGTACTGCCGACGGCCTGGAAGTTCGTCCTGGGTGTCACGATGTAGCCGCCGTCGGGGTCCTGGTACTTGCAGCGATCGTAGAGGTCCGCTCCTCGATATCGCTCCTCGGTGGTATTGCCGTTGATCTCGAACACCGCACGTCGCTCCTCCGCCATAGCTCTGGCGTGGACGCGCGTCATTCCCCGAAGTTGGCCCCAGGTCGTCGTCCCGGTATTGAACGCCGCGAGACCGCGCTGGGATCGCACGCGATTGATGTCTTCGATCATCTCTCGTTCGATCTGGGCGGTGTCGAACTCGTAGGCGGAGATCGTCGTCTGTGTCGGGGTCGGCGTGGCGGTCGGTGTCGCGGTCGCAGTCGGGGTCGGCGTTGGGATCGCTGTTTCAGTCGCCGAACTAGTCGATGTTGCCGTTCCGCTGGCCGCCGTACCGTTGGCCGCAGTTTCGTTGGTGGCTGTGGTCGTCGCGTCGCCGCTGTCGCCGTCACTGCCGTCACCGCCGTCTCCTGCCCCGTCGCCGTCGTCAGAACCGTCAGCTGGGGTGTCGGCACCGCCGCCGCCGCCACCGAGCTGGGTCCCGATCAGCACACCGACACCCAGGGAGGTCAAGACGATGAGTACGAGGATACCCACGATGGCCTTGTTTACCATATTACTGGATGGCTTGCGTGTCGTCCTTTGTAAGTCTATGTCTCTCGACGGTTGGTCTGTCGGGCGGATTCGGCGGCGACTTCGACGACAACCGAGGCGACGTCACCGGCTGTGGCGCGCGTCCCTCGGTCACAGAGGCGCTGGTAGCGGCGTCGGCTTCGGTCGCCGGCGTAATTGCGTTCGGAGAACGGTCGCTCTTCGACGACGGCCAGCCGTGGTGCCTCGGCGGCCAGGTCGAGCCGCTTCCCCGAGGGCGTGACCGTGAGGTCAGCCAGTACGGTCACGTCGGCCGCTCTGATGCGCTCTCGTGTGGTTGCGACCGAACCGCCATCCAGCTCCGACAGCGGTGGCACCGTCTCCGTGGGCACGTCGAGCTGTTCGGTCACAGCGAGTATCGCATCACCCTCGGCACAGGGCCCGGCGGTCACGTCGTGGCCTGCAGCCCGGAGGTTCGCGACGACGCGCGCACCGACTGTTCCACCGCCGAGAACGTGGATACGACAACGGCGTTCGGTCGTGTCTGACAGCGGCGTCACTGCCGGGGTGCCTGTCACTGGATTCTCCGTGACGACGCTGCGGGTGTCGAAGGTCGTCGCCAATGCCTCGGACGTGAGCACAGTCTCTGGCGTGCCAGCGGCGACGACGCGCCCGTCGGCAAGCATGACGAGTCTGTCACAGAAGCGTGCGGCCGCTTCGAGGTCGTGGATCGCCGCCAGCACCGCGTGCTCGCCGTCGACGAGATCACGGACCAGCGAGAGCGTCTCCGTTGCGTGGTTGATGTCGAGGCTGGCCGTCGGCTCGTCGAGCACGAGCGCGGGAGCGTCCTGGGCGAGCGCGCGGGCGACGAACACACGCTGTCGCTCACCGCCGCTGAGCGTGCTGATGCGTCGGTCCCGAAGCGATTCCGTCGACGTGCGTTCGAGCGCTCTGTCGACGTGTGCGCCGGCGTCGTCGTCACCGCCGAACCGCTTCCGGTGTGGGGTCCGTCCCATCGCGACCACGTCTTCGACGCTGAATGCGAACCGAACGCTGGTGTCCTGTGGGACGGTCGCGACGCGCCGGCTTCCCGCACGCGAGGAGAGGTCACCGATCCGATCGCCGTCGACGCTGACGCTGCCGTCGTCGGGTTCGATCGCACCGTTGATCGCCCGCAAGAGTGTCGTCTTGCCCGCGCCGTTCGGACCGACCAGTCCGACGAACTCACCGGCTTCGACGGTCAGGGACACGTCGTCGAGGACTGCCACGTCCCCCAGTGAGACGTCGACGCCGTCGACCGTGATCATACGGTGTGGACCTCCCGTCGGCGGAGCAGATAGAGGAAGAATGGCGCGCCGACGGCCGCCGTGACGATCCCGACGGGGATCTCGGCCGCGCCGCTGCGGGCCAGCGTGTCGGCGGCCACGAGGAACGTCGCGCCGGCCAGCGCACTTGTCGGCAGGAGGATGCGGTGGTCCGGGCCGACGAGCAGTCGCATCACGTGGGGGACGACCAGGCCGACGAAGCCGATGACACCCGTGACCGCGACGGCGGCCGCGGTGACGATACTCGCGAGCGCGAGCAGGATGCGCTTGGTCCGCTGGACCTCGATGCCGAGCGCGTGAGCGTCGGCCTCCCCCATCAGTAACACGTTCAGATCGTGGGCGTAGGCGTAGAGGACGCCGACGGCCAGCACCGCCAGGGGCAGCGTCACTTCGACCTCGCTCCAGTTGCTGTTGTGGAGGTGCCCCATCAGCCAGAACACCGCTTCACGGAGGCTCTCGCCCGACTGGACGAGCATGAACGAGATGACGGCGCCGAGGAACGTCTGGACGGCCACGCCGGCCAGCAGGAGCGTCGCGACCGGGGTCTCGCCGTTCTGGGTCGCGATGGCGTACACAGCGAAGGCCGCCAGCAGCGCACCGGCGAAAGCCATCACCGGCAGCGGCAGTGCGATCGCGAAGACGATCGCCGCGACCGCGCCCACGGCGGCCCCCGAAGAGACGCCGATGATCGACGGGTCGGCCAGCGGGTTCCTGAAGAAGCCCTGCATGACGGTCCCGGCCGCGGCGAGCGCGAAGCCCACCGTGGCTCCGAGCACGATCCGGGGGAGTCGAATCTTGCGAACGATCGTCTCGCTCGTCTCGGCGACGGCGAAGTCGAACGGGTAGACGTACTCGACGGTCGGAACGGGCACCGGAAGGTGCAGCCCCAGCAGCGCCCCCTGCTCGACGGTCAGCGACAGGCTGATGGGGAGGCCGACGGCGTTGACGACCGCTTTCGTGACCGTCGGAAGGTCGATCGACACCGGCCCGATCGTCGCACTCGCCAGTACCGTCGCGAGCAACGCCGCGAGCAGGCCGGCGATCACGAGCGCCGGACGTCTCTTCGACACTGTATCAATCTCACTTTCATTAGCCAAGTATTTATTGCACACGGTCTGAGCGACTCACACGATGCGTTCACTGAGGACACTCGCTCTCGTCGCATTACTTCTCGTGACGGCCGCCGCCGGCCCCGGCACGGCCGTCGCGAGCACCGATGCCGCCCAGTCGGACTGTGGGTTTCCCTACACCGTGACCGACGCGACCGGGACCGAGGTGACCGTCGCCGAGGCGCCCGAGACCGTCGCGACCCTGCAGCCCAGTGACGCCCAGACGATGTGGGAGATCGGTGCCCGCGACCAGGTCGTCGCGATGCCACAGAACCAGTACACCGGCTACCTGAACGACACCGACGGGCGCACGAACGTCGCCAACGCCGACGGCACGACCAACACCGAGGCCGTCGTCGGTGCGAACCCGGACCTCGTGCTGGCCGCCAACGTGACGCGATCGAGCACCATCCAGCAACTGCGCGACGCCGGGCTGACGGTGTATCACTTCCCGCTCGTCGACAGCATCGATGGGGTCTTCGAACAGACCGAGACGATCGGTCGGCTCACCGGGAACTGTGAGGGCGCGAGCGACACGGTCTCCGGGATGCGAGACCGCGTGCAGGCGGTCCAGAACACGGTCGCCGACCGCGAGCAGCCCCGTGTGCTCTACTACTCCTACGGCTGGACGACGGGCAACGGGAGTCACATCAACGACCTCATGGAGACAGCCGGTGGGCAGAACATCGCGGCCGAAGCCGGACTCAGCGGCTACTCCGAGATCAGTTCCGAGATCGTTGCTGACCGCAATCCACAGTGGATCGTCCTCCAGACCGGTGCGCCAGCCCCGAGCGGAGCGCCCTACAACGAGACGGCCGCGATGCAGGAAGACCAGGTCCTGCGCGTGAACGCCAACTACCTCAGCCAGCCCGCGCCGCGGACGGTGATCGCGCTGGAAACGATGGCAGAGGCGTTCCATCCCGCGGCCTTCGAGCAGACTGAGACGCAGACGGCGACCGAGACGGATACAACGGAGACGACCAGTGCGGACACGCAAACAACCACGACGACCAGCGCGGCGATGGCCGACGGCGGGACCGCGACGCCGACCGAAGATGATCACGAGCACACGACGACCAGCACGAACGGCAGTGGCCCCGGCTTCGGCCTCTTGGCCCCACTCGCGGCGCTGGGCGGGGCGGCCCTGCTCGCCGGCCGTCGGAAAGGCACATAAGGCCCGGTGCGCCACTGCCTGTATGGTCGAGAACGTCATCTGGCCGGCCGCGCTCGACGCGGATCTGAGCCGCAAAGAGGGACGGCGCGTCCCGACGGATCTGGCCGTCTCCGAGCCGACGGTCGACGAGATCGCGAAGGCCGTCCAGCAGGTGGGCTACGACGCCGTCATCGAACGCGACAGGACGTATCCACGCGAGTACGACCAGCGGGGCCGGGTGCTCGTGAAAGACGCCGACGACGCGACCAAGAGCGACCTGCTCGGTGCCGTCGCCGCCTACATGCAGGCGCTGCGGGCATGATCGTCGTCGACCGTAGTCGGCGGTGGGACCGATGAAACGCGTCGGCGAGGTCGTCCGCATCGCGCAGGGACTCGCTATCGTCCGCTGCCCCGACGCGGAGTACCCCGGCGTCGGTAGCGAGGTCGTCACCGACGACCTCGACAGGGCGGGATCGGTCGTGGACGTGTTCGGACCGGTCGACCACCCGTACGTCTCCGTCTCGCCCGACGATGGCGTTCGTCTCCCGACGCTGGTCGGGCAACGCCTGTACGCTCGATAGGTCGCGCCCGTCCGAACGAATCCGCAGACCGCTCCGTAATCCTGATACCCGCGGCGACAGAGTCCAGAGCATGAAGCAGCGACAGCGCGCCGCGCTGGGGGTCGGGATCGTCGTCGCGATCTTCCTGTTCGTCCAGCTGGCCGCGCTCGCACTCGTCGAACCGTTCGACCAGGTGTATCAGCCGGTCGAGGACCCACAGGACCCGACCAACAGCATCTACTACGTCGTCGCGATCCTCGTCGCGACGGCGGTGATGCTCGCGGCGTTCAAGCTCGGCGTCGACGAACTCATCCGACTGCTGGTCGTCGCCTCGGGGGCCTGGCTCTCGCTGTACGTCTTCAGCGTGCTCGTGCCGCCGGCGCCGCCGATCCTGGGGGTCAACTCGGTCGCACTCGGCGGGGCGCTCGCGATCGGTATCGCACTCTACGCCTATCCGGAGTGGTACGTCATCGACACCGCCGGCGCCCTGATGGGTGCGGCCGGTGCCGGACTGTTCGGGATCAGTTTCGGGGTCCTCCCGGCGATCATCTTGCTGACCGTCCTCGCCGTCTACGACGCGATCAGCGTCTACGGCACCGAACACATGCTCACGCTGGCCAACGGCGTCATGGATCTGAAGGTGCCGGTGGTCCTGGTCATCCCGCTGACGCTCTCGTACTCGTTTCTCGACGCCGACACGCCCGATCCGACCGAGGACGAGGCAGGTGACGACGCCGGTGACGCGGCAGCCGTCACAGACGGAGACGGTGTCGAACCAGCGCCCACGGACGGGGACGGTGAGGGCGAGGACGCTACATCGTCTGCCGACGACGAATCGGTTCCTGAGGAGGATCCGCTCGAACGCGACGCTCTCTTCATCGGCCTGGGCGACGTGGTGATCCCGACGGTTCTCGTCGCCAGCGCCGCCCACTTCGCCGCCGAGAGCACGCCGTCGGTCCTGAGCGTCCCGCTGCCGGCCCTGACCGCTATGATCGGCTCGCTCGTCGGCCTGGGATTCCTGCTGCGGATGGTGTTGAAGGGGAGCGCTCACGCCGGCCTGCCGCTGCTCAACGGCGGCACGATCGGCGGGTATCTGCTGGGAGCACTCGCGAGCGGTGTGACGCTCCTCGACGCGATCGGTCTCGGTCCGTATCTGTAGGCGCTACCGCCCGGTCAGCGCTTCACTCGCGGGTGCGAACTCGATCTCCGTCCCAAGCCCCTTCTCGCGTGCCCGTTCGTAGAGCATCTTCGCCGCTGCGACCGTCTCGATCGCCGTTCCACCGCTGTCGAACAGTGTGATCTCGTCGTCACTGGTGCGGCCTCGTTCGGTCCCGACCACGACCTCGCCGAGTTCGGCGTGGACGTGGTCTGGCGTGACGACACCCGCATCGACGGCGTGGATGAACGCGCCCGCGTCGTTCATGACGCGATCGCGCAGGTCCGGAACGTACGTCGCCCGCTCGATCGTCGTGTCGTCGACCTCGCGCTTCTCCGGGTGGTACTGGCCCATCGTCGTGACGTGGGTCCCCGGTTCCAGCAGCGAGCCGTCGAACACTGGTTCGCTCGCGTTCGTCGCCGTGATGACGATGTCGGCTCCCTCGATAGCCGCTGACGGCGACGCGACCGCCGCGACGGTGGCGTCGAGTTGTCCGTTCATCTCCGCCGCGAAGGACATCCGGTGGTCCGTGGTCGGCGAGTACACCTCCACCCGTTCGAGCTCTCGAACGGCGGCCGCGGCTTTCAACTGTGCCCGGGCCTGCGGGCCGCTACCGAACAGCGCGAGGTCGTCCGCCCGTGCGGGTGCCAGCTCGTCGATGGCCACCCCACCGGTCGCGCCCGTCTTGAACGGGTTCAGCGACGCTCCGTCGAAAACCGCCAGGGGCTCGCCGCTCTCGGCGTCGAACAGTGGCAGGACGAAGTGTGCGTCCGCACTGTCGAAGCCCGCGGCGTACGTGTACCCACCCATCGCTCCGATCTCGGGCAAGATCGCAGTGTATCCCGTGAGCATTCCTGCCGGTGACTCGGCGTGCAGCGTCGTCCTGGGTCGGGCGGGTGCACCGTGGCCGCGGTCGCGGTAGCCGTCGCGGACGGTCGTAACGTACTCACGCATCGTCGCCAGCCCCTCGACGTCGTCACTCGTCAGGAAGCGCGTCGTCTGTTCGGTGTCTGCCATGGGACACTGTTAGCCGGGACGGATTAAGAAACGTCGTGACGGGAAACGGGGTACTCCCTAGTCCGCTGCCTGCACCGGTTCGGACTGATTCGTACTCGTCGGTGGCGAGTCGACAGGTGCTCGGACGAACATCGCATGGCCGATCAGTCCCACCGCGACGACCGACGCCAGCGGGATCGCGGTTGTCAGCTCGAAGCCACCGATGGTGAGGATAGCGGTGATCCCTCCGAGTGCGAGCGGAATGAGGCCGAGGACGAAGTCGTAATATCCCGTCATGAATGTACTAATCAGTAAGAGGAATACCCTCATAAGTGTTTCCCATAATCCCTCGATAACGTTCTCTGTAGCCACTCCATAATTACTTCGCCGCCCACTGATAGCATTGCCATAACTTATGAGTGGCTATAACGCCCAAAATACCTGTGAGAACAACGCTACCGGACGATCTGTTCGGCAGCGATCTTCCGATCGACGACACCTCGTCAAACCTCCATCGACGGACGAGTCCAACGGCAACTCCCGACGTGGGCTCGGAAAAAAGATTCTTCCTCACTCTAAAGATATTCCACTTGATAATGAGTCTTGGCGGTTTGTATGGTCGATACGCGAAAATTATACAACATGATAACTGGGGGGTCGCGCTTAAGTTAGATGGTCCCCAACCGATGTATGGAGGGACAGAGGCATACCCTACTGCTCCCCTCGATACCTATGAGCACGAATGCCACGAACGATGTGACGGACGCCACGACCGAAGACCAGACTCGGCGCTACGCCGAGCTTACCATCGGTGACGACGAGTTCGTGATCTATGACCGGGAGAACCACCAGGCATGGATCCAGTCGACAGTGGCGCTCGACGTAGGCAAACTTCAGTAGGCCTGTCGCGTGGCAGACCGGTCCCTCCGGGACACTCTCCCCCGAAGTTGGGCATGGCACCGCTGTACGGCTCGTCCTACTGAAACGACGGATCGGTCCCTCGACCGGTCTCGTGGGCGTTTCGGTCTGGACGGCGCTGTCTCTCGTCTTTTAACGAAATCCCATCCGACCAGTAGCCTGCGGTTAACGGACGCATACGGACGGTTGTTGACGTTTCCCCAGTCAGCCGTACGATTGGGTGCTGTCGATCTGGGACGGACCGACAACCGTCCGCATCGCACCCTCAGGACAGCAGCACGGAGGCGACTGCCCGCCACACGAGCAACAGCAGTCCGCCGACGGCCACGGACACGGCCGCGAACGTGACGGCAGCGTCGCCCGGGAAGAACGCTGTGGCCCGGAGCAACTGTGCGATCAGGACCGCGCCGATCCACGCCGGGACGATCAGCGACACGGCCCGCCTGGGCGAGCGGATGGCGTCGCGGGTGTAGAGACCGCCGACGAACGTGACGATCGCGAGCCCGATCAGGAACGGTGCCAGCGTCCCAAGTACGCGCCCTGGCTGGGTGATCGGGTCGACGCCGTGGGTTATCTCACCGACGACGACGAACACGAGCACTGCGAGCAGGTCGCCGACGGCCAGCACAGCCATCGAAGGTTCCGGGTCGACGCGCCAGCGAAGTGACGACGTGGCCGACATACTTCCCGGTCGGAGCCCCAGCGCCTTTGATTTCCCGTTTCGGGTCTACCGCTGGACTGACTGGTGGCGCTCACCCGGAGCAACGCCGGCGACAACGTAGCCAAACCCGTCCTCGACGATCGTCGCGGACAGCCCAGCGTCGGCCATACGGTCGCACAGGCGGTCTGGCGTGTCGAACTGCGACCCGAACCCGACCAGCCGTTCGGCAGCCACCAGTGCGCGCCCTCGCATCGTCGACGGATCGAAGTCCGCGACGACGAGGACGCCCCCGGGAGCGAGGACACGACTCGCGGAGCTGATCACGCCGTCGCGGTCGGGCATGTGATGGAACGCGTCGACGATCAGTACGGCGTCGGCACTGCCGTCCTCGATCGGCAGCTTGGCCGCGTCTCCCTGCACGGCCTGGAGTCCACGTCTGTACGCCTGTCGGAGCATCCCGCTGGCCGCGTCGACGACGATCCGTTCGGTCGCGCTGATCGCTCTGGCACCCCGCCCGCTGCCGCCGCCGACATCCAGAACGCGGTTCACGTCGCGCTCGGCGCGTTCCAGCCCGCTCGCGAGCGCGTCGGCGTCGGCCGACGGCATCACGAGGTCGTAGGCCCGCGCGAATCGATCGAAGGTTGCGACGTCACCGTGCACACTGTCGCTTTGTCGCCGACCGTATATAGTCGGTGCCACCCGCGCGATCCATCTGGCGACGGAAACTGACCGTCCGTCAACTGTCGTACTACGAACTGTATTAGGTGTTTAATGATTTTTAGGTCACATTCCTTGATGCTTCGCCCCCAATACACTGAGTATGCGACCAGAATCAATCGAAGTCGAAGAAGAACTGTACGAATGCTTCGAATGCGGCGAGCGGATGGAGTCGACCACGGGGCGAATCTGTGAGTCCTGTGGCGGCACGCTCAGGAACATCACGCGGGCCCGAGACCTGTAAGGATCGGCGATTACTTCCCGGCGACGACCGAAGCCCTGCTATGGAGTTCGCCCTGCTGGGGTGGCCACCGGACGGTCCGACGCTGGAACTCGACTATCGCGTGTTCAGCTACGCGGGCAAGTTCGTCATGTCCTCGACCGGCAAGGCCGTCGCTCGCGAGGACGACGATGTCGTCGGCGCGGTCGCGTTCAACGAGGACCGAACCGACGAGTCGACGCTGTGGCTCAGATACGTGACTGTTCGTGAAGACAGACGCGGCCACGGGATCGGACCGCAACTGCTCTCGTTCGTGCGCGAGCGGGCCGCCGAACGTGGATACGACCGCGTCCAGATCGCCGTCAACAACCCCTTCGCCTACGAGGCCGCCTACCGCGCCGGATTCGCCTTCACGGGTGAGACGACCGGTCTCGCGGAACTGGTGTGTGCGTGGCCGGTCGATCGAACGACGGAGACGTATCGGACCGGGCTGGATCGGTACCGCGAGCGCGACCTCTCGACGGAGGAAGCGTCGTTTCTGGAGCGCAAGCAGGACGCCGCTCCACCGGCAGTCGTCGAACCTCCCTCGCAGGGACAGTCGTAGACGTCTTTCCGGTCGGCCGGACGACGGTTGATCTGGGACAGACCGATACCTATCCGTATCAGGCGACAGCCTGTGACTCGAAGACGCGCGTCTCACACGCCTCGCAGGAGACCGCGGCGACCTCGCGAGTGGTACAGCAGGACTCGACGGTGTCGGTCCCGAAGTTGAGGTCGCCACCACACGAGGGACACGTCGTCAGAAAGAGTCGCAGCCCGTTGAGCAACTGTCCGCGGTGGGCGACCGGCACGCGGTCCCAGTCGTCGAGCCACTCGGACAGCACGTCCCCCGCGGCGATGTCGGCGACGAAGGCTGCGCGGGACTCCCACGTCCCGACGTACCGACCGTCGACCTGCGCCCGGAACGCCTCACCGTGGTCCTCGATCGTGACCTCCTCGGCTGCGATGTCCAGCAAGTCGGGCAGTCGCTCTCGACCCACGTCTGCGTCCTGTACGTGCGCGATTTGTGCGTTCCACTCACTGCGGAAGGCGTCGGTGAGACAGAGGTCCGCACCGCCCTGACACGGTTCGAGTGCACCAGCGCTCACGAGAACTTCTTCGAGATCGAGATCCTCGTCCGGTTCGGTCACCTGCTCGTCGGCGTCCTGTTCTGTCGCCGGGGCCGCGACACCACCGGCCGTCTCGGGTTCTTTGCCGAAGGCCGCCAGCAACCAGGGCGGGAAGTACCGCTTCGTCAGTTCCGGCGTGCCGGGGACGAGATACCCCTTGAAGTAGATGCTCACTCCGGAGAGCGCCAGCACGGCGACTGCGCTGACCACGGCGACCCTGGTCGACGCCCAGGCCACACCGGCCGCTCCGACACCCCCGGCCAGCAGGACGGCGATGACGCTGTTGACGATCGTACAGGGGAGACACCGGTTCTCGCCGGTGTACTCCGGGTCCTGATATCGCCGTAGTGTACCCGTTGCCATATCGTTCGATAGCGGCAGCGACGATAATAAAGTTCGTGCTGGGGGCGCGGGGGCTCCCTCGCGGTCGTGCCGGGGGATTCAAACCCCGCTCGTTCCTACACCGGAGCGATGGGAAACGCAGATCTGCGATCGCTGGCCGCGATCGAAGACATTTCGTTCGAGGACGTGAGCGGGAGCGTCGTCGCCGTCGACGCCCACAACTGGCTCTATCGCTATCTGACGACGACGGTCCGCTTCACGAGCGACGCCAAGTACACGACCGCAGGCGGCGAGGAAGTTGCCAACCTGATCGGCGTCGTCCAGGGGCTGCCGAAGTTCTTCGAGCACGACCTGACGCCCGTGTTCGTCTTCGACGGGAGTGTCGCCGATCTCAAAGAGGACGAGGTCCAGCAACGCCGCGAGGAACGCGAGAAGCGCGAAGCGAGACTGGAAGACGCTCGGGAACGCGGCGACTCGGAGGCCGTCGCTCGCCTCGACTCCCAGACCCAGCGCCTGACCGACACGATCCTGACGACGACGCGCGAAATGCTCGAACACCTCGACGTGCCGATCGTCGACGCCCCCGCCGAAGGGGAAGCACAGGCCGCCTACATGGCTAGGCAAGGGAGCGTCGACTACGTCGGTACCGAAGACTACGACGCGCTCTTGCTCGGTGCGCCCCTGACACTCCGGCAACTCACCAGCAGCGGTGACCCCGAACTGATGGACTTCGAGGCAACGCTTGACGAGCACGCCATCACGTGGGAGCAACTGGTCGACGCCGCCATCCTCATGGGGACGGACTTCAACCCCGGCATCGACGGCGTCGGGCCGAAGACGGCGATCAAACTCGTCACAGAACACGGCGATCTCTGGGGCGCGCTGGAGGCCAGAGACGAACACGTCGACCACGCCGACCGCATCCGTGCGATGTTCCTGGAACCGACGGTCACCGACGACTACGATCTTGAAATGGACGTGAATCCGGATCTCGACGCCGCCCGATCCTTCGTCACAGAGGAGTGGGAGGTCGACGCCGACGAAGTCGCACGGGGCTTCGAACGCATCGAGGAGAGCGTCGTCCAGACTGGCCTGGACAACTGGACGTAGAGTTCGTCCCTGTTTCGGTCGTACCGGCCAAGGTAGTTCACGCAGTTTAGCAGTCGCTCCCTTCTGACGGCTTCTGGGGCCTGCCAGAACGCGATCCCGCCGTTCGTGGTTCGAGATGCCGATGTTCCCTCATGTGTACGGGCTATCGCCGCCGGTGTGTCCGATTCCATCACCAGCAGGCAGTTTCGCTGGGCACTCCTGTTCTGGATTCCCGTTCGTACTGCCGTCGATATCGTTGCCACAGACGTGTTGCTGCGCGTCTCGTGTGTCCTCGTCAAAGGCGATTGCCTTTCCACCGAAGTCGGAAATCTGGTTTCCGTACATCTCGTTGTCCGTCGCGATCCGGTCTACCACTTGCTGGTCGAAGCCGAACTCCGGATACAGTTCGTCCGACCCCGGTTTGTACACTTCGATGCCGTTCCCCTCACCGCCAGCCAATCGATTCCAGCGGAACGTACAGTCGTGTCCACGCACGTGGATCGACTGGGCGCTGAACGGCTCGTTGTTTTGCGAGCCACCCGCATCCGTGCAGTATTCGACCGTGATGTTGCGCGTCCCATCCTTGCAGTCGACCAGCTCCGCGTGGTGGTACCCCTCGCTGTTGTCGATGTGGTGGATGTGGATATTCCGTGTCTGGTCGTACGTGTCCCAGAAGTAGCCGTCAGCCCCGTCTGCGTACACCTGCAGCGGCTGACCGATGTACAGTATCTCGCCGATATGCGACACCGCGTCACCATAGAGATACTGCACGCCGGCCGGCCCGATCACCTTGAACGGACCGAACTCGCTGTCTTTGACCCGAACGACACTGATCAATTTTTCCTGGGAGTTCCCAATTCCGTGTGGTGCGATCACGACATCTTGGATGTACGTCGACGATTCTGGCCGCGCCGAGACTTGCAGGAGCCGTGTCGTGTACGAGTCGACCTGTTCTGGCGCAGTAGGATCGATCAATCCAGTGATCGTCACCCCAGTGAGGCGGTAGTGCGAGTGCTGAATCTTGATCGGATAGTAGTAGTCCTCGTCCACCGCTCTCGACGGTCTGATGACTGCGTCACTGGAGCCAGTAATCGTGATCGGATTCTCCGGTTCACCCGGAGTGATGGTGACGACACGGCCCCTGTACTCGCCGGGTTTCAGGTAGACTGTTTGTCCAGGTTCCACCGTGTCGAGAGCCGACAGTATCGTCTCCATCGGCTCGTCTTCAGTGCCGGAGTTACTGTCGTCGCCGTCGGGAGAGACGTAGATCGTGTCTCTGATTTCCTCCGCTGTGGTCTCCGACTCGCTTGCTTCGGACTCCGTGTTCGTGTCTGCAGTTTCCGCACGAGTCGTCGGTGCCTCGCTCCGAGTTCGGTCAGTCGACTGAACAGCAGTCGGGCTCTCGCTACGAGTGCGGTCACTCTCGACCGTCGTGTCGTCGGGATCGTCGCTCGACATCCCACGACAGCCGGTGAGGGCTCCAGCACCCCCCAGCAAACCGAGCATTCGACGGCGAGAGAGATGGTGGTCTGACATTGCCACAAATAAACTGCCTACACTCACATTATTCTTGTCTAGAATCTACTCTCTCTGTCAACTACAGTGTCGACTGCTATCCACTGCTGTTCGAGGGAGGGTGTTCTGCTACAGACGGACTCTTCCCCACTGACAGCCACACCGAGTGCCCGGTGAACCGGACGGGACCAGGTCTCTGAATCGGTGTCCGACTCTCCAGAACCGGGCCTTCTCCATCGCCACTTAGGGCTGGAACTGCGACTGCATCTCCGTCACTCGCTCTTGCAGTTCTTCGAGTCGTTCGGCGAACTCCCCTTCCGCCCCTTCCTGCAGTTCCTCGATCTGCTCCTGGGTCTGTTCGAGGAACTCCTCGGACTGGTCTTCCAGATCCTCGTGGGCCGAGAGCAGTACGTCGAGTTGCTGGTCCACGGAATCGACGTACGAGTCAGACAGTTCCTCGGCGTTCTCGATGCCTTCCTCGGTGGCTTCCAGCGCCTCGTCGCCTGCCTCCTCGATGGCGTCGAACTGCTGGTCGATCGCCGCCCGGACCTGCTCGATCCCCTCGGTCGAACCGGGGACCGACTCCTCGATCGTATCCAGCGAGTCGTGAAGCGCGTCGCGGGTCGCCTCGGCCCCGCGCTGGCTCAGTTCGGCTTGGCTCTCCATGCCGCTGAGCAGCGACTGGTTGACCTGCTGCTGGAACTCGATACTGCGTGTGAGCGCCTCGTGGCTCTGTTCGACGGCTTTCCGCTGGAGTTCGAACGCCAGTGACAGTGGATTGTCTTGCGCCATAGCTGATGCGTCGGCGGCCTCCCACATCAATCCCGGCCCACGGGCCTCTCGAAGTGACGAGCCACCAGCGAAGCGGTAGGTTTTACGAGACGGCAGGCGACGTTCGAACTGTCATGACTGACGAGTTCCGGACCGAACACGACAGCCTCGGAGAGATGCAGGTACCGGCCGACGCCTACTGGGGCGCACAGACCCAGCGCGCGGTCGAGAACTTCCCGATCTCGAACGAGACGTTCGGCCGGCGGTTCGTCCGCGCGCTGGGCGTCGTCAAGAAGGCCGCCGCACAGGCAAACAACGATCTGGGCAAACTCGACGGCGACACCGCCCAGTATATCGCCGAGGCCGCCGACGAGGTGATCGCCGGCGAGCACGACGACCAGTTCCCCGTCGACGTGTTCCAGACTGGCTCCGGCACGTCCTCGAACATGAACGCGAACGAGGTCATCGCCAACCGCGCGACCGAACTGTCGGGCGGTGAGATCGGCACCCGTGCCATCCACCCCAACGACCACGTCAACTACGGTCAGTCCAGCAACGACGTGATCCCGACGGCGATGCACGTGGCGTCGCTAGAGGCCGTCGAGAAGGACGTGCTCCCCGCGCTGGCGACGCTGCGCGACGCCCTCGCCGAGAAGGAGGGCGACTTCGACGACGTCGTCAAGACCGGCCGCACTCACCTCCAGGACGCGACGCCGATCACGCTGGGCCAGGAGTTCTCGGGCTACCGCGCACAGATCGAGAAGGGTATCACCCGCGTGAAGAACACTCGCGATCACCTCTCGGAACTCGCGCTCGGCGGCACAGCCGTCGGGACCGGCCTCAACACGCACCCGGAGTTCCCCGCGAAAGCGGCCGAGTACATCAGCGCGGAGACCGGCGTCGAGTTCCGCGAAGCGGACAACCACTTCGAGGCACAGGCCGCCCACGACGCCATGAGCGAGGCCCACGGCGCGCTCCGCACCGTCGCCGGGAGCCTCAACAAGATCGCCAACGACCTGCGACTGCTCGCGTCGGGGCCGCGCAACGGCCTGGGTGAGATCGATCAGCCCGAGAACCAGCCCGGATCGTCGATCATGCCCGGCAAGATCAACCCCGTCGTCGCCGAGGCCGTGAATCAGGTCCACAAGCAGGTCGTCGGCAACGACGCGGCCGTCTCTGCCGGCGCAGCAGAGGGCCAGATCGACCTGAACCTCTACAAGCCGATCCTCGCGAACAACTTCCTCCAGTCGGCCCGCCTGATCGCCAACGGGAGCGAGGCCTTCGCCGAGAAGTTCGTCGCCAAACTCGAAGCCGACCGCGAGCACTGTGCGGAGCGCGTCGGGCAGTCGATGGCACTCGCCACGGCGCTGAACCCCGCCATCGGCTACGACAAGGCCAGCAAGGTCGCAAAGCAGGCCCTGGCAGAGGACAAGACGGTCAAGCAGGTCGTCGTCGAGGAGGGCTACCTCTCCGAGGAAGAGGCCGAGGAGGTCCTCGACCCGGCGACGATGACCGAGCGCGTGATCCTCGGCGAGGACTGATACTGCCGGCCTCGGCGGGAACGACGAGGTGTCACTCCGGATCTACTCTCACCCGACGTTCCAGCAGGTCGCGCGTCCCGTACGGGACGGATCAGCCGTCGCGTCTGGTCTCGCCGGTCGCGTTCCCCCACCGCTCGCCCACCCAGTCGGGGCGCTCGACCGTGGTGTTCTCGACCTGTGTGTACTCGAAGCTGTAATCGATTCGTTCGCGTTGCCCACCCAGTTTCCGGACGTAGCTCGCGTTCAGACGCCGGACGAACCCGTCGGGCGAGACGACCGCCCGGACGGAGTAGTTGCTGACTTCCCAGGTCGCGGGTGGTGCGTACTCGGTGCCGGAGACTTCGTAGTAGCGCTGGCCGTCGAGGCGGGTGACGGCGACACTCGCGTTGTCGATCCAGAGGTACTCGTGGACCGCGCTGGCGGCCCGTCGACCGATTTGTCGTCGTGCCGACTCGTGGGGGGCGCGGCTGTACTCCCACCGTGGGCCGTCGGCCACCCGCGTGTATCGCTCGCCCGGGACGGCGTACTCCGTGTAGTTGCCCAGATAGTTGAACGGTGAGTCGCTCGGGGCCTCGCGACGGTTCGTCCAGTACGTGTATGTCGACTCGTTCTCGACGCTGGCCTGTTGCCGGATCGTGTTGCGCTGGCCGTCCACCCTGTTGACCACGTACCGTGCCTGCCAGGTGTACGAACGGTTCGAACTGACGGCGACGTGTGCGCGCGCTAGCTCGTCGATGTCGGCGACGGCGTTCCCGGTGACGCCGGGTGGGAGGGGGCTCGCCTCGGTCGTGACGGTGTTCTCGGGGACCGGTGCCGGGGTCACCGTCGGCGTCTGGCCGGCCGGTGCGAACGTCGAGCAACCGGCCAGGAGCGCGAGCGCGACGAACGCGAGCGGTCGCCAGTTCACGACCGGGATACAGGACCAGTAGCGTAAAAAACAGTGGGTCGATCATCCGGAACGTTGTCGGTCTGTCCCAGATCGACCGCACTCCGTCGTGCGGTCGACTGGGTAAACGTCTACAACTGTCCGTATCAGGGGGTCGCCGTCGCGTTCGCCGAGGCGTTCACCGCAGCGTCGGGCCACTCTCGCCCGACCCAGGACGGCTGTTCGACGGTGGTGTTACCGACGCTGCTGTACGCGTAGCCGTACCGGATCGTCTCTCGTTCGTCGCCGCGAGTCCTGACGTAACTGGCGTTCAGCCGTCGGACGAAGCCGTCCGGTGAGATCGTGGCGTCGACGGTGTAGTTGCTGATCTCCCACCCGCTCGGGAGGTCGTACCCGCTCCCCTCGACAGCGTAGTAGCGCTGGCCGTCTACGAGCGTGACGGCGACACTCGCGTTTTCGACCGAGAGATACTGACGGATCGCGTTCCCGGCGAAGCGGCCGACGCGGCGGTGTGCGGGTCGACGAGGGTACTGGCGGTGGACTACCTCGCTGTCGTCGACGAAGCGGGCGTATCGACCCCGGCGGTCGGCGTACTCGCTGAAGTTTCCGAGGTAGCTGAAGGGGCCGTCGGCGTCGTCGGCGCGGCGGTTCGTCCAGTAGGTGTACGTCGACTCGGTTTCGACGCGAGCGATCTGGGTGAGATCGGTCCGCAGCGATCCGCTGGCGAGTCGACGTTCGGAGACGTAGTGGTCGCGCCAGGTGTAGGACACGTTCCGGGTCTCGTCGACGTGCGCGACCGCGAGTTTCTGGGCGTCGGTGACGCCGTTCCCGGTGACACCGGGCGGGAGGGGGTTCGTCTCGGTCGTCTCGACGGCCGCCGGGACCGGTGCGGGGGTCACCGTCGGCGTCTGGCCTGTCGGTGTGAACGTCGAGCAACCGGCCGAGAGCGCGAGGACGACCACGAGAGCGAGTCGCGCGTTCACGATCGATACGGGGGTCTCGGCACGGAAAAATCAGGTGGATAGCGCAGTGCTGCCCGTCGTCGACGCGTTCGTCTCCCGATCGGTTTCGGTGCTTGCCTGCTGTTGTCCCCACCGCTCGCTCACCCAGCCGGGGCGCTCGACAGTCGTCTCACCGACCGATTCGTAGCGGTAGCCGTAGCGCACCGTTCTGGCCCGCTCGCTACTGCCAGTCTGGTACGTGACGGTGATCGAGCGCACGAAGCCGTCCGGAGCGATCAGCGCCCGGACACTGTAGTTCCGGACGCCAGAGTGTGCGACGATAGTATCGGCCCCCTCGCCATCGAGTTCGTAGTAGCGCTGGCCGGCGACGCGAGTGACCGACAGCGTGGCGTTTCGTGCCGGGAGGAACTGGTCGATCGCCGCCAGCGCCTCGCGACCGACGCGGACGCGAGCCGGCGAGGTGTTCAGTCGGTCGTACTCGGTGGTCGCCTGGGCGCTCTCGTACCGGACGTACCGGCCGGTGGAGTCCGAGTACGTCGAGTAGTTCCCGAGGTTGCGCGGCCGCCCGTCCCGCCAGACGATGCGGTGGTTCGTCCAGTAATCGTAGACCAGCTCGTTCTCGACGTGTGCGCGTTTCCGGAGGTCGGCGACCGTCGTCGTGTTGGCCCCCGGTCCGGTCGCGAGTCGCCGGGCAGACCACGTGTACGACCGGTTCGTGATCGACCGCTGGTGGGCGCTCACCAGTCGCTCGGCGTCGACGACGCCGTCGCCGTTGACGCCCGGCGGCAACACCTTCGACGCCGGCGTCGTCGATTCGGCTGTGGGGATGGGGGCCGGGGTCACTGTCTCGGTCTCCCCGCCCAGCCCGGTCACGCCGCTACAGCCGGCCAACACGAGCAACGTGAGGGCCGCCACGACCGTCCGGGCCATACGGCCACGTTACGACCGGACAGACAAAAGGGAGACGACCAGGGTGATACTCCGACCGGGCGACAACGGTGCGTTTTTTGCGGGTGGGACTCCGAGCGGCCACTAATGACCGACGACTACGACTACGAGGAACTCGGGCTGGTGGCCGGACTGGAGATCCACCAGCAACTCGACACCGAGACGAAGCTGTTCTGTGACTGTCCGACGACGACGCGAGAACCCGAGGATTCGACGCGTGCGCTGACGCGCTACCTCCACCCGGCCAAGAGCGAACTCGGCGAGATCGACGAGGCCGCACTCGAAGAGAGCATGGTCGACCGCGAGTTCGAGTACCTGGCATACGACACGACCTGTCTCGTCGAAGAAGACGACGAACCGCCCCACCGCGTCGACCGGGAGGCGATGGACGTGACCCTCGAGATCGCCCAGCTACTGGACATGAGTGTGGCCGATCAGGTCCACGTGATGCGAAAGATCGTCATCGACGGCTCGAACACGTCGGGGTTCCAGCGCTCGATGCTGGTCGCCAACGACGGTGAGATTGCGACCAGTGACGGCGCGGTCGGCATCGAGGACATGTTATTGGAAGAAGAATCGTGCCAGCGCGTCGCGGAGACCGAGAACGGCGTCCGGTTCTCGCTGGACCGGCTCGGCATCCCGCTGGTCGAGATCGGGACCAAGCCCGACATCCGCTCGCCCGAGCAGGCTCGCGAGGCCGCAGAACGCATCGGGATGTTGCTGCGCTCGACCGGCCACGTCAAGCGCGGTCTCGGGACGATCCGCCAGGACGTGAACGTCTCGATCGCCGACGGTGCCCGGATCGAACTGAAGGGCGTCCAGAGCCTCGATGACATCGACGACATCGTCCGCAACGAGGTCCGCCGGCAGGTCGAACTGCTGGAGATCAGAGCGGAACTCCACGACCGCGACGCCAGCGTCGGCGACCCGAAGGACGTGACCGAGGTCTTCGAGGACACGGAGTCGGGCGTCATCTCGGGTGCACTGAACTCGGGCGGCGAGGTGCAGGCGGTCCTGCTCTCGGGCTTTGACGGTCTCGTGGGCCGGGAGATCCAGCCTGATCGACGCCTCGGCACTGAACTCTCCGATCACGCCAAGCGCCACGGTGCGGGCGGCATCTTCCACACCGACGAACTACCGGCCTACGGCGTGACCGAGCAAGAGGTCGCCGCACTCCGCGATGCAGTCGACGCCGGCCCCGAGGACGCCGTCGCTATCGTCGCCGACGACCCCGAGACCGCCGAACTGGCCATCGAGGCGGCCGCAGAGCGCGCCGAGACCGCGCTCGAGGGCGTCCCCGAGGAGACGCGCGACGCCAACGACGACGCCACCTCGCGCTATCTGCGTCCCCTGCCCGGCGCAGCCCGGATGTACCCCGAGACGGACGTCCCACCGGTGACACCGGATCCCAGCGAGGTCGAGACGCCCGAACTACTGACCGAGAAGGTCGAGCGCTACCAGTCCGACTTCGGGCTGGACGCGGGCCTGGCCGAGCAGGTCGCCTACGGCCAGCGCTGGCGGCTGTTCGAGGACGCCGTCTCTCGCGGGGTCGATGCGACGCTGGCGGCCCAGACGCTGGAATCGACGGTCACGGAACTCCGCCGTGACGACGTGCCGGTCGAACACCTGACGAACGACCACTTCAGCGAGACGCTCGATCTCGTCGCCGACGGCGAACTGGCCAAGGAAGGCGTGCCGGAACTACTGGCCGCGCTGGCCGAGGAACCGGGTCGGACCGCGGCCGAGGCGGCCGAGGACGCCGGACTCGGAAGTGCTGCCGAAGACGAGGTCCGCGAGGCCGTCGTGACCGTGGTCGAGCGCCACGCCGATCAGGTCGCCGAGGAGGGAATGGGTGCCTTCTCCGCGCTGATGGGCGAGTGCATGGGCGAACTACGCGGCAAAGCGGACGGCGACGTGGTCAGCGACGTCTTGCGCGAGGAGATTCAGCAGCGGGCATAGCCGCGGGACGGCTCTCGCCCTCCCAGATCGATCGTACGCAGTCGTGCGGCCCACTGGGAAAACGTCCCCAACCGTCCGTACGAGCGGAGGGATGAGATTTCGACGTATCAGGCGGCATAACGACGTTTGAGGCGCATTTATGCCGTCCTTCCGACAGTGAAACAGTGCGAACCCGTTGTTCCGACCGTTGGTTTTGTATACGCCCAGGAACATAGGTATGTTCATGCTACACACCGGGGACCGCCTGCCAATCGACGCCGTCCCCGGTGGGACGACGCTGCTGTGCGTCGGCCCGCCGATGGCGGGCAAGCGACGACTCGCGTTGCGATTACTGGCCGACGGTACGACCGACGACGACACGACGGTCCTGCTCTCGACCGACAGCAGTTCCGCCGCGCTGCGCGCGGAGTACGAGAGCGTCTGCACGGACTCGACGCCGGCGATCGGCGTCGTCGACTGTGCCGGTGACGCCTACGGGGAATCGACAGACAACGAGTGGACACGTCACGTCTCGATGCCGGCGGATCTCGGCAGCGTCGGAGCCCAGGCGGTCGAGCTGTTCGACTCGCTCGGGAGCGGGCGATCGGGTGCGGTCGATCGTCTCGGACTCCTCTCGCTGACGACCCTCTCGCTCAACGCCGACGTCGACCGGACGATACGGTTCGTCCACTCGCTGACGCGACTGATCGAGGAGCGGGACGGACTGGCGGTGCTGACGGCCCACGACGAATCGTTCTCCCAGACCGACCTCGCACAGGTCGAGGCGTTCGTCGACGGCGTCGTCACGGTCAGAGAGGGCACCGACGGGGTCGAGGCGCGGATCGACGGCCTGGGCGAGGAGACCGGCTGGCAGTCCGTGCCGGTGTCGACGGCACCACGGAGCGAACTCGGCGTCCCACAGCCCAAGACGCCCGCTTCGGGCACCTCAGATCCGACTCCCACGGCGGATGCTCTCCCCTTCGACTCGCTCGCGGAACTGATCGAGCAGGTCGACGGCGACCGCCCGACACTGACGATCTGTAACCGCGAGAGCCCGGACGATCGCCTCGAAACCGTCCGGTCGTTCTTCGAGGACCTCGACATCGGAGTCAGGGAGACGACGCTGGCGACGGAGAACCCGCGCGACGTGGCGCTGTTACACCGCGGGCCGGTCCAGATGGCGTCGTCGCCCCTCTCACAGCTGGCCAGCGCCGTCGAGACCGCGACTGCCGAGGACGATCCGTTCGCGGTTCGGCGCGGGCCGGACGTCCTCGAGGCACTCCACGAGCGCGTCTTCGGTGCGCGCGGCGTCGAGAAACAGTTCCTGATCGACGCCAGCACGGCCATAGAGATGACGGCCTGGCAGACTGGCGGCGGCCGGCTCCTGGCGGGCTTTCAGGAGCTATCGCGCTACTGGGAGAGCGAGCGAACGCGGCGCGTGATGCACCGGATCGCGGACGCCGGCGTCGACGTCCACATCTACGGCGTGCCGGACGTGGTGCCCAGCGTCGACCGACCGAACGTGACGATTCACCCCGACAGCTCCCGGGAGATCGAGGAGTCGTGGTTCGTCACGTTCGACGGCGACGGGCGCACGGACCGGACCGGAACCCTCGTCGTTCGCGAGACCGGGCCCGAGGTGTACGAGGGGTTCTGGACGTACGAACCGTCGATCTCGCGTGAAGTGTTCCGCTATCTGCGCGACACGTACGGCGTCGTCGAAGAGGGCGGCCAGCAGGCGACTTCGTAACGATTGGGCAACCGAAGATGGGGGCGCCCCGGTCGATCAGACTACTCTTGTTCGCTGTCGTCGAGTCGCTTCGTGGCCTGCCTGAACAGTCCCCGTAGCGTCGTCGTCTCACGTCCCGTCGGGTGAGCCCGGCCGAGGAGCCGCCGGAACAGCCGCCGGGTCTTGGCCCGCTTCTCCTCGGGGTGGTCGACCGCTTCGAGGAAGTCGGCGAACTGCCCGTGTAGCCCCTCGATCTCGGGCTGGTCGGCGCGGTCGTGGGTCGGATCCGGTAACTGGGTCGACTCGACGTTCAGGTCCCGCAGTTCGTAGAGTACGATCGTCGCGGCCTGTCCGAGGTTGAGAACGGGGTAGTCGGCGCTGGCCGGAATCGAGCAGACCTGGTCGAGGCGTGCGATCTCCTCGTTAGTGAGCCCGACCCGTTCGCGCCCGAAGACGATCGCGGTGTCTGCCGCGACGTCGTCCAGTTCCGTGGCGAGATCGCCGGGCGTCACGAACGGATAGCGGACGTGCTTGCGGCCGTCCTCGTTCGTGATCGCCGTACAGCCGACCGTGTGGTACTCCTCGGCCAGTTCGTCGAACGTGATCTCGCGAGCGTTCGGGAGCACGTCCTCGCGGGCCTGGCCGGCGTAGCCATAGGCCTCGCTCTCGCGGGGGAGCGCCGGCGGGTCGACGAGCAGCAACTCGTCGAGTCCGAAGTTCTTCATCGAGCGGGCGATCGTCCCGACGTTGCCGGGCGTCTCGGCGTCGACGACGGCGACTGAGATGTCGCTCATATATCGAGGTCGTCGAGGTCGACGTCCAGCGCGTCGAGTTCGTCGTCGTCGATCCGCTGAATCTCTTCTTCGAGGCCCGGCATCGCCTCGCTCGGGTCCGGCGGTTCCGGGAGTTCGTCGGGCGCTTCGTCGACGTGCTCGACGCCCGCGTATCCGTCCGGTGCGCGCCCCCCGTCGAAGAACCACTCGTGGAAGGCGTCTTGCATCTGGACGGTCCCGATCACGTCATCGTCGGCGACCTCACGGAACCAGTAGACGAAGTCGGCCTCGTGGTCCCCACAGAGGATGACCTCGCCGCGTGGCTCGCCGTAGATCACTTCTGCCGGTGCACACTCCTCGATCCGGTCGTCGCCGAACGCCAGCCAGCAGGCGTCACACGGATCGGTGAGCCGTTCGGTCAGCCGCAACACTCGTGCTCGCGTGTCCTCGTCCATCGTCCCGAGGGGCCTGATCCGACCGTCGCCGTCGAACACCTCGTTCTCGTCGAATCGCCACCCCCGGAGTCCGATGTTGACCTTGGCCATGGGCCGGTTTGGCCGGGGAGCGACAAAAGCGGCGCGATGCGCCGTCATCGTCGCCACAGCGTTTATTCTCTGTGAACGCTAGTGTAACGTATGGCTTCCTTCTGGCTCGTGGCTGGGACGCTCGTGGCGCTCGTACTGGCGCTCCTGGTGGTCAAGCGATGGCGCGCCCCCCGGCCCGAGCCTCGGGAACGGCCGGTCCTGCCGTCGCACTATTCGAGCCTCCTGGAGGTCGACCGAACTCGCTACCCCGGACTCTGCTCGACCTGTGGCACCGAGAACACCCCGGGCTACAACTACTGCAAGGAGTGTGGTGAACGCCTCCCGGGCGGGACCGACCGGCAGACGGACACGGACGTGACACAGATCTTCAGAGAGTAACCGGGGCAGTCGTCGCGAGACGGTTTATACGGAGAGTTGTCGGTCTTTCCCAGATCGACCGCACGCTGTCGTGCGATCGACCGGGTAACCGTCTACAACTCTCCGTATGACGAGAGCGGACGGTTTTTGAGCCCAGACTCCTCAGTGAGGCTATGCAGAACGTCGACGCCGCAGGGCTCGGGATCGGCGACGACCACCCGACCCGGATCATGGGCGTGCTCAACATCAGCGAGGAGTCGCCGTACGACCCGAGCGTGTTCAACGACCACGAGGAGGCTGCCGCCTACGTCGACGACCAGCTCATCGGCGAAGGTGCCGACATCGTCGACGTGGGCCTCGAGTCGGCGAACAAGCGCTTCGAGGTCCTGTCGGCCGAGGGCGAACTCGACCGGCTGGAGACCGCCATCGAGACGATCGAATCGGTGAGCGGCGACGCCGTCTTCTCGATCGAGACTCGGTACCACGAGGTCGCCGAGGCCGCCCTCTCGGCAGGGTTCGACATGGTCAACGACATCTGTGGGTTCGCCGACCCGGAGATGCCCGCGGTGTGTCGGGAGTACGACGTGGCCGTCGGCAAGATGGCCAGTCCGCCGGACCTCGAGCGTCCGGGTGCCGTCGAGGAGACGAACTGGGCCGAACGAAAGTCACCGGCGTGGGCCGAGCAGGCCGACTACGTCGACCAGGTGTACGAGGCGTTGAAACAGCACGGTCTGACCGAAAAGACGCTGGTCGATCCGGCCTTCGGTGGCTGGTCGGAGGCCAAGACGCTCGCGAACGATCGCGAGACGTTCCGTCGACTGCGCGAGTTCCGCGCGCTCGAACGGCCGATCCTCGTCTCGATCAACCGCAAGAACTTCCTGCGGTCGCTGGCCGACCGTTCGACCGACGAGGCGCTCCCGGTGTCGCTGGCGGCCACCTCGATGGCGATCGATCGCGGTGCCCACGTCGTCCGTACCCACGACGTGGCCGAAACCCTGGACGCTGCCAGGATCGGCGACGCGTTCAGTCGCCAACTGGCAAGCGACGAGGGCCTCGGCGTCGCCGAACTCGACGTGACGACCGGCACCGAAGTAGCGCGCCACGTGGACGCCGTCGACGGTGATTTCGACCCAGAGGAGGGGACCACGCGTGCCTTCAGACTCTCGAATCTCGCTCCGGGCGACCGGGATGCACTCGCCGCGGCCGCCGCCGGCACCGACGTTCGTGTCGTCGACGGGGACGATGTGCTCCTGTTCGGAACGCCGGCTGCGCTGGCCGATCTTGCAGATGGCGCGGCGGACTCGTCCCCTATCGAAGACGTAGTAACGTGGATAGCAAACGACGTATAGTAAGAGAAAACTTATACCCAATGCCCCAGAAAAGGCGGATGAAGGCCGAAAGGGCACCCGGGTAGGGGTACACGGTCGTGCCATTTCGGCTCAAAACTCGGTTTATCTCGATACAATTTCGATAGCCTCAGCTATGGACTACAACGACTGGGAACCCGTCTACGAGGCGATTCTGGCCGACTTCGGCTATCCACGGAGCGGTGACGAGACCGCTCGCGATCGACTCGCGACGCTCCTGAACGGCCGGCCGACCTTCGCCCCCGAATCACTTGCCTTCGAGAGAAATACGGTCGCTATCGCGGGCGGTGCACCGTCTCTGACAGACGAGGTCGCACTCGCAGCCGACGCCGACGTTGTGATCGCGGCTTCGACGGCGGCCGATCGCTTGCTGGAACGGGGCGTCGGGATCGACCTGGTCGTCACTGACCTGGACAAACATCCGGCGACCGTCGCCAGACTCACGCGCTCCGGGACGCCGGTCGCGGTCCACGCTCACGGGGACAACGTCGACCTGGTCGCGACGACTGTCCCCGGCTGCGACCCCGCCTTCGTCGTCCCGACGACACAGGCCGAACCTGCCGGCCCCGTCCGGAACTTCGGTGGTTTCACCGACGGCGATCGGGCGGCGTTTCTGGCCGACCACTTCGGCGCGGCGAGCCTCTCCTTTCCCGGCTGGGACTTCGACGACGAGGCCGTGACGGCCGAGAAGGCCCGAAAAATCGCCTGGGCCGAGCGTCTGCTCTACTGGCTCGAACGCCGCCGTGACGAGCAGTTCGCGGTGCTGGACGGTCGCCGGGACGCGATCGACACGTCGGCGCTGCCGGTTGGGTAAGGCCGAACGCGTCGTCGAACCATTTCACACCCGACTCGCCACTCTATATAGATGATCCTTACCGGTCGAGGACTGACCAACCAGCGGTGGCGCGCGCTGTCGCGAGTGCAGGCGAGCGACGAAATTGTGCGAGGGATGAACGAGCGAAGCGAGTGAATCGGATGGGGAGGCGTGTGGCGCGGTGCTGTATTGTGGTGCGGTCCTGGCGGACGAACGGGCGAGGGACGGTCGGCGGTTCTGCGCGGGCACTATCCGAACGGAGTGAGGATATCCCGCACAGAACCGTCGATCGGACCGAGGGCGTTCAGTGCTCGGTCGAGGCATTCGCACCAGAGCGGACTGAGGGCGTTCAGTGCTCGGTCGAGGCATTCGCACCAGAGCGGACTGAGGGCGTTCAGTGCTCGGTCACTTGAGCAGTATCACTCGGGTGCCAGTGCAGCGAGGGTCGCGTCGACCTGGTCGGTGTCGGCGGCCCTGGGGAAGGAAACGGAGACGGCGTCGACACCGTCGACCTCGGCGAACTCGGCGAAGCGATCGCGACACTGTTCGGGCGTGCCGGCCGCGCCCAGCGCGTCGAGCAACTCGTCGTCGATGGCAGCCATCGCGGCCTCGTGGTCGCCGCTGGCCCACTGCTGTGAGATCTCGTGGGCGGTGTCCTCGTACCCCTGCCGTGCCAGTGCGTCCCGGTAGAAGGTGCCCATCCCGCCGACGTAGAAGGCGAGGTGCTGACGGGCCAGCTGTCGCGCCTCCTCGCCGTCGTCGAGTGCACAGCAGGGCAGCGACAACGTCACCCGCTGGTCGCTCCGGTCTCGATCGCCGAGGTCACCCCCGCGTTCGAAGTCCTCCATTCGGTCGACGAGGCCCTCGCGGGTCACCATCAACGCGTGCCAGCCGTCGGCGAAGCGCCCGGCCAGCTCGACCGACTTCGGCCCCATCCCGCCGGCGTCGATCCCCGGCACCGGTTCGGGTGGCTCACAGCGCAGGCGGAAGCCCGAGAGCTGGAAGATGTCGCCGTCGTAGTCGACGGACTCGCCCGAGAGGACGGCTTTGACGATCTCGACCGTCTCGCGGGTGTAGCGCAGCGGCCGGTCGAAGTCGACGCCGTGCCACCCCTCGATCACGAGCGGGCCGGAGGGACCGAGCCCGATCCGGAGGCGGCCGTCCGCCACTTCCTGCAGGGTCGCGGCCGTCTGGCCGATCAGCGCGGGCGTCCGCGAGTAGACGTTCATGATCGAGGTGCCGATCCCGATCTCGTCGGTGTGTTCGGCGATGCTCGTCAGGGTCGTCACGGCGTCCCGTCCCCAGGTCTCGGGGAGCCAGACCCGATCGTACCCCAGCGACTCGGCGCGCTGGCTCATCTCGACGAGAGTGTCGACGCTTGGCTGTGCCGAGACGGGCAGGAACACGTCCCGGTCCGGATTTCCGCTCATAGTTCCGGGGTCTCCTCGATGTCCGGCACGCCGCGTGCATCGATCGTCTCGCCGGTCAGGAACGACGCCGCTTCGCTGGCGAGGAACTGGATCACGTCGGCGATCTCCTCGCTCGTCCCGACGTTGCGGTCGGGGTCGGCCCGCTCGATGTCCTCGGCCTCGATCCCCATCTGTGAGGACAGTCCCGGCGTCGCGACGTAGCCGGGCGCGACGCAGTTGACTCGCACCCCGTCGCCGGCCCACTCGTACCCCAGCGTCTTCGTGAGGTTGATGACCGCCGCCTTGGCCGCCGCGTAGTGGCTCATGTACGGCGCGCCGTGGTGGCCGGCGACGCTGGCGACGTTGACGACGCTGCCGCCGCCGTCGGTCAGCAGGTCGGCCGCCGACTGCGCGCAGTTGTAGGTCCCGGTGAGGTTCACGTCGACCACCGACTGCCAGCCGTTCTCTGAGATGTCGGTGAAGGAGGCCATGAACGACGCGCCCGCGTTGTTGACGAGCACGTCGAGGCCGCCGAACGTCTCGCTGGCAGCGTCGACGACCGCGTCGACCTCGTCTCTGTTCCGCACGTCGCAGGCAACGCCGACCGCGTCACCCGGGAACTCCTCGCTGATTGATTCGGCCGCGGTCGTGATCTCTGCTTCGTCACGCGAACAGATCGCCACGTCGACGCCGTCGGCGGCGAAGCGCTCGGCCGTCGCCCGGCCGATGCCACGCGAGGCCCCGGTGACGAGCGCCACGTCGCCGTCGACGCTGAACTGGTCTGGCATGCGTTGACAGTAGGCTGGGGGCGGCTTAAATCCGGGTACAGAACACGATCGGAAACGGAGGGAGAGTGGTCGGTCGACGACGGTCGGACCGGACGGTTAGTGATACGCCGAGATCAGTTCCTCGACGGTCTGGTCCACGTCGCGCTCGGCGATGAACGTCGAGAAAGCGAGGCGCTGCTCGATGCCGATTTCGGGCAGGACCATCGACTTCTGGCCGCCGGTGTGGTTGCGCACGCGGTTGAAGTCCTCGTACTGGTGCTGGAGGAAGGTGGGGAAGTCGTCGAGCGAGATGTCCCCGCGCGGGGGGATCGACCCCTTGATCCGATTGATCGTCTTCAGCGCATCTTTCGAGGCGACGTATTCGAGGAACGTCTGCGAAATCTCGGGGTCGTCGGCGTCAGCCGGCGCGACGATGGAGTCCATCCCCATCACGTAGGTGTCGGCGGTGCCGGGGAAGGCGACGTGGTCCCACTCGCGCTGGTAGTCGAAGCCCTCGACTTCGGCGTAGGCCCCGGCCACCCAGTCGCCCTGGTGGAAGAACACCGCGTCGCCCTCGATGAAGGCGTCGTTGGCCGCGACCATCCCCTGGAAGTTCGCGTTGTCGCTCCCGTAGGCGGCGTACTCGTCCAGCAGCTCGATCGAGTCGCGGATCTCGCGCTCGTGCGAGCGGGCGTTGCCCGCGGCGAGATCGTCGTAGGCGTCGACGCCCGCTTGGCCGATGAAGATCTGGGACCACAGCTGGAGGAGGGTCCAGGGGTTCTTCATCGGCTGGGCCATCCCGACGACGCCGTCGCCGTGACACTGGCCCAACACCTCGAGGAACTCCTCGGGGCTCCCGATCGACTGTGGGTCGACGCCGCGCTCTTCGGCGAGTTCGACGTTGTAGAAGAGGTTGTTCTTCCGGTGGATCGTGATCGGGATACCGAACTGTTTGCCGTCGAAGCTCACGAGTTCCCGAGCGCCGTCGTTGAACGCCCGGTGGAGCCCGTTCCTGTCCCACAGGTCCGTGATGTCCATGATCACGTTGGCGTCGATGTACGGCTTGAGGTTGTTGCCCGGCCACTCGACGAAGATGCCCGGCGGGTCTTCCAGCAGGATCCGACACTTGATCTCGAGATCGTGGGCCGTGTTACTGTAGGACTGGTCCGTGACCGTGATGTCGGGATGCTTCGACGTGAACCCGTCCAGCAGCGCCTCCAGCATCGTCTGACCGTCCCCCTCCCCGAAGAAGTGGCCGATCTCGATCTGCCGTTGGCCACTCTGTGTCTGTGTCCCGCTCGATCGACTCATTGGAGCGAAGTAGCACGTTCCGTCGAATAAAACTACGCTGCCGATTATCAGTTCTGGAACTGTCGCCGAGTCATCGTTTGCTCCGGTCGACGGAGCGTCAGCGCACGGAGTTAAGTACCCACACACGCAGGCTGTACACTATGCAGGAAGTACGTGTCACCAGCGAGACCTTCGCCGGACTGGACGACTGTCTGCGACTCACGAACGGGGTCGTCGAACTCGTCGCGACGACTCGGGTCGGCCCCCGGATCGTCGCCTTCTCACTGACCGACGGCGACAACGTCTTCTTCGCCGACGAGGATACGCTCGCCGACCACGACGCCGACGGGTGGAACGTCTTCGGCGGGCACCGCCTCTGGCACGCCCCCGAGGATCACGAGCGGACCTACGTCCCCGACAACGATCCGATCGAGTACGAGGAGACCGCGAACGGCGTTCACCTCCGCCAGCCAGTCGAAGACGAGACTGGAATCCGGAAGGAGATCAGCCTCGAACTCGTCCCCGACGAACCGGAGGTGATCGTCACACACTCGCTGACCAACGAAGGTCACTGGCCCGTTACCCTGTCGCCCTGGGGCGTGACGGTGCTGGCTGGTGGCGGCCGCTGTGTCGTCCCCTTCGAGTTCGGGCCCGAAGCGCCCGAGCCCAACCGCGCCATCTCGCTGTGGCCCGACGCCTCGCTCGCCGACGACCGACTCTCCGTGCTCGACGAGTACGTCCTGATGGATCAGGATGCCGAGGGCGACCCGACGAAGTTCGGCGTCTCGGCGACGAGTGGCTGGGCCACCTACGTCCTCGACGGCACCGCCTTCTGCAAGTCTTTCGACCTCGACGAGCACGCCGTCTACCCGGATCGGGGGTCACCCGTGGAACTGTACACCGACGGCAACATCTTCGAACTGGAGTCGCTGGCCCCACTCACGGAACTCGAACCCGACGAGACCGCGACCTACACCGAGACGTGGCACCTGTTCGACGACGTGGACGTGCCCGAGACGGCCGAGGACGTCGTCGACGCCCCGTATCCGGCCGGCGAGTGAGCTGACGCCGCCCCCACGGTTATACCACCCGACGCCGTACGTGTGTGCATGGTTGGCATAACCTACGAAGACTTCCTCGATCTGTCTTACGAGCCGACTGAGAGCGATCTCGTCTGCGACTTTTACGTCGAGCCAGCGGCCGATCAGGACGCGGAGTCTGCAGCCAGCCGTGTCGCCAGCGAGTCCTCGAACGGGACGTGGGCGGAGCTCCAGGTCGAGGGGAGTGTGACGGACCTCTCGGCGACGGCCTGCGCCGTCGAGCCCGCTACTGCGGGCGAACGCGAGGGGTATCGGGTGACGGTGGCCTATCCCGACGCGCTCTTCGAGCACGGGAACATGCCACAGGTGCTGTCCTGCATCGCGGGGAACATTCTGGGGATGAAAGCCGTCGAGCGGATTCGACTGCTGGACTGTGCGTGGCCTGCGCCGCTGGCCACCTCCTTCCGTGGTCCGCAGTTCGGGACGAGCGTCCGCGAGGAGATCTTCGACGCCGGGGATCGCCCGATCACCGCTACGGTGCCCAAACCCAAAGTGGGGCTATCGACCGAGCAGCACGCCCAGATCGGCTACGAGGCCTGGACCGGCGGGCTTGACCTGCTGAAGGACGACGAGAACCTCACCGACCAGGAGTTCAACCCCTTCGAGGACCGACTGACCGAGAGCCTCGCCCAGCGCGACCGGGCCGCCGAAGAGACCGGCGAGACGAAGAGCTACCTGCTGAACGTCACGGCCGGCGGCACCGAGATGCTCGAACGCGTCGACCTGGCCGCCGAACACGGCTGTGAGTACGTCATGGTCGACGTGGTCACCTGTGGCTGGGCGTCGGTGCAGGAAGCCCGCGACCGCTGTGAGAAACACGGGCTCGCCATCCACGCCCACCGCGCGATGCACGCCGGCTTCGACCGACTCCCCTCCCACGGTGTCTCGATGCGGGTGATCGCACAGGTCGCGCGACTCTGTGGCGTCGACCAGATCCACACCGGCACGGCCGACCTCGGGAAACTGGCAAACGAGGACACCGTCGGCATCAACGAGTGGCTCTACTCCGATCTCTACGGCCTCACCGACGTGCTTCCGATGGCCTCTGGCGGTCTCCATCCCGGCCTCGTCCCCGAACTGGTCGACCGCTGTGGTACCGATATCGGCGTCCAGGCCGGCGGCGGCGTCCACGGCCACCCCGACGGGACCCACGCGGGAGCCAAAGCGCTCAGGGCGGCGGTCGAGGCGGCCGCCAGCGACCGATCTATCGAGGACGCGGCAGCGGACGAGCCTGCGCTGGCGACGGCCCTGGAGAAGTGGGGCACCGAGACGCCCCGGTGATCGAAGCCGATCGCGGAAACCGAGTGTAGTACGATATCGTCGCCCACGGACGGTGGGCCGAAACTAACAGATTTTTGCCCTCCCCCTACATACGGGTGGTCGTGTCGACCCCCGTCTCCAACATCGAAGCCGTCCTCGACGAGTCCGGGCCGGACTACACCGACTTCACCTTCGAGCGCCCGGGCGGGGGCCACCAGAGCGACGTGTTCATGGTGACGCTGGAACACGCTGGCCAGAACTACGAGGTCGTCGTGAAGTTCGAACCGGACGACATGGACTCGTTCGCCGTCGAGCCCAAACTCCACGATTACGTCGCCCAGCGCACGGATATCCCGGTCCCGGAGATCCTGGTGTTCAAACAGGAGTCCGAACACGACGTGCCGCCCTACTTCGTCACGGCACGACTGGAGGGTGACAACCTCGCCGAGAGCTACGCCGCCATGTCGATGGCCGACCGTGAGCGCGTCGTCCGGCAGGCCGGGAGCATCCTCGGTGACCTCCACTCCGAGATCGCGTTCGAGGCCTTCGGCTGGCTCGACCTCTGGGAGGAACGGATCATCGTGCGTGATCTCACCGGAAGCTGGCGGGAGTACTTCGAGCAACTGACCCAAGGCCACCTCGACGGGCTCGCCGATACTCCGTTCGCGGACCTGCGCGACCGGGCCGAGCGAAACCTCGAACCGGCGCTGACGCTGGTTCCCGAAGAGGGTGTCCCGCGGCTCGTTCACGACGACTTCCGGCCGGCGAACCTCCTGTTCGATCCCGACCTCGAATCGCCGATCACGGCGGTGCTCGACTGGCAGGACGTGCTGGCGGCACTCCCGGAGTACCACCTTGCACAGACGGAGTTCCTCTTCATCGACTCGTCGTTCCAGGACCCGGAGGTGTGTGAGCAGCTTCGGGAGGCCCTCTACGAGGGGTATCGAGAGCAACGCGCCTTCGCCTTCGACGAGGAGTACACACGCCGCCGACCGATCTACCAGCTCTCGACGCTGCTGTGGCGGATGGGCGGCTTCGCGGGGTCTTTCGCCGACGAGTCCGGGCTGGCACGGGCCCGTGCAGAGGCCCAGTACCGCGAGGAGTTCGAACGACTCGTCTCGTCGCTCCCGCGTCCCTAGCAAACGGAACTGTACTCGCCGATTTCTTCACTCGTCGGGACCGATGTCGAGTAGCGCTTCAACGTCCCGCCAGTCGGCGTAGAGACGCGCGCCGGTCGTTCTGGCCGCCAGCGCCCCACAAGCGTTGCCGACCGCCAGCGCGTACTCGTCACTCCCCGACAGACTGGCCGCGATGAAGCCCGCTGCGAACGCGTCACCCGCTCCGCTCGTGTCGACGGGATCGATCGCGAATCCCGGGTGACTCGTCGGTCCGTCGTCCGTTCTGACCTCCGCGCCGCCGGCACCGTGCTTGACGACGACGCGATCGATCCCCGAGAGCACCCCGGCCTCGGCGGCGAGTTCGGCCTCGCGTTCGTTCACGAAGAGCAGATCCGTCCGTTCGAGCACCGGCCCGTACTCGCGGTCGCCGAGCCGTCGGCCGGGGTCGAAACTCACCAGACTGCCCGCCTCGTTCGCCCGGCGTGCGAGTTCGGCCGCAGTCGCGGGCGTCTGGCTCGTCAGGTGAAGCAGGTCGCTCCCGGCGAGTTCGCCCGCGTCGAGGCTGTCGGCCCCGAACGCCTCGTTCGCACCGTCGTTGCCCAGCACCATCACCTCGCCGTCCTCGTCGACGACGAGGTACTTCACCGCCGTCGCCCCGTTCGTCTCGGTCAGCACCGTCTCGACGCCCACCTCGTCGAGTTCACGGCGGACGAGCCAGCCGTGTTCGTCCGAGCCGACGCTCCCCAGAAGCGTCGTGTCGACCGTCAGGCCGGCGAGCACGACCGCGACGTTCGAGGCACTTCCCCCGCCCGACTGACACTGGTCGACGATTTTGGCCTCCCCGTCGGGATCCGGGAGGCGGTCGACCTGCAGGGTCACGTCCCAGTTGACGTGGCCGGCACAGAGGACTCGCGCCATTACGTTCCCGTCGTCGGCCCGCCAGTAAATACTTCCCGGGGACGGCGCTCACTCGCGGGCCTTGTGAGCGCTGTCCGTCTCCTCTCCATCGCCCCGTCTCTCAGCCGACTCGCTCCACGGCTCGCGGGTCCCCTCGCCGAACAGATCGCGCATCAGCGTGACGATGCTCTCGGGCGGGAACTGGCCGCGCTCGGTAACGATGGCGTCGACGTAGCGGGGCGGCGTCACGTCGAACGCGGGGTTCTCGACGGTGATATCCCCGATCGACGCCCGTTCGTCGTCAGCGATCACTTCCGCCTCGTCGCGCATCTCGATGTCGACGGTGTGGCCCGTCATCGTGTCGGGGTGGAGCTTGATCGTCTGGGCCGCGACCATGATCGGCGTTCCACGCTCGCGAGCGTTGACGGCCAACCCCGAGGTCCCGACCTTGTTGACGACGCTGCCGTCGGCCGCGATGGCGTCCGCGCCGACGAGGACGTGATCTACGTCGTCGAGGTAGCGCCGCGCGGCGCTGTCGACGATCAGCGTCACCGGGACGCCCAGCTCGCGTAACGATCGTGCGGTGATGTGGCCCTGCTTGCGCGGGCGGGTCTCCTTGACGACCGCCGTCAGGTCCTTGCCCTGCGCGACGGCCGCCTCGATACAGGCGACGGCGTCCGTGGAGTGACAGTGGGTCATCACCCGGTCGCCGTCACACAGGCGGTTCGCACCGATCTCGCCGAGATCGTCTTGCGCCCGGTCCAGTTGGTCGCAGAAGGCCGTCGCACCGTCCACGATCGACTGGCGAAGCGACGTGACACTCCGCCCCTCCATCCGCCGGAGGACGTACCGGAGCGCGTTGGGTAGACTCACTGCTGTGGGTCGCGTGTCGAGGAGGTGACGCGCCGACGCTCGTATCTCTGCCTGAAATTCTGCAGGTGTCTCGGCGTCGCTCTCGCGGGCCTGTGTTCGCAGCGCCGACGCCGCCGCGTCCGCGATCGTCGCCGCCCCCCGCGTCTCCATCGTCTCGATGTCCTCGGCGACGCGCTCGACGCGAGGGTGCAACTTGTCCTCACCCATACGCCGTCCTTGTGACCCGTCACCAATAAACAGGACGGGGCGTCAGCGGGCCCACTGATAGAAGCGGATCAGGAGTTCGATCGCGAACCCGACCCCGCTCGATCGATAGGCGACGAAAGCAGCCCCGACCAGCATCGCGGCCACTTTCTTCCGACCGCGTCTGAGCGCCAGTCCCGCCTCGACGAGCATCGAAATCGCACTCAGTTGCTTCGCCTGTGGCGAGTCGAGAATCTGTGTGATTCCCATGCACCCGCGTTCGGGTTCGACGTGGAAAAGGCCGGTCCACAGCGTGTCGCTCGTTCCGGTTAAACGAAGGGGCGATCGACACACCAGCAAGGGTTCGCGACCCGAAAGAAAGCGACTCAGACGTTCAGTCCGGGTTCCAGCAACGGTTCGGTCCGGTCGACGGTGATAGTGTCGAACTGGGCCAGCCAGTTCTCGTCGCCGCGTTCGAACGCGTCGAGACAGTCCTGGACGCGGTAGTTCTGGTCCCCGTCCGAGCAGGGGAACACGGCCTCTAGCTCGTCGTTCTCGTAGACCGCCAGCGAGACGACCGGGAACACGGCGACGTCGTCGACGCGGTTCAGGCCAACGTAGGACCGTGTGCGTTGCTCGAAGGCCGGCTCGAGCGAGTAGCCGTTCTGGCGCGCCCACTTCGCGAACTCGCCGAAGGTCGCCAGCGCACCGTCTCGGCGGTCCTCGTCCATCGTCCGGATGCGCTGCCACTCGTCCGCAACCGTCGAGTCGTCGAGCACCTCGCCGTCTTCCAACCGACGAACCCGTGCCAGCACGTCCTGCTGGGCCTCGTACGTTCCGTAGGTGTCTCCCCGGAGATACAGTTCCGCTCGGCGACGCTGATCGAGTGTCTGGACAGTCATTCAGCTTGACACTCTCACGGCGTCATCAAAACTCTTTCCCGGAGGTTTGAAACGATTAATCGTGTATATTTCGGGATAAGACGACTGTCGGCGGTTCGTCTCGTTGCTCACGCATCGCTTCGCTCCGCGTTCGCTTTTCCGAGGACCGCGACGAACTCTGTGAGGAGTAGCCCTCGTTGCTCGCGTGTCGCCGACGCTCCCGCTCGCTGTCCGGAGACGCCTCACTGCGCTCGGCGTCTCGCTGTTCGCGGGTCACTCCGTTCCCCGCTCACCTTACCGAGAACCGTTGCTCGCTTCGCTCGCAACGCCCCTCGCTCTAGTCGTCCGCGCTGGCTTCCGCACCACTCGCCACCACGTCGATCTCGCCGGCGTCGAGTTCCTGCTCGATCTCGCGGGCCGCCTGCACCATGTTCTCCATCTTGCCGTAGGCGACCTCGCGGGGCAGGAGCTTCACACCGCAGTCCGGCGAGACGGTCAGTTGCTCCGGCGGGACCACTTCCAGTCCTTTCTTGATGTTGTCCTTGATCTCCTGGACCGACTCGACCTCGGCGACGTGGACGTCGACAACGCCCATCGCGAAGTCTTTCGTGAACTCCTCGCTTTTGAACACGTCGAGTTGCTCGTAGTCGCCGTTGGCGAGTTCGAGGTCGTACTCGTGGACCGGGTAGTCGAGGATCTCGGGGTAGATACGGGAGTAGTCACCGTAGCAGACGTGCAGTCCGACGCGCACGTCGTCCGGGATACCGTCGACGATACGTTCGAGGGCCTCGCCGACGATGGCGTGGTCGTCCTCGTACTGGGCCAGTGCGGGCTCGTCGATCTGGATGTACTTGCAGCCCGCGTCGACGAGGCGATCGATCTCCTCGTTGACGAGGTCGGCCAGCGCGTACGTCGCCTCCTCGGTCGTCTCGTAGGCCTCGTTGAACGCCCAGCGCGCGAGCGTGTAGGGACCCGTGATCGGGACCTTGACCGGGCGGTCGGTCACGGAGGACGTGAACTCGTACTCGTCGACGAGCCACTCCTCGTCGTACTCGACCTCGTCGGCGATCGAGGGCTTGTCGAAGTAGTTGTGACCCCAGACCTTCACGCGGCCGTTGAACTCGTAGCCGTCGATCAGTTCGGCGAAGTACTCGACCATCTCGTTGCGGCGCATCTCGCCGTCGACGACGGTGTCAAGCCCCGAGTGCTCGTGCTCCTCGGTGATGAGCTTCGCGGCGTCGTCTTTGGACTCCTCCCAGTTGTCCCGGTCGAAGTCGGCGTCCTCGTCCTCGAACAGCTCGCGGGCGCGGTCGTGCCACTTGGGCTTGGGGTAGGAGCCGACGACGCTGGTCAGCAGGAAGTGATCGTTGTCGTGGTCGTCGGGCCGGAACTGCTCGCGCGGTCCCGTCATGCTTCCACCTCCTCGATCGCGGCGGCTTCAGCGAGCGCCTCGACCTTCGCTTCGAACTTGTTCTGGGGCAGGTAGAACAGCTCGGTGTTGGCGGTCGCGTAGACGGTGTCGTAGTCACCGTCGGTCTGCTCGACGAACCACTCGACGCGCTCGCGGATCGTCTCCGGCGTTTCGACGAGCGTGTTCTGGCCGTCGACCAGCCCGAGCGCCACGTCGTCCTTGGTGCCGTACTCCTGAACGTTGTACACCGTCTGCTCGTGGTCGGCGATCAGGTCGAACCCGATCGCGTCCACGTCGGCGTCCATCAGGTGCGCGTAGACCTTCTCTTCGATCGATCCCCAGTAGGTGTGGGCGACCACGTCGGCGTCGATCGCCGACGCCACCGTGTCGATGGCCTCACTGGCGCGCTCGTCTGCGCCCTCGCCGGGCGCGTTCTCGACGAGCGACGGTTCCAGCAGGAACAGCGTTTCCACGTCGGGGAACTGCTCGGCCTCGTCGGCGAGGAACTCTGCGATGGCGTCGAGGAAGGCGGCGTCGTCGCCGTAGTGCTCGTCCGTGGCGAGGTCGGCCAGCGAGTACGGGCCGGGCAGGACTGCCTGCAGACCGTTATCGACGAACTCGATGGCGGCGTCGAGTTCCGCGGCCACGTCACCGCTGGCTGCGAGGTCGTCGGTGACGACCGGCTCCCTGTAGAAGTTGTTGTTGTTGTAGTAGCGGACGATCCCGCGGGTCTCGACGTTGTCGGCGACCGCCAGCGGGTGGGCGATCATGTCGTCCCACCGCAGCTGACCCTCGGTCACGCGGTCGAGGCCGGCGTCGGTCTGGACGCCGACGACCTCCTCGCGAGCGCGTTCGTACGCGGCGGCGATCTCCGGACCCTCGTCGCCGCTGATGAGGTCCGTCTTCTGGTGGCCTTTGAGTCGTGACAGTTCGTCTTTCGCCCAGTCCGGGAGCGGGAACAGACCGGGTGTCGTGGCGACTACCTGTGTCATTACACCCAGCTAAGAAATGACGGGCTTTAATATTTCCTATATCAGAAAATGCCCGGTGGTAATCAGGCGTCGTCGCGTGCCTCGAATCGGATCACGACCAGTCGCTCGTAGGGGTGGGCCTCGTCGGCGACGATCTTGCCAGCCAGCCCCCGTTCGTGGGCGTAGCGCTGTACGTCCCCGATGCCGGTGAGGCTGCTGATCAGCAGGAAGACCCGGCCGCCGGGAGCCAGCACGCGCTCGACCTCGTCGAGGAACGGATCGACGAGCCGACGGCCGTCCTCGCCGCCCGAGAGCGCGTGTTCCATCCAGTCGTCCCACTCCTTGTCGGGATCGGTCGGGAGATAGGGCGGATTGAACGTGACGACGTCGAAGGCGTCGTCGGCGAACGGATCGAGGAGGTCGGCGCGCACGACCGGAACGCCGCGCTCGCTGGCCTCGCGGCACGCTTCGGGGTTGAGGTCGGCGGCGACGATGTTGACGCCCGCCTCGGACAGCACGTCGGCGACGTAGCCAGAGCCGGTACCAACGTCCAGCGCGCGCTCTCCCGGTGACGCTGCGCTTCTGGTGGTACGAGCCAGCAGGCCCGAGTCCTCGGCCGGCTGGTACACCATCGGTGTGTCGCGCTGCTCGGCCAGACTGGGGCGGCCGCCGTCTTCGTCACCGCCCGAATCGCTGGCGTCGCGCCCGTCTGTGGCATCGCGCTTCCCCGGCATCTCAGTACTCACCGGGTGCGCCCACGTCGTAAGCAAGCGTCGCCAGTTCGGCGAAGGTCGCCGGCGTGAGGTTGCCCGCACGCTTGCTCATCAGGTCCTCGTCGGCGGCTTCGACCACAGCGTCCGGATCGCCCAGTCCAGAGATGTGGGCCGTGTTCCGGACGGCGTTTCGCATCGTCTTGCGCCGCTGGGTGAACACGCCCTTCAGGAAGTCCAAGAAGAAGTCGTCGTCCGGAACCGAGTAGTCCGGCTCGCGGGGTTCGATCCGGACGATCGCGCTGTCGACCCTGGGTTGGGGCGAGAACGCCTCGGGGGGAATGGTCTCGACGACTTCCACGTCGGCGTAGTGGCCGGCCGTCACCGAGAGGCGGCCGTAGTCGTCCGTGCCGGGATCTGCGGCCATCCGTTCGGCGAACTCCTTCTGGAACATCAGGACGAGCGGGCGCTCGCGGGGCAGGAGCCGGAAGGCGATCTCGCTGGACGCGCCGTAGGGGAGATTCGAGACGCTGGCCGAAAAGTCGGGCAGGTCCACGTCGAGGGCGTCACCCTCGATCACGGTCAGACGCCCCGCGTCGATCGCGTCGGCGAACTCCTCGCGGAGGTGGTTAGCGAAGTCCGGATCGCGCTCGATCGCAGTCACCCGGTCGGCGGCGCCCAGCAGTCGGTCGGTCAGTGCGCCGGGTCCGGCACCGACTTCCAGCACGTGGGACAGGTCCATCTCGGCCTCGGTGGCGTACGTCGGAATGCGATCCAGCACCCGGTCGTCGACCAGGAAATGTTGGTCCTTGCGCGTGTCGGCACGCTTGCCAGCGCGCGCGACCAGCGCGTCGGGGTCCCGGGAGCCGAACGCACCCCTGTCGGGGTTGTCGGTTGTCATTGCACCGGAGTAGCAGACAGACCCGTAAAACGGTGTCACTTCCATGCCGACCATCTTTTTCCACGTCGGGTGGCTCGCTTCGCTCGCCACCACTCGTGCAAAAACATGGGTGAAAAAGGCTGCTCACAACAACAATTGTCACTACCAATCAAAGGCGGAACAGTCTGCGGTGGCGCGCACTGTCGCGCCCTCGTGGCGCGACGACACTGTGCGAGGGATGAACGAGCGGAACAAGTGAATCGGCTGGGGAGGTGTGTGGCACGGTGGTGCGCGGTGCGGTCCTGGGGGATGAATGGGCGAAGGACGGTCGGCGGTGCTGCGCGGGCACTATCCGAGCACCGCGAGGATATCTCCCACAGCATCGCCGAGCGGACTTAGGGCGTTCAGTGCTCGGTTACTCTCGCAGTGCCACTCGCCATTTCATTCTGCCCCGAAACAACACGAATCACCCGCTTACTTCAAATGCACACAGAATGGGCGGTTCACCCTCGATGGTCCAGAACCCAACAACCTGATGAACCGTTCGATGACACTCTGCGTATCAGTCGCCGTCTTCGTGGCGCGCGAACGTCCGGTACTTCAGATCCTCTTCCTGGAGCTCCTCGAGGATACGCTCGACGAGAACTTCCTTGGGGTTGTGGAGGCCACTGACCCGCTCTTCGAGTTCGTCGTAGCTCTCGAACGGCTTTCGCTTCCGTTCGTCGAGGATCGAGTTGCGCAGTTTCTTGCCGATCCCGGGCAGCAGATTCAGCTGGTGGAGCCGCAGTGTAATCGGCTGGGCGTCGTTGTAGAAGTCGACGAAGCGCTGTTCTTCGTCCTCGACGAGCTCCTCGACGGCGTAGTCGAGTTCGGATTGTGCACCGCTGGGAAGGTCGTCGTACTCGACCGCGCTGACTCGTTCGAAGTCGGTGTCGTGGACGTCGATCCGGTCACCGAAGGTCACGTCACCCTCTTCGCCGACGACGATCTCGTACAGCCGGAAATCCTCGATACCCATCGCGTATGCGAGCGGCTGTTTCTGGTATTGCGGTCGATCGTCCTCGGTCTTGCCGTGGGGCAAGAAGTCCAGTACGACGGCCGTCTCGCCGTCGTCACCGCTCTCGGTCTCGCTCATGTCTGTCGGTATGTCTAGAACACACTTAATGCCGTGGGTCGGGGAGGGCGCGGTCGTGGCCCGACGGTCTAGGCGTACTGCTTGACGACGTTGAGAATATCGTCGAGTTCGTCGCCCGACAGCGAGTAGCGTTCCTGTGCGAAGACGGCCCGGAGCTCGTCGCGGTCGAGCGGGCGCAGGTTCGCGATCTTGTAGGCCGTCGCCTCGTCGACCTTCTCCAGGTCCTGGAGCTGTTCGACGAACTCGTCGGCCTCGTCGGGGTCCAGCAGTGCGAAGCGGTTGACGTGTTCGATGGCGCGCGCGAGCTCGTAGCGCATCTCGCGGTCCTCGTCGGCCGATCGGTCGGCCTCGATGTCTTCGAGGATCTCTTTGGTCTCCGCGAGCGTGAGGTACTCCTCGTCGACCTTCTCTTTGAAGATCGTCATACCTTACTCCTGTCGTCGGAGGTGTGCGGGCGTGACGATGATGGTCTTGTCCTTGCCGCCGTCGTTGATCTCGACCCTGTAGGCCTCGCCCTGTCGGTCGAGGACGACGCCGGTCGAACCGTCGAAGCGCGGGTGGAAGCGGCCGTCGTTGACCGACGGGTCGATCTTGAGGTGAACGCGTTCGCCCTCCTCGAACTGCTCGACGGCGCGCTGGGGCGGCGAGGTACCGCGCTCACGTGGTTTGTTCTTCAGCTTGTTCCGGGTTCCTTTGAGGGGTCCGTCTGAACTGGGCATTCGTGCGGTTGGATTACCCGGTCGCCCTAATAAAACGTGCGTTCCCGTCCCGACAGCGTGTCGGCGTGACACGGAGCCCCCGCTCCGAAGCAAGTACGGCGAGAATGAAACGGGCCGTTAGATGCGGCCGACGTTCTCGACGGCGACCGACTCGACGCCCTCGACCTCTTTGAAGGACTCTTCGACGGCTTCCGTGCCACCGCTGTCGTCGGGGACGATCACCGTCGGGAACAGTGCGACGAGGCCGAAGGCCACGTCGTCACGCTCGACGCCGTTGATTTTCGCGCCCTCGGGCAGCGACCCTTCGAGGCGATCCTGCAGCGCGTCGAGGTCGATGTCGGGGCTGTTCGGCATGACCTTGATCTTGGCGGCGACTTTCCCCATCGTCAGGGCCCCCTGAACCCGCAGTCCGGGCACTCGTAGAGGTTGCTCTGCTTTCGGCACTTGGCGCAGCGGTAGATCTGCTGGCCGCAGTCCGGGCACTTGAACGCGGCCGCGTTCGTGCCGGCGATGTTGATGCCACACGAGACGCACTTCTGCGTGCGTTTTCGCTGAGTATCGCTCTCGCTCATACACTCTCGTATCCGACCACGACTTTTAACGGTTGCCAAACGGGACGACGGCGTGGTATCGACCGTCGTGGTAGGTTGTCACAGCGCTGGCGCGGCCGTGTTAGCTCCCCGGCAGGATGTCCCCCAGTGCGGCACCGATCGCCATCGGGACGAACGCGACGCTACAGGTACAGAAGGCGAGCCAGGGGTCGGCCCAGTCGACCCGCCCCCAGATCGTCAACAGCACCACACCGGTCGCAAACGACGACAGGAGCACGCCGGCGAGTCGTCTCGGGATCAGTCCGAAGATCGCGTAAGCGATGCGCACGTCCTGGATCTCCGCGACGTAGAGGACACCGTAGACGATGACGACGGCGGAGAGTAGCGTCATGCCCAGAAAGATCGGGTTCGTCGCGACGTACGCACCGGCTTCGTTCGTCCCGCCTTCGACCGCCATCGGGATCCCGAACAGCAACGCGCCGAGGACGGCCTCCGAGAGGTCCGCGCGATCGAAGCCCCAGATGACGCGGCCGAACACCGGCGGCTCTCCGTCGGACACCTCGCTGGCGGTCCGCATCGCCTCGCGGACACGCTCGCGCTCCTCGTCCGAGTCGACGATCCCCTCCAGTTCCGAGAGGTCGTCGAACAGGTCGCCCATGTCTGGTTCGTCCTCGTTATCCAGGTTACCGTTGGGCGGTCGCCGCCGTCGGTCCCCGTCCGCTTCGCTCATCGTTCGTTCGTGTCGGGGCGCGGCTCGACGGTGGGATTGGGCTCGGCGGGCGCGGTACGTTCACCGTTCTCCCACGCGTAGAACCCGGTCCCCGTCTGTCGGCCGAGGTCGCCGTTCGACACCTTCTCGAAGAGCAGGTCCGGCGGGTCGAACCGCCCGCCCAGTTCCATCGCCAGGGTCTCCAGCGCTTCCAGTACCGTCTGCAGGCCGAGTTCGTCGGTCAGCCCGAGCGGCCCCACCGGGTGGTCGCGGCCGAGTTCCATCGCCCTGTCGATGTCCTCGACGCTCGCGACACCGTCTTCGACCATCCGGACGGCCTCTGCAATCGTCACCAGATCCAGCCGCGTCGTCGCGAACCCCGGCGTGTCGTGGACCACCAGCGGCGTCGTGTCGAGCGACTCGACGAACGAGACGACCCGATCTCGCGTCGCGGTCGTCGTCTGCTCTGCGATCACGACTTCGACGATCCTGCTCTCGTCGGGATCGACGACGTGGAGCCCGATCGCTCGGTCCGGCCGCAGGAGGCCCGCCGCGACAGCCGTGATCGTGTCGTGTGTGTCACAGATAACGACGAGTGTCTCGTCGTCGACGAACTCTTCGGCTTCGGCGAGCACGGCCCGCCGCTCGTCCGTCTCTCGGGCGGTGGCGTCGACGATCACGTCGGCACCGCTCACGGCCGCTTCGAGTCCGGTCGTCCCGTCGATCTCGTCGCTGCTCTCGACGCCGGCGCGTCGCTGGACCGCGTCGACACTGTCCATCACGTCGTTGGCGTCCTCGCCGTAGAGCCGAACCGCCATGTCTGCCCCGACACACCATCCCGCGAGCGCGTGAGCTGTCTCCGTGGTCCCGAGTACGGCAACGTCCATGGCTCATATCCCGTCGTCGGTTCGGATAAGCCTTTACTGCGCGACCCCGTAGCGATAGGCGATTGCGGTGTCCAGCGACTCCGAGTGATACTGCCGGCTGTAAATCTGTGAACGATTTCGCCACTCTGGAGGTGTGAAGATCTTCACGACGTTACAGCCGGCAGTATGAGACGGGTCACGCCATCCAGTATGTGGCCATTAACGGTGATTAATCCCACGAAGGAAGTGGTAAGCCCGTGGTATCGATCCCGTCGCGGAGTTCCTGCCCCCGGCTGAAACGTCCGGCAGCCCAACCTTTATATGTCTGAATTGTTTCTCCATAAAAGGACACATGGAGCGCCCCACGCGCCAGCGCGAGCACGACGGGACGCAGGAGCAGGAAACGGAAGAATCCGAGCAGACCTGTCCTGAGTGCGAGTCGACGGCAATATCGACGGACGGGAGCGGTGAACTCATCTGCGAGGACTGCGGTCTCGTCATCGAAGATGAGAACATCGACCGCGGGCCCGAGTGGCGCGCGTTCAACCACTCCGAGCGTCAGAGCAAGTCTCGCGTCGGAGCCCCGACGACACAGACGATGCACGACAAGGGACTGACGACCACGATCGACTGGAAGGACAAGGACGCCTACGGTCGATCGATCTCGTCGAAGAAGCGGTCCCAGATGCACCGCCTGCGAAAGTGGCAGGAACGAATTCGAACGAAAGACGCCGGCGAGCGGAACCTCCAGTTCGCACTCTCTGAGATCGACCGCATGGCCTCGGCCCTGGGTGTACCCCGATCGGTCCGTGAGGTCGCCTCGGTGATCTACCGGCGCGCGCTCGACGAGGACCTCATCCGCGGACGATCGATCGAGGGCGTCGCGACCTCCTGTCTGTACGCGGCGTGCCGACAGGAGGGCATCCCCCGCAGCCTCGAAGAGGTCTCCGACGTCTCCCGCGTCGAGCAGAAGGAGATCGGGCGCACGTATCGCTACGTCGCACAGGAACTCAAGCTCAAGATGGAGCCGGTCGACCCCAAGCAGTACGTCCCGCGCTTCGCCAGCGAGCTCGAACTCAGCGAAGAGGTCCAGTCGAAGGCCAACGAGATCATCGACGTGACCGCCGAGCAGGGCCTGCTGTCGGGCAAGTCACCGACGGGCTACGCCGCGGCCGCCATCTACGCCGCCTCGCTGCTCTGCAACGAGAAGAAGACCCAGCGCGAGGTCGCCGACGTGGCGCAGGTGACGGAAGTCACGATCCGGAACCGATACCAGGAACAGATCGAAGCGATGGGTATCCACTGAGACGGACGGTTCCCGGTCCGTACGATACGGATTACTGTGGCGATTCACCGGTGATCGTCGGAACGAGTCGACGAAACCCAGCACACGGTTCCGACCGTCGGTAGGACTGCGCGGTCGGCCGCTTCGCTTCTTTTCGAAACGCCCGGCAACTCCGAGGAGCGGCCAGCGTTCTGCTCGGACTGCCGTCTGTCCCTCTGTGAACGATTTCACCGCCAGGGGGTACAGATATTCATACGGACGGTTGGAGGCGGTTCCCCAGACTACCGCACGACGGCGTGTGGTCGAGCTGGGAAAGACGGACAACGTTCCCTATCAGGAAGTTAGGCCCGGTAGGACAGTACGCCCGGTGATGTCAGTCCGCGGGCTGTTGATCGGGTTCTGCCGACACCGCTTCACCGCCGGCATCACGCTCGCTTCCTCCCTCTGTCGGGAGTTCCTTGAGCGTCAGTTCGCCGTGCAGTGCCAGCAGTCCGAAGCCGACTTTGGTGACCACGTCGAGGTAGGCCACGACCAGCGCGGTCGTCTCGAGATCCATCAGGCCGATGCCGGTCTGGCCCAGGATCCAGATGACCGGGTAGACACCCCACAGCACGACGACGAAGTTCCGGAGCGTCTCGAACAGGCCGAGACCAACCTCGGAGTGCGTGTCGCGGGCCGCCGACGTGATCGAACCGTACAGCAGGTAGCCCACGCCGACGAACGCCAGGGCGCCGAGCCCGAACAGGACCCAGCCGATCGCTCCGCTGGCGACAGCGCCGGCCATCCCGAACGCGATCGTCAGGGTCTGGAGGCCGACGAGTTTCACGGTCGTCCCGCGGTCGGCCCCGGCGAACAGTGCCAGGAACAGGACGTTCAGGGGTGTCGTCAGCAGCCAGTCGATGTATCTGGGGGCCCAGACCGTGCGATCGCCGACCGGGATACCCCCGATCCCCATCGCCATGAGTGCGTAGGCGAAGATCGCGATGCCAGGGATCGAGACGAGCACTGCGTAGCGTTTCCGTCTGGCCGCCGGAATCAGCCTGAACCCGTAGGCGAGTACGGCTGTTCCGACGACCATCCCGAGCGTTCCGAGCGTGAACCAGGTTGTGATCATAGTCATGCTTAGTCGTCGTCAGTCGCAGCGGTCGAGCGCGGGCCGTCGTCGGCCATCCGCGTCACGGAGAACCGGTCGAGTGCGCGCTCCAGTTCGTCCGCCCGCTGGCGGAGGTCGCTCGCCGAGTCCGACACTTCCCCGATCGAGTGGGCCTGGTCCTCGGCCGCGCCGGCGACCGTGTCGGCCTCCGTCGCGGTCTCCTGGCTGATCTCGGTGAGTTCGTCGATCATCCCCAGCAGCTTCGTCGCCGTCTGGGCTTGCTCCTCGGTCGCGCGGTCGATCTCCTGAATGCCGGAGTCGACCTCTTCGGTGTACTCGACGATGGTTTCGAGGGCGTTGACGGCCTCCTCGACGGTTTCGACACCGTCGGTGATCCGTTGACTCGTCGCCTCCATCGTCTCGACGGTGTCGCCGGCCTGTGCCTGGATGCGCTCGATACGAGCCTCGATGTCGCCGGCGGCTTCCTTGGTCTCCTCTGCCAGCCCTTTGATCTCGTCGGCGACCACCGCGAAGCCCGCGCCCTCCGCGTCGGCGTGGGCCGCCTCGATCGAGGCGTTGAGCGCGAGCATGTTCGTCTGCTCGACGATCTGTGTGATCACCGAGACGATCTCGCCGATCTCGTCCAGATCGTCGTCCAGGGCGTTGATCTCTCGGACGGTTTCTTCGGTCTCTTCGTCGATCGCGTTCATCTCCTCGATGGCCTCCTGTGCGGCCTGTCGGCCTTCCTCGCCGACGTCTGCGGCCGACTGTGAGGTATCGGCGACCTGCTGGGCCGAGGCTGCCATCTCTTCGGACGCCGCAGAGAGGTTCTCCATCCCCTCGGCCGCGGTCTGGAGGCGGGTGCTCTGCTCGTTGGTGCCGTCGAAGATCTCCTGGATCGACTGACTGACCTGCTGGCTGGCCTGATCGACGCGCTCGGCGTTGGTGCCGACCTCGTCGCTGGCCTGCAGGACCGACTGGGCGAAGGACTTCATCTCGCCGATCGTCTCCGAGAGGTCCGCGAGCATGGCGTTGATCTCCTCGCCCACGTCACTCATCGCGTCGTTCATGCTCTGGGTGTCCGCCCGAACGGTCAGATCGCCGTCGGCCGCGGCCGAGAGCGTCTCGCTGTACTCGTTAGCCTTCAGTTCGAGGTGCTCTGTCAGTGCCTCCATCTCGGCCTGTTCGGACTCCGCCTCTTCTCGGGCGTCCTCGGCTTCGCTCCGTGCCTGTTCGGCCTCTTCCCGGGCCTGCTCTGCGTCGCTGATCGTCTCGCGAAGGTTCGCCCGCATCTCGTCGAGCGACTCGTACAGCGAGCCGATCTCGTCGCCCCGGGCGGTCGTCAGGTCCACGTCGAGGTTCCCGCTCCCCATCTCCTCGGCCCTGCTGGAGAGGCGACGTAGCGAGACGATCGTCCCGCTGCCGATCGTCACGCCGACCAGTCCGAGGTTGATGATCGCAAAGAGGACCAGTCCCACGAGGTCGGAGTTGATCTGGGAACTCAGGGCGTACGCGTCGCTCCGGTCGGTGTGGACCATTACGGTCCAGTCGGCTGATTGGAGTGTCGACATCCCCATCAGGGTGTCATCCATCGACATGAAGCCGCTCTCGCCCCGGGCCGGCATCGTCATGTTCCCCTCGTGTTCGGTGTTGATCTTGCTCGTGTTCGGGTGGGCGATGTACTGGCCCTCGCCGTTGACGACTGCAGTGTAACTTCCGTTTTCTCGGCTCGAAAGTGACTCCGTTCGAGCTTCCAGATCGGTCATGAAGACGACCGCGTGATCGCTGTCGCCCTCGACGGGGGAGAGAACGGCGACAATCGGATGGTCGACGATCGAGACCTGGAACGGGTCGGTCACGTGGGTGCTGTCGGCGTCCTCGAACGTTGGCGGGTCCGTCGCGAACGGTGCGCCCTGTTCGCGAGCGTCGACACCGACGAAGTTCTCGTTCGAACTCGCTTCGATCTCCATCGTCGTCGTGTCGACGTAGTGGACCGCGACCACGTCCGTCGGTAACCGATCGTTCTCCTGTAACTCGTCGAGGCGGGCCTGTACGTCGCTGGTCGATCCCGACGCGAAGACGGGAAGTGCAGACGTCATTCGGGCGCTCTGTCGCGTCGAGGTGAGCCACGCGTCGATCTGATCGGCCTGTGTCTCGGACATCGCCTCCAGATCGGACGTGACGTCGGACTCCAGCTCCGCAGAAGCCTGGACGCTCACGACCGCACCGACGGCGATCACGACAATCACCGCCAGCGACAGCGCGAGCCCGAGCCGCCGGGCGTAGCTATCCCCGACGAACGCGGGGAGGAGCGAAGATCTCTCAGAACTCATCGTCTGTTGATTAGTCCTCTCCTTTTAATAGATTCGCGCGCAATTTTCAGTGGTGATAAGCGGTTCTATCACCACATTGGGGGGCTACGGAGCGTTCCGACCACAATAGATAATATCACTCGGCAGAAACACGTTGACCATCGGAGTATCGTATGGCTGACGAGTCTCTCGTCGACCCCCCGCAGGAACTGGCTGCCGTGTTTTCGGCCGTCGCAGATCCCGAGCAGGGTCGCCGACTGCTCCCGAGGTTGCTGGGAATGCTCGACGAGGACGACGAGTCCCGTCGACTCGGTGCCTGCTGGGCGATCTGTCACGTCCTCGCAGCCGATCCGGACATGGGAGCGTATCTCGCCCGGCGACTGCTGGATCGGCTGGCAGACGACCCATCACTCGAAGTCGAACTCCTCGCGACCTACGTCTGGACGCGCCACCCGGAGACGGTCGACGAGGCCATACAGGCCAGAGAAGACGAGCGAGACGACTACCGGCCACTGTCGGTCGGCGGCCCCTCCGCGCGGGCCGGGTCGTTGGGTCCCGAGCTCGGCAATCGGCCCGTCGGCCGGACGCGCTTGCCAGGCGAAGGAAGCGATCACGGTCCACAACAGGTCTACACCGACGACGAGGATCGTCTGACCGAGCGTGCTCGCGGCGAAAGTGACGACGGAACTGACGACGGCACTGTCGCCGGCGACACCGAGAACGGCGACACGGATGCCGAAGCAGCAGCGTCGGATCCGCTCGACCCGTCGGTGACGGCGGGCACCCACGAGCCGCCCGAACTGCTGTCGCTGATCAGCTACCAGTCGGTGTTCGACTCGCTATCGATCGTGGCCGGTCGGAATCGGACTCGCTACGGTGACGTGTATCGCACGCTCGGTGTTCGGGGTGGCGAGGAGGTCGGGGTCGGACTCACGCTCTTTCACCGCCCGTCGACACACCGGGCCCGGTTCGCCGACGCGCTGACCGACGCGCTCGACCAGTGGGGATCGATCGCCGACCACGACCACGTCGTCACCCTCTACGACTGGAGCGCGGAGCCACGCCCCTGGGCGGCGACGGAGTACACCGACCTCACGCTCGCCGCGCGCGGTCGATTGCCGCCCGGCCTGGCCCACTGGAACGCCGTCGCACTCGCCGATACACTGAGCTACGCCCACGAGAACGGCGTCGTTCACGGTGGTATCGATCCGGGCAACGTCGCCTACTACGGCAACGTACTGGACGACTCCGAACGCCAGCCACCGATGTTGACCAACGTCGGCCTCATGGACGTCGTCAGGGAGTACTTCGATCCGACGACACGGCTCGATCCCCGATACGCCGCCCCGGAGTACTTCGACCGACGTTACGGCCGGGTCGACCACGCGACCGACATCTACCACCTCGGTGCCGTCTGCTATCGACTCTTCACCGGTGACGCGCCGTTCGACGGTGAGTACCAGGACGTACGGCGAGCCATCCTCGACGGCGAGCGACGCCTGCCCAGCGAGGTCGCAGACGTGCCCGATGGCATCAACGACGTGATCAGCAAGGCGATGGCGACCGAGAAACTTCGGCGATACGAGAGCGTCGCTCACCTCGGCGCGGAGCTTCGCGCAATCGGGGGACCGGCCGATGGTGGGTAACGTTCGGTTCGGCGTCGACCTCGTCGCCGACGATCCGAACCTGACGTTCATCTTCTTCGTCGCGCTCGTGTTGCTGGGCGCGCTGGGGGTCCGCTTCAGCTTCTACGCTCACCGGAACGACCGTGTGACCGACCTGGCGAGCCAGGAGCGACTGTGGCGGTTACTGGTCGTCGTCGGCCTGACGGCGGCGCTGTACGCGTTGCTGGGCGTCGTCGAGATGGTCTCCTCTCTCGGGACCCCGTTCCGGCGTGCCGTCCTGTTAGCTCACGTCCTCGCGCTCACGCTCGCCCTCGAAGCCCTCTCCCGCGCCGCGGTCCCGGCGCCAGCAGGAGCCGGTGACAGCGACACGGCCAGACGACTCACTCTGATCGGGACGGTGACTGTCGCGATCGTCTTCGTCGGCTCGCTGCTGGCGGCCGACGCCCCGCCCGTCACTGCTGTCGAAGGACTGGCGGCGATCGGGCTGGCCGCCGCCGGAATCACTGCGGGCAGACGCGGTGCGACGGCCTCGCGTGTCCAGGGAACGGTCGTCGACACGCTGTTGCGACACCTCCTGCCGGTGCTCGTGTTCGCGTCGCTGATCCCGATCTCGGAACTGGCAGTGCTGGCGACGCTGGATCGAGCGATCGTGCTGCACATCCAGGTCGTCTTCGTCATCATGACCGCGACGGCGCTGATGACCGCGACGATCAAGCTCCGGCAGAACCTCGCCGGGCGGTGAGTCATACGGACAGCTGTCGACGTTTCTGCATGCGGATTATTGTAGATCTTCACCGGATCGATCGCACGACAGCATGCAGGCGGTCTGGGATAGACCAACAACTGTCCGTATCATGGCGTCGAACCCGGACGATCACGCCCGACAGAACCGCGGATCGTCGCTGATCAGCCCGTCGACGCCCGCTCGCCTGGCTCGCTCGGCCGCCCGGTCCGAGCGGATCGTCCAGCAGTTGACCGCGAGTCCTCGTTCGTGCGCTCGCTCGACGTACTCGTTGTCGAGCAGTTCCCAGTGCGGATGGATCGCCGCTGCGTCGAGTTCGTCTGCGCTGTCGAGTCCAGCCCCCCGATCCTCGGCGAAGACTGTCGCCAGCGGCAGGTCGGCGATTGCCGCCATCTCTCGGAGCGCCTCGTCGTCGAACGAGGAGATCAGTACCTCGTGATCGTGGTCCGCGAGCGCGTCGGCCAGATCCGATGCCAGGCCTCGCTCCTTGAGTTCGACGTTGAGGCAGGTCGTGGATGGCACCGCGTCCAGTACGCCTTGGAGAGGCGGGACGCCTTTGCCGGTGTCGAGCACGTCAAGTTTCGAGAGCGCTGCCAGCGTGAGATCGGCGACACGCCCGTTCCCGTCTGTCACTCGATCGACCGTCTCGTCGTGGATCACGACGAGTTCGCCCGAGCCACAGCGGCGGACGTCGAACTCGACCATCGCCGCCGTCTCGGCCGCCCGTTCCAGCGCACCGACCGTGTTCTCCGGCGCGACAGCCGCGAACCCACGGTGTGCGATACAGTCCATACCGGACGCTCTCGTCCCACGCTGATACGGATTCTTGTCGCGATGTCCCGGTGCTCGTGCCTCACGTCCGACGACCGCGGAACGTATCTACAAGAATCCGTGTGAAGCCGCTTGCTGCGCTTCCCGGACCGGGTTTTATCTTCGCTCGCCTCGACCAGTACGGTATGTCAGTCCAGTTCGATTTCGAGGATCGCGTAGTACTCGTCACCGGCGTCGGCGGCGCGCTCGGCGGCGCGATCGCTCGCGCGTTCGACGAATGGGGCGCGACGGTTTGCGGGGCCGACATCGTCGAACCGGAGAGCGAGGACTTCCTCCTCGAGAACCCCGGCCGAATCGACTTCTATCAGGGCGACTTCACCGACGAGGACGAGGTCGCGCGGACGGTCGAAGCGATCGTCGACGACCACGGTCGGCTCGACCACCTCTGTAACGTCGCGGGCACGTGGCGCGGCGGCGACCCGATCCACGAGACCGACGCGGACACGTTCGACTTCCTCTTCGACGTGAACCTCAAGACGATGTTTCTCGCCTCGAAACACGCGCTCCCCCATCTACAGGACGCCGAGGGGTCGATCGTCTCTGTCTCCGCGCGCTCGTCGCTGGAGGGCGGCGAGGGCGACGGTATCTACAGGGCGACGAAAGCGGGCGTGCGCCTCCTCACAGAGACCATCGCAGAGGAGAATCTGGGTACTGTGCGGGCCAACGCTCTCATGCCCAGCGTCATCGACACGCCGATGAACCGCGAGATGATGCCCGACGCCGATTTCGAGCAGTGGGTCGACCCGGCCGACATCGCCGCGACCGTCGTCTACCTCTGTTCGGACGCCGCCTCGGTGACCAGCGGTGCGGCGGTGCCGGTGTACGGCGAGGCGTAGCGACACACGACCGAAAACTGTCCGTATCAGGACACCGGCCGATGCTCACCGTCGACGAACATCGAGACCCGGCCGTCCTCTTCGCTGAGGGTGACGGTCGCGACGACGTTCGGCCGGACGGACGCCTCGGCGGCGCTCATGTGCCGGGTCCCCATCCAGTCGGCGTACTCGACTGCACCCGTCTGCTGTCGTGCGTCGTCGGTCGCCCGCAGGTCGTACAGCCGCACCATCTGTTCCTCGATCCGGCCGTCCGCGTTCACGACGATGGCGCCGTCGTTGGCCGTTCCGACGCTCTTCGCCGTCTCGACGAACTGCTCGGGGTCGTCGGTGACGGTCTGGCACTCCTCGACCGGCCAGCGATTGTGGCCCATCGGGTCGGAGTACGCATCCGGCGTCCCGTCGACGACGAGGACGTAAAGCCCCGGACCGCGGACGTACTGGTCGTTCCACCGGTCGAACTCCTGACTGACGCGTTGAACGGCATCGACGAGAACTTCGAGGAGTCCGTCCGTCACCTGTTTCGGTGCCATCACTTCCTATACGAGTGTCACCGGTATAAATCGGATGGCCGAAAACACTCCGCAGTCGTGTGATTACTGCCGTCTGGTTGCGAGATCAGTCCGCGTCGCTTGCCAGTTGTTCACTCGGCTTCTTATCCTTGATCTGACCGATCCTCCCTTCGACCGTGTCGCGCTGTTCGGCGACGGTGGCACCGATCAGCGCACCGAGTGCCCCGCCGGTACTCGCGGCGTTCCGACTGAGGAGGGCCCCGAGCGCTGCGCCGATGGCTGCACCGGTCGCTGCGTACTTCGACCTGCGGACGATCCGTTTCAGGCGTTTTCCCATACGTGATATGTCGGTCGCTGGGCTGATAAGTGTATGTCTCGGCGATACCCATCGACGCCGCTGCCGCCCGCGATCACTCCGCGGCGTCCGTGTCGGCGTAGCGCCGTTCGGTCTCTCGGTACCGTTCGGCGTCGATGACGTCCTCGAAGCCGTCGAAGTCGACGCCGCTGACGCCCGCGGTCGTCCCCGTCTCCTGGAGTTGTCCGTACGCTTCTGCGAGCGTTTCGGTGACAGAGAACAGCGCCGTCAGTGGATACACGACGATGTCGAAACCGATCGATTCGAGTTCGTCGGCCGAGAGGAACGGGGTCTTGCCGCCCTCGATCATGTTGGCGAACGTCGGCGCGTCGATCTCGTCGGCGACGCGCTCCAGTTCCCCACGAGATTCGGGTGCCTCGACGAACACCACGTCTGCACCGGCCCGCTCGTAGGCCCTGCCGCGTGCGATCGACTTCTCGATGCCGTGGGACTCGCGGGCGTCGGTGCGGCCGACGATGACGAACTCCCAGTCGCGCTCTTCGCGCACGTCGGCGGCGGCCTCGATCCGGCGGACGTGTTCCGCCTGGGGAACGAGGCGCTTTTCGTTCATGTGGCCACACTTCTTGGGCCACTCCTGGTCTTCGAGGATCACGCCCGCGACGCCGGCGTTGACGCACTCGTTCATCGCCCGTCGGACGTTCAGCGCGTTCCCGTAGCCGGTGTCCATATCCGCGACCAGCGGCACGTCGATGCTGTCGGTGATGGCGTCGACGTGCTCGACGTTCTCGGGCATCGTCAACAGGCCCATGTCGGGCATCCCGAGTCGCGTCGCGGCGATGCTGAACCCGAGGTGAACACGGCTTCGAAGCTGGCCTGTTCGACCAGTCTGGCCGAGAGCGCGTCGTAGGCGCCGGGGAGCTCGAGGATCTCGTCGTCGGCGATGCAGTCCCGAAGCCGCTGTGGCGGGGTCTGTTCGGTCATGCCGGAGCCAACACTGGCCACCCGGATACGACTCATCGAACGTGCCAGCCCTTTTAGCTCACAGCTGGACCTGTTCGGAAGTATATCCGTCTCGGCCGCTATCGGAGCGGTTTTGTCCCTGAACCAGAAACGCAACCGCTAATGAGTGAACGGGCGACGTGGACGACTCGAATCGGCTTTCTCGTGGCGGCGATCGGGAGCGCGGTCGGACTGGGGAACATCTGGCAGTTCCCGTTCAAGACCGCGGCAAACGGCGGTGCGACATTCTTGCTCGTCTACCTCGTCGCCGTGTTCGTGATCGGTTTCCCCGCTTTACTCGGGGAGTTCGTCATGGGCCGGCGGACTCGGCGCAACGCCATCGACGCGTTCGCGGACCTCGGGCACCCCCGGTGGCGCGTCGTCGGCGCGCTCGGCGTCGCGACGGGGTTCTGGATCCTCTCGTACTACAACGTCGTCGGTGGGTGGATCATCCGCTACACGATCGGAAGCGTCACTGGAGCGTACTTCGACGCGCCCGGCAAGTACTTCGACGCAATCTCTGCCGGGCCAGAAGCGGTCGCCGCGCAGGCGGCCTTCATCCTGATCGTGGTCGGCATCGTCGCGCTGGGCGTCGAAGACGGCATCGAGAAGGCGACGAAAGTCATGGTCCCCAGCATCGTCGTGCTGATGCTCGCGATGGCAGTCTGGGCGCTGACGATCCCCGGTGGCGGCCCCGGGTACGACTACTTCCTCTCGCCCGACTTCGACACGCTCGCCGCCAACGCAGGGAGCGTGATCCCCTTCGCGGTCGGACAGGCGTTCTTTACACTCTCGCTCGGGATGGCGATCATGATCACGTACGCCTCCTACGTCGGTGACGACGACAATCTCGCGATCGACGGCGGCGTCATCGTCGTCACGAACACGCTGATCGGCGTGCTCGCGGGACTGGTGGTCTTCCCGATCCTGTTCGCGAACGACATCCAGCCCGGTCCGGAAGGTGGCCCCTCTGCACTCTTCGATGCGATGGCCAGTGGCTTCGCGGCCCTCCCGGCCGGTCGACTCCTCGGTGTCGTCTTCTTCGGTGTCGTCCTGATCGCGGCGCTGTCTTCGGCGATCAGTCTGCTGGAGGTCGTCGTGGCGTACGCCAACGAGAACTACGGGACATCGCGTGTCCGCCTCTCGGCCGCGGTCGGTCTGGGTCTGTTCGTGCTCGGTCTTCCCTCGGCCTGGGACACGGCGTGGCTCACCTGGTTCGACAACCTCGCGTATCAGCTGTTTCTCCCGCTGTCGGTCCTGTTCGCTATGATCTTCGTCGGCTGGGTCCTCGGCGACCGCGCTCGTGCGGAACTCCGTGAAGGGATGGCCGGGATGGACTGGTTCGGACCCACGTGGCTCTGGACCGTCCGTCTGGTCGTCCTGCTGGGGGTCTTGCTGACGCTCGGGCTCGGTTTCCAGGAACTGTTTCTCGCGAGCGACCCAGGTGCGGTGCCGCCGATCTGATCGGTTCCAGGTCGTCCGTATCGTACGGACGGTTGTAGCGATTTAGCGGTGAGCGTCTACCCTGCGGCGACGCTCACCGGTAAGCAACGACAACGTTCCGTATCAGCGGACTCGATACGGATCGTCGTTCGGCAGGAATCGTCCGAGGTCGGCCTCACGCCGGTAGTCAGATGCAAGCAGGCCTTCGAGCGCCTGCACGAGTCGATCCTCGTCGTCGCCCGTCCACTCGGCTGGCTCTTTGATCGGGTAGACGAGCCACCCCGAGCCGACGACCTCGGTGGCGTGCAGTTCGTCCATGTCGATGTCGTCGGTCGGCTCGGCGGTCGCGATCGAGAAGACGTGGCGCGTCGCGCGCTCGCCGACGGGGAAGATGACGTGTGCCGTGATCGCCCGGAGTTCTGAGTCGAACAGCGGTTCGAGATCGTCGTAGGAACCCTCACTGGGCGTTCCGTCGGCGACGCACATGTGCAGATACGAGAAGTAGGTCTTGTCGACCGAGGGCGGGGCTCCGGCCTCGAACAGCAGGCCGCCCTCGACGAGCGCGCGCTGGAGGCGCTCGCCCGCCTCGCTGTCGGTGAACGGGATTCCCGACTCGACCCCGCCGTGGACGCCGGGGTGGTCGCCGACGACGTGGAAGTGAGCGTTTGCGTCGCCGTACCCCGCGACGTAGCGCTCACACTCTGGCTCGAAGCCGAACGGGTTGTCCGGTCGGTCTGCGACGTTTTTCACGGCTGATCGGAGGCGTCTGCGGGACTTTACTCCGACGATCCCATGTGATCTCGACTGTCAGGTGGTACCACGGAACACTCGCAAAGGTTTTTCCGGCGGTCGCTGTCTATCACACCCATGAACACGGTCGCAGCAAGCGGTGGTGTCGCGTGACACACGAGGACCGCGTCGACGACCTGCGCGAGCGCAAGCGCGAGGCCGAACTGGGCGGCGGCGAGGAGCGCATCGAGTCCCAGCACGAGAAGGGGAAACTCACCGCGCGCGAGCGGATCGACTACTTTCTCGACGACGACACGTTCGTCGAGATCGATACGCTCCGGGAACACCGCTCGACCAACTTCGACATGGACGAGAAGCACGTCCCGGGTGACGGCGTCGTGACGGGCTACGGTGAGGTCGAGGGCCGGAAGGTGTTCGTCTTTGCGCACGACTTCACCGTCTTCGGCGGGTCGCTCGGTGAGGCGTTCGCTCAGAAGGTCTGCAAGGTGATGGACAAGGCTATCGAGACGGGGTGTCCGATCATCGGGCTGAACGACTCCGCCGGCGCGCGGATCCAGGAGGGCATCGACTCGCTGGCGGGCTACGCCGACATCTTCCACCGCAATCAGCAGGCCAGTGGCGTCGTGCCCCAGATCTCGGCGATCATGGGGCCGTGTGCCGGCGGCGCTGTGTACTCGCCGTCGATCACCGACTTCGTCTGTATGGTCGAGGGAACCAGCCACATGTTCATCACCGGCCCGGACGTCATCGAGACGGTGACCGGCGAGGAGGTCGGCTTCGACGAACTCGGCGGCGCGAAGACTCACGCCACAGAGTCCGGTGTCGCCCACCTCACCGCAGCAGACGAGGAGGCCGCGATGGACGACATCCGGTACATGCTGTCGTATCTCCCCTCCAACAACGTCGAGGACCCGCCGCGAGTCGACCCCTGGGACGACCCGGAGCGCCGGGACGAGGAACTGATCGACGTCGTCCCAGACGCACCCCAGAAGCCCTACGACATGACCCGCGTGATCGACGGCGTCGTCGACGAGGGGTCGTACTTCGAGGTGGCCGAAGGCTTCGCCCGCAACATCACGATGGGGTTCGCCCGACTGGACGGCCGGTCGATCGGCGTCGTCGGTAACCAGCCCCGCGTCAACGCGGGTACGCTCGACATAGAGGCCTCGCGGAAAGCCGCTCGCTTCGTCCGCTTCTGTGACTCGTTCAACCTCCCCATTCTCACGTTCGTCGACGTGCCGGGGTTCATGCCCGGCAAGGATCAGGAGCGCAACGCCATCATCAACCACGGCGCGAAGCTCCTGTACGCCTACAGCGAGGCGACGGTGCCGCTCCTGACCGTGATCACGCGCAAGGCCTACGGCGGTGCCTACGACGTGATGGCCTCGAAGCACATCGGGGCAGATATGAACTACGCCTGGCCGACCGCCGAAATCGCAGTCATGGGTCCGCAGGGTGCGGTCAACGTCCTCTACGACGACGAACTCGAAGCCGCCGAAGACGTCGAAGCCCGCCGGCAGGAACTGATCGACGAGTACCGCGACGCCTTCGCTAACCCCTACACCGCCGCCGAGCGGGGCTTCGTCGACGACGTCCTCGAACCGCAGGACACCCGGCCGCGCCTGATCGAGGACCTCGAAGCGCTCCAGAACAAGCGCAAGAACCAGCCCGAGCGCAAACACGGCAACATCCCGCTGTAGTCTCTCGTTCTGCGGGATTTCGCCGGGTTCTACCGGTCGAAAATTTCGATCATCTCGTCCGTCGTCGCCGCCTCGTCCCTGCTATCGAGATACGTCGCGATGGCCGATTTGAGGTCGACGAGCTGAGCGGGCGAGACGCTCAGGCCGTGGGTGATCGTCTGGGGGTGTTCGGTCGACTGGTCGAACTGTGTCTTCTGTGAGCGTGCGAAGTCACCGAACCCCTGCATCGACACGTCGGTCCGTGCCGGGAGCGACCCTTTGTTCCGGGCGAACCGCTCCTGAGCGTCCGCCGAACCGACGTATTCGAGAAACGTCGTGAGCGCGTCGCTTTCGGAACTGGCCGAAGGGATCACCGCGTCGAGGACCACCGCGTACATGTTCTCCGTGCCGGGGAACGCGATTCGATCCCAGTCGGCACCGAAGGTGAAATCGTCGGTCTCGACGAAGACGCCGCCCGCCCAGTCGCCCTGCGGGTACACTGGTGCCGCCCCGTCGACGAACTGCTCGTTGGTATCGGTCAACCCCTCGTAGACTGCGTCGTCGCTCGCGACCGCTGCGAACCGGCCCACGTGTTCCATCGCCCGTCGGATCGCGTCGCGATGGCGAGCGGCGTTGCCGTCGGTGATCTCTCGGAAGGTCCGGTGATCCGAGAGTCCCAAGAGCGTCACCTCCCACAACTGGAGTGTCGGGAACGGATCGGCCATCGGGAGCAACATCGTGGGTCCCTCGGACTCGTCGTCGGCCGCTTCGAGCTGTTCGACGAACTCGGTCGGGTCCCTCGTCTGCGCCGGATCGATCCCGGCGGCTTCGGCGGCCTCGACGTTGACGTACAGATCGTTGATTCGGTGGACGGTGATCGGGATCGCGTAGTATCGGCCGTCGACACGTGCGGCGTCGGCCGCGACCTCGCGATAGTTCTCGACCATCCCGGTCGCCTCCCAGAGCTCCGTGATATCCGCGACGACGTTCACGTCGGCGTACCCCTCGATCTCGCCGCCCGGCCAGCCAGTCCACGCGTCTGGCGGGTCCTGCCCGAGGATGCGGCTCTTGACCCGCAATCGCATATTGTCGTAGTGGGTCTCCCGGACCGAGAGTTCGCTGTGGCGCTCGCCGAAACCGGCGAGCAGCGACTGGAGAGCTGCTTCGCCGTCACCGCCCACGTAGTGGTGGACGAGTTCGAGTCGGTCGGTACGGAGCCGTTGAGAACCACCAGACATATGCTGACACTCATCAGCAGGCATTTATAACTGTTCCCACGGCAGTATCTCGACTGATATCGCCGGCTGTAACTACGTGATGGTGTGTCATAGAATCATTCACAGCCACTTTACTGCGGTGAACCGGTAGTAAATATTGAACTACAGATAGTTGTAGTGGCCGGTACAAGATACAGAGTGTACATACGTCACCCGACCGATTACCCTCAGTCGGTGAGAATCCCAATGGTGTGTCCGAGGTTTCTGTTGTCGATGGGGATCGGAGCGAGATGAGTGTCTGGCCTACTGAACTACCAACTCGTCAACCATATTCTCCATCTCCTCGACCTGTTTGTATTGGTCTGTCGCGGTTTCACTCAGATCCGCGAGCTGTTCTTCCAGTGCCGAGAGTTCTTCAACTGCCCCATCGACCGTAGCAGCCACTTCTTCAGTACTTGCTGCGTGATCATCCGTGGCGTCGGCTACCTCCTCCGCTCCGGTCGCGGTTTCGCTGATCTTCTCACGGATCTCGTGGAGACTAGTAACTGTCTCTTCGACAGCCTCAATTGCACTGGCAATTTCCGTAGTGGTCTCGTTTAGTTCGGTGGCCGTCTGCTCGGTCGTAGCGATCATTTGGTTGATCATCTGCTCGATCTCACTCGCCTGGTTTTGCGATTCCTCGGCGAGAGATTTCACCTCGTCGGCAACGACTGAGAAACCTTCCCCTGCCTCGCCCGCACGGGCGGCTTCGATACTCGCGTTGAGAGCGAGCATGTTCGTCTGGTCGGCGATGTCATTGATAACCTCGATTACTTCGCTCATCCTGTCGGCCTGTGTGGTGAGATCCTCGATCGTGTCACTGACCCCTTCCGCCGACGCTCTGACGTCTTCCATTTTGTCGATCGCTCGTTCTGCGGTTTCTCCACCGTCGTTGGCCTGAGTCTGTGCGCGTTGTGCAGCCTGACTAACCTGCTCAGTGCTAGACGCGATTTCTTCAATCGTCGCCGACTGGTCCGAGACTTCTGTCGAGACTTGTTCCATTCGGTCAGTCTGTTCCGTGGCGAACGTCTCAACCTCGTCTGTGAAGTTGACGACCTCGTCGATAGACTCCGAGAGGTCCGTTAGCTGGCTGCGAACAGTTCCACCGACTTTCTCCTGCAGGGCTTCGAGTTCTCGCTGTCGTTCGATGTGCTCGGAGACGTCAGGTGCAACTTCGAGTGCTCCAGCGACAGTCCCCTCAGGGCCGTGCAGGGGAACCGCAAACGTCTGAAAGATGGCATCCGTTGTCGGTACTTCCCGGACGTCGTCTTCTTGGATAGTCTTGCCCGTCCGCGCGACTGTTTCTGCCAGCGTTTCATCTTTGTTCTCGGTTCCGATAACGGTGTGGGCGTTCTCTCCGAGAGCGTCGGCTCGGGAGATATTTAAGTGGGAACCGAGGGTGTCGTTCCAGTGTGTTAGCGTCCCGCCTGACGTGGTAACGAGTATGCCTTCCGGATAATCCGCAACGAGCTGATTGAAGAGTGACCGCCAGAAGTCTCGTTCGTGACGGAGCGTTTCTGTCTCATCGGTAGATGTCAAATCCGTCTCGGACGCGTCGACGTACGATTCCCAGAGAGAGTCTGCCAAGTTGTCAGTCGCCGACTCTGCAGTAGTAGCTTTCGCACCTTGGTTCAAACTCATCGCTTCGGGCTTACCAGTATCCCTTCAATAGAACTTGGCCCTTAGATCTCACTCTTGAAAATTGGTTATTCACTCATACTGCCGGCTGTAACTTCGTGAAGATATTTGCCGGCCCCGGGTGGCGAAATCGTCCATAGATTCACAGCCGGCGGTATGAGTGAGAGAGGTCTCAGCGGGACTGCCACAGCGGAAATACGTGACACTCCGCATAGTTTTATGATGGGGTCGTTGGTACTGGTGGATATGTTCGACAAGGTTCTTGTCGCCAACCGTGGGGAGATCGCGGTCCGCGTGATGCGGGCCTGCGAGGAACTCGGGGTTGGGACCGTCGCCGTCTACTCTGAAGCCGACAAGCACTCGGGGCACGTCCGCTACGCCGACGAGGCGTACAATATCGGGCCGGCGCGGGCAGCCGATTCCTACAACGACGGCGAGGCAGTCATCGAGGCGGCACGGAAGGCCGACGCCGACGCGATCCATCCGGGGTACGGGTTCATGGCCGAGAACGCCGACTTCGCAGCCCGCGTCGAGGAGGCCGACGGGATCACGTGGATCGGCCCGTCCTCTGGGGCGATGGAACGACTCGGCGAGAAGACCCACGCGCGGCAGGTGATGCGCGACGCCGACGTACCGATCGTCCCCGGCACCACGGAGACGATCGAGGATCCCGAGCAGGTCGTCGAGTTCGGCGAGGAACACGGCTTCCCGGTGCTGATCAAGGCAGAAGGTGGTGGTGGCGGGATGGGACAGGAGATCGTCCGCGATCCAGAAGAGGCCGAAGAACAGCTCGAAACAGCGCAGCGAGAGGGGGAAGCGTACTTCTCGAACGCGTCGGTGTACCTGGAACGGTTCCTCGACAACGCCCGCCATGTCGAGGTCCAGATCCTCGCCGACAAGCACGGGAACGTTCGTCACCTCGGCGAACGTGACTGCTCGCTCCAGCGCCGTCAGCAGAAGGTCATCGAAGAGGGGCCCAGCCCCGCGCTCACGGACGAACTCCGCGAGCAGATCGCCGAAGCCGCTCGCAGGGGTGCCGACGCGGGCGACTACTACAACGCCGGTACGTTCGAGTTCCTCGTCGAGGACGAGGAGCGCAACGAAGACGGCCTCCTCGACGCGGACACCGACTTCTTCTTCCTGGAAGTGAACACCCGTATCCAGGTCGAACACACCGTCACGGAGGAGTTGACGGACGTCGACATCGTGAAGTGGCAGATCCGGGTCGCCGACGGGCAGGAACTGAGCTTCGCACAGGACGACGTGGAGTTGAACGGCCACGCGATGGAGTTCCGGATCAACGCCGAGAACGCCGCCAACGACTTCCAGCCAGCGACGGGCGGCTCCTTCGAGATCTACGATCCGCCGGGCGGGATCGGCGTCCGTGTCGACGACGCCCCCCGACAGGGTGACGATCTCGTGACCGACTACGACTCGATGATCGCCAAGCTGATCACCTACGGTGCGGACCGCGAGGAGTGTATCGCTCGCGGGAAACGCGCGCTGGCCGACTATCACATCCAGGGGTTCCCGACGATCGTCCCCTTCCACCGGATGATGCTCACCGACGAGCCGTTCCTCGAGGGGCGACACACCACGAAGTACCTCGACGACGACCTCGAACCGGAACGCATCGACGCCGCACAGGAACGCTGGGGGACCGAACCCGAGGGAGCCGAGGACGACGAGGAGGTCACCGAACGGGAGTTCACCGTCGAGGTCAACGGCAAGCGCTTCGACGTCGAGCTCGAAGAACGGGGCGCACCGCCGATCAGCGTCGGCGATATCGATGCCGACGACGGCGGGAATCGGCCCCAGCGGCCCGGTTCCGGTGGCTCATCGTCGGACGGCGACGGCGGAAGTTCCAGCGCCGAGGGCGACGAGGTCACCGCCGAAATGCAGGGAACGATCCTCGAAGTCAACGTCGGTGAGGGCGACGAGGTCGAGTCTGGCGACGTGATCTGCGTGCTCGAAGCGATGAAGATGGAGAACGACATCGTCGCCGAGCGCGGTGGCACGGTGACCCAGGTGGCCGTCAGCGAAGGCGAGTCCGTCGACATGGGCGACCTGCTGTTCGTCGTCGGGTGATTCGTTTCGCCGGCTGGCGGACCTAAGTGGTACGTATCTGGCAACCGAACTTCGACTATCTGTTTCCTATCTGAAACCTGTGGCTATATTATCGTAGGCCAGTAGAGTGAACCGTTGGAACCAGACACTAGGCACATGATACAGAAACGTACACTGATTGCGGTTCTTCTGACGGTCTCGATGGCCTTGAGTGGGTGTTCGGCCCTCACGGGGGAGGGGGCGACCTACGTCTCCGAGAACGTGGGCGTCGACGAGTCGACCGTTTCGCAGACCGAGTTTACGCTGGAACGCGAAGAGTGGCAGAACCGATCGCGTGACGTCACCGTCGCCGGCGAGGAGCGAACGATCAATGTGTCGACGTACGTGCGAGCGTACACTTGGGGCGAGGACGAAGCCGCGTTCGCCGTCCTTGCGACGCCCCAGATCAGTGTGGCCAACCAGTCGATGAACCCCATCGCAGACATGTCCAACGAGGAGCTCATCGAGCGTCTCCAGAGCCGCTTCGAGGGACAGGGTGACCTCAAAGACCTCGATCGGGCCGGGGAGTACACAGTCGAGGCAGTCGGTGAGGAACGCACGGTCGCGGTGTTCTCCGCGACGGCCGTCCGAGGGGAGCAGCAGGCCGACGTGTTGATCCACGTGACGAAGTTCGAGAACGGTGCGGACATCGTGCTCGGTGCGGCCGTCCAGCCCGAATCGGCCCCCGAGGTCCGCTCGGACGTAGAGGCTATGTTCGAGGGCATCGATCACTGAAAAGGCGATGCCGTTTTCACCGTCGCAATCGAGCACTACCGTATGCAGGAAACCCGCGAGCGGATTCTCGACGCTCTCTCGGACGGGCCGGTGACCGGCCCGTCGCTGGCCGACCGTCTCGACGTGTCTCGGGCGGCCGTCTGGAAGCACGTCGAGCAGTTACGCGAGGAGGGGTTCGAGATCGAGAGTCGCGACGGCGGCTACGAACTCGTCTCCGTCCCCTCCTTCGGCGGGAGCGCGGTCGAGTACGGTCTCGACGCGCCCTTCGAGATCGAGTACCACGACGCGATCGACAGCACGAACCGTCGGGCTCGCGAGCGGGCCACCGACGGCGATTCCGACGTTGTGGTGCTCGCCGACGAGCAGACCGGCGGTCGCGGCCGTCTCGACCGGGCGTGGTCATCGCCCAGCGGCGGCGTCTGGCTCTCGGTCGTGCTCCGGCCCGACGTGCCCCTCGCTCACGCGCCCGTGTTCACGCTGGCGGCCGCGGTCGCGGTGACACGTGCGGCGCGAGAGGCCGGCGTTGACGCCCGGATCAAGTGGCCCAACGATGTGGTCGTGGGCGACGAGGAACGCAAGCTTTCGGGCATCCTCACCGAGGTCGAGGGTGAAGCCGACCGCGTCGACTGGATCGTCGTCGGGGTCGGTGTCAACGTCAACGTCGACGCGGAGGCGCTCCCCGAGGGAGTCGATGCAACGAGCGTCCAGTCCGAGGTCGGGGCGGTCGATCGCCGGGTGTTCACCCAGCGGTTGCTCGAAGAATTCGACGCACTCCGGGACGACATCGACGGCATCGTCGAGGCGTGGCGCGAGCACGCCGTCACGCTCGGCCAGCGAGTGCGCGTCGAGACGCCGGGGGGCGTCGTCGAGGGCGAAGCCGTCGATCTGACCCACCCCGGTGCGCTCGTCGTCGACACCGGTGACGAACGGGTGACGATCACCGCCGGTGACTGTGAGCATCTCCGGCCAGCCTGATACGCTTCTCTGAAGACTCTTCCCGGCGAGCGTCGCTACCAGGTAGACGGCCGACAGATCTCTCTCGGGAATCAGGCTGTCACTGGCTCGTCGACGTGGACCGTCAGTACCGGGATCGGTGCACGGCGCACGACGTGTTCGGCGACGCTTCCCAGCAGGAGGCGATCGATGCCACCACGGCCGTGGGTTCCCATCACGATCAGGTCGCTGTCGCTCTCGGTTGCGTGGTCGACGATCTCGCGCTCCGGATTCCCTTCCAGTATCGTGTGTTCGACGGTCGTCTCCGGCGAGCAGATCCGTTCGGCAGCTTCGATGGCAAGTTCTCCTTCCTCGTTGAGCAGGCCTCGAATACCCTCGACAGAGGCGTCGGTCGGCATCGTCGTCATGCTGGACGTGTTGACCACGTACAGGATCTCGATCGTGGCGTCGTGTCGGCGCGCGACCTCGTCGGCGTGTTCGATGACCCGCTCCATGCCGGCTGAGCCGTCCGTCGGCAGGAGCAAGCGGTCGTACATTGTCGTATGCTAACAGTTCTCTGGGCGAGTGCTTAAGTGTTGCCTGCGAAGTGGACTCGCTCGACGTCGTCGACGCCGGCGCGCCGGACGATCGCTCGGACGGGTTCGCGTGCGCCGGTGAGGTTGTCCGAATCGCCATCGAGGACGAGCAGGTCGGCGTCGCGTCCCTCGGTGACGAGTCCGTTGTTCAGACCGGCGATCTCCGCGCCGTTGATCGTCGCCATCCGCAGCACCTCCGTGGCGGACACGTCGCCGAGCTTGGCCGCCCACTCCATCTCGCGGAACATCGAGGGGCTGTTGGTCATCACGTTGTCGGTGCCCAGCGCCACCGTCGTCCGCTCGACCAGTTCGGCGATGGGGGGAACACCGACGTTCGTGACGACGTTCGACCGCGGGCAGACGACGACCGGGACCGAGCTGTCGGCGACCCGATCGAGGTGGAGCGACTCCGCGTGGACCATGTGCACGAGGAAGTCCGGGTCGAGATCCAGCGCGGGGTTGATGTCGCTCGCGTCGACCTCGCCGGCGTGGATGCCGAACAGCTTCCCCTCGCGGGCGGTTGCGTTGCGCTCGCGGCTGAAGTCGCCGTCGTTAGCCCCACTCGCGCCGAACCCGTCGCTCGCTTCCATGGCCTCGATCGACTCGCGACCGAGGACCACGCTCTCGACCGGCGTTCCCGAGAGCGCCGTCTCGATGGTCTCGACACCGTCGACGCCGCCTTCGCGGAACTCGACGAACGCCGCGGTCCCCGCGCGCTCCATGAACGCGATGGTCCGCTCCATGGCCGCGACGAGTTCCTCGCGACTGGCCTGGCGGAGGAGGCGATGCTTGAGACCGTCTGGTGGTGCGACGAGTTCCTCCAGGGTCAGGCCGCCGCCGGCCTCCTTGGCGATGGAGTCGCCGATGTGAGTGTGGGCGTTGACGAACGCCGGGAGAACCCACTGCGAGGCGTCGACGGTGGCCTCCTCGACGGCTGCGATCTCGCCGTTCTCGACGACGACGCGGCCCTCGATCGGTTCGAAATCCCGGCCCCGAAAGATCGTGCCCGTGATGATCGTCTGGTCGGTCATAGTCACGTCATCACTCTCCCGTCAGTTGAACTCGTCGAGTGTCGCGTGGATGCCTGGGCGCACGTCCCGAACCAGGGACCCGTCTAGTTCCAGTCCGAGGACGCGGATGGCGGCCTCGCCGACCCGATCGGAGACGGCTTGCGGTGCGTAGACGCCGAGCCGCCACTGATCGTGCTGGGCCGCTCGCAGCGCGCTGACGAGTGTCGACTGGGCCCCGAGCTGTCGGACTTCGCCGTTGACGACGACTCGACTCGACGATTCCGTCATCGTCGGCTCGCCCGGCACGTCGAGCAGGACGGCGTCGGGGTCGACGTTCGCTTCGTCCGCGATGGCGCGCTCACGTTCGTGGACCGCTTCGTGATCCATCGCCAGCAGGTCGTCGGGGACAGCGGGGCGCTCGGCCCACACCGCGCGCTTGTACAGTCGCCGTTCGGTGAGCCGTCTGGCGTACCCCTCGGTCTCGTCGGTGCGCCGGAGTGTCACCAAGAGGTCGTCGTCGTCCCAGCGGCGCAGTGCCGCGGGATCGGTGTCGGTCGTGTCGAGGAGTCGCTCGGTGGCCCGCCGAAGCATCGTCTTGGCGATCCGGGCGACGTGGTGTTTGTAGACGGTCGGATTCATGAGCGCCCGGGCAAGCAGGAGCGACTCCGCGGTCTGGACGTTGCCCTCGTCGAGGACGAGATCACCCTCGACGAAACGCAGTTCCCGGACGAGCCGTTCGTGGTCGATCGTCCCGTAGGGGACGCCAGTGTGGTGGGCGTCCCGGACGAGGTAGTCCATCCGATCGACGTCGAGTTCGCCGGAGACGAGTTGCCCGAGTTCGCCGTCGCCCGCCACGAGGTCCGCGACGGCGTCGGGATTGAGTCCGTGATCGGTGAGGACGCGTGCGACCTCGCCGCTTGCCAGCAGTCCGTGTACGTCGTCGTGGTACTTCCCTGTCTCGCGGTAGATCACCCGCTCGATGTTGTGGCTGTACGGCGAGTGACCCACGTCGTGGAGGAGGGCGGCCGCCCGAACTCGTTCTGCCTGCTGGCCTTCGATGCCGAGGTGGTCGAGCGCCTCGTCGGCGAGGTGGTAGACGCCCAGCGAGTGCTCGAAGCGGGTGTGGTTGGCAGAGGGGTACACCAGCGTCACCGTCCCCAGTTGCTTGATGTGGCGGAGCCGCTGGACGGGCGGGGTGTCGAGCAGCGCCTCGGCCACACCCTCGACGGCGATGTGGTCGTGGACGCTGTCCTTGATCGTCGTCATCGTCTCCCGTTTGGTCGTGTCCCGCTATAAGAGTGGGCGTCGACCAGTTCGGCGTTACTGGAGCCACACGAGGTCCACACTCGGGAGGGGCACCACACGATACCGGATCGATATCTATCTCGAAGCGCGCGCGAGAAGACTGTGGGTGCCGTCGATCAGTCCGGAGTAGCGACTGGCTACCTGCAGTATTGTTGCAATGTCACGTCTCACTACCGGCGAGTCGATTTAGTATACTCTCCATAACCAAACCACTCTCCCGTGATTCTTCGACCGAAACACATGACGAACGAAACGCGAGACGGCGACGGGAGGTCGACTGGAGTACCCCGGCGACAGCTACTGAAAACCGTGGGTGCGGGCGCTATCGGGTTGGTGGCCGCGTCTGGCACCGCCAGTGCGCACCGCTCCCAGTTCTTCGGCTGTAGTCAGGTCTGTACCGATACCGACGGCGACTACGCCGTCGTCTACGACCGCGGCGATTACGAATGTCGACCGATCACGCGCTCGTCGAACCGCAACAACCTCCCCTGGGACTACGGAGCCTACTGCTACGAGGCCGACTGGGACGAGGCGATCGTCGGGATGATCGAGGAGAACGTTCTGGTCGGGGACACGACAGTCGAGGACGGCGTCTGTACGCTGTGTGTCAATCCGAACCGGTGTGCGGAGAACTACTACGACGACCCCGGAGATATCGTCGATGCACTCAACGAGCACGACAGTTGCGTCCCCTGTCAGGGCAGCGTCGAACTCGGTGACGACTGTACGGTCTACGGTTCGAGCGGTCGAAACGGTGACGACGACCGCCCCTGGGACGGGAGCCACGGTGGAGACGACGAGGAACGTGCCCGCAAAGACGAGGACGACGACCGTGGCCGGGGTCGCTGGGACGGCGACGATGACGACGATGGTCGAGGCCGTGGCAACGGGAACGGCAACGACGGTCACGACAACGGTGGGAACGGTCGAGGCCGTGGCGACGGAGACCACGGTAACGACCGGAACGGCCGCGGAGGTCACTAGAGACACCGTTCGTCTCTCGATACGTCCCAAAACGGGCCATCGCCGTCGCTACACTACGAGCGTTCTGGGAGGGCCTCAATCACCACCGTATCAGTCGACTACTCGAAACGCGAGAGGAGTTCGTGGAGTTCGCCGCGACGGGCGTTGCCGGTGTCCTCGGCATCCCCCGGCGAGCGCCCCATCTGTTTGACGGTCTCGATCGCCTCGACGGGGTCGTAGCCGCGGCCGTGGACGAGCCACGCCGCGAGAACGTGCCCCGTCCGGCCGATTCCGGCAAGACAGTGGACGACAACCGGCTTTTCGGCGGCGACGGACTCGTCGAGGAAGGGGAGGATGTCCTCGGCCAGCGTTTCCGCGTCGGCGAGGTGATGGTCGGCGACGGGTACGTGTGCGACGTTCTCGTTGCCGAACGCTTGGGCGTACCTGCCAGTGTTGGCCTCGGTCTGTTCCAGTTGCGTACCCGAGAGCAGACAGAGGACGCGCTCGATCCCGCGATCCTGTACGAACTCGATCCACTCGTCCATCGCGTCGTCTCGCTCCACAGTCGAGTGCCACCCGGGACAGGACGCGCCGTAGACGTACTCTTCCTCGGGTGCAGCGGGGGCAAACCGGTGGGCGTCGACCCGGTTTTCATCTCGAGATGTCGGCATTACTGTTCCTGAGACACTGTAGCGACTTGAAACGATCCCCGCAGTTCTCAAATGCGACAATCGGATAGACAGATCCGCTGTCCCGGGGGCGACCGTGATCGCTGTCACGTCACCATCGTTGGTGAGCTGACCGACCGTATGAGGGCACCATTTATAACGGCGGTTCCCCCTACTGGGGGTATGGTGACGTTCCTCTCCGGTGGGACCGGGACGCCGAAACTGCTCGCCGGAGCCGACGCCGTCTTCCCGGCCGAGGAGACGACTGTCGTCGGAAACACGGGCGACGACGTGATGCTGGGCGGGCACCTGGTCTGTCCGGACGTCGATACCGTGCTCTTTCTGGGCGGTGGCGTCCTCGACCGTGAGCTGTGGTGGGGGATCGCCGACGATACGGCCGAGACCCACGAGGAACTTCTTCGACTTGCCGAAGCGGCGGATCTGGAGAGCGGCCCCCGGTATCTCCCGGCCGAGGCCCAGACCGAGGGGCGCGAGATCGGCCGCTGGCGGCGATTCTCCGGCGTCGCGGAGTTCATGCACATCGGCGATCGCGACCGGGCCGTCCACGTGACCCGGACGAGTCTGCTCGACGAGGGATACACGCTGACCGAAGTGACTCGGATGCTCGCCGACGCGTTCGGCCTCGACCGCGATCTCGTGCCGATGAGCGACGACCCCGTGGCGACGCTGATCCACACGCCAGAGGGGATCCAGCACTTCCAGGAGTGGTGGGTCGCACACGGCGGCCAGCCGGCGATCGATCGCGTCGAGTTCAGGGGCAGTGAAGACGCCCAGCTCACGCCAGCAGTCGAGGAAGCCCTCGACGCTTCGGTCGTGATCGGCCCCTCCAACCCCGTCACGAGTATCGGCCCGATGCGAGCGGTCCCCGGCTTCGAAGACCGACTGACGACGACACCGGTCGTCGCCGTCTCGCCGTTCGTCGACGACACGGTGTTCTCCGGTCCCGCCGACGACCTCATGGAAGCGACCGGGTTCGACGCGAGTACGGCGGGCGTCGCCGAGGCCTACCCCTTCGCCGACGCGTTCGTCCTCGACGACGACGATCCGACGGACCTGGATCGGCCGATCGTCAGGACCGACACGGAGATCGACGACGACGGCGACGCCGAGCGGGTCGCCAGCGCCGTCGCCGACGCGCTGGAGGGGGTGTCGTGATGGCTGTCCGACGATCGCAACGGCCCAGGGCCACGCTGGAGGTGCCCTGATGTTCGAACCGCGCGTCGCGCTGGCGAGCCTCAGCGGCCGGTCCGACGTGGACTGGGCGGAAGGCGGCGCACCCTTCGCCGGCTGTGCGTTCCTCGGTGGTATCGCGCTGGACGACGCGACCCGGCGGGCAGCACGGGCGATGGTCAAGCGGGACCGGACAGAATTCCTGCCGCCCAACCCGCACAACTTCGTCTACCAGCAGTTGCGAGCGATGGAAGAGATCCCGATCAGAGCCGGGGTCAACGTCCGGAGCGCCGCGCTGGCTCCGATCGAGGACGCTGCCGACCTCTGTCGAGACCACGGTGCGATCCTGGAGATCAACGCCCACTGTCGACAGGAAGAGATGTGCGATGCCGGTGCGGGCGAGACGCTGCTGTGCGATCCGGAGAAACTCTGCCGGCAGGTCGAAGCGGCCACTGCCACCGGTGCCGCCGTCAGCGTGAAGGTCCGTGCGGAAGTCGATGGGGTCGACCTGGCCGCGCTCGCTCCCAGACTCGAACGCGCAGGGGCTGACGCGATCCACGTCGACGCGATGGATTCCGAAGCCGTGATCGCCGACGTGGTCGACGCCTCGGGGCTGTTCGTGATCGCCAACAACGAGGTCCGCGACGCCGAGAGCGTCCGTGAGTACCTGGAATACGGTGCCGACGCTGTCAGCGTCGGCCGATCGAGCGACGATCCGGAGGTGCTTGCGGCCGTTCGCCATGCGACCCACGACTGGTTCCGGGAGGCGCCACTGTGACTGGTCGAACCGTCGCCCAGAACGCCGAACTGGCACTCCTGCTGGAGGTGGCCGGCACGCCCAAGCCTGGCAACGTCGACCGCGAACACGAGTACGACGACTTCCGGTTCGAACACTTCCTGGCGGGCGCTGTCGGCGCTCGTGCCGGCTTCGAGCGCGCGGCGGCGGGCGATCCCCTGGGCGAGGCCTTCGAGCACGCCATCGAGGGGATGGCCGACCAACGTGGGGGCAACACTCAGTTCGGGGCCGTGCTGGTGGTGACGCCGCTGGTCGTGACCGCCGCCACCGGTGAACTGACCGCGGAACGGACGCGGGAGACGGTGGCGGCGACGACTGTCGACGACGCTGCGGGGTTCTACCGGGCGTTCGAGCACGTCGACGTGGCCGTCGACGCCCCGCCCGAGGGGATGGAGCCACTGGACGTCCGCCACGGAAGCGACGCCGTTGGGACGCTGCGCGAACGCGGTCTGACGCTGGAAGCGATCATGGAACGCAGCGCCGACGTGGACGATGTCGCCGCCGAGTGGATCGAGGGGTTCCCGCGAGTCTTCCGGGCCGCCGACCGAATCGAAGCCGCCTCTGGCCCCGTCGCGGACCGCGCGTCGACGGTCTTCCTGGAACTGCTCGCCGAGCAGCCCGACACCTTCGTCGTCACGCGGCAGGACCGCGAGACAGCCCTGGAGGTCCAGCGCCGGGCGCAGGCGGTGCTCGACGGGGAGGAAGACGCCGACGAACTCGCTGACGAGTTCGTCGAGCGGGATATCAACCCCGGAACGACTGCCGATCTGATCGCCGGGGCCCTGTTCGTCGCACTCGAACGGGGGCTCGACGTGTGACCGCGAGGGACGACTGGCCAGTCGAGCTACGCGGCGTGACCGAGTCCGTCGTGACGACGCTCGGCCCGAACGACCGCTGGAACGTCGCGGCGCTGGGTTTACACGCCCCCGAGAGCGGCGATGGATCCGGGGGAGGAAGCGAACCCGTCACTGCGCGCACATGGGGCCGCACGCGGACGTGGCGCAACTTCACCGAGCGCGGTGGCGGGTACGTCCAGTTCACCGTCGATCCGGTCGACTTCGCCGAGGCCGCGCTGACGATTCGTGAGACGGACGAGCCGGTCCTCGCGAGCGCGGACGCCTGGGCACGCGTCGAAGTCGACGAACGAGACAGTGGGACCGACGGCGGCACCGAGTGGGTCGAGTGGACGCTCGCCCCCGTCGAGTCGGCCGTCGAACGCGAGCGTGTCCCGACGACGAATCGAGGCTACTACGCCGTCGTCGAGGCGACCGTCGCGGTTTCGCGACTCGACGTCCCCGACTACGACACTGCGGCACTGCTCGACCGGATCCAGTACTTCGAGCGCGTCGTCGAACGCTGCGGAGGCGAACCCGAACGGGCAGCCTTCGCCATCGTCCGCGAGCAGATCGACGACCGGCGCTAACGGCCGTGTCACAGCCCCGCACTCGGCTCTCGTTCCGAATCCTTTTAGGGGGCCAGTCCGGTAACCCTCCGTATGGCAATCAAGCCCGCCTACGTCAAGAAGACAGGAACGCTCCTGATGGAACGATATCCCGACGCCTTCGGTGCCGACTTCGAGCACAACAAGGACGTCGTCACGGAACTGACCAACATCGAGTCCAAGGGCGTTCGCAACCGCATCGCCGGCTACATCGCTCGCAAGATGTCCTCGCCCGCCGCCGAAGCGTAGACCGGGCTTTCTCTCTTCGCTTTTCGACCTGTCGCTAGCAACCGCTGTCGGATGTTTCAGAGTGGTCCGAACGTGATGGCGTCGGTAAACAGTGTCGCAGACTCAAACAGATCAACCGAGACGACCTCGAAAGCCCTCGGTCCGCTCGCCCTTTCATCCGCCAGGCTCTTGAAAAGTCACACCAGCTACGATCTGTATCTTGGACGATCGTCTCGACTTTGGAGAAAGAGAGGAGCGCTACTGCTGCGTAGCCATCCGGTCGGCGTGGCGCTTGCGGTGGACGATTCCCTGGTTGATCGCGGTGCGGTGGACGAACTCGCGGAACGCCTCGCCTGTCTCGCTGTCCTCGTTCAGTACCATCGGTTCCCCGTCGTCGCCGCCTTCGCGGACGGCCGGATCGAGCGGGATCTCGCCGAGGAAGGGCAGGTCGGTCTCCTCGGAGAACTCGCGGCCGCCACCGGAGTCGAAGATGTCGTGCTGGCTCCCACAGTCCGGACAGGTGAAGGTAGACATGTTCTCGACCAGTCCGAGCACCGGCGTCTCGTGGCGGCCGAACATCTCCAGGCCCTTGCGAGCGTCGTCGAGCGCGACCGTCTGGGGGGTCGTGACGATCGCTGCACCCGTGACGGGGACGCTCTGAAGCATCGTCAGCTGGGTGTCACCGGTGCCGGGCGGCAGGTCGATTACCATGTAGTCGAGACTTCCCCAGACCACGTCCTCCCACAGCTGGGTGAGGACGCTGTCGACCATCGGGCCACGCCAGATGACGGGGTCGTCCTCGCCGACGAGGAAGTCCATGCTCATCAGCTTGACGCCGTACTTCTCGGGCGGGATGATCTGGTCGTCCTCGGTGGCCTGCGGGTGCTCGTCGGCGGCGACCATCCGCGGAACGTTCGGACCGTACACGTCTGCGTCGAACAGGCCGACGTGGGCACCCAGTTCCGAGAGGCCCACGGCGAGGTTCACCGCGAGCGTGCTCTTGCCGACGCCGCCCTTCCCGGAGGCGACAGCGATGACGTTCTTGACGCCCGGCAGCACGTCGACCTCGGGGTCGATCCCGCGGTCGACGTTGGCTGTCAACTCGATTTCGCGGTCCAGGTCGTCGAGCGCCTGGCGCACGTCCCCCGCCATCGCGGTCTCGTTGGGCGAGTAGGGCGCGCCCAGCGCGAGATCGACGTGGATCGACGCCTCGTCGATCTCGATACTGTTGACCAGCCCCAGCGACACGATGTCGTCGCGGAGATCGGGGTCACGTACCTCGCGCAGGCGCTCGCGTACGTCTGCTTCGTCCATGTCCCGTCGTAGGACGGGGACCGGCGATAAGGGTTGTGACCCCGAGACTTACTGACAGCGTTGCACGCGACCCTGTCGATTCGTTATGGACGACGGAACGTGTAGACGAGTGCGTCGTCGCCGGTGCCGAACTCCACGTCGACGGAGCCGCCGTCGTGATCGAAGACGAGGCGCTCTGCGGGACCGTCGAAGTCGTGCAGTGGCATCCCCGCGTCGACGGTGCCGTCCGGTTCGACGGCGAAATGTGCGTTTGCGAACTCGGCTACGAATGTCCCGTCTCCGCGTTCGGTCACGGTCGGTGCGAACGCTGCCAGTGCGTCACGGAGCGTCTCTCGATCTGTCGGATCGACGGTCGTCGGTGGCATACGGAACCGTTCGGCTGGGCCGTGCAAAGGCCTCACGACGCACCGGTCGTTTCGTGACGTTTTTATACACCCGGCGTGGAATCACAGGTAGACTCGTGCAGGGGCGCCGCGTCCCGAGTCCTCGACGGCGAGGGCGCGAGTACTATACAAGCGTGTCGTGGTAGCCAAGCCTGGCCCAAGGCGCAGGGTTGCTAACTCTGTGGCGTACAGCCTCCGGGGTTCGAATCCCCGCCACGACGCTCACACCCACTAACCACACATGAGTGCAGAAGAACCCGACAACGTGGAGGAAGAAGTGGAGGACGAGGAGGACCTCCGCTACTTCGTCCGCATCGGACAGACTGACCTCGACGGCACGAAGTCCGTCGAGCGTTCCCTGACAGACATGAACGGCATCGGCAAGCGCGCCGCGCGCATCATCGCCGAGAAGGCCGGTGTCGACCGCCAGGCGCTCTTCGGAGCCCTGGACGACGAGGACATCGAAGCCGTCGTCGAGAAGGTCGAGGGGTACGCTGACGAGGTCCCGGAATGGCTCACCAACCACCAGAACGACTTCTACACCGGAGAGTCGACTCACGAGACCGGCAACGACCTGCAGATGCAGCGTCGCGCCGACATCAACCGGATGCAGATGATCGACTCCTACAAGGGCGTTCGCCACCAGCGCGGCCAGAAGGTCCGCGGGCAGCGAACGAAGTCCACTGGCCGTACAGAGGGCACCATCGGTGTCAACGTCGAGGCCATCAAGGAGGAACAGGCCGAGGAGGCCGCCGCCGAGGAGGATGACGAATAATGGCACTCGGATCTAACACCAAGTTCTACGAGACGCCGAACCACCCCTACCAGGGCGAGCGCATCGCCGACGAGTCCAATCTCCTCGGCCGTTACGGCCTGAAGAACAAAGAAGAGCTCTGGCGTGCGCAGTCCGAACTCCGTGCCTACCGCCGCGAGGCCCGAAAGCTGCTGGGCCGTGCAGAAGGCGAGGGCTCCCGGTTCGAAGCCGACGAGTTCCTCACCCGACTGAAGCGCCTGGGCATCCTCAACGAGACCGACTCACTGGACGACGTGCTGTCGCTGGACGTGACCGACGTGCTAGAACGCCGCCTGCAGACGGTCGTCTACCGCAAGGGCTACGCGAACACGCCCGAGCAGGCCCGGCAGTTCATTTCGCACGGTCACATCGTCCTCGGCGACTCGCGTGTCACGCGACCGTCGGTGAAGGTCGAGGCCGACGCCGAAGGCGATGTCGGCTTCGACGAGCACAGCCCGATCTCGGACGAACTGCATCCCGAACGAGCGGAGGCCCAAGAATGAGCGAATCCGAAGACAGCAAGTGGGGCGTCGCCCACGTGTACGCATCGTTCAACAACACGATCATCACCATCACGGACCAGACCGGCGCGGAGACGCTGGCGAAGTCCTCCGGTGGGACGGTCGTCAAGCAGAACCGCGACGAAGCGTCGCCCTACGCCGCGATGCAGATGGCCGAAGTCGTCGCCGAGAAGGCCAAGGCCCAGAACATCGAGGGCGTCCACGTCAACGTCCGCGGTCCCGGTGGGAACCAGCAGAAGTCCCCCGGTCCGGGTGCACAGGCGACGATCCGTGCACTCGCTCGCGCCGGTCTCGAGATCGGCCGTATCGAGGACGTCACACCGATCCCGCACGACGGGACCCGCGGTCCGAAGAACGCCGGATTCTAACCAATGACACAGGACTACGAGGTCGAGTTCGTCGAACGCACCGAACGCGAGGCGCGGTTCCTCGTGCGCGGGATCACGCCCGCGTTCGCCAACGGCATCCGCCGTGCGATGATCGCCGACGTGCCGACGTTCAGCGTCGACACCGTCCGGGTCATCGAGAACTCCAGCGTGATGTTCGACGAGCAGATCGGACTCCGACTGGGACTGGTGCCGCTGACGACCGATCTCGACGACTTCGAGATCGGTGACGAGGTGACCCTGTCGATCGACGTGTCCGGTCCCGAGACTGCCTACTCGGGAGATCTGGTCAGCTCTGACCCCCTGGTCGAGCCGGCCGACGCGAACATCCCGATCATCGATCTCAAGGACGGCCAGCGCCTCGAAGTCGAGGCCGACGCCGTGCTGGATCGCGGTCGTGAACACGCCAAGCACCAGGGTGGCGTGGCTGTCGGCTACCGACACCTCCAGCGTGTCGAGGTCGTCGGTGACACAGGCGAGTTCGAAGACGACGAGCCCCACATCCTGCGGGGCGTCATCGAGGACGACGGGGAACTGGTCCCCACGGACGAGTTCGACAACGACCTCACGAACCGCTACCCCGGCAAAGAGCTCGACGTCCACGACGTGCCCAACGCGTTCGTGTTCCACGTCGAGACCGACGGCTCGCTGTCGGTCGAAGAACTGACCCTCCGCGCGGTCGATACGATTCGATCCCGCGCGGACGAACTGCGCGAAGCAGTCCAACTGTAAAATGACCCCTGCCCCGACCGCACCGATGATCGCGACGCCACCCCGCGCCAGCGTGAGGATCGAAAGCGGTTTTACGGGGCAAACAGAACGCACTATTGCGAGCAGGGATAGCCAAGTTTGGCCAACGGCGCAGCGTTCAGGGCGCTGTCCCGTAGGGGTCCGCAGGTTCAAATCCTGCTCCCTGCACTTTCTCAAGGAGGAACGTCATGAGTAAGACTAATCCGAGACTCAGTAGTCTCATCGCCGACCTGAAGTCGGCCGCCCGCTCGGGCGGCGACGTCTGGGGCGACATCGCCGAGCGTCTGGAGAAGCCACGACGCACGCACGCCGAAGTCAACCTCGGCCGTATCGAACGATACGCCCAGGAAGACGAGACCGTGATCGTGCCTGGCAAGGTGCTCGGTTCCGGCGTCCTGCAGAAGGACGTCACTGTCGCTGCAGTCGACTTCTCTGGCACAGCCGAGAAGAAGATCGACCAGGTCGGGCAAGCAGTATCGCTCGAAACCGCAGTCGAACAGAACCCCGACGGATCGGAGGTGCGCATCATCCGATGAGTGTCGCAGAATTCGACGCGGACGTCGTCGTCGACGCCCGCGACTGCATCTTCGGACGCGTCGCTTCCAACGTCGCGGAACGTGCGCTCGACGGCGAGTCCATCGCCGTCGTCAACGCCGAAGACGCCGTCATCACTGGCAGCGAGGACGACATCATGTCCAAGTTCCAGAAGCGCCGGGAGGTCGGGTCCGATCGAGGGCCAGCCTACCCCAAGCGTCCGGACGGCATCCTCAAGCGCTCTGTCCGCGGGATGCTTCCCTACAAGAAGCCTCGCGGTCGCGAAGCGCTCTCGAGCGTCCGTGTCTACGTGGGCAACCCCTACGAGGACCACGACCTCGAGGCCGAGATCGTCGAGGGCACCTCGCTGGATCGACTGTCGAACATCAAGTTCGTCTCGCTCGGAGACGTCAGCGAAGAAATCGGAGCGAACGTCACATGGTAACGAACACATCGGGTAAGAAGAAGACCGCCGTCGCCCGCGCGACGATCCGCGAGGGCGAAGGGCGCGTCCGCGTCGACTCCCAGCCGGTCGAGCTGGTCGATCCAGAACTGGCACAGCTGAAGATGCTGGAGCCGTTCCGCATCGCCGACGACGATCTGCGTGAGGAGATCGACGTCGAGGTCACCGTCGAAGGCGGTGGCGTCATGGGCCAGGCCGACGCGGCCCGGACCGCGATCGCGCGCGGCCTCGTCGACCACACGAACGACGCCGAACTCCGAGACGCGTTCATGGAGTTCGATCGTTCGCTGCTGGTCAACGACGTTCGCCAGTCCGAATCCAAGAAGTGGGGCGGCCCGGGCGCTCGGGCGCGCTACCAGAAGTCCTACCGCTAAGGTGATATGATATGATGGTACCGGTTCGGTGTTTCACCTGTGGTAACGTCGTCGGCGAGCACTGGGAGGAGTTCAAGGCACGCACACGCGAGGCCGAGGACCCCGAAGACCCCGAGAAAGTGCTGGACGAACTCGGCGTCGAGCGCCACTGCTGCCGCCGGATGCTCGTCTCGCACAAGGACCTCGTCGACATCGTGGCACCCTATCAATGATGGTTCAGGAAAATCGCTACGAGAAGGCACGGATCATCGGTGCACGCGCGCTGCAGGTGGCTTTCGGTGCGCCGGTGCTCATCGAGACCGATCAGACCCAGCCGATCCTCATCGCGGCCGAGGAGTACGACGCTGGCGTCCTGCCCTTCACTGTCCGACGAGGTAACAACTGATGACGCTCATCACCGATATCCGACTGCGCCGCGTGCTCGATTCGCGTGGCAACGCGACGGTCGAGGCCGACGTGCTCACCGAGAGTGGCGGCTTCGGTCGTGGCAAGGCACCGAGCGGAGCGAGTACCGGCGAGTACGAGGCCATCGAACTCCCGGCCAACGAAGCGATCGCACGGGCTCGTGAGGACGCGTTCCCCCGTCTCATCGGCGAAGTCCACGCTGGCAACCAGCGCGACGTTGACGCCGCGCTCCACGCGGCCGACGGTTCGGACGACTTCTCCGAGATCGGGGCCAACAGCGCCGTCGCCATCTCGATGGCCGCCGCGAAAGCCGGTGCCGACGTGCTCGGTGCGCCGCTGTACCAGCACCTCGGTGGTACCTTCCGGGGCAACGAGTACCCGACGCCGCTGGGCAACATCATCGGTGGCGGCGAGCACGCTGCCGACGCCACGAACATCCAGGAGTTCCTCGCGGCACCCGTCGGCGCACCCAGCGTCGAGGACGCCGTCTTCGCTAACGCCGCCGTCCACCAGGAAGTCCACGACATCCTCGCCGAGCGAGATCTGCCTGCAGGCAAAGGCGACGAGGGCGCGTGGGCTCCGTCTGTCACCGACGACGAGGCCTTCGAGATCATGGCCGAGGCGGTCGACACCGTCGCGGACGATCTGGGCTTCGCGATCGCCTTCGGACTCGACGTGGCCGGTGCGGAACTGTACGACGCCGACGAGGACGGCTACGTCTACGACGACGGACTCAAGTCGACCGAAGAGCAGATCGACTACATCGCCGAGAAGGTCGAGGAGTACGACCTCGTCTACGTCGAGGACCCGCTCGACGAGAACGACTACGAGGCCTTCGCCGAGCTGACCGATCAGGTGGGCGACCAGACGCTCATCTGTGGCGACGACCTCTTCGTGACGAACGTCGAGCGCCTGCAGGCCGGTATCAACGCCGGCGCGGGCAACTCCATCCTGATCAAGCCCAACCAGATCGGGACGCTGACCGACGCCGTCGACGCCATCGAACTGGCCCGTGACAACGGGTACGCGTCGGTCGTCTCACACCGGAGCGGTGAGACCGAAGACGCCACCATCGCACACCTCGCCGTCGCGACCGACGCGCCGTTCATCAAGACGGGCGCGGTCGGCGGCGAGCGAACAGCCAAGCTGAACGAACTCATCCGAATCGAGGACAACGCAGTATGAGCGGCAACGAAAACGAAGGGCTCGACGCTGAGGACTCCGACTTCGACCCCGAAGAAGAAGTCGAGGCCGACGCCGACGAGGCCACAGAGACTGAGGAACCGGCCGCCGACGCCGAGGCCACCGAGGCCGACGCCGAGGCTGAAGAAGACGAGGGACCGGCCCTCGACGAGGACGTCATGCCCGACGACGAGGCTGACCTCCTCATCCCCGTCGAGGAGTACCTCGGCGCTGGTGTCCACATCGGGACCCAGCAGAAGACCGCGGACATGGAGCGGTTCATCCACCGCGTCCGGACCGACGGACTGTACGTGCTGGACGTCTCGATGACGGACACGCGCATCCGCACGGCTGCGGACTTCCTGGCGAACTACGACCCCGAGCAGATCCTCGTGGCCTCGTCGCGCCAGTACGGTCGGTTCCCGGCCGAGAAGTTCGCCGACGCCGTCGGTGCCCGTGCCCGCACTGGGCGCTTCATTCCGGGGACGCTGACCAACCCCGACTACGACGGCTACATCGAACCCGACGTGGTCGTCGTCACGGACCCGATCGGTGACGCACAGGCCGTCAAGGAGGCCATCACCGTCGGCATCCCCGTCATCGCGATGTGTGACTCCAACAACACCACGTCGAACGTCGACCTGGTCGTCCCGACCAACAACAAGGGGCGCAAGGCGCTGTCGGTCGTCTACTGGCTGCTGGCCAACGAGACGCTCGACCGCCGTGGTGCCGACACCGTCTACGAACTCGCCGACTTCGAGAGCGAACTGTAGACGCGTCGCTTTTCCACGTTCCCCACCGTTCACGAGCGGCAGCGCTGCTCGCCAAAGCTTACTGTACCGGGTCGTGAAAGCCCTGCTATGGCAGAGGGAGACACGCTCGTGAACGCCCTGATCGGTGCCGTCGCGGGAGTGATCGCCGGATCGGTCCTGCCGTTCGGACCGTTGCTCGGTGGCGTCGCGGCCGGTTATCTCGAAGGCGGAACACGCTCTGACGGACTCCGGATCGGCCTCTACGCCGGCCTGATCGCACTGGTTCCGCTCTTGCTCGGTGGGCTCGCTCTCGTCTCGTTTCTCGGCCTCTTCGCGATCGGCGTCGGGCCCGACGGGTTCGCGTTCGGTGCGATCGGACTCCTCTTCTTGATCGTCTTCTTCGTGGGCGCATTCGTCTACGTCGTCGGACTGAGCGCGGCGGGTGGGTGGCTCGGAAACTACATCAAGTACGACACCGACATCGGCTCGTAAGATGGTCTGGTCGCTCGTCCGTGACGCTGGCTGGGGTGCAGCGGTGACGGTCGTGCTCTCTATCATCCCGTTCTCACCGCTCGTCGGCGGTGCCGTGGCGACGAGTCGCCGGGAGGGCGGATACGTAGCGGGACTCGGTGTCGGCGCGATATCCGGCGTGCTCGCGGCGATCCCGTTGCTCGCGCTGTTCGTCCCGGCCCTCGGTATCGCCGGCCTGCTCGGGTTCGGAATCGCGCCGTCGTCGTCGGCCTACGGCGTGTTCCTCGTGATCGTCTTCGGACTTTTCGGCCTCTACACGGTCGGATTGAGCGCGCTCGGTGGCGTCGGCGGCGTCTGGTCGCGAGCCAACACCGACTGGGATCTCGATCCGGCACGCTGGCTGTAGTACCTCCCTCGTTTGGCCCGTCACTCTTACCTGTCGAGACCGTACGTCAACCAATGGCAGAGACGCCGCCCGGTCCGAAAGGAGAACCGCTGTTCGGGAACAGCAGAACGTACTCGAACGATCCGTTCCGGTTCGTCGAGGCTCTGGAGGAGGCGTACGGAGGTGTCGCCCGGTTCGATATGGGGCCGATGGACATGTTCCTCGTGACCGATCCGGGACTGATCCAGCGGATCCTCGTCGACGACGCCGACCAGTACCAGAAACCCGAGTTTCAGGGGGACGCACTCGGTGACCTGCTGGGCGATGGCTTGCTTCTGAGCGAGGGCGAGACGTGGGAGAGCCAGCGCAAACTGGCCAACCCCGCGTTCAGCATGGCGCGGCTGGCAGACATGGACGACCGTATCGTCGATCACGCCGAGTCGATCGTGTCTGGCTGGGAGACGGGAGCGACGGTCGACGCCGAACGCGAGATGACACACGTCACGCTCGACGTGATCCTCGATCTGATGATGGGTGCCGAACTGCCCGACGAACGAGTCTCGACCGTCCAGGAACAGCTCGTCCCACTGGGAGCGCGATTCGAACCGGACCCGATCCGCTTCGCGATGCCCGAGTGGGTCCCGATGCCCGACGACGCCGAGTTCGACGCGGCAGTCGAGACGCTGGACGACGTCCTCGACGATATCTTCGAGCAGCGCCGCGGCACGACCGGCACCGACGAGGACGGGCCGATGGACTTCCTGTCGATCCTCATGCGAGCGCGCGAACAGGGTGAGCAGTCCGAACAACAGATGCGTGACGAGATGATGACGATGTTGTTGGCGGGCCACGACACGACGGCGCTGACGCTGACCTACACGTGGTTCCTGCTCTCGGAACACCCGGAGGTCGAGGCCCGACTCCACGAAGAGATAGACGCCGTCGTCGGCGACGAGCGCCCGACCATCGATCACGTGCAGGAGTTCGAGTACCTCGACTGGGTGATCGACGAGTCGATGCGACTGTATCCGCCGGTGTACACGATCTTCCGGACGCCGACGGAGCCGGTGACACTCGACGGCTACGAGGTCCCCCCGTCGGCGAATCTCATGCTCCCCCAGTGGGCCGTCCACCACTCCGAGCGCTACTGGGAGAACCCCGACGAGTTCGACCCCGAGCGGTGGTCGCCCGAGCGCAGTGAGGGCCGCCACCGCTTCGCGTTCTTCCCCTTTGGCGGCGGGCCGCGCCACTGTATCGGGAAGCACCTCGCGCTGCTGGAAGCAAAACTGATCATCGCGACGATCGCGAGTGACTATCGGCTCGACTTCGAAGGCGAGACGCCCCTGGAGCTGATGCCGTCGCTGACGGCCCACCCGCGACAGGAGATGTCGATGCGGATCGAGGAGCGGTAGGCCGGGTCGAGGAGACGGTGCGTTGACGATCGCCCGTTTTCGTCGGTTACTATACGGATGGCCACAGAGAAGCCGGTATGGTTACAGCGAGTGCACCGGGCAAGGTGTATCTCTTCGGGGAGCACGCGGTGGTCTACGGCGAGCCGGCGGTCCCCTGTGCGATCGAACGACGCGCCCGCGTCACGGTCGAGGAGCGCGACGAGGGGCTGACGGTCCACCTCGACGACCTGACGCTGGACGGCTTCACGATCGAGTACACGGGCGACGCGACCGGCGGGCCCGACGTGGACGTCTCGGAGTCGCTCGTCGAGGCCGGCGTCGGCTACATCAACGAGGCGATCGAACAGGCCCGCGACGCCACGGGCGTCGAGGACGCGGGCTTCGAGATCAGCGTCGAGAGTTCGATCCCGCTCGGGGCGGGACTGGGCTCTTCGGCTGCTGTCGTCGTCGCCGTCATCAGGGCCGCGACGGCCGAACTCGGCGTCGAACTCGACGCGCACGAGGTCGCGGATCGGGCCTATCAGGTCGAACACACGGTTCAGGACGGCGAGGCCTCGCGCGCGGACACCTTCTGCTCGGCGATGGGTGGGGCCGTCCGCGTCGAGGGCGACGACTGTCGGCGGATCGAGGGCGTCGACAACCTCCCATTTGTTATAGGCTACGACGGCGGTGCCGGCGACACCGGCGCACTCGTCGCGGGCGTCCGTCAGTTGCGCGAGGAGTACGACTTCGCCGCCGACACCGTCTCGACGATCGGCGATATCGTCCGCGAGGGGGAACGGGCCCTCCAGGACGGCGACCTGCTCGAACTCGGTGAACTGATGGACTTCAATCACGGCCTGCTCTCTGCGTTGGGGGTCTCCTCGCGTTCTCTGGACAGTATGGTGTGGGCGGCCCGTGATGCCGACGCGCTGGGTGCGAAACTCACTGGCGCGGGTGGGAACGGCTGTATCGTCGCCCTCGACGAGAGTGACGGTGCGTTGACCGCGCTCGACTACACGCCGGGCTGTGATGACGCCTTCCGTGCGGCGCTGGATACTGAAGGGGTGAAGATCGAGTGAGTAACGAGGCGCGGGAGGAACGGGGCTCGGAGACGCTCGTGCTCAAACTCGGCGGGAGCGTCATCACCGAGAAAGATCGCCCCGAGACCGTGGACGAGGACGCCCTCGCGGCGGCGGTCGCTGCCGTCGCCGACGCCGACACGTCGGTGGTGATCGTCCACGGCGGCGGGAGCTTCGGCCACCACCACGCCGACGAGCACGGTGTCTCGACGACGACGGGGACGCGCGATCCGGCCGGTGCGCTGGCGATCCACGAGGCGATGGTCGACCTGAACAGCGCGGTCGTCGACGCCCTGCAGGACGCTGGCGTGGCGGCGCTCCCGGTCCAGCCGCTCTCTGGCGCGTCGAGAGACGAGGACGGCGAACTGTCGCTGGCGTCCGGTCCGGTCGCGGCGCTCCTCGACGAGGGGTTCACGCCGGTCGTCCACGGTGACGTGATCGCTCACGCCGGTGAGGGTGTGACGGTGCTGTCGGGCGACGAGATCGTCGTCGAACTCGCGCCCGCCGTCGACGCCGACCGGGTCGGGCTGTGCTCGACGGTCCCCGGCGTGCTCGACGAGTCCGGTGCAGTCGTCGACCGGATCGACACCTTCGCCGACGTAGCCGCAGCGGTCGGCGAGAGCGAGGCGACCGACGTGACCGGCGGGATGGCGGGGAAAGTCCAGTCGTTGCTCGCCCTTCCGATCCCGGCCCAGATCTTCGGCCCGGCTGCGCTCGCCGACTTCCTGGCTGGCGAAGCGCCGGGTACGACGATCGCCGGCGAGCGCGAGTGATCACAGAGGCCGGTCCCACCGCCCGTGAGATCCGGCGAAACCTATTTGGTCGCGTTGGCTATTGTCCCAGGTATGGCAGCAGTCGGACTCAGTGACGTTTTCAAGTACGGCACCCGGTTCCTCGCACATCTTCTCGTCGTCGTCCTGGTCGGCGTCGTGCTGGTCCTGATCGGTAACGTGGTCGGGGAGTTCCTGATCGGGACGCCCTCCAACCCCGGTTTCAGAACGCCGCCGGAGACGATCGGCTGGGCAGGGGTCGCCGTCTCGGCCGTCGGCGTCCTCGCCACCGTCGCGGGCCTCGCGGGATTGCTGTTCAAGATCGTGGCCGACGGGACGGCCGCTGGCACGCGCGCCGTCGCGACCGAGGAGGGCGTGACGGTCGCAGGGAGTGTCGCTGGTGAAGCCGCCGACGAGGAGGCAGACGAGTCCGAATCGTCCGGATCGGCATCGCCGCCCGCGCCAGACACCTCGTCCCAGCCGACCGGAGCGAGCGGGCAACCGACGCACGACGATCAGCCACAGCAGGACAGTCAACCGGAGCCGGTCGAGCGAACTGGTAGTCAGCCACGAGAGACGACTGACGAGCCCGCAACACAGGCGCCGTCTGACGGTTCGACGATTACCGAAACGGAGTCCCACTCCGGCCAAACTCCTCCGTCCGAACAGCCGACACCTGGGACGCAGGAGCCAGCCGACACCGGAGCGTCGCGTTCGGAGCAGACGCAACCGGTCGGTAATCCCGAGCCGCCACAGGACGACGATAGAGCAGAGACGACGGCCTCGGGCCAGGCGGAGTCGGTCGATCCGGCCCCGGAAGAATCACCTGACTCCAGTAGCGACGAGCCCCCCGAGTGGACGCCACCGGACCCAGACGAGTTCGAGCGCCACCAGCAGGCCCGGGCCGAGGAGCGCCAGAGTGAATCGAGAGCCAGCGAGCAACAGACCGGGCAGGCGGCCAGTGACACGTTCTCCACCGACCCGGACCACTACGAGGACGAGACGAGGGTCGTCGACGAAGAACAGTTCGACGAACCGGCAGACAGCGCGACGAGCTGGGACGACCTCACGGGGCCGTCGGATACGTCTGGGACAGAGTCGACCGGCGAAGCAGGGGGGTCTCGGACCGAGGAGTGGTCGGACCCGGACCAGTTCGAGGAGAGTGCCGACACTGCTCCCGGCGTCGACGAGACGACGGACGAACACGACAGCGACAACGGATACGCGATGGACGAGGAGGCAGACGAGACGGAGTCGTTCTCCTTCGAGACTGGTGGCGACGGCGATCCGCTGTCCGACCCACTCGACGACGAGTGATGCGTCCACGCGTCGCACAGCCGGCCGTATCAGTGTGGACACAGAACCCATCAGTTTTTAACAGCGGCCGTCGTAGGCCCAACTAACCGAGCGTACGGCCGCCCGGCGAGCGGGAGGCGGCCGGCGGACGACGGATCGGGAACAGCGGTTCCCACCCACTTCAGCGATCCGAGGCTACGGGACTCCCGGTCGGCCTGCGGATCGCAAGGACCTGTCGCGCACGCGAGCGACCTGCGAACTGTCGTAGCCGGTATCCCCCCGCATCTGGGCGGCTTCTACTCGGAGAGGCAACTATGGAAGTCGAAATCGCAACAATTGGCGGATACGATGAGGTTGGCCGACAGATGACGGCCGTTCGCGCGGGCGACGACGTCGTCGTCTTCGACATGGGCCTGAACCTCTCGAAGGTACTGATTCACGACAACGTCGAGACCGAGCGGATGCACTCGCTCGATCTCATCGACATGGGTGCGATCCCGGACGATCGCGTCATGTCCGAACTCGAGGGTGACGTGAAGGCCATCGTGCCGACGCACGGCCACCTCGACCACATCGGTGCGATCTCGAAGCTCGCGCACCGCTACGACGCACCGATCGTCGCGACGCCCTTCACGATCGAGCTGGTCAAACAGCAGATCAAGGGCGAGGAGAAGTTCGGGGTCCAGAACGACCTCGTCAAGATGGAAGCTGGCGGCACGATGTCGATCGGCGACAAGAACGAACTGGAGTTCGTCAACGTCACCCACTCGATCATCGACGCGATCAACCCCGTGCTCCACACCCCGGAGGGGTCCGTCGTCTACGGGCTGGACAAGCGCATGGACCACACGCCAGTGCTGGGCGACCCGATCGACATGAAGCGATTCCGCGAGATCGGTCGCGAGGGCGAGGGCGTCCTCGCCTACATCGAGGACTGTACGAACGCGGGCCGCAAGGGCCGCACGCCCTCGGAATCGGTCGCACGTCGTCACCTCAAGGACGTGATGACCAGTGTCGAGGACTACGACGGCGGTATCGTCGCCACGACGTTCTCGAGCCACATCGCTCGCGTGAAGTCTCTCGTCGAGTTCGCCGAGGATATCGGCCGCAAGCCCGTGCTGCTCGGGCGCTCGATGGAGAAGTACTCCGGCACTGCCGAGCGACTGGACTTCGTCGACTTCCCCGAGGACCTGGGGATGTACGGTCACCGCAAGTCCGTCGACCGGACGTTCAAGCGGATCATGAACGACGGCAAGGAGAACTTCTTCCCGATCGTCACCGGCCACCAGGGCGAGCCCCGAGCGATGCTCACCCGGATGGGCCGTGGCGAGACCCCCTACGAGCTGGAAGACGGTGACAAGGTCATCTTCTCGGCACGCGTGATCCCGGAGCCGTCCAACGAGGGTCAGCGCTACCAGTCCGAACAGCTCCTGAAGATGCAGGGTGCGCGTCTGTACGACGACATCCACGTCTCCGGCCACCTCCGCGAGGAGGGCCACTACGAGATGCTCGACGCGCTCCAGCCACAGAACGTCATTCCGGCACACCAGAACATGAAAGGGTTCGCTCCCTACGTCAGTCTCTGCAAGAGTCAGGGGTACAAGCTCGGGCGCGACCTGCACGTAACCACCAACGGGAACCGAATTCAGCTGGTCGAGTAGGATGGCCCGTCAACAGGACGTCGAGGCGGCGATTCTCGACCGCCGCGAGCAGGTCAACGACGCGATCCGCAGGGAGCTGCCGGTCCAGAAGCCCGAGCAGCTCTACGAGGCGTCGCGCTACCTGATGGACGCCGGTGGGAAGCGACTTCGTCCGACGATGCTCCTGCTGGCCGCGGAGTCGATCGCGGACGTCGAGCCGCTGTCGACGGAGTACCGGTCGTTCCCGACCGTCGAGGGAGACGAGATCGACGTGATGCGCGCCGCGGTGGGCATCGAGACGATCCAGTCTTTCACCCTGATCCACGACGACATCATGGACGACGACGACCTGCGCAGGGGTGTCCCGGCCGTCCACCGCGAGTACGACCTCTCGACGGCGATTCTGGCAGGTGACACGCTGTTCGCGAAGGCCTTCGAGTACATGCTCGACACCGGCGCAGACCCCCAGCGTTCGGTCGCGGCCACGAAGCGACTTGCCCAGACATGCACCGAGATCTGCGAGGGCCAGTCGGTCGATATCGACTTCGAGACCCGCGAAGAGGTGACCACCGACGAGTATCTGGAGATGGTCGAGCTCAAGACCGCCGTGCTGTACGCGGCTTCGGCGTCGATTCCCGCACAGCTACTGGGGGCCGACGACGCCGTGGAACCGCTGTACGGCTACGGCCTCGACGTGGGCCGTGCGTTCCAGATCCAGGACGATCTGCTCGATCTGACGACGCCGTCCGAGAAACTCGGCAAGCAGCGGGGATCGGACCTCGTCGAGGAAAAGCAAACGATCATCACGCTGCACGCCCGTCAACAGGGCGTCAACGTGGAATCGCTGGTCGAGACCGACTCCGTCGAGGCGGTCACCGAGAGCGAGATCGACGACGCCGTGGCGACCCTGGAGGAAGCGGGCAGCATCGAGTTCGCCCGCGAGACGGCCCACGATCTGATCGACAGCGGGAAGAGCCGACTCGAAGTCCTCCCGGACAACGAGGCCCGTCGGCTACTGGAAGGCATCGCCGACTATCTCGTCGAGCGCGAGTACTGATACCGACGGTTGCCCAGTCGATCGCACGACTGCGTGCGGTCGATCTGAGAAAGACCGACAACCGTCCGTATGACTCCCTGCAGGCACTGTTTTTCAGGACCGGACGATGTCACGGGCAGAGACTGATTTCGATCCACTCTGGTAGCGCGCGAACAACGATTCGGCCCAGGTCAGGAAGTCTGGGTTCTCCGAGTCGGCACAGGCCGCTACCTGTCCGCTGTCGTCGTAGGCCACCAGCAGCGCCCGCTCGTCGGCGACGGTGAGGCCGAACCTGATCGCCTCTGGATGGCGGTACAGCTGGAACCGCGGGACAGAGACGACTGTCGCAAATTCGGCCGGGTTGCGATCGCGAGCTGCCTGCGTGGTCTCGCCGTCGAGGACGAGTTCGATCGAGACGCCGTCGAGCACCCGCTGGGCGTGGGCGTCGTGGAAGATCCGACTCAACACGGGAGCGATCATTCGGAACCGGTCGGTGTCGACCGACTCGACGACCGAGACGTAGTGGCTGACCGGTGCCTGTGGGTGGTCCGGGTCGGCAGTGACGACAGTCGCGTCTGCCAGCAGGGTCGGATCGGGCGCGACCGTCGACGGCAGCCCTTCGTACAGGTCGCTGTGGCTTTCGATCGTTTCCAGTGACTCGACGTACTCGCGGTGTGTGCGAGCGATCACGTCGCCTTTGGTGGTCAGGTGGTACCTCCCCTCGTCCTTGCGGACCCACCCTCGCTCCTCGACGGCAGCGAGGTTTCGCTGGATCGACCGACGGGACTGATCTAAGTCGTCGGCGATGTCGCGCGGGTCGTCGGGTGACTCCCGCAGTCGCTCCAGCAAGTGGAGGCGGCCGGGGGAATCCGCGAGGAAGCGAGCCGCGTCGTTCATTGTCGGACCGTCGGTGTCGGTCGAGATAATACTGGGGGAGCAGTGGCGGGTCGTTCCGACGTAATTTTCACCCCGCCCCGCCGACGTGAGTGCATGGACGACGAACTCCGCGCCCGCGTCGAGGACGCCGCCGAGCGGGCGGCGCTGACGAACGCGGTCAAGCACGACAGCGAGGCACAGGTCGGGGCCATCATGGGGCCGCTGATGGGCGAGAATCCCGACTTTCGCGAGTACGGTGACGAGATCCCGGGTGTGATCGCGCCGGTCATCGACCGGGTCAACGGGATGGACGCTGACGAGCGCCGGGAACGACTGGCGGAACTCGCGCCCGAGGTGCTCGAAGACCTGGAGAGCGAGGACGAGGAGGACGACCGCCCACTGCCCGACCTCCCGAACGTCGACGAGTACGACGAGGTGCGGATGCGTCTGGCGCCGAATCCAAACGGACCGTGGCACCTCGGTAGCGCCCGGATGCCCGCAGTCATCGGGACGTACAAGGAGATGTACGACGGCTGGATGCTGTGTCGTTTCGACGACACCGACCCCGAGACCAAGCGCCCCGATCTGGACGCCTACGACGAGATTCTCGACGCCGTCGACTACCTCGGGTTCGAACCGGACGAGGTGATCAAGGCCAGCGATCGGGTCGAAACCTACTACGAGTACGCCAGCGAACTGATCGAGAAGGGCGGGGCCTACACCTGTTCGTGCCCGCAGGGGGAGTTCTCCGACATGAAGAACAGCGGCGAGGCCTGTCCACACCGCGAGAAGGACGTGGAGCAGGTCCACGCCGAGTTCGGGGCGATGGTCGACGGCGAGTACGAGAGCGGCGAGATGGTGCTGCGGGTCAAGACCGACATCGAGCACAAGAACCCGGCGCTCCGTGACTGGGTCGCGTTCAGGATGATCGACACGCCCCACCCCCGCGAGGAAGCCAGCGACTACCGGTGCTGGCCGATGCTGGACTTCCAGAGCGGACTGGACGATCACCTCATGGAGGTTACCCACATCATCCGCGGCATCGACCTCCAGGACTCGGCCAAGCGCCAGCAGTTCCTCTACGACTACTTCGGCTGGGAGTACCCCGAAGTGCTTCACTGGGGCCACGTCCAGATCGACGCCTACGACGTGCCGATGTCGACCTCGACGATCATCGAGCAGATCGAAGCGGGCGAGCTGACGGGCTGGGACGATCCGCGTGCGCCCACGATCGCCAGCCTCCGCCGACGGGGGATCCGCGGTGGGGCCATCGTCGATGCGATGACCGAACTGGGGACCTCCACGTCGAACGTCGATCTCGCGATGTCGTCGATTTACGCCACCAACCGGGAACTGATCGACGACGAGTCCGACCGGGCCTTCTTCGTTCGGGACAGCGAGGAGACTGGCGGCATCGTCGAGTGTCAGGTCTTCGGCGGGCCCGACGCCGGCGAACCGCTCGTCCATCCGGACAACGAGGACCGCGGCCGCCGCGAGATCCCGATCACCAACGCCGTCGTCGTCGAGGGCGACGACCTCCCGCCCCACGGCGACCGCGTCTGGCTCAAAGGCTTTGGCTGCGTGCGCCACACCCGCGACGCGCTGGAGTACACCGGTGACGACCTCGAGGTGGTGAAGGAGGGTGACGTAGACGTGATCCACTGGGCGCCCGCAGACGGGCCGACCGTCAGGATGCGGACGATGGACGGCGACGTGTCGGGCATCGCCGAACCGGGCGTGGGCGACTACGAGAGCGACGACGTGGTCCAGTTCGAGCGGGTCGGATTCGCACGTATCGATGCCCTCGACACCGACAGTGAGGACGTGCTCGCGTACTACGCACATCCCTGACGGCTCGCGCCACCACGCTTTTGTCTCGTCCGCTGTGGGGCCCAGACATGGATCCGATCCCAGGCGGCGAGTGCCAGCACGGCGACGAGTCCGACGAGGACGACGACGGGACGTGTGATCGCTGCGGTCGCGAACTGGAGTGGACACTCGATCCCGACGGCGTCCAGCGGCGCGTCTGTCCGCGGTGTGATTCGTAACTACTCCTCGGCGTACCACAGCGTCCGTCGGCACTCCGGACAGACGTACGGCACCGGTGTGAGGACTTCGTCGGCCCGGAAGCTACTGAGGAAGCCGTCGTCCGAGGCCGGAGCGATGATCTGGAGCGAGCCCATTACGTCGGTCCCCTGTAGTTCCATGGCTTCGAGCGGTTCGCCACAGTCAGGACACTCTCTCGCTGCGGACACGGTCGGCCTAATCGCTGGAGGTGTAAATCCGTCCCGCCGTGGCCGGGGCAATGGTGCGTCCCACGATCGTCTGATTGAGTCTTTCGTCCGAGCACGACGGGTGTCGTCGCATAACTGGCGCTGCGCTCTTGCTATCGGTTGAGCACGCCGAACTGACGGTCGCCGCACGCGAGGCACGGCGTCGACTCTCGAGCGGTGATCCTGGGACAGTCGACGCGATGGATCTCGTGGCCGCCGTTATCGAAGGCGGATTCTCAGACGGTGACACGGGCGGCAGTTGCAGAAATCGTCGCGAGCGATGCCTCCCAGGCCGACCTCCACCACACGTCGATCGATACCGCTCCGACGCGCTCTTGTGCCAGCGGTGCCGAAACCCACGCGAGTGACGACTGACACGAGTCCCACGGTCCACCGCGACGTCGAGTTCCACCAGACACCCGAGCGGACGCTCCGCCTCGACGTGTACGAACCGACAGCAGCGTCTGCCGGCGAGAACGGTCCGTGGCCGACGATCGTGCTCTTCCACGGTGGCGGGTTCCACAGCGGCGAGAAGTCCCAAGACTCGGACCAGACCGAAGCCCTCGCAGACAGGGGGTACGTCGTCGTGACGCCCGAGTACCGGCGCTCGGGCGAAGCGACGTTCCCGGCGGCGCTGATCGACGCCAAGGCCGCAGTCGAGTGGTGTCGCGCCGAGGGAGAGGCCTACGGGATCGATCCCCGCCGGATCGCGACAGCGGGCCACTCGGCGGGCGCGAACCTCGCGACGCTCGTGTCGGTGACGGCCGACGAACCGGGGTTCGAACCGGACGCCTATCCCGGCGTCTCTTCAGCCGTACAGGCGGCCGTCGGCTGGGCTGGGCTCTACGATTTCCGCTCGTTCGACGCGGAGCCCGAGTTCGTCGTCGACTACCTCGGCGGCACGCGTGAGGAGGTGCCCGCGGCGTACGATTTCGCCTCTCCGATGGGACAGACTGACGCTCAGACGGCGCCGACGCTCGTGGTCCACGGCGACGCCGACGAGGTGCTCCCGATCGAACAGGCACGCCGGTACGCCGACTCGGTCGACGCACTCGCGACCGCCGAGTTCGTCGCGGTCGGAGACTGCGGCCACACGTTCCCGCCCGATGCGATCGAACCGAAAGTCGAGGAGACCGACCGTTTCCTCTCGGCACACCTCGCCGGCGGGAGGAGAGATCTGGACCCCCATCGAGAGAACGACCGCCACCGTGAAGCTGGCGACGGTTTCGGCCAGTCGCCCGGCCCCATCGGTGACCTCGACGGACCACCCGCCGGCGACCGCTTCGATCGCTGAGTCTGGCCGTATTCGGTCAAAAGTTTAAGTAGGTGCCCATGGTGGTGTAAGGTACCAATGGCCATCGATCCCGAGTTCGAAGAGAACCGAGACGTCGCCGAGGAACACGACGGACACAAAGTGTGGGGCCCGGTCGAGGAACCCGAGACGCTGGGCATCCACGGAACACACGTCGCCGTGGACTTCGACATCTGTCTGGCCGACGGTGCGTGTCTCGAAGACTGTCCAGTCGACGTGTTCGAGTGGGTCGACACGCCCGGCCATCCCGAGAGCGAGATCAAGGCCGACCCGGCTCACGAGGATCAGTGTATCGACTGCATGCTCTGTGTCGACGTGTGCCCGGTCGACGCTATCGACGTGGACCCCGGACGCGCCGGTCGTATCTAGGCGAGCCCCTCCCTCTATTTTTGGGATACCATCGGCAAGTAGCGCCGCGGCGACCTCGAACCCTGTCGTGTCACTCGAAAATTAGCACAAAAGACTATTACGCATCCGCGGGTGAGAGACACACACGAGGCAACCGAAAACAATGGACACAGTCGTACTGACGAAAGGCGTTCCGGACTTCCGTGAAGGACAGGTGTCCTTCGACGAGGACGGCCACCTCGAACGGGGGAAGACGCCGACGGTGATGAATCCGAACGACAAGCACGCCCTTCGTGCGGCGCTCCAGACGAAGGTTCGAAACGGCGGGACGGTGTCGCTGATGAGCATGGGGCCGCCGGGGTACAAGGAAGTGCTCCAGGAGGGAATGAGAGACGTGTACGCGGACGATCTGTATCTCCTCTCGGACCGCGAGATGGGTGCGGCAGACACCTGGGCGACGGCGATGACCGCCGCCACCGGCATCGAGAAACTCGACCACGAGCCGGATCTGATCTTCGCGGGTTTCAAGACCGCCGACGGGGAGACGGGCCACACTGGCCCCCAGACGTGCTGGTGTCTCGACATGCCGATGATCACCCACGTCATCGCACTCGACGTCGACGAGGACGAGGGTACCGTCCGGGCCAAGCGGCTCGTCGAGGGTGACGTCGAAGAGATCGAGACTGTCGAGACCGAGCTCCCGGCCTTCATCGTCGCCGATCCGGAGTTCGAGCCGACCTACCGCAAAGCCGGCCACCGGCTTCGCTGGAAGGACCTCCGAGACGAGACACAGGAACGTGCCGAGAACATCGATCTGGACGAAGACGTGACCGTCTGGAACCACGAGGCACTCAATCTCGACCCGGACTACATCGGACTGGACGGCTCGCCGACGATCGTCGCCGGTGTCGACCCGATTCCGAAAGCCCCCTCCGAGCGCGAGGCGACGCTGGTCGAGGGTGTCGACGACAACGAGGGAATGGAACAGGTCTTCGACGAGATCGACGCGTACGCGGCAGGTGACTGATCATGCCGGAGATCGACCCCACCGAACACGAGATCGCGGAACTCGGACCGAAGATCAAGGACATCGACGACCCCGACGAGGTCGAGGCGATGCTCGAACTCGAATCGGAGGGAGAAGACCGGGTCCCGGTCAAGACCCTGCTGGAGGATCGCCTGGAGAAGCTCACGGCCGAGGACGAGGAGGTCGACCCCAGCGAGGTCGACCTCTCGGAGTTGACCGTCGCGGACGTGGCGAACCTCGTTCGCAAGGTCGACGACGCCGACCTCCTGCGGGAGATGATCGAACGCGAGGAGGCGGGCAAGGACCGCAAGACGGCCAAGGGTCAGATCGAGGATCGTATCGAGTCCGTCGAAGGCAGCGACGACGACGGCGAGGAGACGGAAGTCGAGTACGTCCCGCCCGAGGAGAAGTACCCCGATCTCGACCACCCGACTAACGACAAACGGTGGGTCGAGGGGACCAGCGACGGCACCTATCGAGACATGTGGGTCTACTGCGAGACCCAGCAGGGGGAACTCATCGACGTGTCCCGCGAGATGCTCGGCAAGGCTCGTCGGATGATGGACGAGTACAACGGCGGCGAGGCGACCGGGGGCTCCGAAGACGAGGCCTCGACGCAGGACTATGGCGGCGACGAGGACGGCAACCCCGAAGAGGTCATCGCCGTCATCATCGGTGACGGCGTCGCCGATCTGGCCGACGAGGCCATCGCCTACGGAGCCGACAGGGTCGTCTACACCGAGGACGAGCGCCTCGGCCGGTTCCGTCACAAGCCGTTCACCGAGATCTTCGTCGACATGTGTCGGGACGTCGACTACGAGTGGTTCGACTACCACGAGCCCCGGTACACCCTGTTCCCGGCGACCAACAACGGCCGGGACCTCTCGGCGCTCGTGCAGGGCGAACTCGACTCCGGCCTCGCGAGTGACTGCTCGGGGCTGTACATCGAAGACGCGATGATCTCGAACCCCGCAAAGACCGGGACGCCCGGCGACAGCAAGGAGTTCGACCGCATCCTGCACATGAAGCGGCCGGACTTCTCGGGCTTCGAGTACTCGACGATCCTCTGTATCGACAAGCCACACCGGGACTTCCACCCGCAAGGTGGCTCGGTCATCCCGGGGAGCTTCGAGATGCCCGATCCCGATCACGAGCGCGAAGGCGAGGTGGTCGAACACGAGATGGAACTGGACGACGATTGGTTCCACGTCGACGTGACCGACTACGACCAGCTCGACGAGGGCGTCGACCTGACCGGTCACGAGGTGGTCGTGGCGATGGGTCGGGGGATCGGCGACGATCCGACGACCGGGATCGAACTCGGTCTCGATCTCGCCGATGCGTTCGAGGACGCCGCGTTTGGACTCTCCCGTGGCGTGATCACCTCCTCGTACAGCTTCGACGGCCACGTCGAGCAGTACATCGGCGAGGACCGACAGATCGGCGAGTCCGGGCAGATCGTCGAACCGGACGTGTACATCGCCGCGGGCATCTCCGGGGCGATCCAGCACAAGGTCGGCATGGACGAGTCCGACGTGATCATCGCGATCAACACGAACCCCGACGCGGACATCCGGGACTTCTCGGACTACTTCATCGAGGGTGACCTGTTCGAGGTGTTGCCCCGGCTCACCGAGGCCCTGGAGTCGGGCGAACTGGCGGCTGCTGTCCAGGAGGTAAGTGATGACTGAGCACGAACACTACGAGGCCGTCGTCGTCGGGTGCGGTCCCGGCGGCGCGGCGGCGGCGGCAACGCTCGCGAACAACGGCGTCGAGACGCTCGTCCTCGAACGCGGGGTCGACGCCGGGTCGAAGAACGTCTCCGGCGGACTCATCTACGCCGAAGAGTCCGCACCGTACACGATCGACGACCTGTTCCCGAACTTCCGCGAGGAGGCGTCGGAGCGACCGGCGACGGAGAATTACATCCACAACATCTCGGGCGATCAGGTCTCGAGTTTCGACATCTCCGGTCTGCACCACCACGACACGGCGTGGGCCGACGCGGTGCTCCGCCGGAAGATGGACTCGTGGCTCGGCGAGCGCGTCCACGAGATGACCCGCGAGACCGGCGGCGGCTTGCTGACGGAGGTCCGTGTGACCGGTCTCATGCGCGAGGGCGGCGAGATCGTCGGCGTCGAGTGTGCGGAGCTCGATCCGATCACGGCCGATCTGATCGTCGCCGCCGACGGCGTCAACTCGGAACTGGCCCGGGACGCCGGGTTGATGGACTGGGAGGAGCCCGAGGAGTGGTTCCAGGGCGTCAAAGCGACCGTCGAGATGGACCCCGAGACGATCAACGAGCGGTTCGATATCGACGAGGGCGAGGGCGTCGCCCACCTGTTCTCGGGCGATCTCTTCGACGGTGTTCGCGGCGGTGGCTTCCTCTACACGAACGAGGCGTCGCTGTCGATCGGTACCGTCTTCCACCTGGATTCGATCGCTGCAGAGCAGGCCGAACCCCACGAACTGCTCGACAGCCTGCTGACCCATCCGCTGCTGGCCCAGTGGCTCGGCGACGAGTACGAGGAACTGGAGTACTCCGCGAAACTCGTTCCGGACTCGAAGAAGGCGGCCCACCCCTCCCCCCATCGCGACCGACTCGTCCTCGTGGGCGACGCAGCGGGCCAGATGCAGGCCCAGGGGCCGATCATCAAGGGGATGAACCACGCCGTCACGGCCGGTGCGCTGGCTGCCGAGGCGTTCGCGACGGCGAAATCGCGCGGTGATCCCCACCAGGCCGGCGAGCTATACGAGCAGAAACTGAACCGTGAAGGCGTCATGGACAAGCTCAAGCCGACGAGCTACAAGACGATCGGTCGACTCGGAGAGGTCGACCCGATCGCCTCGCTGACCGACGCCATCGCGGACTCGGCTGTCGGCCGGTTCGCAATCAACGCCCTCGGCGAGAGCACGATGGAACGGCTGTTCTCATCCCCGCGCCTGATGGCGATGATGCCCGACACGCGCACGCCGTACGTGACGATCCCGACGGTCATCGCCGAGGAACTCGGCGAGCGCGTGACCGACCAGAACACCGTCGAACCGCCGGAACTGGACGACCGGATCGGCGATCTGACCTACGACGTGGGCGATCCACACATCGAACTGATGGACAACGACTTCGAAGCGTCGGGGACGGCCGTCACGGCCTGTCCGGTTAGCGCCAAGGACTTCGGCGGGGGCTGTTACCGCGACGAGTACGTCCAGACCAACGGGAGCGAGGACCACGTCGTCAGCCTCGACACCCAGCCCTGCGTCGAGTGTGGTACCTGCGCTGTCGTCGCCGACACCGACTGGGAGCACCCGGACGGCGGCAAGGGTGTCGAGTACAACCAGGGGTGAGTGAGGAGATCGATGGCAGAGACGGACCCGGCCTACGGCGATCGAATCGAGCGTCTGGCCGACGAGGCCGTAGCGACACGCGAGTCGCTCGACCCGGACCCACCCGACGACGACCGGGCAATGGAACTGCTCCGCGAGGGACTGGGTCCAACGGTCGCGCTGTACTGCGAGGCCCGCACGGGCGGGACGATGGTCCGCTTCTCCGAACGGGAGTTCGAGCGGCTACAGGGAGCGCTCAACGAGTGGCTCGTAGCCTACGCCGCCTGCTATGGGGCTGATATTCAGGCGGACTTCACGATCCGAAAGGCCGCGGAGTTGCTCATCGAGACCCACAATATCCGCGACGTGGCGCAACTGCTCACTGACGTTCCCGAGCGTCGCTAATTCGCTCGAAGGAACGTATACGGTGCGATCGCTTTCCCAGTTCGTAATAACCTAATAAACCATTAAGTACTGGGGAGTGGTACCGACCCACATGGAGCTAACAGAGCCACTGCAGTTCGACCACAAGGACCGCAGGGACATCTACGAGTACGTCGAGAGCCACGGGCCGGTCGAACCAGCAGAACTCCGATCGGCGCTGCACATGGATCCACGGCCGTTCGGTCATCACATCGCGATCCTCAAGCGCAACGGCACGCTCGAAGAACAGGACGGCCAACTCCGCATCGCCTACGAAGACACGGTCGAAGAGGAGTTCTCCGCGCAGGACGTGGATTTCACCATCCGGCAGGCCAGACAGGAGGATCTGACGGGACTGGTGGGAGCGATCCGACAGGCCATCGGCGCCAAGACCTACGTCGACGCCGAGACGGTCGCCGACGTGGTCGACAACGAGGGCGTCCTCCTCCGACACAACGAACTCGAATCGCGGATCTTCTTCGTCGCCTGCGTCAACGACGAAGTGGTCGGCTGGGTCCACCTCAAACATCCCGAGATCGACAAGCTGAACCACACCGCGGAGCTGACGCTTGGGGTTCTCGAACAGTACCGCCAGCGCGGTATCGGCAGCCACCTGCTCGAACGCGGCCTGGAGTGGGCCGCCCAGCACGGCTACGAACGGATCTACAACTCGGTTCCCGCGACGAACGAAGAAGGGATCGCCTTCCTCGAAACGCACGGCTGGGAAGTCGAGGCCGTCCGCGAGGATCACTACAAACTCGACGGAGAGTACATCGACGAAGTCATGCTGGCCAAGGGGATCTGATCAGGGCCAGCGCTCTTCTTCGCCCTCGATCGGTGCCGGGACGACGCCGTCTTTCTGTGCCCACGTCCGCGCGTGGCCCGGGCAGACCAGCATGTTCTCGCGCCACGGGATATGGAGCTCGACGGCGGCGTCGGCCTCGCAACCCTCCTCGTCACACTGCATACTCGCCGCTTCGGAAGGTGGGTTGATACGGTTTACTGTCGTCTCTGTCTGGTGATCGGCGGGACGGGCCGACGATCCCCGGTCAACAGCGACAGTACTCCGTATGTTAGGTGTTTCTCGCAACTATCCTGACCACAGCACCGTTCGATCACAGCGCGACCAGCACCATCGTCAGCAGCATCGCGCCGGTGAGAAAGGCCTGCATCAGCGCGGAGCTGAGGATGCCCAGCGTCGTGACGACGGCGGCCTTCGCGCTCGCCTTCGCGTCGTTCTGGTGGTAGTACTCGACGACGAAGACGGTCGCGGCCATCCCGAGCAACATCCCGACGGGACCGCCAGCGACGAAGAAGAGGACGACGCCGGCGAGGCCGGCGACGACCGCTGTCGACGTCGATGCGCCGCCGACCTTCGCCGCGACGGCCCCGCCGAGCCAGTCGATCGCAAGCGTCAGTACGCCGACGGCGAGTAGCGCGACGAGCAACAGGAGTCCGGGCTGGCTGAACCCAGAGCCCCACCAGTAGACGAGGACGCCGGCGACCGAGAACGGCGCACCGGGCATCTGAGGCACGAGGCTGCCGACGACGCCGGCAACCAGCAGGACGAACGCGAGGACGGGGACGAGGGCGGACAGTTCGATCATGTGTGGCGGTCGAGTTCCTCCGTGGCAGTGTCGTCGCCGTACAGCCGTACCAATCTTTCGACGGAGCCACCCAGCGCGCGCATACACTCGGCCGTCGAGACGAAGTCGAAGGCGTCGGCGACAGCGTCCCAGGGGTGGCCCTGCAGGGCCTTCCGGACGAGGAGTCGCTCCTGGCGCGGACTTAGTGCATCGGTACTGTCACCGTCGTCGGGTGCCACGAGGTGACGGAGCAGCAGTTTTCGGACCGGTTCCGGATCGGTGTCGAACACCCCCGCCCCACCAGGAATCCCGGCGACGAGTCGCCACTCGGGCGGCGAGAGGTCGAGTTCCGGGATCCCGTCGGTCGCACGCAGTGCCGCTCGCGCCACGTCGGGATCGAGGTCGTCCAGCGGGTCCGAGAGCACGCTCTCGATCCGGTCGCGGAACCAGTCGGCGTGGCGGGACGCGAGCGCGTCGCCGGCGTCCGAACACGGGTGGAGCATGATCGCGGAGTACTCACCGCTCCGATCGTTGCGCGTCGTCGAGAGATGTACCGTCCGGTAGTCGTTGTGCGCCCAGAAGTCGACGAGTTCCGGTGTCGCACCGTAACCGACCCCGAGCCAGTCGATCCGGTCTTCGAACTCGTCGGCGATCCCCGAGAGCAGCGCTGAACCGAGTCCTCTGGAGCGAACGGCGGGGTGGGTCGCGATCCGCAACACGCGCTGGCCAACCGGAATTCCGGCGTCCTCGTCGCGTAACTGCGTGGTCAGCACGTCCGGGATCATGTTCCCGCGCACCCGGCCGCCCTCGTACATCCCGGCTCGCAGGTCCGCCGGTAGGTCGCCCTCGCGGGCCAGCAACGCTACGGAGACGACGTGGCCGTCGTGGACGAGCGCTCGCACGGAGACGTTCGGCGCGTCGAGCAGTCTCGCGAGGTCGTCGGGCTCGGTCCGGTAATGAGCCAACACGAGGAGGCCGAACACCTCTCGCAACAGGTGTTCGTCCTCGAGCAGTCGCTCCGGGCCACAGCGCTCGTACTCGACGCTGTCTGGGGTCGCCTCGACCATCAGGGGATCAACGGCCGGGCGTGCGTCGAGCATGAGTGCGCGGAAGGCCCAGGACTCGATGGGGTCGCCGGGGGCGTACCGGATCGGCGTCGTCATCGTCACCTCGGTTACCTCGACGTCGCTCTCGGCCAGTCGGTCCCGGAAGCGCACCGAGAACCCCCGTCCAGCGCCCTCGTAGCCGTGGACGGTCGTCGTGAAGGCGACTGCGGGAGCGTCGAGGAACCGTTCGAGGACCCGGACCGGCAGCGCCGCGGCCTCGTCGACGATCACCAGGTCGGCCGTCGCGGCCTGCTCGGCCGCTGCTGGCGGAGGGGCGTAGCGAATCTGCCCCCCGTCAGTTCGCAACTCCTGTGGCTGGTTCGGGTCGTCCTGACACCGGAGCGCCCCCGTCTCGGCCAGCACCTCACTGGCCCGGGCGAACACTTCACTCGCGCTCCGATACTGGGGCGCGGTCACGAGCACGTCCCGGCCCTCGGCCGCGAGTGCGCCTGCGGCCAGTCCCGCTGCGCTCGATTTCCCGCGGCCGCGGTCGGCCTCGACTACGAGTGCCCGCCCCGAGTTCTCGAGTCGCTCGAAGGCGTGCACGGTCTCGACCTGGTCGTCGGTCACGCAGGATTCGTAGATCGAACGCGGAAAGCGGTGATCCGCAGGGCGCGCCGGTGGTGGCTCCGATATTCGCGGTGCGGGGTCGGTCAGCCCGTCTCTCTCCACGGCACCGCTCTCTGCGTCGACGATGGCGATGCCCGGATGCGCGCGGAGCGTCTCGACCAGTCGCGACCTGAAGTTGCCGGCCACGTCCTCGACTGTCGCAGGTGGCACTGCCAGACGCTCGTCGAACGTGTCGCGGCGATCCGGCCACTCTGCCAGCGCCGGCGCGAGCACGACGAGCAGACCGCCACCGTCGACGGCACCGACGGCCGTTCCGACGGCGTTGGGTCGACAGGACTCGTGGCAGTCGAGGACGACAGCAGTCCGCGTCCGTCCGAGCAGCTCCCCCGCGTGGACGGTATCGAGCTGTTCGCAGGACAGAAAATCGCTCGGCCCGACAACCGTCGTCTCGTCGGCCGGGATCGCCGTGCTGTCCAGGGCGTCGGCTGCCGCGTCGCGCGTGGCCGCTGGCGCGCCAGTCAGGACGAGGAGCCGACGCTCGCCGACACGCTCGGCCTCCGCCCGGAGTCGTCCCGCGAGTTCCATGCTCGTCTCTGGTCCGGCCGCGAGTATGGGCCTGACGGTCCACTTCTCCGGCGTTCGCCGACGGAGCGATCACCTCGCTGCGACCGTGTGCCGTCCTGTCACGGGATTTCAGCTTCGAAACCCCTTTTAGGGCGCATGTCGCAATCACGTGTACAGCCTGCACCGGGTTGATGATGCTCCCAGCCTTCTCAGGACTACACGGCGGGGGAGCGCGAGCCCGCGTGCAGGAGGTGATCCATCAATGCCAGTGTACGTAGATTTCGACGTACCCGCTGACCTCGCAGAGGACGCCCTCGAGGCGCTCGAGGTCGCGCGGGACACAGGAAGTGTCAAGAAAGGAACGAACGAGACGACCAAGGCAATCGAACGCGGCAACGCGGAGCTCGTCCTCGTCGCCGAGGACGTTCAGCCCGAGGAGATCGTCATGCACATCCCCGAACTCGCCGACGAGAAGGACGTCCCCTTCGTCTTCGTCGCCGAGCAGGACGACCTCGGCCACGCCGCCGGCCTGCAGGTCGGCAGCGCCGCCGCAGCCATCGTCGACGCCGGCGACGCAGACGAAGACGTCGACGACATTGCCAGCAAGGTCGAGGAACTTCGGTGAGGTGACTGAGCATGAGTGCTGAGGAATCCGAAGGAAGTGGCTCCACGCCCGCCGAAGTCATCGAGGTCGTGGGCCGGACGGGGATGCACGGCGAGGCCATGCAGGTCAAATGCCGCATCCGTGAGGGCTCGAACCAGGGTCGTATCATTACCCGGAACGTCCTCGGCCCCGTCCGCGAAGGCGACGTGCTCCAGTTGCGCGAGACCGCCCGCGAGGCCGACCAGATCGGAGGACAGTAACGATGCCCCGAACCCGAGAATGTGACTACTGCGGCGCGGACATCGAGCCCGGCACCGGGACGATGTACGTCCGGACGAGCGGCACTACGATTCACTTCTGCTCGTCCAAGTGCGAGAACAACGCCGACCTCGGCCGCGAGGCGCGCAACCTCGAATGGACCGAGGCCGGCCGCGAAACGACCGCTGCCCAGGACGCCCAGGCGGCGGCCCAGGCCGACGAAGCCGAGGCCGAGACGGACGCAGACGAGGAGGCAGCCGAGGTCGAAGACGAATCGTCGGAACCGGACGACGAGACGGACGCCGAAGCCGACGAGTCCGAGACGACCGACGACGAGGCAGACGCCGACTCCGAAGCCGACGAAGAAGAGACCGAGGAGGCACAAGCTTGAGCGACGACCTCGAACGCACGTTCGTCATGGTCAAGCCCGACGGCGTCCAGCGCGGACTGATCGGCGAGATCGTGGGCCGCTTCGAGGACCGCGGGCTCAAGCTCGTCGGCGCGAAGTTCATGCAGATCGACCAGGACCTCGCCGAGGACCACTACGGTGAACACGAGGGCAAGCCCTTCTTCGAGGGGCTCGTCGACTTCATCACCTCCGGCCCGGTCTTCGCGATGGTCTGGGAAGGCCAGGACGCGATCCGACAGGTCCGCTCGATGATGGGCGAGACCGATCCGGCAGAGTCCGCACCCGGCACCATCCGCGGTGACCTCGGACTCGATCTCGGTCGGAACGTCATCCACGGCTCGGACCACGAGGACGAGGGCTCCAACGAGCGAGAGATCGACCTCTTCTTCGACGAGGACGAACTCGTCGAGTGGGAGAGCGTCGACGAGACCTGGCTCTACGAGTAACACCCGTTTCGGCAGTTTTCTTTCGAAAACAGGCTCGGACAGCGACGCCGAAAGCGGCTTTTAGCTCCCGGCCTAGCATCCGATATGTCCGTTACGCTGTACCAGCTCGACGGCTGTCCGTACTGCGAGAAGGTCGCCGACCGACTGGACGAACTGGGCGTCGACTACGAGACCAACTGGGTAGAAGCGTTACATTCCCAGCGAAACGAGGTCAAGCGTGTCTCCGGCCAGCGCGGCGTTCCAGTGATCGTCGACGACGAACACGGCGTCACGATGGCCGAATCGGATCAAATCCTCGAGTTCGTCGACCGCAACTACGCCTGAGCGTCGCGCTCGTCTGAACGCGCCGCGGATGCGATCGACGCTCCGACCGTCACGAACACCATCGGGAAGAGGAACATCGCCACGATCGCCCACAACAGCGCCGGGGCGGACGCCGCCTGTGCGCTCTCCGTCGTGATTCGCCGGACGAAGACGAACGATCCGAGAGCCCCAACGAGGACGTAGGGGACCGTGAACCCAGTTCCGACCATCGCTGCCTCCTCGAGCCGACTGACCGACTCCGGCGGGTCGCGAGCCCGTTCGAAGAGGAAGCCGGCAGCCAGGAGCGCGACGATCGGGAGCAGGAAGAACAGCGCGACTGGGAACAGTGACTGCCCGTAGAGGAGATTGTTCAACCGGGTTCCGGCCTGAATCCCCTGATCGATCGACGTCGCGATCGGCACGTGGTGGGCGCTGTAGAGCACGTAGACGTACTGCATCGCCTTGTCGGTCAGACTCCACCCCGGCCTCGTCACCGAAATCGCGGTCAGTTCGACGGCCGTCACGAGCACCAGATACTGGACGACCATCGTCGCCAGTGACGTCCCCGCCGCACGCAACCACGGGAATCCCGTTAGCGACGGTTTCAACAGTGGCTCGTCAGTGTCTCCGACCGATTCGCCGTCGCCGACTGTCGTGTCCTCTGGCACGTGTTGACCCTACACAAAGCAATCCCGAACTCCGCAAAAAACGTTCCGGTGGGGTTACTCGTCGCTCTCGAACTCCAGCGCCGCGCCGTTGATGCAGTATCGCTTGCCAGTCGGCTCCGGCCCGTCGTCGAAGACGTGACCGAGGTGCCCGCCGCAGTTCGCACAGACGACTTCCGTGCGGTCCATCCCGTGACTGGTGTCTCGACGTGTCTCGATCGCTCCGTCGTCGTACACGTCCCAGAAACTCGGCCAGCCGGTCTCGGAGTCGAACTTCTCACCGCTGTCGAACAGGGCCGTGCCACAGCCCGCACACTGGAACTGGCCGTCGTCTTTCACGTCGATCAGCTCACTGCTGAACCGCGGCTCGGTCCCCTGCTCGCGCAGGATCTCGTACTCTTCGTCGGTGAGGATCTCGCGCCATTCGTCGTCGTTCTCGGGGATGTCGTCAGCTGCTTGCTCACTCATACCCACCCCTTGGGGATGGAGACACAAAAGGATAGAGAGCACTGTCCGATCGTCAGCGACCACCGATACGAGATGACCGTACTCAATCGGCGATCGTCACGTCGCTGGCGTTCGGACTGTCGCCCCCGTGTGGCGTGTCCCGCATCCGGACCTGGGCAGCGTGGACGGTCTCGGTCGCGTCGTCGATCACGACGACATCGCCGGTATCGGTCGGGAGCCGCTCGTCCAGCGAGGATTTCATGTAGGTCGGCTGGGCGGCGTCGAGCGCTGCGAGGTCGGCCTCCGAGGTCAGTCGGTGCGAGACGAGGATGTCGGACTGGGAGATGCCGACTTCAGGGACGACGCTCGGGCGCTGGGTCGCCATCACGATACTCACACCCGGTGCGCGTCCGCGTGTCAGGATGGTCTCGAGTGCCGACTCGGCGATGCCGTCGAAGAAGGTGTGGGCCTCGTCGACGAGCAGCCACGGGAGTCGGTCGATCGTCTCGTCGACCCGCGCCCGGTACAGTGACTCGGCGACTCCGCGCGTGACCGCGTTCATCGGTGCCGAGTCCATCCCGGCGATGTCGACGATCGTGATCTCGTCGCCCGAGAGATCCGCGGCGTCCAGACCGTCGGGGTCGAACACCCCCCACCGCTGAGCCATGTCGAAGTGGTTGATCGCCGCCCGCTTGTCGGTCGCCGGCGCGTCAGTGTCGCGGACGAGGCCCTGCATCTCCGCGATGGTCTCGCCCTCGCCAGCGGCCTGCCACACCAGTCCGCCGGCCCCGCTCTCGGCGGGCAGCCCCAGCAACGCACACCAGGACTTCGGATCGAGTGCTCCCGGCGTCACAGCGGGGTCGTCGACAACGTTGGTCGGCACGGGTACACCGTCTGACCCATCTGCCATCGTGTGGAACACGCCCATCGGGTCGACGATCACCGGAGCAACGCCGTGAGCGCGGGCCAGTTCCTCGGCGACGACGCCCAGCGTGAACGACTTTCCGTAGCCGCGCTTCCCGACGATCAACATCGCGTGGGGGCCGTCGAGATCGAGGTGCAACGGCGCGCCCTCGCTGCCGTCCAGCGCCCGGTAACTCCCGATTCGGCCGCTTATACCCGCATCGACATTCCCGTCGCGTCCGAGTACGAACGTTTCGTTCACGGAACGATGTGGCTGCGCTCTCCTATTTCAATATGGGGCGGTAGATCGAGCCAGAATGGACGAGAACGAGAAAGCAGGTTCGATCGGCCAACAGCCCTCCGAAAGCACGACTGCTACGGATTACAGCTTGCTCAGTCTCGCGACCACGTCGTCCATCCACTCGGGAACGTCGAGGTCTGCGAGCGTTCCATCGCGCCACGTCGTCACGACGTCGACGTCGCCGCTGCGAGTCACGTCGATCTGCCACTTTCGTCCGTCCTCGGCTGCGATGTCGAACCGGCCGCCGCCGTCGGCGAGCGGTTTGACGTGTTCGACGGTCACGGTATCGCCGGTGTAGAGTTCCAGCGTGTCGCCCATAGTCATTCTCGGGGATCGCACGAACTTAAACTACCCCACCCGTGACCCGGTACCAGCGGCCGCCCGACGGTCGAATCCTCGTAGTTTGCCCGCCCCAGTTTGTCGTGACGTATTGGGAAAGAAGAGTCGCTCTCGCGGCTCGCTGCCGCTCGCCGAGAAGAGAGCCAGGGGTGGGATTTGAACCCACGAACTCTCGATTACAAGTCGAGTGCTTGGACCACCCAAGCTCCCCTGGCGCATCCGGTAGTTGCGGGGGGACCGTTTAGAGCGTATCGCTTTCGGTCGGCTTTTCGAGGGCGATCCGGTGTGGCGTGTAGCCGTGTCGTCGGTAGAAGCGACGGGCTGGTTCGTTTTCGGCCATGACTTCCAGGGCGATCCGATCCGCACCGCGGTCGTTCAGCGTGGACTCGGCGGCCTCCAGTAGCGCGGTGCCGACGCCGCGATCGCGGTGTTCGGGAACGACGTAGATGTTGCGTACCAGGCCACGGGTGGTGTCCTGTTCGTACTCACCTGTCTCGACGGTGTACATCACGAACCCCAGCAGTGACCCATCCTCGGTTGCGACGGTGAGTTCGTCGGCAACGATGTGCCGGAGGACAGCGTCGCGTGCGGTCGAGCGGTTCTCTTCCGGGAGGATATGCGACCCGTAGGATCGCTGGCCGCCTGCCAGATCCAGCCACTGGGACGTGATCTCGTCGGCGTCGTCGGTCGTCGCAGTCCGGATCTTCATCGCGCCCTCGAATCAGATATCTCGGCAGTCCGCACAGAGCAACTGTCCGTTGAACGATGTCAGATCGCGGGTCAGTGCGCCGCACATCTCACAGATCCCCTGTTCGTCGAAGGCGTCGTCGGCTGCGCCTTCGGTACTGGTCGACGCGTTGCTGGCCGTGGCAGTCATCTGTTCTTGCACCGTCTGCTGTCTGGTCTCGTGTTCGGTGGCAGTCGCTTCCGTCCCGAGTGTCGACGTGGCAAGGATGTCGTGTTCCGTGACGACCCCCTCTGGCGCTCCGCCGTCGGAGACGACGAGCCAGCTCGACGCCAACGCCGACATCTGGTCACGGGCCTCCGGCAGCGTTTCCTCGGCCGTGACGGTGGGGACGGATTCGGTCATCACGTCTTCGACTGTGGCCGTCTCGGGGTTCCCGCCATCGACGACGTGTGCGAGTACGTCCCGGTCGGTGACGACGCCGACCGGCTCTGACCCCCGAACTACCACAGCCAGATCTGCGTCTTCCCGCAGGAGTAGTTCAGCGGTTTCGAGCACGCCGTCCGACTCGCTGACGCCCAGGAACTCGCGTTCCATTACCTCCCGCACGGTCACGTTTTCATTCATGGTAGCGGATAGCACACAGTCGCCCTAAAAACTACCTGCACTACGCTTATGCACTCGGCCGACGAAGCCTAAAGGCGGTCGCTTACTCCGAGATGATCACGTCGTCGCCGGTCGATCGACATTCTTCGAGTGCGTGTTTCGCGGCGATGCCGGCGTCCGATGCGACCGTTCCGCTGGCGACACCGACCTTGAGTTCGACGCCCGCTGTTTCCTCGACGTGATCGATCGCCTCATTGTAGGCCGCCTCGTCCAGATCCGGGCAGGTCGCGATGACGTTGTCACCACCGACGAAAAAGGCGAGCGAGTCGTGCGCGTGTCGCATGTGTTGCATCAGTTCGGCGTACCCCTGCTCGATGCGGATGAACGTATCGAACTCGTTCAACTGGTCGGTGTACTTCTCGGTCGCGTCGTTGACGTCGAAGTGCGCGATCTGGACGTCGGTCTCGGTCCGGAACTCGCTCTCGATCGCCCGACCGCGGAGTATCTCCCGGCGATGCTGGTCCTGTGCGCTGCCGGCCTCCTGGAGTTGCTCCGTCGCCGTTCCGAGGGCATCGGCGGGCGTGGTCCCGGTGGCTACGCTCATGCTCATCGTCACGGGATAGCGGTTCCCGACCGACTCTTGGATCAGCGCGTGATCGTCCATGTCGACGCCGTTGCTGACGGCGATCATGTTGTCGAATCGTGTGAAGAAGACGTACGCGTCCCGGTTCCCGAACAGTTGCGAGAGGTCGGCGTAGAGGCGCGACTGGAGGGTCTGGAGGTCCACTTCGCGACGGGGTTCTGGCGTCACCGTCCACGGTCCGTAGTTGTCGATCTGGATGTGCGTCACCTGCGTGTTGGTCACGGTCGGATCAGCGTTGGCGACCGTCGGATATTGTTCTGTCGAAACTGGCCCTCACTACTTGCTGCCTGTGCAGGTCGTCACAGCCCGGGACTGCTTGTTGTCGCTGCGTATCGGCTATCGTCTCATTCGTGGCGACGATTTCCGGCAAAATGCGACGCGATCTGTATCATAGGGGTTATCGTAGCCGGTCGTAGAGAACAAGCCTCTCGACCGTCTTTGGTGTTCGATTCCCCCGAGAGAGAATCTACGGACTACTACGATAACCCCTATCAGGCGAGGTGATCTGTGATCTGTTCCTCGTCGGGCAGTCTGAGGGTCCCGACCATCGAGTCGTACTCGACGACCTCGGTGGCCGTGAGTTTCGGCAGGTGTGTCGCGAAGAACTCGTCACGAACCGCTTTACACTCCGAACGCGGCACTGCGTCCGGTTCTGTCCCACGCTCGTGGGCCAGTACTGTCGCGGCGAGATCGTCGATGACGACCGCGTCGTCGCGGTCGGCCAGGATCGAGAGTGCGATGCGCCGTCGCTCGGCTGCCAGGATGTCCTCGACGACTGCTTCCGGCAATTGATCTGTGCCGTCCTGTCGGTCTCCAGTCGCCATGCGAGAATCTACGGCAGCCGTCCAGAAGTATGTGTCGTGCCCTCATGCCACAAGCCGAAATCAACTCGCCGTATCAGGCGTGTTCGAGTCGATACGGCCAGTAGTCTGCCTCACGGAGGGCGCGTCCGAGCGCTTTGTGCAACTCCGGGAAGTCCTCGAACTCGGTGCCGTCGACGTGTTCGAAGATGTCGGCGACGCTGACGACGGTTTCGTAGTCGATGCGGACGGGGTGGTCACCGAACTCGTCGACGAACTCGTCGGCCGACAGCGGGAAGTCCGACTCCTCGTCGACCTTCTTGGCGATCACGGCGTGGCCGTACTTTCGACGCCCTTCGCTGCCCTCTTCGCCGTCGGGATCGTGGGGCCAGTCCATACCCGGTGGGTAGGGTGACCCACGCAAAAATCTCCCGGTTACAGAAAGCTCACGACTGAAGTCGTGGCAGAAGTCACCAGCGCTGTAGCAAGACGAGGATGACACCGATCACTGCGACGCCACCACCGATCGCGATTTCGGTCAGTCCCACGTCGGGGTCGGGCAGCGAGAAGCCCTCACCGATCGAACCGTCGCCGGCGTCGTCACCGTCACCGCTCGACTGGGTAGCCGTATCGGTTGCTCCGGAGCCCTCGGTCGTTCCACCGTCCTGCTGGGCGGTGTTCGTGGCCGTCGCGGACGATCCCGAATCTGGCTCCGTGTTGGTCTGGGGTTCGCCCGACGCGTCCGTTTTCGTCGGCGTGTCTTCACCGCTGTCGCCCGTGGCGACGACGACTGTTCCGACGAACTGCTCGTCCAGCGCCACCCTGTAGGAGCCGTCCCTGCTGATCCGCTCGCTCAGGACGACTTCGCGGTTCTCGCCTGGTCCGAGCGTGACCGTCTGGTTATCGACGACGCTGTCATCGATCAGCATCGACGCCGTGTAGTTGCCCGTCACGCTCCCGGTGTTACTCACGGTCGCCGAGACGACGATCCGCTTTTCAGTCTCGCTCTCACTCGTCGACAGCGAGTGGCCGCTGACCGAGAAGGAGGGTGCGAGCGATCCGACCAGAAGGCTGCCCGTGTCGTTGGTCGCGGCCTCGAAGACGTATCGACCGTCTTCGACACCGACCATCGTCGTGTTCAACTGGACGTAGTCACCGTCAACTGCGCGGTAGAGGTGCACTTGGTCGCTCGCTACCGGGCTTTCGTCGACTGCCGACTGGTTGACACCGATCTGCACGCGGTGGTCGTCGATCCCGCTCAGCGATTCGACAGAAACCGCGGCGTAGACCGTGGTGCGGTCACCGCTGGGTACCGTGACTGGTGCGGTGGTCGTGTTCGTGTAGGTCTCGACCGTCCGATCGAACTTGTTGCGAAGCGTCCGGTAGGTGAGCGATTCGACGGCGACGGTGTCGTTCGTCGTCGGGAACTCACTCGTCACTCGCGAATTGTAGGCGATCCGCCCCCCACGCATCACCATCGTTCGGCCGTCCGATCGCACGTCCGTCGTCTCGACCAGCGTCTGCCTGATTTCGACGGTCCCGGCCCGCTTGCTGCCGACCTGAATCTGATACCGGCCCGGGTCGTCGAAAGTGAGTTGCTCGGTGACGGTTCGCATCTCGCCCGAATCGACCTCATACCGGTTCGAGTACTCGACCGACCCGTTCGCGGTGATCTGGATCTCCTTTGCGCCGCTGTCCCCGGTGTTCTTGACCTGGAAGCTCACGTTTACTGGTTCTCCCGCGACGACCGTCTTGTCATCGAGCGACGCACTCGCGACGAACACCCGTGGTGCGGCCAGCGCGGGCCCGACGCTACTCGCGACGAGTACGCCGGCGAGCAGGAGGGCCAATCCCGTTCGTCGTCTCGATGTTGTCGATTTGGTACCCATTGCGTTCCCTCTGTTTGCTTGTCCCACTTAGCACGACGGTATAAGCTTCCTGTTTCCCGGAAACGGACTGTCGTCTCGGATCACCACTGGCTGTGACTTCCCTCGTTCAAATCCCAGCGTCGTGCTGTCGCTCCTCGCGTGAGTCCTCGGAGCAAAACAGCGGTGGGACTGGGATTTGAACCGAGCCAAGACGTTCCTGCTCACTTCGTTGCGCGGGCTGCGACTTGTCGGCTTCAAATCGCCAGCGCTACCGCTTCCTGCTCACTGTCGTTTGCAGAGAAGCGGTGGGACTGGGATTTGAACCCAGGAGGCTTGCGCCACCTGCTTTCAAGGCAGGCGCAATGGGCCGCTCTGCCATCCCACCGCGGGGCGTCCGTCGCTAGCCGGGGGTCGCCCTAAGGCGTGTCGATTGTCAGTCGACTGGCTACCGCGACGAGTCCAAAGACCGAAGACAGGGCCCGACGAACTGTGTGCCATGGCGACAGAGGAACTCGCGCTCGTCGGAACGTACACGGACGGAGACAGCGACGGTATCTACACGGTCGCGGTCGACGGTGACGGCACTGTCGAGGTGCAGGACGCGACTGCAGCGGGAGAGAACCCCTCTTTCCTGGCGATCCACCCGAGCGGTGAGTACTGCTACGCGGTCAACGAGATCGACGACGGCGCAGTGACGGCGCTGTCGATCGACGGCGAGACTGGTGAACTGACGCGACTGAACCAGATCACGACCGGTGGCGGCGCGGACCCGTGTCACTGCAGCGTCGACGCCACGGGCCAGTACCTGCTCGTCGCACACTACACCGGTGGGTCGGTGGCGATGTGTCCGATCGCTGACGACGGCGAGATCGAAGCGCCCTCCGACCTGGTTCACCACGAGGGCTCGGGCCCCAACGAGGAGCGCCAAGAGGCCGCACACCCCCACTCGATCCAGCCCGGTCCGTACAACCGGTTCGCCTACGTTCCGGATCTGGGCGCCGATCGGATCGTCGGCTACGAACTCGATCTCGACGCCGGCGAACTCGTCGAGTCCACCGCTGCGACGGTCGAACTGCCGGCCGGTTCGGGCCCACGCCACATGGAGTTCGGCTCCGACGGCGACTACGCGTACCTGATCAACGAACTGAACTCGACGGTGAGTGTGCTGGGGCGTGACGACGGCTCGGGCTGGCTCTCGGTTCTCGACACTGCACCGACGGTGGCCGACGACTTCGACGGTGAGAACATCACCGCCGACATCCACGTCCACGACTCCGGCGAGTGGGTGTTCGGCTCGAACCGTGGCCACGACAGCGTCGCGACCTTCGCGATCGACGACGGCGAGATCGAGTTCCGCGGGACGGAGTCGACGCGTGGCGAGTGGCCCCGAAACTTCGCGCTGACGCCAGACGGCGACTACCTGCTCGCGGAGAACATGGAGACTGACGACATCGTGACGTTCGCGATCGACGCTGAAACGGGCGGACTGGACGCGACCGGTGCGGTGACCGAGGTCCCGAGTCCGGTCTGCCTGCAGTTCCTCTAGGGGTCGCTGGAACAGGGCTCTGTGATCCGGGTTACAGCCACGATAGCGACGGTCCTTCTCCCGATAGGCTAGTCGATCTGATGATTTGTGTTGTTTTGTGATGGAGTGAAGACTAGGTTGCGACTGCGCGAGCGACCGGGAACTGAACGCCCTCGACTCGCTCGGCAGTTCTGTGCGAGATATTCTCCCTCCGGTCAAATAGTGCCCGCGCAGAACTGCCGAGACGTGCCTCGCCCGTTCATTCCACCGGGAACGACACCGCACCACACGCCTCCCCAACCGATTCCTTCGCTCGCTACACTCGCTCAGTTATCCCTCGCACAATGTTGTCGCGGCACGGAGGCCGCGACAGCGCGCGCCACCGCAGACTGTTCAGTCGTTCAGCGATACTGCACGTCCATCTCTGTCATCCTATCGAAAAAACGTGTCCCGCGTCCAACTACTCCGAGGGACGGACGACCGTCGGAGTTCCGTCTTCTTCGACCACTTCGATCCCGAGCGAATCGAGCACGTCTGCCGTCTGCGTCGGCACGAGACGGCCGGCCTGCTGTCGGGCCCTGATCTGCGGGACGACGGTCGCCAGGTCGTCCTCTGCTGCCAGCAGCGGGACGGTCGGCAAGAAACCGACCGACAACCCGGCGTCGCCCGCCCGGTCGACCAGCGTCTCGATCTGGGGCGTCGCGAAGGCGTCTTCGAAGTCGATCGGTTCGGCGAAGCCGGCGTACGTGACCCGACCCATAGTCGAGGGGCCGAGTACCACGTCGTTACTCCGGAGTTTCATCGCCGCGCTGTCGATGTGCTGTCGGCCAAGCAGTGCGGCGGCCGGGGTCACCACTGCGGCAGTTCGGACGCCTTCGCGTTCGAGGAGGTGCGTGATGGTGTTGCCGACCCGTGCTGCGAACGTGGGCCCGACCTGCACCTCGAAGCGTGCCTCGTTCGTGTCGATCACGTCTCCGACGGCGTTTCGAACCGCTGTCTCGGAGTCGACGTCGCCGTCGTCGACCTGCTCGTCCGGGCGATAGTTCACTAGCAGGTCCGCTCCACTGCCCTCGACAGCTTTGCACACGTCTGTCAGCATCGCGGCGTACAGTTCCGTCGCTTCCGTCGCTGTCAGTTTCCCGATCTCGGTCAGTTCCGGGAGCACGACTCCCTCTCGTGGCGGATCGGCGAGGACGGCGATGGTCGTCATGCTGTATCGTCGGGCGAGCGGACTCTTTTCACTTTCCTCTGCCGGCGACCGAGAGCGAGACTTATCTGTTCAGGCGTGCTAACGGCTACCGTGCTCGTCGAGGAACTCATGTCGACCGACGTGGTGACTGTCGATATCGGGGCGTCGCTCGCGACGGCCGTCGAGCGACAGCTCGATGCGGGCGTCGGCTCTGTCGTGGTCCTCGACGACGGAACGCCCTGTGGGATCGTCACCGAGAACGACGCACTCGAAGCAGCCCTCAAAACTGGGCGGCCGTTGCACGATATCTCGATCGCGAAACTCGCTCACGGCTCGGTCGTGACGACGCACCCCGAGACGACGGTCCAGACGGTTGCCCGACAGATGGCCGACGAAGGCATCAAGAAGGTCCCGGTGCTCGACGGCATCGATCTCATCGGGATGCTGACGCTGACCGATATCGTCTGGCACCTCTCGGATATCCGTTCGGAAGTCGCCGAAATCGACGGTGCCCGTGAACGCTGGGAGTCCGCCGAGAATTACTAGCAGTTCACCGCTCTCAACGCCCGCGACGCCCTTTCGTCTGGCGGTAATCCCGCCCGAGCGTCTGACTGAAGTGTTCGAGAAACGCTTCGCGCTCGTCGTCGGTCTGTTCCCATGGCTCGATCATCGGGAGCAGTTCGAACCCTCGTCCCCGAATCGTCGTCGCGTGCCGTTCCTCGATATCGAGTTTGTCCTCGCTCAGGGTCGTGTACTCGAAGGCGAGCGCGTCGAGAGCCTCCTGTCCCACCGGGAGCAGCAGTTCGGGGTTGATCATTCGCACCTCGCTGTTGAGGTAGGGCTCGCAGTTCCTGACCTCCTCGTCGGTCGGCGCACGATCTGGGTGATGGCAGCGGCCGACGTAGGTCAGATAGACGTTGTCGAACTGTGGCCGTTCCGCGTCCGGATCGTCCACGAGGTCGACTGCGTTGAGGATGTCGAGTAGTTCCCGTTCTTCGTCGCCGACGAACGGCAGGCCGACTTCGTCGGCCGTTTCACTGGGCGTGTGTCCCAGGACGAGGAACTCCGCGCCGACGTCGCCGTAGCCGTGTACGACGTTCGATCGAGTCTCACACAGTGCCGGGCAGTTCTGGCACTCCTCGTCCATCCCATACGGGTTCGAGAGTGAGTCCTGTTCTGCGTCCATACTATTCCTCGTCGACGGTCTTTGCGTGGGTGTCCGCGTCGTCGGGATCGTTCTGCGGACTCGACGGATGATAGTCGGTGTCGTACTCGCCCGAGTGGCCGTCGATCCGGTCCGGATTGATCCGCCCGCCCAGCAACATGAAGTCCAGCACCGTACAGTACAGCATCGCCTCGACGACCGGCACTGCACGCGGCGGCAGGACGGGGTCGTGACGCCCCGTCACGGTGATCTCTTTCTTCTCGCCAGTCTCCCAGTCGACCGTCTCCTGCGTTTTCGGGAACGAGACGGGCGCGTGCCACGAGACCTCGCCGTAGATGGGATCGCCGGTCGTGATCCCGCCCTGCAGACCCCCGTGGTCGTTGCCGGCCGGCACGGGCTCGCCGTCGTCGTCAAACTCCCAGTCCTCCGTGTACTCCGTCCCCGTCGCGGTTCGGGCGTCGCGCCCGATCCCGAGTTCGAAATCAGTCACAGCCGGGACCGAGTACATCGCCTGCCCCAGTCGCGATGGCATCGAATCGAATCGCGGCGCGCCGAGTCCGCGCGGGACGCCGCGACACTCGAAGTAGATCGCACCACCGATCGAGTCGCCCTCTTTCTGGTACTTGTCGGCGAGAGCGCGCATCTCCTCGGCCTTCTCGGGATCGCCACAGCGGACCTCGTTGTCCTCGCTGTGTTCGAGCATCTCATCCCACGTCACGTCGTCGGCCACCACGTCGCCGATCTGGCAGACGTGAGCCTTGATCTGCACGTCGTGCTCTGATTGCTCCAGTACCTGCTTGGCGACCCCTCCTGCAGCGACCCAGTTGACCGTCTCCCGGGCCGACGAGCGCCCGCCACCGCCCCAGTTGCGCGTCCCGAACTTCGCCGAGTAGGTGAAGTCGCCGTGGGAGGGCCGTGGAGCAGTAATGAAGGGCTCGTACTTGCCCGAGCGAGCGTCCTTGTTCTGGATGACCATCCCGATCGGCGTCCCGGTCGTGTAGCCGTCCTGCAGGCCTGACTTGATCGACACCTCGTCCGGTTCGCCCCGCGAGGTCGTGATCATCGACTGACCGGGTTTTCGTCGGTCGAGGTCTCTCTGGATCTCCTCCTCAGAGAGTTCGACGCCCGCAGGCACGCCCGAGACCGTACAGCCCATCGCCTCCCCGTGGCTCTCGCCGAAGGTGGTCAGCCGAAACAGCCGACCGAACTCGTTGCCGTTCATTACGTATCCGGTGGGGACGGGGGCATTTCAAGCTTACATTCGGCGACACGAGGGTTCAAAAACTGGGACGCGGCCAGTCCGGTCCATGAGATAGCCAGTTGCCACGCGTCGCCCTGCGGGAGCACGGCACAGCGTCGCGTGGATCGGTCGTGCCGTCTGTTCGCTCTCGTTTCGTAACTGTTACTATCGCTGAACGTCCGCGCCGAGGCCGTCGAGCACGTCGAAGAAACCGGGGAACGACACGTCGACGTGGCCGATGCCCTCGACGGTCGTCGTTCCGTCAGCGACCAGGCCCGCGATCGACAGCGCCATGATTATCCGGTGATCGGCGCGCCCGTCGACGGTCGTGCCCCCGAGCTCCGTCTCGCCGCCGTGGATCGTCAGCGTGTCCTGTTCCTCCTCGACGCTAGCGCCCATCTTCGTGAGGGCTTCGGCCATCGCACTCACGCGGTCGGTCTCCTTGTAGCGGACGTGCTCACAGTCGACGATTCGCGTCGTCCCGTCGGCCGCCGCACCGAGCGTCGCGATGGTCGGCAGGAGGTCAGGCGTATCGGCGACGCTGACCTCGACCCCCGACAGCGGAGCCGTCGAGACCTCGATCTCACCGTCTTCACGGTCCCAGTCGACGTTCGCGCCCATGTCACGGACGATCTCGACGATCGCGGTGTCGCCCTGCGCGCTCGGGTACGCAGACGTGATCGCCAGCCCGTCGTCGCTGGCGAGCGCCCCCGCAGCGAGCAGGTACGAGATCGAAGAGAAGTCGCCGGGAACGTGGTACTCTCCGCCGCTCGGACTGTAGGACTGGCCACCGGCCACAGCGAAACCATCGCGTGTCGCTTCGGCGTCGATCCCGAAGTCGTCGAGGACTTCCAGCGTGATGTCGACGTACGGCGCGCTCTTGAGTTCGGTTTCGAGGTGGATATCGATCCCCTGTTCAGTGACGGCACCGGCCATCAGCAGCGCAGTGATATACTGGGACGACACGTCGCCCGGGATCGACACGTCGCCGCCTTCGATCGAACCGCCGACGACCAGTGGGGCCTGCCCGTTCGCACGGGTACTCTCCGCTCGTCCGTCGAGGTCGTCGACGATGGCGTTCAGCAGCGGCCCCTGTGGACGCGATCGGAGCGAGTCGTCGCCGGTGAGGACGGTGAGTCCGTCCTGCAGAGCCGCCGCGCCTGTAACGAGCCGCATCGTCGTCCCGCTGTTGGCGCAGTTGATCACGTCGTCGGGCGTCTCCGGGCGGCCGTCGAAGCCCGTGATATCGAGGACACTGCCGCCGTTGCGGAGCCCGACAGTGCCGCCGTAGGTGGTGACGGCTCGCATCGTCGCTTTCGTGTCTGCGCTGACCAGAGGATCGTGTACGACCGCACCGTCGGCGTACCCCGCTGCGAGGATCGCCCGGTGCGTGTAGCTCTTCGACGGTGGGGCCTGTGCCCGTCCCGCGACCGTCGACGTGCTGATTTCGGCGTCCATGTGCCAGCGCTCGCTCGGGGCCGACAAGAGAGTGTCGGAGCGCCCCGTCGAGCCCTCCAGCCGTCGGGGGACTAACACGGAAAGTTGTCGGTCTGTCCCAGATTGACCGCACGCAGTCGTGCGGTCGACTGGGGAAATGTCTACAACCGTCCGTATAATGGGGGTCGAGAACGCAGTGCGAGGCATGGATCCCGATTTCAGTGACCTCGACGAGTACCTCGCAGATCGCGGCGTCGATGGCTACTTGATCGACGCCGACTCGACTGACTCCGACCAGTACTACCTCTCGGGCTTCGACGCGCCGGACCCGTTCCTGACGCTGTACGACGGTGACGTCCATCTCCTCTTTTCTCGAAGTCTGGAGTACGGTCGTGCGACAAAGGAAGCTCGGGCCGACACCGTCGAGCGGTACGTCGACTTCGATCACCGGTCGAAGGTAGAAGAACACGGGCCACGAGAAGCTGTGTGGCACGTTCTGGCTGAATTCCTAGACAGTTACGACGTGGAGTCGATCGCCGTCCCGCCGCGGTTCCCGCTGTCGACAGCCGATGGGCTGCGTGATCGAGGTGTAACTGTCGAGGCGGACGACGACGGCGCGATCACGGAGCTGCGAGCGACGAAGGTCGACGAGGAGATCGAACACATCAGGACAGCTCAGCGCGCCAACGAGGCCGCGATGGCTGCGGCAGAGGCACTGCTCGACGACGCACGCGTCGCGGCCAAGGGACAACTCGTCTACGACGGGGACCGACTCACGAGCGAGCGCATCAAAGAAGAGATCGAGGTGACGCTGTTGCGCCACGGCTGTGCGCTGGACGAGACGATCGTCGCCTGCGGCGCGGACGCAGCCGATCCCCACGACCGTGGGAGCGGCCCGCTCGTGGCCGGCGAGCCGATTATAATCGACATCTTCCCGCAGGACAAAGCGTCGAAGTACCACGCGGACATGACTCGGACGTTCGTGGTCGGCGAACCCGACGAGACCGTTTCGGAGTGGTACGATCTGACTGCCGAGGCCCACGCCGCTGCACTGGCAGCGGTCGAACCCGGTGCGACTGGTGCCGAGGTTCACGACGCCGTCTGTGACGTGTACGAGGATGCGGGAGTGGCGACGCTCCGGAGCGACGAGTCGACGGAGACTGGATTCATTCACAGCACAGGCCACGGCGTCGGACTGGACGTCCACGAACTCCCCCGCGTCGCGCCCAACGGTGGCGAGTTGAAGCCCGGGCACGTCATCACGATCGAGCCGGGGCTGTACGACCCCGCGGTCGGCGGCGTCCGTATCGAGGACTTCCTCGTCGTCACCGAGGACGGCTACGAGAATCTCACGGAGTACCCGATGGAACTCGTCGTGTAGTCTCCGAATAAATCATTAACTTTTATTATAGTCTTTGCTGTAGGTGCTGTCACTCATGACCGTAGTAGGTTCGTCGACGCCGATCGACTTCGCAACGAACGACGACAACCACTCGACACCCAACTCGACCCCCATAAATGTCAACCACGACACAGACTGACAGCACGACACCGACCGACGAACAGCTCCCGGACTCCACTGACGACGCGATCGATTCTTCACTCACTACCTCTTGGACCGAACGCTGTAGTGCGCCGATGACGTTCGATCCGACGAACGGCGCGGACATGGGCCAGTTCGAGACCGACGCAGAGCAGCGGGAGTAGCCCCGAACGCCTTCGATCCGCCCCCGCAATGCCTATCCGAGAGCGTGGCAAAGGCCGCGTATGGCTGACTACACCACTGTCTCGATTCCCAAGGATCTGGCCGAACGGGTCGAGGAGACGATCGAAGGGACCAGTTTCTCGTCGACGAGTGACCTCGTCCGGTTCATGTTGCGCAGCATCGTCATCCAGCACCAGCGCAGCGGCGAACTGACCGAGGCGGAGTTCCAGGACATCACCGAGCAACTGCAGGACCTGGGCTACATCGAGTAGTTACTCGAGCACTTCTTCTGGCGGTTCGATGTCGAGCACTGTGAGTGGCTGTTCGGTCCCGCGGCGGTCGAAGGCTGCCAGCGACTCCTCGTTCCAGGGCGGGACGGCAACGAAGACGACCTCGTGGAGGTCGTCTGCTTCTGTCACGTCGAGTCGTCCGTTGGGATGTGAAACGAAGCGCCCATCGCTCTGTGCGACGGGCGTCCCGAGGTCGAATCCGAACACCGCACTGACGGAGCCACCGGCGCTCGGCATGTAGAAGTGCGTGAAAACGGGTGTGTCCGGATCGAGATCCGTCTCCGGAAGGTCGGTAGCGGGTGTGGTCGCGATGGAGATCGTCACGGACTCCGGATCGGCGTCGCTCGCCTGTCGTAGCAGCGTCTCGGCCAGTCCTCGCGTCGCGTATATCACGGTCGAACTTCGTCACCGACTGACAAAACACCGTCGCCGACAGACAGGGGCATCGTCAGCCGAACAGCAGCGACTTGGCCGTCCGGGCGTAGACGGCTGGTGCTCGGGATCGTGATCCGTCGATCGCCACCTGGAGGGCTTCCGGAGCGTCCTCGTGAATCCCGTCCCCGTGGCCGACGAGAATCCGCTCCGGTGAGAGCCGCGAGAGTTTCCGCGGTGGGAACAGTCGGACGACCGGATGGACGCCGAGCCGTTCGTTCGGGGTCCGGAAATACGACGACGTGCCGACGGATTCCGGAACGACGAGTGTGTGGGTATCCTCGCCGTACAGTGCGGCCTCTTTCCAGAAGCTGTTGTTCTTCACCTGGTGGACGCCGTAGCCAGTATCGGCTAGTTCTCGATGCATCAGTTCGACGGGCGCGTCGAACTCGTCGGCGATCTCCTTCATGAAGTCCGGGATGTGGACCGCCACGTCGTGGCGGTTCGCGACGGTCGCTGCGTCTCGTTTGTGGCGGTCCAGGAGGACGACGACGCCGGCAACGGTTCCGAACTCGCCGACGAGTTCGTCGAGGCCGTCACAGTCGACTGGATCGACGAGCCAGACCTCGCCGTCGACTTCGATTGCGTGACTCGCTCGCTGCATCTGTTCGTCAGGGTACGCGAGCCAGCCCACGCCGTGCTCCCAGCGATCGACCTCCCGAAGCTCCGTGTCGCCGTCCGTTTCTTTGATCGACATGCCAGTATCTACGGGAACGAGACGTAAAAGGAGCGTACCTCCATCCGGTGCCGTGGTGGCGTTCGCTCCCGTTATTCCAGTAGTCCTCGGATGTAGCCGATAGCGAACAACCGACCCATGTCGGTGTACCCCTCCATCGCCGCGTCGCGGTCCTGTTCGTCGAGCATCCGTGGCACGTGGTCGGGTCTGATCGGGCCGTCGAAACCGATCGCCTCGTACGCGTCGATGGCGGCTTTCATATCGGTCGGCCCATCGTCGTGCCACGTCTCGACGAACGAATCTGGGGCTCCCTCCACGTCGCGGAAGTGCACGAAGTGGATCTTCTCGCCGAACGCTCTTATTGTGGCAGGTACGTCCGCGCCCATCGCCGCGAAGTTGCCCTGACAGAACGTCAGCCCGTGGTTCGGGCTGTCGTGCATCTCGAGGATGCGGCGGTAGTTCTCGACGGACGTAACGAGGCGCGGGACGCCACGGATCGGTGAGACCGGTGGGTCGTCTGGGTGTAACGCCATATTCACGCCCGCTTCCTCCGCGACCGGGACGACCTCGTCGAGGAAGTACTGGAGGTTCTCCCACAGTTCGTCTTCGGTGATACCGGCTGCGGGATGGCGCGGGCCCCGTTCCATGATCTCGTGATCGTAGCCCGTCGTCCGCGAGTCGCCCCGCGCCGGTACCGAATCCGACGTTCGGAGCACGCCAAGCGGGTTCTCCGTCCACACCCAGCAGTAGGTGTCGATGCCGACCCGACCCATGTTCCGGAGCAACTGTTTGACCGTCTCGATCTCCTCGTCGCGTCCCTGCTTCCCGAGGACGGTCCGTTCCATCGGTGGTCGGTCCTCGACCACGTCCAGCGAGAGGCCGTGAGCCTCGAAGCGGGTGGCCGTTTTCGCGAGCGTGTCGTATTCCCACCAGTCGTCGACGCCCCAGAACCGCACGACTGCAGTGTCGATCCCCAGTTGGCGGGCGATTTCCCACCGCCGATCGGGGTGTGGGGGGAGCATCACTGTCGTGTCCATGCATCACACCATGGCGTTCGAAATATATCAGTGTGTGAGTCGGAGTGAGACCAAACCCTTTGCGCGCCCCGTGCGTAGACTCCCCATGCTCGCTGCGCCTCGTTATCTCGCGCTGGAAGTGAAGTCTCTCGATCGGGTGCGTCCCTTCTACGAGACCATCCTCGACCTCCCCGTCAAGACCGACGGTGACGGTGAACTCGTCGTCGGCGTCGGCGACTGCGAACTCCGCCTGCGAACGCCCGGCGAGGTTCCACGAGGGGGCCTCCACACGCACTACGCGCTGTCGGTCTCCCGGGAGGCGTACGACGACTGGTACGATCGTCTCGACGAGCGGTTCGACCTCGACGAACACCGCTTTGGCGACGCCCGGTCCCTGTACTGTTACGACCCGGAAGGCAACTGCGTCGAACTCGGCGAGACCGTCGACGAAGGAGCGGGGATTCGTGGACTGTTCGAAGTCGTGCTGGAGGTTGAGGACCTCTCTTCGGCTGTCGACTTCTACAGCCGACTCGGGTTCGAGGTCGTCGACCGCGGGGGCGAGCGCCGACGCGTTCGCATGACGACCGGTGAGGTAGATCTCGAACTCTGGGAGCCCCAGCTCGGACTGGCCGACGCTCGCGGCGGCGTCCACGTCGACTGGGGGATCGCGGCCGACGATCCGGTTGCTCGGTCGGACCGAGTGGCGGCAGACGCCCTCGCCGTCGATCACTTCGAGGATCAGAGCCGGATCCGCGACCCCGACGGCCACTACCTCACGTTGTTCGAGCGCGAGTAACTCGCCCCCGGTGGTGTATCGTCTGGTCGGCTACTCCAGCCGATCCGTGTTACCGTCTGTGGCCGGCTACTCCAGGCGGCCAGTGTCGATATCGATCCCCGGCGGTGTCACGATGAGAAAGCCCCGGAAATGCATCAGTTCGCCGCCCGCATTCTTCACATCGCGGGCGAAGCCCGCTGCCAGCTCGTTGAGATCACCTTCGACGTTGAGCACGAGCACGGCACCCTGCTGAATCGTCTCTAGCCACGCCTCGGGACCGGTCTCGCCGTCCAGCACGCCGAGGACGATCCTGTCGCTGCCGGCTCCCTGATCGCCCTCGTCCATCTGGTCCTCGACTGCCTGGAGGTCCAGCCCCTCGAAATCACTCATACTGGATCCCTTGTCGCGGACCGAAAAAAATCCTCCTGTCGACGGGACGGCGACATCGCCGAACCCAACAGGGTTACATCACTCCGACACTTTCGCCGAGTCATGGTGGACGAGGGACCGTGGGAACCGATCGACGAGGCCGACGAGGAGACCGAAGAGGAGGAGGACCCTCAGGGAGCGGGGCGGGGGTTCTGGGACTACGCGCTGATCGGCGTCGTGATCGCACTCGTGGTCGTCGTGGGTGTCGTCCTGGCGTCGTCACAGAGCGCCAGCACGCAGTGGTCGCTCGACATCCGGGGCGAGCTGGGCGCGTACGACGAGGCCGTCGTCGTCACGGACGACGGGACGGTGGTGTTCGACGCGGGAATCGGCTTCGCCGGCGAGGCCAACGACGACGTCGTCGAGAACGTGCAAGTGCGGGCGATCGGACAGAACGGGAACACGCTCGCCAGTCGCTGTCTCGGGACGCTCACCAACGACGACGACCACCGGTACCGGACGTTCCAGTTCAACCTCACCCAGGAACCGGGTCGTGTGCTCGTCGAGGCGACCGACGTCCAGAACGGATCGGAGTACTTCATCCGCGGCTGGTCCCGGACCGGCGGCACGATGGGTGGTCACTCCATGTTCGTCGAGAACCGCTCGACGTACCTCAACGAGTCGGCCTGCCAGTAGAACATCTCGAAACGATTACCGTTCATTCCGCGACACGTGTTACACCGGCACACGATACGGGTTCTGTCGGGTGGTTCTCTGGCGCTCTCACTCGCTCTTCGACGTATCACCGGTGAAAGGTATGGACAGGTTTAAATACCCGGAGCGTCCCCCTACAGATGATTATGTCCAACAACACAGAGGGCACGTCGGAATCTCCGGCGGATCGAGTTCTTCCAGGGCACACTGGATTCCACTTCTGAGATTACAGAAGCACGTATTTTCGATACGACGCTGCGTGACGGTGAGCAGTCGCCACGCACGTCGTTTAGTTACGAAGACAAACGAGAGATCGCGGCGATCCTGGATGACATGGGCACCCACGTCATCGAGGCAGGGTTCCCCGTCAACTCCGACGCGGAGTTCGAAGCCGTCCGGGACATCACCGAAGCCAGTTCGGTGGCGGTCTGTGGGCTAGCGCGCGTCGTCGACAAGGACATCGAGGCGGCTCTCGATGCCGGTGTGGACCTCGTCCACACGTTCGTGTCGACGAGCGACGTTCAGCTGCAGGACTCCATGCACGCGACACGTGAAGAGGCCCTGCAGAGTGCGATCGACTCCGTCGAGCGCATCAAAGAGGCCGGTGCGGAGTGCATGTTCTCGCCGATGGACGCCACGCGCACGGACGAGGACTTCCTCGTCGAGGTGATCGAAGGCGTCTCCGAAGCGGGCACCGACTGGATCAACATCCCCGACACCTGCGGCGTCGCGACGCCGCGTCGGTTCTACGACCTGATCGAGATGGTCGACGCACAGACGGAGGCACGTATCGACGTGCACACGCACGACGACTTCGGCCTGGCGTCGGCCAACGCTATCTCCGGCTACGAGGCCGGGGCCGCACAGTCCCAGGTGAGCGTCAACGGCATCGGCGAGCGCGCCGGCAACGCGGCCTACGAGGAGGTCGTGATGGCACTGGAGAGCCTCTACGACGTGAACACGGGGATCGACACCACGCGCATCGCCGAACTCTCCACGATCATCGAGGAGAAGTCGGGCATCGACGTGCCCGCGAACAAACCGGTGGTGGGCGCGAACGCTTTCTCCCACGAGAGCGGTATCCACGCGGCGGGCGTCATCGAGAACTCCGACACGTTCGAGCCGGGCGTCATGACCCCCGAGATGGTCGGGGCCAAACGCCAGCTCGTGCTGGGCAAACACACCGGCCAGCACTCGGTACGTGAACGACTGGTGGACGCGGGCTACGACCCGACCGAAGAACACGTCCGGGAAGTCACCCGTCGCGTCAAGGACTACGGCGCGGAGAAGAAACGCGTCACCATGGAAGAACTGGTTCGCTTCGCCGAGGACGTCGGCGTCCCTGAGTCCCAAGAGGAGGTCCGGGTCTAGGGATGTCCCCTCGACCGGTTCGCCACAGTCGGAAGCGGCAGGTATCCCGCAGCGGAACAGGTGCGACCAGCGCCGCGGTCGCCGTTCGTCACGGCGTCTCACAGAAACCTTATTATTCGGCGTGTACAGAGTTTCGACGTGATGACGGCGCAGGCTGGTTCCGGGGTTCGCTCCGCGGACAGCCGCCCATCCGTACTTCTTCGCGGCGGTATCGTAGGGGCTGTATAGCCCCCACACTCCCCCTTTCCACGACCGTCGGACCGGTTTTCCATCATCCACAGGAGACTACAGCAATGCAGAACATCAGTACGACAGCACGGTATCGATCGCAGAGACAACGAGGTGAGACCGATGAGTGAACGCGCGTCGGTCACACAGGACGACGCCGCCGAGGAAGCGGCCGAAGAAGGGACCGAAGACGAGCAGGCACCCGTCACGACGGGCGCGCAGTCGGTCATCCGCGCCCTCGAAAACGCGGGGGCCGAGTACGTCTTCGGCGTCCAGGGCGGGGCGATCATGCCCGTCTACGACGCGCTGTACGATTCGGACATCAACCACGTGACGATGGCCCACGAACAGGGCGCGTCACACGCTGCAGACGCCTTCGGTATCGTCTCTGGCGAACCTGGCGTCTGCTTCGCAACGTCGGGTCCGGGGGCGACGAACCTCGTCACCGGCCTCGCGGACGCGAACATGGACTCGGACCCGGTCATCGCGCTGACCGGGCAGGTCCCGACCGACTTCGTCGGGAACGACGCCTTCCAGGAGACCGACACCGTCGGCATCACCCAGCCGGTCACCAAGCACAGCTACTTCGCCGACGACGCCGACACGGTCGGCACCGAGGTCGGCGAGGCCTGGGCGCTGGCCAACGAGGGCCGACAGGGACCGACGTTGGTCGACCTCCCGAAAGACATCACCAAGGGCGAGACCGACGTTGAACCGGACGCGCCGAAAAAGCCAGACACCTACGACGTGCCCGATGAGGCCGACGACGAGAACGTCCAGGAGGCCGCCGACGTGCTGGCGGCAGCCGACAGACCGGTCATCCTGGCGGGCGGGGGCGTCATCAAGGCCAACGCCAGCGACGCGCTGCGTGACTTCGCCTTCGAGTACGAGATCCCGGTCGTCACGACGATGCCGGGCATCGGCTCGTTCCCCGAAGACCACGAACTGTCCCTCGAGTGGGCCGGCATGCACGGCACCGGCTACGCCAACATGGCGATCACCAATACGGATTGCATGCTGGCGATCGGGACCCGCTTCGACGACCGCCTCACCGGCGGCGTCGAGTCGTTCGCCCCCGACGCGGACGTGATCCACGTGGACATCGACCCCGCGGAGATCAGCAAGAACGTCCACGCCGACTACCCACTGATCGGCGACGCGCGGGCCGCGCTCCGGCAGCTCTACGACGCGATGCCGTCGGCACCGGACGCCGACGAGTGGCGCGAGCAGGTCCAGGACTGGAAGGCGGAGTACCCAATGTCCTACGAGACACCCGACGACGAGCCGCTCAAACCGCAGCACGTCGTCGAGACGTTCTCGGACGTGACACCGGACGATACGATCGTCTGTACCGGCGTCGGCCAACACCAGATGTGGGCCTCCCAGTTCTGGGAGTTCACCGAACCCCGCACCTGGGTCTCCAGTCACGGACTGGGGACGATGGGATACGGGGCCCCCGCTGCGATCGGCGCGAAACTGGCCGCACCCGACCAGGAAGTCGTCTGTTTCGACGGCGACGGCTCCTTCCTGATGACGGTCCAGGAACTCTCGGTCGCGGTCCGGGAGAACCTCGACATCACGTACGTCATCCTCAACAACGAGGCCGTCGGGATGGTCCGCCAGTGGCAGGACGCCTTCCACGAGGGCCGCCGGATGGCCTCGGAGTACCCGTGGATTCCGGAGTTCGACAAGCTCGCCGAAGCGTTCGGCGCACGTGGCTTCCGACTCGAGGACTACGACGACGTCGAAGAGACCATCGAAGCAGCGCGCGACTACGACGGTCCGTCGGTCGTCGACGCGATCATCGACCCGCGTGAGAACGTCTACCCGATGGTTCCCAGCGGCGGCGACAACGGACTGTTTGCACTGAACGAAGCGCATCTGGAGCAACTATGACAGGTGGTATGCCAGGGCCGGCCCCGGACGAGCGGATGCGTCCCGCGGGGCAGCGCAACACGCAAGGTATTCGCATCGATCCCGAAGCGGAGGTCACCCACGACCCCCGACAGGCCGTCCTCTCCGCGCTGGTGAAAAACGAACCGGGCGTCCTCTCGGAGGTGTCGAGCCTCTTCAGCCGCCGGCAGTTCAACATCGAGAGCCTGACCGTCGGGCCGACCCAGGACCACGACGTCTCGCGGATGACGATCCTCATCGAGGAGCCCGAACCCGGCATCGAGCAGGCCAAGAAGCAACTCGAGAAACTCGTGCCGACCATTTCGGTCCGCGAACTCGATCAGGCAAACACCCGCCGCGAACTCGCCTTGATCAAGGTCAGCGGCGAGAAACCCGACGACGTGAACGCCGTCGCCGATATGTACGACGGGCAGGCCGTCGACGTGACCACCGACTCCGTCACGGTCGAACTCACCGGGAGCAAACAGAAAATCGACGCCGCGATCGACGCCTTCGAGCAGTTCGAGGTCCAGGAAGTCGTCCGGACCGGAACCGCAGCACTTGAGAGAGGGGCCGACACACTGGAGAACGATGACTGACGAATTCACCACCGAAGTATACTACGAGGACGACGTCGACGAATCACAGATCGAAGACAAGACGGTCGCGATCCTGGGCTACGGGAGTCAGGGCCACGCACAGGCACAGAACCTCGCCGACAGCGGTGTCGACGTGGTTGTCGGTCTGCGCGAGTCCTCCTCGTCCCGACAGGAGGCCGAGGCCGACGGCCTGCGCGTCGCGACGCCGGACGACGCCGCGGCCGAGGCCGACATCGTCGTGATGCTGGTGCCCGACACGGTGCAACCCGCCGTCTACGAGGCCATCGAAGACGGTCTCGAAGCGGGCGACACGCTCCAGTTCGCCCACGGATTCAACATCCACTACGGCCAGATCGAGCCCTCGGAGGACGTGGACGTGACGATGGTCGCACCCAAGTCCCCCGGTCACCTCGTGCGCCGGACGTACAAGCGTGGCGAGGGGACGCCGGGCCTGATCGCCGTCGAGCAGGACGCCACGGGCGAGGCACAGGCCGAAGCGCTGGCCTACGCGAAGGCCGTCGGCTGTGCCCGCGCGGGCGTCATCGAGACGACCTTCCAGGAAGAGGTCGAAACCGACCTCTTCGGCGAGCAGGCCGTCCTCTGTGGCGGCGTCACCGAGATGGTCAAGGTCGGCTTCGAGACGCTCGTAGACGCGGGGTACGCCCCCGAGATGGCCTACTTCGAGTGCCTGAACGAGCTGAAGCTCATCGTCGATCTGATGTACGAAGGCGGCCACATGGGTATGTGGAACTCCGTCTCCGACACCGCTGAGTACGGCGGTCTCACTCGCGGTGCGGAAGTCATCGATCGCGAGGGCATGGAGAAGATCCTCGAAGAGGTCCAGAACGGCGAGTTCGCCCGCGAGTGGATCAACGAGAACCAGGCGAGCCGACCGTCCTACAAGCAGTACCGAGCGGCCGAGCAGAACCACGAGATCGAGCAAGTCGGCGCGAACCTGCGAGAGCTGTTCTCGTGGGACGGCGAGGAAGAAGACGCCGACGCCGCCGAAGCACCCGCAGACGACTGATATGAGCAAGATGAACGACGTGGATCACACGCATCCACACACGGACGAACCGTTCGGCGCGGCCTTCCGTCGCGGCCCCACGGTGGCTGCTGACGGAGGCGAAGCCGAAGCTGAAGACGACGCGGTCGACACAGACGAGACGATGGAAGACGTCGACCACGAGTCCCCGAGCGAGGGTGCGACACGTGTCTTCGAGCGCGGGACAGAGGGACGGGACGAGAGCGTATGAGTTCAGGCACGCTGTACGACAAGGTGTGGGATCGGCACAAAGTGACAACCCTGCCTAACGGGCAAGACCAGCTCTTTGTGGGGCTGCACCTCATCCACGAGGTCACCAGCCCGCAGGCGTTCGGGATGCTCCGCGAGCGCGATATCGAGGTCGCGCGGCCGGATCTGACGCTGGCGACGGTCGACCACATCGTCCCGACGGCCGACCAGTCTCGGCCCTACGGTGACGACGCGGCCGAGAACATGATGTCGGAACTGGAGGAGAACGTCCGCGACGCGGGCATCCAGTTCCTCGACCCGACGAGCGGCGAGCAGGGTATCGTCCACGTCGTCGGGCCGGAGCAGGGGCTCACCCAGCCCGGCAAGACGATCGTCTGTGGCGACAGCCACACCTCCACGCACGGTGCCTTCGGCGCGCTGGCCTTCGGGATCGGTACGTCCCAGATTCGGGACGTGCTGGCCACCCAGACCATCGCGATGGAGAAACAGAAAGTGCGGAAGATCCAGGTCGACGGCGAACTCGGCGAGGGCGTCGAGGCCAAGGACATCATCCTGGAGATCATCCGCCGGCTCGGAACCGAGGGCGGCGTCGGCTACGTCTACGAGTACGCTGGCGAGGCCATCGAGAACCTCGACATGGAGGGTCGGATGTCGATCTGTAACATGTCTATCGAGGGCGGCGCTCGCGCGGGCTACGTCAACCCCGACGAGACGACCTACGAGTGGCTCGAACAGACGGACTACTTCCAAGAGCACCCCGAGAAGTTCGAGGAACTCAAGCCGTACTGGGAGTCGATCAGCTCCGACGACGACGCCGAGTACGACGACGTGGTTCACATCGACGCGAGCGAACTCGACCCCGTCGTCACGTGGGGGACCACGCCCGGTCAGGGTGTCGGCATCGACGACCCGATCCCCGAACCCGAGGATCTGGCCGACGACAAAGTCGACACCGCACGCCGCGCTCAGGAACACATGCGCGTCACGCCCGGCGAGACGATGCAGGGCTACGAGATCGACGTGGCGTTCCTGGGGTCCTGTACCAACGCGCGCCTGCCCGACTTGCGGCGGGCCGCTCGGATCGTCGAGGGCCATCAGGTCGACGACGACGTGCGCGCGATGGTCGTCCCCGGCAGTCAGCGAGTGCAGGAGGCCGCCGAAGAGGAGGGCCTCAAGGACATCTTCGAGGAAGCCGGGTTCGAGTGGCGCAACGCCGGCTGTTCGATGTGTCTGGGCATGAACGACGACCAGCTCGAAGGCGACGAGGCGAGCGCGTCGTCATCGAACCGGAACTTCGTCGGTCGCCAGGGATCGAAAGACGGTCGCACCGTCCTGATGAACCCCCGGATGGTCGCCGCCGCGGCGATCAACGGGGAGGTCTCTGACGTGCGCGACCTGGAGGAGGTGGCTGTCCAATGAGCGGCACCGAAGACATCCCCGAGGTCGACTACGTCGAGGGCACTGGCGTCCCGATCCGTGGCAACGACATCGACACGGACCAGATCATCCCGGCGCGGTTCATGAAGGTCGTCACCTTCGACGGTCTGGGCGAGTTCGCCTTCTTCGACCTGCGCTTCGACGACGACGACAACCAGAAGGACCACCCGTTCAACGAGGAGCGGTTCCAGGACGCGAACGTCCTCGTCGTCAACAACAACTTCGGCTGTGGCTCTTCCCGGGAGCACGCCCCGCAGGCGCTGATGCGCTGGGGTATCGACGCGATCATCGGGGAGGGCTTCGCAGAGATCTTCGCGGGCAACTGCCTGGCACTGGGTATTCCGACCGTGACCGCGGACCACGAGACGATCAACGCCCTCCAGCAGTGGGTCGACGACAATCCCGACGGCGAGATTCAGGTCGACGTGGAAGCCGAGACCGTCACGTATGGTGGTAACGAGATCAGCGTCGACGTCGACAACGCACAGCGACAGGCCCTCGTCGAGGGCATCTGGGACACGACGGCGCTGATGAAGTCCAACGAGCAGGCGATCACAGACACCGCCGATTCGCTCCCCTACGTCGACCGATCGACTGGGCGGGCCCAGTCGGACGACTAGGTGTTCTCAGCGGGAGTTTGTTCGGTAATCTGTGGCTAACAATCGAGTGGCGGCCGCTCGGTTCGCTATGGCGACGCTCGATCACGGTGACCGGACCTCGTTGGCCGGACTGGTGACCACTGCCCGTGTCTTGCTGATTTTGACGTTCACTGGCGTCGAGACCGCGGCACTGGCCATCTGGCTGGCAGTGGTCGACGGCGCGTCGATCGCATCAGTCACGATCGTGGTCGGGTTCGGCATACTCGTCCTCGGACTCGGGGTCGTACACGTACTGACGGACCTGGCCGTCAACGGGCTCGATCTCACTGTTCCAACCCGGACAGTCGTTGGACTGAGCGTCTCCGAGGCGATCCTGTGGGGGGTCTGGCTGGCCATCGCCAGCAGCGCCACGAGCATCGACGGGTTCGTGTTGGCCGGGACCGTTCTCGCGGTCCTGCTGGTCCCCCAGCATACGGTTGCGGACAACGCGCTCGGTGGTCGTCCGCCGTTCTCGTCGCTGCTGGAGCCTGGAACGTTCGGATACAGTGCCGTCAAATCTGCCGGAGCGACCGTCTGGCTGCTGTTCGTTCGGCATCCCGAGTACGTCCTGGATCGAATCTCGGCCCTCGAACTGGCCAGTGCCGAACCCGCGGCGGTCGGCCTTGCTATCCTTACGCTCGCGCTGTTCGTCGAGCACAACATCGCCGTCACGTACTCACGGAATCGATGAGTTCGTCTCCCATCGGCTGTGCTGGGGCCACTGAAATCGTTCGCTGACCGCCGGGAGTGACTCGCAGTCGACACCGTAATACACGGTCGACACAGTGTCGCCTGTGTCTTGGGAACACGTATGCTCTCTGGGGAAGCGTCGTCACGTATGAGCGACAACTGTGAGGTTCCGTCACAGTCGTGGGAAACTCTTAATCCAGTAACAACGAAACAATGGGGCACTCTCATGCTCGTCTCCGACTCGGTCCGGTGGTGACCAACTGGATGAGTCCACCGTGGCTCCCACTTTGTCGCCGCTGTCGGCCACGTCTCCCGACGATCGCGTCGCACCGTTTCGAACCGAGCTCACCCCCTGGAACAGATGCAACACGACGACCATCGATCAGCGAACAGTGACGATAGCCACCCGATCGGCCTGCTGCTCCGGCGATACTTCAGGCCACACAGCACCGGGTTCGTCGTCGGACTCGCTGCGCTCGTCCTCGCGCGGATCCCCCAGCGGATCCCCGCGTTGCTAATCGGCGTCTCACTGGACGCGATCTTCTTTGCCGACACGGCCTACGCCATCCCGCTGGTGCCCCAGTCGTGGATCCCGGAGACGACGGCGGCACAGCTGTGGTTCACAGTGTTCGTCCTCGCTGGGTCGGTCCTGGCCGAGAGCGCGCTCGACTGGGTCGCCCGCTACACGTACAATCGAGCGACGTTACGATCACTCCACGACGTGCGGACTGGGACCTACGACAGCGTCCTCGGGCTGGAGATGTCCTACTTCGACGACAGCCAGAGTGGCGAGGTGATGAGCGTCCTCAACAACGACGTGAACAACATGGAGGATCTGGCCACGGGGGTGTTCTCCGGGACGAACTTCGTGAGCCAGATCGTCGTCGCGCTCGTCTTCATGACCCTGCTGAACTGGCAACTCGCCGCCCTGGCCGCGCTGATTCCCGTCGTCGTCGGCGTGATGACGCGCGTCTACTCCCGCAAGATCGAGGCGCGTTACGACGCGGTCAGGGAGAGCGTCGGCCAGGTCAACGCCCGCCTCGAAGACACCATCGAGGGCATTGCGACGGTGAAGGCGAACACCCGCGAGAACCACGAACTCGACCGGGTCCGCGAACGCTCCGAGCAGTACAAGGAGAGTCGGTGGTCTGCGATCCGCCTGCGGGTTGGGTTCAACGCCGTCAACTGGTTCGTCGGACGCGGCGCCGAACACGTGCTGCTGTTGATCGGCGGGATCTGGATCCTCGTCGCGCCGCCGGCCTTCCTCAGCGGGTCGCTCACCGCCGGGACCCTGTTGACGTTCTTCATGTACACCCACTCCTTTCTCCTCCCGGTCCAGCAACTCTCGGTCAACGTCATCGAGCAGATCCAGAGCGCCCACGCCTCTTCGAAGCGCGTCGTGGGCGTCCTGACGAACCCGGCGCGGGAGGACGACCCCGGGAGCGACGACCTCTCGGTCTCGGCCGGTCGGGTCCGTTACGAGGACGTGACGTTCACCTATCCCGGTACCGAGGAGCCGAGCCTTCGTGGGGTCGACCTCACGGCCGAAGACGGCGAACTGGTCGGGATCGTCGGGTCGACAGGCGCGGGCAAGTCGACGCTGCTGAAGTTGCTCTTCAGGTTCTACGATCCCGAATCGGGGACGATCCGCGTCGACGGCACTGACATCGCGGACGTGTCACGCCGGAGTCTACGCGAGCACGTCGGCTACGTCAGTCAGGACCCGTTCCTCTTCGACGGGACGGTCCGGCAGAACATCGCGTACGCGACCCCCGACACCGACCAGTCGGCAGTCGAACGAGCCGCGAAACTGGCCGGTGCACACGAGTTCGTCACGCAACTCGACGACGGCTACGACACCGAAGTCGGCGAGCGCGGCGTCAAACTCTCTGGGGGGCAGCGCCAGCGTCTCGCAATCGCACGCGCAGTCCTGCGGGATCCGGAGATCCTCGTGCTCGACGAGGCGACCAGCCACGTCGACAACGAGACGGAGCTCCAGATTCAGGAGAGTCTCGATACCATCGCCGGCGAGCGGACGACGTTCGTGATCGCGCATCGGCTCTCGACGGTTCGCGACGCCGACGAGATCCTCGTGCTCGACGACGGTGAGATCGCCGAACGGGGCACCCACGAATCGCTCCTCGAACGGGGTGGGCTGTACGCCGACCTCTGGCGCGTGCAGGTCGGTGAGATCGACGCCGTCTCCGATCGGTTCCTCGACGAGGCGACGGCCGAGGAGGTGGCGCGATGAGCGAGTCGATCGCCGATCGAGCCGACACGGATCGGCCGCTCGTGGAACTGTTGACCACGACCGGTCGGCCACACCTGCCGTATCTGCTCGTCGCACTGGCAACCTCGCTCGTCGGGACGGTGCTAGACCGGGCCGACGTGTTCGTGCTCGGCATCGCCTTCGACGCGATGTTCAACGAGCAGTCCTACGTCCTGCCCCTGCTCCCGACGGGGCTGATCCCCACCGAGCCGCTGGGCCAGCTGTACTTCACTGTCGGGCTCCTGCTCGCGATGAAAGCCGGGGACATCGCAGCCGAGAACGTGAGTCAGGTCACGCGGGGTCTCTACGCCCAGCGCGTGCTCGATAGCGTCCGTCTCGACGCCTTCGACACGGCCCAGCACCTCGAACTGGGCTTTTTCACCGACAGCCAGACCGGCGACGTGATGAGCGTCCTGAACAACGACGTGAACACGCTGGAGGAGTTCGTCAGCTTCGGGATCACGTGGCTCCTGCGGGTCGCTATCGTGCTCGTGACTGTGCTTGGCTTCATGGCCCTGCTGAACTGGCAGCTCGCGCTGCTGGTCATCGCGGTCGCACCGCTGATCGCCGGCGTCAACTGGTGGTTCTCGCGGGTCCAGGAGCGCCTGCAGGACGACGTGCGCGCCGAAGTCGGCGGCCTCAACGCCCGGCTGGAGACGAGCCTGAGCGGCATCGACGTGGTCAAGACGTTCACCGCGGAGCCGTTCGAGCACGGGCAGGTCGAAGACGCCTCGCACGACCACTACGAGGCGCGCTGGCGCTCGAAGAAACTCGCTGCCCGTCACCACCCGTCGATCAGACTGATCTCGGGGACGGCACTCGTGATTACGTTCCTCGTGGGCGGGTTCTGGGTCGCCAACGGGCCGCCGTGGCTCTTCTACGGGACGCTGACGGCGGGACAGCTCATCCCGTTCCTGTTCTACACCCAGCAACTCGCCGGGCCGATGCGGCGGGTCGCCTCGATGGTCGAGCAGTACAAGCGTTCCCAAGCCGCCGCTCGCCGGATCCTCGGGCTCAAGCGCATGGAGAAGACCGTCGACGATCCGGACGAAGGGACCGCGCTGGACGTGGTCGAAGGCGATGTCGCCTACGATGAGGTGGCCTTCAGCTACCCCGGCAGCGACGAACGGACGATCGACGGCGTCGGCTTCGACGTCGAGGCCAGCGAGACTGTCGGGCTCGTCGGGTCGACGGGGGCGGGCAAGTCGACGCTGATCAAGCTCCTGCTTCGGTTCTACGACCTGGACGACGGGGAGATCCGCCTCGACGGCCGCGACCTCGCGTCGATCCCACGCAAACAGCTCCGGTCGGTCATCGGCTACGTCGATCAGGACCCGTTCCTGTTCAACGGGACCGTCCGGGAGAACGTCGCCTACGGCGATCTGGACGCTGATCAGGACGCGATCGAGGCTGCTGCTCGCGCGGCCGGCGCCCATCGGTTCATCACCGACCTCGACGACGGGTACGACGCCGAAGTCGGCGAGCGCGGCGCGAAGCTCTCTGGTGGCCAGCGCCAGCGCATCGCCATCGCCCGTGCGGTCGTCTCGGACCCGCCGATCATGGTCTTCGACGAGGCGACCAGCCACGTCGACAACGAGACGGAGGTACTGATTCAGCGACAGCTCGACGAGCTGACGGCCGACCGGACGACGTTCGTGATCGCGCATCGACTCTCGACCGTTCGGGACGCCGACCGGATCGTCGTGCTGGACGAGGGGCAGGTAGTCGAACAGGGGTGTCACGAGGAACTGCTGGACGCCGAGGGCACCTACGCGAACCTCTGGAACGTACAGGTCGGCAACGTCGACGAGCTGCCACCGGAGTTCGTCGAGCGAGCGCGAGCGGGGCTGGACGACGACTAATCCGTATAACGCGGGCCGACAGTACGTATCGACACCCTCTTTTCGGCCGCCGCGGGAGAGACAGGCATGACTCACGAGATTGCCGTCATTCCCGGCGACGGGATCGGTCAGGAGGTCACACCGGCTGCTGTCGAGGTACTGGACGCGCTGGACATCGACTTCGAGTTCGTCGAAGGCGAGGCGGGCGACGCCGTCAAAGCGGAGACTGGCGAGGCACTCCCCGAGGCGACTCGCGAGATCGCCGCCGACGCCGACGCGACGCTGTTCGGCGCGGCCGGTGAGACCGCGGCCGACGTGATCTTGCCGCTCCGACAGGTCGTCGGCTCCTTCGCCAACGTCCGTCCCGCGGTCGCGTACCCCGCGCTGGATGCGGTCCAGCCAGACACCGATCTCGTGTTCATCCGCGAGAACACCGAGGGCGTCTACAAGGGTATCGAGAGCCAGATCGCCGACGGCGTGACGACCTGCACGCGGGTCATCACCGAAGGGGCATCCGAGAAGATCGCCGAGTACGGGTTCGACTACGCGAAGGACAACGGGTTCGACGACGTAACGATCGCCCACAAGGCGAACGTCATGCGAGAGACGGACGGCCTGTTCCTGGAGACGGCAGAAGCCGTCGGCGAGGAACGCGACGCCGACTACGACACCGCGCTGATGGACGCACTCGCGATGCACCTCGTCATGCACCCCGAGGACTACGGCGTCGTGATCTGTCCGAACCTCGCTGGCGACATGCTCTCGGACCTCGCAGCCGGTCTGGTCGGCGGCCTCGGTCTGCTTCCAAGCGCGAACGTCGGCGAGGACAACGCACTGTTCGAACCGGTCCACGGTTCCGCCCCGGACATCGCTGGCGACGGCGTCGCCAACCCCGCGGCGATGATCCTCTCGGCCGCAATGTTGCTCGATCATCTCGGCTACGACGAGGACGGCGACCGCGTGCGCGAAGCCGTCGAAGGCACGCTCGAGGACGGCCCGAAGACTCCGGATCTGGGTGGTTCGGCGACGACCGACGAGGTCACTGCGGCAATCGTCGACCGACTCTGAGTCCGCGGTCGTGGAGCGGACCGGCGGCTGCCGACTGGCAGTTTCGAACAGAAACGATCAACAACGATAGAAAATAGTAAGTCCTCCCGCGTCGAACTCCTGCCAATGCTGCCAGCCGAGCGAAAGCGGCGAATCGTCGAACTGGTGACGGAGCGAGACGGCTGTTCCGTGGCCGACCTCGCCGCCGACCTCGACTTCTCGAAGGCGACGATCCGTCGCGATCTGCAGGAACTCGAAGACAGTGGACGGATCGAGCGGTCCCACGGGGGTGCCGTGCCGGCCTCCTCCGTCGGTAAGGAGCGGTCCTACGGACAGCGCGAGGTCGACCGACTGGCGGCGAAGCAGGCCATCGGTGCTCGCGCGGCCGATCTGATACGGGACGCAGGCGTCGTCTCCTTCGACGCCGGGACGACGACGATGGCCGTCGCCCGCGCGGTCCCGGGCGAGCGGTCGTTCGAAGCCGTGACGAACATGCCGGATCTGGCGACGACGCTGCTGGAGGAGGGGTTCGAAGTGACCGTCACTGGTGGGACACTCCGACCGCGGACCAGGGCGCTGGTCGGGCCGACGGCCGAGTCGTTTCTCGACAGCCACCACGTCGACCTGCTCTACATCGGGACGAACGCGCTCGACTCCGAGACCGGCCTGACGACGCCTAACGAGGCCGAAGCGGCCGTCAAGTCTCGACTGGTCGAGCACGCGACACGGGTCGTGCTGGTCGCCGATAGCTCGAAGTTCGGCGAGCAGTCGTTCGTCACGTTCGCCGACCTCGGCGACATCGACACCCTGGTAACCGATCGCGCACCGACCGACGCGCTCGCCACGGCGCTCGAAGATGCCGGTGTGGACGTAGTGGAGGCCGACTCGTGATCCCGACGATCACGTTCAACCCGGCGGTCGACCAGACGATGCGCTTCGACGAACCGCTGGCCACGGAGACAGTCAACCGCTCGACGGCATCGCGATTCGACGCGGGTGGCAAGGGGATCAACGTCTCACAGTTCCTGACCGCTCTGGGGACGGAGACGGTCGCGAGCGGCATCGTCGGGGGCTTCACCGGTCAGTTCCTCAGAGAGGCGCTGAACGACGATGGCGTCGAGACGGACTTCGTCGAGGTCGAAGCGCCGACGCGGCTCAACTCGACTGTCATCGCGGCCGGCACCGAGTACAAACTGAACCAGCACGGCCCGGACGTGGCCTCGTCGGTCGTCGAGGACATCGTCGACCGGATCGGGGCACGCGATCCCGACCGCGCGATGGTCGGCGGGAGCCTCCCGCCGGGACTGGACATCGACGCGGTCGATCAGATCGCCGACGCTGGCCCGTGGGAGATGGCCGTCGACGTCGAGGGTGAGCTCCTCCGGGACCTGTCGGCCGATTACGCCCTGTGCAAGCCCAACCGCGACGAACTGGCCGGGGCGACCGATATGTCCGTCGAGACGGTCGAAGAGTGTGCGGCCGCCGCCAGGAAACTCCGGGAAGCGGGGTTCGAACGCGTCGTCGCCTCGCTCGGAGCCGACGGGGCGGTGCTCGTGGGGCCCGACGGGGCGGTCTACGCCGAACCCCTCGATGTCGACGTTGCCGACACGGTCGGTGCCGGCGACGCGATGCTAACAGGCGTGCTGGCGGCACTCGAACGCGGCGAGAGCGACGAGACAGCGCTGGCGACCGGGACCGCGGTCGCCACTCGTGTGGTCGCACAGTCTGGCACCGGAACACCTGACTTCGACGGCGTGTTCGAGGACAGAGCGAACGTCGACGTACGTTCTCTCTGACACGGATTACTGTAGCTGTGTACCGGTGATCGTCTCCACTATGGCGACCATCACCGATACCTCGCAACGATAATTCATACGAAACCGCTGGCTGGACCGTCAGTCACAGAACTTTGCTTCGTAGCCGTCGACGAACGACCGCACCGTCTCGAAGGACGGTGGTTCGCCGCTCCGAACGAACGCGCCTGCGACGGCGTTGCCGACGACGACAGCCCCCGCCGGGTCGACGCCCGCGACGAGTGCGAGCGAGAGGCCCGCGTTGAAGTGGTCACCGGCGCTAGTCGTCAGTTCCGGGTCGTCGACGCTCGGGACGGCGACGCTGGTCGATCCCTCGCCGGACACGACCAGCGATCGGTCGACGCCGTGGGCGACGAACAGCGACGGATCGAGCGTCTCGAAGACCGTTCCGGCGTGCGATTCGAGGTCTGCGGACTGTTCGTTTGCGTAGGTTTCTGCGAGCAGTTGCGTCTCCGCGCGGTTGGCCGAGACGACGACCCGAGTCCGGTCGGCCAGACAACCGATGGCGTCCCCGCCGTTCTGGAGGCGCTCGGCGTCCAGTTTCCGCACGTCACCGGGGTCGACGATGACGGTCGACGGTGGGTCGTCGAGGTCGTCCCAGAGGTCGGCGACACCGCCGAGTACGTCCGGCAGGTCCGGCGTCTCGGCCCAGTAGCCCGCGCCCAGCAGCGCTGCGCCGTCGATGGCTGCCAGGATCGTCTCACGGTCGACCCGCTCGGTGAGATACTCCCAGTCGAGGTTCGTCGTGTCGCCGTTCTCGATCAGCATCAGCTTCCCGTCGTCGAACTCGACCGCGTCGGTGTAGCCGGGCTCCCCGAGCGTGTGTTGCTCGTACTCGCCGAACTCCTCGGCGAACACGTCCAGCAGGGGATCACCGAACATGCCGATCATCACGGGATCGAACCCCCACTGGCCGAACGCCCGGGCGAGGTGGCTCGTATGCCCGCCCGTACGGGTACCGTGCTGGAGCCACTCGAAAGAGAGCGAACTGTCGGCGGCCACCGACTGCTGGACCCGATCACCGAAGCCGGCGAGCGTGTCCAGTCGGTCGTAGTCGTCGGGGTCCTGACGGTCGGCGACGACCTCGCGGACGCGGTCGACGTAGCCGTCGAAGCCGAAGACGACCCGATCGCTCGGGAGCGTCGCCGGCAACTGGGCCCGGGCAGCCTCGACAGCCCTCGCCGTCTCGTCGTCGAAAGAACTCATGGTAGCAGTGTCGTCCTCGCTCCTTTAGAGTACTTCGTCGGCGGACGCGCCCTCGAAGACGACGGCCTCGAGCTTGTCGAGGATGTCCTCGGGATCCTCGCGCTGCCAGACGTTGCGCCCGACTGCGAGTCCGGCGACGCCGGCGTCGATGCACTCTTCGACGAGTTCGAGGAACTCCCGGTCGGAGGTCTTCGAGCCGCCCGACAGGAGGACGCCGGTGTCGCCGGCAGCGTCGACGGCGTGGGCCATCGCCTCCCGACTGCGGGGATATTTGACCTTCACGAAGTCGCCGCCGAGTTCGAGACCGATGCGGGCTGCGTAGGCGACGGTGTCGCGACTGCGGTGTTCCTTGATCGCCTGCCCACGTGGGTAGGACCACATCGCGATCGGGATCTCGAGTTCGCGAGCCCGCTCCTGAACGGGCATGAAGTCCTCGAACATCCGCGGTTCGTCGTTGACGCCGGGGTAGATCGTGTAGCCGATCGCGTCGGCACCGAGTTCGGCGGCGTAGTCGACCGACCAGTTCTGTGGTGAGTAGGGCTCGCCCATCCAGAGATCGGAACCGCCGTTGAGCTTCGCCAGCAGGTTCACCGAGTCGTCGTAGCTGGGGTAGTAGCTCTCGGCCAGACCCTTGCCGACCGCCAGCGCCGTGACGGCGTCGTGGGTCGCCATCTCGAACACTTCGTTCGGATCGAGTCGTTCCTCGACGCCGCTGAACTGCTTCGGGCCGTGTTCGAGCCCGTGGTCGTGTGCCAGGACGATCGTCTTCCCGTTGCGAACCAGCGGTGAGTCGTCGCCGACGTGCATGCTTGTGAGTACACTGAACGATCACATAGCATTTTCGAAATTGATTGTTTTGTACTGTTTTCGCTCGATAGTGGTTCCGGACGCGGGCACCAACTGCGGCCGACTGCCAGGATGACGGAGAACTGAGCTCTGTCTGGTGGTGAACGAGCGCCGGAAACCGGCGGCGAGAACAGGTCGACTACTGCTGTGCGCGCTGACAGACGCCTTCCCACCGGCCGCCCGCTTCGAGTTTCTCTTGCAGGAGCTCGGCGTACTGCTCGGCGAGGTCTTCGGCCTCTTCGAGGCGTTCGTCCTTGCCGCTTCCGCCCAGACCGAGGGCGTCCTTGACGCCGCCCAGGAGGCCTCCGCCGGAACTCCCGCCCGATCCACCACCGCCGCCACCGCCCATCGGCCCCTGCTGGGCGATCCGGTCGAGTTCGGGCATGATCGTCGGGAGGCTCGACGTGTTCGGAACGATCTCCGCGGTCTCAGGGTCCTCGGCACCGTCGATCTCGAACTCCAGGGCAGTCATCACGAGACTCCACTGCTGGTTCGAGAACGACGAGGCTGTGATCCTGTCGTTGAACTCGTTGTCAAGCTCCATCCGTTCGGCGGCGATCGTGCTGGTCCAGTCGTCGCTCATGCACGGACTTTCGGGCGGCCACCGTTTGAGCCTTTCCCGCAAAAAGATCGCGAAGTCGCTGTCCGAACCGCTCTAGAATGCGTCGCCTTCGAGACTGATGTCGGCGTGCAGGCCCTCGTGGAGTGCCGAGTGGACGTGACAGATCTCCTCGCCGAGTTCGACGATCTCGTCTTCGTCACCGCTCACGTCGGCCTCGACCTGGATGTCGAACGCGACTGCTTCGAGGTCGTCGTCGTCGTCGAGGTCTGCCTCGACGGTCGCCTCGATGTTCCCGAGGTCGTCGTAGCCGGTCTGATCGGCTGCGACGCGCAGTGCCGGGATGTAACACGAGAGGTAGTCGGCCGCGAGCACCTGGTTGGGCGACGGGCCGTTCTCGCTGAGTGCGTCGACGACCAGTTCCCACTCGTCGTCGATAACGTTCCGTACTGTGTACCCTTCTTCGCACGTACTGGTGACTTCGATGTCTGCCATAGCACTCGATGCGTCGAACGCCTCCTTCCTAAACGTTGCCCGTTGGGATAGCAGGTCGCTTCGCTCTCGGTCTCGGACCGTGATTTGAAGGCGACGGCGCTCGAACCACGCGACATGGAACGATCAGTCGGCTTCATCGGTCTCGGTGCGATGGGTGCACCGATGGCCTGGAACCTCGACGACGCAGGATTCGATCTCGTCGTGTACAATCGAACGACAGAGCACGAGCGCCCCTTCGCGGAGGCAGGCGTTCCGGTGGCGGACTCGCCGAAGCACCTCACGGAGCGTGTCGACGTGGTCTGTCTCGTCGTCTCGAACGGTGACGCCGTGGGAGAGGTCCTCGAACGGGACCTCGGTGTTCTCGACGGTCTCGACGAGGAGACGACGGTTGTCCAGATGAGCACGATCGGTCGCGACGAGACGATGGCTGCGGCCGACCTCGTCGAGGGACACGGCGGGCGCTTCCTCGACTGCCCGGTCTCGGGGACCGTCGGACCGGCACAGGAGGGGACGCTCGTCGGACTCGCCGGCGGCGACGACGCCGTGATCGACGACGTGGAGCCGATCCTGGAGGCGATGTGTGAGCCGGTCGTCCGCTGTGGCGAGGTCGGTCAGGGAACGAGCATGAAGCTGTTCATCAACCTCCTGCTGGGCAACGCCATGGGTGCGTTCGCCGAGGCACTGACGTTCGGTGCCAACTGCGATCTCGCCGTCGACGATATGCTCACTGTCGTCGAGAACGGCGCGCTCGACTCGCCGCTGTTCACCGCGAAAGGCCAGCAGATCCGTGAGGGGGACTACGAATCCCGTTTCCCGGTGGACTACCAGTTCAAGGACCTCTCGCTCGCGCTGGATCTGGCCGGCGACGAGCGCGTCCCGATGCAGGTAACGGCGGCCGCTCGCGAACTGTTCAGCGACGCCCGGGCGACCGGTCACGGCGAACAGGACATGGCCGCCGTGGTCGCACCGCTGGCCGAGCGGACCGACGTAACGCTCTCCGAATCGGCGGCGACAGAGACCGACGACTGAGACGGGCGGCAGAGAAGCGAGGCCCCGATAGCCGAAACAGTAACATCCAGTCACATACAATCAATGCCAACTGGTGGCCCTGAATGGATAGCAAATCGATACTGGTCCTCTCCGAAGACGACGTCGACACCAGCGCCTTCGCCGCGACACTCTCCGAGTGGTCCGTCTCGGCTGAACTGCTGACCGATCACACACAGGTGTTCGACAGACTCACCAGATCGGTGTTTCACTGTCTCGTCCTCCCAGCGGAGATCGGCGATCAGTCCGGCTTCGACATCGCGTACGGTATCACCGAACTCTTCCCGGAGCTTCCGGTGATCGTCGCGGGAACGGCCCCGGACGAAATCCCCGAGGATTTGGATGTACGGGCCGTCTCGGCAGCGAGCGTCGTCGACGATCCCGTCGTCGATTCCGTTCGAGAGGCGTTCGACGGTCCTGCCCCGTCGGTCGCGGGCCGACAACCTTCGCCGATGGAGACGATGTTGCTCTCGATGTTCGATCAGATCCCGGCCCACATCTACGCGAAAGATGCCGATGCGCGACACGTGATGTTGAGCCGTAACGAACTCGAACCGACGGACCTCCTCGGGCAGACAGATCTGGATTTCACCGAACTCCCGAAAGAGCACCGCGAGGCCGCGTACCGCGACGAGATCAACGTCATAGAGAACGACGAACCCCGCCTCGAAATCGAGGAGTACACCGACTACATCGACTCGCACTCGCTCACCTCGAAGGTCCCCTGGCACGACGCCGACGGGGACGTCACCGGTCTCGTCGGCCTCACCCAGGACATCACCGACTACAAAGTTCGCGAGCACGCCTCTCGACGCCAGCACGAGCGCCTGGTGAAGGTGGCACTCGTCGCCGCCCACGAGTTCCGGAACGAACTCCAGGTCGCTCACGGCCGACTCGAACTCTCCGACGGACAGGACGACCAGGTCGAGGTCGTCGAGCAGTCGCTCGAACGCATCGCTTCGATCGTCGACACGGTGGTCGAACTCGCGTCCGAGGGGCGACACGCCAAGCAGCGCGAGCCGCTGTGGCTCTCGACGCTCAGTCGTGAGGTCTGGGACACGGTCGCCAGCGACGAGGCGACGCTCTCCATCGACGAGGACTACCGCATCGTCGCCGACCCGGAATCGGTGGGCCTGTTCTTGCAGATCCTGTTCAGGAACGCGCTGGAGCACGGTAGCTCTACTGTCACCGTCAGGGTCGGGACGACCGAGGGCGGCTTCTTCGTCGACGACGACGGTCCCGGGTTCTCCGTCGACCCACCCGACCGAACCCTCGACGCGGGCTTTACGACCGTCGAAGGGAACACCGGGTTCGGCCTGTACGTCGCCCAAAGCGTGGCTCAGGACCACGACTGGACGTTGCGGCTGTCGGAGAGCGACGCAGGCGGTGCCCGGTTCGATGTCGGTAACGTCGAACTCACAGAGTGATACGGACCGTTGCCGGTCTTCATCAGATCGACCGCACGCGGTCGTGCGGTCGACTGGGGGATACGTCTACAACCGTCCGTATGAAGTCCAGGAAGTCGTCACCGATCTATTCGTCGCCCAGCGCGAACGTCTCGTCACCGGACAGAACACGGACCTCGGCGTTGCTACCAGTCGCTTCTACCTCACGTCGGAAGTCTTCGGGGTCTTGTTCGATCGGCGGGAACGTGTCGTAGTGCATCGGGAAGGCGTAGTCGACGTCCAGCCAGTCGACAGCGATTGCCGCCTGCATCGGCCCCATAGTGAAGTGGTCGCCGATCGGGACCGCGGCGGCGTCGGGTTCGAGATACGGACCGATGACCTCGCGCATCTCGGTCATCAGACCGGTGTCACCGGCGTGGTAGAACGTCGTCGACTCAGCGTCCGAGACCTGTGTCGGCTTGGTGTCCGAGATGACGAACCCGGCCGGCATCCCGCCACCGGTCGCGCCGTAGGAAGTCTCCATCCCGTTCGTGTGGTCCGCGCGATGCATCGTCACGAACGCGTCACCGAGTTCGACCGTGCCGCCGAGGTTGAACCCGGCGGTGTCGTCGATGCCGAAATTGTCCTCACAGTACCCGACGACTTCCGGCAGGCCGGCCACGGTCGCGTCGCGGAACCGATCCACGTCCGCGATGTGATCCATGTGGCCGTGTGTGAGCAGGACGTAGTCGGGCTCGACCTCCTCCGGATTGACGTCCGTCATCGGGTTGTCGAAGAACGGATCGATGAGCAGCGACGTTTCTCCGACTGCAACGTGCCACGTCGAATGACCGTGCCAGGTTAGCTCCATAGTCGCCAGACGCTACTCGCGGCTGTCACTTAAGAATATAGCTACAGTCGGCCGGTCCCACTGTCTCGTTGTTGCGTCTGGCCCCTCCCACGTTAGTCGTCAGCGTCGCCGTCGCGCTGCTCGCTGAGGTGCTCCCAGACCTCGGTGCACCCACACCCGTCCTCGACACCGTTCAGATGGTCGTCCTGCGATGATGGTGTCTGCTCTCCCTCATTGTCCGCGTATCCGCGGCCGGCGTCGGATTCGATTTGGTTACTCACGATGCGAGTAACTATTGATGGCGTCCGACAAATACATTTCGGCCCGTTTTTATCCCGTGGTCCGGTACGGGTCTGATATGGGCACGGGGAGCGACGACGTGTTCGACCTGCTGGGCCTGACGGAGTACGAGGAGACCGCACTGACTGAACTGATCCGTCTCGGTCAAACGACGGCCCCCAACCTCGCTGAAGCGAGCGGTATCCCGAAGGCGCGGATCTACGGCGTCCTCGATGCGCTCTCGGATCGGGGTTTCGTGAAAGTGATTCCTGGCCGACCGAAAGAGTACCAGTCGAAATCCCCCGAAGCGATCCTCGACCGCTCCGTCGAGAACCAGCGCCAGTCCTACGAGGAGTTCGAGACCGCTATCGATCAGTGCCGTGATGCCTTCCTCTCGGAGTACGGCCCTCGTTACGAGCGTGCGAGTGAGAATATCTCCCCGGCTGCAGAACTGTTCTACGTCGTCGACGTGGGCGAACCGAGCGAGCGAGAAACCCGGCGCGTCTACGAACAGGCGACCGAAGAAGTCGTCGTCATCTCGAAGAGCTTCGAGTACTTCGAGGCTGTCAGGCCCGCCTTCGAAGCTGCCCGTGATCGAGACGTCACGATCTCGATCCTCCTGTTGCACCCCGACTATCTCACACCGGAGAACCGCGCGACCCAGCGAGAGATCGTCGCCGAACTCGACGCGTATCCGGAGGTCGAAGTGCGGTTCAGCGACGAGCAACTCCCCTGGCGTGGGACGCTGGCGGATCCGAGTATGGACTACGACACCGGGACTGCGATCTTGCTCGTTCAGGAGGACGAGGTTCCCAACCACATGCGACAGGCGGCGATCACAGAGAATGGCGCTTTCGTGGCCGGGTTGAAGAGATACGCCGATCTGGTGTGGGAGTATGAAAGTCGGTTGGAGTGACGAAGATAGTGATGCCATAATCGCCGATATAGGTCGAAACACCAGATTCAAATTGACTGGTCGTCGTCTATCGAACGATGGTCTCCGTCCTGTTCGGACCGGGTGAACGACCGTTCACCGACAGTGGCTACGCTCGTACGTACAATCTCCTCTCTGCGCTTGATACTACTGAAGTCTCTCCTACCGCCGTCGTCGGCAATGCTGACGTTGAAGTGGCAAACACGGTGATCGATTCGATTACTGCTGACGGACACCTCAAGTACCGCATCGAGGCCTGGCGACGACTCTACGAGTATCTCCGCACCGGTTCTTTCGACGTCTATCAACACGTTAATATGAATCACCCTCACTACAATCCTCTTCTCCTCTCGGGCGCTGTCGACGACATACCAACAATCCTCGGCCCAGCCGAAGGTGGACACACTGTCCCGCCGGATTCCTACAAACTGTTTCTTGACCATCTGGTTGGATTCGATGTTCCCAAATCTGTCTCAGACCTCCTCTATACGGCCTCGAAGCCGCTTCTAGGTGGGATGAACCGTGCTCGGGAGTGGTTGTTCAGCCGAACAGCAAGACGCGCAGACATTGTCGTCGCTGTCTCGACGGATGTAGCGAGGCTCTATCGACAATACGCCCCCGGCACTCGTATCGAGGTGATCCCCTACGGGGTCGACCTCGGTCAATACGAATACACTCCGCGATCGGAGTCACACGAACTCCTTGTCGTCGGGGACCTCCTCTCGCGGAAGGGTCACGAGTATCTCATCAAAGCACTCCCGGACATTCGTGAGACCGTCGCGGACACGACGCTACACATCGTCGGCACCGGGGCGATGGCAGCAGATTTGAAAGCACTTGTCGACGACCTAGGAGTGGGCAGTGCCGTTACGTTCCACGGGTACGTCTCCGAGGAGAAACTCGTTTCACTGTACAAACGAGCACAGGCGTTCGTCCATCCGTCGCTATCGGAGGGGTACTCCCACGTCAGGCTCGAAGCCATGGCCACTGGGTGCCCAGTGATTGGCACCCCCGTCCCGGGCTTCGAGGACACCGTCACGGACGGTCGAGATGGCTTCGTCGTTCCAAAGCGCTCGTCCGACGCGATTGCCGACGCCGTCTGTGAACTGTTTTCGACCCAGGGCCGTGCCACCGAGATGGGACGACGAGCACGTGAACGTATCGAGGAGCGCCACGACTGGGACCACGTCGCTGCCCAGTACACGGAACTCTACGAGGAGCTCGCGTGAGTGACGGAACTGCGGGTGCCGTGAGTTACCAATCGAAGCAGTACGGAACGTATGTCTGATACCGATACCGACGACGGAGAGCTGTTCGCCACACTGCTAGGTAGCGGGGGTATCTTGATCGTCGGAATCGCTCTCGAACTCGGAATCTCGTTCTTTGGCAAGCTGGTGATCGCACAGCTCTTCGAGCCGGTCGACTACGGTGCGCTCTCGCTCGGGCTCACGGTCATGGCCCTGACATCGACGCTCACACTGCTGGGGCTCAACACGGGAATCGCGCGCTATCTGCCACGCTTCGAGGACGAAGAACGAAAGCGAGGCGTGCTCGTCTCGGGTATCACGATCGGCCTGACATTATCTATCGTCGTCGGTGGACTGATCGCAGCGTTTGCTCCGACGATCGCAACTGTCGCGTTCGACAAGCCGTCGATGGGGCCGATCCTACGCATCTTTGGCCTGACGATCCCATTGGCTGCCGGTATGAAACTGGCAATCGGGAGTATTCAGGGCATGAAGGACTCGATCCCACGTGTCCTCGTGCAAAACATCACGCTTCCGGTGACGCGGATCGCCGCGGTTATCGTCGCTATCGTCGTCGGTGCCGAGATACTCGGGATCGCCTGGGCGTATCTGTTCTCATATCTCGCGGCGTTCGCCATGGCTGTGCGGTATCTGTGGCGGTCGACACCGTTGTTCTCGTTCGAGGTCGACGCGACGCCGATGTATCGGACGTTGCTCGTGTTCTCGGCTCCGCTCATCATCTCGGCTGCCATGTCAGTCGTTCTCAGCGACATCGATATGTTCTTACTCGGGATCTTCCGTGACGACATCGCCGAAGTCGGCGTGTACGGCGTCGTGTATCCACTCGCCGAGTTGCTCCTCGTTTCGATCTCTGCCTTTGGCTTTCTCGGTCTCCCCATCGTATCTGAGCTGGAGTCGAACGGTCGTGACGAGGCCGTCGAACGCGTCTATCAGATCGTCACGAAGTGGATGTTCATGGCGACGTTCCCAGTGTTTTTGGCACTCGTGTTGTTCCCATCACAGTCGATCAGTTACACGTTCGGGAGCAAATACGCTTCCGGTGCGCTGGGACTTGCCATCCTCGCGACCGGGTTCATGTCACACGTCATTGCGGGCCCCAACAAACAGACGCTCACGTCGTTTGGCCGTACGCGACTCGTGATGTACGATACAGCTGTCGTCGCGGCTGTCAACGTCGTCTTGAATCTGATTCTCATCCCGTCACAAGGAGTTCTCGGTGCGGCAGTCGCGACGGCAGTCTCGTACGCGCTACTGAACGTGCTGGTCTCGGGACAGCTCTATCTCGAATACGGTATTCACCCGTTTTCGATCGCCCTCGTCCGCCCAGCAGCTGGAGCGGCAGCGCTGAGCGGACTGCTTTATATCGGGGTCACGTCGCTTTGGGCGACATCCCCCAGTTCGATCCTCGCCTTCTTTGCACTCTTCGCAATCGGATACGCGGGTGTCGTCTTCAGGCTCGGCGGCGTCGAGCAAGAAGAGATCACACTCTTTCTGGAGTTCGAAGAGAAGTACGACCTCGACCTGGGGCCGCTGAAGGCGCTGTTGGTCCGACTCCGCTAGCGAGGTCGTCTCATAGCCTCTGTGTCACGATCGAGGATTGGACGCTCATAAGGATTACAGTCGCTGTTGTTCGGTCATTGTCGACTCTCTCACGACAATCAGCGACAATAGACTACAGTAGTCCGGATCAGAACTTATATATCTCGCGCATGGACAGCGTAGGTCGTGCGATCGGAGTATCCAGCACAGCGGGGGGACTTGTCCCTGAGAGGAGACTGCTCATGAATCAGTATCGGACCTTCGGATACGAGTTCGCTGCAGATGAGAGAGTATCACAGCTTGGCGCTCTACGAGACACCTACCAGTTCTTCGAGAGCGACGAGGTGACCGATCCATCGATCCGGGTTTCTGATCTGCAGGCTGCTCCGACCCATGCCCACAGGCTTGGTGGGTCAAAACGGTTTTACGGGCGTGGTGACGGTCGATTTACCGTCCGGGACCATTCGAGTACGGTCGCGGTCGATGCCGACTGGACGTCGATTGGCTGTTCCGAAGATGTCTCGACCTCCACACTGACGACAATGCTCGAAGGTGAGATGCGAGCGTCACTCGCTCCGTCTGGGAAGGCCATTCTCCACGCGTCGGCCATCGAGTACGAGGGCGAGACGATCCTGTTCCCCGCCTGGCGTCACACCGGCAAGACGAACACGATGCTCTCGTTTGCCGTCCGGGGCGCAGCTTTTCTCTCCGATGATCGCCTGTTCGTCGACGAAGACGGCACAGCCTACAGCTATCCGACGCCGATCAACCTCCTGCAGTACAACCTTCGAGCCTTCCCGGAACTGCTCGATCGAACCTGGACCGAGCGGGCCACTGATAAAATCAGTCTCGAAATCGCCAGGCACACCGAAGGAATGCCCGAACACAGCTTCGTTCGCGGCACACTCGATTACCTCAACAATCACGTGATCAAAGACAGCTACACGCTCCACCCGTCGGTGCTGTTCGACGGTATCGAGATCCCGGAGTCGACTGCTGCCGACAAAGTCATTCTCCTCGAAACGACCGAAGAGCCGATCGGTCACTGTCGGCTCGAACCACTCTCGGATGCGGAACTTGCACAAGCTCTCATGTCGATCACCGAATACGAGTGGAACTCGAAGCTCCAGCAGCTGTACAGCGGTTACGACATGCTGTTCCCGGACCGACCGGCAAAGACGGCCCAACTCGAATCACTCCGGTCGGCCGAGCGAGACGTGTACAAGCGGTTCAGTACCGACGTCTCGTCGTTCCGACTCGCAGTCCCGGAAGAAGAGGAGTGGGAACTCGAGACTCAGGAGCGCGTCGTCGAGACGACACTCAACGCGTAGTCGACCGGTCCATGAACCGGTCGACGATCGCCGGGTACCGATCAGCGAGCGTTTCGAGCCACCCTCGCCACGTCGTCGGGATCGTCACCATCGAGAGCGCGGTCGGATGCGCCGCGTTGACGGCCACTCGATGACTGATTCCGGCTGGCAGGTTCACAATTACCGCCTCTAGAGTCAGGCCGACTCGGTCGGTGTACCGCTCTAGTTCATTTTCCATTGCTCTTGAGTAGGGTGTATCCTCGCAGAACACGATCTCGAGTGCCCGATCGAAGTCGTCGAAAGTCTCAATAGCGAGTGTCAGCAGGAAATTCGTCGGGTCGACGAACGGTGATCCTCGTGGCTTCCCGAACTCCCAGTCGATCACACCCGTGATACCGTCGTCGTCGACGAAGACGTTGACCGTGTTGAAATCGCCGTGAATCGGTGTCTCGAACGTCTCTATCGGTGTCGGTGGAGCCCGGAATCCGACATCCAGTGACTCGATCCGAAGCGATGCTGCGATCGATTCTGGGGATACAACAGTCCGCTCGTCTGCGTAAGGAGTCTGAAGTCGTGCGATCCAGTCGAGACCGCTCCGGAGCCCCCATCGGAACGATTCGACTGTCTCGGTGGTCCGACTTCTCAGCGGCTCTCAATCGACGGCACGTTCGACTCTCGTCTCACCGAAGACCGTCTCTGTCGTCTTCCCGCGAGGGAGTGTCGATTCGAGATTGCTTTCAATCGCGTCCAGTGTCGTCCGCTCACGCTCGTTGAACCGACTGTATCGCTTCGCGTTGGGCACTTTCGTGATCGTATTCAGTTCCCTATCGTCCATCGCCAGCGTCGTCGATCGATACCGCCCTCTGAGGATCACACCGCTGTCGATGTTGCTCTGTTCGATCGGCGAGCGCGCGAGCGTTACGACGTATCCTGGTAAGAGATATCGGAGTAGACCGACTGACTGGAGGACACCGAGTGCTCGTTTCGCGACGGCTTCTGCAGTCCCGTTCGCCGTGAGTTCGACCGATCGGAACCGTTCGAGGGCTGCCGAATCGGTCACGTCGACGACGAAGTCGGGATTGCTGGCCGACGGATAGAGTCCGTGGACTGTCGCGTCGACGAGAGAGCCCAGTTGGCCGACGCTATCAGTGTGTCCTCGGACGACTCGCCGAAGTCGTCGAACGGAACTCGGTGCTGACAGCCAGTCGTTCGAGGGCCCGCCAGTTAGGACGATTACGCTCCCCTTTGGTGTCAGTAGCTGATCGACGAGCGCAAACACTTCGTCGAGGGTTTCGTCGGCCTGTCTGATCCGTCGTTCGTCGACAATTACAGTCTCGAAGGTCCTGTCTCCGAACGGCACATCCGACACCGAACCGTGGACTGGGAGACAAGCGTCCGACGAAAGGTCCGTTCGACGGTCCAGAATCGCTAGCTTCGCCAGCGACGGCTCGACGGCGACTAGCTCGTCCACTTGTTGGGACAACAACCCGGCGCGTCGCCCGGTCCCCGCATAGAGATCGAGGCAGCGTCCCTTGAGGCGGGGCGCGACCGGATGCCGCCAGCACTCGCGCCCGTAGGCGAACAGTTCGTCGACGAGTTCACCGTAGCGATCCGATTCGAGATTGAGCGCGTCGAGTGCGTCTCGGAGCGACGAACGGCGACACTTCTCTCCGAGATCGTCGTACGGACTCCCAGCGACCGAAGCGGTCCCAAAGGAGAGAATACCGTCACGGCGTGTCGGAGTCCAGCCACAGTCACACGCCTGGACTGTCGCGCGTACCGCTCGCCCACACGACGGGCAGTCGAGTGGACCCGTCACAGCCCGACGTACCCCCGGAGGAGCGGGATCGCCTGACGCGGGTATCGAACGCAGAGATATCCCAGTGCGCGCAGTGTGGCGAACCGACCCTGGCCGACAGACTCGTGTTCTCGATGTGTGACGCTTTCGCGCGGGATCGGCTCGATCGTCAGGCCCGATCGTTTCGCGTTGAGGCAAAACTCGGTGTCTTCCATGTGATTCAGCCGTTCGTCGAACCCACCGAGCGCCTCGAAGTCTGCTCGCCGGACGAGCAGAAATCGCGTCAACAGGAGGCCAAAGTCGAAGTCCACGAGCCCAGTGACGGTTCCGGGTTCACTCGCTTGAACCTGTTCCCAGAAGAACGATTCGTCGAAGACGATGTCGTCGTCACAGAACACCAGCACCTCGCCACTCGTCCGATCGGCTCCGAGGTTCCGTGCCTCAGCACGGTTCCCGTCCGCAACGACGCTGGTCTCGACGCCCGGTGGGACGGAGTCGAGCGTGAGCGGATCGCCTTCGAGGGTCGGAATCACGACCGAAACGGACGGTCGCCCCTCACCGTAGACAGTATCAGTCATCGGCCTCCGCGATTCGGCGTAAGTGCGTTTCTAACTTCCGAGCCTGTCGGTCCCAGGTGAATTGCTCGGAGCGACTCCAGCTCTCCGTACCGAACGCCTCACGTCGTTGCGGGTCCGCCAAGAGTCGGTCGAGTGCACCGGCAAGCCCCTCGATATCGCCTGGTGTGACGAGGTATCCGTTGGTCCCGTCCTCGACCTGTTCTGCGATGGCGTCGATCGACGTGCTGACGATCGGCTTCCTCGAGGCGAGCGCTTCCAGATTCACGACGGGGAACCCCTCGTGGTACGACGGGAGGCAGAAGACATCGCTGGCCGCGAAGTAGCCGTGGATCTCTTGGTGGGGGACTGGGCCGGTGAACTCCACTGCGTCGCCGATCCCGAGTTCGTTGGCTTTCGCCTCGAAATCCGACTTTTTCGGCCCGTCCCCGACGACGAAGAGCACTGCGTCCGTGTCGAGGCGGTCGAACGCTTCGAGCAGGTCCGGGACGCCCTTTCCCTCCTGAAGACGGCCAACGAACAAAACGACCGGCTGATCGACCTCGAACGCCGGCGTCGCGTCGGGGTTGAACTGCTCTCTGTCGACGGCGGGATATACGATCCCGTCGACGTCGATCCCCAGCCACTCCTGAGATCTTTGCCGGGTGTCCTCGCTCGTCGCGAGGTACGCGTCCGGGCTGGCGAATCGTGCCATCGCTCGCCAGCGAATCGACGGGTTCCGGATTCCGGGAATGTGAAACAGATTGGGCACGTCCAGCGTCCGTGAGAGTAAGATGTTGTCGAGGTAGTAGTGTGTCGAGATCACATCCTCTCCCTCCAATCGATCAAACACGTCCGACGACCGGGCGTGTCGGTACATCGAGACAGATTCGATCTCGGCAGAGAGAAACGGTGTGAGGGACGTCAGACGTTCATTCAGCCGGTCTTCCTTGCGAAGGCACTCTACTTGAACGACTTCGGCATCCAGTCTCTCGACTTCGGGCAACAACTTCCCGACCCCCGTGTAGAGTGTCACGTCGTGTCGTTTCGCCATCTGTTTCGTCAGTTCACGAACGACAGTTTCGGTCCCGCCGCTGGTTGCGAAACCAACGCGAGGCGAGTAGATTCCGATATCCATCAGTCCATCTCCATTCGATTTCGAAATCGGTCTTGAAACGATTTGTACTCGGTCATGAGGTATCGGCGGACCCGTGTTCGAAACGTCGCCAGCGAGAAGTCCCCAACGACTGTCGACGGATCGAATCTAAAATCGGTCGTTGAGATTTTGCCGACCGCGTCGCGGATACCTCTCTGCGTGCCATCGTGGAGATAGCCGTTGAAACCGTCCTCGATGAACGTCGCCGGAAACCCTTCGTTCCTCGCCAGACACGGCTTGGCGCTCGCGTTCGCCTCGATCGGGACGATCCCGAAGTCCTCGTTGCGGGCGTTGAAAACGACTGCCTCACAACTCGCCAGGAGGTCGAGTTTTCGCTCCTGTGTGACGAACCCCTCGTAGGTCATGTTCTGGGCCCCCTCGATGCGATCGACGACTGACTGGCCGGCGTCACCGCGGCCGCCGGCAAAAACGATCGGCACGTCCAGTTCCTCGAAGGCGTCGACGATCGCCGGGACACCTTTCTCTTCGTCGAGACGACCGAGATGGAGAAATCGCCCGTCCGACTCCGCCTGCCGATACGCGTCCACCTCGACCGGCGGATACAACACTGTCGCGTCACGTCCGTAGTACTTCTCGATCCGACGCGCGACGTTCGGACTGTTGGCCAGATAGCGGTCCACTCTGGGATCGAGTGCGCTGTCACGCATCCGCAGGTAGCGGACCAGCGGTCGAGCGAACACGCCCATCGTCGTTGACTTCCTATCGTGGTAGAGATCGTACAACCACCGGGGTGGCGAGTGGCAGTAGTTGACGTGCAGGGTGTCGTCGGGGGTAATGACGGCACGTGTCGTCGAACCCGACGTGATAAGTACGTCAGGATTGCCGTGGTTGCGCCAGTCGACATCTTCCCAGAGTGCGTACTCCCCGGCTCGACCGATCCACTGTTTCAAACCGGCGGCCGGTCCGGTCGACACATCGACCCACTCCATGTCGCCGTACGGGTTTTCCTCTGATGGCGACGGTTCTCCAATCGTGAAGATCGTCTCGGCACCGACCGCCGTTGCCAACTGCGTCACGAGATTCTCCGCACCACCCCACGCCGGGACGTGCCAGTGGGCGACGGCGACCGAGATTCCATCGATCTCTCCCAGTTCCGGCGACACATTCGTGGCCAGTCCCGTCTGTGGCATAACTGTGTCGCTCCGCCCGATCTCACCGCCAGCGGTAGATGCCGTACAGATACCCGAGTCCGACAACACCGGTGAACACGAACAGCATCACGAGTTGTAGGAGGCTGACGAGTGTTGGATTGGTGACTAACTCTTTCAGACGGGCAGGTGCGTGCTCAGTGCCCAGATGCTTCAGGAAGTCGGACTCTGCCCCGGACGATTCGGGAACCAGTACTTCCATCCCACGTTTCGAATACCCTTGCCAGAACGCTCGGTCGAGGAGCCACTTGGGCTCGGTCCGGTAGTCGAACACCTTGTGTGCGACTCTAGCGTCCGGATTGTAGTAGACTCCTCGATCGTACTCGGCCCGGAGGCGCGCGCACAGCTCCGTCTCCCCGCCCTGCAGATTTTTGTCGCCCTTTCGACCCCCGATTTCGCTCTCGAACCCACCCAGTTCGAGAAAGATATCGCGTTGGAACGAGATGTTCGAGCCGAAGGTGTTCCTGACGACACCGGCCTGCGTCTCGTCGCCGTCGGGACCGAACCCCCGATTCGTCACGCCGACGAGCCAGTAGAACTCCGCCGGCAGGAACGTCGGTTTCCCGGCGACCCAGGCTGGTGTCATTCGCCCACCGGCCGCCACCACGTCCTGCTCGCGATAGACCGAGACGAGTTCTTCTATCCACTGTTCGTCGGCGAGCGCGTCGTCGTCCATGAACGCGACGACATCACCGGTTGCGGCCTGTGCCCCGTTGTTACGGCTTTCGAGCAAGCCCACATTTTCGCCGTTACAATACACAGTCACGTCGCTTCGGCTACCCCAGTCCTCGTGAAACCGCTCACAGACCGCTTCGCTGCCGTCCGAGACCAGGACGAGTTCTACGTCGTCGTACGTCTGGGCGCGAACGCTCTCAACCGCTTCGACGAAATCGTCGAAGCGATCCATCGTGTGCAGACAGATAACGACCGAAACGCGCATGCACGCATCTGTCCCGTCCCCTCGCTTAGTCGTTTTCATTCCGAGTAACTCGCATCTGCAGTCCACTCGCGGGTGGTCTGACCCTTTTGCAGCCCCGCTGACGAGGGTATATGATAAGGCTTATGCGCGCGATGGCAATTCGTTCGGCTAATGAGTCAATGGCGGGGCCGCCTCGAAGAAAGCGCTGAACTCGAGCGGGCCGTCGACTTGGTGTACCAGTACTATCACCTCGCTTTCGGCGTCCTCCTCCTCGGGTTCATGCTGTGGAATCGTGTACGACCGTGGGACAACTTCATCGTCGACGGTGAAGTGCTGTTCAACGGGAACGACGCCTGGTATCACTACCGCTCGACGGCCTACGTCGTTCAAAACTGGCCACAGACGATGCCGTTCGACCCGTGGACCTACTTCCCGGTCGGTAATTACTCGGGCCAGTTCGGGACGCTGTTCGACCAGTTGATGGCGACGGTGGCGCTGGTCGTCGGTCTCGGTTCGCCCAGTGATCACACCATTCGTCTCGTCGTCCTCTTTGCGCCCGCGATCGCCGGCGTGCTGGCGGGTATCCCGACCTACTACATCGGTCGCCGCCTCGGGGGCCGGCCAGGCGGTGTGATCGCTCTCAGCGTCCTCGCACTTTCTTCCGGGTCGGTCCTCCAGCGGAGTATGGTCGGATTCTCCGACCACCAGATCGCGGAGGCGCTGTTCCAGACGCTCGGTGTCCTCGGCACGATGGTCGCAGTGACGGTCGCTCGTCGAGAGAAGCCTGTCTACGAGCAGTTCGTCGATCGCGATATCGATGGCTTGCGAGAGACCCTCATCTGGAGCGCGCTCGCTGGATTCGCAATCTCGCTGTATCTCTGGACCTGGCCGTTCGGGATCCTTTTGTTCGGCATTCTCGGCACGTACTTCCTGTTGCAGCTCACGATCGAGTTCATGCGCGGCGAAAGCCCGGAACACACGGCAATCGTGGGGATCATTTCCTTCACCGTGACGGGTGTCCTGCTGCTCATACCGATCACGACCGCCGAATTTTCTGTCAATAATTTCTCGATACTTCACCCAACGCTCGCATTCCTAGTTGCCGCTGGCTGTCTGTTCATGGCCTGGCTCGCCCGTGTCTGGGACGACAGGAATATCGACGCGGTGTTCTACCCACTGACGGTCCTGAGCATCCTCCTCGTCGGGACGGTGTTCGTGATGGTAGCGACACCGAGCATCTTCGACCTCTTCGCGAACAATCTGGTGCGGATCTTCGGTGGTGTCGTCGGTCTCGAACCGTCCGCAGCAGCCGGGACGGTCGGCGAGATCAGCCCGATGACACAGCCCGCACTCTACCTCTTCCAGGTTCACGGGTTCACGGCCTTCATCGCTATCGTCGGTGCCTTCGTCGTTCTCTTCCGGAACGTGATCGGCAGCAAGGTGCCACCGCAACGGCTCCTGGTCGTCGTCTGGGGCGCGTTCGTGCTCGCGGCGTCGATCACTCAGGCCCGCTTCGCCTACTACATCGTGTTCCCGATCGCCGGGTTGACGGCCTACGTCGTCGGACAGGCGCTGGCGCAGATAGCTGGCGACGACGGCTTCTCGGTTCTCGACGGGAGCGAGATCAACGTCGAGAGCTATCAGGTGCTGGCCGTCGTCGCGATCGTGTTGCTCGTCGTCGCTCCGATGACCGCGGTCGCGCCAGCGACAAACATCAGCCGGTACGACAGCCCCGGACAGGACATCGAGGCGTGGAGCGGGGGCCTGGGCTGGCTCGCTGACAACACGCCCGAAGAGGGCGAACTCGGCGGTGCATCCAACGGCCTCGACTACTACGGCACTTACGAGAACGTCGACGACTACGACTACCAGTCCGGACAGTACGGCGTGCTCTCGTGGTGGGACTACGGTCACTGGATCACCGCACAAGGCGAGCGGATACCGAACGCGAACCCGTTCCAGCAGGGGGCGACCAGCGCGGCGAACTTCCTGCTCGCACCCAACGAGAGTCAGGCCAACGACGTCCTCGACGAGATGGACGAAGAAGACGCTCAGACACGGTACTTCGCCGTCGACTGGATGATGGCAGAGAGCAACGGTGGCGTGGGCGGGAAGTTCTTCGCGCCGCCGAACTTCTACTCCGTCTCCGACGTGAGCCAGAGCGACTACTACGGCCGCGTCTACTCTGCTCGCGCCGAGTCGCTCCGTGGCTCGTCGTTCATGCTCCAGGAGCAGAACTACTACGAGAGCACGATGATCCGCCTCTACCAGTACCACGGGAGCGCGGTCGAACCGCGACCGATCGTCACCGACTGGCAGATCGGGACGCTCCAGGGGCGACAGGTCAGGCAGGCACCGGCAAGCGGCCGCGCCATCTTGCAGAATCGCACGCTGGCCGCAGCTCGGGCGTACACCGCCAACGACACGACCTCGACGGTCGGTGGCGTGGGCGCGCTCCCGACGGAGCGCGTTCCAGCGATGGAACACTACCGTCTCGTCGGGGCCAGTGAACGCTCGGCGACGGCCAGCGGCAACTACAACCGGGGGCTGTTGCAGGAATCTGCGGCAATGGGGCTCGGTTACACTGTGGTCAACACCACCGAACAGTGTGGCACCAACGTGACGGCGCCGCTGAGCAACGGCCGGATCGGCTGTCTGCCGCCGTCGATCGCCGACCAGGTCTTCCACGATACGGCACCGCAGTGGGTCAAGTTCTTCGAGCGAGTCCCCGGTGCGACGGTCGAGGGGACTGGCCCCGAAAACGCGACCGTCAGGGCCAGCGTCGAGATGCAGAACCCGGCGTCGAACGAGACGTTCACCTACGTCCAGCAGGCCCAGACGAACGAGGACGGTGAGTTCACCATGACCGTACCGTACTCGACGACGGGGTACGACGAGTTCGGCCCGGAGAACGGCTACACGAACGTCTCCGTCCGCGCGAACGGGAGCTACCAGTTCAGCTACGGGACGCTGAACAACGGGACTTACACCCAGTGGACCGGTTCCACCGAGGTGCCAGAGTCCCACGTTCTCGGCGTCGAGGACGGTCCGCTCGATGTGGAGATGAACTCCTCGGAGATCGACATCACCCAGCAAGGGAACGACTCCTCGACGAACTCGACGAACGAGACGAGCGAGAGCGGTTCGGGCGATTCGAGCAACTCCGAGTCCACGACGGAGACGCCGACCGGCACCGCGACGGCGACGGACACGTCGTCGGGAACGAGCACGGAGACCGACACCGAGACTGCGACGGCTGTCGAAACGGCGACTGCGACCAGTAGCGGGAACTGATCTCCAGGCGCTCGACGCGGTACGGGACCGGCACGCTAATTATTCTCGCGGCTCTTCGCTCGACTATGACGAAACTCGTCCCGCCAACCGAGCGAACGTGTGAACGATGTGGTCGTCACGACGTCTGGGACGACAGTTTGGATTCGTGGACTATCACCACCGAGGACGGCGAAAAGATCGCCGGCAATCCCTACTGTCTCCACGAGTGGGATATCAACGGGAACTACAGCCCGCTCGAAGGATAGGGTGCGGCAAAGCTCTTACTCGTCGAAGTCGGGGAGATCGTCTGGGAGATCCGGATCGCTCTCCCAGTCGACGTAGTCGGCTTTGAGCGTGTCGCTGACCGTCCGCCCGAGAGCGGCCATTTCGGCGTTGATCCCCGAAACAGTGTCCCAGGAGTTCAGCTCCGGGTGGAGATCCCGTTCGCGCCAGTCTTCCGGCAGGCCAGGCGCGTGGTATCCGACCCGTTGTGCGAAGTCGTCCCAGAAGAAGTCGAACTGCCGGACGAGCTGGAGGTCGGTCACGATCTCGAACGCCGCTTCGTCGAGGTCCGTGTCTCGTGCCCACTCCTCGAACGCCTGCTCCCAGGCACCGTTCCGCAGGAACGCTTCGAGGTCTTCACGGTGGTACTCGCTCGGATCCACGTCCACGTCGTCGTAGTCGCTCGCGTCGACGGTCGTGTCTAGTTCCGGCGGTGCGGGCGGATCGACATCCAGGGTCATACGGAGCGATTAGAGAGGAGCCGATATAAGCGTGGTTCGTGACGGACGGCGATTTACATCGGAATCGTCACCACTCCTGTTAGCGGGCGCGCGACAGTCGCGGCTCGACGGCCTTCTGGATCGTCCGAAAACTGTCGGACGCTAGGCGGTGACGTACTGTGATTCCCAGTCCTGGCGAGCGTTGAGTTCCCGCTTGCCGCGACTCGTCAGAGCGTAGAAGTTCGTCCGCCGGTCGCGTTGCCCCTTCTCGACCATCCCTTTCTCGACCAGTGTGTCGAGGTTGGGGTACAGACGGCCGTGGTTCACCTCGCTCTCGTAGTACTTCTCCAGTTCATCTTTGATGGCGAGTCCGTGCGGTTCGTCCAGTCCTGCGATGACGTATAGCAAGTCGCGCTGAAATCCAGTCAGATCGTACATTGAACTCGGTAGTGTATTGGAAACCCAGATATATCATGTTTTCTGGGACGTTCGAAAGGTACTAACGCCAACGTAATCCGACCCTGTCTGGTAATTTTGTTCATCGTGCGTGAGAAAGCAATGGTGTTAAGTGATTGCGATTTCTTGCTCGGTGGTTCTATTCCGACAATAGTATTCTGAATTACACGAACCGTGACGGCTGTGCGACACCCGTCGGCATCGTACGGACAATTGGAGACGTTTCCCCAGTCGATAGCACGACACCGTGCGGTCGATCCGGGACAGACCGACAACTGTCCGTATCAGTAACGCATAACAGTGGCCGCCGTGTAGCCGGTGTGATGACCGACCGCGCCGAGACCACACGGAATTTGCCGCCCGACAGCGAGGGCGACGGCCGTGTGACGGTAGTGGGGACGGCACACGTCTCACAGGACAGTGTCGAGGAAGTCGAACGGACGATCGAGGAGGAACAGCCGGACGTCGTCGCAGTCGAACTCGACGAGGGCCGGTACAGGCAGATGAAGGGCGAGGAGCCCGAGGACCTCGACGCGAGCGACCTCCTGCGAGGCAACACGGTCTTTCAGTTCCTGGCCTACTGGATGCTGTCGTACGTCCAGACCCGACTCGGCGACCGGTTCGACGTGAGCCCCGGCGCGGACATGCGGGCCGCGATCCAGACGGCCGAACGACTCGGCTTCGGCGTCGCCCTGGTCGACCGGGACATCCAGATGACCATCCAGCGGTTCTGGGCTCGCCTCTCGTTCAAAGAGAAACTGTCTCTCGTGGGGGCCTTGCTGGCTGGAATGGGCGAATCCCGAGTCGTCGGCCTCACGTTCGGGTTCACCGTCGGGCTGATGGTGAGCGTCATCGCGGAGGCGACCGTCGGCCCGCTGCTCTTGCCGACCGGTGCCTGGCTCGCAAACTCGCTCCCGCTCGTGAGCGGATTCGGTGGCCTGGGGATCGCTGTCGCCGATGCACTGCTCATCGCGCTCGGCGTGACGGTGCTGGTCGGCGTCCCCATCATTGCGCTGCTGTCCTGGGCCGGGGATGCTGAAGATGAGGAGTACGAAGAGTTCGACCCGGCCGAACTGACCGACGTGGACGTCGTCACGGCCATGATGGAGGAGTTCCGCCAGTTCTCACCGGGCGGGGCGGAGGCCCTGATCGACGAACGCGACGCCTACATTGCATACAACCTCGTGGACCTGCGTGACGCGGGCTACCACGTCGTCGCGATCGTCGGTGCGGGCCACCGTGAAGGCATCCAGCGATACCTCGATCACCCCGAGGAACTCCCGACGCAGTCCTCGCTCGTCGGCCGCGAAACTGGCAGTCGATTTTCGCCGTACAAGATCTTCGGCTACCTCTTCACGCTGGGCTTTCTGGCCTTCTTCCTGTTGCTCGCGATGGCAGTCTACACCGGTGTCCCCGGGGCGTCGAGCGCGTTCCTGTTCAGAGTGTTCGGCGCGTGGTTCCTCGTCAACGGAGTTGTCGCAGCGGTTCTCGCACGCCTCGCGGGCGCACACCTGACGAGTTCGGCGGTCGGCGGCGCGGTCGCGTGGCTGACCAGCGTCAACCCGCTGCTGGCGCCGGGGTGGTTCGCCGGCTACGTCGAACTGCGGTATATCAGCGTCAACGTCGGCGACATCAGCACGCTCAACGAGATCCTCGACGACGAGCAAGCCCCCCTTTCCGACATCTACCGTCGCCTGCGAGCGGTCCCGCTCTTCCGTCTCATCCTGATCGTCGCCATGACGAACGTCGGGAGCATGATCGCCAGCGCGCTGTTCGCGACCACACTGTTGCCGATTCTCGCGGCCGACGTCGGCGGCGTCGACGGTGTCGTCCGGCTCATGATCCAGGGTGCGCGAAACAGCGTCGAGTTGCTGTGGGGGCTCGTCGGGTGAACATCCGCTTCAGCCAGCGGGAACTGAAGGACCTGCTCGTCGCCTGGCTCGCGCTCGGCGTCGCGTTCGCGATCTTCCTCAACCGCGACCTGCTCACGCAGTTGCTCGGCGGCCAGTCGCCGGACGTTGGAGCGATCGTCACTGCGATCGTCCTGAGCCTCCTGACAGCTGGCGTCGGTTTCCTGCTCCACGAACTCGCTCACAAGGTCGTGGCGATCCGCTTCGGCCAGATCGCCGAGTTCAGGGCCGACTACAACATGCTCTTCCTCGCTGTGCTGGGGGCGCTCGCTGGCTTCCTCTTCGCTGCGCCGGGGGCAGTTCACCACCGCGGTCGGATCACGAAACGCGAGAACGGCCTGATCGCGCTCGCCGGCCCGGTGACCAACGTCGCGCTGGCGTTCGTGTTCGTGGTCCCGCTCCTCGTCGCGCTGTTCGGGGTCTCGTCGACGCTCGTGTTCCAGATCGGGGCGCTTGGCGTCTCGATCAACCTCCTGCTGGCCGGGTTCAACATGATCCCGTTCGGCCCGCTCGACGGGACGAAGGTTCTGGCGTGGAACAAGATCGTCTACGTCGTCGTGGCCGTGCCGACGGTGCTGGTCGCGCTGCTGGTCATTCTGGTCGGCATCCCCGGCCTGTAGCCGTCCGGTCGAAACGGTGGCCTTTTGCTCCCGGCCCGCCCGCTCTCTCGCATGACCGACGAGAGCGACGACGACGGTGAGGGACTCACGTACGCCGAAACTGGCGTCGACATCGACGCGAGCGAGGCTGCGACTGCTGCGCTGATCGGTGCGGCCGGCGAGTTCGAGGGCGACTATGCGGGCCTAGTCGACATCGGCGACCAGTACCTCGCCCTGGCGACCGACGGCGTCGGGACGAAACTGCTGGTCGCCGAAGCCGTCGACGACTACTCGACGATCGGTATCGACTGTATCGCGATGAACGTCAACGACCTGATCGCGACCGGCGTCGAACCGGTCGCGTTCGTCGACTACCTTGCCGTCGAGGAACCGGACGACGACGAGGCCGAACAGATCGGTGCTGGCCTCAGTGAAGGGGCAAAGCGGGCCGGCATCGCACTGGTCGGTGGCGAGACGGCGGTGATGCCCGACGTGATCAAGGGGCTCGACATCGCTGGCACTTGCGCCGGTCTCGCCCCGAAAGACACCGTCTTCCCGGGCGAGGCCGAACCCGGCGACGCCATCGTCGGCTGGCCCTCCTCGGGTATCCACTCGAACGGCCTCACGCTCGCACGCGAGGCCGTGACGAAGAACCACGAGTACACCGACGACTACCCACACGATCCCGAGCAGACGATCGCGGAGGCACTGCTGACGCCCACGCGGATCTACAGCGAGGTGCTGGCACCGCTCCGGGAGCACGAGACCCACGCCGCGGCCCACGTCACCGGCGGCGGCTGGACGAACCTCACCCGGATGGGCGACCATCGCTACGAAATTACCGACCCCTTCGACGCCCAGCAGATCTACGACTTCGTCCAGTCCGAAGGGTCGGTCTCCGACGAGGAAATGCACCGGACGTTCAACATGGGCACCGGGTTCGTGGCGGCGTTGCCCGAAGGGGCAGCGGAGGCTGTCGCCGAAGCGACTGGGGATGGACGGATCGTCGGTCGGGTCGCCGAGGGCGAGGAATGTGTCGCAGTTCGCGGGCTGGAACTGGCCTGAACAGCTAGTATTCCGCGCCACAGGCAGGGTTTCGCCGGCCCGAGCGAAGTGAGGGCCGGTCTTTTTCGCCCACGTGCTCAAGAGCGGCGCTCTTGGGACTTAGCAACGCCGGGTGCCGTTCTCTTCCCCGCACTCGACATCAGCGTCGGCGATCTGCAACTGCAGTGCTTCACGGAGGTGGTACTTGACCCGATCTCCTTCGGCGATGTCGAGCGCAGTTTCGAGTGTCCGTTCGAGTTCGTCGTCAGAGGTGCGGAGCGTCATCGAATCGGTGGACTACTGGCGCTAGTATAAGGGGGTGTGACCGTTCATCGTAGTATACGGTAGCTAACAGTTCTCTCGGTGACAAATATACGGCTGTAGCTGCTAGCTAACGTGGGCCGCGATATCGGCTTCGGTGATGATTCCGACGGTTTCGCCGGCCTCGACGACCAGGACGGCGTCGTTGTGGCTGAGATAGGCGTCGATCTCGTCGATCGTGGCGTCCGTCTCGACGGTCGCGATAGACTCGTGCATCACGTCTGCGACCGGCAACTCGCCCACGTTGTCACGGTCGTGGTGGACGATGTCGGAGTGGCTGATCAGGCCGACGGGCGTACCGTCTCGGATGACTGGTGCCTGTGAGTAGCCCCCTTCGCCGAAGATCTCCTGTGTCTCCTGAACGGAGTCGTCCGGGGCGACGCCGTGGACTGGCGTGTTCATCAGCTCCTTGGCGCGGAGGATCCCGCCTTCGGCCTCTTCGAGTGCGTTGACGATGCGGCGCAGCGTCGAGAGCCGTGGATCTACGTCGCCACCCTCGATCCGTGCGATCAGGGGCTGGGACACGTCGGCCCGCTCTGCGAGTTTGCTCTGGGTCAGCCCGAGTTCGTTGCGACGCTCCCGCAAGTCGTCGGGCGTCGGTAGTTCCATACCTGCAATTACCAGTGGTTATATAAAAAGACACCGACGCCAGCAACGTGGGCGTCGTTTCTCGTCGGACCGCCTTCGCTTCGCGGTGGTCCCAGTCTCTAGGGCTGCGTGTCGGCGTCCGCTTCCTCGCCCTCGAACTCGATGGTCTCGATGACCTTCAGCGGCACGTCGCGCAGTGAGCCACCGATCTCGCTCTTGGCGATGCGCTGTGCGTGCTCGGTCGACTCGGCGTTGAACACCTTCATCTCCAGGACGAGCCCGACCAGCGCCGTATCAGCGGCGATGAATGCCGAATCGAACGGTTCGCCACAGGCCGGACAGCCCGTGGCACCGACTTCGACCTCGACGTAGTCCATCTCCGACTCGTTGAGTCGCTTGCCGGCTTCGCTGACTGCGACACCGATCGCGTCGTCGATGTCTTCGACGTCACGGACCAACCAGGCTGCTTCCATCGCCACGAGGTAGTTCATACACGCTAGTCGACGGTCCCACTACACGTGTGTTTTGATTCGCGATTGCGCACGAGACCCTTACTATCGCTATAACTTATGCAAACGACCGGGCGTGCCAACGGCTCCATTACCCCGACATCGCCGCTGGTCGTCATCGAGCCATCGTTTTCGCTCGATTCGGGAAAACCGCAGGACGGGAGCCAGTTGTCTCGTCTCGAACCGATACGAACATTTATATACTACAAATCGCCGATACGTGATCGAGGGACGATGGAATCCCAACTCTACCGCGGCTTCGCGTTCGCACTGTACCAGATCAGCCTCCTGCTCGGCATCGTGCTACTCCCACTCGCACTGGTGCTGGGTCGACTCGGGGTGTCAGTACCGATGGACAAAGTCGTGCGCCGACTCGAAAGCGCTTCTGCGGGTGTGGGTCCGAACGCGAACTGATCGATCCCGGAACGACGGCGCTGTCGGTTCGACCGGATCGGGAGCTGTTCGATTTTCCGACTGTCATTCTCGTGAGTGGCGACGCCCGCGACCACTAGCACCAAGTGCGGGCCGTCCCTGGCACCGTGTATGGAACTGTTCGGGACGGCGGGAATTCGTGGACTGGTCGCTGACGAGGTGACGCCCGAACGTGCGCTCCAGGTCGGGCGGGCCGTCGGCCGCGACGGGGTGGAGTTCGCACTCGGTATCGACGGGCGAGTGACGAGTCCGGCCCTCGCGGCGGCCATGGAGGCGGGTCTCGAGAGCGCCGGCGCGACGGTCGTCCGACTCGGCCAGTGCCCGACGCCGACGCTGGCCTACGCCTCGCAGGGCCGACGGGGCGTGATGATCACCGCGAGCCACAACCCGCCCGAAGACAACGGGATCAAACTGTTCGTCGACGGGTCAGAGTACGATCGCGAGGCCGAGGAACGAATCGAGGAGCGTGTCGCCGGGGAACCGACGGCGAGTTCGTGGAACGAGTGGGGCGACGCGGAACGGCTCGAACCACTGCCGGCGTACCGGAGTGCAGTGACGGAGTTCGCTACCGGTCACGGCGCTCCGGTCGAGGAACTCACCGTCGCAGTCGACTGCGGGAACGGGATGGCGACTCTCGCAACACCGCAGGTCCTGCGCGCACTCGGCGCGGACGTGCGAGCACTCGAAGCGTCTGTCGACGGCCACTTCCCGGCTCGCCAGAGCAAACCGACGCCGTCGTCGTTGTCGAACCTCCGATCGTTCGTCGCTGCGAGCGACACGGCGTTCGGGATCGGCCACGACGGCGACGCCGACCGGATCGTGATCGTCGACGAAGATGGAGCTGTCGTCCACGAAGACACCGTCCTCGCGATTCTGGCCGAACACTACGTCCGCCAGGCGACCGTCGACGATCCGGTCGTCGTGACGACGCCCAACGCCTCAGGTCGAATCGACGAGCGCGTCGACGCCGCGAACGGGCGCGTCGAACGGGTCCGCCTGGGCGCGCTCCACGAGGGTATCGCTGCCGCCGACGGGACCGTCGTCTTCGCGGCCGAGCCCTGGAAGCACATCCACCCGGCCTTCGGCGGCTGGATCGACGGGGTCGTCAGTGCAGCCGTACTGACGACGCTCGTCGCCGAGCGCGGCCTCGACGCGCTCCGGGACCCGATCACCGAACGACCCTATCGCAAGCACAGTGTCGACTGTCCCGACGATCGAAAGGGGGCCGCGATGGAACGGCTCGCGACTGCGTTGCCGGACCAGTTCCCCGATGCCGACGTGGCGACAGAACACGGCGTCCGCCTGACGTTCCCGGACGACTCGTGGACGCTCGTCCGCCCTTCGGGGACCGAATCGTACGTCCGCGTCTACGCCGAGAGCGACGAGGTAGACGATCTGGTAGCACAGGTCGTCGAGTCGGTCGAAGACGCAGTGGCTGCGTCGGCCTGATACGGAATATCGTCTGGTACCAGCCACGGGCCCTGCCGACCCCGCACTGGCGGTGGCTATTTGACCGACCCAGCCCTCGCCCGACACATGGATTCGCTGGTCGAAGCCGCCCGGGAAGCGACCGAGGCGTCGTACGCACCCTACTCCGAGTACTCCGTCGGCGCTGCGATCGAGACCGCGGACGGTTCGGTGTACACGGGTTGTAACATCGAGAACGCGAACTACAGTAACAGCCTCCACGCCGAGGAGGTCGCGATCGGGAGCGCCGTCAGGGACGGCCACCACGAGTTCGAACGCCTCGCCGTCTCCTCGGCGGCTCGCGACGGCGTGACTCCCTGTGGAATGTGTCGTCAGACCCTGATCGAGTTCTGTGACACGGACCTCCCGGTCGTCTGTGACGAGGGCGGCGACGAAACGACGACCTATCGGCTCGGCAATCTCATCCCCGACACGATCTCTCAGGAGGACCTGGAATGACCGGTAGCGAAAAGCGAGACGAGGACGAGACCGCGACGGAGACGATGGACAGCGAGGACCCGAACGACGGCGAGCAGTACCACCTCGAGGTCAGTCCGGGAGACGTGGCGTCGAGCGTCCTCCTGCCGGGGAACCCCGAGCGCGTCGACAAGGTCGTCGAGTCGTGGGACGACCACGAGATCGTCGGCGCACACAGGGAGTACCGCACGGCGACGGGGACGTACGACGAGACACCCATCTCGGTTACGTCCACGGGAATCGGTTCGCCGTCGGCGGCCATCGCCGTCGAGGAACTGGCTCGCGTCGACGCCGAGACACTGATCCGGGTCGGCTCCTGCGGTGCGATCCGGAAGGAGGCGGCCGTCGGCGACCTGATCATCACGACCGGCGCGGTCCGACAGGAAGGCACCAGCAAGGAGTACGTACGGGAAGACTACCCTGCCAGCGCGGACCACCGTGTCGTCTCGGCGCTCGTCGCCGCCGCCGAAGAACTGGGCTACGAGTATCACCTCGGCCTGACCTGCTCGACCGACAGCTTCTACGCCGGGCAGGGTCGCCCGGGCTTCGAGGGCTTCGAAGCCCGCGGGAGCGACGAACTGGTCGACGAACTCCGGGCCGCCGGCGTCCTGAACTTCGAGATGGAAGCCAGTTCGATCCTGACGCTCGCGAACCTGTACGGGCTGCGAGCGGGTGCGATCTGTACCGTCTACGCGAATCGCGTGACCGGTGAGTTCCGAACCGAGGGCGAACGAAAAGCCGCGAAGACTGCGAGCCTCGCGGTCGACTATCTCCAGGGGATGGACGAGGCCGTCGACACGAGCGACGCCGACCACTGGCACGCCGGCCTGTCGCTGTAAGTTGTCCCAGCCAGCAGTAGCCGGTAATCTTTCGGGCTGGCATACCGCGGCCGTAGGCCGCGGTTTCACCGCAGGCGCGCCGGAGGCGCGACTTGCGGAGTGTTTTTAGCGTAGATTTTTACGACGAGTGGTACCCACAGCGAGCGAGGGCGAGGCGCGCCGAAGGCGGGCCTCGAAAGCGAACGGGGAGGAACGACCCGTGAGCGAAGCGAGCGAGGATACCCGAAGATGTGAAACGGTACTACATATCGGGCCACGCCTTCATGGCGCGGCCGGTCGAGGAGACCTTGCGGATCCACTTGGCGGCGATGGCCTTCTTCAGGTTCTCGGCCATGAAGCCGCCGAAGGTGTCGACGGGGAACGACATGCCCATGTACATCACGTCGTGGGCGACGGCCTCGTCGCCGACGGAGACGACGGTGCCCATGTCGTCGTAGGTCCAGGTGTCCAGGGGCTGACCGCGGACCGAGCGGGCGAGGTTCTTGCCGGCGACCTCGGCGGCCTGCCAGGCAGCCTGTGCGGTCGGCGGTGCCTGGTTCTCGCCGGGCTGGTCGATCAGGGCGCAGTCGCCGATGGCGAAGACGCGCTCGTCGGACGTCTGGAAGTCCTGTTCGGAGTCGATCCGGTGGGAGCGCTCGTCTTTGTCGATCTCGACGTCGCGGACAGCGTCGTGACCGGTGATGCCGCCGGTCCAGATCAGTTCGTCGTAGTCGAGTTCCTCGTCCTCACCGATGTACACCGTCTCCTCGTCCACTTTGCCGATGAACTCGCCGCACATGATCTCGATTCCGGACGCTTCGAGGCGCTTGCGGATCGCGCCCTGTAGTTCGGCGGCGCCGTTTGGCATCACTTCGTCGAGCCCTTCCACGAGGTGGATCTCCAGTGGCGCGTTGCGCTCGTCGCGGAACTCGGCGATCTCGCCGGCGGTCTGGATGCCCGAGAGGCCGGCACCGCCCACGACGATCTTCGCCGGGTCGTTCCGTGTCGCCTCCCGCGCGGCGTTGGCGACGGCGTCGTGAATTCCCAGCGCGTCGTCCAGCGACTTGAGCGTGTGCGCGTACTCTTCGAGCCCTTCGATCCCGAAGAAAGCGGTCCGGGAACCGATCGCGACCAGCAGGTAGTCGTACTCGACCGTCGAGTCGTCGTCGAGTTCGACGACGCGTTCGTCGGTGTCGACGTCCACGGCCGACGCCTGGATGAAGTCGGTGCTACGGGATTTGATCTCGCCGACGGGAATCGTCACCTTCTCCTGTACGCTCGGATCGCGGATGCACCGGTGGGACTCGTGGAGAACGAGATGATAGTCAGTGTCGGAGATCCACGTGATGTTGGCCTCGCCGTTCAGTTGCGCTTCGAGGCTCTTGATCGCGCCAGCACCGGCGTAGCCAGCGCCGAGGACGACGACGTTGTCGGTCATATGTCGCTACCTCGGGAATCAGACGATACAAACCCTTTGGAATCGCCGTGTGCGAGAGCGATATGCGTGAACGACCATCATGAATTCGATGCAGAGTGTTTCTCTGACCGACGTAACACTATCGGCTGTACGTCTGTGAAGAATTTCGCGACCGGAGTCGCGATTATCTGGACAGAGTTACAGCCGGCAGTACAAATCGCCTCGGACGCATCGAACGGAGAAGATCGGACAGAACGAACGTCGAAAGAAGGCAGACACCGCAGCTAGTGTTCGGGCTCGCCAGCGGGCGCTCGCATGTCGTCGATGGTGAGGATGAGCTTGTTGTTGGTGTCGTCTTTGCCCGCGAGGGTGCCGATGATCTGGAGTTTCGAGAGGGGCGTCGGACCGACGGTGACCGAGTCGTCCTCATGGAAGTCCGAGATCGATCCCTGCAACTGGAGTTCCGCGCGGCACTTCTCTGGGTGGTGGACGCTCGTGAGGTCGATCTCTTCGACGTTGGCGTCTTCGAGCAGGTCGCCGTTGTGCCTGAGTGGAACCCGTGCCGCGTTGTCCATGTCCTGAATCTGGAGCGCGTCGTAGGCGTTGGCGGTCGGTTTGTACCCGCCTTTGGGGCCTGGGACGCCCTCGACGAGCTGGAGTGCTTTCAGGCTCTGCATCTGGTTCCGGATCGTTCCAGGGTTCCGGTCTACTTTGTCCGCGATGTCTTCACCTTTGACAGCACTCTCGCTCTCCCTGTAGAGGTTGACGAGTTCCTGCAAGATGTTCTTCTGGCTAGGTGTGAGTTCGATTGATGACATAACCGAAGTTTGGATGTACCTGTCCTTAAAGCCGACGGTGAACCCATGTTGTTTGCTACGTGCTCCCGTGGAAATGAAACACTATCTCGTTTCGGTTCGTCCTTGTCCTTCTCTATAGAAATCTGGATCACTCGTGACCGAACGGACGGTTTTCTCGATGGGGCTCAGTTTCACATCTTGGAGCGGAGTCTGACAGAAGCTGAAGGCTGTCCGGTTGCTGTCGGGTTCCGCCCCCCTTCCAGCGTTTTGACATTCATCGATGGAATACTGGGGTCAGTGCTCGGCGGAATCATCGCGGGCGGTCGATCAGTATCCTCTGGTGTCGTCGCTGGTCGGCCTGCTCCTCTTGTTCGCGTTCGTCCCGTTGATGGGAATCCTCGGCGCGATCAGCGGCGCGGTCGGGACACTCGTCCGTCGGCCGGCCCTGCCCGACGAGTACAACCCACCAGCGCCTACCCGTTTCTGTCGTATCGTCACCGCTCTGTGAACGATCGTTCACACAACCATTAGGTAAACCCGGGCGCAAGCCACCGTATGAACTGGAGTCGGTTCAAACACGACACGATCAACAACGTGTTCGGGAAGGAGAAGGTGCCGACCATCGTTGGGACGCTCGTCACAGCGGTGTACATGACCGCCATCATGATCTTCCCGCTCGGTATCGACATCGCACCCTATCTCGGCCCATTCTTGGGTGGATTCGTCGCCGGGGCCGTCCTCGGGACGAACGTCTACGACGGCGTAGCCTATGGCGTCCGGGCTGCTGCATACGGCTTCGTCATCGTCGCCTTCGTCGTGACGATCGGGTCGTTCGTCCTGTTCCTGCAGGCCACGGGCGATCAGTACTTCTACGTGTCCTCGTTCCTCGGACTGCTGGTCGTCTTCGCCATCGTACCGTTGTCGGCCTTCGCCGGTGGGATCGCTGGGCCGGTTGGCACGCTCGTGCGTCGAATGGTCGTCCCCAGGCAGTACAATCCGCCGGCCAGATAGCAGCCAGCCCTTTTGTTCCGTCGTCGTGTACTCGGCAGACATGGACCGACAGGTGCGAGTCATCGGTGCGCCGATGGACCTGGGTGCCGACCGCCGCGGGGTAGACATGGGACCGTCGGCGATCAGGTACGCCGGGCTAGTCGACCAACTCGACGCGATCGGGGTCGATTGTGTGGATTACGGAGACGTAGTGGTCCCGCGTCCCGAGGAGTCCGACCCGTCGGCGGGTGAACCGAGCGAGGGGCGGGCGAAGTTCCTCGCTGAGACCGAACTCGTCTGCGAGCGCGTCGCCTCGGCTGTCGACTCGACGATCGAAGCCGACGAGTTTCCGCTCGTCCTGGGCGGGGATCACTCGATCGGGATCGGGACTGTCGGGGGCTCGTCCGACACCGAGGACCTGGGCATCGTCTGGTTCGACGCCCACGGCGACTTCAACACGCCGACGACGACACCCAGCGGCAATGTCCACGGCATGTCGCTGGCCGCGATCCTCGGAATCGCCGAGTTTGCAGACAGCGAGTGGGCTCGCGCCAAGAACGTCGCTCCGGAGAACGTCGCTCTCGTCGGCCTCCGTGATCTCGACGAGGGCGAGCGACGACTGATACGTGACTCAGCGGTCACGGCGTACACCATGAGCGACATCGATGACCGCGGCGTCACGGACGTGGTCGAGTCCGCGCTCGCCGTCGCGACCCAGGACACTGACGGCCTCCACGTCAGTCTCGACATGGACTGGCTCGATCCAAACGAAGCACCAGGTGTAGGCACGCCGGTCCGGGGTGGCGTCTCCTATCGAGAAGCCCACGTCGCCATGGAGTACGTCGCCAGCTGCGGGGCGGCCCTCCACTCGATGGAGATCGTCGAGGTCAATCCCATCCTCGATACGCACAACCAGACTGCGGAACTGGCCTGCGAACTCACCGCGAGCGCGATGGGCAAGCAGATCCTGTAGCTGTCGCCGCGGGGAAACGTCGGCCCAGACTTATTACCTACCGGGGTCGACCTTGGCTCGATGCTCTCCACCGCAGACTCCACGCCTCGAGACCCGCGCTTCCTGCGACGGCACGCGCTCTCGTTGCTCGATTTCTACCACCAGCGAGCCGTCGACACGACACACGGCGGTTTCGTCGCGCAGGTGAGCGATCTCGACGGCACCGTCTACGACGCCCGGGCGAAACTGCTCCCGGCGACTGCCCGGTTCGTGTTCAACTACAGCGTCGGCGCACTGCTCGATGGACCACACTACTGCGAAGAGATGGCTGCCCACGGTATCCGCCACCTCGACCGCCACCACTGGGACGACGAGCACGGCGGCTACGTCTGGCAGCTCGACGGACATGCAATCGAGGACGGCGCGAAGCGCTGCTACGGCCACGCCTTCGTCCTCTTCGCGTTCGCGACGGCCGCACGGGCCGGTATCCCCGGTGCTCGTGAGCGGATCGAACCCGCGTTCGACCTGCTCGACGAGCACTTCTGGGAAGACGACCACGGCCGCTGTCGGGTCGAACTCGACCGCGACTGGAGCGAAACGAGCGACTATCGGGGCCAGAACGCCAACATGCACACCTGTGAAGCGCTGCTGGGGGCATACGAGGCGACCGGCACCGACGAGTACCTCGACCGGGCCTATCGCATCGCCGAGGGACTCGCTCGCGACCTCGCGGACGCCGGCGACGGCCTCCTCTGGGAGCACTACACTGCCGACTGGGACCACGACTGGGAGTACAACCGCGACAAACCCGGAGACCTCTTCCGGCCGTGGGGCTACCAGCCCGGCCACCTGCTGGAGTGGAGCAAACTTCTCATGTTGCTGGCCCAGCACCGCGAGGAGTCGTGGCTGACCGATCGTGCGGTTCGCTTCTTCGATGCTGCCGTCGACAACGGCTGGGACGAGGACCGGGGCGGGTTCGTCTACAACTTCGACCGCGACGGCGACCCCATCGTCGAGAACAAGTACTACTGGCCGCTGTGCGAGGGGATCGGTGCGACCGCGCTGCTCGCCGAACGGTTCGACGACGACCGCTACGGCGAGTGGTACGATCGCATCTGGGCCTACGCCCTCGATCACGTCGTCAACGACCGCTACGGCAACTGGTACTTCCAGCTGACGCCGGACAACGAGGTCGCTACCGATGCTATCGACGACTCCCCGGAGGTCAAGGTCGGCTACCACCAGATCAACGCCGTCTACGAGACACTGCGGACCGAAAACGACAACAAACCGTAGGTAGAGAACGCGCTGCCACCCTCACTCGAACACTGCGAGGAGGTCCTGCAGGAACTGTCGAGCCTCGGATTTGCCCCGGTATCTGATCCGATCCTCTCGATAGTCCATCTCGACCCAGCCCCGTTCTCTCAGAATCGGGAGGTGCTGATGCCAGAGCATCGTCCGCAACTGCGTTTCGTCGACGTGGGGGATCCGGGTCGCGAGATAGTCGACCAGTTCCTCCATCGTGGCTGACTGACCGTCACTGGTGTTCTCGAAGTAGTGAACGATCTCCCGACGAGTCTCGTCGCTCAGGGTGTGGAGCAGTCGATTCACCTTTGGTGACTTGTCGGGATAGCAGCCCGCATTCGACATGACTCAGCACGTCGTACGTCGCAGATATTAATCTAATGATTGATAATGACGTTAAACGGGGTAAAATTCTCTTTTATCGATGGTAGCGGACCCATACCGTCTCGACGATCGTCGTTCGATACGGCCTGCGCTACCCGAACCCCTCGTAGTCCATATGCTCCTCCGGGACGCCGACCGACCTGGCCGTACGGACGAGCGTGTCGACCATCGCGCTGATTCCACAGGCATAGAGATCCAGGTGGTCGGGGTCGATCCGTCGATCTGGTCTGGCGACTGGCTCCGAGCCGACGTATCGCCGCATCGACCGCGGAACCGACGACAGGTCGACGGCGTCGGCGTCGAGATACTTCGCGAACACCTGCTGAACGTAGTCAGTCTCGCCGTCCCAGTCGCTCAGTAACGGCTCTCGCGACAGCGTCGGGACGAAATGGAAATTGTCGTGCTCGTCGTCGAATCGCTCGAACCACGCTCGATACGGGAGGTCGTCGCGCCACGCACAGCCGAGGAAGAGCCACACGTCCCTGCCGATCCCGCCATGGCTGTCTTGGCCGCTCTCGAAGAGGTGTTCGATCATGCTCCGAAACGGCGCGACGCCGGTCCCGGTCGCGAGAAACGCCACGTCACGCCGGGACGGATCGGAAAGCGCCATGTCACCGTACGGACCGCGCACGACGACCTCGTCATCCGGTGCGGCGTTCTCGAACAGCTCGCTCGTCAGTCGGCCGCCGGGCACTCGACGGATGCAGAATTCCAGTTCGTGTTCTGCGGGGGAGTTCGCCAGCGAGTAGGCCCGTGGTGTCTCGCCGGTTCTGAGGGTGACGTACTGGCCCGGTTCGAAGTTCAGATCCCGTTCCGGATCGACGCGCATACGCAACAGCGAGGGATACGGCCGCTCGAACCGGTCGGCGAGGTCACGGACTGCTTCGATGCGACGGTTCGACGCGCCCTCCCGCCGCATCGCCGCAGTGAGGCCATCCCAGTCTACGTCCGACCCGCTCCGATACTCCGCGAGCGTGCAGTCGACACCGGCTCTGTCGATCTCTCGTCGGACGGCGGTCCGGACAGCACCGTTGCGACTCTGATCGAGCGGGTCGACGACCGTCACCCGCCCCGCTTCGGTGACGATCCGATGCGCGGCCAGCCGTTCGTGCTTGCTCATGTGACGGGGGACGTCCGGCATTCACTACCCCGTCACGCCGGAGTGACTTGGTTCCACCTTTTTCGGCGACGGGTTTCCTCACTCGCTCCGCTCGCTGCGGGAACCCTCGCGCAAAAACGTGGTTCTGTCGAACGGAGTGAGACAGAGCTTGTCAGAGCTTGCTCTGACAGTGGCGAAAAAGGCCGGTCCTCACTTCGCTCGGGCCGGTGAAACCGAGCCTGCGGCGCGGTATGCTACCGCGCTATTCCTCGTCTTCTTCGACTTCGGCCGGCACGACCGTCACGCTCGCGGTCTGGTCGGCACCGTCGAGTTCCATGATCTTGACGCCCTTCGTATTCCGGCCGACCTGTGACACGTCGCCGGCGCGGATCCGCATGATCTGGCCGCTCTCGCTCATGATGACGAGGTGATCGTCCTCGCGGACGGCTTTGACCGTCGAGACCGGTCCGTTGCGTTCGTCGGTCTTGATGTCGATGAGGCCCTGGCCGTATCGGGACTGGCGACGGTACTCCGACAGCAGCGTTCGCTTGCCGTAGCCTCGTTTGGTGACCGTCAGCAGCGATCGCTCGTCGTCGTCGTCGGTCGCGACCAGTCCGGCCACCGCGTCGCCGTCTGTGAGCTTGATGCCGTTGACGCCGCGTGCCGAGCGTCCCATCTCGCGGGCCTCGCTCTCGTCGAAGCGGATGGTCATGCCGCCTTCGGTCGCGATCACGAGGTCCTTCGTGCCGTCGGTCACTTCCACGTCGATCAGCGCGTCGTCGTCTTCGAGTTTCGCCGCGATGATCCCCGTCGAGAGGATGTTTTCGAACTCCTCGGCACCGGTTCGCTTGACGTAGCCGTTCCGGGTGACCATCGTCAGGCACTCGTCGTCCTCGAAGTCGTCCGTCGAGACGACGGCGGTGATCTCCTCCTCGTCGTCCAGATCGATGATGTTGACGGCCGACTTCCCGCGGGCGGTGCGGGACATCTCCGGGATCTCGTAGGTCTTGAGCCGGTAGACCTGTCCCTGGTTCGTGAAGCAGAGCAGGTAGTCGTGGCTGTTGGCCCGGAACACCTTCGAGACGCGATCGCCCTCCTTGGGGTCAGCGCCGATGATTCCTTTGCCGCCGCGGTTCTGGGGATCGAACTTGCCGACGGGCATCCGCTTGATGTAGTCGTCTTCGGTGATGACGACGACACAGTCCTCCTCGGGGATGAGGTCCTCGTGGGTGACCTGCCCCTCGGCTTTGAGGATCGACGTTCGGCGGTCGTCGTCGTACTCGTCCTTGATGTCGCGGAGTTCGTCTTTGATCACTTCGAGCAGTTCGGACTCCGAGCCCAGGATCGTTTCCAGGCGCTCGATGCGGGCCTGCACGTCCTCGTACTCGGACTCGATCTCCGCGGTCTCCATCGAGGTCAACGAGCCCAGTTGCATCCGGACGATATGGGCGGCCTGTTCTTCGGAGAAGTCGAACTGCCCTTGCAGGGCACTGCGGGCCGCGTCGCGGTCCTCGCTGTTCTGGATGAGTTCAACGACGTCGTCGACGTTCTCCAGAGCCTTGAGCCGCCCTTCGAGGATGTGGGCGCGATCCTCGGCCTCGTCGAGTTCGAACTGGGAGCGCCGGCGGACGACCTCACGGCGGTGTTCGACGTAGTGTTCGAGCGTCTCCTTGAGCGTCAGGACGCGCGGTTCGTCGTCGACCAGCGCGAGGTTGATGACGCCGAAGGTGGATTCGAGGTGGCTCTCCAGCAACTGGTTCTCGACCACGTCGACGTTCGCGCCCCGCTTGAGTTCGATGACGATACGGACGCCGTTGCGGTCGGACTCGTCGCGCAGGTCCGAGACACCCTCGATCTTGCCCTCGTTGACGTCCTCGGCGATCCGCTCGACCATCCGGGCCTTGTTCTCCTGGTAGGGAATCTCGGTGACCACGATCTTGTTGTCGTCGTGGTCGACCTCGTACTCCGCTCGCACGCGGAGGCGACCGCGACCGGTCGCGTAGGCGGAATAGATCGCGTCCTTGCCGACGATGTTGCCCCCGGTCGGGAAGTCGGGGCCCTTGACGTGTTCCATCAGGTCCTCGACCTCGCAGTCGGGGTTGTCGATGAGGTGGACCGTGGCGTCGATCACTTCGCCGAGGTTGTGCGGCGGGATGTTCGTCGACATCCCGACGGCGATCCCCGAGGAACCGTTGACGAGCAGGTTCGGCACCGCCGACGGCAGGACAGACGGCTCCTGGAGGCGGTCGTCGTAGTTGGACTGGAAGTCGACGGTGTCTTTCTCGATATCGGCAAGCAACTCCTCCGAGATAGGCGACATCCGGGCCTCTGTGTAGCGCATGGCGGCTGCGGGGTCGCCGTCCATCGAGCCGAAGTTCCCCTGTCCGTCGACGAGCGTGTAGCGCATCGAGAACGGCTGGGCCATCCGGACGAGAGTGTCGTAGATGGCGCTGTCGCCGTGGGGGTGGTAGTCACCCATCGTCTCCCCGACGATCGAGGAGGACTTGCGATGGGCCGAACGGGAACTGACGCCCATCTCGTGCATCGCGTAGAGGATCCGACGGTGGACGGGCTTTAGCCCGTCACGCACGTCCGGGAGGGCGCGCCCGGCGATGACGCTCATCGCGTAGTCGATGTAGCTCTGCTCCATCTCGTCCTCGATACGGACGCGATCGACCGACGCCGCTGCTGTCACGTCTTCGGGATCGGGTGCTTCCGAACTCATGTTAGATGTCCACCCATTCGGCTTCCGGCGAGTGCTCCTTGATGAACTCCTTGCGCGGTTCGACGGCGTCGCCCATCAACACCGAGAACATCTTGTCCGCGGCGGCGGCGTCCTCGATGGTGATCTGCTTGAGGATCCGCTGGTCGGGGTCCATCGTCGTGTCCCACAGTTGCTGGGGGTTCATCTCGCCCAGTCCCTTGAACCGCTGGACCTGACTGGGGTTGCCGTCGCACTTCTCCTCGACGAGCCGGTCGCGTTCCTCCTCCGTCATCGCGTCGTAGGTCTCGCCCTTGTACCGGACGCGGTAGAGTGGCGGCTGGGCGGCGTAGACGTAGCCCGCTTCGAGCAGCGGCTTCATGTGACGGTAGAAGAACGTCAGCAGCAACGTGCGGATGTGTGCGCCGTCCACGTCGGCGTCGGTCATCATGATGATGCGCTTGTATCGGATGTCGTCGATGTCGAAGTCGTCGCCGATACTGGTACCCAGTGCCGTGATGACGTTCCTGATCTGCTCGTTCTCGAGGATCCGATCGAGTCGATGGCGTTCGACGTTGAGGATCTTCCCGCGGATCGGGAGGATGGCCTGGAACTCCGGGTCGCGGCCCTGCTTGGCCGAACCACCGGCGGAATCGCCCTCGACGACGAACAGTTCCGCATCGTCGGGGTCGCGGGTCTGGCAGTCTGCCAGTTTGCCGGGCAGCGCCGTCGACTCCAGTGCCGACTTCCGGCGCGTCAGTTCCTCGGCCTTCTTGGCGGCCTTGCGTGCCTTCGCGGCCTCGACGGCCTTGCCGATGATCGCCTCGGCAGTGTCCGGGTTTTCCTCGAAGAAGGTGCCCAGTCCGTCGTGCATCGCCGACTCGACGATCCCCCGGACCTCGCTGTTGCCGAGTTTGGTCTTGGTCTGGCCCTCGAACTGCGGGTCGGGGTGTTTGATCGAGATGACCGCCGTCAGCCCCTCGCGGATGTCCTCGCCCTTGAGGGTGTCGTCGAGGTCCTTGAGCAGGCCGTTGCTGGTCGCGTAGTCGTTGACCACGCGAGTCAGCGCGGTCTTGAAGCCGGTCATGTGGCTCCCGCCCTCGCGAGTGTTGATGTTGTTCGCGAAGGCGTGGATCGAGCCCTGTAGCTCGGCGGTGCCCTGCATGGCGATCTCGACCTGGACCGGCCCCTCGTCGATCGCTTCCTCTCCCTGGAAGTAGACGACGTCGCGGTGGAGCGGCTCTTTGGTCTCGTTGAGGTACTTGACGAACTCCTTGATGCCGCCATCGTAGACGAACGTGTCGGACTCGCCGTCGCGCTCGTCTTCGAGGGTGATCTCGACACCGGAGTTGAGAAAGGCCAGCTCTCGCAGTCGAGAGGCCAGCGTGGAGTAGACGAAGTCGGTGCCCTCGAAGATCTCGTCGTCGGGCCAGAAGCGGATCGACGTGCCCGTCTCCTCGTCCGGTTCCATGTCTCGGACCCGGTCGAGCTCGTACTCCGGTTCGCCGTGGTCGAAGCGCTGTTTCCACACCGCGCCGTCGCGCTTTACCTCGACTTCGAGCCACTTCGACAGCGCGTTGACGACGGAGACGCCGACGCCGTGGAGCCCGCCAGAGACCTGGTAGGACTTGCTGTCGAACTTCCCGCCTGCGTGCAACACTGTCAGGATGACTTCGAGCGCGGGCCGGTCGTGCTTCTCGTGTGTGTCGACCGGAATCCCGCGGCCGTCGTCCGAGACAGAAACGGAGTTGTCCTCGTGGATCGTGACGGTGATCTCGTCGCAGTGCCCTGCCAGCGCCTCGTCGATCGAGTTGTCCACCACTTCGTAGACGAGGTGATGAAGCCCTCTGGAGTCGGTCGAGCCGACGTACATGGCTGGCCGTTTGCGCACAGCCTGTAACCCCTCCAGAACCTGGATCTGTTCCGCACCGTAATCACGGTCCTGTGACATAGAATCTACTTCGTCTAATGGGGCGGGGGTCTTAAAGGTCCCGCACGCGCACGCGTGAGTCAATCACGGTCGGCTCGCCTGATCGCGTCCGTGAAACCCGCTCGCCGTCCCGGCTGTTCGTCGTCTACTTTCACTGTGGTGGCGAACACCTTATAACGCGTCCGCTGATACGTACCGCCACGAATGACCTCGTATCAGTCGCGACTCGGGGAGGGAGAAGGGATCGCCGAGGAGTTGGCCGAGAGCCAGCGGTCCATCTCCATCGCCGAGTTCTTCGAGAAGAACAGGCAGATGCTCGGGTTCGACTCGGGAGCCAAGGCCCTCGTCACGGCCGTCAAGGAGGCCGTCGACAACGCGCTGGACGCCTGTGAAGAGGCCGGGATCACGCCGGACGTGTACGTCGAGATCCAGGAGGCGGGCAACTACTACCGCCTGATCATCGAGGACAACGGTCCCGGAATCACGAAAGAGCAGATACCGAATATCTTCGGGAAACTGCTCTACGGATCCAGGTTCCACAAGCGCGAACAGAACCGCGGCCAGCAGGGGATCGGGATCTCGGCGGCCGTCCTGCACGCCCAGAAGACCAGCGGGAAACCGGCGAAGGTTACCAGTCGAACGGAGGAGCACGCCGACGCCGAGTACTTCGAACTCATCGTCGATACCGACGCCAACGAGCCCGAGATCAGCGTCGAGGACACGACCTCGTGGGAGCGGCCCCACGGGACGCGGATCGAACTGGAGATGGAGGCTAACATGCGTGCCCGCCAGCAGCTCCACGACTACATCAAGCACACGGCGGTCGTCAATCCACACGCTCGCATCGAACTGCGTGAACCGAAAGAACACCTCAAGTACGAACGAGCGACCGACGAACTACCCGCCGAAACCGAGGAGATCCGACCCCATCCCCACGGGGTAGAACTCGGGACCCTGCTGCGGATGCTGGAAGCCACGGACTCGTACTCCGTCTCGGGATTCATGCAGGGTGAGTTCACCCGCGTCGGCCAGAAGACCAGCGACGAGGTCATCGAGAACTTCAACGACCGCCACTTCGGTCGCGAGATGTCGTGGTACGGGCCACAGTCCCACGAGGATGGCGACGTGGCTCGCGCGGTCCAGCAGGCCGTCTCGAACAAGGGCAAGGAGGCGACCGCCGAGTTCGCTGATTCGATCGATAACGCCGTCGCGGAGGCGGGCCGAGTCGCCCACGGGCGACTCGTCGAGATCGTCGACGGCCACGCCGACCGGATTGAGGACGACTACGACAAGACGTTCGGTTCGACGGTCCGGGAAGCCGCCGTCGAGGCCGCCTGGGACGAGATCACGAGCCAGCGCACGCCCGACGTGTACGAACTCGTCGACGAGGTCACGACGACGCGCAAGGACGATGCGGCCGTGCAAGGGATCAGCGAGCGAATCGCGGACAAGTTCGACGACGACGGCCCCAATCGCGTCACGTACGCCGACCTCGAAGACTACGTGGCTCGCGCCGCCGACATGACCGAGGAGCGGGACGACGCGACCTTCGGGGAGACGGCCCGCGAGAAGATCGTCGACGCGCTGTGGGAGGTCGCCGCGCAGGTGCCCAACGACCCACCGAACGTCGGCGACATCGCCGACGACCGCGACGTCGCGAGCGATCTGCTGGAAGCGATGCGCGACGCCGACATCATCGCGCCGCCCACGGACTGTCTCGCGCCGATCACGGCCGAACTGGTCGAAGCGGGACTCAAGAAGGAGTTCGACGCCGACTTCTACGCCGCCTCGACGCGTGACGCCTCCGTCCACGGGGGCGACCCGTTCATCGTCGAAGCGGGTATCGCCTACGGGGGTGACATCGAGCACGATCAGGCCCAGGTGATGCGCTTCGCCAACCGCGTGCCGCTGGTCTACCAGCGCGGCGCGTGTGCGACGACCGACGTTGTCAAGGGGATCAACTGGCGCAACTACGGGCTAGATCAGCCCGGCGGCAGCGGGATCCCGAACGACGCCGCGGTGATCATGGTCCACATCGCCTCGACGAACGTCCCCTTCACCAGCGAGTCCAAGGACGCCGTCGCCAACATCCCGGAGATCGAGTCCGAGATCGAACTGGCGATCCGCGAGGCTGCCCGGGAACTCAAGAGCTACCTCAACAAACGGCGTTCGATGCAGAAGCGTCGCAAGAAGGAGAACAAGCTCGCGACGATCCTCCCGGAGATGGCCGAGAAGCTCTCACAGGTCACCGGGAAGGATCAGCTCCAGATCGACGACTCGATGGCCCGGATCATGAACAACGTCCTCGTCGAGCGCGAGATCGAGGGGGACACTGTCCGCGTCGTCGTCGAGAACAACGACGACACGAACGCCGACATCGACCTGACGGACATCGTCACCGCCGAACCCACGGACACCAACGGCGCGAACGTCGTCGAGATGGACGGCGAGTGGTTCGTCAAGTGGGAGACGACAGTCGCGGCCGGTGACGAAGCGGTCCTCGAATACACGATAGACGGTGACGCGGAGTTCGACATCGCCGTCGACGGTGTCGAAGACGAGAAACTGACGGTGGACGCGTAATCATGAGTACAGACAAATCACTCGACGAAGCCCAAGCGCGAGAACAGCTGCTGGACCTCGCAGCGGACTTCTACGATCAGTTCGCCGAGGGAGACGTACCGAAGATGCAGATTCCGACGCGGACCAAGTCCAACATCGAGTACGACGAGGACAAGGATGTGTGGGTGTACGGCGACCGCTCTTCGACCCGCTCGGCCAAGACCGTCTCTGGGGCCCAGAAGCTCCTGAAGGCGACCTACACCATCGACTTCCTCGCCCAGCAACTCGACGAGAACCGATCGTCGACCCTGCGTGAGTTGTACTACCTCTCGGAATCGTGGGACCTCGACGAGGCCCAGTTCAACAGCCAGGACGAGTCGAACAACCTCATCGAGGACCTGGAGATCGTCTCCGAGGTCAAACGCGAGGACTTCCACATGCGCCCCGAGGAGTCCGGCGCGAAGGTGATGGGTCCGCTCCTGTTGCGCGAGCAGACCAGGCGGGGCGACCGCGAGATCCACTGTCAGGACGACGTTGGGCAGGGCGGCTACCAGATCCCGAACAACCCCGACACCATCGAGTTCCTCGACAACGAGGCTGACTTCGTCCTCGCGGTGGAGACCGGTGGGATGCGCGACCGACTCGTCGAGAACGGGTTCGACGACGACTTCAACTGTATCGTCGTCCACCTCGGCGGCCAGCCCGCTCGGGCGACCCGTCGGCTCATCAAGCGGATGCACGACGAGCTCGACCTGCCTGTCGTCGTCTTCGCTGACGGTGACCCCTGGTCGTACCGGATCTACGGCTCCGTCGCGTACGGATCGATCAAGTCCGCTCACCTCTCGGAGTACCTCGCCACTCCCGAGGCGAAGTACGTCGGCATCCGACCCGAGGACATCGTCGAGTACGATCTGCCGACCGATCCGCTCAGCGACTCGGACATCAACGCACTGGAGTCCGAGCTGGAAGACCCGCGCTTCCAGACGGAGTTCTGGGAGGAGCAGATCGAACTGCAACTCGACATCGAGAAGAAGTCCGAACAGCAGTCACTGGCAGCGCGCGGGCTGGACTTCGTGACGGATACGTATCTTCCGGAACGGCTCAGTGAGATGGGCGTCCTGTAAGACGCATCGGACAGCGGCTCCGGGAGATAATTTCCGGAGCGCCTCGGCGAGATTGGTGTGCTGTAGGGACGTTGCCGACGCATTTTTGATCGTCGGCCAGTACCGGATTAGACGATGCCCTCCACACGCCGTGACATCCTCGGCGCAGCCGCCGGGCTGTCGAGCCTGGCGCTGGCCGGGTGCCAGTCCCTCCAAGACGAATCGACGCCGACCGAGATGCCACAGACCGACCCGGTGACCGACTACGCTGTCGCGACGCTCCGCCGGACCGACGGGACGCCGTACCGGTATTCGAGCGACGACGGGAGCGACGAAGGACAACCCCTCGTTCTGGGTTCGAACGACGACCTCGACGCCATTACGTTCGAGTCTCCCGACTCGGAGACAGAACAGTTCGCGTCGTTCCTCCAGGAGACCGACTTCCAGCACTGGTCCGTCCTACTGTATCAGCGTCAGATCCGTCAGTGCTACCGCCAGCGTGTCGAGAGCGTCTGGCGGCGGCCCGAATCTCTCAGTGTGACTCTGTGTCGGGAGCGACTCCCGGCCGACCGGGAGTGCGAGACGGGCACACGAGACGAACTCGGGATCGCGATCAGGGTTCCGTTCCCCAGCGACCAGTTCGACCGTCCCTCAACCAGCATCAGTAGTGAGTGTGCCGCACGACTCGGCCCCCGAGAGACGGCGGAGGGGCAATGATGCACCGAGCCCTCACCCGCCGCGGCGCGGTGGCCGCCGCCGGCACCACGTTGGCCGCACTCGCCGGTTGCTCGGCACTCTCGATGGGCTCGGAGTACGACCAGCGACAGCTCCGAGAGATCGCCGAGCAACCGGTACCAGACAGCTCGTACTCCTACCCGTTCACCGTCCCGGCGTCGATGATCGACTTCCACCGCGAACGGACAGTGGCACTGCTCGAACAGGTGCCCGAATCGGTGTCGCTGCCGAACGCGGCGACAGCGAGCGAGATCGAGAACGACCGGGCCGCGCTCTCGGACCGCGTCGAGACCGCCAGCGCCGAAGACGGCGGCCAGGACGACGATAGTGAGAGCGAAAACGCCGAAAACGACGACGACCAGGCCCCGCCGCATCGGCGACTGTTCGAGTGGCGACGGAATCGCGTCGACGCCGCCAGCCTGCTGGGCAAGTATCGAGCGGCCACGGGCGAGATCGACCAGACGGCGCTCCGGCAGCGACGCGACGCGATCCGTTCGGCCCGCAGCGAGTTCGTCGCGGCCCACGAGTACCGCGGTATCGATCCGGAGCGTGCAGTCTTCCAGCACCAGTTCCTGGAAGGGATGCTCAGAAACGTCGGACGAGAGCTGGAGCCCTATCCCCCATTTCCAGACGAATCGACCGACGATCCGGAGACGGTGGGCTATCTCGTCGGGAAGGTCGTACGCGCCGAGTCGACCCTCACCGACGCGCGACGGTTTCGCGAACAGGTGCCCGCCGAGGGGACGTCGTACCGACCGGCGATGATGGCGACGGCGACGTGGCTCCGCCGGCGTGCCCGACTCACGGAGACCGAACTGGAACGGTACCTCGAGAACGGCAGCGGCTCGTTCGGCCGCGACGTGACGGGAACGCCGGCCGACGTGTGGTTCGGCGTCGCCCGGGACATCGCGCGGGAGCATTCCAACAGCGACCTCATCGACGCGATCGGTGAGTCGTCGTACGCCACCGCCGTGATCGAGGCGGGGCTGCGCCGGACGGCACTCTCGACGCTGGAGACGGTCGTCGAGGAGATCGAAGGCGGTCAGTTCGACGAGACGCCGTCGACAGACGAACTGCGCTCACTGCGTGAGGCGGCCGTCGAGGCGGTCCAGTCGACGCTCGACGGTGATAGCCGGTTCGAAGACCGGTTCGTCGAACCGGCGATCGGCCACATTCGGGACGGATCGAAACGATTGGAAGCCGGAACGTCGTCCGAGTCGGTGAACCGCGCCGCCGGTCGGTTCGCCTACGCCGAGTCCCAAGCCCGGCAGGCGACTGCCGTCGCCGAAGAGGTCGAGTATCTCCTCACGACAGCAGCCGACTAAGAGGGGCGACCAGCGAATCAGTGATCCAGCACCACTGGCACGTGGCGACTCGCCACGTCGACGGCGAAGGCCTCGTCGTCGCCTTCGAGCGATTCGAACGTGTTGTAGTGGATCGGGAGCACGAGATCCGGTCTCATCGACTCGGCCAGCTCGGCGGCGCTGTGGCGGTCCATCGTGTAGTTCTTCGCGATGGAGGGGACGAACACGTCCACGTCGAGTTCTTCGTGGCCGTCGAGGACGTCGGAGTCACCGGGCCAGAAGACGCGCTGGCCGCCGATCTCGACGAGGAAGCCACAGCCGATCCCCTCTGGGTGGATCGGCGTCCCGTCGGCCTCGACGTTCGGGCCGTCGGGTTCGTTGTAGGCCGGGACCGTCCAGATGGGACAGTCGGCGGCGACGAGTTCGTCCTCCATCGAGACCTCGACGACCTCGTGATCGAGGTCGACCGGCCGGTCCACGTCCCGGTCGGTCTCGTGGACGTTGATCCCCTCGAAGAGGACGACCGTGGCATCCTCGCTGGCCACCCGGCGGATGCCGTCCGGGTCGTAGTGGTGGATGTGGGTGACACAGACCACGTCGCCGTCCTGCGCGTCGTAGTCCCGTGCCGGCGGGTGATTGATGCCCTCGACGTGTGGCTCCCACTCGCCGGTGAGCACGCCGTAGCGGCCCGGATCGAAGTAGATCACGGTGTCGTCGGCCTCGATTCGAAGTGTCGCGTAGCCCAGCCAGTCCAGCGTGAGGTCTTCGAAGTGGACGGTCATGGTTGGTGCTACGCGAGAGGGCCGTATAAATCGCCCGTGACTGCCCGAGAACGGGGAAGAAGTGTCACTGCTGTTCGGCGAGTCGCTCGACCCGTTCGAGCGAGTCGGCCTCGCCGATGGCTTTGTCAGACCGGACCTCGACGAAGCGGGGGAAGCGCAGCGCGTAGCCGGACTCGTAGTTCGAGGACGTCTGGATCTCCTCGTACCCCACTTCGAAGACGACCGCGGGATCGACGGTGACACGCTGGCCGTCTTCGTGGGTGATGTGTGGCTCCAGTAACGCCGTCAGCTCTGCCAACTGTTCGTCGGTGATCCCCGTCGCGACGTTACCGACGGTCGCGTAGCCGTCGTCGGTGCGCGCACCGATCTCGAACGTTCCGAGGAAGGTCGCCCGGCGACCTTCGCCCCACTCCGCGCCGGTCACGACGAGATCGAGCGTCTCCACGTCGGGCTTGCGCTTGCGCCAGTGTTTGCCGCGCTGGCCCGGTGAGTAGGTCGAATCTGGGTTCTTGAGCATGATCCCCTCGTGGCCAGCAGCGAGCGCTTCGTCGGCGATCGCTTCGATCGCGTCCGTCTCGGTTTCGAGCCAGAACGTCGACCCGATCGCTTCGGATTCGTCGACGAGTTCGTCGAGCGCGTCCCGCCGTTCGACCAGCGGCGCGTCGAGGAGGTCGCGTCCGTTCGCGTGCAGGCAGTCGAACGCGTGGAATCGGACCGCCACGTCCTCGCGGGCCTTCGCCACGTCGTGCTTGCGCCGGAAGCGCCGGAGCACCTCCTGGAACGGGAGCGGGTCGCCGTCCCCGTCGACGGCGACGACTTCGCCGTCCAGAATCGCTGGCGCGTCGAGTGTCGCCTCGACCGACTCGACGACCTCCGGCAGCGCGTCGGTCACGTCCTCCATGTTCCGGGAGAAAAGCCCCACCGCCTCCCCGTCGTAGTGGGCCTGGACGCGAGCGCCGTCGTACTTCCACTCGACGGCCGCCTCGTCCCAGTCGTCGAGCGACCCGGTGACGGTGCCTGCCTGCGCAAGCATTGCTTTGACGGGGCGACCGACGGTCAGGTGGAGATCGGCGAGGCCGTCACTGCCTTCATCCCGGGCGACCTCGGCGACGTGGCCGTAATCGTTGGTCACCTGCAGCGCGCGCTGGACGGCGTCGGCCGGGACCTCGAACGCCGCGGCGATCGCGTCCCGGACGGTGCCTTCACCGACGCCGATGCGCATCTCCGAGAGGACGATCCGGGCCAGATACCGGGCTTCGTCACTGCTCGCGCGATTGAACAGGCCGAACAGCACGTCGACTTTCGTCTCGCGACTGCCGTCGCCACTGGCGGTCGCGATGGCCGTCAGTTCGTCGGCGACCTCGGTGACGGTCAGGTCGGATTGGGAGCCAGCGCCGAACGCCGCGAGTCCCTGCTGTCCCCCGAGATCGAGGGCTGCCGCGACGGCCCCGATCTCGCCGAGATCGGCGACTCGCTGTTCGATGTCGTCGGCCGAGACGTTCGTTCCGGCCGCACGGGCCAGCGCCTCGTAACACAGTTTCGGCCCCACGTCGAGTTTGGTGGCGTCGTAGGCCGGGAACACGCGCCCCTGGACGAGGCGAGAGAGCACCGAGAGGTCCTCGCCTGCCTCGGACAGGAGCGCAGCCACACGCTCGGTGATCGCCGTGTCGGCACTCTCGCTCTCGATGTCTGTGGCCGCCCCAGCGAACTCGACGAACTCCATTATCAGAGGCTACTGCCGCCCGCTTCCATACGCCCTTCGATGCACGATCCGACGATCCTCGGAGTCCTGACGATCACCGAACTTCTTTCTCGACCACGACGAACTCGCCCTGGCCTGGTGCCGGATAGGGCCGATCCACGTCGAACCCGTCGTACTCCAGTTCGCGGTCGCCATCGGTGTCGAGGTGTGGGACGAAGACGATTGATCTCCCGCTGTCGGTTGGTCGAGACAACTCGATCGCGACGTCCTTGTGCGTTCCAGCAGGGAGGTACTCTGACTGGCCGATGGCTTCGCCGTCGAGTCCGCGCTCGTAGACCACGACGTAGCCGCCGTTGGAAAGTGAGACGGAGTCGATCTCGACGGTCTGCTGGCCGCCAGCGGGGTTCTCCATGGTCAGTGACGCGACCGGTGAGGAGAGCAGCAGGAAGGCGACGTAGGCGACGCCCAGCATGATCGCGGCGTGTTTGGCCCCGTCGCGGAGCGATCCCTCGCCGAGCTGGCCGCCGACGAACCCCGAGAACAGCGCCTGCACGAGCGCCGTGTGGAAGAACACGAGCGTGTAGGCCGCTTTGTCGACCTGTCCGAGCCGTGCGAACTGGTCGGTGTTGACGCCCAGCCGCCCCGTGTTCTCGGGCGTCGGGACGCTGGAGGGCAGTGCCGGCACGAGCACTTCCTGGACGGAAGTGATGATGACGAGGAAGACGAGGAAGGAGATGTAGATGACGACGAGGTAGGTAAGCATCTGCTGGCGGCGCTGGCGGCGAAGTCGGTAGTCAGAGCGAGACTGATCTGCCGCGATGCGGAGGATCGACCCCATCTTGCCCGACGAGCGCATCGCGTTGATCAGCAGCGTCACGACTCGCGAGATCGAGGTCGTTCTGATCCGACGACCGAATCTGGTCAGCGCGTCCTCTACGTTGGCCCCCATCGTCACGTCGGCCCAGATCCGCTCGACCTCGTCGCTGAGGTGGCCGACGTCGGAACCCTGGACCCGTTCGAGGCTCTCGACGACAGTCATGCCGGCCTCGTTGAGGCTCGCGAGCCGTTCGAGGAGTTCCGGCGTCGCCGCCTCGATCCGGCGGACTCGACGTGCGTACAGCTCTCTGACGACGGCGTAGGGGATCAACACGAGCAGGAGCGCCTGGATCAACACGTCGTCGAGCATTCGGATGTTGACCGCCCCCGTCGCGAACGCCGGCGGGGCGCGAAGGAGGATCGACAGGAGGGCGATCGGCACCAGCACGTAGAGCAGTCGCGACGGGTTCCAGAGGAACGTCTCGGCGGGTGAGGTCAGCAGCCGCTTGACTGTCGCGAGCCGATCGTAGAGGGCGAGCTGTCGGTTCTCGATCGAGTCGGCGTAGCCCCCGTCGGTCGCGGTCGGCTCGCTGCCTGCGTCGGGCTTCGCGAACGTCGTCGTCTGGCGGCGTTCCAGGAGACTGGTCGTCCTGTTGCCCCCGATGCCCAGGATCTCCAGTCGCTGGGAGAGATACAGCATGAAACCGCCGTTTGCCAGTGGGATCATCAGGTAGCCGACCATCTGGAGAAAGACGAGTGTGTCCGTCAGCGTCAGCCCGAAGACGAGGAGGATCGTGATGAAAAAGAGCACCGCCGCGACCAGCACCGTCACGTACGCTTCGGCGACGGTCGCGAGGTGTTCGAGGATCTCTTCCTGGCGCTGCTCGCTCTCTGCTTTCGTGCGTTCGTACTGCTCTCTGAGGAACGTCGAGAGGCTCCGCCCGCTCTGGAGGACGCTCGCCAGGTTCTCGGAGAACGTCTTGAAGTCCCCGCTCGGTGTTCGGTCGGCCATCGAGCGAACGGCGGTGATCATGTCCTGCCCGAACAGGTCCATCTGTCGCACGGCGACCGACACCTCCTCCGCGCTCGCGCCGTAGATCTCGCGGTTGTCCGAGAGGGTTCGCAGCGCGGCGGGGAACGGGACACCACCCCGCGAGAGTGCGTAGAGGAACGCCAGGGTCCGTCCCATCCCCTCGTCGATGGCGCGCTGACGCACCGCGGCCGTACTTCTGGGCATCTCCCAGCGCAGCCAGTACGTTAGCCCGGCGGCGGTGAGGCCACCCACGAGCCCCCCGCTCAAGACGATCACGAGGATCTCCCGGTCCGACAGGAGGAGTTCGAACCCGCGGATGCCGAGGGGGTTGACCATCGTACGCGGGAGCCCCATCATGAGGTCGACGATCGTCGGAATCGCCAGCAGGAAGCCGCCGAAGACGTAGACACCGGTGATCGCACCGCCGACCGCAGCTACCGCGGTGAACATGAGCGTTCGTGCGGCGTAGGTGCGATACGTGTATTCGATGAACGCCGACTTCAATCGCCTGTCGCGCTCCTCGGACTCCGGGACGTAGCGACCGAACAATCGGCGGCTGAACCGGGTCACGGAGCGGTCGAACGACTCGTCGAGCATCGCGAGCACGATCAGACAGAGGATCGCGATGACGACGAACACCGGCAGCGTTCCGAGCGGGTCCAGTTCCATGTCAGGAAGGGATCTCGACGCCGGCGTGATCGATCTCGTCCATCACTTTCTCGCTGTCGGCGTAGTACTTGTTCACCATCGCCGTGAACCGTCGGTAGTCGGTAATATCTCGCTCCTGGAGGTATCGCAGGAACCGCTGGCGGTTGTCCAGTTCACGGAGTAGTTCCGACTGACTCCAGCCGCGTTCGCTCCTGATTTCGTCCAGCAGATCGCTGTTGGACTCCTCGAACTCGTCCTCGTTGGCCTCCCACGAGTAGGAGTTGGAGTAGTCGAGTTCGCCGGTCCGCTGGTCGATGCCTTCGATCTCTGCCAGCGTCTTGGCTCGCCGGACACGTTCGCCGCCCGAGCGGCCCAGCACTTGCACACAGAGGATGTCGAGGCTCTGAACCATCGGCCGTGGGACGTTGATCGGCTCGTTTTCGAGCCTGTTGATCACCGTCTGGACGGAGTCGGCGTGCATCGTCGAGAACGTCGTGTGCCCGGTGTTCATCGCCTGGAACAGCGTGATCGCCTCTTCGCCACGGACCTCGCCGACGATGATGTACTCGGGGCGGTGGCGCAGTGCCGACCGCAGGAGGTCGTACATCGTGATGTCGGACTCGTCGAGTCGCTCGCGGGTCACCGACGAGAGCCAGTTGTCGTGGTACAGCGAGAGTTCGCGCGTGTCCTCGATCGTCAACACCTTCGAGCGGGGCGGGATGAACATCGACACCGCGTTCATCGAGGTGGTCTTGCCCGCCGCCGTCCCGCCGGCGAAGATGAGGCTCTTGTTGGACTCGATGGCCAGCCAGAGGTAGGCGAGCATCTCCAGACTGAACGTGCCGTAGTTCAGCAGATCGATCGGGGTGAACGGCTCGTCGGCGTACTTCCGGATGGTAAAGGCCGAGCCCCGCGGCGTGACCTCTTCGCCCAGTGCGAGTTCGATCCGGGAGCCGTCGGGCAGGGTCGTCGAGACGACCGGATCGGAGACGGAGACGTGCCGACCCGAGCGCTGGGCCAGCTGGATGACGAAGTCGTCGAGCTCGCCCTCGTCGTAGACGACGCTCGTCTCGATGTCGGTGTACTGGTCGTGGTACGCGAAGATCGGCAGCCCGGCCCCGTCACAGGAGATGTCTTCGATGTAGGGGTCGTGCATGAGCGGGTCGATCCGGCCGTAGCCGAGGAACGAACGATAGAGGTAGTAGAAGATCCGGTAGAACGTCTCCGTCTCGACGACGACGCCGTACTCCTCGATCCGGTCGCGAAGTGCCTCCAGGAGCGCGGCCTCCGGATCGTCGCTCACGTCCTCGCGATAGATGAGCGGACCCCGGATGTCTTCGAACAGGCGGTCGAGCAGGTCTCGCTCGAACTCGTCGAGGGAGGGTTCGACGATCTGGTAGTAGCGTTCGTCGGCTGCCGGATCGTGGCTGATGACGGCGAACGCGTAGGGCGCGTTGAGCCAGTAGCGGTCGAGTTCGTCGTGCTTGTCGGGGCTGGTGTAACTGACCAGTCGGCCGTGGCGCTGGGGATCGAAGTTCGTCTCGGGGACAGCGGCGCCGCTGAACACTCGCGCAGTCCGCGACAGCCAGTTGCGGACGCCCGACAGTGCCGACCCGCCGCCGTCGCCCTGTGTCTCGTCACCTGACATTCCTCGATACCCTGTGGAACTATCCCACGCTTTCGGGGCGATCTACTTAAATGAGAGCCCCCGAGTATTGCGAATTGAAATCTCACACCGCTTCGCTCACGCGTCGTCCGTCGCTCCGTCCGATCCAGTTCGATCGACGGTCAACAGGAGGTAGCCAAAGCCCAGTGCGAACAGCGTCCCGATCGGGAGCGTGTACATCTGACCGGTCCAGAACAGAACCGTCGAGAACCCCAGTACGAGGCCCAGCAGCGCGAGCAGGCCGCCCTGGAGCCTCACGGGATCTATCGGGAGCGCGTCTTCGAGTTGCTCCTCGTCGACGTAGTACAGCAAACTGAGAGCGAGCGGTAGCAGTGAGATGGCCGCGGCCGCGACCCACGCCCAGTTCGCGATGGGCGCGGTCTGGGTGAACGTCGGCGCGTCGAACACCCAGAGCCAGACCTGTTCCTGATTTCCGAAAGAGATGCCGAAGATGTACTGGAGCCTGAAGTACAGAAAGCGGATGACAATGACCGTCACATCCCGCCCACCGAACTGGATCGGGACGAGCGCGCCCGACCAGGGCAGCAGCGCGACGAGCCACGTCGAGAGCACCGCCAGTTCGGCCGCGTACTCGGATTTGACCCACGCCATGCACGTGACCGCGTCCCACTGTGGATAAAAGCTGTCGGCTCTGGCCCGTCAACCGCAGGCCTCCGCAGTGGCCTGCCCCAACCGGGTCGTGTGCGGAGTGGTACCAGCCGTCGTTACGTTCTTTGCTTCGGATTCCCTACACCCGGTTACGAGATGCGGCGTGACTACTTCGAAGTCGAGTGCAGCGGCGTCGACGAGTCGAACGACCGCCCCGTGATCGCGATTACCTACGACGGACCGACCGGGCTCCTGACCGAGCGGCTCTCAGCGGCCGACGGGACTCTCGACGCGAGCGAGCTGGACGTGGCGTACCGACAGACAGCCGAGGGCGACGAAACCGCCGGTGTGCTCTCGATCGCCAACCGGATCACCGGCGACTTCGTGCTCGAAACCAACGTCGAATCGGCCACGATCGAATCGCTGGTCGGGGCCGCGGGCGACGGCGACGGCACGAGCTATCGGATCAGGCTCACCGACGGCGACGGCAAGTCGACGATCTACGACAAGGAGATCCTGCTGGTCTACGACGAGAGCGGGAGTCTCTGCCGGGGCGAGAGCCTGATCCCCGGTGGCGTCGAACTCTAGAGTCGTTCCTCGATCGCCGGCAACACAGCCGTCACGTCCCCGGTGAGTACGATATCAGCCACATCGTCTTTCTCGGTCGGTTCTAGGTTCACGATCCCCAGCGTCGCGTCCGACCGTGTCGCTCTGACTGGCAGTCCGGCAGCGGGATGGACTGTCAGGGACGACCCGACGGCGAGAAAGCAGTCGGCCCGGTGAGCCAATCGGTTCGCTGTCGCGATCGCGTCGTCTGGCAGTGACTCGCCGAACAGTACGACGTCGGGGCGGAGGACGCCGCCGCAGTCACAGCGTGGGGGGAGTTCACCGTCCGCCGCGCGGTCGAACGCTGCTTCGGCAGCCTCGCGCTTGCCGCAGTCGTCACAGGCTACCTGTCGGTGGCTACCGTGGAGTTCGATCACGCGATCGCTCCCGGCTTGCTGGTGGAGGCCGTCGATGTTCTGGGTCAGTACGGCGTCGACGAAGCCCCCCGATTCGAGGTCTGCGATGGCCTCGTGGGCGATGTTGGGTCCAATGGCTGCTTCGTCCCCGCCGTAGATCCGCTCACGGAGGTCGATCCGATCGGCCCAGAATCCCTCTGGATCGGCGTCGAGTCGCCGGCGGTGGAACGCTTTCGGATCGAACTCCGACCAGAGGCCGTCCTCGCCGCGGAACGAAGGGATGCCCGAGGCCGTGCTCACGCCAGCGCCTGTGAGAATGACTGCGGTGTCGCTCGCCCGGAGGGTCTCGGCGAAGTCGGTGATCTTGGCTTCGGTCGCGTCGTTCATACTACGGAGTCGGTTCCCGACCGGGCTAAATTCAGCGATCGTGCCGACGAATGCACGATCGGGTACAACTCGGTGCAGTCCTGACGGGGCGGTATGTGCTTTGCAGCGCTGTTGAACGGTGACGCCCTGGATCGATCGGTACGGGAACTCGTGCGGGATGAGCTACCGCGCTCGGTCGCGGCCGTGATCGGCGCGGTCTAGGGCGGACCCTCGGTGCGTCTCCGGATCGCGTCGACTGGAAACGTACCGGTTCTTTTCGAGTTTTGTACTCCATTCCGGCGGAAATTTCCACGTCTCGTATCACTGCCAGACATCGATATGGAGGGATTTAAGCGGGCGCGAGACGGCGTTCCGTATGACATGAAATTGCACGAGTATCAGGCGAAGCAGGTCTTCGCCGACGCGGGCATTCCGACGCCCGCATCGACGCTCGCGGAGACCGTCGACGACGCGGTCGCCGCGGCCGAGGAGATCGGCTACCCAGTCGCGATCAAGGCGCAGGTCCAGGTCGGCGGTCGCGGGAAGGCCGGCGGGATCAAGCTCGCCGAGAACGAAGAGGAAGCCCGGCAGTTCGCCGACGAGATCATCGGCATGGATCTCAAGGGGATCCACGTGGATCGCGTGCTCGTCGAGGAAGCGGTCGACTTCGTCAACGAACTGTACGTCGGCGTGACGATGGATCGCGGCGAGGGCGAACCCGTCGCGATGGTCTCGACGCGCGGCGGCGTCAACATCGAGGAGGTCGCCGAGGAGGACCCCGATGCGATCGCGCGCGAGCACGTCGACCCCGCCTTCGGAATGCATGCCTTCCAGGCCCGGAAGGCCGTCTACGACGCCGGTGTCGACCGCGAGGTCGCCAACGACGTGGCTGGTGTCCTCCAGACGCTGTACGAACTCTGGGAGGCCAAGGACGGCTCCGACGCCGAGATCAACCCGCTGATGGTCACGGGCGACGACGAGGTCATCGCGGCCGACGCCGTGATGAACGTCGACGACGACGCCCTCTTCCGCCATCCCGACCTCGAGGAGATGGAAGACGAGGCGAGCGCCGGCGACGAACTCGAACAGAAGGCCGACGAGTACGGCTTCGACTACGTCCGCCTGTCGGGCAACGTCGGGATCATCGGCAACGGTGCCGGGCTCGTGATGACGACGCTGGACCTCGTCGACCACTTCGGCGGCGAGCCCGCCAACTTCCTCGACGTGGGTGGCGGCGCGAAGGCCCAGCGGATCGCCAACGCGCTCGACATGGTGTTCTCCGACGACAACGTCGACTCGGTCGTCTTCAACATCTTCGGCGGGATCACCCGCGGCGACGAGGTCGCCAAGGGGATCAACCAGGCACTCGAACAGTTCGACGAGATTCCGAAGCCCGTCGTCGTCCGACTCGCGGGCACCAACGCGGAGGAAGGCATGGAGATTCTCAACGAAGACCTCGTGACAGTACGACAGACGCTGGAGGACGCCGTCGAACAGGCAGTCGACTACGCTGAGGAGGTGGACCAATGAGCGTCCTCGTCGACGAGGACACCCGCGTCGTCGTCCAGGGGATCACTGGCGGCGAAGGGAAGTTCCACACCGAACAGATGATGGAGTACGGGACGAACGTCGTCGCCGGCGCAGTGCCTGGTCGTGGCGGCCAGGAAGTCGCCGGCGTCCCCGTCTACGACACCGTCGACCGCGCCGCGCGCGAAGAGAACGCCAACACGGCCGTCGTCTTCGTCCCGCCGGCGTTCGCCGGCGACGCGCTGTTCGAGGCGCTCGACGCGCCGGTCGACCTCGTCGTCGCGATCACCGAGGGCATCCCGACCCAGGACATGGCTCGCGTCAAGCGCAAGCAGGACGAGAGCGACACGCACCTCGTCGGCCCGAACTGCCCGGGCGTCATCACGCCGGGCGTCGCCAAACTCGGCATCCTGCCGGGCAACATCTTCTCGTCCGGTGACGTGGGGCTGGTCTCCCGTTCCGGGACGCTCACGTACCAGGTCGTCGACAACCTCACGAAGCGCGACATCGGTCAGACGACCGCTATCGGTATCGGTGGCGACCCGATCATCGGGACGAGCTTTATCGACGCGCTGGAACTGTTCGAGGCCGACCCAGACACGAAGGCCGTCGTGATGTGTGGCGAGATCGGCGGCGAGGACGAGGAACAGGCCGCCCGCTACATCGGCGAGTACATGGACACGCCCGTCGCCGGGTTCATCGCCGGCCGCACGGCCCCGCCGGGCAAGCGTATGGGCCACGCCGGTGCGATCGTCTCCGGGAGCGGAACCGGGACCGCCGAGTCCAAGATCACGGCCCTCGAGAACAACGGCGTTCCCGTGGGCGACACGCCCGAGGAAGTCGTCGATCACGTCGAAGATATCCTCTAAGCAGCGCCACCTTTCGATTCAGTTACGTATCAAATCCGCTTTGTTTTCTCGCCGCCGGATAGACTGATGGTGTGTTAACAATTAACAAGGGTTGTGTGGTCGGGATTGCTAATCAACAATTCGACAGCTGTCCATCGATATCAGTGAAAATATTCGGTTCTCCCAGACGAGAACAACACCTGTGAACATTCCGGTGTAGTTAATATGTGTGAGTCGGAACGCTCAACTATGCCTCATATTTGCCGGGAGTGTAAGCGGACCTTCGACACGGAACTCGAACTCGAACTTCACAGGGACACCTGCTCGGCCGGTGAGCTGTTCTGTGACGAGTGCGGGGAGCGATTCGCGGAGCGAGCCGGCACGGAGGACGGCTGGCACTATCGATGCCCGAACGATGACTGTGACGGGGAAGGAATCGGCGAGGATATCCACAAAGTATCGAAGGCTCGCGTACAGACGCCCTGACTACTCGTCTTCTCCGACCAGTAACGATTCGATCCGCCCGAGTGCCCGCTGACACACTGGCACGTATCCCGCCGCGAGTGGCGGGATCTCGAACACAACCTCGCATCGGTTCTCGTCAGGTCTGTCTTCCCGGGCTTCGTCGACGCGGTGGCCAGTGGCGGGGATTCGTGCCACTCGCCAGGTCCAGCGATAGTTCTCGCAGGCGGTGATCTCGAACGGGATCCAGATCCCCAGCGGCGTCTTCACCCGGCCGGTCGTCCCGCGCTCGATGACGCGGTGACTGCTCTCGACTGCCCGGACCGACGGTCCCCACGCGGACCACTGGTCGGTCTCTCTGAGAACGTCCCAGGCCCGCTCGCGAGCGACAGGGATCGTCCGGCTCACGCAGATGCGACGGCCGTCAGGTGTCCGTTCGGCGGTCACAGGCACGGTCTCCATTCGTTCTCACGACTAATAAACGGGGGCCAACTATAGGATGGTCCGGTCACAAGCGTCGGGCAGATGATCGAAGCTCGGGATCTTCGCAAGGAGTACGGCGACTTCGTCGCCGTCGAGGGGAGCACGTTCTCCGTCGAGCAGGGTGAGGTGTTCGGCGTCATCGGGCCCAACGGGGCCGGCAAGACGACGACGTTGAAGATGCTTTCCGGGTTACTGGAACCGACCGGCGGCGAGGTCAGTGTCGCCGGTTACGACGTGACCGACACGGCGATGCGCCAGCAACTGGGCTTTCTCCCGGAGGAGTCGCCACTCTACGAGGAGATGACGCCCACGTCGTATCTCCGTTTCTTCGCGGATCTCTACGACGTGCCCGAGAGCGTAGCGACCGAGCGGATGCACGAGACACTGGACGAACTGGATCTCGAACACCGGGACCGGAAACTCGGGGACATGTCGAAGGGGATGAAACGCAAAGTCGCCATCGCCCGGTCGCTGATCAACGACCCGGACGTGCTGGTGTACGACGAACCTGCCAGCGGCCTCGACCCGCTGACGACGAACTACGTCATCGAGTTCACCGAACAGTTGGCCGAGGAGGGCAAGACGATCGTCTTCTCGGCGCACAACCTCTATCACGTCGAGACGATCTGCGACCGCGTCGCGATCATGAACGAGGGCCAGATCGTCGCTCGCGGCGACCTCGAAGAACTCCAGGCCGAGTACGGCGAACGCGAGTACTACGTCTACACGACCGTCGAGGTTCCCGATGCCGTACAGGAGAACGGCCACTGGCGACGCGTCGTCGACAGCATGGACGGTGTCGACGCCATCCGCGAGGCGGCCGCGGAGGCCGGCGGCGACGTGATCGACATCCGGACCGAGGAGTCGAGTCTCGAAGAGGTGTTCCTCAACGTCGCCGAGAGCGAAACGCCCGGCACGCGCTACGTCGAGGAGGCCTGAATGAACCCGCGGAAGCTACTGCGGATCGCCAAGTGGGAAGTCACCAAGAACGCCGGCGGGGTCGACAAACGGACCGTCGCGATCATGGCAGTCTCTGTCGTCGCGATGCTCCTCGTGGCGGGTCTGGCTGCGAGCGGCGGCGCGACAGGCCTGGACAGCGGGCTGTACCGCGTCGGCGTCGACGAGTCGAGTCCGTACTACGCCCCTGCCAGCGAGGACCCGGCGTTCATCGTCCGGGATCCCAGTGCCGAAGCGGTCGAACGTGGCGATCAGGAACTGTACTTCGACGGCACCACACTCCGCAACAGGCTCGGTTCACAAAAGGAAAAGGCCGCACTCAGCGAGTTCCGATCGAGCGTCGATGGGTACAACAGCGAGCAGATGCGGGAAGACGACAACGCGACGGCCGCCTTCCCAGTCTCGGTGACGCTCGTCTACCTCGAACAGGACGGCGTGACCGAGACGGTTGCCACCGGCGGCAATGCTGACGGATCGAGCGGGGATGGCGGCACCGACGGATCGAGCGGGGCTGGCGGTACCGACGGGTCGAGTGGTGACGCTGGCACCAGCGACGGGTCGACTGGGAGCGGGACCGGAAGCTCGTCAGACGGCGACTCTGGCAGCCTCGCCGGCCTCGGTGCTGGCCTCACTGGCGGCTCGACGAGTGGCACCCCGGCTGACATCCAGCCACCGTTCCCCTTCGAGTCGCTCGTGCTCGCGTTCCTCTTCATCGTCCCGATGAACTTCGTCATCCAGGCGTACGGCTCGACGATGCTCTCCGAGCGACTGAACCGCCGCGGGGAACTACTCCTAGTCTCACCGGTGAGTCGCTTCGACATCGTCGCCGGCAAGACGCTGCCGTACTTCCTCGGTGCGATGGGCGTGATCACGGCGATCACGCTGGGACTCCGATTCTCCGGGCTCACCGCCGGTGGCGGCCCGATCGCGATTCTGGCTGTCCTCCCGCTGGCCTTGCTCTTCCTCGCGGCGACGTTCTGCGGCGCGATGTTCGCACGGTCGTTCAAGGAGCTCACGTTCGTGACCGTGACAGTGACTGTGTCGCTAACCACCTACGCCTTCGTGCCGGCGATCTTCACGGACGTGAACCCGATCGCACTGATCTCTCCGCTGACGATCGTCGTCCGGGACCTGCAGGCCCAGGCGGTGACAACCGGTGACTTCGCGTTTGCGACGATACCCGCGACGCTGTCGGCGCTCGTCCTCTTCACGCTCGGCTCGGGGCTCTACCGCGAGGAAGACATGTTCACTCAGCGGGCGATCCCGCTGAAGCTTCTCGACTCGCTGTCGACCCAGATCCGCTCAAAGTGGAGCGCTCTCAAACTCCCAGTAATGCTCTTGCCCGCTGTCGTCGTCGCCGAACTGGCCGGGATCGCGCTGCTGTTTGCACTCCCAGTCGAGATCTCGATTCCGCTGATCCTCGTGGTCGTCGTCCTCGTCGAGGAGGTGGCCAAGAGCCTGCACGTCTACGCCGGGTTCTCGAGCGGTCGGTTCGACGGGTCACTCCGGACGACGCTGGTCGTGGGCGCGCTGAGCGGGACGGGCTTTTTCCTCGCCGAGAAGCTGATTCTGGTGTTCCAGGTTCTCAATCCCGGACTGAGCGAGATCCCGACGAGTCAGGCCGGTCTGGTCGGCTCGCTGGTCCCGGAGGGTGTCCCCCTCGCGCTGGCCGCGGTGGTGTTACTGCTGTTGCCACTGGCGCTGCACACTGTCACTGCGACCGTGTCGGCGCTGGGCGCGCGACGGGGACGGCGGACGTACCTCGTCGCTCTCGTGGCCGCGATGGCGATTCACTTCGCCTACAACTTCACGGTGGTGAGTACCGTTGTCCAGTGAGCGCTCGTGGGACCCACGGCTGATCATCGCCCGCCGTGAGCTGACGTCGCTCAGCCGCGAGAAGACGATCGTCCTCGCGATCCTGATCCAGCTGTTCGTCGCGGCGTTCTCGTCGTTCCTCGTGGTCGGGCTCACATCGCTGTACGATCCCAGTTCCATCGATTCGGGCGGCATCGAGATCGGCGTCACGGGCGACGCACAACAGGACCTGTTCGAGGCCGTCGCCGAGACTGACGGCGTCCAGCCGATCTCGTTCGAGTCGGTGTCGGCGACCCAGCGGGCCTTCGACCAGGGACGGATCGACGCGTATCTCACGGGCTCGTTCGTCGAACCACCCGACAGCCAGGGGCAGGTGATACAGGTGACAGCGACGGCACCGGACAGCTCTATCCGGACGACGCTCGTCGTCGTCCAGCTCCGGAAAGTGCTGAAGACACTGGAGCGCCAGGAGCGACTGGACCGGGCGGACTCGCTGGATCAGGTACCGCTCCCACTCCCGGAGCAGATCGACGCCAGCCCCTACTTCAGCTTCACCTACACGGTGTTGATCCCGCTGTTGCTGTTCCTGCCACCGTTCATCAGCGGATCGGTCGCGGTCGACACCGTCACCGAAGAGATCGAACGCGGGACACTGGAGCTCTTGCGGGTCGCCCCTGTCAGTCTCGTCGACATCGTCGACGGCAAGTCGCTGGCGATGATCGCACTGGCCCCCGTACAGGGAGCGCTCTGGCTCCTGCTGTTGAGCCTGAACGGCATCACCGTCGCAAATCCGCTAGCGATACTGGTGCTCGTGGGCGCGACGGCGGCTATCGTCGTCGTCTTCGGCGTGGTACTGGGACTCCATCTCGGTCGACGACGGCCAGCACAACTGCTGTACTCGGTGCTGACGCTGGTCGTCTTCGGCGCGGCGATCTTGCTGCCCGAACACCCCTCGACGACGGCCGCGAAGCTCGCCGTCGACAGCCCGACGCTGGTGACCTACGGCCACGTTGTCGGCTACGTACTCCTCGCCGTTGTGCTGTTCGCGCTCACCAGACGATACGTCGACCGCGTCCAGCCAGAATCGCTGTGAGGGTCCCGAATGGCATCGTCCACTGCACCAGTATATTGATATTCCCCGATTGAAATCACATATCACATGTCTCGCTCTCTCGTGCTTCTCTTTCTCGTCTGTATCGTCGGCTCGGCAATCGCTGTCGGACCGCTCGGGACGGACGCGACCCGAACGTCGGCCGCGGAACACGCGGACGTCACTGTCGAATCCATTCCGGAGGACGACATCACGCTAGAACGTGGACAGTTCGGGAGCGGCCGCTATCACATCGATGCACCACCGGCCGTCGTCCGCGTCGAGAACGTCACCGGGACACCGATACTGCGGTACGTGATCGACATTCCCGGTGAGTGGCTCACAGCCTCGAGCCGATACGGACTCGGTGGGCGGGAAGGGCGCATCAGTATGCGACCGAGCCCGGTGACCGTCAGTCCCGACGCCATCGATCAGGAGCGCTACGAAGCGATCGTTTCCGTCTGGGTTCGGACGGGAACGCACGAGCGAGATATCGTCCAGCGACGTGTTACCGTGGAGGTCGAATCGTGAGTGTTCTCGACCGACTGCTAGCGGGTGAGAGAGTCGACGTCGAAGAGCTACGGGCCGCTGTGTTCCGGACCGTTTTCGGCGACCGGGTGGGATTGACGCTGGCACTCGTCACGTTCTTCTGGGTCGGGCTGACCTGGCGACTCGGCTTCGCCTCGAACGACCAGTACACCTTCGCGAACACGATCCTCGCGCTCGCCGACGGACAGTTGCACATCACACAGCCGAGGTACGGTCCTCCCTCGGGAGCGACACCGGGGACGTACGTCGTCGGAGATCGAGTGTACGGCCGGAACTACGGGGTCGTTCTCCCGTCGGCGATACTGTACGCCGTCTTTCGCGTGATTGCACTGATCGCAGACGTGCGTGTGTTACTCACCGGCTTGTGGTCGCTGACGCTCGTCGGCATCGGTGGTGCGGTTGGCGGCCGATTCGACAGGGGGCGGGAAGGTGTCGTCGCAGGGTCGCTGATCGCTGGTCTGTTCTTCCTGCTGTCGGTCCTCGTGGCCGATCCCCTGTCATCGCGGTGGCTTCCGTTGATCGCGTTGCAGTTGACGACTGCGTCGGCAACTGCGGTCGTCGTCGTCGTCTGCTACCGTCTCGTGACTCGCTGCTACGACCGACGCCTCGGCGTGGCTGCGGGGGTCGCCGTCGTCGTCGCGACGCCGATCGGCTTCTGGGCGACGCTCCCGAAACGCCACAGTGTCACCGTGATGTTCGTGATCTGTGCGATGTACACGCTGTATCGATCCAGAGCCGCGAGGACATCGTCATCGGCACGCCGGTTCCGGTCACTCACGTACGCCTGGCCCGCGCTTCTGGCGTGGGTTCATGCGCCACACGGCGCGATCCTTCTGGGGGCTGTCGGTCTCGTCGACCTGCCGACAGCCAGATCGAACACCCGGTTCGACCTGCTGAGTATCGGTGCCGCGTTCGGTGTCGCTTTCGTTCCGTTTCTGGTCACGAACACTCTCATCTCCGGCAACCCCGTCTTGCCGCCGCGGTTTCTCCCCGATTACACCGGGGATATCCTGAGTGGATCTGCTGAAACTGCCGGTGGATCTGCTGGGGCTGCTGGTGGGTCTGCCGAAACTGGTGGGGGCGTGGTGGGGAGTGGAAGTACCGGTTCGTCGGGCATCTGGCGCGTCGTTAGCGTGTTCCTCGACGGCAATCTGGCGATATTCAGTATCTTCTCCCGATTTATCACCTCGTACACTGCACTGGCAGAGCCCGAGCGCCTCTTTCGGGTGTTCGTCCACACCGGATACGTTCCGACACTCCGTCCGTCAGAGGACGCTGCGATCAACCTGAGCGTGCTGGCGTCGATGCCGTTGCTCGGGGCACTCGTCGCGTATCCCGTGCTCGCCGGGCGACGGCTGATCGAGCGAGAACGATCCTTTGGTTCACCTCGCCAGTGGTCCCCGATACGGGTTGTCGATGCTTTCAGCGCTCTGTACGTCGTTCTCCTGCTCGGGCTTTACTTCAGCTCGCTGCCGCTCCATCACATGCTCACGACCCGGTATCTCCATCCCCTGTACCTGATCGGGATTTTCTGGCTCGTCCGACTGCCCATCGTCCGCCAGAGCGTCGCGACCGCTTCGCGGACGCTCACGACGAGTTACGGGAGTGCGATTTTCGTGCTGGTCCCGGCGTTCCTGTCGGCGATCGCAGTCGGTCGGCTGGTTCTCGACGAGAGCATCCAGCTCTACGCGCTCTTCGCACTCTTCGTTGCGACAGGCGCTGGACTGTGGGCGGTAGTGAGCTCGTTGACCGACGGGCACCGAAACACCGGATCGATCGCGCTGGGAGTCGCCGCTGGAACCGTGTCCGTGTACCTCCTCGTCGCCGGTCTCGCCCTCTTCCCAGAGACAGGCGAATTTCTGTTGCCCGTGGCACGGATCGTGAGCGAGCGGATCCACTACGCGCGTCTCATCGGCAGTACACCACCGTTCTGGGACGCCAGCCAGCTGTTCTTTGTCTGGTGATCTCGCGACAGTCGTTCTCCGGGCCGTCATCGAACTCCAGCAGGCATTGCGCACCGCATTTATTGTCGTCCCGAGTGTTCGTCGACACATGGAGTACACCACCCTCGGTTCGACCGGCATGGAGGTTAGCCGACTCTGTCTGGGCTGTATGAGCTTCGGCACTTCGGAGTGGCGCGAGTGGGTGCTGGACGAAGACGAGTCCCACGAGATAATCGATCGGGCGATCGATCTCGGTATCAACTTCTTCGACACCGCCAACATGTACTCGCGGGGTGAGTCCGAGCGCGTTCTCGGCGACGCACTGGCGGAGTACGACCGGGATTCGCAGGTCGTCGCCACGAAGGGGTTCTTCCAGATGGACGAGGACAACCCCAACTCCGGCGGCGCCTCGCGCAAGGCGCTGGAACAGGAGCTATCGAACAGCCTCGACAGGTTGGGGATGGAGACGATCGATCTCTACCAGACCCACCGCTGGGACGACGACACCCCCATCGAGACGACGCTTCGGACACTCGACGATGCGGTTCGTCGTGGGCAGATCCGACACGCCGGCACCTCCTCGATGCACACCTACCAGTTCGCGGACGCCCTCCACACGAGCGACCGCGAGGGACTGACGCGTTTCCAGACGATGCAGAACCACTACAACCTCCTCTACCGCGAGGAGGAGCGCGAGATGCTGCCCTACTGCGAGCAGGAGGACATCGGTGTCATCCCGTGGAGTCCGCTGGCCCGGGGCTACCTGACCCGCCCCCACGAGGAGTTCGAGGCGACGACGCGGGGCGAGACGGACGACTACGCCCGCGAGCACCCCTACTTCGAGGGCGGTGGCCGCGAAGTCAACGAGCGCGTGGAGGAACTGGCCGACGAGAAGGACGCTACGATGGCCCAGATCGCGCTCTCGTGGCTGCTGCACAAGGATCAGGTCGATGCCCCGATCGTCGGGACGACGAGCGTCGAACACCTCGAACAGGCCGTCGAAGCCCTCGATATCTCGCTGTCGGATTCAGATATCGAGTGGCTCGAAGCGCCCTACGAGCCGGTGCGGGTGTCCGGGCACGAGTAGGACGAGGGGCGCGGTGATCGGGGCGAGAGCCCGACCTTAGGGAGGGGTCTCGGAACAGCGAGCCGCGGCCCTCGGTACTGCGAACGGAGAACGGAGTGATCCGTGAGCGGCGTGGTCCCAACGAAGTGAAGGACCACGGTACAGCGAGCCGGAAAGGACGATCCGCGTGTAGAAATCACTCGTCGTCGCCGAGCCGGCGGCGGAGGAGATACCCGACACCGCCGAGACTGGCCAGCGCGCTGCCGAGCCCGAAGCCCGGGCCAGCACCTGCGGCCCCGCCCCGGACCGTTCGGACCTCTGTCTCTGTACTGTCCGTGTTCCCGGCGCTGTCGGTGACAGTCAGTTCGACGAAGAAGTGACCGACCTCGTCGAACGAGTGACTGACCTGCCGCCCTGCACCCGTCGATCCGTCGTCGAAATTCCACTCGTAAGCGAGGATCTCACCTGTGGTGCTCGAGGCACCGCTGGCGTCGAACTCGACAGTCTCGCCGACTGGTGGATCGGTAGGCGCGTAGGAGAACGAGGCCGTGACCTCGCTCGTCGTGCTTCCGGCCGTGGTCTCTGTCACTCCGGTCGCGCTGTTGGCTTCGGTCTCGGTTTCGCTCTCTCGGGCTTCCGTCGTGGTCTCCGTCGCGGTCTCGGTTGCTGTGGGTTCCGGACGCACGCTGAAGGACTCGCTGGTCGTGGCGGACGCGCCGTTCTCGTCGGTCACTGACAGCGCCACCTCGTACTCGCCGGGTTCGCTGAACGCCGTCGACGCTCGCGGTCCCGTCGCTTCGTAGATGATCGGGCCGCTCACGCTCCAGGCGAACCCCGTGATTCCGGTGTCGTCCGTCGATCCGGTACCGTCGAACGACACGGGCTCACCGACGACGGGGTCAGTCGGATAGAACTCGATCGACGGAGTCGGCGGCTCGTTTTCCCCTTCTTCGATGGCGTAGAGCGCGCCGTCAGCAGTGGGCGCGTAGAGGACACCGTTCGCGACCGCGAGCGAGGTCCCTGCCCCCTGCGTTCCGACATCGAAGTTCCACAGTTCTTCCCCGGTCGTCTCGTCGAGCGCGTACACCACTCCCTCCGCAGTGGGGCCGATGTACGCGACTCCGTCGGCGATGGCCGGTGATGTCGAAACCGCGTCGGCCTCGAACGTCCAGCGTTCCGTGCCATCGAGGGCCAGCCCGTACACCATGGCGTCTGTTTCGCCCTCCGACCCGTCGCTAGAGACAGCGACGAGCGTCTCGTCGGAGACGGCGACTGTCGTTAGAAACGGCCGGCCCGATGCCTCGAACGTCCAGCGAATTGCGCCGGTCGTCGTGTCGACGGCCTCGGTGCCTGGGTTGTAGACGACGCCGTCTCGGTAGACCGGTTGCCTGGACGTGGCTGCTTCGGGCTGGCTCCACTGCTGAGTGCCGTCCGAACGGTCGAAGGACTTGAGTGAGGGCTCTCCATTGCCTCCCCTATCGCCCGAGACGAAGACACGGTCCTCGGAGACGGCCACCGGTGCCGATGGTTCGCCGACGAACGCTTTCTCCTCCCATTCGACGGACCCATCGCTCGCGTCGATCGCGTAGAGATAGCCGTCCTCGTAGCCCGTCATGTAGGGGACGTAGAGAGAACCGTCGTACAGGACGGGCCGCTCCGGTTGGAGTTCGTCGTAGTACCCGTCGGGGCTGAACGACCACTGTTCGCTGCCGTCGCGCCGATTCAGAGCGACGACGCGCGAGCCCCGGGTCGTGTACAGCGTCGTCCCCGCCACCGTCGGTGCCGTGTCCATTTCTGCGGTCCAGATGCCATCCCGGTCGGTGGTACGAAGCGCGTAGCTGTTGGCGTACGTCGTGGTCCCTGAGACGACCGGGACGATTCCCCCGCCGAGGCCGCTCGCCGACCACTTCTCGCTCGGGTTCCGCTTCGGCCCCGGTGCCGTGGTCGATCCGGTCGCACCTGCGTCCCTGTGGGCCATCGGCCAGCCACTGGACGGTGACTGTGCCGATCCCGTGGTCGATACTGACGACCCGAGCGCCCCGAAAAGAGACGTGCCAGCCACACATCGAAGTAACTCCCGTCTCGAAAAGCTACCGTTGCTGTGCACTGTAGTTCGCATAACAGACACTCGTCACTTAAGTTCCGTTCGTCTGCGTCAAACAGATCACGTTCCCAGTCGCGACGCCTACGGCACGCGACCGCCCGGCGTTCCTCGCTCCCCCGGCGGACTCGTCCCGACCTGTTCGTGCGTGTGGTGGTAGAACCGGAGTCGCGCCGTGCCCTCCTCGTCGATCGGCTCGAAACAGACTCGCCGGTACCGGTCGTTCTCGATCAGATTCACCGCGACGCCGTCCTCGTGGACGGACACCGAGTCGTACGGCGTCTCGCAGATCGGGCAGCGTTCCGGAGCATCCGATCGCGCCTCGTCGTCGCTCATGTCCGGACGTTGGTCTGGCGACCCAAAACTGTCTGGGGGGATGCCTTTCCCTCACCGGTCCGTACTCTCGACCATGCACTCCCTGCTCTCGATGGAGTGGCGGAACCTCCTGTTCGCGCACTGGCCCGTCCCGATCGACGTGGTCGCCGAGTCGCTGCCGTCGGACCTGTCGGTCGACACCTACGACGGGTCGGCGTGGCTCGGCGTCGTCCCATTCAGGATGACCGACATCCGCCCGCGCGGGTCGCCCATCGGCTGGTCGTTCAACGAACTGAACCTCCGGACGTACGTCAGGCTCAAGGGCGAACCCGGTGTCTACTTCTACAACCTCGACGCCGACGACCGTCTCGGCGTCGCAGTCGCTCGACAGCTCTTTCGCCTCCCCTACTACCGGGCGCGGATGACCGTCCATCGCGACGGCTCTCGGACTCGGTTCCAGAGCGTCCGCACGCACCAGGACGCGCCAGACGCTCGCTTCATGGCGACCTACGAGCCGACGGGGCTGCCCGAACCGGCCCGACCCGATTCGCTGGCCGCCTTCCTGACCGAGCGCTATCGCTTCTACGTCGCCGACGACCGTGATCGTATTTACTACGCCGACATCGACCACCCGCCGTGGGAGCTCCAGCCCGCAACCGTCGAGTTCGAACGCAACGATCTGTTCGCGGCCAGCGGCTTCGAGGAGCCGGAGTCGGAGCGCGTGGTCCACTTCAGTCCGGGCTGTCACGTGACGGCGGGACGACTCCATCGCCACGAGGGACAGTGAAACGCGAGCGATGACAGTCGGCGGGAGACTCAAGACCGCGGCGACCCCACGACAGGGCATGCCCGACCCGGTTCGGCCGCTCTCGACGACCCTCGCAGACGTGTTGTTCCTCCACTGGCCGGTGTCGCCCGCGACGGTCGACTCGCTCGTGCCCGACTGGCTCGAACCGGACACCGCCGACGGGTCGGCGTGGGTCTCCGCGGTCCCGTTGACCATGGCGGAGTTCGACCTGTTCGGGCTCCCGGTCCGCGAAGATGTCGAGGCCCTCAATCTCCGGACCTACGTCCGCACCCCAGACGGTGATCGCGGTGTCTACTTCCTGTCGCTGGACGTCGCTGACCGCCTCGCCGCTGAGACGGCCAGGTCCGTCTTCCGACTACCGTACTATCACGCGAGCATTCGTCGGCGGCGACAGGGCGACCGGACAGAGGTGGTCGCCCGACGACGGGTTGACGCAGAAACGCGCCTCACCGTCACGTTCGAGTCGACCGGTGAACTGAGGACTGCGGCACCGGACACGCTCGCCTCCTTCCTCGTCGAGCGCGAGCGATACTTCACGACCGGTCCGCTGGGCACCCGTCTCGTCGGCTCTGTCGGTCATCCATCGTGGTCGATCCAGACAGCGACGGCAACGATCACGGAGAACACACTGCTGTCGGCCGCCGGCATCGACCGCGTCGAGGGGGACCCGCTCGTCCACTACAGCCCCGGTGTCGAGATGGGAATCGGCGCGCTCCAGCCGTTCTGACGGTCCGAACAATTATCATCGAGTGGCCAGTTGCTTGCCTCCATGGTCGACTACGAGCGTGTAAGTGGCTGGGCCGGCGTGGCCGTTCCGATCTGGACGCTAGGGTTGATTCTACTGGCGACGCTGCTGTCGCCATCGTTTGCCTGGACCGTCAACGCTCTGTCGAATCTGGGGGCCGAGACCGACGTAGCGACGCCGCTGACCATCTGGGTGTTCAACGGCGGCCTGCTCACGGGCGGGGTCGCCGACGTCGCCTTCGGTGCGGCACTTTGGCTCGGGAGCGAGCACGTCGTCGAACGGATCGGTGCGGTCGTCTACGGGCTCTCTGTGCTGGCGATGGCGGGCGTCGGCGTCTTCCCGCAGGATCGGGCGCTCCACTTCCCGATGGCCGCGGGCTTCTATCTCCTCTTTACCGTCGCCTTCTGGTGCTACGGCGCGGGCAACGTCATCATCGGCGATCGGACTCGCGGGGTCGTGACGATCGCCCTCGGTGTCGGGCACCTCGCCATGTGGGTCGCGTGGGTCCAGGTGGTCGGACTCGCCGGCGGCGGGCTCGCGATCCCGGAGATCGTCGGTGCCGTCGTCTTCGGCGGCTGGACCGTCGCGACGGCCCGACTGCACCTGTGGGGTGATCGCGCGCTGAATCGGCCCAACAGCTAAGCCGTCCGATACACAGTGTAGAGTAGATGCCAGCTATCGAGACGACGGAACTGACCAAGGAGTACGGGGATCTGGACGCGCTGTCCGGGCTCTCACTGACGGTGGGGGAAGGGGAACTGTTCGCGCTACTGGGACCGAACGGGTCTGGCAAGACGACGACGATCGAGATCCTGACCGGCCAGCGGACGCCGACCTCGGGCTCGGCGAGCGTGTTGGGCTACGATCCGGTCGCCGACCCGATGCCGGTGCGCCGGGAGATCGGGATTCTGCCAGAACGGGAGGACCCGCCAAGTTTCCTCACGCCGCGTGAGTACCTCGACTTCGTCTGTGAGGTCCGCGGGGTCGACGCACCCGACGAGCAGATCGAACACTGGGCCGATCGGCTGGCCTTCGGTGAGACGCTCGACTCGCTGTCGACGAACCTCTCGGAGGGACAGCGCCAGCGCGTGATGCTCGCCGCGGCGTTCGTCCACGAGCCCGAACTCGTGTTCATCGACGAGCCGCTGGTCAACCTCGATCCGATCATGCAAGAGCAGGTCAAGGGCCACCTGGCCGACTACTGTGCAGAGGGCAACACGCTGTTCCTCTCGACGCACTTCGTCGACGTGGCCCAGGAGCTGTGTACGAAGGTCGGGATCGTCACCGACGGTCAACTCGTGGCGACCTGCGATCCGCGGGAGTTCGGCGACGACGAACTGCTGGACTTCTTCATCCGGGAGGTCGACGCTGAGCGGGAGGCGGTCGTCCAGTGACGGGGGCGTCCAACCGCACGCTGCTGTCGTGGATGGTCCGCGAGGAGTGGCGCCTCCACAGCGAACTGTTCGGCGGGCGGCGCTTCGGCGCCTTTCCGGTGGTCGTCGCCGTCCTGACCGGTCTGGGGACGTATCTGCTCGCCCGGACCGGCACGCCGCCGGAATCGGTGATCGCGGGTCTGCACGCTTTGATCGCGCTGTTCGGGCTCCAAGTCGGGACCGTCGGGCTCGTCGGACGCGACGCGATGCGCGACGTCCTCGGCGACGTGACGCTGCTCATCTTCTCGGCCCGGACGCTCCCCCTGTCGATGGAGCGCCTCCTCTCGGTGTTCCTCGTCAAAGAGGTGATCTACTACTCGGGGCTGTTCATCACGCCCGTGCTGGCAGGCTACGGTACCGTCGCCGTCCTCGGTGGCACCGCCCTAGCAACCGTCGCGCTGGCGTGGCTGACGGTCACGCTCTCCTTTACGCTCGGCGTCACCGCCAGCCTCGCGCTGGCGGGTCTCGCGTCGCGAAACGGGCTCGCCCTTGGCGCGGCTGTGGTGGCTGTCACCGTCGCCGTCGTTGCCACTAACACCGATCCCGTCTCGCTGACACCCTACCGTCTGTTCACCGATCCGTCGCCGATCAGCGCCGTCGCAGCGGTGGGACCGTCGCTCGTGCTCGGGGTGCTCGGCATTGCCGTGTTCGAACCCGTCGAAGACGACGGCGAAGACGGCCGCCATCGCGTCCTCGACGGCGTGCTGACCGACATCGCGCCCGACGGGCTGACGCGCCGGCCGCTGCTGGCGGTCGCGCGTTCGGCCGGGTCAGTCTGGAAAGTCCTCTTCTCGATGGGCGTCCTGTTCGGGGTGACGGCGCTGGTCCTCCAGCAAGTGACGGCTGCGACTGGCATCGACCCGGGCCACGGCATCGCCTTCGGGACGCTTCTGGGACTGGGAGGATTCACGACCTACAGCTGGGTCACCCAGTTCGACGACCCGCGGGAGTACCTCCGGTATCCCGTGGGATACGACGACGTGTTCCGGGGAACGCTCCGGGCCTATCTCTTGCTGTCGGTCGCGGCTGGTCTCGTCTATCTCGCGGTGGCCCTCGTCTGGTATCCGGTGACCGAGGTCGTCCTGGGCGCGCTGATCCAGCCGCTGGTCGCGCTGTACGTCTTCGGTGTGACGGCCTACGTGACCGGGCTGACACCGAACGAACTGCTGTTCGATACGCCACGGTTCGCGCTCTTCGGTGGCGCGCTAGCCCTCCTCGCGACGCCGCTGGTCGTCACCGCACTGGCCGTCAGCATCGACCCGTTGCTGGTGAGAGTGGTCGCCGCTGCGGTCGCCATCGCCGGCGCGCTCGTCGGTGCGTTTCTGCTGCGACGGGCGGGACCGCGCTGGGAGGCCAGCCTGCGGGCGTGATCGCGCGTTCGCTCGTGACGGAGCGATTCCCCGGCCGTGTTGCGATCCCAACACGATTGAATACCTATAAGTGCCTATTCCCGCAATCACTGCACGACTGATACGGACAGTTGTAGACGTTTACCCAGTCGACCGCACGACATCGTGCGGTCGATCTGGTACAGACCGACAACTGTCCGTATGAACTGGTGATACCACGTGACGACACCGACCCGTGATCCGAATCAGCTTAGCGTGCTCGTCGTCGACGACAGCGACTTCTTCGCGGAGATGACGGCCGAGACCCTGGCGACGGACCACGGATTCACGACCGAAGCAGCGACGGGTCCCGAACGGGCGCTCGAATACTTCTCGAACAACGAGGTCGACTGTATCGTCAGCGACTACGAGATGCCGGGGATGGACGGGCTGGAGTTCCTGGAAGCAGTTCGTGAGAGCGACCCGGACCTCCCCTTCATCCTCCTGACCGGGCGCGGTGACGAGGAGGTCGCCAGCGACGCCATCGCCGCCGGAGTGACAGACTACCTCCTCAAGCTCGAAGTCGTCGAGGACAAGCAGTACGGCCGACTGGCGAACCGGATCAGGAACGTCGTCTCCAAGCGGCGCACACAGGCCAAGTACGAACTTCTGGTCGACAACTCGCCGGACCTGATCGCCCAGGTCGCTGCCGACGGGACGATCGTCGCAGCCAATCCCGCGATGGCGGCCTTCACTGACACTGAGCAGCCGGCGCTCGCCGGCCAGACGCTTGGCGACGTACTCGGGTCGGCCGGTGAGGAACGCACCGCGATCGGTCGGTCCGTCGTCGAGGAGGGTGAACCCACGCACGCCGAAGACGAGATCGACGGCCGCTCGTTCCACAACATCTACGTGCCGGTCGACCTCGGTGGCGACCGCCAGACCTTCCAGCTCGTCTCCCGGGACATCACCGAGCGTGTCGAGCGCGAGCGGGAACTCAAGCGCCAGAACGAGCGCCTGGAGGAGTTCGCCAGCGTGGTGAGCCACGACATGCGCAACCCGCTCAACGTGGCCCAGTCGGCGCTCAAGCTCCTGGAAGACGACGTCGACGACGGCGACGATCTCGTCGGGAAACTCGACCGCTCGCTCGACCGCATGGAGTCGCTCATCGACGACGTGCTGACGCTGGCTCGCGAGGGTCAGACCGTCGACGAACCCGGCGTCGTCGATCTGGGGACGATCGTGCGGGACGCCTGGATGGTCATCGACAGCGGCGAGTCGACGCTCGACATCGACTCCTCTGCCCGGATCATGGCCGACGACGGTCGCCTGGGGAGTATCTTCTCGAACCTCCTGGCCAACGCCATCGAACACAACGACGACCCGGTGACCGTCACTGTCGCGATCACCGACGACGGGTTCGTCGTCGCCGACGACGGTGACGGGATCGACGTGGCCGAAGGCGACGATCCGTTCGATATGGGCTACTCGACGGTCGTCGGCGGGACTGGCATGGGGCTGACGATCGTCGAGCGGGTCGCCGAAGCTCACGACTGGTCGGTCGAAATCGGAGAGAGCGAGGCGGGCGGCGTCGAAGTCCGGATCTCCGGGGTCACGTTCGTCGACGAGCACTGACCGGTCGATCTTTGTCGGTTCGATCCATAGAGCGGACGATGAGTCGCGGCATCGTCGTCGATCTCGACGGAACAGTGTATCGCGGAGACTCCCTCCTGCCGGGTGTCGACAGTGCGATTGCCCGCATCAGAGAGCAGTGCGAGTCGCTGTTGTTCTTCTCGAACAACCCGACCCACGACGGCGCTGCCTACGTCGATCGCCTCGTCGATATGGGGCTGTCGGTCGAACCGGGCGAGGCGTGTTCGGCGGCCGACGTGACCGTCGAATACCTGCGCGAACATCACTCAGACGACGAGATCTTCCTCGTCGGTGCCCAGTCGATCGACGAGATCCTCCGCGAGAACGGGCTCGTCACGACAGACGATCCGGTCGGGGCGTCGGTACTGCTGGGCGGCTGGACACCGGAGTTCCACTATCGCGACCTGGTCGACGCGCTCCGCGCCCACGACGAGGACGTTGCCTTTCTGGGGACCGATCCCGATCGCACGTTCCCGGCAGAGAACGGCGAACCGGAACCGGGATCGGGAGCGATCATCAACGCGCTCGCCGGCGTCCTAGAGACCGAACCGGACCGAATCCTGGGCAAACCGTCGCGGGAGGCGACGCGGACGGCGGTCGATCGGCTCGGTGTCCCGGCTTCGGACTGCCTCGTCGTCGGCGACCGGCTCTCGACGGACATCGCGATGGGCGAGCGTGCTGGCATGGAGACAGTCCTGGTGCTCTCGGGCGCGACCGATCGCGAGGATCTGGCCGCGAGCGACGTACAGCCCGACCACGTCGTCGACTCGATCGCCGATATCGACACTGTCCTCGATGGCTGATACGGACAGTTGTCGTTCTGTCCCAGATCGACCGCACGCAGTCGTGCGGTCGCCTGGGGAAACGTCGACAACTGACCGTACGACGTGGGTTGGTCGAGTACCGCCTGATTGACGGAAAGCTGTCAATTCACCATCTGATTTATCCCCTCCCGGCGCGTCGATTCGATTGCGCTCTCCGCGAGCGCGGTGTTTCCCAATGAGCGACATCCTCATGATCGTCGGCGATTTCGGTGAAGACTACGAGATAATGGTCCCGTTCCAGGCCCTCCAGATGGTCGGCCACGACGTGGACGCCGTCTGTCCCGAGCGGGAGGCCGGTGACGCGATCAAGACGGCGATCCACGACTTCCGGGGCGACCAGACGTACCTCGAAGAGCGGGGGCACAACTTCGAACTGAACGCCACGATGGCCGATATCGATCCGGCCGACTACGACGCGCTGGTCGTCCCCGGTGGACGCGCGCCCGAGTACCTCCGGACGTACGACGCGGTACTCGATGCAGTCCGGCACTTCTTCGAGGCCGACAAGCCCGTCGCCGCGCTGTGTCACGGCCCCCAGATCCTCGCCGCTGCGGACGTGCTCGACGGCTACGAGATGACCTCCTATCCCGCCGTGCAGGCCGAGTGTGAGGCCGCCGGCTGTTCCTGGGTCGACGAGGTCACCACCGACGGCAACCTCGTCACCGGGCAGGCGTGGCCGGACCACGACGAGTGGCTCGCGCAGTTCCTCGATCTGCTGGGCACCGATATCAGCCACGGCGAACCGGTCGCCGCGGACGACTAGGGCTCCTCACGGCCGTCGCATTCACCCGCCGTGTATCGCACGCGACCGCTTTTTCACGCCGCCACGATCCGGTAGACTGCTCCGTCTCGTGTGTTCGCCCCACCGCCGTCGGTCGTGCAGACGAGCAGTTCACCGTCCCCGTCGCGGCCGAAGGAGGTGAGCAGCGAGCCGATCCCCTCGATCGGGACCGTCGTCGTCGACCACTCGCCGTCCTCGCCCTCGCTGGCGACGAACAGCTGCCCGTTCGCCCGGTAGTCGCCGAACACGTAGCGACCGGCAAGCGCGGGGAGGGACTCGCCCTCGTAGACGTAGCCGCCGATCACGGAGATGCCCGAGATCTCCGCCCCGCCGTGTGGGTACGTGACGATCGGATCGCGGAGCGGCTCGCCGTCGTTCGTCTCGGTCGGGCAGTCGCTGGCCCGGAAACAGTCCGGTCCCTCGCGGACGTTCCAGCCGTAGTTGCCGCCGCGCTCGACGACGTTCACCTCCTCCCAGCTCGATTGCCCCACGTCGGCGACGAAGAACCGGCCGTCCGGACCGAACGAGAAGCGCCACGGGTTCCGCAGTCCCCAGGCGTACTGTTCGTCGAGTCCCGGTCCGTCGACGAGCGGGTTGTCGTCGGGAACGGCGTAGGGTCGATCCTCGCTGCCGTCGCTGGCCCCGTCGACGTCGAGTCGGAGGACACTCCCCAGCAGGTTCTCGGTCACGTCCTGGCCGTTGCCTCCGGTGACACCGCCGTACCAGTCCTCGACGTGGCCCCGACCCTGATCGCCGGCAGCGCCGCCGTCGCCGACGCCCACGTAGAGGTAGCCGTCGGGACCGAAAGTGACCGAGCCCGCGTTGTGGTTCGACTGCGGTTCCGGGATCGTCAGCAGGACACGCTCGGAGTCGGGATCGAAAGTCGTTCGGTCCTCGTCGGCGTGGAACTCCGAGAGGACGAACGAGTGGGAGTACCCGGACGGCGTCTCCTCGCCGGGCGGGCCGCTGTAGCGGACGAACGCTCGGCCGTTGTCCTCGAAGTCGGGATGGAGAGCGAGTCCGAGCAGGCCCATCTCCCGACCGGCGCCCTCGGCCAACCTGTCTCCCACGTCGAGTACGGGCTCCCGGGCCAGTCCGTCGTCCGTGAGTCGCCGAATCTCGCCGATCTGATCGACGACGTAGCGGCGGCCGGCGTCCGTTCTCTCGATCCCGACGGGCGAAGCCAGTCCGCTCGCGACCTGCTGGCCGGCCAGCCCAAGCCCGTCCAGATCGCTCGCTCGATCGCTGGAGTCGGCTGGATCTGTCGCCTCGGCATCGTCGTTCGGGCTGTCGGTGCCACCGCCCTGGCTCGCCTGTCCGGGGCTCTGGCAGCCAGCCAGTCCCGCCCCGACTGCGAGGCCGACGGCGAGAACCTCTCGGCGTGTGGGTGACGACTCGTCCATATCGCCACTGCGGCCTCTCGTCGGGTAACTGTTCCCCCGCGCAGAATAAACTCGAAACAATGGTACTGTGTTCGGTGGTCGAATGCTTTTTTACACAGGTCGCCAAACGAACGGGCATGGCGGACAAAGAAGACCTCAGAGAGCAGTTCACCGAAGCATTCCAGGACGCAGACTACCCGATTTCGAGTCCGATGGACCTCGTCCCGGCGCTGCCGAACGGGCCGTCGACGAAGTTCGAGTCGGGTGACTTCTCGATGACTGCGATGGAGCTGAACACGAAACTCGGCGGAGAGTTCCCCTACGAGAGCGTCGACGCGTTCGTCGACGACGTGGTCGAAGAGCTCGACGATCAGGGCCTGATCTGATACGGATTACTGTCGTCTCTGACCGGTGATCGCCGGGACGGGGTCGTCGATTACCGAGAAATAGCGACAGTAATCCGTATGAGCCGGCGGTTCTCTTCGACCGTCGACCGATCGCGAGCCACTGCGTTCTCGACTGCCCGGACGGACCCTCGGTCCCCGAATGCCGGCACTTATGCCCGTGGTGACGTAACGCACGCTCATGCAGTTCCTCTCGGACCTCGTCCAGACGTTCGGTCCGTTCCTGATCCCCGCGACCCTGTTCGTCGTGGGTGTGGGAGGATACGCCGTCCTCTGGATGCTGACTGGCCGGAATGACAGATGGGCCGACGAGAGCGACGGCGACGATGAGTCGTACGGAAAGTTGTAGCACTTTATCTGAGATCGTCGACTCCGTTCCGTCGATCACCCTCGGCAACGATACTTATTTCCTTGCGATGGTACTACCTTTCGGTAATGCTGAGCGCGAAAATGGAGGACTACCTCAAGGCCCTCTATCAGCTCCAGCGCGACGAGGACGGCCCGGTGTCGACCTCGTCGCTCGCCGAGGCGCTCGACGTGACGCCGCCGACGGCGTCGAGTATGCTCGATACGCTCGAAGAGCGCGGCTTCGTCGAGCGCGAGAAGTACAAGGGAGCACGGCTCTCGCCGGAGGGCGAGACCGTCGCGCTCGAAGTCGTGCGCCACCATCGGCTGCTGGAGACGTATCTCACCGAACACCTCGGCTACGACTGGTCGGAGGTCCACGACGAGGCCGACCGGCTCGAACACCACATCAGCGAGGAGTTCGAACGTCGCGTCGCCGCCGCCCTCGACGACCCGCAGTTCGATCCCCACGGCGACCCCATCCCAAGCGAGGCGCTGGAACCGCTGGACGAGGAACTCGGTGACACGCTGAGCGAACACGACACCGGCGACGTGGTCGTCGTCGAACGCGTGAGCGATCGGGACCCCGACGAACTCGCCTATCTCTCCGAGCGTGGGATCGCGCCGGACAGCCGTCTCGAGGTCGTCGACGTGGCACCGATCGGAATGGTGACTGTCGCCGTCGACGACCGAGAGGTGTCCCTGCCCGACCGCGTCGCAGAACTCATACACGTTCGGCCCGTGGATACACAGGAGAACACCGAACCAGCCTGACCATGGACACGCTCGACGACACCGATCGCGATATCCTCGAACTACTGCTCGAAGACGCCCGACGCCCGTACAGTGACATCGGGGACAGAGTCGGCCTCTCGGGACCGGCCGTCTCCGACCGCATCGAGCGATTGCAGGAACGCGGCCTGCTCCGAAAGTTCACCGTCGAAGTCGACCGCGGGATGCTCCGCGAGGGCGTTTCAGTCCTCGTGGAAGCGACGGTCGATCCCGACATCGCCGAGGAGGTCGCGACGAGACTCGCCACCGTCGAAGCCGTCGAACACGTCCTCCGGACGGTCGACGCGCGAATCGTGTTCACTGCGACCGTCCCCGAGGGCGACGTGACCGAACTGCTCGAAGCGGCCGACCTCCTCCAGTACGTCGAGGCGTTCGACGCCTCGATTCTGGCGAACACGGAGTGGTCTCCGGGCGTCGGGAGCGCCGAACTCGCACCGACCTGTGTCGAGTGTGGCAACACCGTCGACGAGGAAGGGACCAGTCGCGTCATCGAGGGGACGGAGTACTACTTCTGCTGTGAGTCCTGTGAGTCGCAGTTCGTCGAGACCTACGATCAGCTTCGCGACGGGATCTGAGAGTTCGAATCACGCTGTCGAGATCGACGACAGCTTACGATTCCAAAGTAGATCGCTCGTAGAGTGGCGTTTTCGAAGGGGCAAACCGCATGAATAGGGGGCCCGTATTGTAGAACACCATGAGTACGCGAACTACCAGGCTGGCGGTGACTGGCATGAGTTGTGCCAACTGCGCAGCCACGGTCGAGGACGCCATCGACGATCTCGACGGCGTCAGTTCGGTCGACGTGAACGCGGCCACCGACGAGGGGCGGGTCGAGTACGACCCCGCGGTCACGTCGCTGTCGGCGATCTACGACGCGATCGACCACGCGGGCTACGGAGCCGCACGCGAGTCGATCACGATCGGGATCACCGACATGTCCTGTGCGAACTGCGCCGAGACGAACGCCGAGGCCCTCGAGGAGCTGGCGGGCGTCATCGCGGCCGACGTGAACTACGCGACCGACGAGGCCCAGGTCACCTACAACCCCGAGGACGTCGACCGGTCGTCGATGTACGACGCCATCGAGTCGGCAGGGTACACACCCGTTCGCGACGACGGGGAAGACGGCGAGGGGAGTGAACAGAGCGATCAGGAACGGCGCGACCTCGCGCGACAGCGAGAGATCCGCCACCAGCTCCGCCTGACGCTGTTCGGTGGCGCGCTCTCGCTACCCCTGCTCGTGATGCTCGTCGACCACGTCTTCGGACTCGGCGTCCTCCCGGCGGAACCGTTCGGAATCGAACTGGGCTGGTTCGCCTTCGCGCTGGCGACGCCGGTCCAGATCGCGCTGGGCAAGCCATTCTACGTCAACTCTTACCGCGCGCTCGTCCGCAACGGTCGGGCGAACATGGACGTGCTGATCGCGCTCGGGTCGTCGACAGCGTACGTCTACAGCGTCGCGGCGCTGATCGGGCTCATTCCGGCTACCGGTCTCTACTTCGACACGGCGGCGCTGATCCTCGTGTTCATCACGCTCGGGAACTACCTCGAAGCCCGCTCGAAGGGGCAGGCCGGCGAGGCGATCCGCTCGCTGTTGGAGATGGAAGCCGAGACGGCCACGGTCGTCCGCGAGGACGGCAGTGAGGCGGAGATCCCGCTCGAAGAGGTCGAGGTCGGCGACCGGATGAAGGTCCGCCCCGGTGAGAAGGTGCCGACCGACGGCGTCGTCGTCGACGGCGAGTCCGCGGTCGACGAGTCGATGGTCACCGGCGAGTCCGTGCCCGTCGAGAAGGGCGAGGGTGACGACGTGATCGGGTCGACGGTGAACCAGAACGGGGTCCTCGTCGTCGAGGCGACGAAGGTCGGCGAGGAGACGGCGATCCAGCAGATCGTCACCCGCGTCAAGGACGCCCAGTCCCGCCAGCCCGACATCCAGCGCGTCGCCGACCGTATCTCGGCGTACTTCGTCCCCGCCGTGATCGGCAATGCCGTCCTCTGGGGCCTGCTGTGGTGGCAGTTCCCCGCCACACTGGCGGGGTTCGTCGAGTGGCTCCCGCTGTGGGGCCTGCTCGGGGGTGGCCCCGCTGTCGTCGGCGGTCCGATCGGTGTGGCGGAGTTCGCCATCGTCGTCTTCGCCAGCGCCGTCCTCATCGCCTGTCCCTGTGCGCTCGGTCTGGCGACGCCCGCGGCGACGATGGTCGGGACTGCCATCGGGGCGCGAAACGGCGTGCTCTTCGAGGGCGGCGACATCCTCGAACGTGTCCGGGACGTGGACGCCGTGGTCTTCGACAAGACGGGGACGCTGACGGAAGGCGAGATGGAACTGACCGACGTTGCCGTGGTCGAACCCGCGGCACCCGACGGCGGCGTGCCGGTCGGCGAAGCGAGTGAGGAGATGGCACCCCTCGACGAGGACGACGTGCTCGCGCTGGCGGCCAGTGCCGAACGAGAGAGTGAACATCCGCTGGCCGAAGCCATCGTCGCCGGCGCTCGCGAACGCGGTCTCGACCTCGACTCGCCGGAGTCCTTCGAGAACGTCCCCGGCAAGGGCATCCGCGCGACGCTCTCCCGCGGCGAGGTGTTCGTCGGCAGCGCCCGCCTGTTCGAACAGTACGATATCGATCCTGAACCGGCCCGCGAGGCCCGCGAACGTCTCGAATCCGAGGGCAAGACTGCGATGCTCGTCGGCCTCCGCCCGCGCGGCGAGAACGGTGAGATCGACGAGTCCAGCGGTCGCGTCGTGGGCGTCGTCGCCGACGCCGACACGATCAAAGAATCGGCCCAGCAGGCCGTCACTGATCTCCGCGAGCGCGGACTCGACGTGTGGATGATCACCGGCGACAACGGGCGGACCGCCCGCGCCGTCGCCGAGGCGGTCGGCATCGACCCCGACAACGTCATGGCAGAGGTCCTCCCCGAAGACAAGGCCGACGCCGTCGACGAGATCCAGTCCGACGGGAGCGAGGCGATGATGGTCGGCGACGGTGTCAACGACGCGCCCGCGCTGGCGACCGCAGCGGTCGGCTGTGCGATCGGTTCCGGGACCGACGTGGCCATCGAGGCCGCCGACGTGACGTTGATGCGCGACGATCCGGCCGACGTGCTCAAGGCGATCCGGATCTCCGAGGCGACCCTGTCCAAGATCAAGCAGAACCTCGTGTGGGCCCTCGGCTACAACACGGTGATGATCCCGCTGGCGTCGCTGGGCCTGCTCCAGCCCGTGCTGGCCGCGGGCGCGATGGCGCTGTCGAGCGTGTCGGTGCTGACCAACAGCCTGCTGTTCCGGAGTTACACGCCCGACGAAGACTACCGACTGCTGGGTCGGTTGCGATAGTGTACGGTCCCTACCGCCGTTTTCGCGAGCAATAGGAGGTCGACGGGTGGCGATCAGTCCCTCTCACAGAGCGTCGACGAGAGCGATCTGTTCACCTGGTATCGAATCGACCGCGTGGGTGACGAGGTGACCTGCTACGTGTCGACCGACGGCCGCGAGTGGGTCCCGGTCGATCAGCGACAGGTCACACTCGGCGACGAGGTTCACGTCGGGCTCGTGGGGACTAGTGCTGTCCCGGGCCGCGAGGCGCGGCTCACGTTCGAGAGTATCGACGTTCACGAGATCGAACCGTAGCGGTCGAGTGCTAACAGTTACAGCCGACAGTATCAAACCACCAGCGACCTGAGACACGGACAGATAGTGTCCCGAACGGACGACAGCGATGGCAGCGATGGCCGACCGTCCAGCGACGCTCCCACTCGACAGCCCACGGGGCTGCGCGTCAGACTCCGGTCCCTCTGGCGCGCGGTCGTCGTCATCTGGCAGTTCGTCCCGCTGGCGATCACGTTGCTCCGGGACCGGCGGCGCTTCCTCCTGTTCGGCAGTCGTCGCGACGTGACGAGCACTGACCGATATCGACGCGCTCGGGTTCTGAGGGAGACGTTCGTCGATCTCGGGCCGGCGTTCATCAAACTCGGACAGATGCTCTCGACGCGCCCGGACGCGCTCCCGGCCGAGTACGTCGACGTGCTCTCGGAACTCCAGGACAGAGTGCCGCCCGCCCCCTGGGACGAGATCGAACCCGAGATCGAGCGCGCGCTCGGCCCCGTCGACGAGGTCTTCGACGCGTTCGATCGCGAGCCGATCAGCGGCGCGAGCCTCGGACAGGTGTACGAGGCCGAGATCGACGGCCGCCGGGTCGCCGTGAAAGTGCTCCGCCCCAACGTCCGCCGTCGCGTCGAGTCGGACCTGCGGGTCGTCTCGACGCTGATCCCGCTACTTCGGTGGGCGTCACCACCGGGGCAAGCGTTCACGTTTGGCAACCTCGCGACGGAGTTCACCTCGACGATCCGCGAGGAGATGGACTACGCCCACGAATCGGCCCGCCTCGATGAGATCCGGGCGAACTTCGCCGACGTCGACGACGTGGCCATCCCCGAATCGCTACCCGAGTACTCGACAGATCGCGTCCTCACGATGAGCTACGTTGACGGGGTGAAGATCGACGATCTGGCGGGGATCCGCGAACTGGGGGTCGACGAGGAGCGTATCGTCCGGCGGCTCACCGAGATCTACATCAAGATGATCGTCGAGGACGGGGTCTTCCACGCCGATCCCCATCCGGGGAATCTCGCGGTCGAGCCCGACGGGACGATCGTCTTCTACGATTTCGGGATGACCGGCGAACTCGGCGCAGAGACCCGGTCCCATCTTGTCGACTTCTACGTCGGCATCGCGACCGACGACATCGACCAGGTGATCGACTCGTTCATCGCGATGGAGGCGCTCGATCCGACGGCCGATCGCCAGATGGTCCGGCAGCTGTTCGAGATGGCGTTCGAGCAGTTCCGCGGGGCCGACCTCGACGAGTTCGACGTGGAAGGGATCATCAGCGAGTTCGAGGGCGCGATGTACGACTTCCCGATGCGGATCCCCCAGGACCTCGCACACGTCGTCCGCGTGACGACGGTGCTGGACGGCGTGACGCGGGCACTCGCACCGGAGTACGACTTCCTCGAAGTCATCACCGAGTACGTCATGGAGCGTGGCATGGGGAGCGGGGGCGAGGAGATCCGCGAGCAGGTGACCGATCAGATTCGAGAGAGCGCCCGGGCGGCCGTCGAGGTCCCCGCCCGACTCGACGAGGGACTCGCTCGCGTCGAGCGCGGCGATCTCACTCTCTCGACCGTGATCGCCGACGACCGCGGCGCGTTCGAGCGAATGGCACGACGCCTCCTCTACGGCGTGCTGTTCAGTGCCGGCTTCCCGGTGATCGCGTATCTCTACTCGGTCGGGGCCGGTCGGGCGACCTTCGCGGCCAGCGGGGTGACGGCCCTGGTCGGCGTCGTCCTCCTGTGGTCCTTCCGCCGCCGGTCGGGGCCCGGGATCGGGCCTTCACCGCAGTTCACGCGACAGGAGATCCGACGCCGGCAGGGCGGTGACGACGGCTAGAGCCCGCCGTCGTCCGCTCGTGACCGGATCTCGGCTGCCCGTTCCCGGATCACTGCCCGCTCGTCGTCGCCCTTGTCGTCAAGGTGGCTGTACACGAGTCCCATCCGATGGTTCGACCGGAGTTCGTCCGCGTTGCGGTCGAGGAAGTCCCAGTACAGCGTGTTGAACGGACAGGCGTTCTCGCCGGTGGTCGCGTCCTCGTCGTACGGACAGCCGCTGCAGTGATCGCTCATCTTGTTGATGTAGTTGGCCGACGCGGCGTAGGGCTTGGATGCGAACACGCCCGAACCGTACAGCCCCATCTCGACGACGTTCGGCGTCGTCACCCAGTGAAACGCGTCGACGAACGCGGCGTGGAACCAGCGATTGAGCCGTGCCGGTTCGACGCCCAGCAACAGTCCGAAGTTCGAGAGCACCATCAGGCGCTCGATGTGGTGGGCGTACCCGCGCTGGCGGACGCCCCCGACCGCGTCCGAGAGGCAGGCCATCTCCGTTTCGCCGGTCCAGTAGAACGGCGGTAGTTCCTCGCCCGCCCCGAGCTGGTTCGCCGACGCCAGTTCGGGCATCTCTCGACGATAGACGTGCCTGAGGAACTCTCGCCAGCCCAGCACCTGCCGGACGAACCCCTCGACGCTGTTGAGCGGTGCGTCGCCGCGCTCGTACGCGTCGATCGCTCGCTCGACGACCTCGGCTGGACCGAGCAGGCCGAGGTTGAGCGAGGTCGACAGTAGGCTGTGGTGCATCGCCCACTCGCCCTCGACCATCGCGTCCTGATAGGGGCCGAACTCGGCCAGCCGCCCTTCGACGAAGGAGTCCAGTGCCCGGACGGCCTGTCGGCGCGTCACCGGCCACCGGAACGGACCGGGATCGGCCCAGTCCCCGCCGTACGGGGACTCTTCGTACCCGCCGTCGAACGATTCCTCGACCCACTCCTGGACGGCGCTGGTCGTCTCGTCCGGTTCGAACGCGGGCGGTTCGGTCGGTTCCCACCCCGCGGGTGGTGTCTCCCTGTTCTGGTCGTCGTAGTTCCACTCGCCGCCGACCGGGCTGTCGTCGTCCATCAGGTTCCCTGTCTCGCGGCGCATCTCCCGGTAGAACGTCTCCTGGCGATACGGCGGGTCGCCCATCCATTCGTCGAACGTAGCCGGCGAGCACAGGAAGCGCTCGTCCTCGACGACCGTCAGTGACCCGCCACGGTCCGCGATCAGTTCCCGAAGCCGGTCGACAGTGCCGTGACTCGCAGGCTCCATGACGACCAGTTCGTCGCCCGCATGGCGCTCGAAGTGCTCGTCGAACCCGTCGACAAACGTCGATCGATCGTGATAGAAGACGGTGCGGCCCGCGTCGCGCAGGTCGTCCCGGAAGTGACGCATTGCACTGAACACCAGCGTCAGCTTGTGCGGGTGGTACGGCAGTCGCCCCGCGAACGTGGTGTCCTCGATCATGAGTACCGGTTCGTCGGGCCGGCGGGCTACTGGCCCGCGCCGCCGCAGTAGCTGATCGCCCAGCACCAGTACGGTCACTGCCAAGCGCCCTCGCTCATTGGAGGGCATTCTGCTGGAGCCATCATCAATACCACGCCAACGTACGTAGGGTCAGGGAGCCGTTTGGCCGTGAGCGGGGTCGAATTAACGACTGACGGTGCTGCTTGTGAGGGACCCCCACCCGGCGGAAATCCCCTCGTTCGGCTCCCTTATTCGTCTACATCCCCTCGTTGTAACCGTCTATGACTGACACTCTGAATCGACGAACACTGCTTCGTAGCGCTGGTTCGATCGCCGCAGCCGGGCTCCTCGCTGGCTGTAGCGGCGGCGACGGCGGTGACGGTGAGAGCGGCGGTGACGGTGGGAGCGACGGCGACGGCGAGAGCGGAGAAGCGAGTCAGGAGGTCGCGGATTATCTCAGTGAGACCTCGAACTTCGACGGCACGGTTGCCGACATGACCGGTCAGGACACGGTTACTGTTGAGGTCGGCACCGAGGGTAACGGTGGCGCGTACGCCTTCGCACCGTCCGCTATCACGATCTCACAGGGTACGACCGTCGAATTCGACTGGACGGGCGAGGGGAGTACACACAACGTCGTCTCTGACGGGGACGGGCCCCTCGACTCCGGCAGTGCGGTCCAGGCCGAAGGCGTCCAGTACGAGTACACCTTCGAGGAAGCTGGCACGTATCTTTACAACTGTGTCCCCCACGAATCGCTCGGGATGAAGGGCGCGGTCGTCGTCGAGTAAGTGAGACCCCGACCGTAGAAGGGGTCTCGGAATCACCAGCGGGTGTCTCCGAACCGTTACCGGCTCACTCTGTCCACGGCAGTGGCTCGCCGAACGAGCCGTACGACGCGACCGATTCCAGTGGTTTCCGATCTTTCTTCCCCTGCAAGTCGTCGATGTCGAACGTCGGATAGCCGAAGCCGACGACGACCGGGATCGCCAGCTCGTCGGGGATATCGAGGAAGGCCCGATACCCATCGTCGTCGAGCGACGTGAAGATGCAGGACCCGAGGCCGCGGTCCCACGCCGCGAACTGCATGTGCGTGACGATCCGGCCGGCGTCGATTTCGTGGTAGTGGCGCTCCGGGTCGGTCGCGATCACGACTGCGAACGCGGCGTCGGCGACCCACTCACCGGAGTGACTCAACTCCGCCAGCCGCTCCAGTGCCGTGGGTTCGTCGACCAGAATCGGCCGCCAGTGCTGGCTGTTGTGCCCGCTCTGTGACAGTCGGCCAGCGTCGAGAATCTCTCGCTTATTCGCGTCCGATACCTCTTCGTCGGTGAACGCCCGGACCGATATTCGGGTCCGGATCACGTCCCACACGTCCATGCCCGTGTATTGGCCGGATTCGCTGTTAAGCGTTGTCGCCCCTCCGAAACTGTGCATGGGTTTCGAACCGGAGCCAGCTGGTCGACCTCGCTCCACTCTGCGCTGCGACTGGCAGGGTTCGAATCCCGCCAAGCCGGTTCGCTCTCTGTGGGCGTTGCACTGGCGTGGCGGCCGTTGGCTCAGTAGCTGAACGAACCATCCCTTCGGCCGTGGGACGGTCGAAATCGGACGCTTGCAATATCCGGTTCTCCTTGGCGACAAGGGATACGACGACCAGAATGTTCGCGCGTTAGCCCGTGAAGATGATGTTCGCCCGGTCATCAAGCATCGAGAATTTTCGCCGCTCCACAAGGCGTGGAACGCTCGGCTGGACGCTGATCTCTACGGATCACGCAGTCAATCAGAGACTGTTTACTCAACGCTCAAGCGAAAGTACGGTGTGTTTGTTCGATCACGACGGTGGTGGAAGCAGTTCCGTGAACTTACTATCACTTATCTTATCCACAACATCGACCGATCACTCTGAGTGGTCAAGACAGCGTAATAACTTCTCTACTCAAAGGAGCTATGTATCTTCGACTGGGGTTTAATCGTAAGTATTCAGCGTATGCGTCACAAATGGGTGAGTGGATAATACCAATGTCCTCACTGCTGGGCTCCGATGATCACTGGTTCACTGTTGCAGTTGCGTCTATCATCGTCGTGGTAGCGTATGGAGCGTTTTCAGTGCCGTGGTACTGGGCGTTGGTCGTAGGGGCGATTGTCTCTGGTGTGCTGGAATTAGCGATCGAGGAGATTCCACCGGATACAGATGAGTATGACTCCAGCCAGTATCAATTGTGGGAAAAGGCGTTTGGAGACACCCAAAATAACTCTGAGAACACAATTAAAGGAACAACGACTGATTCAGATGAATCCATAGAACATCTCCGCAATAGATACGCTCGTGGAGGACTCACCGACGAACAATTCGAGCGGAAGGTTGAGAAACTGCTTGAAACTGAGTCGCTAGATGACTCCGAGGAACGAGAAAAAGCGCGAGATCTGGTCACAGAACAAAACGGCTGACGTTGATTCTTTTGCAGGCTCCAGTGAGTGTCTGTTTCTAGTGAAAAATTCTGAAAAATAGTATTTCAATAGATCCGTATGACCGGACACTCAACAGACCTCGTACTTCGCCCATTAACACTGTTGCACTACTACGTATGGGCGATACATGGCTTACCCGAAAAAGCATCCAGAGGGAGTTTAGTCAGCTGCCTGGCCGCCGTCAACTGGTATCGTGACGCCGGTCACGAAGGAGGCGTCTTGGGAGCACAGGAACGCCACGACACTGGCCATCTCGTCCGGTTCAGCGCTGCGGCCCATTGGGACCTCAGACATGGCACTCGTATCGAACGGTAACTCACGAGGATCCGACCCGCCTGCCATCGTCTCCTGGATATTCGTCTCCGTGGGCCCGGGTGCGACGGCGTTGACCCGGACGCCCCGGTCGGCGTATTCGAGGGCGGCCGTCTTCGTGAGTCCCACGACGCCGTGTTTACTGGCGACGTAGTTACCGAGTCCACCCATCCCGACGAGTCCCGCCTCGGAGGCCGTATTCACGATCACTCCGCTGCCCTGTTCTTCCATCACGGGTAACTCGGCTTTCATTCCCGCCCAGACGCCCTTCAGATTGACAGCTATGAGTTGTTCCCAGTCTTCTTCTTCGATGTCAGTAATGTCCTGGAAGCCAGTGAGGATACCAGCGTTATTGTGGGCGATGTCGAGACTCCCGTACGTCTCGACAGCGACCTCGACGACCCGCTGGACCGCTTCAGGGTCAGCGACGTTGGCCGATACGAAGGTGGCAGACCCACCGTCGTCCTCAATGGATTCGACCACCTCTTTCCCTCGGTCTTCGTCAATATCGGAGACCACGACGTTCGCACCCTCGCTGGCGAGCCGCTGGGCTGTTGCGCGTCCAATTCCTGAGCCGGCACCGGTCACGAGCGCTGTCTTGTCAGTGAATCGGTCCATAGTATAACCTCACAAAGAAATATTCAGTCAAAATATATATACCTATGCTCCACTCTTCTGGTTTCATCGAATTTGCATGCACACTGATCAACTGAGACAGCAGACTGGAGCTGAAAGAAATCGCGTCGAAGGGCTGAATAGAACCTCTCTATTTAGCAGTCCAGTCCGTCGCTCGTCTACCCCGTTCATGACTCGGTCGGCGATCTGTGAATCGAGATTTTCCAGATAGCCGATAGCCTTCTCATACGGACCGTTGTCGGTCTGTCCCAGATCGACCGCGCGCAGTCGTGCGGTCGACCGGGTAAAAACGAGTGTATCGGCGTTCACTTCGAAGTCGTGTATGACCAAATACACTAAAGTAATCCCGATTGGGGGTCGACGACGAGCCTGAACCTGTACCACGTCCCTCCGTAGGATGCGACAACGTCAGTGAATCGTGTCAGGCCATCATAACTATCCAGTGACTGAAGATCAGCTGCGATTCCCAGCGTTTCGAGCACTTCAGCGAGCCCGTCAGAGAGTGGGGCATTTTCTTCGTACGCGGGCCGACCGTCCTCTTCGTTGACGGCAGCGTTCATCACTTCGTGGCCGTCGTCCGACAACGATGCTGCGTCTAATCGGGCATCGGGAACGGCCTCGGTCGCATACGTCTCAAAACTCTTCTGCGAGTCGCCGACCTGCTCCAGCGTGTAAGTCCATTCGGGAACGGCAACCGTTTGCTCTTGGGTCACGGCTCGGAACGTTTCGTCTTCGTAGTCGATATACTCGAACGGGGGCGTCGGGATGAGATCGCTGTCCTCGGGGGATAGGTCTTGATGGAACTGGATCGTCTGGAGTTCGTCGAACTCGGGGTCACCGAGGAAGCCGTCGTGGCTCGCGTAGACGGCATTGAGGGCAGCCTCAATTACCGCCCTGTCCTGGTCGGAGAAAGAGGAGAAGGGGGCGGTAGCGACCGTCGCGTCGTCCGGCGGCTGTTCATCTACTCGCTCACAGGCGAACACCCATCGGTCGAGTTCCAGTTGTCGCTCCTCGGTAACCTGCACCTCGTAGAAAACGCCGTCGCGTTCGAGGAATGCCGGCCGTGGACGCGTCTCCGTTCCCCAGCTTTGTCGCCACGCGCGCGGCCACTCCAGAACGGTCACACTCCCGGTGTCGAACAGTTCGTCAAGATATGCCTGTTTTGTCTCGCCGGTGTAATCGACCCGGGTGATAGCCGGCAATTCGACCGGTTCACGAAATAGATACGCCGTAGCGAACGAGTCCTCTATCTCATTTGCTATCAGGGCGTAATCACTGCCCGTGTCCGTGTCGACACAGCCGGCAGTCAAGGCTGCGCCTGCGACAACACCGGCTACCTGGAGGGCTGACCGGCGGGAAAATTTCATCTCTCTACAATCATCCCTCCCGTGACATAAAGACGTTTTGAATATCGTGCTGACTACAAGCTCTCTATGCAGTAGGCGGTTCCTGACAGCCATTGGGGTGATGGCTGGTCGGTCTGGTGAGTTGTTCTCCCGTATCTCGCAGACGACTTCTGAAAGAGTTCAGAGAGATCCCTTCTCGCTGTGATACCGCTTTGCTCTATATCTTGCACGCCGTTTCTGACAGATGCTCAGAAGACTCGGCTGGATCGCTGATGATGAACTTCTAGCAGTTCTCAGCTTTGTTGACCGCACGGTTGGACAGGGACTGCAGTGGGAACGGCATTCCACATCCAAAAATCAGTAGTAGAAACATCAATCTTGGAACCCCTCGTACAGTGATTGGCGCTACAGGTTCCGGTTCGATAGTCGAACGAATCGACCTTTCAGGCTTGAGGCGGCTGAATCCAGCCGCCCCAGACTCACTCGACGGCTTCGACCTTCGTGCCGCCGCAGTTACGGCAGGTCGAGATCTCGATGTCGGGTTCGGCGTAGTACTCTTCGCCGCAGGAGGGGCACCGGTGAGTGGGCTGGTTCTGGTCGTCGAGGCTGCCGGTGATCGTCACCGGAACGGTCGCGTCGAGCATGACTGCCTGACTGACGCTCCCGAAGATCAGCGAGCCCAGGGGCGAACGCTTACGTCCACCGAGGACGATCTGATCGGCGTCGATCTCCTCGGCCGCGGCGAGGATCGCCGTTGCCGGATTACCGCTCGTACTCGTCGTTTCGACAGCGATCCCGTCGTCGTGGAGTCGGTTCTGTGCCTGTTTACCGGCCGTGATCTGGGTCGGCGACGTGTCGTCGGCCACATTCTCCTCGTCGAATACGTGCAAGAGCGTCACGGAAACTTCTTCAGCGGCCGCCGGTAGCTGCAGGACGGCCTCGGCCTGTCCCATTACGCGCTCTAGGTCGCTGTCGATCGGCATGAGTACATTGTACATCGGTATCTTTCCACATGAGTACGTTTGATGCATATTTATATAGTAATATCGGACGGAATGCATGTTCTGCCACGGCGGGCCGACCGTGATCGCGGCCACGATCACGAGGTTCTGGATCGCCGCGGGAGGCCCGAAGTCGCTCTCTTTGAGATCGCGGAGCCGAGACACTTTCCGCAGGCCGGGAACTGATCGCCGTTCGGAGAGCTGAGTGCGCGACCTCGACGACGTCGGTATCTGTGCGTCCCTGTTGGTGAACTACTAGCAGTTCTCAGATATGGCGGCCAGGCACCTGTAGAGAGACATCTCGGGAAACAGCGTTCCACATTCTTGAACTACTAGTAGATGTAGCAGTGGCGCTGCAGGCTCCGGTTCGACTATCGGCCGAGCGCTCGACCGCATGGAATCTCTGCTCACGAATCTTGTTGTACTCTCTCGCGCAAATGACTCGATAACCTCTCCTGAACCCTCACGACACTGTGGGGGAAATCCCATCCCGGCTGACAGACCGGGTGGTGAGCCGGCGAGCAACCGCTGAGCCATCGACAACCGATCACCCAAACTCACTCGACGGCTTCGACCTTCGTCGCGCGGCAGTTACGACATTGTGAAGGCCGCGGTTGCCGGTTCGTCGTCACGGTCTCCGCGCTCCGCGTAGGCAAGCGTATAGTAATCCCTGTCGGCGACCTCAGCAGGGTCCGTTGTCACGACCGTTTCGCCGTCTTCCATGAAGAGTCGACGACCGTACGTCATTTCGTAGCCAGCCTCGACGAGTCCCTCGTGGGTCGCCGGCACGTCAGTCACCTTGAACAGAATCATCCGGTCGGGGCCGGTCGGGGCCGCCCCGGAATCGGCCTCACGTAACGCCAGTCCCGACCCGGCTTCGATCTCGATACCGAGCGCCGACGTGAACGCAGTTACCGACGACACACCCGGGACCGTCTCAACCTCGACATCCGAGTGAAACGCTGCGAGTGTCCGGCGCAGATGGCCAAACGTCGAGTAAATATTCGGATCGCCGAGCGTGACGAACGCTGCAGTGCCATCACGCGCTCGCGGTGCGACCGTTCGAGCCGCTTCACGCCACGCCTGGCGTAATTCGTCCGGTCGCGCGTCATCGGGAACGAAAGGTCGCTCAGCGTTGATTCCGACACGTACTCGACTGCGACAGACTCGGAGAGCCGTCCAGGCGTGTACACCAGGTCAGCCGTTTCGAGCACGCGCTTGCCGCGGAGCGTGATCAGGTCCGCTGCACCGGGACCGAGGCCCACGCCGTATAGCGTCATGCGTTTCCTCCATTCGATGCATGGGTATCAAAACTCGATACCCTGGCTTGAATACAGCGCATTAGTCGACAGTACCGAACGGAATAGTCATGGTAGTTTGTGTTTTCTCCCGGTACACTCGACACGCAGTGCGTGTTGGGACCATTCTTGTGGCTTGGAACCGTTGGCACGCCTATGTACGAACGGATCCTCGTTCCGACAGACGGGAGCGTCGGATCGGCCCACGTTGCCCTACAGGCGATCGACCTCGCGGAAACGTACAACGCGACGATTCACGTTCTCCACGTCATCGACGAGAGCGTGCGCGGACTCGTCGCCGGCTTTGGGGACGAGGAGAAACTCGAAGACCGTGGCCGCAAGGCTGTCGAACGCATCGCGGGGATGGCCCGCAACCACGGCGTCGACGTCGTGACGGCCATCGAGGTCGGCGACCCCCCACAGCGGATCGTGGACTACGCCGACGAGATCGACGCCGACCTGATCCTCTCGGGGACCCACGGCCGCTCCGGCGTTGAGCGGCGTCTCATTGGCAGTGTTGCCGAGCGTGTAGTCCGCACCGCCCCCTGCCCCGTCATGACTGTCAGGCTCCCGGAGACGGACGTAACCGTTGAAAACGAGAACGAGGCGGTGCATATTGCTCGTGACGCCCTCAAACAGAAAGGCATCGTTGCAACTGTCTCGGCCGCTGAGCGACAGACGAGCGTGTGGGTCGTCGATGCCGAAGAGGAGGGCGACTCGTACCTGATCTACATCGACCCCGTGACCCAACGGACAAGTATCATCTCGTAACTAATAGTTTCGTAAGAGTTGGCCCGAATTTTCCCCTCGCTCCGCTACACTGAACAATTCGGTAGAGATCGTACTCTGGCAGTGGAACTCTATGCTTACAGCCTGATCTTGTCTGCGTGTGATGTGATGGATCCCACGTTGCTCCGCGCATGAGCTGGCACAAGCAGACCGATCAATGACCGATTGATTACCCCCAGAGCGTTCGGCCATCGAAGCGCGCGAATCACAGGACACGCCAGACCGCGTTCAGCGACTGAACGAAATTAGCAGCGCAATCTGACCGCTGTAGGCGACGTAGGCCGCTGCAGTCCGGCGAACTTCCGGTTTCACGGGCGTGGCGGGCGTTCGCTCAGCAGCTGAACGAACCATCCTTTCGGCCGTGAGACGGCCGGTTTCCGGTGTGTGGATTCGGTCACCTATCGAGGCCCGGTTTTGTTTCGACGCACAGAATTGCATCACCTACCGAGTGTTATTGCCGACGTTCCGGTGAAGGAACGATCAATCACTGTCGATCTCTGTATGGCAGTGCTGGGATACAGTTTTCCAAATATCCCAGATATTGTGTGGTGGATGAAATATATCTATAAACCTTTCATACTAATTAAATACTATTGTGAAATGAGAAAACCCTCGTTCACTCTTGGATTTTCAACCCGTCTTTGGAAGTTCGACGACAAAAATTGAGCCTTCTGGTTCGTTATCTTCAATCCACACCTCCCCGCCAGAACTGGTGACAAGGGTATCAACGAGGTAGAGCCCCATCCCACTCCCTGTACTTTCCAAGCCACGTTTGCCTTTCCCGAAGAGGGTGTCTTTCTGGTCATCAGGGACGCCGGGACCGTTGTCCGCAATGCGGATAACCACGACGTCGTCTTGTTCGGTTGCCGAGACTGTTACTTCTGCCACCGCCTTGTCGTTGTGCTTGATTGCGTTTTTCAGCAGGTTCCGGAAAACAGAGGAAATCATATCGGTGGTGTTGATGGCGACAGATGGGATCGTCGTGCCGTAGGTCACAACCGCGTCCGGGTATGAAGATTGTACCTCGCTTACTTCTTTTTCGAGGACATACCGTAGATCGACCCGCTGGTCTTGCGCGGTGGCCGAGAGCATCGCGTCGGCTATCTCTCGCGCTGTCTCGGTGAGTTCAACAGCATGGTCGGCACTCTCCTGGATCGTGGTGATGTATTCTTTTACTTCATCGTCTCCACATTCGTCGACAAGCCTGTCGGCATTCGCAATGACGAGTTGCAAGTCGTTGCGAATGTCGTGGCGGAGCATTCCGTTCAGAATTTCGAGGTTATCTCGTTGCTGTTCAATCTCCTGCTCGTATTCCTTTAATTCAGTTATATCACGGGCATATCCAAGGACCGCATCTTCAGCCGTTTTAGCTGTTTTGTACGGTATTCGGGTAGTGTTGAAAATATGCTTCTCCCCGTCAGCACTCGTGAGTTCCTCTTCGAACGTCGTGGGTTCGCCAGACTCAATCACCTCTATATCACGTTGCCGGAGTGTCTCGTAGTGGTCAGTTTCTGGGAAAATCTCAGGCTCTGGTTTTCCTTCGATCTCTGTGGCTGTCGCACCAAGTAACTCAGCGTTTGCCTCATTCGAGAGCAACACCTCGTCGTCCCGGTTTTTCGCAAAGAGTGGATCCGGAATAAGATCGATGACCTGGCGTAACTCTTCGCGGGCCTGTTCGAGGGCCTGTTTTGACTCTTTGCGCTCGGTGATGTCTTGCGCGACTGCCACAAATCGCTGGTGGCTGCCGTCCTCGCCCATGATCGGGGCGATCGTCTGCTCTAATACGATCTGTTCACCGTCTGCCCGCTGATCGATTATTTCATCCTTCCACTGCTCGCCTGACAGGATCGTGTCCCAGAACCCCTCGTAAAATGACTCATCGTACTCTCCTGACTGAAGGATTTGCGGCGTCGCGCCGACGGCATCTGTCTCGCTGTATCCAGTTACAGCCTCGAAGGCAGGGTTGACGTATTCTATGGTTCCGTCGGTATCCGTGATGTAGACGGCGTGGGCTGTGTGCTCCACAGCCTCGCGGAACTGTTTGAGTTCCCGCTCGCGTTCCTTTCGATCTGTTATGTCAGTGAAGATGAGTACTCGTTCTTCTCCCGACTCGGTGGACAACTCTCGGTATTGGTAGTGCCGTGTTGTCGATTCCTCATTGAGTTCGACAGTGTCCGACCCCGCCGAAATCTGCTGAGCGACGTCCGCAACGAGGATCGTAGACAGTTCTTCACCGACTGGATCTGTCTCCACGAATAGCGGCTGTGCTGCACTGTTCACATCGACAACGCGATTGTTGCCATCGACGACGATGACCGCATCGTCGATCACTTCAAACACCACTGATCGAGCGGCCGGAGAGACCTCGACCAGTTGTGTAGAAAACAGGCCGAACCCGAGGAGCAGACAGGTCACCGCAAATCCGATTGGCGTTGGATCCAGCACCGGGTGGGGCCAGTTCCACCCGACATACAGAATATTTGTCAGCCAGGCAATCCCGATTGCGGGGAGCAAGACGAGCAGTTGGGCCCGATAAAATCGGGACCGTGTGAAGCCGGCATGAAGGAGGAGTCCCGATCCAATAGCGACTAACCCCCAGCCATAGACGACATAGAGCCAGTACCATGGGCCGACCGTTTGTATAGCGAGAACAGTCATATTGTTGATGACTGTCGTGATATAGTCACTGTAGAACAGGCCGTGTAGCTGCGTTGTCCCGACGATGGGGACAGTGACTGCTGGCATCAGAAGAAGTGAGATCGTCAGCCGTCGTGTTACCCACTGCGTCTTCCCATTGTAGAGCAGGGCGAACATGACAAACAGCACCGGTGCCGTAACTATCCCGACGTACTTGAATGTCGAGACTACGACAAACTCATCGAGTGTACTGGTAAATAACCGTGCAAGGGAACCGGTCGTCCAGATGCTTGCCGACACAAGTAGCACCGTGAAGGCCTGACCTAGCGATTTGTGCCAGTAGTTACGGGCGGTGTAGACTGCAACGCCCAGACTCACCACCGTCGTAAGAATATGTACGACGGTGTAGCTAAGGATAGCTGGCGACCCAGCGAATCCGTTGGCCATTACCATGTGGTACATAGTGCAGTTGAAAATAGTTACTGGTGTACAGACATCTACCTACATCTGAAGCCGTGAGCTATTGCTCGGTTCATGTAAAATAAAGGTAATTGTGGGGAACCCGTGAGATAAGATAGTGTTTGGAGTCACTTCCCGACGATATTTACCCTTGTTCGGATCAGAGGGGTGGTGTTAAGATTAGCTGATTCCGTGCGAAGTTGAAGGATCTGAGCCAGTTGTCAACTGTGTCTGGGTCAACGTGACTGAAACAGTTTGGTCGTATCGCAAAGCGGGCTAGAGTTTGCCGCTGGTGCTCTCAATTGAGAGGTCACAGCTCATTGCTGGTTTGGTCGATTGCTGGAGCAGTTCGTCGAGGAACGACTGGTAGTACTCGGGGTCAGCGTACTCACCAGTCGAAGCTGGAGTATCGCCTCTAATCTCTCCTTTGCCCAACTCATCCACTGGTTCTTACACCGCTTGCTGACCTCACCCATCAACCGTTCGGCGGGGTTCGAGGTCCACGGCACCTCGAACCCACGACAGCGTGCTCGACAAACGTCACGATCGACGGCACCCACCACCGAAGATACCTCGCAGCCTTCTCTGATCCGAACTGGTCCAACTGCCACGCTGTCTTCTCGATACGCTTGGTCGTTCGCGCGATCCGCTGACGGATCACCGCGAACTCCTCGTTGGGGCGGTGCTTGGCGACAGAGTTCTTCAGATGGAGCACCTCGTCGATCATCTCCGAGACGATCTCGTTGCGCTGATCCAGCGAGAAGACACCGTCATCCCAAAGATTGTAGTCCAGCCTTCGGCCGACATGGACGAGGTCAAGCTAGTGGTCGCGGTTCTCGTCAGTAAAGGACGTGACAATGATGCTATCCCCGTCACTGACGACCCACTGATTGCTTCGGTAGATAGCGCGGTATGGCATGGGAACCATGGCCCTGTATCCTGATCCAGTTCGAGTACAGAGGTGGGTGACTCGGGTTTGCTGGGTGTGGGATGGTACCGCGGCTTGGTCAATGACCGATTGATTACAGCCGTTGCGTTCGGCCATCGAAGCGCGCGAATCACAGGACACACCAGACCGCGTTCAGCGACTGAACGAAATTAGCAGCGCGATGTAACCGCCATAGGTGACGTATACCGCTGTCGTCCAGCGATTTTCCAGTTCCACGGGCGTGGCGGGCTTTCGTTCACGTGCTGAACGGGTCGTCCTTTAGGCCGTGAGACGGCCGAATTCGGACGCTTGAAATATCCGGTTCTCCCGTTGCTCGCCGTGGCTTGCCATCCTACGGTGGAAGATGGCGGTCGTAGATATTCCGACGGTGACCGACGGCCTCGACGCGGAGACGGTCGTCACTCCGGTCCCAGGTGATGATGGCGCGATAATCTCCAGCCCGGAGTTTGTAGTACGGATACCCCGAGAGCGGTTCGAGGCGATGTTCGGTCCAGTCCGTCGCCTCGTCTACCTTGTTCATGACTCGGTCGGCGACCTGTGAGTCGAGATTTTCCAGATGGTCGATAGCCTTCTCAGTGTATTCAACGTCAGTCATCCAGACCCAGCCGCTCGCGCGCCTCTTCGGCGGTTACCGTCTCGCCTTCATCTACCTGTTCACGACTCTCCTCCAGATCCGCGAGCGTGTCTTCGGAGAGCGTTGCCGGCGGATTCACCCAGTCCCGAAGCGCGTCCCTGATAGCTTCGGATTTGCTGGAGTACCCGCGCCGCTCCCACTCTTCGTCGATCCGCGTCAGCAGCGATTCTGGAACCCTGACATTGATCTTCTCCATGCGGTCGTTGCCGGAGTCTGTGTCGGTGCTCATATGCTGTGATACAATGGTATCACATTAAAACATTCGCACGCGAAGCCTGTCGAGTATACGTGTATAGATACCGCTATGAGTCCTACCAGAGACAGTCGACGCTCTCTGATACCGTGAAGATACAGCGTGTGGCTCGGTCACGGAAAATCGCCCAGAATTTCTTTCTACAGGTCTCGAACGACTTCTGCCGGCACCCCCGCGACGACGGTGTTGGCAGGCACGTCTTTCGTTACCACGGCACCGGCGGCCACGACCGAATTCTCACCAATCGTTACGTCGGGTAGTATCGTCGCATCGGCACCGATCCACGCATTGCGTTCGACAACTACCTCCCCCGGCACCAGCGTCTTTCGACGATCCACGTCCACCGGGTGATCTTCGGACGTAATAGTTACGTTCGAACTGATCATGACCTCGTCTTCGATGGTGATGCCGCCCAGGTCCAGAAACGAGCAGGCGTGATTGATGAAGACGTTGCGCCCCAAGCTGGTGTGCTTTCCAACGTTGATGTGAAACGGTGGGAAAATCGTCGTGCTCTCGTCGACTTCTTCGCCAATTATCTTCCCTACGTAGTGCCGAATCTCGTCTACGTCTGTCGCGGTATTCAGCTTCCTCGTCAAGCCTAGCGTTCTATCTACTTCCTCGGAGATTTTCTGATACCCCGGGTCATCCATCGGAACCTCCTCACCGGCTTTCAGCCGGTCGAAGATATCTCTTGGGAGGACCCGGACCGTCGCGGACTGGGCACGCTCGCTGATCATCGAGTCGAGATACTGGCTGCCTTCGTACTTCGCCCGGTAGGCTTCATCAATTCGGTCGTTCAGCCCCTCGTCAGCTATCGACTCAAACGAGACTTCCTTCGTCATCCCGGCCGCCTCGATCAGCCCGGTGCTTTCCCGAACGGCAGCCTGGTACCAACTCGAATCCTGACCGTTGTCGGCGCGCACGTAGAGATCGCCATCTACAGCGACGCTCCAGACCGACGTTGGTGTGCCGTCGGTTTCGCCGTCCTCACGGAACGTTGCAATCTGCAGGTCATCGGACTCGGCGATCTCGGTAAGTTCGTCTTCTGGCCATGGACTCATTTTGGATATGACTCCCACAAATCACTCGTGACCGCAAGTTTCTGAACACTACGCATCGACTTTCACCATGACCTTCACTGCCGCTCGCTCGTCCATCGCTTCGTAGCCGTCCGGCACGCCGTCGAGGTCGACGGTCTCCGTGAAGATCGGCGACGGGTCGAGCGTGCCCTGCAACACGCCGGCCATGAGTTCTTCGGCGTACGCCCGGACGGGTGCAGGGCCACCGGTGAACGAGGCGTTCCTGAAGAACAGTTGTTCGACGAACTCGGGGCTCTCGACGTGTGGGACACCGACGTAGCCAACGTTCCCACCCGGTCGGACCACCTGTGCAGCCGTCTCTAGCGCCGACTGCGCGCCCACGCATTCGAGGACGTGATTCGCGCCGCCGTGGGTGAGTTCGGTGACCTCCTGAATGGCGTCCTCGCCGCGGCTGGACACGGTCTCCGTCGCACCGAACTCCTCGGCGAGGTCCAGTCGGTCTTCGTGGTGACCGACCGCGATGATACGCTCGGCACCGAGACGTTTCGACGCGAGGACGCCACAGAGTCCGACCGCACCATCACCCACGACGACAGCCGTATCACCAGGGCTGACATCCGCGCTGACGGCAGCGTGGTGGCCCGTTCCCATCACGTCCGTCAGCGGGAGGAGCGCTTCCAGCGTCTCCTCGTCGTCGGCGTACCGGTCCGGCACGCGAACGAGCGTTCCGTTGGCCAGCGGAACCCGAAGCTTCTCTGCCTGTGCGCCGCCGACACCGAGCCCGTCCCAGAACCCGCCGTTGACACACGAGGTGTGAAGTCCCTTGCAACAGAATTCACACTGGCCACAGCTGGTCCCGAACGGGGCGAAGACCCTGTCTCCCGGTCGGACGTGTCGGACATCGTCACCGACTGCCTCGACGATGCCCATCGGTTCGTGGCCGATGGGCGTGCCCTCGTCGTATTCGTCTGCGCCGCGGTAGAGCCACAGATCCGAGCCGCAAATCGCGGTGTGTGTGATGCGAACGATCGCGTCGGTCGACTCCTCGATCTCTGGACCGCTTCTCTCTTCGACACGAATGTCGCCTGGCCCGTGATAGGTTGCTGCCTTCATCGTTTGAACTCATTCTAAGTTCGGAAGCTGGGATCCATAGATCCGATGCTATCAACAAAGTCTATTTATATACTATCAATCAGACGTTCGGGCTGACGAATCGGTCGTTACTGCGCGAGGGGCTCCAGACGGGGGGAGGAGCCGAGTGTTGCGGAAATGAGCTGGCTCTCGGCGCGGTTGAGGAGGTCGGACAACGATGGCTGGGAGATACCCAGCTCGTCTGCAAGCTCTTGAGCCGTCGTCTGGCGCGGCTGTTCGTAGTAGCCCCGAGACAGCGCGAGTGAGAGCGCCTCGTATTGTCGCTCCGTCAATCCGTACGGCACCGAATCTTCGGGCGTCGAGGGATCTTGCGTTATTGAGAGGATCTCGACCGAGATGCCGTGCTCCTCACAGCTGGTCTGGAACGTATTGAACGCGGGATAATCCTTGAAGACCTTCTGTTCGTACCAGCCCTCGGGAGTGATGCGTATGGCATCGACTAATCCAGCATCAGGTGTGTCTTCGAACGCGTCCGCGACCGACTCTCTCAGTACGACAGTCAACTTGTAGACCTCCTTTCCCCTTGCGCTCCCGATATCGGTCGCTTCGATGATTTCGTCGAGTGCCAGAAACTGCTCTTCAGAGAGAGGTTCAGTGGCGTCGATCTCGACGACGAACCGTTGGACGCCCTGTTCCAATCCCAGTACGTGTGGGCAGTGTACCTCGTCGATCTGTGGCAATTCGGCGATGCTGACGAGCGGTAGCAACGGTGAACGGAGATGGACCTCGGCAGTGATCGTCATTGTTGAGTATCACGTATTGACAGCGTTTCTCTCAAAGAGTTGGATACCCTCTATCTTTCCACTTGCGCTATTATCAAAGGGTAATCTATACCTCGGGGTGGATGTATGGCTGGACCTGGTCGACTGGTCAGACTCAGACTTCGTTGGGACCTCCGCCGTTCAGAGCTTTGTCTCCTCTAACTGACCAGTGTAGATCTCGCACCATCAAATTCGGTTGACCCAAGAGTCGCATATTCCAGTCAGGGGGTCTCCTGGATTGTTAGTTCGCTATCGTCCGCTTCGGCGAGAAAGTAGAGGTGACTGAACTCCGAGTCGGCGTCCTCACTTGTCCCATGCCAGTGTTCCTCGCCGGGTTCGAAGACAACCAGGTCTCCCTCTGATACTTCTCGTTCCTCTTCACGGTTGCCGACAATCCCGGGTCCTTCAGTGACATAGAGGATCTGCACGCCAGCGTGAGCGTGGAATTTGGTTCGCTCACCCGGGTGAAACGTGACTTCGGCCGAGCGAACGGTGATTCCATCGAAAGCGCTCTCGACACCCTCCGAGACCAACGGCGACCCGACTTGTACCGGATGGTCAGATTCTTCTCTGTCTGCGGACGGAACGTTTGTAACGTCCATGGTTCCCGTTATGGGACTACAGCCTTCAGTACAACGCTATGTAGAAAGTCTGTTTAAATACGATAGGGTTTCTTCGTCAATCGTGGCCAGCTACACGTACCGGTTCGTAGGGTTCTTCGAGATACTCTAAGTCGGAGTCTGAGAGGTCTATCTCAAGCGCTTCAACAGCCTGTTCCAGATGTTCGACGCTCGTAGTGCCCACGATTGGGACATCCACTAGATCCTTGTTGAAGTGCCAGGCCAGCGCAATCTGGGCCATCGTGACACCCTTCTCTTCAGCGAGTTCTTCGACACGTTCGTTGATTTCGATGCCTCCTCCATCTCGATAGGGGAACGCGTGGAGGATATCATCAGTTTCGCCCCGAGTTGTCGCTTCAGTTTCATCGTGAGGCCTCGTGAGGTAACCGTGTGCGAGGGGGCTCCATCCAATTACACCGACTCCTTCTTTGTCACAGAGGGGGAGCATTTCGCGTTCCTCCTCGCGGTAGGCTAGCGTGTGGTGCAGTTGCATCGTCTGGAATCGATCGAGGCCGAGATGCTCGCTCGTGTATAGGGCCTCCTGAAATTGATGGGCAAACATAGAAGACGCACCGATGTACCGAACTTTGTTTTGTCGTACAGCATCGTCGAGTGCCCTGAGCGTCTGTTCGATCGGGGTGTCGTAGTCCCAGCGATGGATCTGATAGAGGTCGACCGTCTCCATTCCGAGTCGGTCGAGCGAGTTCTCCAGTTCCTGCTCGGTGGTCTTGCGCGAGAGGCCAGACGCGTTCGGGTGGTCGTCGTCGTCGGAGAACAGGCGCGGTGGGAAGAACACCTTCGTTGCGACGACCTGTTCGTCACGGTCGTAGTCTCCGAGCACGTTTCCGAGGACACGCTCGCTGTTTCCGCTGGCATAGGCGTTGGCGGTATCGAAGAAGTTGATCCCCAAGTCGATCGCTCGCTCGATGATCTCGCGGCTGTCCTCCTCGTCCAAAATCCAGTCACGTCCCTCCGATGGGCCGAAGCTCATGCAGCCCAGACATATCTGCGAGACTTCCATGCCGGTCGAACCGAGTGTCGTGTATTCCATCTCTACACTCGGAACGAGGACCGGTTACCCGATGGATTCGACGCTATCTGGAAAGGGCGTTTAAGTTCACCTGCGAACTGAGTGCGGACGACATGAGCTGACGTTCGGCCCGGCGGAGTAGGTCAGACATCGCCGGTTGTGAGATACCCAGTTCATCAGCGAGTTCCTCAGTGGACACCTGACGTGGGCTCTCGTAGTATCCGCGGGCGAGTGCAACCGTCAGCGCCTCCTGCTGTCGGTCGGTGAGTCCGTACTCCGAGGAGTCGTCGTCATCCGAATCGGATTCCGGTGAGACCGAGAGCAACTCGAACCCGATATCGTATTCTTCACACCGGGACTGGAAGTCGGCGAAGCTCTCGAAACTCTGGAACACCTTTGTCTCGTGCCATCCCTCCGTGGTGATGGTCGTCGGTTCGATCTGTGCCGCATCGATCTGTTCCGGGGCGAATGCTTCCGAGACTTGGTCGTGGAGTTCAACGGTGAGTTGATAGACGACCTCGCCGTTCGCATTGCCGAGATGAGCCGTCTCGACGACTTCTTCGAGTCCCGCGAGATCGGCTTCGGAGACATCGTCGTCAGGGTCAAATTTGACGGTGTACACCCGTGAATCGCGTTCGAGACAGAGTCCATGGACGCACTCTATCTCGTTCGGGCCGAGCTTCTCAGGGATGCTAATCAGCGGCAGCATCGGAGAACTGAGAACGAATTCGGTCGTGATCGTCATGGTATGGATTTCGTTCTGATTGTAATTAAACTCATCAGATTATTCTCTGCTGGGTGGGGGGATTCAACGTGATGTCTGTGCACAGAACCCGCTCGTTTTGCTTATTTTACCCTCTGCATCTCGCACCTCCCTCCTACCCGGTAACCGATAGGTCTTTAATCGAGTTGTTTTCTCCCCCTTCCGAACTGAACAATTCGGTGGGTAGCGCAGTCTAGCAATGGAACTCTATTCTTACAGCTTGATCTTGTCTGAGTGTGATGTGATGGACTCCACGTTTTCGCCCATGAGGTGGCACAAGCAGATCAATCAATGACCGATTGATTACACCCAGAGCGTTCGGCCATCGAAGCGCGCGAATCACAGGACACGCCAGACCACGTTCAGCGATTGAACGAAATTAGCAGCGCAAAGTGACCGTAATACGTACCCAATACCGCTGCTGTCCGGCGTATTTCCGGTTCCACGGGCGTGGCGGGATTCGAACCCGCGATCGAGGGGTTAGGAACCCCTCGCCCTCGTCCACTAGGCCACACGCCCTATCGAAGCGTGTTCGAGGGTGCGAAAAATCCTTTCTATTCCGGCGTCGTCACTACCAGAGGGAAAAAACGGAGAAGACGTGGGGACCGAACGGACCGCGTTAGTTCGTGCTCGTCTCAGAGGCCGTCTCGTCGCCTGCCGTCTCGACGAACTCGGACTCTGGCTCTTCGGTTGCTCCGTCACCACTGGCGGGGCCTTCCTTGATGTCTTCGAGTTCCTGCTCGACTTCTTCGCGTCCCTTCTGGAACTCTCCCATCGCCTGGCCCGTCGAGCGAGCGAGCTTCGGAATCTTGTTCGCGCCGAACAGCAGGACCGCGATCAGGAGAATGATCATCATCTCCTGGGTCCCCGGCAAACCGATCTGCAGTAGGGTTGCTACCATTGTAGCAGGACGTAACGTGAGGTTTCTTATAGGCTTTTTGCTCAACGGAACCAGTCACCGGTCCGTTCGATAGTTCTTGGAACGCAAGGGACTTGATCTGGTACTCTCTAGGGGGACCCGATGGTCTCTACTGGCGACGAGGCGACGACGTTCACTGCACCGCTCGCGAACGGTGATCTCGATTCGTTCACGCTCGAGGAGCGACTCGACGAGGCACCGCTCGTGCTCGTCTTCTTCCCCGGCGCGTTCACGGGCACGTGCACTCACGAGATGAACACGTTCCAGGAGCGACTCGACGAGTTCAGCGACGCCGGCGCGTCCGTTTACGGCGTCAGCGTCGACACACCGTTTGCCCTCAACGAGTTCCGCGGCCAGCTCGGGCTCGACTTCGATCTGATCAGCGACACCAACCGGGAGATCGTCGACGAGTGGGACATCGCGATGGACTTCACCGAACTGGGTGTCGACGACGTGGCCAAGCGGTCCGTGATCGTCGTCGACGGCGACGGTGTCGTCCAGTACGCCTGGATCAGCGACGACCCCGGAGTCGAACCCGATTACGACGCTGTGCTCGATGCGGTCCAGTCCGCTTGATACGGAGTCTCGTAGACACGTCTCGGCGATCGTCGCTACGGGGTAGCCGATCGCCGGTCCAATGCTATCCGACCCCGTATGACAGCCCTCGATGACGCAGCCGAGACTTTTTCTCACTCGCTCGCGAACGTGTCTGCTATGAGCGAGGGTGAATCAGTCGGCGACAATGGGAGACACTACGAGCCGAGCGAAGAGCACGCGTTTCCGGACGAAAAGGTCAACGAAATTCTGGCGGCGATCGAATCGGATACCGAGATCCAGACGTATCTCCAGGCTCAGAACGTCAATCCGGTCACTCGAAAACGGTACAACGACCACGGGGCCAAACACATCGCGATCGTTCGCAACCGCGCGCTGTGCCTGTACGACCTGCTCAAGCGCGGCGGCGTGACGTTCAACGGCGCTGCCGAACAGGGCCTCGACGAGGCCGACGAGGCCGTGATCGTCGCGCTGGCCGCGACGCTCCACGACATCGGCCACGTCGTCCACCGCGACGACCACCCGTATTACTCGATCCCGCTGGCAGCGGACCTACTGGACGACTTCCTGCCGGACTTCTACGGCATCGAGGAGTCGGTGCGGATGAAAGGCGAGGTGCTGCACGCGATCCTCTGCCATCACACTGAAGAGGATCCACTGACGCTGGAGGCCGGTGTCGTCCGTGTCGCCGACGCGCTGGACATGGAGAGCGGCCGCTCGCGTATCCCCTATCACCACGGCGGGCGCGGGATCAACACGGTGTCGAGTCAGGCCATTAAGCGCGTCCTTCTACAGCCTGGCGACGACAAACCGGTCCTCGTCGAGATCGAGATGTCCAACGCAGCCGGCGTCTATCAGGTCGACAACCTCCTGAAGGCCAAGCTCCAGGACTCGGGCCTCGAATCTCACGTCCGTATCGTCGCGCTGAACAGCCGCGACGACGAGGACCAGCTCGTCGAACGGATCGAACTGTAAAAATATCGGTATTTACACGTTTCCCAATCGACGGTTTGGCATTAATCAGCCATCATTCCGATCTTACTCTCCGTATCTGGTGCATGAATTTATGATTGAGTTTTCAACGTTTGCGCATGAGTGGCGTTCTCTCGAACGCGAATTCGGATGCGTCGGAGACCGGGCAGTCGGACGGTTCCTACGGGTCTCTCACCAGTCATCTCCGGACGGCGCTCGGCCGACTGCATCGCCGTCTCCAGATGCGTCTTCGATCAGACGACCGTGACGACACCGACCAGACGCACGCCGCTCCAGGCGGCGATCCATCACACTGTGCGGAATCCGATCGGTTCCCCGATCGAGCCTATCCACTGACCTATCCCGGACGGGAGCTCGCCGAGGTCAACTCGACCGACGTCGTCGGTTTCGAGACGGAGGACGGACTCCGTCTCTCGGTGCCGGAGAACGCCGATGCGACGATCATCTCCGACCAGTGGGTCCCGGTCGAACGGTAGAGACGCACGTCGCTTCACTTCGGGTTTCCTCGCTTCGCTCTGATTTCCGTGGTTTAAATCTCTCCGACCCCACTATTGCTGTCGCGAGCAAGCCCGCGAGCGACAGCGTCGTGACCGGCGGAGGATTTGAACCAGACAGGACGCGCAGCGAAGTGAGCACGTCCTGGCGTGGTTCACAATCTCTCCGATCGAATACTCGACGCTCACGAATGTGTTCACGTCGAGTAATGCGGCGACCGGGATTTGAACCCGGGCCATGAGCTTGGAAGGCTCAGGTCCTACCACTAGACCACCGCCGCTCACTTCGTTCGCGACGAGGCTCGTAACGCGTCGCGTTACTTACCACCGCCGCATGCTTCGCCTGCGGCGTGCATCGACGGACTGTGTCCGTCTCGACACCGCCGCTCGGTTCGTCCACGCGAGGGTGAACGGCGACACCGGGACGCCTCCACGGCGCGTTCCGGCGTCGCTCAAACGTGAGTAACTCGCGCTGTTTTAAGGGCGTTTCCCTTCGGGACGCACGACGGCGTAGCAGTTGCCACTCGAGATCTCCAGCGAGTCGAGGGAGAGCGCGCTGGCCGCCACCTCGCGCTCGAATTCGGGGGGCGAGTAGATGTGATAGAACCGGGGTACTGTCCGTCCGCCGGGTAGCGTCCAGTCGATCGTCGTGTCGAATCCCGACTCGGCGTCGGGACTCGCGTCGAAGCGATCGTGGGCCGTCGACCACGCGCTCACGAGCGCGCGAGCGTCTGGCCTGAGCACCCGGGCCAGTTCGTCGAGGCTCGCCCGACGCGTGGCCGCCGTCGGCAGGTGATGGAGCGTGGCGACGTAGACTGCGAGGTCGACGGTGTCGTCCGCGAGCGAGAGGGTGGCGGCGTCGCCCTGGAGCAGCTCGATCCCGTCGACACCGTCGAGTCGGTCGCTGGCTGCGCCGAGGAGTTCGCGGCTCGCGTCGAGTCCGACGACGTGAGCAGCGGCGTCAGCCAGCAGTTCGGCGTGTCGGCCGTTGCCACAGCCGAGATCCAGCGCTCGCGCTGCGTCACCGCCGTCGTCGACGAACGCCTCGACTTCCGGCCAGGCGTACTCGCGGGTCTTCGAGAAGTGGCTGCCGATACGTTCGTAGGTCGCGCGCACGTCGGCTCGCGACGGATCCTCCGCCATGGTCGTTCCTCGCCACTCGCCGGCAAAGTGGCTTCGTTCCGTATCGTGACTGCGGTGCTCGCTGTCAGCAGGACCGGTCACTCAAGCTGGACTTACTCGCGCGACACCACTGTTCCGGCAGTGTGCAGTGAGCGATGCGACTCCCCGGGAACGCCACTATCAGCCCGATTCGGCCGAGATGGAGGCCGATAAGCCGATGTTTCAAAGCTGGCGAGCGCGGATAAGCCGGTCATTCTTTTCACTTTAGTATCCTTTTCCGCAGACGATATGGACGACAGCGATCACGGGCGTCGATCGACCGATCGACGAGAGACGCCTGCCGGCGGCGACGCGTCGTCACGGACACGACGGCGGTTCATCGCGACCGGACTCACCGGACTCGCAGGCACAGCACTCGGGGTCGGCTCCGCAGCCGGACGCAAGCGCGTCGGTGACGCGGTCGTCGCCGCGGCCGGCGGCGGTGACTACCAGTCGATCACCGCGGCGATCGACGACGCCAGTCCCGGCGACGTGCTCTGCGTGTATCCCGGCGAGTACGAGGGGACCGTCGTCGTCGACGTTCCCCAGCTTTCCCTCCTGTCGATGGTCCCCGGCGGAGCGACGATTCGAGACGGGTGGGCGGCGGCCAGTCCGGCCCTGACCGTCGCAGCGGACGGTGTACGGGTCCAGGGGTTTCGTGTAACTCATCCCGACGGTCGCCTCGGGATCAGCGTCGACGGCGGCCTCTCGAACGTCACAGTCGCGCTAAACTACGTGACCGGGATCGGTCCCTACCAGACGCCGGGCGCGACCGGTATCAACGTCGGGACGCCACAGACGGGACTCTCGATCGTCGAGAACGTCGTCGAGAACGTCTCCAGCGTCCTCGGCGAGGGGACCTCGTATCCAGTCTCGGAAGGGATCACGCTCAACGCCGCTCCGGACACCGGCGACGATGTCGAGACTACGGCAGAGGCCGCGCCCGCCGCACAGCAGACCGCGGCGCTGACCGATTCGGTCGTACGAGACAACGTCGTTCGCTGGTTGACGAGCGAGTACGCCTGCCGAGGGATCGCGCTCGCAGCCGATGCGGCTCGCCTCGACGTGCGCCATAACGACCTCTTCGGGATCGAAGCCACGAACGAGCGGGACGAACCCCGCACGTACGCCTGGGGGTTCCACGCGGGCGGCCGGAGCGACGCAGTTCGCTTCCAGGAGAACGTCGTCGACGACGTCCGGGCCTCGACGTACGTCGGAACAGGTGTCATGGTCCGGGGGCGACCCGACGGACTCACCGTCACGGAGAACGACCTCACGACGACGCTGGGCGTGCAAAACGAGACGACGACGGCGCTCGCGGCGACGCTGAACTGGTGGGGGCATCGGAACGGGCCACGATCGGTCCCGTCGAACCAGTCGGCTGACGACGGCAGTCGGCTCGACGGACAGGGCGCCTACGTGGGGCCGGTGCGGATCGAACCGTGGCTGACCGGAACGGTCCAGACGAACGACGGAGAGACGAACTGGTACGTCGACGGGCGGCTCTCGGAGACGACGCTCGACGAGCAGTCCGAACCAGAACAGTTTCGATTCCCCACTCTCCAGTAGCTGGAGAGATCAGTCGTACTTGTCCGGGTAGGCCTCGGCAAGGAGGTCCGGTCGTGCGTCCAGTCGTTCCCGGATCGGGTCGATGACCTCCGAGATGTACTCGCCGGCAGCGGGCTTCAGGTCGGCGGGGTGGAGCTCCTCGGCGAGGAAGTCCGACTCCAGTTCCTCGAACTCGTCGTACACGAGGTCACCGCCGTACTCCTCGGGCCGGTCGACGACGAACGACTCCCCGCGCTCTTCGAGGACCGGGAACACGAGGTACTCGAGGTACTCCAGGACGCCGTTGTTCTCGCGTTCGCCCATCGGGCAGTAGGCGTCCTCGATCTTCTCGACGACGGCGTCGTGGCTGTCGTTGAGGTTGACTTTCGACGACGGATCGGAGGCGCTCATCTCCGTGCCCTTCAGGCCCGACAGGAGCGGCGCGAAGATACACACCGGAGCGTCGTGGCCGTGGTTCGGCAGTGTCTCGCGAGCGAGCATGTAGATCCCGCGCTGGTCGTCGCCACCGTAGGCGATGTCAGCGTCCAGCGCCTTCACGTCCAGGGCCTGCATCAGCGAGTAGATCAGTCCCCCGAGGTTCGGGCTGTCGGACTCGCGGACGACTTCGCTGCCGGCCCGCTGTGCGCGGGCCAGCGTCGTCTCCGCGGCCATCCGGTACATGTCCAGCGTGTACTCCTCGTCGAGTTCGAAGTCGGTCCCGCGGACGAAAGTGACTGCTTCGGGGTCCGCCCCGGCGGCCTCGATCATCCCCTTGATGGCCTCCTGGTAGTACTCAGAGCGGGCGTCGAGCAGGTCGAACGGGCTCTTCTCGTCGTCGAGGTGAGCGTGCAGGTCCGCGATGAGGACGGTCACGTCGATGCCGGCCTCGATGAAGTCCGCGAGTTTGCGCATCGTCGTGTAGTGACCGATGTGCATCTCGCCGGTCGGCGCGTAACCGATGTAGGCCGAGGGAGTCCCCTCCTCGAAGAGCGCTGCCAGTTCCTCCTCTTTGATGACTTCAAGCGTGTGGCGGGTCGCCAGTTCCAGGCGATCGGCGGTGTCCATACCTCCGGTACCCGGCGCCGGTGAGTAAAACCTTCCATCTCCGTCGGCTCGCTGCCGGCTGCGACGAACTCAAACCCGTGGAAGCCAACACACTCCTATGTACACCGGGACCACGGAGGAGCCGTGCTGTCTGTGCGCCAGCGAGGAGACCCACACCCGGATCAACCTCCCGCCGCGGGCCGTCAATCTGATGAAACACGGGGACCCGATCGCGTGGCGTGATATCGAAAGTACGGTTACAATCTACTTCTGCGAGAGCGACTGGGAGACCGTCCGAGACCTCGTGCTGGACACCGGGATGAGTCCGCTCTCGCGGTGTAACGTCGCGTACGCCTCTTTCGACCTTCGGGCTGATTTCGAGGCGCTGCTCAACGACGTTCGCGAGGAACCCGACCAGCGCGAGCGCGAGCGTGAGATGCTCACCGACGCCGAGGAGACCATCGAAACCTACGGCGACGACCACTACGTCGAGGTGCGCGATCTCGTCGAGGCCCGCATCGTCAGGTGGGCCCTGGAGGACCTCGACGCGGCGGCGACGACTGAGTAAAAGGGACGGACTCTCTGAGAACAGTGCACGCGTGAGTTGTTTTCGTGGCAATCACGGACGAATCACCAATGCCGTAGGTGTGTGCCGATACCGCTATGAGTCCTGTCGGAAACCGAAGACGTTCTCCGAGGCGTGCGAGACACACAGCGCCGACCTCGCAGATCGCGCTATAAAAATGATCTAACTGGATCGGCCAAGTCACCATCAGCTTCCAATAAACGCTTATTCTCCTTGATACCGTTGTTCGAGCCAACGGATGGGCTTGTTCAACAAACTGGGCCGGCAGGTCGAACAGTTCAAACAGAACGCGAAGGAGGCGGCCGAGGAGTCGGATGTTTATCGGTGCCGGGCATGTGACGCCCAGTTCCACACCGACTATGACGAGTGTCCGGAGTGTGGCGCTGAAGAAATCACATCACAAACGGCTTCCGAGTGACGGTCTGCCCGTCGAGGCTCATACCGTCGGCTGTAACTGTTTCACGATAATCGCGACCTCGGGTCGAGAAATTCACCACAGACGTACAGCCGGCAGTATCAGCAGGCGCGCCCGTTCAGGCACGTCACTGTCGAAATCCGCTGTATCTCACACGCCGTTCCTGCTCAGTAACCGATCGGTGTTCGATCGAGGTGTTCCTTCGTCTTCTGTACGGAGCAATTGAGGAGAGTGACCAGTCGAATGTGTGAATTTTCTATACCACCCTCAAAACGAAGAATCGCTCCAGCGTGTATCCAAACTGTTTTGAGCGGGCATCGCAGTGTGTCAACCGATGACTGTACGTGCAGGTGTCCTGGGGGCCACTGGTGCGGTCGGACAGCGACTCATCCAGCTCCTTCACCCACACCCGAATTTCGAGATCGCAGCACTGACCGCGAGCGAATCCAGCGCGGGCAAGACGTACCGCGAGGCCGCGAAGTGGCGCATCGACGCCCCGATCCCTGACGACGTCGCGGAGATCGAGGTCGGCGCGACGACGCCGGAAGACGTGCCCGACGACGTGGATCTGATCTTCTCGTCGCTCCCCTCTAGCGTCGGTGCCGAGGTCGAACCAGAGTTCTGTGAGGCGGGCTACGTCGTCTCCTCGAACTCCTCGAACGGCCGGATGGACGAGGACGTCCCGCTGATCATCCCCGAGGTCAACGCCGAGCACGTCGACGTGATCGAGGTCCAGCGTGACGAACGCGGCTGGGACGGCGCGCTGCTGAAGAATCCCAACTGCTCGACGATCACGATGGTGCCGCCCCTGGCCGCGCTCGACGAGGCCTTCGGGCTGACGGACGTGCGCGTCTCGACGCTGCAAGCCGTCTCCGGCGCTGGCTACGACGGCGTCACGTCGATGGAGATCATCGACAACGCGATCCCGCACATCGGCGGCGAAGAGCAGAAGATGGAGACCGAGTCCCGAAAGCTGCTGGGCACGTTCGACGGCGCGGAGATCTCGCTTCACGGGATGGACGTGGCCGCCTCGTGTAACCGCATCGCGACGATCGACGGGCACCTCGAGAACGTCTGGGCCGACCTCGGCGAGGACGTGAGCGTCGCCGAGGCAGAAGACGCGATGGCCGAGGTGACGGGGATCGACCTCCCGTCCTCACCGGAACGACTGATCAAAGTGTTCGACGAGCCCGATCGACCCCAGCCCCGTCTCGATCGGAACCTGGAGGACGGCATGGGCGTCGGCGTCGGCGGCTTCCGCGAGACGGCCGACGGCGTCCAGTTCAACTGCCTCGCGCACAACACGATGCGCGGCGCGGCGGGTGCCAGCGTGCTGAACGGCGAACTGCTGCTCGAAAACGGCTACTTGTAGCGACTTTCCGTATCTTTTTGCGTTCGGTGCGTGTGACGACGTCCAATGGTGTCAACCGAGTCGAAAGTGCAGGCCGTGGCCGCTGTGGTCGCACTGGCGGTTCTCGCGGTCGGGGCGAGCCTGCTGGATCTCTCGCTCTGGTGGACACAGCCGTTGCTGGTCGGCGTCTTCGAGTCGATCGTGTTCGGTGGTACACATCTCTACTTCGTCGTCCGTGGTGGCGGCGGCGAACTTTCGCTCACTGCACGGCGACGGTTCCTGTGGGTGCTCGTCGCCTTCCTGGCGCTCGTTCCGCTGACCGTCCTCGTCGGTGACGCGACGATCGGTCCTGTCGCCGCCCGGCGGCTGTTGATGGGAGCACTGGGGGGAATCGCCGTGATCTACCTCGTGCTCGAAGGCGTCGCCGGCTACCGGGTGACCACGACACCGGACTAGGACAGATCGATTTGATTCTTCAAGCCGTCCCAGTCGCCGGTCTCCTCGGCCCGTCGGACGTTCTCGGCCAGGATGTCGGCGGTGCGCTCGTAGTACTCGGGGGTGTGACCGGAGGCGTGGGGGGTCACGAAGACGTTGTCGAAGCCCCACAGCGGGTGGTCTTCGGGCAGTGGCTCGGGATCGGTCACGTCGACCTGAGCGGCCCCGATGTGGTTGCTTCGAATCGCCGAGGTGAGCGCCTCGGTCTCGACGACCGGGCCGCGGGCGACGTTGACGAGGACGGCGTCCGTCCGCATCGTTCGGAACACCTGTTCGTCGAAGAGTCCCTCCGTGGCGTCGGTCAGCGGGCAGGCGACGGCGACGTACTCAGCGTCGGCGACAGCCTCGTGGATCTCGTCGAAGCCGTACACCTCGTCGGTCGGGCCCCCCTTCTCGGGCGTATAGCGGACGCCGATCGTCTCGACGTCGAACCCGGAGAGTCGCTCGACGATCGTCTGGCCGATCGCACCGAGACCGACGACGGCGACCGTCGAGCCGTTCAGTTCACTCGACTGGAGCGCGCGCCACTGGCGGTCCTGCTGGCGGCGGCGGGCCTCGAAGAACCGCCGCGCGAACGCGAGGAACGCCCCGATCACGTGCTCGGCCATGTTCGGACCGTGAACGCCAGAGGCGGTCGTCAGGGCGATGTCGCGCTCCGCGAAGGCGTCGAGCGGGAGGTGATCGTACCCGGCGTAGACGCTGGCGAACAACTCGATCTCGCGGGCCTCCTGGAGCAGTTCGTGGTCGAACGGGCCGGCTGAGACGACCGTCGCCGTCTCGACGGCCGCTCGCTCTTCGGCGGGCGTCTTCGCGACGGTCACGGTCGCTTCGGGCAGGCGCTCGCGGACAGCGCTCGCGTACTCGTCGACGCTCATCCCGTGGGCCTTCTGTCGCAGGATCGCGATCTCGGTCACAGGTCGAGCCTCCGTTCGTCTCTCACGGACATGATTCGATAGTTGGGGGGTGGCGTAATACGGATTACTGTCGCGACGTCCCTGCGATCGTCTCCTGCGCCGGGAGATCGTCGGGACGTATCGACACTACTCCGCACGGAACACTGCTGTCGCGCGAGTGCGGCGATCACCGTTGGTTTCGAAGCTGTGGGGGAGAAATCACTCGTAGAACGCCTCTCGTTGGATATTGAACGATTCGAACCGTCCGAAACGATGCCACAATTAAAGGGTATCCAGATAATCGGTAGTTGTAGAATGAGTGGTGACTGGGACACCGTACTCGTCGTCGACGACGATCCCGCTTGCCGGGATCTCCACTCGATCTGGCTCGAAGACGAGTACGAGGTGCTGACGGCCGCCCATGGGAAGGCGGCGATCGAACAGGTGGGGGCTGCGGACGTGATGCTCCTCGATCGAGAGATGCCGCGAATGAACGGAGAAGAGGTGGCAGAGCACGTCCACGACCACGAGCACGACTGCTTCGTCGTGATGCTTTCGGGCGTCGAACCGGACTTCGACATCCTCGAACTGCCGGTCGACGAGTACCTCACCAAGCCGGTCTCGCGGGAGGCCGTCCTGGAGGTGGTCGAGACGATGCTCTCGAGAGAAGTCTGTCAACGCCTGCTCCGGGAGTACTTCTCGCTGACCGCACGGAAAGCGACGCTCGAACTACGGAAGCGACCGGACGAACTCAACGACAGCCAGGAGTACCACGATCTGATCGCGGAACTGGAGGCCAAACGCGTCGCGCTGGACGAGATGCTCGAACAGTTCGACGGTGACTGGCGACAGGCGATTCTGGCCGCGGTCGGTGACGACGTCGGCAGTTCCGAATCACCACAGATTACGTGACGCCTGGCGAACAAGGAATTTAAGCCCCCTCCGAACAGGGGAGGCGTATGGAGCGCGTAGACGTCGCTATCGTCGGTGGTGGCCCGGCTGGCACGTCCGCAGCCAGCGCCGCGGCCGACCAGGGAGCCGAGGCCGTCGTTCTGGAAAAGGGGGTCCCCAGGGCCGACCGCGACCGGCTCGGACCCGATTCGACCGACGCCGCCGGCTTTCTGGACTACTGGATGGAGATTGCGGGGTTCGAACCCGAGGAGTTCCCCGAGTCGGTAAAGCTCGCGGACCTCGATGGCGCGGAGTTCATCGGCCCCTCCGAGTCCGTCCTCCTCGAAGACACCGGGATCGAATCGAGCTACCCCGGTTTCGGGTTCACGTTTCATCGAGCCCGATTCGACGACTGGTTGCGCGATCAGGCCGAGGACGCCGGTGCGGAGTACCGCGCCGGCACCAGTGTCACGGGCGTCGAGACGGACCTCTCGGACGGCCCCAGGCACACCCTGGAACTCGCCGGCGGTGAACCGATCGTCGCCGACGCACTCGTGCTCGCTGACGGTCCCCAGCGGACGATCACCGGGCGCGTCCTCGATCAGTTCCTGCCGGCGGACGGGACTCTCTCGGACCGGCTGCCGTCGACCAAAGCGAACCACATCGCCTACCAGGAACACCGCCGGATGCCCGAGGAGCTGTTCCCCGAAAAGAAGATCCAGTTCTGGTGGGGCGTGATGCCGGGCCACACCGCCTATCCGTGGATCTTCCCGAACGACGACAACGTCGCCCGCATCGGGCTGACGATGCCCATCGGACTGGACATCGACGACTACGACGCCAGCGAGTGGGCGCTCCTCCGCGAGGACGACGAGAAGATCCCGCAGGGACGCACCTACGTCGAGCGGCTGCTCGAACGGGAGTTCCCCGACTACGATCTGTCGGACTTCCCGCTGGTCGAAGACCGCGGCAAGTCGGCTGGGACCGAGACGTACCCGATCTCCTCGACGCGCCCGATCGACTCGCCCACGCAGGCCAACGTCGCCGTCGTCGGTGGAGCGATGGGTGCCACCTCCGCCTTCCACGAAGGCGGCGACCACGTCGCCGTTCGGTCGGGCTCGATCGCCGGCCGGCTCGCCGCGGAAGATTCGCTCGAACGGTACAACGACGCGTGGAAAGCGGCGATGGGGACGGAAGTCCGCCGGAACGTCGCGTTCGCAGAACTGGTGCGAGGCTTCGGTCCCGACAAGTGGGATCGTGTGTTCGGGACGGTCAGCAAGATGCAGACTGTCGATGGATCACTGTGGCGGCAGGCGCTCGCAGCCGGCACCCTCGGCATCTCGACCGTCGCCCGGTACAAGTGGCTCAAGCACCGCTACAGCGACGGCGGCTACGTCCAGCTCGCCGAACGCGACTACGTCCTGTAAGACCGCAACCCCTTACCCCGCGCACCGAGTACTGACCGACGCGTGCCTTTTGTCCCCGCCCGAGGCCCGTCTTTCGGGACGATGACAGTGCGGCGAACCCGGGCACGCGACAGTTGCAATCCGCGCTCGCGGCTGACGCCGCTCGCGCACCCGGGGTCGTCTCAGACGACTCCCGCCTCGGCGGTTACCACCGCCTCGGCACACGGTTGCGCGTAGCGCAACCCGCTTCAGCGCCCGGTCGCGCGCAGCGCGACCCGCCCGACACGAGGGTTTGCCGGCTAACTGGGCACACCGCCCCGGATGACGTCGGTCGTTAGTGTTTCGGGCGACATCACTTCGTCCGAGTACCGACAGTCCCGACCGGTGCCGGAGTTTTGGACTCCAAATCAGTACCGTCCCGAGTCACGCCATCGATCAACTCGCCACGCGCGTCTGCTTTCCCATCTCGGCCGGGTTTTTCATTCCCTCTTTGACGCCGAAGTTCACGAGCGCGGCGTTCTCGGGGAACGCGGCGAGGAACCCGAACGACAGCGACAGGGCGAGCGAGGCCCAGCAGAGCGCGTCTGTGATGTGGGCCTGCGAGGCGATCAGGAGGTCGGAGCCGATGGCGACGATCTCCATGACAGTGATCGACGGCGTCTCGCTGTACAGCGCGTCGGTCACTGCCTCCCGGAAGCCGACACCTTCCTGCATCAAGGGGCCGACGGTCAGGGAAAGGACGTGGACGTAGTGGTCGCGAGTGGTCGCGTCGAGTTCGTCGACCTGCGCATCCGTCCAGAACTGCTCGACGACTTCGTCGACTGTCTCCTCGACGACGTAGACGAGGAACGAACGGAAACGATCCTCCAGCGAGTCGCCGAGCGTCACGACATCGACCTCGGTGAGACGACCGAGTCCTGAGCCGGATTCTTGTAGATCTGGCCCGCAGCGACTGCACACGGTGTCCGGTCGACCGTGAAAGCGGATAGAATGATCCGTCTGACTGGTATCGAACGGCGACTTCGACGGGCCTTTTATTACCGAAGAGACGGCTATGATATTGTGTTGGGTGTGTATGGAAGCGACGTTCTACGGTGTTCTGGGGGTTCCCCGGGATGCCGACGACCAGACGATCGTCCGCGCGTTTCGTGAGCGCGCCAAGCAGTGTCATCCGGACGTGAGCGACCGTCCGGACGCACGGCAGGCGTTCAAGCGTCTCACGACAGCCCGGGACGTGCTCACCGATTCGACCGAGCGCGCTCGCTACGACCGCCTCGGGCACGCGGCGTACCTTCGCCAAACCGACGACTGCCCCGGGTGGGAACGACCTCAGGCTGATCCACCGACATGCGAGGGCTCCCGTGGTGCATCGACCGAGGACAGTACCGACGAGGCAGTCGCCGACGACGGTCACGCTGCCGGGAGGTCTCAGACGGGCCAGTCGATATCTGGCCACTCTGCGGCGGCCCGGGCCCGTCGGTACACGGGGAAAACGGGCGCGCGGACCTCGTCGAACGAAGTCTCTCGCCAGGGATCGTCGGCCGCCCCCGACGGGACGGCGACTGCGTATTACACCCCCGGACAGCGGGTGAACCCGGGGTCGGACGGCACCGTCGACTCGTTGGTCGACGCGGTTCGCGCGCTCGGCGTTTGGACCCTCGTCTACGCTCTGCTCGTGGTCAGTGCTGTCGGGACCGCGTGGCTGCTCCTGCTGTGGGGATCGTTCGATCCGCTCAGCATCACACTGGCGTCGGGTGTCCTCGTCACCGCGCTCACCGTCTCGACGCTCCACCTGTCTGTCCGTCTCTATCCGTGAGACGGAGGTTGTCGACGGTTGCTCGTACGGAGTATTGTAGATCGTTACCGGATCGACTGCGCGACCGCGTGCGCTCTCTCTGGGACAGCCCGACACCGTTCCGTATGAAGACGGCGCGGGGTTCCCGCAACGGTGCCCGACCGGGATGGCAAACCGTTTTTCCGAGTAGTTCTAACGACGGGTATGAACGTACGACGTGTCGGAGACCTCGGGCCGGACGAACGTCGGGCGCTGTTCGAGCGCGACGCCGGCGTCGAGGCGGTTCGAGACGATGTCGCGGAGATCGTCGGACGGGTCCGCGAGGAGGGCGACGTGGCGGTCCGGGAGTTCGCCGAAGAGTTCGACGGCGTGACCGTCGGTAACGTCGACATCACCGACGCCGCGGAGCGAGCGGCCGAAGCGATCGACGACCAGACGCGCTCGGCCATCGAGGACGCCGCGGCGAACGTCCGCGCGTTCCACGAGGCCCAGACGCCCGAAGACTGGCGCGACGAGTTCGACGGGCGGGAACTGGGCCGTCGGTATCGCCCTATCGAGAGCGCGGGCGTCTACGTCCCGGGAGGGACTGCCGCCTACCCCTCCAGCGCGTTGATGGGCGTCGTTCCGGCGAAGGTCGCTGGCGTCGAGCACGTCGCCGTCGCGACGCCGCCCGCCGAGGAGATCAACCCGGTGACGCTGGCCGCGATCCACATCGCCGGCGCGGACGTGGTGTACCAGGTCGGCGGTGCACAGGCGATCGCCGCGCTGGCCTACGGCACCGAGTCCGTCGACGCGGTCGACAAGGTCGTCGGCCCCGGCAACCGGTGGGTGACAGCTGCGAAGTCGATCGTCCGCGGCGACGTGGCCATCGACTTCCTCGCCGGCCCCTCGGAGATCATGGTGGTCGCCGACGAGAGCGCCGATCCGGAACTGGTCGCGGCCGACCTGGTAGCGCAGGCCGAACACGACGAGAACGCCTCCGTCGTGGCCGTCACCGACGACGAGGCGACCGCCGAAGCAGTCGTCGACGCCGTCGAAGAACAGGCTGGCGAGCGCGAGCGCGAGTCCGTGATCCGAGCGGCGCTGGACAACGAGGCCTCGGGCGTCTTCCTGGCCCGATCGATGAGCGAGGCCGTTCTCTTTGCCGAAGAGTACGCCGCCGAACACCTCTCGATCATGGCTGAGGACGACGAATCGATCCTCGATCGAATCCCATCGGCCGGTTCGGCGTTCCTCGGCCCGTACAGTCCGGTCGCCGCCGGCGACTACGCCAGCGGACCGAACCACGTGCTTCCAACCGGCGGCCAGGCCCGCATCACCGGTGGCCTGTCGGTCGACTCGTTCCTCCGATCGACGACCGTTCAGCGCCTCTCGGCCGAGTCGCTGGGCGAGATCGGGGAGACGATCACCACGCTGGCCGAAGCGGAGGGGCTAGAGGCCCACGCCGAGAGCGTCCGCAAGCGACTCGACGAGAACTGATCTGACACTGATCCACCAACCGAATGACGATCGCGACACCAATCGACGTGGCGACGGTCCAGGACGTGCCCGCGATCCAGCGGGTCGCCGAGTGGAGTTTCAACGGCGCGTACGACGAGCTCCTCGCCGAGGAGTTGATCGAGGCGATCCTCGACGAGTGGTACGCGACCGAACGCCTTCGTGAACAGATCACCGACCCCGAGAACGTGTTCCTCATCGCTCGTCGCGGCGGCCGGGTTCGGGGTTTCGTGGACGTGGCACCGCACGATTCCCCGGGCTCGTACTTCCTCTCGCGGCTCTACGTCGAGCCGTCGCTGTGGGGAAGTGGGATCGGGTCGGAACTGCTGATGGCGGCCATTCGGCACATCGACGGGGACTGTGAGCGTCTCGAACTGACGGTGCTGGACGGCAACGACCGGGCGATCGGGTTCTACGAGCGCCACGGCTTCGAGTACGTCACCTCCGAGACGACGGCGATCGGCCCCGTGGAACTCGAAGAACACGTCTACGGGAAAGATATCACGGACCGGCGTCAGGGTTAACACGTTCGGGGACGACTGATGGTGTATGAGCAGTACCGCCGAACCCGAACGGGGAGAGTCCGGCGTCGACGTGACCGAGCCAGCGGCAGAGGAGGCGATCGACCTCCTGGAGAGCGAGGAGATGGACATCGACGAGGCTGGACTGCGACTGTTCGTCCAGCAGGGAGGCTGTGCCGGTCTCTCCTACGGTATGCGGTTCGAGTACGAACCGGAACCGGACGACGAGGTGTTCGAACACAACGGACTTCGCGTGTTCATCGACCAGTCGAGTCTGAACTACATCGAGGGATCGGTACTCGACTTCGAGGGCGGGCTCCAGGGCGAGGGGTTCCACGTCCGCAATCCCAACGTCGAGTCCGAGTGTGGCTGTGGCGAGTCGTTCCGGACCTAGTCTTCTAGCTCGAACGCGACTTCGACCTCTGCCTGATACTCACGACCCTCGACACCGGCGATCTCGACGCCCATCTCCTCGACTTCCGCCCACTTGAGATTGTCCAGCGTCGCTTCCGCCCGACCAACGGCGTCGTCGACCGCTTCGTCGAAACTCTCTGCACTGGTTCCGATCAGCGTGATCTTTTTGAAGACCATGTGCTTCGTTCACACGGCCCACTCATAAAGCTCCGGCCAGCCCGGCGGACGGTGATCAACTTCGCCAGTACGCCGGCGTCAGGATGACGAGGACAGAGAGGATCTCCAGACGGCCGATCCACATCAGGAACACCATGTACAGCTTCGAGAACGCGGAGAAGGGCTCGTAGCTGTTCATCGGGCCGACCACGCCGAATCCCGGGCCGACGTTGCCGAGCGTCGCGATGGTCATACTCGCCGCCTCGAGCGCCGTCATCGCCACGCCGACCCGGACGGCGTCGAGATAGAGCAGGACCGTCGAGAGGACGAAGATCGTCAGGAAGACGAGGACGAACACGAAGATGCTCCGAACGGTCTCGTCCGTGGCTGCACGCTTGCCGATGCGGATCGGACGGATCGCTTCCGGGTGGATCGTCGTGAACAACTCACGGCCCATCGACTTCGAGACGACGTACCAGCGGATGATCTTGATCCCCCCTGCAGCCGAACCCGCAGACCCGCCGAGGAACATCGCGAACAGGAGTGTGAGCTTCGCCAGGTCGCTCCACGTGTTGAAGTCCATGCTCGCGTACCCCGTCGTCGTCACGATGGCGATCGACTGGAATAGTCCCTGTCGGAGCGACCGCTCGACGTAGCCAGGAATGGTTGCCACCTCCGTCGGGACGCTGGCCAGCCCCTGTCCGAGATACAGCACCGCCGCGAGGAACCCGCCGACCAGCAGCGTCGCGAACAGATACCACCGGAACTCGGCGTTCTTCACGAGGCGCGCGTGTTCGCCGGTGACTGCGTACCAGAACAGCGCGAAGTTCGTCCCGGCGACGACCATGAACACCATGATCGCCCACTGGATCGCCGGGCTGAACGCCTCGGCGCTCCGTGCTTCCGGCGAGAACCCACCCGTGGGCATCGTCGTCAGCGCGTGGGCGACGGCGTTGTACAGGTCCATGTTCGGCGCCTGCCCCGTCAGGTGGAGGACGTAGTACACCGCCGCTGCCAGCAGCGTGAACGCGGCGTAGATCTTCCACAGTGCCGCCGCAGTCCCGCGGATCCGCGGCGTCAGTTTGTCGATCTCGATACCCGGTGCCTCCTCCCGGACGAGTTGTGCCCCACCGACCGACAGTTCGGGCAGGATGGCGACCATCAGCACGACGATCCCCATCCCACCGAGCCACTGGGTGAGCTGTCGCCACAGCATCATGGCGTGGCCGTGAACGCCCACGTCGATCTGGCCCATGATCGTCGCCCCCGTCGTCGTGAAGCCCGACATCGACTCGAAGAGGGCGTTGTCCGGTTGTGCGAGCGTCCCCTGACCGGCGACGAGATACGGCACGGTACCGACGACCGGGACGAGCAGCCACGTCAGCGCGACCATCAGGAACCCCTCGCGGTGGCCCAGTTCGTCCTCGTCGGTGACGAACTCCAGCAGCGATCCCAGCCCCAGCGTGACGGCGATCCCCGCGAGGAAGGGGACCGGCGACTCGCCGTAGAGGAGCGCGACGACGACCGGGACAGCGAGCGGGACGCTGATGTACTTGCAAACGCTGCCGGTGAAATGTAGCGTCGACTGAACGTCGACGCGAAGGTCCAGATCCATGGCTCGTAGCGACGTCGAATCGGCGGGACCGATCTACCGTGAGGAGCTACTGGCTCGAACTTGAGGGTTTTGGGTTCATGCTGCGGTGGGGACTCCTACGCCGTGCGCGTCTCCAGCCACTCCGTGAACACGCCGACGACGTTCGTGAGATGAGCCGTCCCCCAGACTGCCACGATCACCGCGCCGATGGAGTCGAACACGAGATCCAGCATCGTGTCTTCCAGCCCGTACTGTGTGAGCACGGTCCCGGTGCCGAACATCGCCGCGCCCTGACTGACGGCGAACTCGATGACCTCCCATAACACTCCGAAGGCGATCACGAACAGCAGAATGAACACGAACATGAACCGCGGTGGGATGTGGATCCCGTCGGAGTGCTGGTCGAGCGCACGCACGGTGGTGTACCCTGCCGCTGCGACGACCGTCGACGAGAGCGTGTGCGTAACGTGGTCCCACCAGGGAATCGTCGCGTAGAAGTTCGCTTCGGCACCCGGTAGGCCGACCGTCCCCAGCGCGTGGAGCCAGACGGCGCCGGTGATCCACAGCGTCAGCCCGGTATCGAGCGGGATCCCGTAGTCGCGCTCGAGGACGGCGGGGAGCTGTGCCACGAGCAGACCGATCCCGACGTTGACGATGATCCCGGTCGACCCGCGTTCGACGCCGATGAAGAACATCCCGATCAGCGAGAGCTGCATCAACCGGGTGAGTCGACGCTGGGTCTGCTTGCTGATCCCGATCCAGTCTCTGAGCCTCATTCACCCACCTCCGTGGTGAACCGTTCCGCGGGGTCGATCTGTCGGCGCACGTAGTACGCGAAGACGAGCCCCCCGACGACGCCGGCGACGGTCGAGGCGACGAACTCGATCATCAGCGCGTGTTCGATCTCCGCCTCGGGGACGCCCTCGGTCAGCAACAACGTCGTCCCGAGCAGGATGTCGGAGGACCACCGGAGGACGGCCCAGATGCCCGCCGTCGCCAGTGTCGTCACGACGACGAACCCGATCGCGAAGCCGTCAGTCATCCGAACCGGTGTGAACAGGTGGAGCTCGACGGCGATGACCAGCGCGATAGCCGCCACCGAGAGATATGTGGCGATCTGGCCGGTCACCGGCACTGTCGCGAACGACCGGCCAAGCACCGGCAGCGCGGCCAGGGCCGTCACCTCCCAGGGGAGCATCGCCTGCCAGTTTCGCATGCGGATCGTCGGGAGCATGGCGAGCAGGGCCACTGCCAGCGCGAAGGCTCCCCACCACAGGAGATCACGCCAGACGCTCGTAACGATCGCGATTCCCAGTAGCGCGATCAGGAGCCACGAGAGGATGGCGTTGCTCCGCTGGCGCCGAAGCAGTTGCCCGAGGTCAGTACTCATTAGTGTCACGAAAGTGCCCCTCTGTGGAAACACTGTCGCACGAGGACGGATCGACCGCCTACAGCAGGACGTACACTGTGAGATACGCGAGTGCCGCCAGCGTCACCGCGGTCAGACCGGTCGCAACGGCTCGCGGCCAGTCGATCGCACGGAGTTCCCGGCGGAGCAACTGACGCTGGGTTACGCCGATCGCACCGACACCCAGCACGCTGAACACGAACTGATACGAGGTGTCCAGCGTCGGTGCCGGCAGGGTCAACGCGGCCACCGCGTACGCGACACCGATGGTCGCCTTGCGGTCGATATGCGACCGCAGGCGACGGTCGGTGAGTCGATAGAACACCGCCAGTCCCAGCCAGATGATCCCCAACTCGATCGCGAAAGCACCCAGCAAGTGCAACGTCGGATCCGCAGCGAGAGCTATCCGTTCGGTGACGATCGGAACGTCGAAGGGATAGAGCAACGCCGGCGGCTTTCCGGTGAACAGATCTCCGAGCGGGTGGGACAGGAGACCGAGCAGCGCCGCCGCGAACACCTCGCGCGTCGATAGCGTCAGGCGAGCCGAGACTCGGGCGAGTGCGAGAGCCGCGAGTACGAACACCAGCGTGACGCCACCGGCGATGGAGCCGCTTTCGACCGTCGCGGTCGCGACGACCGCACCGAGCAGGCCCACGGCGAGGAGTCGGCCGAGAGTCCGGTCGCGGTGCCACAGCGCCACAGCGCCTGCAGTGACGGCGCCCAGTACCATCGAGTGTGTCGGGCCCCTGTGGACGACGTTTCCGGTCTGCCAGAACGCATCGGTGGCGTCGAACACACCAGTGACGCCGTTCAGCAAGCCAAAGGGTCCGTAGAGGATATCGACGTCAGGGATCGTCGCGAACATCGCAGCGATCACGCCCAGCCAGAGCGCTCGCTGTCGGTCGTCCCTCCGGTAGAGGGCCACAGCTCCGACCAGTGCGAACGCTGCGACGCCGTGGCCAACGAACATTACCGGGTGTTCGCCGTCAGCGCGTATAAGTGTCTCGCGCAGGTGCTACCGTGGGTCACACTACCGACGTGTCTCACGGCGGACATTGTGGACAGAAGCGGTGAGTGTGTTTGCCACCGTGGGTATCAACTCGACGGTCGCAACACGTCGTACTCACCGTCATCCGCGACGCCAATGACGGCCCAGTCGTACTCGGGTTCTGCCATCGAAACCCGTCGATACGTCGTTGTCGCCGTCTCCATCTCGGTGACGAAACAGCGATGTTGTCCCTCTGTCGGGATCTGAGACGGTTCCGAACAGGTGACGTGGACGACCCGCCACTTGCGTTCGGCACGAAGTTCACTGTCTGTACGCGACACTGAGTACCCGAGATCGGCGAAAATCGACGAAGCGTGCTCGGCCAGGGATGTGGTAACGGCACCCATCTGTCAACAAATACCACTGCACATCTCTTAAGTATTTGCACCGTACGAAAATTCGACCGAAGATCGGCATTGTGAAACCGTCTTCCGTCGATTTCAGCCGAGCTTACCGAGAAGCGAGGAGAACGCCACGCGCTTCAGCGCGCGGAGGGTGTCATTCGTGGGCGGCGTCCCACTCGTCGGGCTTGCGAACGTTGCTGCACTCGTTGCACTGGACCCGTCCCATCGCGTCCATCGCGTTGTCGAAGGTCTCACAGTTCGAGCAGAAGTACCCCCAGCGAGTCGACCCGTCTTCGTCGGTGTAGACGACGTAGAACGGGCCTTTCGATCCGATCTCGGCCTCGTCGTCGTCGACGTACAGTGTGCGCCCGTCGGGACCGTCGCGTGGTTCCATGCCCGCACGTGACAGCGCGATTCCCATAGCCGTTGTCCTCTTCGCGCGCACGACGGTGTGACCGATACGGATGAGAGCACAACGTTTGTACGGGCGACAGTAGTACGTCCGAGAAATGAGTCTCGTCGTCGTTCCCGTCAGGTATCCCCTCTCGGAACACTCGAGGGCGACGCTGGAGACCGCCATCCGCGTCGCCGACGAGCAGGATGCCGCTCTGACCGTGCTCCACGTCAACCTCTATCAGAACAGCCATCGGGTCACCCGTGCCGAACTCCGCGACGCCGTCCAGACCGAGTTCGGCCGCCTCCCACGGACCAGCTATTCGGTCACCTCCGGTATCCTCGTCGAGGAGACCATCCTCGAAGAGGTCGTCGCGCTGGATGCCGACGTCGTCGTCATCGGGAAGAAACAGGCCGGGCGGTGGCGGTCGATGATCCGCAGGCTCACCGACGACATGGACATCGAGCGGTTCTTGCGCGAGGAACTGGACTGCGAGATCGTCACTGCGCAACTCGACTAAAGGTAGTGTCACTCTGTCGTTAGCCGGTCGACGGTCGTGGCGATGTCTTCGACCGTCGCGGCTTGTTCCTCGTTTGCAGCCGCGATCTGCTCGGCTTCGGAAGCGACTGTGTCAGCGCGCGAGACGAGTTCGTCGAGCATACTGGCGACTTCCTCCGTGCTCGCCGCCTGATCGTCGGTGGCGGCCGACACCTCTCGGATTCCCTGGGCAGTCTCCGAGACGGCGGACGCGATATCGTCGAGCAGTTCGGTCGCCCGCTCGACGCGCGCGATGCCGCGATCGATCTGCGTCGTCGTCGCTTCGAGACTGGTGACCGTGTCGTCGGTCTCGGCCTGGATATCGGCCACGAGTCGCTCGATCTCCTGTGCGCGGTCCTGTGACTCCCCGGCGAGAGCTTTGACTTCGTTGGCGACGACCGCGAAGCCAGCGCCGGCCTCCCCGGCACGCGCTGCCTCGATCGAGGCGTTGAGCGCGAGGATGTTCGTCTGTTCGGCGATGTCGTTGATCATCTCGACCACGTCGTCGATCTCGCCCACCCGTGCCTGGAGATCGTCTACGTCGTCGGCCACTTCGTCGACGGCCGCCCCGACATCGTCCATCACTTCGCGGGCGTCGCTGGCGACCGCCTGCCCGTCTTCAGTCAGTTCCTGTGCGTTCTCGCTGCTGCCCTCGACCTCTGTCGCGCTGGCCGCGACTTCCTCGACGGTCGCACTCAGGTTCGAGATCTCGCTCGTGATCGTCTGGATCCGCTCGGACTGCTCGTCGGTGAGCTCCGAGATCTGTTCGGAACTATCGGCGACGTTTTCGGCCGACCGACGGAGTTCGTCGATCGGATTCTCGATGTCGTCTTCGACTTCTTCGGCGAGGCGTTCGTGGCGCTCGACCGCGGCCGAGAGCTGTTCGTTGTACGAGTGGATGTACGTGTCCGCCACGACCTGCATGTCGAGGTTGATGACCCGGAGGATCGCCAGTAGATCGTCGCGGAAGTCGTCGACGACATCACTCGTCGCCGTTTCGAGTTCAGCGGCCCATGCGTCGTCTGAATCGCCGTCGGCAGTTCCATCGTTGGTTGCCTGACCCACGCCCGCCGATCGGAGTCTGTCGACGAGTCTCGACTGGAGTCGATCGGTCAACAGCGGCAACAGGAGGTCGTAGTAGACCCCGTACTGACCGATGTACTGGTGCATCGGCATATCGAGCATATCGTGGAGTTTCCCGATCCGTGCCCGGTTCTCGAAGTAGCTCCGATCGTACTCGCCTCTCGCGAGTGTGACGAGGTAGGCCTGCTGGGTCTCCTTGAGCGCGTCGACGCCTTTCGGCGACCGTTCGATCACTTCGATCGTCTCGTCGTACTCGTACAGATGATCGTAGAACCGTTCACCGATCTCTTCGGCGTTCTGCTCGAACGTTTCACGCATCGCTGCGAGCCGTTCCGCGTCGTCGGTGTCGAAACCGACGAACTCCTTGCGCCACTCGATTTCCCCCTCGTCGAGTCCGATCTCAGAGAAAAGAGCGCCCGCATCGACCTGCTCGCTCAGGCCGCCCTGACCGAACATGGCCTCGTATTCATCCATGAAAGACAATCTATACTTTCGGATATAAGCGTTCGCTCCCGAAACGCACTCCCGAATACCCATCGCGAGCCCGTACCTTACTGACCGCCGTCGGTGGCAGCGACGCGCTCGCCTTCGACGGGTTGCGAACCACGAGTTGCCACGTCGAACGTGTCCAGCATCTCCAGCAGTTCGCCCGTTCGTCTGTCCATCTCACCCACGTCCTCCGACACGGCGTCGACGGTCGCGCTCTGTTGCTGGGTCGCCGTCGCGACCCGTTCGGCCTCGTCACGGGTCTGCTCGCTGACGGCGGTCAGATCGTCGACCATCTCCACGACCTGCTGGGTCGTCTCGGCCTGCTCGCTGGTCGCGTTAGAGATCTCTTGCATCGCGTCGTCGACGTCATCGACGACCGTCACGAGGTCCTCGAAGTCCCGCAGTGCGGACTCGATGGTGTCGGTCGACCGGGTGAACTGTTCGTCCATCGCCCTGACCTCCGTCACGGTGTCGTCGGCCTCTTCGCTGACTGTCTCGATCAGTTCGGAGATGTCGTCTGCCGACGCTCGCGTCTCTTCAGCGAGGGCCTTGACCTCGTCGGCAACGACGGCGAACCCGTCGCCGACGCCGTCGGCGCGGGCGGCCTCGATCGACGCGTTCAGCGCCAGCATATTGGTCTGTTCGGCGATGTCGCTGATCACGTCAACGATCTCTTCGACGGACTCGATGCGGTCGCCGAGCCCCTCGACTGCGGTGGCGATGCGGTCGATCCGCGATTCGAGTTCGTCCAGTTCGTCGAGTGCATCGACGGCGTCTTCACGCCCGCTTCGACCGCGCTGAGCGGCCTCGCGGGCGGTGGTGGCGGCGTCGTCGGCCGTGGCGGCGATCTCCTCGACCGTCGCCGACAGCGTGCTCATCTCGTTGGACACGTCCTCGTGGCGTTCGGTCTGTCTGCTGGCTCCGTCAGAGATCTCTGTGACCGACCGGGCGATCTCCTCGCTGGCTTGGTCGACTTCGACCATGTTCTCGTCGACCCGTTCGCTCGCCGTGGCGACCGAATCAGCGAAACTGGTTACGTCGCCGATCGTGCCGGCCAGCGTCGTCAGCAGGTCGTTGTAGTTCGTGACCACACGGTCGAACAGTTCGTCGTCGCCCTCGATTGCGTCGCCGTCGATCGTCGCCGTCAGGTCCCCTTCTTTTGCCGCTTCGGCCGCGGTGGCGAACGTCTCGACCAGTTCCTGGAGCCGCTGGGAGCGGACCTCCAGTCGCTCGGTCATCTGCTGGAGTTCGTCAGTGTAGGTTTCGAGACTGCTCGCCATCCGATCGAGGGACTCGCCGACAGTGCCAGGCACGTCTTCGTCGAGGGCCTCGTCGTCGAAGTCGTGGGCTGCGAGTGCGTCGGACTGCCGTGAGACCGTCTCGAAGTAGCCGTGCACGTGTTCGAACGAATCGACGAGCGTTCCGATCTCGTCTGGCTGATCGGTATCGGGGACCTCGATGTCGACTTCCCCGTCGGCGATCTGGTCGGCGCTGTCGGCCAGTGACGTGATCGGGTCGACGATGTCCTCACGCGTGATGAAGACGGTGTTCGCGAAGACGACGATCGCCCCGAAGAGCAGGGCGACGGTCAATAGCAACTGTGTTATCCCGGAGAGAAGCAGTGAAACGACGGCCAGCGTTATCGAAACGCCGAACTGGATCGCGACCGCGGCGAGAACTTTCCGTTCGAGCGACTCGTCGACGCCGACTATCGTCAACGATCGGCGTATCTGGGTCTTGTACCAGCCGACAGGGGACGTGGTCATGCGTATCTGAGAGCAGTCGGTCTGGCGTTGTTAATCTGTCCCGCCCTTCTCAGTAATTGATAACGACCGCTATATCAAGTGGTTCGTAATTTCACCTATGACAATCGTGGTTCGATTCGTCCTGGGTGTCGATCACTCGCACGTCGAGGCTGCCGTCGACGACCACGGTCGCAGTCCCGTCGTCCGACTCGAACAGGAGTTCGATCTCGAGTGGATCCGTCGATTGGACCGTCACTGCGGGCTCCGGGAGCTCCCAGTGGTACCCAGTCTCCGCGGGAACGCCGATATCGACGAGTGCCGCCGCCACGCGGGCGTGAGACAGCAGTAAAAACGGGTGTCGCTAGTTCGACACGGGGATGTCTCCGAGCTCGACAGTGCGGCTCGTCTCCTCGCCGACGATCGTTACTTCGATGGAGGCGGGTCGCTGTCCCTTCGGCAGGAGCCACGATCCCGCTACCGTTTGGGTTTCGCCCGGATCGACCGGGCCCGTCGTGACACTCCCCTCGACGGTGCGGCCGGCGTGGGTCGTAACCGGGCCGATACGGAGTTCCTGGGCCGACGAACCGGTGTTGTTCACTGCGATCGTGAGCTGGAACTGCCAGCCATCGTTTCTCGCGACAACGGTGGCCGAGTCGATCCGTTCGACCGGCTCCGTCGACGAGAGGATCTCGTCGCCCTCGACCGCGCCGGCAGGCACGTCAGTCGTCGTCGCACCGCTCGTCGCAGAGCCAGCCGGGTGACTCAGCATGCCGGCGAACGTGATCACCTCGATGAGGATCGGGATCCCGATTCCGACGATCACGAGGAGGCGGATCCACTGTTTTCCGGACGGCTCTTCGATGTCTTCTATCATGAGTGGAAAAACGGACAGTGTGTTACACCGGAATCGGCGGGCTGCCGGGTGCGAACAGTCCGTCTGCGGCCATCGATGCCAGCGGCGGTCCGTACGCGATCACGATCAGCAGGAGCGCGATCGCAGTCCAGAGCTTGTAGTTGTCGAGGATTCGCGGGCTGTGCTCCGGTCCGGACAGCGGGTCTGGGATGTTGCTGTTGACCGACAGCGTCCCGCCCCGCTGGGCGATCCAGGTGTCGAACATCACGATCAGGAACAGTGCAGCCCCGACGAACAGCAGGGTGCCCCCGATAGCGATCTGGAGGCGCATCTCTCCGACCGTGCCGGCGACGCCCTCAAACGAGAACTCACTGTAGGTCGGTTCCGCCGTCCGACGCGGGATGCCTGCCAGACCGGCGCGGTGCATCGCGTTGGACATCAGCGCCATCCCGACGAACCAGACGTAGGGCTGGACCGTCGCCAGCGCCTTCTGACGGAGCGGCTTGCCGGTGATCTGGGGCACCAGCCAGTAACTGATCGCCATCGCCGTCAACGCGAACGCGGTGCCGACGGTGAGGTGGAAGTGGCCTGGCACCCACAGCGTGTTGTGGATGAGGTAGTTGATGTTCATCCCGGCGTTGATCATGCCGGAGAAACCGCCGGCCGCGAACATGAGGCCGGCCAGCGCACATCCTGCGAAGGCTGGGTTCCCCCACGGGAGGTTCCGGAGCCAGCTCAGATACCCTTTAGCACCGCGCTGTCTCGCTCCGTGTTCCATCGAAGCGACGACAGTGAAGGCCGTCAACAGCGACGGGAGCAACAGGAACATCGTGTTCGTCATCGCGATGAACTTGAAGCTCTCCGGGATACCGGGGTCGACGTACTGGTGGTGGAAGCCAACCGGGGTCGACAGCAGCAGGAACAGGACGAACACGGCCCGCGCGAGCGGGTCACTGAACAGTCGTCCGCCGGAGAGTTTCGGCAGGATCGTGTACCAGACCAGGTAGGCCGGCATCAGCCAGAAGTACACGACTGGGTGACCGAAGTACCAGAACAGCGTCCGCGTGATCAGCGGATCGACCGTCTCGATCAATCCCAGCGACCACGGGATGAGGAAGATGAGGACCTCAGCGGCGACGCCGATCGTGGAGATGTACCACATCAGCATCGTCGTCACGACCATGAACGTCTTCAGCGGGATGCGTTCGTCGGGGTTCTCCGAGCGCCACTCCCACAGCGACTTGAAGTAGGCCGCACCGGCGATCCACGAGCCGACGATGATCAGTGCCGCACCGACGTAGAACGCCGGGTGGGCCTTCATCGGTGCGTAGAACGTAAAGAGCACGTCCGCTTCGAGGTCGTGACCGAGGATCGTCGGCGCGCCCACGATGCCGCCGATGATCGAGACTGCGGCCAACACCGTCCCGACGACCATCAGCCAGAACCCAGACCAGCCGAGTCGCTGGGGCAACTCACGCTCGAGGCTGTTCGTGACACCCCACGTGAACAGGCCGGCGATGAAGAAGGTCGTGAAGACCAGCACCAGCAGGACCCCGTGCCCCGTCAGGATCGTGTAGTAGTCGGCCGAACTGACGAAGCCGCGGAACATGCCAGTCCGGTGGAGCGCCTGTATGATACCGAACAGGGCACCGATGCCGAGCGCGACGAACGCGACGATAAACTCGCTTCTGATTAGTTTCGATGTCTTTGGATACTCGTCGACGAAGACCATCAGTTGGTCACCTCCGAAACGTCGTATTCACTCTGCGGGACGACCTCGACGGAGCCACCCATCGTGTGGTGGCCCGCGCCACAGTACTCGTGACACACCAGTCCGTACGTCCCAGTCTCGTCGAAGGTGACGGTCATCTCCGAGACCTGGCCGGGGATCACCATCGTGTTGATGTTCGTCCTGGTGACGGAGAATCCGTGCATGACGTCCGCGCTCGTCACCTTGAACGTGATCCGCGTGTCTGCGGGCACCTGGATCGGGTTGTCACCGCTGCCCGGGCGGAACCGGAACTGCTCGGCGACGACGTAGACAGTGTAGTGGTCCTCCGATTCCTGTACGACACCGGGGTCGTCGAACTGGGTGCCTGTATCACCGTTCTGGACGGCCTGGGCGCTGATCGTGCCGCCCGAGTCGTCGACCATCGCGACGCCGGCCCCGACCGATCCGTAGGCGATCGTCGCGATGAAGCCGATGATCAACAGCATCGATACGCCGAACCACGCTTTCTCGAAGTTGTGTACCTGCATTGTGTCACCCCATCACCGTGACGCGGCCGAGGAACTCGACGAAGTACATGAACACCCACAGCAGGGCGATCAGCACGAAGTAGAACGCCACGAGGGCGGCCGTTCCCCACGGGTCGTACTCGTCGTGCCCGACCTCGACTGCGGGCTCGGTCTCCGCGGCCTCCTCGACGGGGGCCGGTCCATCGGTGGTGCTACGGCCATCGGCTGGCTCGAACGCCTCCGCGGGCGGTGTCTCCGTGTAGCGTCGTTTCATCAACACTGCGAACAGGAGCGGCGAGAAGAAGGCGAGCAACACGGCGCTCGACGAGATCCAGCCGGGGGCGGTAATGCTCGGCTGGCTCGCCCCGTCCTGACCGCCGCCCTCACCGCCCAGCGGACCGCCGACGACGACCGCGCCCTTCATCCCGAGTGACTCGTGCGGTTCACAGATGTACGTGTAGACGCCCATCTCCTCGAACGTGTAGGAGTAGGTCGTCCCCGCCTCCTGTACGGCATCGCCGGAATCGAGCGGGCCGTCACCGGTCGAGACCACGTTGTGTGTACTGCCCTGTCCAGTCCAGCGCCACGTCACCTCCGTGCCGGGCGTGACGCGCACTGCAGGCGGGTCGAAAGCGAAATTGCCGCCGTTGCCTTCGGCCCCGACGGCGATCTCGACCGAATCCTGATCGGTTCGGTCGATGGTCGTCCCGTCGAAGTTGCCGGTGTTGCTGAAGAAGTCTCCGTAGTCGGGGTTCGCAGGTGGCCCCTGCGGCGTCCCGCCGTCGCTGCCCGACGGCTCGCCTTCGCGGACGACCACTGCACCTTTCATTCCGAGGCTCGCGTGGGGCTCACAGAGGTACTTGAAGATGCCCGTCTCCTCGAAGGTGTGAGCGTACGTCGTGCCTTCTTCCTGGACGGCATCGCCCGAATCCAGCGGCCCGTCGCCGTCAGAGACGACGTTGTGGGTACTGCCCTTCCCGGTCCAGCGCCACACGACTTCGGTACCAGGGTTGACCATCACCGCGGGCGGATCGAAGGCGAAATTGCCGCCGTTGCCCTCGGCCCCGACCGCGATCTCGATCGAGTCCTCGCCCCGGCGGTCGACGGTCGTCCCGTCGTAGTTACTGACGTCGCTGAACCAGCCACCGTAGTCGGGTTCTTCCTGTGCCGTCGCGACGCCTGTCGCCGCGAGTGCGGCCGCACCAGCCGCACCACGGATGAACGAGCGCCGTCCTACAGCCATCGATACCCCTCCCGAAACGGCTGCCTTGTTTCGTTTCTACAACCTGATCGGCTCTGCATGTCAGGGGGGATTGGCCCCATCGTCATAAAATACTACCCCGTTCTCACAGGGCTGGAACGGGGCAATTGTTTTTATCCCCCCTCTATCTAAGGGTTAGACATGTCGATGTCCAGCCCTCGAAAGCTGACGCTGCTGGCACTGCTCGGACTCGCACCGGTCGCCTACTACATCCAGGGCACCGGGAGAACGATCGTGGCGCTCTCGCTGGTCAGCGTCGTCATCATCGCGGCCAGCCTCTACACCATAACTGGCACGGCCCAGTCCAAGACGGCATAGATGGCGACACCGCCGGTGGGACTCGGAACCGGTGAGACGGCCGGACTCCTCGGGTTCGTCGGGCTCGGACTGCTCGGGAGCGTCCACTGTCTCGGGATGTGTGGCCCGCTCGTCACGACCTACGCCGAACGCCTCGACGACGGTGGCCCCGTCTCCAGCCACGAGATCCGACAGCAGGCGCTGTTCAACGTCGGGCGAGCGATCAGCTACGCACTGATCGGTGCAGTTCTGGGCGCGCTCGGTGGCGCCGTGTTCGGTGTCGCGGGCCTCGCCGGCGTGGGGACCGCAGTCCGATCGATCGTCGGCATCGCGGTCGGTCTCTTCATCGCCGTCGTGGGGATCGGGTACCTCACGCGCGGGAGCGCGGTCTCGGTCGCCGGATCGCTCCCGGTCGTCGGTGGAGCGTTTCAGCGACTGTCGACGATGCTCGTCGCCCGTATCGATCGACTCGTCGACGGACCGGGGATCGTCGCACTCGGTGCGATGCACGGACTGCTCCCGTGTCCACTGCTGTACCCGGCGTTCCTCTACGCGTTCGCCAGTGGGTCGGCACTGACCGGCGGCCTCTCGCTGGCGGCGCTCGGTGCCGGCACGATCCCGCTCGTGTTCGCCTACGGCACCGCCTTTGGCTCGCTCTCGCCGTCACGTCGCTCGTCGCTCCACCGAGTGCTGGGCGTCGTCTTCGTCGTGCTCGCGCTCGTCCCGCTCGCGAACGGTCTCGCCGCGTTCGGGATCGACATCCCGAAGCCGCCACTCCCGATGCCATGGATGTGAACTGTACGCTCTGTGACCTGCCCGTCGACGCGCCCGTCACTGACGAGTCAGTCGAGGGAACCTTCTGCTGTCGGGGCTGTCTGGAAGTCGCGCGGACGCTCGACGACCCGGTCACGCAGGACACCGAGGACGTGACGACTGCTCCCGATCCGGACGAGGCGGATGGAGAGACGGCCTACCTCTCGGTCGACGGGATGCACTGTGCGACCTGCGAGACGTTCCTCGAAGCTCGTGCCGCCGACACGGAGGGGATCGAGGCGGCGGCCGCGAGCTACTCGACGGGGGCGATGAAGCTCACCTACGACCCCGACCGCCTCGAGGAGGACGAACTTCCGGACCGGATCTCCGGCGGCGGCTACGAGGCTGCCCGACGAGACACCGACCGCGAGGACGAGTACGAACTCGAAGGCCGACTGCTCGTCGGCGGCTTCTTCGGCATGATGACGATGCTGTGGTACGTCCTCTTCCTCTATCCGTTCTATCTCGGTGTCGACCCGTCGTTGCAACTCCTCGATCCGACGGGGGCCGGGGGCGACTACCTGCTGTGGAACGTCGCCATCATGACTGCCGTCGTCGTCGGCTACACCGGCTTCCCCCTGTTGCGCGGCGCGCTCGTCAGCCTCCGTGCCGGCCGGCCGAACATGGACCTGCTCGTCGCGCTGGCGGCCACGACTGCCTTCGGCTACAGCGTCCTCGCGCTCGTGCTCGGCGAGACGGAGGTGTACTTCGACGTAGCGACGGTGATCGTCCTCGCGGTGACGGTCGGCAACTACTACGAGGACCGGGTCCGGCGGACCGCGGCGGGGACTCTCTCCGACCTCACTGCCCAGCGAGCCGACAACGCCCGTGTTCGGACCCCCGACGGCCCGACGACCGTCCCGCTGGACGAACTCGACGCGGGCGATGATGTGCTCGTCCGCGAGGGCGAGCGTGTTCCGATCGACGGCACCGTGACCGAGGGGACCGTCGCCGTCGACGAGTCACTCGTCACGGGCGAGTCGCTCCCGGTCCGCAAGCGCGCGGGCGACGACGTGATCGGCGGCTCGATGGTCGTGCAGGGTGGGTGTACCGTCACGGTCGGCGCGGACGCCGAGAGCACCGTCGACCGACTCACGGAACTGCTGTGGTCGGTCCAGAGCGAACGCGCCGGCGTCCAGCGTCTCGTCGACCGGATCGCCGCCGTCTTCGTTCCGCTCGTGCTCGCGCTCGCAGCACTCGCGGGTGTCGGGCACCTCGTGACCGGTGCCCCACCGACGACGGCCCTGCTGACCGGGCTGACGGTACTCGTGGTCTCCTGCCCGTGCGCGCTCGGACTCGCGACCCCGCTCGCGACCGCTGCGGGCATCCGACGGGCCCTGACCGAAGGCATCGTCGTCACGGACGGGTCGGTGTTCGAGACGGCGACCGACGCGGACGTGATCGCGTTCGACAAGACGGGAACGCTCACGACCGGCGAGATGACGTTGCTGGAGGGGGCCGACGAAGCGACACTCCGTCGAGCGGCGGCCGTCGAACAGTTCGCCGATCACCCGCTCGCCGCGGCCGTCACAGACGCCGCACCACCGACGGAGGCGACCGTAGAGGACTTCGAACAACATCCCGGCCGTGGCGTCAGCGCGACGGTCGACGGCGAGCGAGTCGTCGTCGGCCGCCCGCAACTGTTCGACGAACTGGAGCTGTCCGTGGCCGACGACCTTCGCGATCGATGTGACCGCGCCCGGTCGGAAGGGACCGTTCCCGCGCTCGTCGGATGGGATGGGGAAGCGAGAGACGTACTCGTCGGCGGCGACAGACTCCGGGACGGCTGGGAGCAGGTGGTCGAATCGCTCGCGACCGATCACGAGATCGTCGTCATCACCGGCGACAGTCCCGAAGCCGCCGCGCCACTCCGGGCACACGAGGCAGTCGACGAGGTCTTTGCGGGCGTTCCCCCGGAAGCCAAGGCCGAGGTCGTCGCCCGCCTCCAGTCGCGAGGAACCGTGGCGATGGTCGGCGACGGGACCAACGACGCACCGGCGCTCGGGACGGCCGATCTGGGCATCGCCCTCGAATCGGGCACGAAACTCGCGGCCGACGCCGCCGACGCTATCGTCACGACTGACGACCTCGCGACGGTGCCGACGGTGTTCGACCTGACTGGCGCCACTCGATCGCGGATCAGACAAAACCTCGGCTGGGCCTTCTGCTACAACGCCGTCGCGCTCCCGGCGGCGCTCGTCGGTCTGCTGAACCCCCTCGTCGCGGCGCTTGCGATGACGGCGAGCAGTCTACTTGTCGTCGGCAACTCCGCGCGGTCGATGCTCGAAGGCGACACGAGCGAACCCGAGCGTGCAAACGGCGACGAACCCGACCAGACCGCTGCGTCGCTCGCCGACTGATCACCCCTCCTCGTAGCCCGGCGGCAGACCAGTCTGCTTGAAACCGCTCTGTTCTTCGATCTCGAAGCGGTACACCGCGAGGTCGCTGTTCGGAACGGCGTTCTCGAACACCGCCGGCCGCCATACCTGTGACAGGATGTCGTCGATCCCGTCCCATTCGCTTTCCGGAACCACGGAGAGCGTCCCCGACAACTGCACACTCTGCCACGTGAACTGCGACGGGGCGTCGAAGACGAGAAACGCGGCCTCGTCTGTCCGCTCTGCCAACCGCTGCTTCTCGCTGTCTCCGTCGAAGACGAACGTGAAGTACAGCGACATCTCACCGTCGAACCCGAACGACATCGGGAGCAGATAGGGCGGACCGTCGGTCGGTAGTCCCAGCACGCCGATCCCCCGGCTCTGCAAGAACCCCTGGATCTCTTCGTCGTCCATTCGATGCACCCCGAGCGCCTGGAGATCGGTCATGGGCATCTCACCTCGAACTACGTTCTGGGAAGCGATAAACAGTCGGTCGATTGTCGAATCACGGGAACCGGGCGATCTTGGCCCCAAATATAGAGGGGGGTTCCCACCGTCTGAGAACACCCTCATGCATATATTGGCTGCCATATCGAAGTCGCAGATGTGAGGTAACAGGATGTCCACCCAACCAGCAAACCCCCTGGCGAACGAGTTCGAACTCGAACTCGACAAGCCGCTGACCACGTACTGGATCGCGATCCTGCGGGTCGTGACCGGCTGGTTCTTCTTCCACGCCGGCGTGACGAAACTCATAGAGGACGG